>SKEN01000002.1_pt1 | contig 433667 bp, 409 predicted proteins | sample 4826711 | NCBI WGS metagenome assembly SKEN01 (sample SAMN11008808, study PRJNA524170) | human gut metagenome | biome: Human fecal sample; material: Feces; isolation source: fecal sample from pouch patient p39 | host: Homo sapiens | place: Israel: Tel-Aviv | collected 2015-02-10 | reverse complement strand
AAGTAGTAACAATACCCCTTAAGGGGTAGCGACGAGTCAAGAGCAATATGGCTTGAACGGAGCTGTGGGAAGGATGTGTAAACAGAATTCCCATAGCCGAAAGAGAAAGCCAGCGCCTTGAGACGCTGGCCTAGTAACAAGGGCTTATAGCCCTAGAGCAAACCACCCGTTGGACGGGTGGTCATGATTTGTGTTTCGTGCCGTAGCGGATTAAAACAGAGTTTTGTGCAAGGAAGTCAGCACATAACAATAATCTTCCTCGGGACAATCTGAGCGGGAATGCTTTTCGTGGAATTTGTGTAATAGACGATCAAAAGGCGATCCGCAAGAGAGCAGCGGAATGGCTGCCCATTTGATCCGACGATGTCGGTGGCGGGGGAAACATTTAGTTTTAGTGTATTGTCGTTGTTTGTGAGAGTTTCATCAAAATAGTCTACGGTGATCGTTTCATTTGGCTGCTTCCTCCCAAGGATGACAGCACGGTACTGAGGAGGATAGATAAGTGGAACAGGAACCTGGGCATCGTAAAAAGCCGCGACAGTCATGCCGCGGCGAAGGCGTACTTCACTGATGACATACGTATCACTTGATACGACAACTGTGACAGTACCTTCAGATGTCTGCAAAGTGACAAGGGAGCTGCAACATTCATCGCCGAAAGGACGAATGTTTTGAATCGTTCCTTCCAGCGGGACAAAAGAAAAGTTAGGCATAAAATATTACTCCTGTTTTTCACCAGTATATGCAGAAGAATATTTTGTGGCACCACTCTCATTCGAATCCAGTTTAGGAGGTTCAAACGGATAAATTGCCTCATAGGATTCCAGTTCAGCAGAGGAGGACGGTGCAGAAGGGATCAGTCCTGTGCAGTCCCATGCAGAAGCTGCAGAAGAAAGATAATCGTAAGAGTCAATGATCTCCTGATTGGTTAGTGTTTGTTCGGAAATTGGCTGAGTATCAGAACAGATTTTTCCGGCAGGTGCAGCTGTACCGCCTTTTGCAGATTGTTCAGTAATTGGTTTCATAAAAAACTCCTTTCCCGTCTGTAAGTCGTTGATATTCGGTAATAATTTTTTTTAAGATAGAAAAGATATCATAAATAGTATGAACGGAAAGGAGAAAAATTATGTTTTCAAATGCAGAAAGGCGATGGTATAATAAAAATTGTCAAGAGAGAACTCAGGTAAGAACAATGAGCAAAAATAAAAAAATCGAGATAGAAAAGAGGAAGTATTATGAAGATTGCAATAGATACACATTCACATACGATTGCGAGCGGACATGCATACTGTACGATTCGTGAAATGGCATCGGCAGCTGCAAAGAAGGGATTGCAAGGACTTGCGATTACAGAACATGCTCCAACGATGCCGGGAACCTGTCATCCATTTTATTTTTCTAATTTAAAAGTGATTCCGCGGCAAATGTCGGGAGTGGAGATGCTTTTTGGTGTGGAGTTAAATATTTTAGATGCAGATGGAACAATTGATCTTTCAGAAGCACTGTTAAAAGAGATGGATCTTGTCATTGCAAGTCTGCATCTGCCATGTTTTGCAAAAGGTGCAACTAAGGAAACATACACGGAAGCTTATTTAAAAGTGATGGAAAATCCGTATGTGAATATCATCGGGCATCCCGACGACGGAAGGATCCCGGTAGATTATGAAAAAATCGTGGAGGCTGCTGCAAAGTATGGAAAAATCTTAGAGGTGAATAACTCCTCTCTGACACCGGGAGGGTTCCGTCAGAATGCGCGTGAGAATCAACATACGATTTTGGAACTTTGCAAAAAATATAAAGTACCTGTGACACTTGCCAGTGATGCACATGTAGATAGTGATGTGGGAAATGTGCGTTATTCTCTGGAAGTTGTACGAGAATGTGGATTCCCGGAGGAGCTGGTCGTCAATACGTCGATAGAGAAATTGAAAAAGTATATAGGAAGATGTCCAAAGGGATAGGAGTTGTCAGATGAAAAAATCAGTGGACTTTACAAATTTACTGTGATAAAATAGAGGACAGATAAGAGTCTGACAAAGGAGAGAAAAGAATGAGTAAGCAGATTAGGACGGAAGCGACAGATTTATTGTTTGATGCAATTTTGAGTTTGAAAGATAAAGCCGAGTGTTACACTTTCTTTGAAGATATCTGTACGATTAATGAGTTAATGTCATTATCACAGCGTTTTGAGGTGGCCAAGATGCTTCGGGAACAGAAGACATATTTGGAGATCGCCGAGAAGACCGGCGCATCTACAGCGACGATCAGCCGTGTCAATCGGTCATTGAACTATGGAAATGATGGATACGATATGGTATTTGAGCGTATCGGAGAATAGAAAGAGAAAAAAGAACGGAATAAAAGAAGCAAAAGCCTTGCAGGAGAGAATCTTGCAATGGTTTTTGCTTCTTTTTTTGTTCTATACGAGGTTTTTTCGAAGATAAATCATATCTTTTAACTGAATGCCGCATTCATAGATCGCATGGTCATAGTTTTTAACAAAAAAATCTTTTACTGCATGGGAGCGGACAAATCCGCAGGCTTCATAAAATGGAATGGTAAGCGGACTGTCTCCGGTACCAACCTGGAGGATGGAATACTGATTGTGGTAGGTTTCCTCTATAAACTTGATCAGCATTCTGCCATAGCCTTTCCGGTGGAAATGCGAATCCGTTGCAATGTTTTTTATCTCCAGAATACCATCACCTTCATCGGTGACAACACAGACCCCTTTGACTCCATTGTCGTCCAGTATGTACATAGTACCACGTTCCAGATAGCGATCGATCATATCCTCCTGCTCATCTGCAAGGAGCAGAAGAGGCAGATATTGTTTCTTGTTTGTAGTGATTTTTTTTATCTCTATCATAAAAAACTCCTTTATTCTACTGTTATTACATGTGCATTACTACATTTTTCGAGCAATAGTTTTAGAATAGATTCTGAGTAGCGCACAGTAAACAGACACAATTTATTTTGATCTAACACATTGATGTAATTGCCAAATTTCTTATGATACCAGTCAGAAGAATTTGTGTTCCCTGGCGTGAGAAACGGAGGGAGATTTCCAATTAGAATATAGGTGGCTTTTTCATAAGGAATTATTTTTTTCTGAGTGAAGTATCCGTAGCTTCCGTGACGCAAAACAGTATATTCCTGAAAAAATACCCAGTAAGATTTGACAGTTCTATGACAGAAAAACGTCATTCCCGGAAACAAAAATAGCCATACAGAAGCTAAAAGAGGTGCGGCAACAGCAGGATCAGTTGAGCAGAAGGTAATATAGATAAATCCACCTGCCATAAACAAGGAAAACAGAAGAAAGCAAATCAGAAAAAATTTTTCAAGATGAAAACTGTTTTTCCAAAAAGTTCCAATAGATTGTTTTTGATAAAATAAATAGTGTTTTTGATCCATTTTGATTCCTCTTCCCTGCTGTTGGCAATCAGGTAAAACAAAAAGTTTCATGATTCGCTGTTTTGTAGATTGTATCATAAAACGCAGATGAAAGAAATGAAAACCAGATAAAATCTATAAAAAATAAAAGTCGGATTGTATTTTGAATATCCAAAGAAAATCTTTCATTTTTCTTAATAATCCCCTCAAGATAACTTAAATTTATGCTGATATGATAAGGAGTATACAAAAGGGGGTATGTAGATGAGTAAGCGATCAGTGAGATATACGATTCATTTTTTAACAGCAGTCAGCATAACAGCAATGGTATTGTTTGTAATATACGGAATGCAGAACGGACTGTTTACAGACCGGACGAAGATGGAAATGTTGATAGAGCGGGGAGGAATCTTTGGACCACTGTTCTTTATCTTCATTCAGATGGTGCAAGTGGTAGTTCCGATTATCCCTGGCGGGATTTCCTGTGCAGCAGGTGCGATCTTGTTTGGACCATGGATGGGACTTCTATACAATTATATCGGGATTGTGATTGGATCGATGATTAATTTTTATCTTGCAAGGCGGTATGGACAGTGTTTTGTAAAATATTTTGTCAAAGAAGAAACATATGAAAAATATGCACAATGGCTTGAAAAAGGAAAGAAATTTGATAAGTTTTTTGCAGTTGCGATTTTCTTTCCATGTGCGCCGGATGATTTTTTGTGTATGTTGGCGGGACTTACAAAGATGTCATGGAAGCGGTTTTCTGCCATTATTTTACTTGGAAAACCAGGATCGATTGCCATCTATAGTCTGGCACTTGTCTATGCGGGAACGTGGATCAGTGGTTGGCAGTTGATATAGACAGAAGGAGGAGAGCATTATGAAGATACTTATTACAACAGATTTGTTTAGGCCTGCAATCAACGGTGTCGTGACATCTGTCTTGAATTTGGAGAGGGAATTAGAGAAGAACGGACACGAGGTAAAGATTCTTGCAGTGTCAGCTACATGCAGTACCTATCAGATGGAAAATGTGTACTATATTCGTTCTGTTCCGGCAAAAATCTATCCGGATGTGCGAATTCCGGTATCGCGGGGCAGGGCATATGTGCAGGAGATTATCGAGTGGAATCCAGATGTCATTCACAGTCAGTGTGAATTTTTTAGTTTTGGCTTTGCAAAACGAATTGCAAGGAAAACAGGAGCAATATTGCTGCATACTTATCATACGTTGTATGAGCAGTATACAGAGTATGTTCCGTTTGGAAAAAGCGTAAGTCGAGAGATGCTTGGAAAATGGATGAAAATGCGGCTGTCTTGTGTAGATGCTGTGATTGCTCCAACAAAGAAGGTAGAACGTACGCTCAGAGAATATGGATTGACAGAGAGTGAAATTGCGGTGATTCCATCAGGAATCTGTCTCGATAAATTTCAGCAACCGTGTGAGGAGGAAAAAATCAAACAGCTTCGGATCAAGTATGATATTCCACAGGAGGCGAGGGTGTTGTTAAGTCTTGGAAGACTTGGATTTGAAAAACGAGTCGATGAATTAATTTATGGAATGTGTCATTTGGTCAAACATGGGGAAAATGTGCGGCTGCTGATTGTCGGGGATGGACCAGCGAGAGCAAGTCTGGAGGAACTGACGGAGAAACTTCGACTTGGAACTTATGTAAAATTTACTGGGATGGCAGCACCGGAAGATATAGCAAATTATTATCAGTTAGGAGATCTTTTTGTCTGTGCATCGACAAGTGAGACACAGGGACTTACCTATATAGAGGCGATGGCGAGTGGATTACCGCTTGTGTGCAGGAAAGATGCCTGCCTGTACGGGGTACTTGAGGAAGGCGGAAATGGTTATTCTTACGAGAACTTAAACGAATTTTCAGAGATCGTCAGCCGTATCTTAAAGGAGCCTTTATGGATGGAAAAGGCAGTGGAGCATAGCCGGAACAACGCACGGAAATTCGGGACAGAGCAGTTTGGAAATATGGTACTGAATCTGTATCAAAAGGAAGTATGGAGAGGAGAATATGAGAGAAATGAAAGTATTGCTTTATGCGAAAAACGAGAAGATTGTGTCGAGAAGTGGAGTCGGACGTGCAATGTTCATGCAAAAAAATGCTCTTAAGTCGGAGCAGGTAGAACTGACCTGTGATCCTCGGGAAGATTTTGATATTGTGCATCTAAATACGGTATTTCCAAGTGATTATCATATGGCAAAGAAGGCAAAAAGAGAAGGAAAGAAAGTAGTGTATCATGCCCATTCGACAAAGGAAGATTTTCGAAATTCCTTTGTGGGATCCAATCTGACGGCGCCTCTTTTTAAATGGTGGATCATGAAATGTTATCAGATGGCAGATTTGATCCTGACACCGACGGAATATTCAAAATCGCTATTGAACGGATATGGGATCAAGAATCCGATAGAAGTGATTTCAAACGGAGTGGATACTTGTGAATTCCAGAAAAATGTACTGGATCGAGAGTCTTTTCGAAGAAAATATGGATTTCGCAACGAGGACAAGATTGTAATGTCGGTTGGGCTGTACTTTGAACGAAAAGGAATTCTTGACTTTGTGGAACTGGCAGGGAGAATGCCGGAGTATCAGTTTATTTGGTTTGGATATACACCAGAACTTCAGATTCCAAAGAAGGTCAGAGATGCGATTCACACGGATTTGCCGAATCTGACATTTGCAGGATATGTACCAAAGGAAGAGTTAAAGAAGGCGTACAGCAGTTGTGATCTCTTTTTATTTCCATCGTATGAGGAGACAGAAGGAATTGTTGTACTGGAAGCACTCTCCTCGCAGATTCCGGTTATTTTAAGAGATATTCCGGTTTATAAAAACTGGCTTGAGGATGGGCGGGATGTGTATAAATGTAAAAATAACGATGAATTCTGGGTGCGTGTCCATCAGATATTGCAGTGTCAGATCCCGCTTTTGACAGATAGTGGTAGAATGAGAGCAAAGGAGAGGGATGTGCTTTGTCAGGCGAAAAAATTGAAATATTATTACAGTGCACTTTGCAAAAAGAATGCATAGTGAATTTTTTAACAAATAAATTGCATAATACTATGTAAGTGCCACGTAAATAAAGGACAAAAACACATGAGATACGATAAAAATGCAGGAAAATAAAAATAATCCTGCATTTTTCTTAGTTTTTCAATAAATTCAACAAAAAAACGAGGTATAAATGAATGATAAATATTGTAAAATTTCAATAAAAAGATTGACATTTTGAAAACAAAATGAGATAATGAATGCAAATTCGGAATTTAAGGAGGATATCGAATATGTCAACAAAAGCTTATTATCCAATTAACGAAATCGGTGCTGGAAAACCAGGTTTTTCAAAAACACGTTCTATCATCGAAGCTGCATTTTATGGAAACAATGTAGTGAAAGTAAATACTTTAAAAGAAGCTTATGAGTTAGCAAAAAATTCACCAGGAACAATCGTGACAGATATGCCTGTATATAGAGGAGAAGAATTTGGTCTTGAGAAAGACGCAAAAGTTCTTTTATTCAATGACGGAGCAGTAACAGGACGTTACGCAGCAGCTCGCCGGATCAAAGGAGAGCCGGGAGTAGATTCTGCAAAGCTTGACAAAGTAGCGATGGATGCTATCTATGAATCACGTTGGAAAACAATGTACCACGCAGAAGTATTCGTAGGTCTTGACCCAGAATTCATGGTAAAAGCACATCTTCTGATTCCGGAAGGCGAAGAGAATATCATGTACAACTGGATGCTCAACTTCCAGTACATGTCAGATGAATATGTGAAAATGTATAAGAAATCAAAACCAGTCGGAGAGGGAAAAGAACCGGATATTTATATTTTCTCAGATCCACAGTGGATTCCACAGGAAAGACCGGACGTAGATTTCAGCTGTCTGAGTGATCCGCTGACCTTATGCTATTTTGATACTGCAGAGAACTGCGCATGTATCTTAGGTATGAGATATTTCGGAGAGCATAAAAAAGGAACATTGACAATGGCATGGGCAATCGCAAATAGAAACGGATATGCTTCCTGCCATGGTGGACAGAAAGAATACACACTTGCGGATGGTTCTAAGTTCGTAGCATCCGTATTCGGACTTTCCGGATCAGGTAAATCTACACTGACACATGCAAAACATGGTGGAAAATATCCGATTACAGTATTACATGATGATGCATTTATTATCAATACAGACACATGTTCTTCGGTAGCATTAGAACCGACTTATTTTGATAAGACGGCAGATTACCCAACTGGATGCCCGGATAATCAGTATTTATTATCTGCTCAGAACTGTTCTGCTACTATGGACGAAGAAGGACATATCCAGTTAGTGACAGAAGATATCAGAAATGGTAACGGACGTGCAATCAAGTCAAAATTATGGTCACCGAACCGTGTATATAAGATCGATGCTCCGGTAAATGCAATCTTCTGGATCATGAAAGATCCTACTATTCCGCCGGTAGTAAAATTAAAAGGAGCTGCACTTGCATCCGTAATGGGAGCGACACTTGCAACAAAGACATCCACAGCAGAGCGTGTTGCAGCAGGAACAGACTTAAACGCACTCCGTATCGTTCCATATGCAAACCCATTTAGAACATATCCACTGATAAATGATTATGAGAAGTTCAAAAAATTAGTGGAAGAAAAGAATGTAGACTGCTATATCGTCAATACAGGTGACTTCATGGGCAAGAAAGTACAGCCAAAAGATACACTTGGAATCTTAGAAGCAATTGTAGAAGGAAAAGCAGAATTCAAACAGTGGGGAGCTTTTGAAGACATTGAGATCATGGAATGGGAAGGATTTGTTCCGGATCTGAATGACGAAGAGTACAAGGCACAGTTAAAGAATGCAATGCAGAATCGTGTCAATGCAGTAGAAGGATTTGCCGTAAACAAAGACGGATACGACAAACTTCCGGAGGAAGCATTGGAAGCACTGAAAAAACTGGTAGCAGAAATTTAGATATTGCCAGTTGACTGTTCGAAAAAAGAATAAATGATTTCATGAAGATACCCTGGCCATACCTTAAAAAAGAGAGGAGGTCAGGGTATTTTTGCCTATTTTTGGAAAGAGAAGTGAAAGGTAACATTTTTGTCAATGCATCAGGATTTTTTATTGACGGAGAGTGTGGTTCCGGTGATAATAAGTATCAACAGAAAAAATAGAAAAGAAATTTTAAGGAAGAAGGAAATAAGATTGAAGAAATTAGGGATTATAGGATATGGTTTGCGAAGTGAAACGATGATGAAAGCATTTCAAGGAATCCAAGCAGCAGTTCAGGTTGCTGCAGTTGCAGATCCACTTTGGTGCCAGAAGCAGGAAGCATTTGCACAGACAGCAGAATTTGCACAGACTGTTTTTTATGAAACAGCGGAAGAGATGTTGGAAAAAGAAAGGTTAGATGGTGTGCTGATCGGAACACGCTGCAATCAACATACGAAATATGCGGAGTTGGTATTTCAGAAAAAGATACCATTGTTTTTAGAAAAACCAGTTTGCATTAATGAAGAACAGTACCAGCGCCTGCTGCATGCATCGGAAGGGATGCGCGGACAGACAGTTGTATCCTTTCCGCTTAGGTTTACTTGTATTGTAAAAGAAATGAAAAAATTAGTGGATAGTGGAGAACTGGGAGAAGTTCTGTCCGTACAAGCAACGAATCATGTGCCGTATGGCAGTGTTTACTATCATAGCTGGTATCGGGATGATTCCCTGACGGGAGGACTGTTTTTACAGAAATCAACACATGACATGGATTATATTACTTACATTTTGGGGAAACGTCCGGTGAGTGTTGTGGCAAAGACTGCAAAAATGTATTTCAAAGGAGAAAAAGAGGCAGGGCTTTGCTGTGAGGATTGCAGTGAATATCATACCTGTCCGGAAAGTAGCTTTATCGTGAAAACAGAGCGGAAAGAGGAACCTACCGGTAAATATTGCTGTTTTGCAAAAGATACTGGAAATGAGGATGTAGGAGCGGCGATCTTCACTTGTGAAGATGGAACGATTATTTCTTATCATCAGACATTTTTTGTCAAAAATAATGCTGGACGACGGGGAGCGCGCTTTATAGGGTCGAAAGCAAGTGCAGAATTTGACTTTTATACAGCGACACTTCGAGTAGACTATTATGATACAAAACACAGTGCAGAACATAGGTTTACATATCCAGAAGGCTTGGTACATTTTGGGGGAGATGAGCAGCTTGCAAAAGCTTATGTAGATGTTCTGGAAGGGAAGGATAGCAGGTCGGATTTATGTGCAGGGCTTGCAAGTGCAGCTGCTTGTCTTGCTGCGAAGAAAGCGGCGGAGAATGGAAAAGAAGAACACATTTTTTATGGATTTTAGATAAAATTTTGAAATCCAACATTTGGACAAATAATGCCGACATCTGCAAATTGAACTGGGGACAGATTCCGATATAATAGAAATCAGTAGATGCAGCGATAAGACCGAACAGAGATGGGTGGTGCAGTCCATCAGAGAGGCGGTTGGATGACTTGAGAAGGAGGAGATCAGATGCCAGTAATTTATCATGAGGAAAGTAGAAATTTTCATCTGTTCAACGAAAAAATCAGCTATATTTTTACGATTTTAAAAAACGGACAGCTTGGACAGTTATATTTTGGGAAGCGGCTCAGAGACAGGGAGAGTTTTAATCATCTTTTGGAATTTTGTGACAGACCAATGTCTGTATGTACATTTGAAGATGACAGTACTTTTTCGATGGAACATATCCGTCAAGAGTATCCGGCTTATGGCAGCGGAGATATGAGATATCCGGCCCAGGAGATTTTGCAAAAAAACGGAAGCAGAGTGACAGAATTTGTTTATAAAAGTCATCGACTTTACAGTGGAAAGCCAAGGTTAGAAGGTCTTCCGGCCACTTATGTGGAAGAAGAGAAAGAAGCAGTGACACTTGAGGTGATACTGGAAGATTCACTGATTCAGACAGAATTGATCTTGACGTATACAATCTATGAAGAATTTCCGGCTATTGCAAGAAATGCAAGATTTCATCACAAAGGGGAGGAGAGTATTCTTCTTGACCGTGCGATGAGCCTGAGTCTGGATCTGCCGGATAAGCAATATGAGATGATCGAACTGACCGGAGCATGGGGAAGAGAGCGCGCAGTCAAAACAAGGAAGCTGGAGCATGGGATTCAGGCGGTGTACAGCATGAGAGGATCTAGCAGCAGCAATTATAATCCGTTCCTTGCATTAAAGCGCCCGGAGACAACGGAAACTTTCGGGGAAGCGATTGGATTTAGCCTTGTATACAGCGGAAATTTTCTCGCACAGGCAGAGGTGGATACTTATGATGTGACAAGAATTACAATGGGAATCCATCCGGATCGTTTTTCTTGGGAATTAAACAAAGGAGAAACGTTCCAGACACCTGAGGCAGTGATGGTCTATTCTGATGCGGGTCTCAATGGAATGAGCCAGATTTTTCATAAGTTGTACCGGACAAGACTGGTGCGGGGAAAATACAGAGACGAGGTAAGACCGATTCTGATCAATAACTGGGAAGGAACGTATTTTGACTTCAATGAGGAGAAGATTTTAAAGATTGCCGGAAAAGCAAAAGAACTGGGAATTGAACTGTTTGTGCTCGATGATGGATGGTTTGGAGAGCGTAATGACGATTTCACCTCTCTGGGCGACTGGTATCCGAATCTGCAGAAGCTCCCGGGAGGGATTGCTGGACTTGCCAAGAAGATTGAGGCGATGGGATTAAAGTTTGGCCTGTGGTTTGAACCGGAGATGACAAACAAAAAAAGCAGGTTGTATGAGGAACATCCGGATTGGATCTTATCGACACCGGGAAGGAATGTTTCTGTCGGAAGGCATCAGCTTGTGCTTGATTTCTCCAGAGAAGAAGTAGTAGAGGGAATTTACGGTCAGATGGAGAAACTTTTGAAAGAAGCTCCGATTTCTTATGTGAAATGGGATATGAACAGGAGCATTTCGGAAATCTATTCACATGGTTCCGAGGCAGAAAAGCAGGGATCTGTTTTCCATAAATATATTCTCGGAGTATATCATTTATATGAAAAATTGACGGAGCAGTTTCCGGAGATTCTATTTGAGTCCTGCGCCAGCGGAGGTGCAAGATTTGATCCGGGACTTCTATATTATGCGCCACAATGCTGGACTTCGGATGATACAGATGCTGTAGAACGTCTGAAGATTCAATATGGCACGTCATTTGTCTATCCGGTAAGCAGTATGGGATCCCATGTATCTGCTGTGCCAAATCATCAGGTATTGAGGAATACTCCGCTAAACACACGGGCAAATGTAGCTTATTTTGGTACATTTGGTTATGAACTTGACGTTACTTCAATGGAAGAAGCGGAGTTGGAGGAAATCAAAGAGCAGATTGTGTTCATGAAGGCGCATAGAGAATTGATTCAGAAGGGAACGTTTTATCGTCTGAAAAGCCCGTTTGAGGGAAATGTGACAGCATGGATGGTCGTATCCGAAGATCAGAGCCAGGCACTGGTTGGTTATTATCGTGTGCTGGAACCTGTGAATGCAGGATTTGAGCGATTGCATCTGGCAGGACTAAAGGAAGGAGCTGCCTATCAGATCAGTGACCGGAAAGAAATTCTTTTCGGTGATGAGCTGATGCAGGCAGGGCTTGTTGTCTCTGATGCAGCTGCAGGGCAGAATGGAGAAAAATATAACGGAAGAAATGGAGATTATCAGTCGCGGTTATATTTTCTTCAGGAAGTGTAAGTCTGATGCTCATTTCGATACTGTGAAGGGCTGATCCCGGTCACTTTTTTGAATGCCTTTGAGAAAGAAGATATATTTGCGTAACCGCAGGAGCAGGCAATGTGTTCTACACTTAAGTCGGTGTAGGTAAGAAAATCAACCGCCTTTGTAATCCGGTATTTCATGAGGAATTGCTGAGGGGACAAATGTAGTGTGCGTACAAACAGCTCTGTCAGATAGCTGCGGTTCAGGGAAAGATAATCTGCAATTTCCTGAACAGACACCGGATTCTGATAGTTTTTATGAATGTAGGAAATGGCGCGGCTTACATAGAGGCTGTTGCCATTTTCTTCTTTCTGTCTTGGATGCGAAGATACTTCGATCAGATAGGACAAAATCTTCATTAAGACCCCTTGAATATGGACTTCACAAGAATAACTTAGTGTATGGTGTGCGATCATATCATCGATATCAGATCGGATCAGATCTACATCAGGACAGCGAAAGACCGGGGTTCGGGAAGAAATTCCTGCAAGGTCAAGATAGTGAGATACCTGCTCTCCAGAAAGTCCAATCCATGCGTAGGTCCACGGATGCGCTTCATCCGCCTGATAGAACGTCAGCTCATTTGGGCAGATCAGAAAGCCCTGTCCTTTTTCAAGATGGTAGTGTTGATCATTTGCATAGAAATCTCCGCAGCCGTCGAGACAGAAGTGGAGCAGATAGCATTCCCTCACCGCGGGGCCGAAAGAATAGAGAGAAGGACATTGCTGCCTTCCGCAAAATAGAGTATAAATATCCCGGAACAAACTGTTAGACACCTCCAGATAGGAGTCAGCAGGAATGTATTCCGGGATTTTTTTTGATAGCTTCATAATAAAAATAGTACCTCCTGAATAAATGAGAAACATGTGTACAGTCTGGACAAAATTCCAGTAGAAAAGAATATACTGTGGGTATCTATGATTAGTGAAAGAAGGACTTCTTCTGCAGTGTTTCAAAATCTTTCTTCCATTCTAAACCGGAAACACGAAATCCTAAAAATCCGTGTTTCCCTCCTGGCCTTACGACGTATACTATTTTTAACAAGTCGGATGTCCGAATGATGCGTCGGGAAATACCATACTTTTCGCAAAAAAGCCGGATGGCATGTCTTGGAGAATTTGCTTCGATATAGATGGTATCAAAATGTGCCGGAATGCCAAAGTCACGTTCGATGGCATATAACTTTTCCTCATTTAATTCTACGCCAAAGGTAATTTTATATTGTTGCATGATGACCTCCTAAGTGCATGATTTTATATAGAGGGATTCAGAGTATTCTCGTACAATCGCTTCTGCTTGAAAAATGGCAGTAATTCAATATTCATAAATTGATCAGCTCCTTAAAGTTATTATGAAAGCTGGTATGTATAAGTCTCTTCTCCAGTTTTTACAAAACCGATAGACAGAAACATTTTCTGACTCTGAGTGTTAAAAGGATAGATCTCTGCGGTAATCTGATCCATTCTTTTTTCTTTTGCAAGTTCAATCATTTTTAGGATACAGCGTCTTCCAATCCGCTTATTTTGAAAGTCTTTGCATACAACAATGCATACTTCCTGATCATTGCGGAGAGTGACATCGCCGACAAGAGTTCCCTGATACTGGATATAGAAGCAGTCTCCGTGGGTACTGAGAAATGAATACATTTTTTGCAGCCGTTCAAGGGAATAGGTACAATCAATGTTGTCAACCTGCCTGCATACATCCAGATCTTGATACCATGGAAGCGCAGTATCATAGTTTGGATAGTAAGGAATTAAAGTGATTTCGGAATCAATTATAAGAGGTTTCATAGTTACCTTCCTTTCTCGGTTATCTAATGTGTCGTAAAACTGCTTGCTTTAGCGATAGGGAGTGTCGATCAGATAGAAAAAAATAGTATGAACCATTTATATTTATCTGTTTATTGCTTTCAGTGTAAGAAACGGATACTGCATGACGCTCCAGCCACCGCGGATAGAGACTTGGAGTTCATAATCGGCATAAAAGTGGGGAGAAATTCAGAATGTCTGCCAGTTTGCACTTTGCCCCGGTGATGCGGGGATGCTTGGAAATTTCAGAAATATAATGTTTGCAGTAGCTGGAAGCCTGCTAGCGTCGATCAATATTTCGGCAGACATAAAAGCCGTACTGATTCAGAAGTGTCAGAACTGTCTTGAACCAGACAATCCCTCCGAAGAGTGCAAGGATCGTTACTCCGATGTTGATTGCACGAGATGCATTCATCATCGGGCGGATTAGTTCGATCAATGCCCAGATCGGAGCCAGAGAGAGGGTAAACAGAAGAAGGAATCCGGTGATCCCATGTTTCTGTGTGATCTTTGGAAATTCAAATCGGATCTTGCAGTTTGTACAGGAGTCTGGAAGACCGAATTTTAAATCAATTTTTTTGCCGCAGTTGGCACAGTAAAGCTCTTTTTTTGTAAACATATTTTCATTCCTCCATTGTGTCCGGTCACGGACAAAATTATATAGAAATATCATACCATTTCCATACGGGAACGTCACGAATTTTATAATAAATTTAGAAATGGCTGGTGGATCGCTATATTGACAATTGGACATAAAAAATTTGAAGAAGAAAAGCGAATGTAAGAAAGCCGTGAGAAGAGCTCATAGTATGAGGGACTGCTCACGGCTTTTGTATGAATGTTAAAGGTGATTTTTGTCAGTATTTTTCTTATTCTTACGATGTTTTTTGATTGCTCTGTTTCTGAGAGGAATACCGATACCTAAAAGCAATCCAATTGCCAGAATAGTCAGATCCATAATCACACCTCACTTTTAAAATTCTTTTTTGTTCAGGATAGATTGGCTGACAAGGCATGAGACAGCCAAAGCAGTGATTGCAAGAAACAAAAAGAATAAAATATAAACACGCGGATCGATTTGTGAAAGTCTTTTTACAAGTGGATAGAAATCTATTTTCATATATTCAGCTATTTTTGTAAGAAGGATTCCTGCCACAAATAGAAATCCCATCATACCTAAGATAGCGATTCTTCCTTTTTCACCGCCAAATTTTAAAACGAAAGGAAGCATGATTGACAGAAGCAAAAGGATGACAGGAAGCAGAGTACATGCGGTCAGAAACATTTCCCGGAGATTGCCTTTGTCTGTAATGAGGATGGAAAAAAAGCTGATGAGTGTTCCTAAAAATAAAGAAGCGATTCCGCAAAGGACTCCAAAAGTATATTTTTCTAACACATACTCTTTGCGTGTGATCGGCAGAGAGAACAGAAACGCATTTCCGTTGTCAAATTCATCGTAGCTGATAGAACTCAATGAAAATAGTGAGCCGACAAAACCTAAGAAGCCGATTGCAAACGAAGTTCCCGGCGATAATGTGATCATTGCCAGAGCAATGGCGACGATAGCCAAAAAGAAATTTTTCTGTCCTTTCATTAATTTAAAATCTTTGATTAATAATCCTTTCATTATGCAGCACCTCTGATCATCATTGTGATTACTTCGTCTATAGTTCCTTTTTCAATTGCGATTTGCGGATAGTTTTCGGCGTAATACTGCTTTTGATTGGTCAGGCAGCTATATCCGTAACTTTCTTTTTTGGAGCGCAGCAGATATTGTTTATCCAGTCCGGCATATGCTTCGTCATCAACTTTAAGCAGTGCATAATCGCTTAACAATACATCGGTGTCCTCATGCAGGATGATCGTCCCCTGATGTATCATATAGAGATCATCGCAGATTGACTCCAGATCGCTGGAAATATGAGAGCTGATTAAAATGGAGTTTCCTTCCTCTTTTGTCATAAAATCTCTTAAGAGTTCCAGTAATTCATCTCTGGCTATCACATCCAGTCCTGCCGTTGGCTCATCGAGAATTAACAGTTTTGCATGGTGTGAGATCGCGGTTAAAACTTTTGCTTTTGCTTTCATGCCTGTTGAAAAATCCTTGATCTTTTTGTCACATGGAAGTTGAAATTTTTCTACTTGTTCCAGGAAGAATAATTTGTCAAAATTTTTATATAGGTTTTCCATGATAGGGAGGATGTCGTTGATGGTCAAATATCCGCTGAAACCAGAATCAGAAAGGACTACTCCCAAATCTTGCTTATCTTTTGCTGTAAACTGAGCAAGTGGTTTTCCGAGGATTGTGATATCACCATGTTCATAAGAAATCAGCCCTAAAATGGCTTTAAAGGTAGTGCTTTTTCCGGCACCATTTTGACCGATCAGCCCAGTGACGTGACCTCGCTTTATTTCCAGAGAGCAGTCTAGTGAAAAGTTTTCATAGCTTTTTTTTAAGTGTTCAATTTTTAACATAGTTATCCCTCCAAAATCAGTTCAAATAAGCTTTTGATATCTTCATCACGGATGCCGTAACGCCTGCCTTTTTGAATGGCCTGCTCTAAGTCAGCCTCTAATTCTTTTTTTTGTTCTTCCAGTAAAAGTTCCGGATTTGTTGCGGCAACGTATGTTCCTTTTCCGTGGACGGTCACTGTAAATCCTTCGCTTTCTAAGTTGTCGTATGCTTTTTTTACAGTCAAAGCACTTATTTTCAATTCTTTTGCAAGTGAACGGACAGATGGAAGATTATCATTTTCTTTTAGTTTTTCATTTCGAATCAATGTTTTCACTTGTTCTACAATTTGCTCATAGATAGGTGTCATTGAAGAATGATTTATAATAATTCTCATTTTGTACCCCTTTCTTTACAAACAGTATATAACAGATACAAACTGTTGTCAAGTGTTATATACTGTTTGTAAAGAAGAAGTTAAATTTTAAGGTGCAGAAAAGATAAAAGATGCAGAAATAGTGGGGGAATGCTATACTAAAAAGAAAGGTCAGGGGGATGGTCGTATGCAGTATATGGAACTGGCACAGGATATAATAAAAGAAGTAAAAAGAGTAGTGATCGGAAAGGATGAGTGTATCTGGAAGGCGCTTGCTGCGATTCTTGCAGGGGGACATATTCTGATTGAAGATATTCCGGGAGTAGGAAAGACGACATTGGCACTTGCGCTTGCAAAAAGTATGGGACTGGACTGGAAGCGGGTACAGTTTACACCAGATATCCTTCCATCAGATCTTGTCGGATTTTCAATGTACCAGAAGGAGAGGGACCAGTTTGTTTATCAGGCGGGAGCGGTGATGTGTAACCTATTTCTTGCAGATGAACTGAATCGAACATCGCCGAAGACACAGTCGGCGCTTCTTGAAGTGATGGAGGAAGGGACAGTCACAGTAGATCAGGTCACACGGGAAGTTCCGAAGCCATTTTTTGTCATTGCGACGGAGAATCCGATGGGTTCTACCGGCACCCAGATGTTGCCGGAGTCACAGTTGGATCGCTTTATGATCTGTATGACGATGGGATATCCGGATATTCGCCATGAGATTGAAATTGTAAAAGGAAATCAGAAACGGCAATCGGAACGGTTGGTATATTCCGTGATCTCTGCATCAATGCTTCAGCGGATGCAGGAATATGTGGAGGAAATTTACGTCCATGACCGTGTCTATCAGTATATCGGAAGTCTGATACAGATGACGAGGGAACATCCTATGATTGCATATGGTGTCAGCCCCAGAGGAACGATCGCTCTTGCGAAGATGGCGAAAGCGACCGCATTTTTACATGGGCGGGAATACTGTACTCCGAAAGATGTGCAAGATGTGTTTTTGGCGGTGACGGCGCATAGGATCTCTCTGAATGCAAAAGCGAGAGCGCAGAGAGTGGACAAGGAAGAGGTGCTCTGGGAAATTCTCCGTCAGGTTTCGGCTCCGCTGCCGAATCGAGGATAAAAGACCAAAGGCAGTACGTGGAAAGGAGATACAGCAGATGAGAGGGAAAATAGTCTATGCGGGAATACTGGCAGTGACGGTATATTTGAATATGCTGTACCATTGGGAGCTTGGGAATTTTGTCCTGGCATTTGAAGGAATGTTTCTGCTTCTTTTGCTTTGCAATGCAGGAATCTCGTGGATTGGTTTGTCGGCAGAGTGGAAGCATACGAAGCTGTTTGTGGAGGAGGGGGAAGCACTGCAAAGTCAGATATTTGTCAGAAATCGTCTGTGTATTCCAGTATGTAAGCTGCGGATAGATCTGAGTTATCAGTATGCGGGAGAGGAAAAGAAGAGGAAAGAAAGACTGTGGATTGCAGTGCGTGCAAAAGAAAAGAAACAGATTGCTGTCAAACATTTGCAGAAATATTCGGGCAAAGTATGTGCAGAGTTAGTAGACTGCCGTGTATATGATGTGTTGGGAATCTGGTCATTTCGGAAACGAATGAAAAAGAAAGCAGAAATATTGATTTTTCCAAAGACATATCCGATTGTGACGGAGGTAACTGTTCAAACAAGTAATTTTTCTCTGGAAGGTGAGCGATTTTCAGAAGAGGTGAGCGGCGATGATCCGTCGGAACTTTTTGCATTGCGGGACTATCAGCCGGGTGACCGGATGGCACGCATCCATTGGAAACTTAGCGCAAGGAAGGGAGAATGGTATGTGAAAGAATTTAGCAGACCTGTTGGAACAGCGGTACTGCTTTTATTGGAGCCTGTGTGGAAAGAAGGGGGACAAAGCGCCGCAGAGATCAGCAGGTATCTGCAGACAGCGGTATCACTTGTAAGAAGTCTTTTGGATGCAGGATGTAGCCATGTAGTGAGCTGGATCATGGAAAATGGGGAACTAGAGCGGGCGAGGATTTTTACAGAAGAAGATGTTTATTTGTTTACAATCCGATTTCTTGAAACATGGGGAGCAGGAAGAGCATCACAAGAGAGCCTTACAGAAAGTTACCGGAGCATTTATCCACAGGAGCGGTATCATACGATACTTTCTTGGCGAGGAGAAGGCGGTTTTTTCAAAAATGAGGAACAGATTTTTGCAGGTCATCTGATAGAAAGTCAGGAGTGGCTAAGACAGTGTGTGTTGGAAGTATGAGGGAGGGGTGCAAGATGGAAACAGCGTGGAGTGTGTTCTATGGAGCAGTAGGGACGCTTGGCGTGTTGCATGGAATCGCAGATGCGTTTCAGATTCCATATGATCAAAAAATGATTTTCATCTGGATTGTACTCTCCTCTGTGATCTGGGGCATTGCGTTTGGCTGGAAACGGCACAGAAAATATCTGTTTCCAACGGCAGTGGGACTGTTTGTATGGATCGGACTGTGGAGATGGAAGGAAATCTGTGAGGGGATTTGTCGCAGTATGGAGCGAATGACGGAGGCGGTCAATGCGTATTATCAGTTCTCATGGGACGCTGTGAAGTATGTGAAGACAGGGGGAATTTCTACCGAGCAGACAGCAATCCTTGCGGCGGGGGTCCTTGTGAGTAGTCTTCTTGTTGGAGGATTTTTACAAAAGAAGGGCAGAATACTTTTGGCAGTGTTGTTTGCATTTGGTTTTCTTGCGCCATTCCTGGTTGGGAGAGTTCCAGAAAATCGTACGGTGTGGGAGTTGCTGATAGGAATCATGGGACTTCTGGCAATGCAGACTGCGCTGCCGGGAAAACAAAGGAAGATAAAATTTTTCGGAACGGCAAATGGAATGCTGATAGGAATCGCAGCGATTGCATTTGTAGGAAGTGCGTGCATTCTGGAACCGTTGTTACAAACAATTTTTCCGCCGGACAGTCCAAAACAAAAGCTTGTATTGGAAGAACTGTGGCAGGATATCGGAAGAAGTATCAGAGAGAATGGAAGGACAGATATTGCAGCAGGAGGTATTGGAAATGGAGACTTATCTGCGGCGGATCGGCTGGAACCGGGAAAAGAGCCCCAGCTGAAAGTGACAGTCGGGGAAAAACCACAGACGGATCTGTATTTGTATGGATATATTGGAGCAGATTACAATAGAAAACAGTGGGAAAGACTGGAGAGTAGTGCGAGAGATCGGCTTGGAAGGCGAGAGGCACTGGAAGAGAGAAAAGGGGATGTCTATCGCTGGCTGAAGGAAAAGAAGGATGAAAAAAAACTGTCTGTGGAGTATGAGGATACAGAGAAGGCATATGAATATCTTCCGTATGGGAGCAAGATCAGAAATGAGCAGGAAGTATGGGGGGATACCTATGTGAAAGGAACCGGGAAAACGACGTATACGACTTCTTTTTGCGAACTATCAGAGGCTGACTGGCAGGAACGCACCGGAAAAAAGTGTGAGGAGATTCTTAGAAAAACGTCAGAGTATGATTTGTTTGTCAGCAAACAGTATCTTAAGATCGATGCAGAACAAAAGAAAAAACTGCAGCAGATCCCACTGGAGGGTGAAACTCTCTTTGAAATTTCAGCATCGATGGAGCAATGGCTGGGTGCGCATACAAGTTATAGTCTGTCACCGGGAAAGGTTCCGTGGGGAAAAGAATATGTAGAATATTTTCTGTTTGAGAACAAAAAAGGATATTGTGTGCATTATGCGACGGCGGCAACATTGCTCTTCCGCAGTCATGATATTCCGGCGCGATTTGTTTCCGGATACCTAATTGGTAAGGAGCAGTGGAAAACTTCCGATGATGGAACTTATCAGGTGACTGTAACCGGGGCAGATGCCCATGCATGGACAGAAATTTACACGGGTGACGGAATCTGGATCCCAGTGGAACTGACACCAACTTACGGAAGAGACGATACATCAAAAGCGCACGGGACAGATTTGGCAAATGTTTCCCCGGAAGTATCTGGTGAGGATTCGCAGAGAGTCAGTTCTGACAGCCAGATGGCAGAATCCAATATTCCAAAAGAACATGAGACCGGGACAAAAGAAGCGAATGATAAAAATGTGGAAAATCAGCAGCAAGGTACAGAAAAAAATGCTGCAACAAATGCGGATGTAGAAAAAGAAGACAATGGAACGAAGAGTAATTTGTTGATAAAACGAATAAAACAGCTTCTGTTGTTTATACTGATGAGTATCATAAGTTTTGGCGCATGGCGCTTTTACAAGGTGCAGCAGCGCCAGGGGATATTTGTAAAGAGCAGAAATGAGAAAGCACAGAAGATCTTTTCCAGTCTCTATGAAGTACTCCGGTTTGCCGGGATGACAGAGAATGACTGCCTCGGGGATGAATTCGGACAGGAGGCGAAAAAAGTCTGTGATAAAATGGAAGTGCAGATAAAAGAGGCACAGCAGACAGCGCTTAAAGCGTGGTATAGCGGGGATACCATTTCTGCTAAAGAAGAAAGAGAACTCTGCAGAACATATCGGAACGTGTGCAGACTGATTTCGGAAAAATTGACTTTCCGGGAAAAGATTTTGTTTTATTTTACAAAATGTTTTTTGTAAAAGATACTTTTTGTAAAAACAAAATGAAAACTGAAAAAAATCTAAGTAAGAAGCAGTTGAAATCTTGAAAGACATCATGTATAATGTACCTAGAACAAAAGAGAAATACCTGGGATGTTCGACAATTCTGTTATTTTGAACCTACAATACTTTAAACGGGATTCTTATATCTCTGTAATATGTCAGGCCACCGATTGAAGCAGTGGAAGACAGAAAAGCAGATGCGGTTGCCCACCTAGCGGAATGCTAGGAGTCAAAAGACAGAAAACGGCACCTCCGGGGAAAGCTTACAAAAGAGAAAGGCAGTCGTGAAAGCGGCTGCCATTTTTGTATGAGAAAGAGTGAAAACAAAGATGAAATGGATAGAAAAATATAAATATCATATGTTGGCACTTCTGTTGGGGTTATCTGTTTTTGCCTGTCTGATGAAAAGTATTTCTAACAATCAGCAGAAAGAGGTGAAAAAGGACGGAAATTCAAACGTGACAGAGGGAGAAAAGAAAAGTAAGGGAAAAGGAACCGAAAAAGAAGTGGAAGATTCCGTTGTCCGTGTGGTATTAAAGACAGATGGATTTGCAAATGTGGCACATCCCGAAGCGGGATTTCAGGCAGCGGGCGGTCTGAAAGTCCAAAGTGGAGATGAAGTGCGCGAGAGCGCTCCAGGAGAAGTGGTCACAATCTGTCCGGATGATGCAATGTTTGCAAAGGGAACGATACATATTGAGCCGAAAGAAGAAGGAGATTTGATCGCGGTTGTCACATTGAACCGAGGATGCGGTGTTCCAAATTATCGTGGGAAAATCGAATTGTTTCAGACAACGGAAGGGGTTGTGATCGTCAATGAACTCTCAATGGAACAGTACTTATATGGGGTTGTGCCGTCAGAAATGCCTGCATCCTATGAGCCGGAAGCGTTGAAAGTGCAGGCGGTCTGTGCGCGCAGCTACGCATATAAGCAGACGCAGGGGTTTGGATATCCGGAATATCAGGCACATATTGATGACAGCACTGCCTTTCAGGTATATGGCAATTCTGGAGAGCAGGCGAGCACAAACCGAGCGGTGGATGAGACAAGAGGACAAAAATTATGGTATCAAGATCAGGTGATCACGGCTTATTATTTTTCTACATCCTGCGGCAAGACGACAACGGCGGAGGCGTGGGGAAATGCTTCGCCGGAGAAAAGGTATCTACAGAGTGCAGAGATCAAAGATGCAGAGCGCGATTACGAAGCAGACCTTCCATGGTATCGATGGCGGGCGGTCATTCCGACAAATGTACTGACAAATATGATCAATCTAAATACACAGACAAATATCGGAAATGTAACTTCTATGGAAGTGACAAAATACGGTCCCGGTGGTGTGGCACAGCAGATTGTGGTGACTGGGGAGTTGGGAAGTGTGACTGTTGATACGGAAAATAAGATACGGACGGCGCTTGGCGGAAATGGGTATACGATTGAGAAGCAGGATGGGACAGTGATAGATAGTATGGCACTGCTTCCGAGTGCATTTTTTACTGTGGAGTATCAGGACGGCAATTATGTACTGGACGGCGGTGGGTTCGGACATGGCATCGGAATGAGCCAGAATGGTGCAAACGAGATGGCGAAAAAAGGAAAGAATTATCTCGAGATTCTGACAACATTTTATCACGATGTAGAAGTACGGTGAAATTTACGAAAAGCAAACCGGCCGGTATTCAGGATACCATATCACAGTGCCATATAAAAATGCAGACTGTATAAAAAACAGATTGCATTTTGAGAGAAAAGCATGGTAAGATTGTATGTTAGAAAAAATAAGGAGAAGTCCGATGAAAGAAACGATAATGAAAAAATACCGGTTATTGAACCGGATTATGAATAGGATTTCAGAGAATCATACAGGTGCATATGCTGCACAGTCAGCCTTTTTTATAGTGCTGTCAATGATTCCTTTTATCATGCTGCTTCTTGCTCTGGTACAGTATACGCCAGTGACGAAAGCAGACGTCATACGTGCGGTGACGCATGTACTTCCGAAGACCATCTACCCGATGATTGTTTCTATTGTCAATCAGGTGTACAATCAGTCTCAGGCGATGATCTCTCTGACTGGGCTTGTAGCAATCTGGTCTGCAGGCAGAGGAGTTCTTGCAATGAGTGCGGGGCTTAACAGTGTCTATGGAAGTAAGGAAACGAGAAATTATATTTACCTGCGCCTGCGTGCAGCATTTTACACAGTACTATTTATTATTGCGATCGTACTTTCCCTTGTTATACTTGGTTTTGGTGATCGGTTGAGCATTTTTATTGTCAATCACTATCCTTTTATGAAGGGAATCATAGATCTGATCATCAATATCCGTGCAGTGGCATCGATTGTAGTATTGACGGTGTTTTCTATGACAATCTATCATTTTCTTCCAAATAAGAAAACAAAATTTATCAGACAGTTTCCGGGAGCATTTCTGACTGCGATCGGATGGGCGGCAGCTTCTTATATCTTTTCAGCATATGTCAATATTTTTACCGGATTTTCTACGATGTATGGAAGTATGACGACAATCATGCTGATCATGCTCTGGCTGTATGCATGTATGTATATTATTCTGCTTGGCGGCGAAGTAAACGAGATGCTGGCAGAAGATTTTTTTACATCTATGTAGGAAGATGGCAGAAGATTTTTTCACATCTATGTAGGAAGATGGCAGATACAGTGGAAAAAAGCCGATACATTTGTTAAACTATTTTGGAGAAGAATGATTTGGGAGGGATACATATATGTGCTTTATTTGTGAAAGAATTCAGAGGATAAAAGAAGGGACAAATCCATATTTTGTAAAAGAACTGGAAACGGGATATGTTGTGCTTGGGGATAATCAACATTTTAAGGGCTATACATTATTTTTATGCAAAGAACATCAGACAGAGTTGTTTACATTAGATCATGATACCAAAATGAAATATCTGGAGGAAATGTCTATTGTGGCAGAGGCAGTAGCAAAGGCGTTTGGTGCAGAAAAAATGAATTATGAATTGCTGGGGAATGGAGATACGCATCTTCACTGGCATTTGTTTCCAAGAGTAACCGGTGATATAGAAAATTATGGAAATCATGGAAGAGGTCCTGTATGGTGGTATCCTATGGAATTGATGTACAGTGAAGAAAATATTCCTTCAGAGACAGAGTTGGAAGAAATGAAATCAAAGTTATTGCGTGAACTTGAAAAGGTGTTGTAGTGACAGGCTTTGTTATATCATAGTTTGTGAAAAGAGATTAGAACCAGAAGATTAAGATAATAGTGGGGGAATACATATGATTGCGGTATGGATTGTTGCGGTTACATTTACGCTTGTCGGGGCTTTGTACAGTTTCCCAAAATACTATAAGTTATTTACATGTAGGAGCTGTACGATCGGAAGGATTTTGGAGTCGAGAAGCGCTCTGGGAACAGATCAGAAGGGGATCACTGCCACATATGAGTATATGGTGGATGGAGTGCGGTATGAGGGCAGGACAGGATGGACAACCTTCGGAGTGTTCCGTCGAAATAGGGACTATACAGTTCACTATAATCAGAAGAAACCACAGAGATCTTATATCAGTGGCAGTGGAATTTACATTAACTGTGCACTGGGAACAATGTTTTTCCTTGTGGGGATCGGAGTGTTTCTGATAGGACTCTTTCTTTTGGCAGCATTATAAAGAAGGTTGCAGGCACGTATTGCAAAGTGTATATTAGTGGATTGAAAAGGGGACTGCAAATGAAAGAATTAAGCACATTGTGTTACATAGAAAAAGACGGAAAATATCTGATGTTACATCGTACAGTAAAGGAAAATGATGTCAATCGGGATAAGTGGATCGGTGTTGGCGGGCATTTTGAGAAAAATGAAAGTCCGGAAGAGTGCCTTTTAAGAGAAGTCAAAGAAGAGACCGGGTACACACTGACTTCATGGCAGTACCGGGGAATTGTAACTTTTGTATACGGAGAAGATACAATCGAATACATGTCTCTTTTTACTGCAGATGGGTTTGAAGGGACACAAATTTCGTGTGATGAAGGGGATCTGGAATGGGTAGAAAAAGCAGCGATTTATGACTTGAATTTGTGGGAAGGTGATAAGATTTTCCTACGGCTTCTGGAAGAAAATCGTCCGTTCTTTTCGTTAAAACTAGTCTACGATACGGATGATGTATTACAATATGTAGCTTTGGATGGGAAGCGGCTGTGTCTGTAAATCGGCAGGTATTTCGCATTCTGAGATTCTGTTTTATGAAATACCACTTGACATCACAAAAACCTATGATAAAATAATAAGTGATTCAGACAATCAAATGAGTTATTGATAAATCAAAGGCGTTGAACGTGTCAGTAGAGAACTATTTTCTAACAGAGAGAGGGAATCATCGGCTGGAAGTTTCCTTTAGTTCAGATAGGGATCGAATTTCCCACGGGAGCTGCATTTTGGAAAGGATTCCAGGTGATTGATGCCCGGAACTTAGTAGAAGATGACGTATCTGCACGTTACGCAGTCCGAGAGCCTGACTCTTATGAGTAGGAATTAGGGTGGTACCGCGATAGACCTCGTCCCTTTTTGGGACGGGGATTTTTTTATTTAGGAGGAATCAGAAAAGATGAAGGAAAAATTACAGAGCATCCAAGAAGAAGCAGTCAGACTGATCCAGGCTGCTGATGCACCGGAAAAACTGAATGATGTAAAAATCAGATTTCTTGGGAAAAAGGGAGAGCTGACAGCAGTTTTAAAAGGGATGAAAGATGTTGCCCCGGAAGACAGACCGAAGGTTGGACAGCTTGTCAATGAGACGAGAGAGGCAATTGAACAGTTATTAGAAGAGACAAAGACAAAGATGGAAAGAGCACTTCGTGAGGAACAGTTAAAATCTGAAGTCATTGACGTGACACTGCCATCGAAGAAAAATATGGTCGGACACCGTCATCCGAATACGATTGCATTAGAAGAAGTGGAACGCATCTTTATTGGAATGGGATATGAGGTTGTGGAAGGACCGGAAGTAGAATACGATGAATACAACTTTGAGAAGTTGAATATTCCGGCAGATCATCCGGCAAAAGATGAGCAGGATACTTTCTATATCAATAAAGATATCGTACTTCGTACACAGACTTCCCCGGTACAGGCGCGTGTGATGGAAAAGGGAGAACTTCCGATCCGTATGATCGCTCCGGGACGTGTATTCCGTTCAGATGAAGTGGATGCGACACACTCTCCGTCTTTCCACCAGATTGAAGGACTTGTGATCGACAAAAATATTTCTTTTGCAGACTTAAAAGGAACACTGGAAGTATTTGCGAAAGAATTATTCGGACCAGAGACAAAGACAAAATTCAGACCGCATCACTTCCCATTCACAGAGCCGAGCGCTGAGGTGGATGTGACATGCTTCAAATGTGGCGGAAAGGGATGTCGTTTCTGTAAAGGATCCGGTTGGATTGAAATTTTAGGATGTGGTATGGTTCATCCACATGTACTGGAAATGTGCGGAATTGATCCGGAAGAGTACAATGGATTTGCATTCGGTGTCGGTCTGGAGCGTATCGCGCTGTTAAAATATGAGATTGACGACATGCGTTTGCTCTATGAAAATGACATCCGTTTCTTAAAACAGTTCTAAAACAGATTGGAACTCATCAGAAAAAGGCGGAGAAATATGTGCAGAGAGGAAGACACAATTCTCCGGAAAGTCAGTTTTCAGGAAAATGGAAAAGTGAGAAAGACAGAAATATCGAAGTGAGAAAGGAATAGAAACATGAATACATCATTATCATGGATAAAAGCATATGTACCGGATCTGGATGTCACAGCGCAGGAATATACGGATGCGATGACACTTTCCGGAACAAAGGTAGAAGGATATGAAGTGCTTGATGCAGATTTGGAAAAAATCGTGATTGGGCAGATTGAGAAGATCGAGAAACACCCGGATGCAGATAAACTTGTTGTATGCCAGGTAAATGTTGGATCAGAAACCGTACAGATTGTAACGGGAGCAAAAAATGTATTTGAAGGAGCAAAAATTCCGGTTGTATTGGACGGCGGACGTGTGGCGGGAAGCCATGACGGAAAGCAGGTTGCAGGTGGAATCAAGATCAAAAAAGGAAAATTGCGTGGGGTAGACAGCTTCGGTATGATGTGTTCTATCGAGGAACTTGGATCTACAAAGGACATGTATCCGGAAGCAGCAGAAAATGGAATCTACATTTTTGAGGAGGATGCTGTTGTAGGAAGCAGTGCAATCGAGGCACTTGGAAGAAATGATGTCGTATTTGAATATGAAGTGACATCAAACCGTGTGGACTGCTTCAGTGTGGTTGGAATTGCAAGAGAAGCAGCAGCTACATTTGGAAAAGAATTTCATCCACCGGTTGTGACAGAGACTGGAAACAGTGAGGATGTCAATGATTATATTAAAGTAACTGTGGAAGATGCAGATCTCTGCCCGCGTTACTGTGCAAGAGTTGTAAAAAATGTCAAAGTGGGACCATCTCCGAAATGGATGCAGAGAAGATTGGCATCAGTAGGAATCCGCCCGATCAACAACTTAGTTGATATCACAAACTATGTGATGGAAGAATACGGACAGCCAATGCATGCTTATGATCTGGAAAAGATCGCAGGAAAAGAAATTGTTGTGAAGACTGCCAAGTCAGGAGAAAAGTTTGTGACATTGGATGGGCAGGAGAGAGAGTTGGATGAATCTGTTCTGATGATCTGTGATGGAGAGAAATCTGTTGGAATCGCCGGAATCATGGGCGGAGAAAATACGATGATCACAGATGATGTGCAGACTATGTTATTCGAGGCAGCATGTTTTGATGGAACAAATATCCGTAAATCCAGCAAAAAAGTGGGGCTTCGTACAGATGCGTCCGGAAAATTTGAAAAGGGATTAGATCCGAACAATGCAAAAGCTGCAATCGACCGTGCATGTCAGCTGATCGAGGAATTAGGAGCAGGAGAAGTTGTCGGGGGAACTGTGGATGTATACGGAAAAGTAAAAGAACCAGTTCGGGTTCCGTTTGATGCAGAGAAGATTAATGTAATGCTTGGAACAGACATTTCTGAGGAAGAAATGTTGGGATATTTTGCAAAAATCGGTCTGGAATACGATGAGGATACAAAGGAAGTGATCGCACCGACCTTCCGTCATGATTTGTTCCGCCTTGCGGATCTTGCAGAAGAAGTAGCAAGATTCTATGGATATGATAATATCCCAACTACACTTCCGAAAGGAGAGGCGACAACAGGAAAACTGTCCTTCAAGTTACGTATCGAGGAAGTTGCAAGAAACATTGCAGAGTTCTGTGGATTCAGCCAGGGAATGACATATTCCTTCGAGAGTCCGAAAGTATTTGATAAATTATTGATTCCGGCAGATTCGAAACTGCGTGAAGTCGTAGAGATTATGAATCCGCTCGGAGAAGATTACAGCATTATGAGAACTACATCCTTAAATGGAATGTTAACTTCTCTCGCAACAAACTATAACCGAAGAAATAAAGATGTCCGTCTCTATGAGCTTGGAAATATTTATCTTCCGAAACAAGTTCCGGTTACAGAACTTCCGGAAGAGCGTATGCAGTTTACGCTTGGTATGTACGGAGAAGGTGATTTCTTTAGTATGAAAGGTGTTGTGGAAGAATTCTTTGAAAAGATCGGTATGCACAAGAAAGAAACATATGATCCGCATGCAGGAAAACCGTTCTTACATCCAGGACGTCAGGCAAACATCATTTACGATGGAAAAGTTGTTGGATACTTAGGAGAAGTACATCCGGATGTTGCAGATACTTATGGAATCGGAACAAGGGCATATGTGGCAGTTATTGATATGCCGGAAGTGGTAGAGCTTGCTACTTTTGATCGTAAATACGAAGGAATCGCAAAATATCCGGCAGTGACAAGAGACATTAGCATGGTAATGCCAAAAGAAATCTTAGTTGGTCAGGTGGAAGATGTGATCGAGAAAAAAGGTGGCGCTTACTTAGAGAGCTACAAGTTATTTGATCTCTACGAAGGTGCGCAGATCAAAGCAGGATTTAAGTCTGTCGCATATTCTATCGTATTCCGTGCAAAAGATAAGACACTGGAAGAAGCAGATGTCACAGCGGCAATGACAAGAATCTTAAAAGCGTTAGAAGAAATGGGAATTGAATTAAGACAGTAGAAATTGGATGTTATTCTGAGAAAGTGTCTTAGAAAAATATTTTCAATAGAAATTTCATAGTGTTTCAATAGAAGGCAGAATCTGTTGCGAAATGTAATGGGTTTTGCCTTTTTTGTGTGTTTCCTGATAGGGATAAAAATTATTATAAATAAAATAAAAATGTAAAAATTGTATAACAAATCATAGTGAAAATGCATAAAAATCAAAAGAAAATATTGTGTAAAATAGCAATGCAAATGTTCTTGCTAAAAAACCTATTTTCATTATAAAATAAAAATAATTAATAAGCGCAAAACAGCTAAAAATTACAAAATAGAAGAAAAAACGCGTTTTGTTATTTATAAAAAATAAAAAATAACGGATAGGGGATAGCATGAAGCGGTTTTCGATAAGAGAGAAGAAATTAAATAGAAAAAAGCAAGTTGTGATAGGAGGGATTGTACTCCTACTCTTTTTTGGATTTTTTTTAATAAAGAATCTGCTCGCAATGGAATATCCATTGATTGTGGATGGGAAAGGTATTACACAGGAAGAGATACGGTTTCACAATCATGATATAGATAGGGCAATACGGTCAAGGGTCATTTTTAACTGGGCAGCAAAGGAAGGACTGGCTGATGAGTTTTCTTATGAGACGTTTCAAAAGTCTTTGAAAACTGAAAATAAAGAAAGGAAAGAGATAAAGAAGAAAGGAGAACCTTTATATGGTCCGGTAGAGTTTACGCCAATGCAATATTATAAGCGGCAACTCGGAGAGTATGAAAGAAGATTAAAGGACCACATGATGAAACGTGTTGAGAAAAAAGAGTTGTATGAATTTTACAAGACTCATCAGGAAAATTTCAAAGAAGTGGATACGGTTTGTGCGGAATACACAGTGCGGCAGGATGGAAGAGAGATTTATAAAGAATCTGTGATACTGGACAAAAATAATATTCGTGCAAAAATGGAATTCGACGAGGAATTTGTCAACAGGCTTTTGTTGTTGGAGGAAGGAGGAAAAGTCATCTGGAGTACAGCGCAGGGGGAAGAAAAAGAACTGTATTGTACAAGCCGGGAGGATGGAGGGTATCTGTCCTATGAGGAAGTATCAGGAGCAGTGTTGGAACAGTGCATTGCAAATAAGTTTGAAGTAGAATTGCAAAAAAGGATTTCAGAGTCTAACGTTTGGAATTTTATGAAAAAATAATTAAGGAGAAAGCAAATGAAACATATGAAAAAGAGAATCTCGTGTATGATTTTGACTGCAACGCTTTTGGCTGGAGGTTCGCTGGAGTATGCGGTTGCGGCAGAAGAACAACAAAATGTGTCGGAGATTGTGACAGAAGAACAGGTTGAAATTCAATCAGAAGAAATAGTACCACAAGAAGAAATGGTACAAACAGAGGAACAGGCGGCAGCGACAGAATGTCAGGTTGTTCTAGAAACTTATACAGACGGAAAATTAGATGAAGAACATATTGGCGGAACATTGACAGCAGATAAATTGTCAGGACATTCCGGAGAGTGGGTGACATTAACTGTAAAAGCAAATCATGGATATGTCTTTCAACGGTATGATACCAATACAGATAATCTGGTAACAATCGATAACAACCGTTTTCAACTAAATGAAAAATTTCCTACGGTAGTTGTAAAGGCGTATTTTACAACAAGAGAGCCAGGGAAAGATGAAGTCTTTTTTGATGATTTTGGAAGCGAACCAGGAGCTGCGCTTCCAGAAGGAGTTCACATTTCTAATGGAGAATTGGTGGTAGATATCCCGGAAGGACAAGGAAGCAATTTCTATGAGCCGGCTATTGACTGGAGTCAGGTTTCTGCACAGGAAGGCTATCGGATTTCTGTGGATGTAAGGAGAGTTACGCAAACTTCAGGCACAATGCAGATTGCTTTTCGTGGTGGAGAACAAAGTACACAACGTTATGTAGTGGCAATTAATTCCCAGGGAAGTCTGATGCTAAGAAAAATTGACGGAACGAATGTGGAATTAAAAAAAGCAGCGTTTCAGTTGACAGATCAATATGCACATATAGAAGTGACAGTAGTAAAAAACGAAGTCAGAGTTTCTGCAAATGGTCAAGAACTTCTAGCTTATACAGAACAGAACAACTGGGGTGGGATGACGCCGAAAGTTCAGTTATTTAATATGACACAGGGAGCGTCGATGGGATTTGACAATCTGCTCGTAGAGAAAATTTGCGAAAAGAAACCTATTGAAGTTGTAGCAATTTACAATGGGCAGGAAGATTTGGAACATCGTGCCGGAACAGCAGTTTCGGATGTTGCAGAAGCAAAAGCAGGTGATACGGTTACACTCCAGACGATTCCGAAAGCGGGCTATCGCTTCAAAGAATATCAGGTGGAGGGAATGGAAAGCCTTTCGATTGTAGATAATAAATTTGTGATGCCGGCGGGAGAGTTTGAAAAACTGAGAGTCAATGCCGTGTTTGAAGATGATACGGTGAGAGAAGCGAAAACATTTTATGTAGACTCTGAAGGTGGAAACGATCAATCTGCCGGGACATCGGAAAAAGAAGCGTGGAGAACATTAGGGAGAATTAAAGAACAGAATTTGTTTGTCCCAGGTGATCGTATTTTGTTAAAATGTGGAAGTGTATTCCGTGGGGAACAGTTAGCATTTCAGGGAATGGGAAGTGCAGAACAGCCAATCGAAATCAGTTCTTACGGAGAAGGGGAACTGCCAAGACTGGAAGGAAACGGAGAAGTTGAAAATGTAATTTCATTATATAATCAGCAGTATATTCATATTAATCGTTTAGAAATTACAAACTTAGATCAAAAGTATAATCAAAATTTTGAGTTGAATGGAAGCAACAATCAGGAAAAAGCGTTAAGAGCAATTAACGTGTCAATCCGTGATTTTGGAACCGCTTCAGATATTCGAATTGAAGATTGCTATATTCATGACATTAATGGAAATATTAAATCTAAGTGGAACGGTGGAATTTTCTTCGATGTAAAAGCAAATATACAAAATGGAACATTAACAGGAGTTCCAAGCAAATATGATCAGATTTTAATTTCGGGATGTACATTTGAGAGAGTGGACAGATCTGGAATTAAGTTGATCAGTTCACAGTGGTGTAACCAGTGGGAAAAGAATGATCCGGGTGTCCCTGTAAACTGGTATCCATCGACCAACGTAGTTGTAAGAGACAACTATATGGAGAAAATCGGAGGAGATGGAATTACAGTCAGAGATACAGATGGGGCATTGATTGAACATAACCTGGTAAGAGATTGTCGGTATCAGAATACAGGATATAATGTTGGTATCTGGCCATTTGAAGCAGCGAATACAGTGTTGCAATATAACGAAGCATATGAGACACATGGAACAACGGATGGTCAGGGATTAGACTGTGACCATGCATCTTCAAACTCGGTTATGCAGTATAATTACAGCCACAATAACGAAGGTGGATTTATGCTTATTATGGGTGGGTATCCGCATACAGGAGCGACAGTGCGCTACAATATCAGTCAGAATGACCGTGATAAAACATTTGAATTTGCACAGGGATGCCCAAAAGGAACTATGATTTATAACAACACAATTTACTCAGATCAGCTTTTAGAGAGGGGAGTCTTCTTCTTATCAAATACAGGAGCTGGACAAGGGGTAAATGATACCTTTGCATTTAATAATGTGTTCCACTACCCAGAAGGACAGAAATTCTATGGAGGAGAAACACAAAATCTGACAACGTATATGAAATTATATAATAATGCATATACTGGTGGGATAGAGGCGTTTGAGGGGGATGATAACCCATTGAAAGCGGAAGATGCAGGTCTGACAGCACCTGGAACCGGCCCGGAAGTAAATGAGAGTAAAACAGCAGTAACCGGATCCTCTGGAGCGCTGGATGGATATAAATTGGAAGATACTTCCGTGTTGATCGACAAGGGAATTACAGTAGACGAAGCATGGAAACATTTTGGAGGTACAGAGTTAGTTGACGGAAGAGGTATGTCTCCAAGAAATCTTTTTGAGCAGGCGAAAAATGGAAATAGTATTGACTATGTGATGGGAAATAACTTCCCGCAAATCAATGGGGTTGGATATGACAAAGATTTCTTTGGAAACAGCCTTGCCGATGGAAAGCCTGATATTGGAGCTGCTGAATTTTTGGCATCTGTTCCGGAACAACCAGATCCAGAGCAGCCAGATCCAGAGCAGCCGAACCCAGAGCAGCCAGACCCAGAACAGCCAAACCCAGAGCAGCCAAGTCCGGAAAAACCAAACCCAGAACAACCAAAACCGGATGGAGAAAAGCCGAATGGGCAAACAGCTCAAAAACCAAGTAAGGGAGAGTCGGTAAAAACAGGAGACCCTGTTGTAGTTACCGGGTTGATTTTGCTGCTGATAGTATCGGGAGGCATCATTATGATTTGTTTTTGTGTTTCAAAAAGAAACAGGAAAACAGCAAATAGAAAAGAAAATTAATAATAGATAAAAGCATTTATGAAAAATACACCTTGCTGAGAGATTTTTAGTAAGGTGTATTTTTAGTTGGTGGTATACGTTGCTAATGGAGAAAAAAGGGTGACTCTTACGCAGCATTATAGTTTATTTTGTTGATGAACAACTTTTGATGACTTTCTTTTTTTCCTGTGGTAGAATAAGAAATAGCAGTTGCAGGAAATGGGAAAGGCAAGAAAGGATGAACAGAAGATGAATCAAAAACAGATCATAGGTGCGGTTGTTGCCGCAGGACTTTTTATTGTGACAGGAGTTTCCAGTGTGCTGACAAATACATTATCTGAGCGAATGTTGGCGGATACGGCAAAAAAGACAGAGGATGCGCTGTTAGGAGGAAATACGACAACCCTTCCGGGAGAACCATATATTGGGATTGTTGCTGTGGAAGGGACGATTCAGGAACAGACTTCTTCCAACGGTATATTTGATACTGTGGCAGGCTATCAGCATGATACCACATTGGATTATATTGACCGGATGATGGAGGATGAGAAAAATCAGGGGATTTTACTTCGAGTTGATTCTCCGGGAGGAACCGTATATGAGTCGGAGGAATTATACCGAAAATTAGTAGCATATAAAGAAGAAACCGGACGTCCGGTTTGGACTTACATGGAGCATTATGCAGCGTCTGGCGGGTATTATATTTCTGCACCATCCGATAAGATCTATGCGAATCCCAATACGACAACAGGGTCGATTGGTGTAATTATGTCCGGATACGATATGAGTGGACTGTATGAGAAACTGGGAATCCGCTCTGTGAGTATTACTAGCGGAAAAAATAAAGATATGAGTAAGCTGACAGAGGAACAGATTGCGATTTACCAGAGTTCTGTTGATGAGTCTTTTGATCGGTTTGTGGAAATTGTTGCAGATGGAAGAAAGATGACAGAAGAGACTGTCAGAGAAATTGCAGATGGGAGAACTTACACCGCAAAACAGGCAAAAGCAAATGGGTTGATCGATGAGATTAGTCTGTATGAGGAAATGCAGGAAGCAATGGAACAGGAAACAGGATGTACAACATTTTATGAACCTGAGCAGGGAGTGTCTCCGCTCGCATCTTTGTTTTCTAAACTGGAGACACTCAAACCAAAATCTGAGGCGGAAGTGCTGACGGAATGGAATGAGGATCTTGGAAGCGGGGTGCTGATGTATTATGCAGAACAGTTACAATAAAGCCGGAGAGCCGGCTGTATGTGCAGGATTTTTTGTCCGGATGGCGGCGCACTTGATTGATATGCTAATAGTTGGAGGAATCTTGTTGTTTGCAAGGATTCCGCTTGCTTTGCTTTCGCTGTTCCTTCCGACGGAACTTTTGGAGTATAGGGTGTTGTTTTCGTATACGATCAAGGATATTTATTTGTATCTTGGCGGAGTGTTGTATTATATTTTGCTGACGTATTATACCGGCACAACACTTGGGAAAAAGCTGATGAATCTCCGTGTAGTCTCGGAAACGGGAGAGAAACTTACACTTTTTAATGTAATCTATCGGGAAACAATCGGAAGATTTCTGTGTAGCTTTTTTTGGGGAATCGGATATATCATGGCAGGAATTGATGGACAGAAGCGGGGATTGCATGATATGATTTGTGGTACGCGCGTGATTTACGAGAAGCGAGTGAAAGTGACAGTTGTCAATAGCGGAGTACCGCAGGGATCATATGGGATGCCACATTGTCCTATGCAGAATCCAGCTGTGCGGGCAGGATCAGAGCAGAGACAGAGCGTGGAGAAAGTAGATAGAGAAGTTTGCCGGCAGATGCAGGGAGACAGAATGGATGAGAAAATAGAAGAACGACAAGAAATAAAGGAGACGGAAGATGAGAAAAGAAGACTTTAATTTTGATTTACCGGAGGAATTGATCGCGCAGGATCCGCTGGAGGATCGCTCCAGTTCCAGATTGCTCGTACTGGATAAGGAGACGGGAAAGACAGAACATCATGTGTTCCGAGAAATCATAGATTATCTTGAAGCGGGGGACTGCCTTGTGATCAATGACACGAAAGTGATTCCGGCAAGACTGATCGGTTCCAAAATCGGAACAGATGCAAAGATTGAAGTATTGCTGTTAAAGAGAAAGGAAAACGATGTCTGGGAGACATTGGTAAAACCTGGGAAAAAGGCTAAGATCGGAACAAGGATCAGCTTTGGGGACGGATTGTTAGTCGGAGAAGTGGTGGATATTGTAGAAGAAGGAAATCGTCTGATCCATTTTGAATATGAAGGGATTTTTGAAGAAATCCTTGACCGGCTTGGACAGATGCCGCTTCCGCCGTACATCACACATCAGTTGGAAGATAAGAACCGATACCAGACGGTTTATGCAAAACACAGCGGTTCTGCAGCGGCGCCGACAGCAGGACTTCATTTTACACCGGAGCTGTTAAAGAAGATTGAGGAAAAAGGAGTGCAGATTGCGAGAGTGACCTTGCATGTAGGTCTAGGGACATTCCGCCCGGTGAAAGTAGATAATATTTTAGAACACCATATGCATTCTGAGTTCTATCAGATTGAGGAAGAGGCAGCAGAGAAGATCAACACTGCAAAAGCAAATGGCAAAAGAGTCATTGCGGTCGGTACTACAAGCTGCCGCACGATTGAGTCTGCGGCAAAAGAAGATGGAACGATCGCACCCGTGAGTGGATGGACGGATATTTTTATTTATCCGGGATATCAGTTTAAAGTACTGGATTGTCTGATTACAAACTTCCATCTGCCAGAATCTACACTCGTTATGCTTGTTTCGGCATTAGCAGGAAGAGAGCATGTATTAAATGCATATGAGGAAGCAATTAAAGAAAGATATCGTTTCTTTAGTTTTGGAGATGCGATGTTTATCCGGTAAAAAGGCAAAGTGATCAGTTGGTAGGATTGATCACTTTTTTCTATAATGAAAGTAGTAGGATGGAATGTTGTTATAAAAAAGCATTCTGCGGGCGCTGTCCATATGCGGAGGAGATTTGTAAAGAAAAGACACCGGAAATGAGAGGGGTACAGAAAGGGCATCGAGTGGCGTGTCATCTGGTGGGAGCGAAGTAGATTTTGTATAGTGACAGTGAGAAAGAAGCGATAGAAATAATTGGGAAATCACTCCGGAGAGGTTGACAGCAGGACAAAAGATGAGTAACATAGAAATGATTAGACTCAGACATATTTTAGAGACAGAAATAGAAATAAGGGGAGAAACTAGATGAGACCAAATCGGAAATATCGGGAAACCCTCAGAGTAGGATGCGCTGCTTTGTCGTTATCGATGGCGTTAAGCTGCGCACCGTTGGCAGTATCTGCTGCCGAGACTGAGAATGCAAAAGAGAAGGCCGAGATTCACTGGACGATTAGTGATGCAGCAGAGATACAAACTTCACTTCCGCTTATGATAGAGAATCAGTTCTATGTGACTGTTGGAAATGTACTAAAAGTAATTGATGTCACAACCGGAAAGGAGACCGCTTCCACAGAACTAGCAGCGGATGCATCCGAATCGGCAGTCATAGAAAATGGGGATAGCATGTTGTTTGTCCCACTTTCAGACGGAAGGATTCAGGCGGTGAAGACATCTGATCTAAGCTCTGTATTTTTGACAGAGAAGCCTGCGGAAGGATTTTCGGTACAGAGCCAGATTTTATATCATGATCATATGATTTATGCAGGTTTTAGTCCGGTGGCACAGGAGCAGAAAGTATCAGGATATTTTGCCGCATTTAAGACAGACTCTAGGACAGGAACTGATGCAGTTGCACCGGAGTGGAAGTCAGCAGAACAAAAAGAAGGAAATTATATCGGTACAAAAGCAGCTATTCTCGGAGAGAATGTACTATTTGCAGGAGACTCTGGAAAACTGGTACTTGCAAATGCAAAGACCGGAGAGGTGAAAGACAAGAAGGATGACATCACGGGGAAAGTGAGAAGTCCGCTTGTAGAGGCAAATGGATCTGTGTGGTTTGCGACAGATGAAGGAATTCTTTACAAGGTTACACTCAGCAGTGATGGGAAGGTGACAGAGAAAGCGACTATTTCGCTGCCAGATAAAGGAAATGCGATTATTTCGATTCTGGAAGGGAAGGTGTTTGTGACAGGCGGAAGCGGTCAGGGTTACATAGCGGTGTACTCTGAATCGGATGCTACTGAGATTCTGTCACAGAAGACAGATCATCCAGTCGTTAGCCAGGCGGTCACAAAATCAGGTGAGAATTTCTATGTGTATTTTACACAGGAAGAAGACTATGCAAATTTGTATGTGGCCAAGTTTGACGCAGACAAAAAGATGACGGTGGAGACCGTCTATACTTCGGAGACGAAGAAAAATGGAGAAGATTATCTTCTGATTGGCGATGATGGGAAAGTGTATTATGGAAATACCGGAAATGGAACGATCACATCTGTGGATGTTCCGAAGGAGGAAAATCCAGAACCAAAACCTCCGGTAGAGCCAGAACCAAAACCCCCAGTAGAGCCAGAAAATCCAGATCCGCAACCTCCGGTAGAACCGGAAGAGCCAGAGAAACCGGAGACAGATCCACCGCAGGAGAATCAATCATCGAAACCAGATGGGAACCAGCAGGGCAATACACAAGGAACTACGGACAACAGCGGGGCGGAGAATCAGAATACAACGAGAAATCCTTCCAAGAGTCAGTCCACAGGAAGTTCAGGTGGAACCTCAGCGGGAAACACAGTGGGAAGTATTGCTGAACCGACATTGCTTGAGAATATCAATGCAGCGATCAAGGGTGGGAGCAATTCTCTTGTCAACGGAAGTAAGCCATATAAGCTTGACAAGGAAATTTTGACTGTTCTTGCTAAAAATCCGAATTTTGAGCTGACATTAGAGTACGATAATTACTCCATCAAGATCAAAGGGGCAGATATCAAGAATCCGGAAAATGAGCTTTTTACAAAACTCATCGAGAAAAATGTTACGCTTTCCAAGAAAGAATCGGACAAAATCGGTGCGTACCAAGTATTGGAATTCATGATGAGCAAAAACTTTCCGGGGAAAGTGACGGTTATCTACCAGCTTCCAGAGCAGTTAAAAGGTGCAGAGAAATTGTTCCTCTATGAGAGAAGCAATCTGGACAAAGGAACAGAGATCGTAGTAGATCGGGATAAGGTGACTTTGATCTTTGAAAAAGGCGGGGAATATGTGCTCGCAAAAGAGAAAGACAAAGCTGCTGGTGAGGCAGAAAAAGAAGATACAGAAGATAAAAAAGAAGTGTCAAAGAATACAGAGAAAGAAAAGAAACACTCTTTTCAGTTGCCGAAGCTTCCGACACCGGTACTTGTGGCGGCAGGGGTAGCACTTGTGGCACTGATCGGTTTGATTGTTATTATGCTGATGGAGGCGAGAGCAAGAAAAATCCGCGAAGCCAAACGCCAGAAGATTCGTGGAGAGAAAGGGGAACTTCCGGGAATTATAGAAGAGATTAGTTCTGAAGAAGCAGACCCAGAGCTGGAGAAGGAACTGGACAGTGAGCTTGCTGAACTTGAGGAAGAAGCAAAGGAACTGTCAGAATCACAACCAGATGAGGAAGAAAAGGCGGAGACATCTTTAGAAGGTCTGGAAGAAGAGAAGACACAGGTATTGCCGGCGCTTCCGCTTGTAGAGAATATCCCGGATCCGGAAGAAGAAGCACTTTTGAAGAAAGAAGAAGAAGACTGGAACAAGATTCATGAGGCACAGAGTCAGGGTGCAGCAGAAGTTTCTGAAATAGAGGAAATGCCTGAAACAGAGGTAATACCTGTGGAAGAGGCAGAAAAACCAGATGATTCAGAGAAGATAGAACAGAAGGAATCCGAGAAAGAACCAGAAGTTCAGAAATCTGAACCAGAACCTTGCGAAACAGAATCTTCTCAAGTAGAACCTTACGAAGCAGAATCTTCCAAGAAAGAGAAGGACGATACGCAGAAAGACGAATAAATCATTTTTTAGATGAGGCGCAGTCGGAAATGTGATAAGATAGCATTTCCGACTGTTTTTTTGTATGAAAATTTGAAACGATATGGCAAAAAGCGCCTATTTATGATACGATGAATGCAGTATACTGACATAGTTATAAGAACAAGGGAGGTTTTTCAGATGGCAAATAAGTCGACAGTTCCATTTCAGGGAACGAAAGAACAGGAGACGGTACTGCGTGAAGTGATCGAAAAGAGAAAAAGCGAACAGGGGGCATTGATGGCAGTATTGCAGCAGGCACAAGAGATTTATGGATATGTTCCGACGGAAGTACAGACGATCATTTCGGATGAGATGGATATCCCGCTTCACAAGATTGAAGAGGTTGTTGATTTCTATCCACAGTTTACGTTGAGCCCGAAGGGAAAATATCAGGTATCGATCTGTCTTGGAACGGCATGTTTTGTGAAGGGAGCAGGAGATGTCTACAATAAGCTGACAGAAGTACTTGGAATCGGTGGTGGAGAATGTACTGCCGATGGAAAATTTTCGCTGGACGCAAGCCGGTGCATTGGAGCATGTGGCATGGCACCGATTCTGATGGTGAATGACGATGTGTACAACCATGTGAAAGCGGAAGATGTAGAAGAGATTCTTGCAAAATATGAATAACAAAAAGAAGGGACCTTGCGATGGGAAAGGTCCTTTTTTTGAATGGAGTGAATGGAATGAAAGTAATTGATTTTCAGAATGCGAGCTGTAAGCACTGTTATAAATGTGTGAGAAATTGCAGTGTCAAGGCAATCTCTGTCCGACATGAGCAGGCGCACATTATGAATGATCACTGTATTCACTGCGGGAAATGCCTGGAAGTCTGTCCGCAGAATGCAAAGCGTTTCGCAAGTGACCTAGAACTGATCAAAGCCTATATTCGACAGAATATGAAGATTGTCGTATCAATTGCACCATCGTATTTGGGAGTGATGAATTATCGGACGCCGGGACAGGTTGTCGGAGCACTTCGGAAGCTTGGATTTGATGAAGTGCGGGAGACATCAGAAGGTGCGGCACTTGTCACGAGAGAGTATCAGAAACTGCTGCGGGAAGGGACGTATAAAAATATCATTACAACTTGCTGCCCAAGTGTGAATGAACTTGTGGAGAAGTATTATCCGGAATTGACAGACCAGCTTGCTCCGGTTGTCTCTCCGATGATTGCGCACGGAAGACTGATCAAAAAAATGTATGGGGAGCAGATAAAGGTAGTCTTTCTCGGTCCCTGTATTGCGAAAAAGCAGGAGGCGATGGGAGATTCCCGCGTGTTTGGCGCAGTGGATGCGATTCTGACATTTGAGGAATTGGAACAGTGGCTGGAGGAAGAACAGATTGTTCTGGAAGAATGTGAAGATCTTCCGATGGCAAACCCGGATTGTGGTGTGAACCGTCTTTATCCGGTCAGTGGTGGAGTTCTTCAGTCTGTGATGGTGGATTCTTCCGAAATACGGGAGAAAGAGCAAGGTGAAGAAAAAAAACAATACCACAAAGTGTATGTCGATGGACTGGACAATTGTATGGAAATGCTGGAAAGTTTGAAAAGAGGCGAATTGGAGCACTGTTTTATCGAAGCGAATGTCTGCGATGGTGGCTGTGTCAAGGGACCGGCATCTGGAAAATGGAATGTGTCGTTTATCAAGGCAAAAGTGGAGATGGAGAGGAGAGTGGCTGCCCATCAGAAGGCACAATATGAGCCACAGTCTTTGGAAGTCGAACTTTCCAGACAATTTGCGCCGCATCCGCCAAAAGAGCAGCTTCCGACCGAGGAGGAACTTTCTGCAATTTTAAGAGAGATAGGAAAGTATTCTGAGAAGGATGAATTAAACTGTGGTGCGTGCGGATACGCAACCTGCCGGGAGAAGGCGATTGCAGTTTTTCAGAAGAAAGCAGAGAATAGTATGTGTCTGCCGTATGCACTTTCCAAAGCAGAGTCCATGTCGAATGTAGTGATGGATGTGACGCCGAATCTTATTTTCATTATAGATAGGGAGATGCGGATCCGGGAATGCAATAAGAAGGCGCAGGAGTTGCTCGAAATCAGCAGAGAAGAAGCGCTGGAAAGATATCTGTATGACTTTGTGGATACAGCAGATGTAGAGGACGTTTTCCAGACGAGAGAGTCGATTACATACAAGAAAGTGAAGCTGGAGCAGTTAGGCATGAAAGCTGAGGAAAAGATCATATATATTCCGGAGATGGAGTCGGTGCTGATTATTTATCAAGACATCACAAAAGAAGAAAAAGCAAAAGAGAAACACTATAATCTGAAAATGGAGACGGTGGAGATGGCACAGCGTGTCATTGATAAACAGATGATGGTCGCACAGGAAATTGCCGGGCTGTTAGGAGAGACGACCGCAGAGACAAAAGTGACTCTGACAAAGCTTCGGGATTCGATTCTCCTTGATGGAGAGGGGGACTAGCCATGGGAATCAGTGTAGATGTTGCGTGGAAAAGCCTGAATAAGCACCACGAGGAGCTATGCGGGGATAAAGTGGAAGTATTAAAGACTGCGGATTCGGATATTGTGATTTTGGCAGATGGTATGGGGAGCGGTGTCAAGGCGAATATTCTGGCTACGCTGACCTCAAAGATTCTTGGAACAATGTTGTTTAACGGGGCGACGATCGAGTCTTGTGTGGAGACGATCGCAAAGACGCTACCGGTCTGTAAAGTAAGGGAAGTTGCCTATGCAACATTTAGCATTCTCCAGATTTTTCGGAATGGAGAAGCATATCTGGTGGAATTTGACAATCCAAGCTGTATTTTTATCCGGGATCATAAAGTACAGTCTTATCCATACGAGGAGCGGAATATAGAAGGAAAGCAAATCCATGAATATCGTTTCCGGGTAGAGTTGGGTGACTACTTTGTTCTGATGAGTGATGGGGTGCTCTATGCAGGGCCGGGAGATTTCCTGAATTTTGGCTGGACATGGGACAGTATGGCGAAGGCGGCGATCCGCTGCCTGTCGGAGGAGATCTCCGCATCAAGATTGGCGGTTTCGCTTGCAGATACCTGTGATGAACTTTATGGGCACCGTCCGGGAGATGATACGACAGTTGCTGTTATGCATGTGATCCCGCGGCAGATCGTCAATATTTTTACCGGGCCGCCGGAGAATAAGGAGGACGATGAGCGGGTTGTGAAGTCGTTCATGAAGCAGGAAGGAAAAAAGGTGGTATCCGGAGGGACAAGCGCCAATATTACAGCAAGGGTGCTTGGCAAAGAAATTTACACTTCATTGAAAGACTATGATCCGAAAGTGCCGCCGATGGCGCTCATCGAAGGAATCGACCTTGTGACAGAAGGAGTACTGACGCTTGGATTGGCGTTGAAGCTCTTGAAAAAATATGTGAAGAAGGAGATTGACGCCACATTTTTTGAGGAGCTGGACAAGAATAATGGAGCATCCAAACTTGCCAAAATGCTGATAGAGGAATGCACAGAGATTCATCTGTTTGTTGGAAAGGCAATGAATGTGGCACACCGGAATTCTAATCTTCCATTTGATCTGAGTATTCGCATGAATCTCGTTGAACAGCTGGAAGAAGTTGCCGAAAAGATGGGGAAATCAGTTACGATCCAATATTTTTAAGTTGACAGGTTTTTCAAAACTTTGTAGAATAACCGTATATTGACTTTGGCAGATGCCAATGAAACAGGGAATGCGGTGAAAGTCCGCAACAGCTCACTCTACTGTAAGGGATGACGAACCCTGCATACCACTGTGTTCGGATGAGTTTCGGATGCGGGAAGGGCAGGAAGTAGGTTTTAGTCCTAAGTCAGGATATCGGTCAATAGGTAAGTAACATCTTTCGGTGAGGAGAAGAGTATACACAGCTTAGAATGATTTTACAAAATGATTTTATGAGAGATGCGGAAGCATTTCTTTTCCGTGTATAAAAAGACAGCCGAAAGGCTGTCTTTTTATCGTTGAGAGATGGGCCATTTGTTTTTAGAAGACTGGAAAAGGAGATGGACAGATGGAGAAAAAAAGGCTTCGCGCAGGATATACAACAGGGACATGCGCCCAGGCTGCGACAAAAGCAGCAGTATGGATGTTGCTTTCCGGAGAAGAGAAAACATCGGTGGATGTAATCCTCCCGAAAGGAAAGGAACTGACGCTTCTTGTCTGTGAGATTGAGATGAAAAGGCAGGGAGAAAAGATTGAGCGTGTCAGCTGTGCCGTCAGAAAGGACAGCGGAGATGATCCGGACATTACAAACGGTATATTTGTCTATGCATCGGTCAGAAGAAAAGATGGAACGGAAATTGAAATTGACGGAGGGCGCGGAGTTGGGAGAGTGACCAAAAAAGGATTGGACCAGCCGGTAGGAGCTGCCGCTATCAACAAGGTGCCGCGACAGATGATCAGAAAAGAGGCAGAGGAGATCTGCGACTGTTATGGATACGAAGGAGGACTTGAGATCATCATTTCTATCCCGGAAGGAGAACAGCTTGCGAAGAAGACGTTCAATCCTAAGCTTGGAATTACAGGTGGGATTTCCGTGCTTGGGACAAGTGGGGTTGTGGAACCGATGAGTGAACAGGCATTGATCGATACGATCCGTGTGGAAATTCAGATGCAGCTGGCAAATGGGAACGGTTGGCTTTTGGCTGCACCGGGAAATTACGGGTTAGATTTTCTGAAGGAAACTTATGGGATCAGCCCGGACCGTGCAGTCAAATGCAGCAATTTCGTCGGAGAGACGATTGATCTGGCAGCGCAGTTTGGAGCAAAAGGGATATTATTTGTGGCGCATCTTGGTAAATTTGTGAAAGTGGCGGGAGGAATTATGAACACACATTCCCGGTGTGCGGATGCAAGGATGGAAATTTTCGGGGCGGCAGGACTTCGGGCAGGGATAGATTCTGCAGTGGTCCGGAAGATTCTGGACTGTACGACGACGGAAGAGGCTTTGGAACTTCTGGGCAGAGAAGAGCGTGACGCGGTAATGAAAGAGCTGATGGCGCGGATGGAACATTATCTCGAATGGCGGACAAAAGGAGAACTGCCAACTGCCGCGATTGTATTTTCCAGCGGGATAGGGAAGATTGGAGAGACCGCATGCGCGGAAGCATTTTTAAAGAAGATTGCAGAAAATGAGGAGACAATAGAGGAATGATAGGAAAATTATATGGAATTGGAGTAGGACCGGGAGAGGCAGAACTTTTGACTTTGAAGGCACTGCGGATCATGCGGGAGAGTGATGTGATCATTGTTCCCGGAACAGATGTAGAAAAAAGTGTGGCATATCAGATTGTGCTCCCGGTATTCCCGGAGATCACAGAAAAAACAAGGGTTGCGGTAAAGATGCCGATGACGAAAGATCCGGTGCGCTTAGAAGAGAGCCATCAAAAAGCGGCAGAGGTTATTGAGATATTTTTAAGGGAAGGAAAGCAGGTGGCCTTTTTGACACTGGGAGATGTCACAATCTACTCAACTTACCTCTATGTTCACCATAGAGTGGCAGAAGCAGGCTATCCTGTGGAAATCGTCAATGGAATTCCATCGTTCTGTGCAGTGGCAGCGCGGCTGAATATGGGACTGGTGGAAAAATCAGAAATGCTGCACATCATTCCTGCATCGTATCAGATCGAGGAAGCATTGAAGCTTCCGGGGACAAAAGTATTGATGAAGGCAGGAAAACAGATGGGACATGTCAAAGAACTGTTGAAGCAGGCAGATGCCACGGCAGTCATGATTGAAAATTGCGGGATGCCGGGAGAGAAAATTTATAGTACTATCGATGAAATCCCGGAAGATGCAGGTTACTATTCACTGATCATTGTAAAGGAGAAAAAGGAATTATGATACATTTTGTAGGGGCAGGCTCCGGGGCGAAAGATCTGATTACCGTCCGGGGACAGCGGCTGCTTGGAGAAGCGGATATTATTATCTATGCAGGATCCCTAGTCAATCCGGAGTTGCTGGATGAGAAAAAAGAAGGATGTGAAGTCTTTAACAGCGCAAAGATGACACTGGAGGAAGTGCTGACGGTGATGGAAGAAGGCGATCAAAAAGGGTGTGAAATTGTCCGCCTGCATACAGGGGATCCTTGTGTGTATGGGGCAATCCGGGAGCAGATGGATGCACTGGATGAAAAAGGGATTGTCTATGATTACTGCCCGGGCGTTAGTTCTTTCTGCGGTGCAGCGTCGGCGCTGAATCTTGAATACACACTGCCGGATATTTCTCAGAGTGTGGTCATCACTCGCATGGCAGGGCGGACACCGGTACCGGAAAAAGAGTCGATTGAGTCGTTTGCAGCTCATCAGGCGACGATGGTCATTTTCTTAAGCACTGGAATGTTAGAAGAATTGTCTCGGAGGCTGGTTGAAGGAGGTTATCAGGAGAATACTCCCGCGGCGATCGTCTACAAAGCTACATGGGCGGACGAGAAGAAATATGTTTGCACTGTAGGAAGTCTGGCACAGACCGCGAGGGAACATGGTATTACGAAGACGGCGTTGATCATTGTAGGTGATGTTATTTTGCCGCAACAGTATCGCAGATCGGATTTATACCATCCGGAATTCACGACAGAATTTCGAGAGGGGAGAAGTCAGGAAGCAAGTGAGCGAGAAAGGACAAAGTAAGAAGCATTGACAGAGCAGCAGAAAAAAATAGAAAGCAAAAAGAAAAGGCTTGTGATCGTCAGTTTTACCGAGGCGGGTACCCGGCTTGCAAGACAAATAGAAACACTGGCAAAAAATACCGCATATGAAGTTTCTCGTTATGTGAAGAGCCGGTATGTCATGGAAGAAGAGGTGCCGGAAACAATGAGGGCAACGGCCATTTTTGGGAAACTAAAAGAGCAGGTGCAAGTATGGATGCGGCAGATGGATGGAATTGTGTTTGTCGGTGCTGTCGGGATTGCGGTGAGAAGTATCGCGCCGTTCATCGAAAATAAAGCGAAAGATCCAGCGGTGATCGTTTTGGATGAAGAAGGCATGTTTTGTATTCCGATTCTTGCAGGGCATCTGGGGGGCGCCAATGCATTGGCACTCTGGATTGCAGATGCAGTGGGTGCAGTTCCGGTCATTACGACGGCGACAGACAGAAAGAAACGGTTTGCAGTCGACTTGTTTGCAAAAGAAAATGATTTAGAGATTTCTGATCTGAAATTGGCAAAAGAGATTTCCGCAGCATTGCTTGCAGGAAAAAAGATCCCGATATGTTGTGAGAAAGAATTGCCGGAGATTCTTCCGGAAGGACTTTACTGCTGCGAGGATTTTGCAGAAGAGCCAGCACGTCCGGGAATCTATATCGGAATTAAAAGATGCGGGGAAAAAGGAGTATTATCGCTGATCCCCAAGGCAGTGACGGTAGGAATTGGATGTCGGAGAGGGACAGATAAGGAAAAAATCGATCGGTGTGTGTATGAGGCTTGCAAGGAAGCGGATATCGACAAAAAAGCAATCAGCCGGGTGGCGAGTATTGACTTGAAAGCGAGGGAGCAGGGCATTTTAGAGTGGTGCAGGGAATCAGGGATTCCGTTTGCGGTCTATCCGGCAGAAGTTTTAAACGATGTGGAGGGAAGTTTTACTTCTTCTGCATTTGTAAAAGAGACAACGGGAGTAGACAACGTGTGCGAGAGAAGTGCACTTCTTGCAAGTGACGGTGGGAAATTGATACAAAGAAAGACAGCGGTGGATGGTGTGACAGCGGCACTGGCTGTGAGAGAATGGAGGATTCATTTTGCATAAACTATATATTGTTGGAATTGGACCGGGAAACTATGAACAGATGACAATCCGGGCTGCGGAGGTATTAAAGACATGTGATGTCATTGTTGGTTACACGGTGTACATAGATCTGATTCGGGAACATTTCGGAGAGAAAGAATTTTTGACAACACCGATGCGGCAGGAAGTCAAACGATGTGAAATGGCATTTGAGACGGCGATGGAAGGAAAGACGGTCGCAATGATCTGCAGCGGAGATGCAGGAGTCTACGGCATGTCGGGGTTACTTTACGAGATGGGTGCGCGTTATCCCGAGGTAGCGTTGGAAGTGATCCCGGGAGTGACGGCAGCCACCGCAGGGGCGGCGGTACTTGGAGCGCCGCTGATGCATGATTTCTGTCTAATCAGTCTTAGTGATCTTCTGACGCCGTGGGAGAAGATTGAAAGACGGCTGCGGGCTGCAGCGGAGGCAGATTTTGTCATTTGTCTTTACAACCCTTCGAGCAAAAAGAGAAAAGATTATCTGCGGCGGGCCTGTGAGATTTTACTGGAGTATCAGAGTCCGGACATTGTCTGCGGAACTGTGGTCAATATTGGAAGAACCGGGGAACAGAAGAAGGTTCTGTCGTTAGAAGCGCTGAAGGAAGAGCAGGTTGATATGTTTACAACAGTATTTATCGGTAATTCACAGACGATGTCACTGGAAGAGATGATGGTAACACCGAGAGGATATCGGAATGTGTAGGGTAATAGTATTTGCCGGCACAACCGAGGGGAGAAAACTGTCAGCATTTCTGGAGGAAAGACAGATTCCAGCCATGATCTGTGTGGCAACAGAATACGGGGAATCTGTTCTGGAAGAATATGCACAGCTGGAAGTACACCGCGGGAGAATGGATCAGGAAGATATGAGGAAACTTTTTGAAGAAAAGAGGCCGGAAGTTGTCATTGACGCTACTCATCCCTATGCGGTGGAAGTGACAAAAAATATCCGAACTGCTTGTGAGAAAGGTGGAAGAACATATATCAGAGTTGTCAGAAAATCCGAAGAATATAAAAAATATGGAAAGAACATCTATGTAGATTCTGCTGCGGAGGCAGCCCGGTACTTAAGTGGGACAGCCGGAAATATCTTTTTGACAACTGGAAGTAAGGAGCTTGGAGCATTTACCGAGATTCCTGACTATGAAGAGCGGGTTTACGCGCGAGTTCTGCCGGCTCCGGAGATTATCAGTGTATGTGCCAAGCTTGGAATCCGTGGAAAACATGTAATCTGCATGCAAGGACCGTTTTCAGAAGCATTGAATGAAGCAATGTTTGCACAGTGTCATGCGGCTTATGTCGTGACAAAAGAGTCGGGAACAGCAGGTGGATTTCGAGAGAAGGAGCAGGCAGCAGAACAGCTTGGAATTCCGCTTGTGATCATAGGAAGACCAAAGAAGGAAGAAGGGCTTTCTTTGGAGCAGTGCAAAGAAATGCTAGAAAAACAGTTTCAAAAGGAAACAGACGGAAGAACAAAGGAAATGAGAAATCAGTCGGAGAAAGGCAGAAGACGACGGGTATCTCTTGTGGGAATCGGGATGGGATCTGCTGAGACGATGACTGGGGAAGCCAGCCGTATATGCAGGGAGGCAGATCTTCTGATCGGTGCGAAGCGGATGACAGAGGCAGTCAGACAAGAAGGACAGCAGATTTTCTGCGCCTACCGTGCGGAGGAAATACTGGAATATATCAAAGAACATCCACAGTACGAAAATGTTGCGGTTGTACTTTCTGGAGATGTTGGCTTTTTCAGTGGAGCAAAGGATTTCCTTGGCCATGTAAAAGAACAGAAGGAGAACTTGGAAGTCCGCGTGATCCCCGGAATTTCGTCTCTTGTCTATTTCTGTGCGAAGCTGCATGTCCCATGGGAAAAAGTGAAGGCGATCAGTGCCCATGGGAGAGAGGAAGGGCTGGTTTCCGGTGTACGGGAACATCCTATGGTTTTTGCGTTGGCAGGAGGAAAGAATCAGATTGCAGAACTTTGTAAGAGATTGACAGCGTACGGCTTTGGGGACTGTGAAATTGCAGTTGGGGAGAGACTTTCTTATCCGGAGGAGCGAATTTTTCAGGGAAATGTGAGGGAATTCTGTGAGTTGGAAACCGATTCGCTCGCAGTTTTTCTAATCTGGAATCGGAGAGCAGAGCGGCGTGAGGTCGTTTGCGGGATTCCGGACGAGCAGTTTTGCAGGGGAAAGGTTCCGATGACGAAAGAAGAGGTTAGAAGTATCTCCATTTCTAAGCTGAGGCTTTGGAAGGATGCTGTGATCTATGATGTGGGTGCAGGAACCGGATCGGTTGCCGTGGAAATGGCGTTGCAGGCTCCTGATGGTGTCGTTTATGCGGTGGAGAAAAACGAGGAGGCAGTAGCGCTTCTGGGGAAAAACCGAGTGGCATTTGCTGTAGATCACTTGAAGATTGTTCACGGAAAAGCGCCGGAGGCACTGGAAAATCTTCCCGCCCCGACACATGTATTTCTCGGAGGTTCCTCGGGAAATCTCAAAGAAATTCTGGATATCGTCCGCAAAAAAAATAAAGCGGTCCGGGTTGTGATCAATGCAATTACCTTGGAGACCGTCACAGAGGCGCTTACTTATCTGAAAGAGCAGGAAATTTCCGGTGCAGAGGTTGTCTCTGTTCAGACAGCGCGTGCACGGGAAGTCGGAAGATATCATATGATGACCGGACAAAATCCGGTCTATGTCATTTCGTTTGGAGGAGAAAGGCAGGAAGGATAAATGAAAGGAGAAAAAATGCCACGATTTCTGCTTGGAGCACCTGCGAGCGGGAGTGGAAAAACGCTGATCACCTGTGGGATTTTACAGGCGTTGCAGGCACGGGGAAAAGCGGTGGCTTCCTTTAAATGTGGACCGGATTATATCGATCCGATGTTTCATACAAAGATTATTGGAGCGAAAAGCCGGAATCTGGATGGATTCTTTTTAAATCAGGAGCAGATCTGTCGCGAACTTACTTCTGTAGATTGTGATATTGCAATCCTAGAAGGGGTTATGGGGTATTATGACGGAATTGCAGGAATTTCCACGCGCGCAAGTGCGTTTGAAGTGGCAAAGTGGACGAAGACACCGGCGGTGCTGATCGTGGATGGAAAAGGAATGAGTGTATCAGTCACAGCCTTGATCCAGGGGTTCCTTACCTATCAAACAGACAATCAGATCGAAGGAGTGATTTTCAACCGGGTATCCCCAATGCTGTATCCGAGACTTCGCAAGATGGTGGAAGAGCAGTTGGGAATTCAGGTGTACGGATATGTGCCGGAACTGAAAGGATTCAAACTGGAAAGCAGGCATCTGGGTCTGAAACTTCCGGAAGAGATCAAAGAGTTGAAAGACCAGATGCATCTGTTGGGAAAACAGATGGAAAAGACGGTTGATCTGGATGGACTGTTAAAACTGGCAGCGCAGGCGGAGGACATCCCTGTGGCAGAGAAGAAAGATGATCTTGTAAGAAAAGGAGATCAGGGGAAAAGGGGAAAAAGCATTGTGCAAAGAGAGAAAGTCCGCATCGGGGTGGCAAAAGACGAGGCATTCTGCTTTATCTATGAGGAAAATCTAGAAGCGCTTCGTCGGGCAGGGGCAGAAGTTTGTTTCTTTTCACCAATACATGATGCCGAACTGCCGCCAGAGCTGGAAGGAATTGTGCTGTATGGAGGGTATCCGGAACTTTTTGCGGAAAGGCTCAGCACAAATGTATCAATGCGGACGGCGGTTTGCGAGGCAATTCGGCAGGGCGTGTGCTGCATTGCAGAATGCGGAGGATTTATGTATCTGCATGAGACTTTGAAAGATATGGAAGGAAAGGAATATCCGATGGTAGGTATCTTTCCGGGAAATACTTTTTATACCGGAAAACTTTCGAGGTTTGGGTATGTGACACTGACGGAAGGGACTGTGTTCGGAGAAAAGACAGATCCGATCACTGCGCATGAATTTCACTATTTTGACTCTACAAACTGTGGAGACGATTTTCTCGCAGTGAAACCACTCAGTGAACGATCCTGGAGATGTATGCATGCAGGAGAGCGGATTTTGGCGGGGTATCCACATATTCATTATGGGGGAAATCCACAGATCGCAGAACTTTTTATTAAAAAATGCAAGGAAAGAAAGAGGTAAGAGATGTCAGCACAGTCCCTTCAGACAGAAGGAAAACTTCTGAAAGAAACAATGAAAAAAATATGTCCGCCGGATACAGCGGCAATGGAGCAGTGTCAGCAGCGGTGGGATAGTATTGCAAAGCCCCTTCACAGCCTTGGAAGGCTGGAGGAAGTACTGATTCAGACGGCGGGAATGACAGGAAGCGATGAGGTGCATTTTGGGAAGAAAGCGCTTATTGTCATGTGTGCCGACAATGGGGTCGTGGAGGAAGGAATTTCTCAGACCGGGCAGGAAGTCACTGCGGTTGTAGCGGAAAATTTCCTGAGTGGTGACACGAGTGCGGCAATCATGTGTAAGGCGGCAGGGGCAGACTTGTTTCCGGTGGATATTGGAATTGCAAGAGATACGAAGCTGCGAGATGAAAAGATTGCATACGGCACGAAAAATATGGCGCGGGAGTGGGCGATGACAAGAGCACAGGCAGTCTGTGCGATAGAAACAGGAATCCGTATGGCAGAGGAACTCGCAGAGAAAGGATATGAGATTCTTGCCACCGGAGAGATGGGGATCGGAAATACGACAACAAGCAGCGCGGTGGCAGCAGTACTGTTAGAAAAGCCGGTCGAAGAGATGACAGGCAGAGGGGCAGGACTGACAAGTGCGGCACTGAAGCGAAAGCAGGAAGTCATCAAAAAAGCAGTGGAATTGCATCAACCAGACCGGGCAGATGGGATCGATGTTCTTGCAAAAGTGGGCGGATTTGATCTCGGAGGGATGGCAGGCGTCTTTCTGGGAGGGGCGGCAAAGAAAATTCCGGTGATCATCGACGGATTTATCTCGGCAGCGGCAGCCCTTCTGGCAGCGACTATTTGCCCGGAAGTCAAGTCATATATGCTAGCCTCACATTTGTCAAAGGAGCCGGCGATGCAGATGATACTGGAAGCGCTGGGCAAGAAGCCACTGCTCACATGTGAGATGTGTCTTGGAGAAGGAACTGGAGCGGTAGCGATTTTTCCGTTGCTTCAGATGGCGGAGGACGTTTACAAAAAGATGAGTACGTTCGGGGAGATTTCGATAGAAAGTTATAAGGAGTTGAAGTAGATGTTTCAGATTGTGACCGGAGGAAGCGGAAGCGGAAAATCTGCTTTTGCGGAAGCGCTGGCAATGGAACTTGGAGAAAAACGGTATTATATTGCGACGATGTATCCTTTCGGGGAAGAATCTAAGAAAAAAATTGCAAGACATCGGGCAATGCGGGCAGAGAAACAGTTTGAGACAATTGAATGTTATACAAACCTGAAAGCAGTACGGTTGCCATCGGAAAGCACAGATGGAAAATATTCAGATGGTCACTGGGATACTGGAGAAAGACTACAGGAATGTGTAGTACTTCTGGAATGTATGTCCAACCTCCTGGCAAATGAAATGTATTCTGAGGATGGAGCGAAGGAGCGGGCAGTAGAAGAAATCCTTCAGGGAATCCATATGCTCCAAAAGCAGGCAGCGCATCTGGTCCTTGTGACAAATGAAGTATTTTCTGATGGGATCGTCTATGATCCCGATACGATACAGTATCAAAAACAGTTGGCGAAGATCAACCAGGTACTGGCAGCAGAGGCAGATGAGGTTACAGAAGTTATCTATGGAATCCCGTGGAAGTTAAAAGCAAAGAAGGAAGAAGGAGTATAGGGAAGATGGAAAAGGGAAAAAGACTGTATGAAAGTTTTAAAATCGCATGCTCGATGTACTCAAAGCTTCCGGTTCCACAAAGCGACTGGACGGAGGAAAATATGCGGTATGTCATGTGCTTCTTTCCATGGATCGGCGCAGTGATCGGACTTTTCTTTGCGGGAGTGTGGAATGTAAAAGAGTGGCTGGCAAGTTGCGGAATCTATTATCACGAATTGTTTTATGCGGCAATTTTGACAGTGCTTCCGATCTTTGTGACCGGAGGGATTCATATGGATGGTTTTCTGGATACGTGTGATGCGCTCAGCTCGTGGCAGGAAAAGGAGCGGCGGCTGGAAATTTTGAAAGACTCTCATGCCGGTGCATTTGCGATTCTTTCGTGTGCCGTCTATCTGATTTTGACTTGTGGTGCAATGACGAGTCTGCGGACAGAACTCATCCCGGTAGTCGGACTTGGTTTTTTGATGTCAAGAAGCTTAAGCGGACTTTCTATCGTTACTTTTCCGATGGCAAAAGGAAGCGGACTTGCTGCGATGTTTGCCGATCGTGCAAAAAAGAAGATCGTACGAAATACAATGGCCGTCTATTTGGTGATGCTTGCAGTGCTGATGATTGTGGTCGGAAAACTTTTAGGGCTTCTGGCTGTTGTGGTAGCCGGGGGGATATTTTTCTACTATTATAAAATGTCTGTCAAAAATTTCGGCGGCATTACCGGAGATCTGGCAGGATGGTTTCTGCAAGTCTGTGAACTGGGAATTCTGTTGTCGGCAGTGATCGGTGGAGGAATTTTCCAGTAAAACGATGGAAGAGATAAAAGGAGGCAGAGCAGATGAAATTAGTGATTGGAGGAGCCTATCAGGGAAAGCGTGCCTATGCGGAAGGACATGACTCTATTCAAAAATGGGCAAACGGGGAGACTTGCCCTGAGGAAGAAATTTTTTCCTGCGAAGGAATGGTAGATTTTCATCTATATTTGCGCAGGCTGCTGCAGGAAGGAAAGGAGCAGTATGTAAGAGAACAGCTGATTCCAAAGCTTTTGCAGGAAAATCCCCGGATTGTTCTTGTGACAAATGAACTCGGTTATGGAATTGTGCCGATCGATCCATTTGACCGCAGTTGGCGGGAGCTGACCGGAAGAATCTGTACAGAACTGGCAGAACATGCCGACGAGGTCACTCGGGTTGTCTGTGGAATTCCGGTTGTACTAAAATAAGATGGAAGGGAAATAGAAATCGCACAAGACGACAAATAGAAACAGTGATAGATTCCTTGTAAATTGATGGAGAAATATGAAAGAAAGAAATTTAGAACAGAAGAAAACACCGATGCGGATCGATTTGATCCGCCACGGAATGACAAGGGGCAATGAGGAGCGCAGGTACATCGGGATCACCGATGAACCGCTTAGTGAGAGAGGAAGAAAACTGGCAGAACAGTGTATGTATGAGATGCCGGAGATTGTGTTTTCCAGTCCGCTGAAGCGCTGTGTGGAGACGGCAGAAATTTTATATCCCGACCAGGATATTTATATTATAGAAGAATTAAGAGAGTGTGATTTTGGAATCTTTGAAGGCAAAAATGCAGAAGAACTGTCCAAAACAGAAGCTTATCAGAGGTGGATCGACAGCAATGCAACGATTCCTTTTCCCGGTGGAGAAAGCAGGGAGGGGTTTCGCAGTCGGTGTCTTTTGGGCTGGAAGAAAGTGATTTCTGTCTGCCAAGAGCAGCAAAAAAAGTCTGCCGCTGTCGTGACACACGGTGGTGTGATTATGAATTTGATGGAGACCGTCACAGCGTTTGGAAAGTCGTTTTATGAATGGCATGTCAAAAATCTGTGCGGATATTCTATTTATATAGAAAAGGAGTTAGAAAAGAATGGGAAATTGGATCTTACCTGCGGTACTGACGGGTTTTCTTATGGATCTTTGCATTGGTGATCCAAGATGGATGTATCATCCGGTCTGTATGATCGGAAATGCCATCACTGCCTGCGAGAAGTGGCTGCGGGCGTGGTTCCCGAAGACAAAAAGAGGGGAACAGATGGCGGGAGGAGTACTTGTACTTTGCATTGTGAGCGGGTGTGTTCTGATTCCGGGAGGGCTTTTATTTCTCGCATACCGTTTGCATCCTGCAGCAGGATTTATCCTGGAATCGTGTATGTGCTGGCAGATGCTGGCGACAAAATCTCTGAAAACAGAAAGCATGAAGGTCTATGAACGATTACAGGCAGAAGATGTCGAGGGGGCGAGGAAGGCTGTTTCGATGATTGTGGGACGAGATACTGCCGCGCTTACCGAGGAGGGAATCACAAAAGCTGCGGTAGAGACAGTTGCGGAAAATACTTCCGATGGGGTGATTGCGCCACTGCTCTATATGATGCTTGCAGGAGGTGTGGGAGCTTACTTTTATAAGGCGATCAATACCATGGATTCTATGGTTGGATACAAAAATGAGAAATATAAAAATTTCGGAACTTGCGCCGCCAAACTGGATGATCTTGTCAACTACATTCCAGCAAGGCTGTCTGCATGGTTTATAGTTGCAGCGGCGGCGGTAGAAGGGCATCACTGGAAAGATGCGATTCGGATTTACAGAAGAGACAGAAGAAATCATGCCAGCCCGAATTCTGCTCAGACAGAGGCTGTCATGGCAGGGGCGCTTGGAGTGCAGCTTGCGGGAAATGCATGGTATTTTGGAAAATTATATGAAAAGCCGACAATCGGAGATGACAAACGAAAGATAGAGGCAGAAGATATCCGGAGGGCAAATCAGATGTTGTATGGAACAGCGGTGATCGCAGTGCTTGCATTTACTATGCTGTATATAGGAATTTGTCTGTAAGAAAGCATGAAAAAGAGATGGAAGTATCAAGAGAAGAAAGGCAGGAGAAGAGAATATGAAAAAACTGATCCACGGAGGAGACGTTTACCGGAATCTGGATTGTATCGATTTCTCGGCAAATATTAATCCGCTGGGACCACCGGACAGTGTAAAAAAGGCGGTGGCAGCGTGTGTAAATGACATCGCACATTATCCGGATGTGCAGTGCAAAGAGTTAAAAAAAAGGCTTGGATGGGCAGAGCAGATGGAAGAAGAGGCGCTGATCATTGGAAATGGTGCGGCGGAGCTGATCTTTGCGCTTGGATACAGTCTCAGACCGAAGCGGGCGCTCCTGCCGCAACCGACATTTGCAGAATATGAGCAGGCGCTTCTGGCAGCAGGCTGTGAAGTTTTCTATTACCCACTATCAGAAGAAAATGGATTCCGGCTCACAGAAGACTTTTTGCAGGTGCTGACCGGGGAGATAGATATGGTATTTTTGTGTAATCCAAACAATCCGACCGGAGTTTTGACGGAGAGAGATCTTCTGATACAGATTCTGAACCGGTGTAAAGAGAAACAGATTTTTTTAGTTGTAGATGAATGTTTCCTCGATTTTGTAGAGGAGGCGGAAGCATTTGAATTAAAGGAAATGACAGAGTTATACTCAAATTTGTTTCTTCTCAAAGCATTCACAAAGCGCTACGCAATTCCGGGGCTTCGGCTTGGGTATGGAATTTGCCAAAACAAGGAACTGCTAGAAAAAATGGAACAGGCAGTGCAGCCGTGGAATGTCTCGGTTCCGGCTCAGGCGGCAGGAATTGCGGCATTGGAAGAGGATGCGTATGTAAGAAGAGCAAAAGCGTTGATTCGGGAAGAGAAAGCATATCTCAGAAAAGAACTTATCCGGCTTGGGATGAAATGCTACGCATCTGAGGCAAACTATATTTTTTTTCGGGGAGAAAAAGGGATGTGTGAAGGGTGTCGCAGGCAGGGGATTCTTATCCGGGATTGTCAGAATTATCCAGGGCTCTCGGAAGGGTTTTATCGTGTGGCAGTGCGGACGAGAAATGAAAATAAAAAGCTGATAGAAGGGATAGAAAGATGGCAAAAGCAATTATGATACAGGGCACGATGTCCAGTGCAGGAAAGAGTTTGATTGCGGCGGGGCTGTGTCGGATCTTTCGGCAGGACGGATACCGGTGTGCGCCGTTTAAATCACAGAACATGGCACTGAACTCCTTTATCACAGAAGATGGTCTGGAAATGGGAAGAGCACAGGTAATGCAGGCGGAAGCAGCAGGGATTGAGCCGTCTGTATGGATGAATCCGATTCTCTTAAAACCGACCAACGATATGGGATCTCAGGTCATCGTAAATGGAGAAGTGATCGGTACGATGAAGGCCAGAGATTATTTTGCTTATAAGAAACAACTGATCCCAGATATTCTGCGCGCATATCAAAAATTGGAGGCAGAATATGATATCATCGTAATCGAAGGTGCCGGAAGCCCGGCGGAGATTAATCTTAAACAAGATGATATTGTGAATATGGGTATGGCAAAATTGGCCAAAGCGCCGGTTCTTCTCGTGGGAGACATTGATCGTGGAGGTGTGTTTGCACAGCTTCTTGGGACACTTCTTTTGTTAGAGGAAGAGGAAAAACAGATGGTCAAAGGTCTGATCATCAATAAATTCCGGGGAGATAAGACAATTTTGGATCCGGGTGTCGTGATGCTGGAAGAAAAAGGAAGGATTCCGGTTGTAGGAGTTGCTCCGTATCTGCAGGTGCAGTTAGACGATGAGGACAGTCTGACCGAACGGTTTTGGATGAAAGAGGCGGCAGGAAAGATTGATATCGCCGTGATCCGTCTTCCGAGGATTTCCAATTTTACAGATTTTAATGCGTTGGAAGTGGCAAAGGAAGCGTCTGTCCGCTATGTGGAACATGTGAGAGAATTGCAGAAGCCGGATTTGATCATTCTGCCAGGCAGCAAGAATACAATGGAAGATCTCAGATGGCTTAGGGAAAGCGGTATGGAGGCAGCAATCTTAAAAGCACACGCAAAAGGGACAGTTATTTTCGGGATCTGCGGAGGATATCAGATGCTTGGGGAGACGATCAAAGATCCCGAGCAGATGGAGGCTGGAGGAACGATCCAGGGGATGGGACTGCTTCCGGTGGATACTGTATTTTCCACAGAAAAGACAAGAACTAGGGTGGAAGGAACCTTTAGTATGCCGGGAGGAACATTAAAAAGGCTTGCGGGAATTCCGCTTTATGGATATGAGGTGCATATGGGACAGACCGTATGTCGAGGGCAGACGCTGACAAAATTACAGGAAACATCCCATAAAAGAGAAGCATTCCAACTAGAAAAAGAAGGGGAGAAGGCAGATGGATGCTGGAAAGAAAATGTATATGGCACTTATGTGCATGGCATTTTCGATGGGGAAGGCGTTGTGCCGGCAATCTTAGAAGCGCTTGCAGAGAAAAAGGGGATTACACTTTCCGATTTGGAACAAGTGGATTTTGCAGCTTTTAAAGAAACGCAGTATAATCTTCTCGCAGCAGGATTGCGTGCACATCTGGATATGGAAAAAATCTATGAGATTTTGGAAACAGGAATATAGAATCTGTCAAAACTGAGAAAAGGAGATATCGATGAAGATTGCATTAGAAAAAGTAGAACCGGCACAAATCGAAAAGAGAAGTTTTGAAATCATAGGAGAAGAACTGGGTGAGCGGAGCTTTCCGAAATTGCACGAGCCGATCATTAAAAGATGTATCCACACAAGTGCAGATTTTGATTACGCAGACAACCTGGTCTTCTCAGAGCATGCGGTGGAAATAGCTCTCGCTGCGCTGAGGCGGGGAGAAGCGATCATCACTGACACAAATATGGGAAAAGCAGGGGTCAATAAAAAAATCTTGCAGAAACTAGGAGGGGAAATCTATTGCTTTATGGCAGAGGAAGACGTGGCGGCTGCGGCCAAAGAGCGAAAAGAGACACGTGCGGTAGTCAGCATGGAGAAGGCGGCAGAATTAGGAGGACATCCGATCATTGCAGTAGGGAATGCTCCGACAGCGCTTGTGCGCCTCTATGAATTGATTCAGGAAAAGAAAATTTCTCCGTCATTGGTCATTGGAGTTCCGGTAGGTTTTGTCAATGTGGTGCAGTCCAAAGAGCTGATTATGGAAGCTGGAGTGCCATATATTGTGGCAAGAGGAAGAAAAGGGGGAAGCAATATTGCAGCTTGTATCTGCAATGCACTGTTGTATATGATTGAGAGAGATGGAAAATAAAGAGAAACACACGCCTTGTATAGACTGAAAAGCAGCCTTACAAGGCGTGTGTTGCATTTGAGATCACCAGGGAGTATACAGCTCTAAAATGGCCTATGCTTCTGCCAGTGCATCTTCGATATGCTGGAGAAATATTTTACGGATCGCTTCGTATTCTCCAAGTCCCTTTAAGATGCATGTCACCGGATATCCAAGTGACTGAAATTGTGATTGCCAGGAATCTTCGTCTTCTCCAGCCATATCGTTTACAGCGTGATCCCCTGCAACGATCATAAAAGGAGCAAGATAAATCTGCTCTGGGTGGGTTTGATCAACGAGGCGCAGCAGCGTATCCATATCGGGATAAGCTTCTACTGTTCCGACAAAGATATTTGGATATCCCATCTCTTTGAATTGATAATCCAAAGCAGCATAGATTGCATTGGAATAATGTGTAGTTCCATGTCCCATAAGTACGAGAGCATCTTTTGGGGAGAGAGACGAGAACGTCTCGGTCACTGCGGCGATCACGGCCCGATTATCTGCTTCGCTTGTCAGAAGTGGAGTCCCAAACCGGATGGAGCGAAAAGCGTCACGGAAAGAGAGGGCATGCTCTTTCATCAGATCATTCTCAATTCCGTTAATAACATGGGTTGGCTGGATAATGACATCTGTGATCCCATCTGCGAGCATCTGCTCCATCGCCTCGATTACGGTGAAGATTTTCACATGGTCACGCTTCAGGATTTTTCTGATGATCATCCCACTTGTCCATGCACGGTAAATCGCAAAGCCCGGAAAAGCGGATGCGATTTCAGATTCAATCGCATCGATCGTAACTGCGCGGGTGTTTTCATGACTTGTGCCAAAGCTGACAACAAGGATTGCTTTTTTTTCGATAAAATTCATAATACAGTCCTCACTTTATATGGATGAAAATATGGTTTGCTTTCGGTGATTGTTTATTTACTGGATGCTTTTTTGCATCATCGGGTAATGCTTCCAGTCGTTGTTCAAGTTCTGTTAAAGTTCTTGGGACGGGAAGTTCTTTTGATAAAATATGCTTCCTGCACAGTGTCTGAAAAAGCGGAAGGACCGATGGCGGTCTTAAGTTGGTCCGTGCCAGTGCTTCTGTATCTGAAAAAACATCAAGCGGTGTCCCGCTTTTTAAAACACTGCCTTCGTGGATCAGAACCACTTCATCTGCCCAGGCAAATGCGTAGTCGGCATCATGAGTGGCAATTAAAATCGTCATATCATTGTCGCTAAGTTGATCGATCGATGCCCGCACAATATCGGTATGTTTCGGGTCAAGAGAAGCGGCAGGTTCATCGAGGATCAGAATTTCCGGCTGCATAACAAGAATATCTGCAATAGCAACCTGCTTTTTTTGTCCACCGCTCAGTGCATGGGTCGGTTTCTCCTGAAATGGTGTGATCTCCAATTTGGAAATGATATTGGAGACAGCCTGTCTCGCTGTATCTTTTGAAACGCCGAGATTTAAAATTCCAAAAGAAATTTCTTCATAGACACTGGCGGAAAAGAGTTGGTTATCCGGATCCTGAAAGACGATACCGATGTTACTCCTTAGCTCCAGAAGTTCTCTGCGGGAATAACCGATTTCTTTTCCGTGAAAAAACAGATTTCCGGAAGAAGGGCGGTGGATTCCGTTGCAGCAGAGGAAAAAGGTAGATTTGCCGGAACCGTTAGATCCCATCACTGCAATTTTCTTCCCTTTTTCAATTTTCAATGAAAAATCATTGAGAGAATGTGTCTGATCATTGTCATAAGAGAAATATAAATGTTTTGCTTCTAAAATCGTTTCTGACATTATGGCAGTCCTTTCCATGAAAAGTAGAGTAACAATAGTTCGTAACCGATGCAAAGAAAGAGTTCTTTTCTCTTAACAGGATACTGTTGATGGAGAACACGAATTGTTCCATCATAGCAGCGTGATTCCATAGCATCATACAGCCTGCCCGATTTCTGAATGGCACGGATGAACAGAACGGATAAAAGTGCACCGAAGGAAGAAAAGGAAGTGCGAAAATTCCGGTTGCCAAGCCGTGCCTTCTGGGCTGTGGAAATAGAAGAGGCAAGCTCGGCGAGAACAAAGAGAAATCGATAGATCAAAAGCATCAGTTCGATGAACAGAGAAGGGCAGTGCAGTCTTTCTAAAACGGCGATCAAATCAGTCATCGGTGTGGAAAGTGATAAAAAATAAAGGCAGGACACAGCTCCGAATGCGGTGCAGAAAATCTGAACGGCAAAGAGAATCGTATCCTTTCCGGCTGTGATGTAAAAAGTTCCGAGGCAGATCGCATATCCTGACAGTGGTGTCTTTGAAAAATTAATGACCACTGTCAAAGTACTCAAAAGAAGGAAGAAAAACGGAATACATAAAAGCCGTATGTAGCGGGTAGCAGGAATGCCACCCACACATACGGTCAAAAATCCGGTAGTTGCAAAGACGATCGCTGCGATCACAATGGAGCGGTTCCAGACACAGATGAACAGTGTCAGCACGGTGAAAGCAAATTTTATCTCTGCATTTCTCTCTCTTAGTTTTGAATGATAACAAAGTGTGTCGATTTCAAACATAGACAGTCCTTTCCGGGAAAATGATAACATAAGAAATAAAAAACAATCGTCCGTCTTTATTTTACAGGTTGAGATTCTGCTTTGGATTCGTGTTTTGCGCGTTCTCTCAGCACACCGAGCAGATATCCAAAGACTCCTGCACCAAGCCCGGCCTGAAGACAGAACAGAAGACTTTCTGTCTCACCTCCCGGTGGCTCCAGAATCGGGGAAGCCCATGCTTCATAATCTGGGTTGATTTCTGTGATGGCAGTTTCTGCTTCGCCGTCTGCACCGCCAAATTCAGAACCTTTATTTTTGCTCATCGTAAGCGGGATTACGGCAATCAGTACGCAGAGCAGTAATAAAATAATGATAGATTTTGCTTTACTTGACATTTGCAGCACCTCCTTTGAAGTATCCAAGTGCAGATAATTCAGATTTTGCGTAAGATTCCAGACTCATGATAACGACAACCGTCAGAAGTCCTTCGATGATTGCAAGTGGCACCTGAGTCGCTGCAAAGATCCCCATGAACTTCACTAAAGAAGCAGAAAATCCACCGACTTCGGAAGGGTAGGCGAGAGCGAGCTGGAAGCTTGTAATACAATAAGTAAATAAATCGCCGAGAGAGGCCGCAAGAAAGATTGTGACCATTCGATTCAGTTTTAATTTCTGACAGAGCTTATAGATTCCAAATGTCAGAAGCGGACCGGCGATTGCCATGGAAAATGTATTTGCTCCAAGTGTCGTAAGACCTCCGTGAGCGAGAAGTACTGCCTGAAATAGGAGGACGATCAGTCCTAAAATTCCGGTGGCACATGGTCCGAACAAGATCGCACCGAGTCCTGTTCCTGTCATATGAGAACTGCTTCCTGTGACAGATGGGATTTTCAGGGCAGATAAAACAAAGGCGTAAGCTCCTGCCATTGCTAAAAGGATCAGAGTCTTCCGGTGCTCCTGAATTGTTTTCTTCAGAGAGAAGAATCCTGCGATCAGAAATGGAATACAGAGAATGCCCCATGCGATGCAATAAGTAACTGGAAGATAGCCTTCCATAATGTGCATTGCATTTGCGGCAGGATAAATACCAAAACCGATGGCAAGTATGGTTGATAAAGTGACGAGTTTCTTTTGTGTTTTGTTCATTGATTATTCCTCCTGCATTTTGCTGCTTATTTTGTAAAAGAAAATTTTTACAAAATAAAAACCTGTCATGCAAAAAAAAGCAGACAGGTATGCGCGATAAAGGGGCTGTCATAAAAGAAAGTTTTACAAAAGAAGCAACCGGTATCTGTCCAGATACAGGCTGTCACTTGCTCAGATCTTCTATATTTATGACACCCTCTTTATACACCTAGTCATCGCTCGTAACTATGTGTGAATCTTATGCAACAGACAGGTCTTCTGACTCAGGTATCAACACCGTCAGCCGCCTTCCCAGTATCCCAGTGGCATATTGGCTGACGATTCCTCCAACACAGTGGCGGGACCGTATGAGAATCTCACTCATTTCCCTATTATCCCTTGCGGGCATCTGATTGCACTCAATTATATCAGAAGTGTATCGTGTTTTTTCTTCTCTGTCAATGGTGAATGTTGTAAGAAAACAAGTGTTTTTGCTGTGCGGACAGTAAAATAAAAATGTTCGTGATATGCGGAAAAAAGTCTTGAAAAAAATGTCAAAATAGAGTATGATAAATACAAATGGTGATAATACTGAATCACAATTACACGGAGGGAAAAATAAGATGAACGATAATAAAATGTGGGCACTTGTAAAAGAAACAGCAGCTCCGGGACTTGCATTAAAAAGAGTACCGATTCCGGAAGTTGGTACAAACGATGTGAAGATCAAAATCCATAAGACAGCAATCTGTGGAACAGACGTACATATCTACCAGTGGAATGAATGGGCACAGCACACCATTGCCGTAGGACAGACAGCTGGACACGAATATGTTGGAGAGATCGTAGAGATGGGATCTGGCGTAGAAGGATTCAACATCGGAGATATTGTATCCGGAGAAGGACATATTGTATGCGGAAAATGCCGTAACTGTCTGGAAGGGCACAAAGAGAACTGTAAAGATGCAAAAGGTGTCGGCGTAAACCGCGATGGAGCATTTGCAGAATACCTTGTCATCCCTGCTGCTAACGTATGGCCGACAAATCCGGCAATCCCGGAAGAGATGTATGCAATCTTTGATCCATTTGGAAATGCGACACATACAGCACTTTCTTATGAAGTATTAGGAGAAGATGTGCTGATCACAGGAGCAGGACCGATCGGAATCATGGCAGCGGCAATCGCAAAATTTGCAGGAGCAAGACACGTTGTTATCACAGATTTTAACCAGTATCGTCTGGATCTTGCAAAGAAACTGGGAGCAACAAGAACAGTAAATCTTGCAAATGAGAAATTGGAAGAAGTCATGAAGGAAATCGGAATGACAGAAGGATTCGACGTTGGTATGGAAATGTCCGGAGCACAAGCTGGATTTAGAGACATGATCGACAACATGAAGCACGGCGGTAAGATTGCAGTATTAGGACTTCAGAGACCAGATGCACAGATCAACTGGGAGACAGTTATCTGGAATGGACTGAATATCCGCGGAATTTACGGACGTAAAGTATGGGATACATGGTATAAGATGACTACAATGCTTCAGGCAGGACTGGACATCTCTGATATCATCACACATAGACTGAATATTAAAGATTACAAGGCAGGATTTGAAGCAATGATTTCCGGACAGTCAGGAAAGGTTATCCTGAACTGGGAAGACTTAGATCAGTTAGAGGCACAGTCACAGGAATTTTAAGATCGAAAACGACAAAAAAGTTGTCTGAAAGAAAGGAAGATTTCAACATGGCACGTAAAAATGATATTTTAAGTATCTACACAAAAGAAGTAGAAGACATTAAAGCAGCAGGATTATTTAAAGGAGAAGCTCCGATTGTTTCTCCACAGAGCGCAAAAGTAAAACTGGAGGACGGAAGAGAAGTTATCAACATGTGTGCAAATAACTATCTCGGACTTGGAGACAACCAGAGACTGATCGATGCAGCAAAGAGAACATACGATGAGAGAGGATACGGAGTTGCATCTGTACGTTTTATCTGTGGAACACAGGATATTCACAAACAACTGGAAGCGAAGATTTCAGGATTCCTCGGAACAGATGATACGATTCTTTACTCTTCTTGTTTTGATGCCAATGGTGGGTTGTTTGAGACAATTTTAACAGCAGACGATGCCGTTATCAGCGATGAATTAAATCATGCTTCTATCATCGACGGAGTACGTCTCTGCAAAGCAAAACGTTTCCGTTACAAAAATAATAACATGGAAGATCTGGAAGCAAAATTGAAAGAAGCAGATGAAGCCGGAGCAAGAATTAAACTGATCGCAACAGACGGTGTATTCTCTATGGATGGAATTATCTGTAACTTAAAAGGTGTATGTGATCTTGCAGACAAATACAATGCACTCGTGATGGTAGATGACAGCCATGCGGTAGGATTTGTCGGAGCTCACGGACGTGGAACAGCAGAGCATTGTGGTGTAGAAGGACGTGTGGATATCATCACAGGTACTTTAGGAAAAGCACTTGGTGGAGCGTCAGGCGGATACACATCAGGAAGAAAAGAAATCATCGATCTGCTTCGTCAGAGAAGCCGTCCGTATTTATTCTCCAACTCTCTTGCTCCGGCAATTGCAGGTGCAAGTATTGAAATGTTCAATATGTTAGAGGAAAGTACAGAACTTCGTGACCACTTAGAAGAAACAACAGCATACTATCGTAAACAACTTGTAGACAACGGATTTGATATCATCATGGGAACACATCCATGTGTACCTGTAATGTTATATGATGAAGTGACAGCAGCAGAATTTGCAGAGCGTATGAGAGCAAAAGGGGTATATGTTGTTGCATTCTCTTATCCGGTAGTTCCGAAGGGAAAAGCAAGAATCCGTACACAGGTATGTGCAAGCCATACAAAAGAAGATATCGACTTCATTGTAAAATGCTTCATCGAAGTAAGAGAAGAAATGGGATTGAACAAATAAATATTGCTTACGCCATGATTAACTATTATAAAGAAAAGGCATCCACGATAAAAAAGTGGGTGCCTTTTGTGTTATTGCTTTTGCCTAAAATGGAAAAATGGTCAGTGAAAAAAGCTAAGGAAATCAGTAAAAATAAATTGATACAACATGATTGAAATTCATATAAACATAATAAATGCAATATTTATTGTATAAAATACACAAAAATGTAAATATAAAATAAGTAAAATATACAAATTATATTATTTACTTAGTAAAAATGTTGACTTTTTACTAAGTAAATAATATAATAAGCACATATTAAAAAGCGAGGAGGAAACGATATGAAAAAGAAACTGGTGGGAATGCTTATTTTGGCAATGACAGCGACGACAATTTTAGGTGGCTGCGGCAGCAAGGAAGGAAAAGAAGAGACAAGTGACGGAAAAGTGAAGATTCGTTTTGCTTCCTGGGATACTGCCGAGGATGTAGAGCGTCAGCAAAAACTGGTGGATCAGTTTAATGCAGAGCATGATGATATTGAGGTGACGCTGGAGGCATACGGAAGTGATTTTGATACGAAAATCAGTGCGGGTATGGGTTCAGGAGATACCCCAGATGTGATGTATATGTGGAATTATCCTGCATATGCAGATGGGCTGGAACCGTTAGACTCATATATCGAAAAAGAAGGGGAAGATTATAAATCTAATTTCTATGATACATTGTGGAATTACAATTCACTGGATGATACAACTTATGGTATTCCAGTAGGATTTACAACACATGCATTATTCTATAATAAAGATTTATTTGCAGAGGCGGGAATTGAAGAACCGACAAACGACTGGACATGGGATGACCTTCAGAAAGCAGCAAAGACCATTTATGAGAAATGTGGTGTCAAAGGTTTCTCCTTCCAGATGAAGCCGGATCCATATGATTTTGAAATGTATCTGTGGAGTAATGGAGCAGCTTACACAGATGAAGACGGCAATCTTGAGAAGAATCTGAACTCTAAGAAATCAAAAGAAGTATTTGAAATGTTCCAGGAGATGGAAAAAGAAGAATACGCAGTTGCTACAGAGAAAACAGGTACGGATGAATTTCGTGCGGGAAATACAGCGATGTATGTATATGGATCCTGGGCGATTAATTCACTGGAAGAAGACGGCATGAACTATGGTGTAGTGAATATTCCGTCATTTGCAGATGCAGATCATCCGTCCGTAAGTATTCTTAGTTCTTCGGGAATCTCAATTTCAAAAGATTCAAAACACAAAGAAGAGGCATGGGAATTTGTAAAATTCTGGACAAGCGAAGAGATGAACAAAGAAAGAATCGGCCTGGAACTTCCAGTGTTAAATAGTGTTGTGGAATCAGAGAAAATTATGGAACAACCACAGTATGCACCATTCTACACGATGTTGGAACAAAGTGACGGATATACTCCTGCAAGTTTTATTATTGACGAATGGTCAGAATTATCAGAAAGTCTGTCTTTATCTTTTGAACAAGTATTTAATCCGAGTGTGTTGGAAAAACCATCTGATGTACTAGATGAAGCCGCACAGCAGTAAATAATGATAAAGGAACCCGAATGGGAGGAAAGAGAGAATGAAACAAAAGAAATTTCTGAAAACTGCAACTCCGTATCTGTTTATTATGCCGTGGATTATTGGATTTGTAGTGTTTACAGTAGGACCGTTGATCTTATCTCTGATCATGAGTTTTTTTGACTGGCCTCTTACGGCTACGCCGGAATTCAGAGGACTTGGCAACTATATGGAGATGTTCACAAGTGATAAGCAGTTTTGGAAATCGCTGACGATTAGTTTGAAATATGCAGCAATCTTTGTGCCACTGAACATGGGAATCGCATTGTTTCTTGCAATGCTGATCACACAGCCGGTCAAAGGTGTGAAGATTTATCGTACAATTTTCTATATTCCGGCAGTAATCTCTGGTGTTGCAACATCGATTATCTGGGGATGGATCTTAAACGGAGAGTATGGAGTGTTAAACTATCTGTTATCTCTTCTTGGAATCAAAGGACCGAAATGGCTCGTCGATCCTGCGTGGGCACTGTTCGCGGTAATACTTGCCAGTGCGTTCGGTGTTGGTACAATGATGCTGATCTTTTATACAGATATTAAAAACATTCCGATTGATGTGTATGAGGCTGCTTCCATAGATGGAGCAAGTCCGGCAAGACAGTTTTTTAGTATTACACTGCCAATTATCACACCGACGATTTTGTTTAATCTGATTACATCGATTATCAGTTCCTTCCAGCAGGTAACACTTGTTATGCTGCTTACAGGAGGAGGTCCGCTGAAATCTACTTATTTCTATGGGCTGTATACATATAACAATGCGTTTAAGCATCATAAGCTTGGATATGCCAGTGCAAATGCATGGGTTATGTTTATTATCATTCTGCTTCTGACAGCTCTTGTATTTAAATCTTCTTCTGCATGGGTATTTTACGAGACAGAGGCGGGAGGAAGTAAAAAACAGAAGAAACACAAAAGAGGGGGTAGAAAGTAATGAAAATGTCAAAAAAATCAAAAGTCATTATTTATGCACTGCTGACACTTGTTGCCGTTTACTTCTTGGCACCTTTTGTGTATATGCTGTTTACAACATTTAAGACAGAGGCAGAAGCGATCGCATATCCGCCAAAGCTTTTTCCGGAAAAATGGCTTTTTGGAAACTTTAAAGAGGCGTGGGAGGCACAGCCTTTCGGAACTTATTTATTGAATTCTATACTGGTAACAGTCGGAACAACGGCAGGTCAGGTGCTTTCCTGTTCACTTGTTGCATATGGATTTGCTAGATACAATTTTAAGGGAAAGAATATTCTCTTTATGATCCTTCTCTCTACAATGATGATTCCATGGGATGTTACAATGATCCCACAGTATATGGAGTTTAAAATGTTTGGATGGATCAACACATTGAAACCGCTGATTATTCCGGCATGGTTTGGATCGGCATACTATATATTCCTGATGAGACAGTTCTTGATGGGAGTGCCGAGAGATTTTGAGGAGGCAGCAAGAATTGACGGTGCGAATGCATTTCAGATTTACTGGAAGATCTTTATGCCAATTTTGAAACCTTCCTTAATTCTGGTCGGTGTGCTCAATATGATTAGTGTATGGAACGATTACCTTGGCCCATTGATTTTCTTACAGGATAGAAGTAAATATACACTGGCGCTTGGACTTGCTTCCTTTAAAGGAGTACATGAAACACAGATCATTCCGATGCTCTGTATTACCGTTATCATGATCATTCCACCGATTCTGATTTTCATTTTTGCACAGAAGTATATTGTGGAAGGTACAAGTGGTTCGATTAAATAAGAAAAAAAGAAAATAGAGTCGCAGGAATTCCTGTTTGCAACAGGTACAAGGAACCAGGTATCAAAAATAAGAGGAGTTTCCTGCGAACATAAGAAAAATAAGATAAGACGAGGAGATTTATACATGGTAAGGCGAGAAAGAAAAAGATGGGAAGATATAGCAGTAGAACAGATCGGGAGACGAGAAGCGAGAACTGCCTTCTATCGGGATTCCGCTCCGAAAATGACATTGAATGGAGTGTGGAACTTTTTATATCTAGAAGCGCCGGAATTATCTCCTGAAGGGTTTATGAATAAAGAAATAAGCAAAGAGGGATGGGATCAGATTGATGTCCCATCCGTTTGGCAGTTACGCGGATACGATCATATGCACTACACGGATGTATTGTATCTGTTTCCGGTTAACCCACCATTTGTTCCGACAGAAAACCCGACAGGAATTTATAAGAAAACGATAGTTCTGGATGAAAACTGGATAAAAAATGATACAATTTTAAAATTCCACGGAGTGGACAGTGCATTTGATGTGTGGGTAAATGGTGTTCATGCAGGATATAGCAAAGTAAGTAGACTTCCGAGTGAATTTGATATCACAGAACTTGTGAAAGAAGGAGAAAATGACATTACAGTCCGAGTGTATAAATGGTCGGATGGAACCTATCTGGAAGATCAGGATATGTGGTGGATGTCCGGGATTTTCCGGGATGTAGAACTGATCAATGAGCCAAAAAACAGTATCTTGGACTGTGCTGTCGAAGGAACACTGGATGACAGTTACAAAAACGGAATTTTAAATGTTTCTGTAAAAACAAAACATAATGTGACACTGACTTGGAAACTGGAAAAAGACGGACAGATAATCGCAGAGGGCGAATGCCGAACGGAAGAAAAGAAGGCAAATTGGTCAGAAAATGTTGGGGAAATCAGACCGTGGACAGCAGAGACACCGGAACTTTATGTGTTGACTGTTTCAGCAGGAGAGCATGAAGTGCAGGTGAGAACTGGATTTAGAAGAATTGAGATCATTGACAATAATTTCCGTGTCAACAATACTGTAATTCTGTTAAATGGAGTGAATCATCATGATTATAATCCAAAGGAAGGAAGATGTGTCACCTATGAACAGACAAAGGCAGACATTGTTCTGATGAAACAGCACAATATCAATGCAGTTCGGTGCTCACACTATCCGGCAAATGAATATCTCTATGATCTGTGTGATGAATATGGATTGTATGTGATCGACGAGGCGGATCTAGAATGTCATGGATTTGAGTGGACAGGGAATTACAAATGGATCACAGATGATCCGGAGTGGGAAAAATCTTATGTGGACCGGAGTGTCAGAATGGTCAAACGAGATCGCAATCATCCATGCATCATTATGTGGTCGATGGGAAATGAGTCAAGTTTTGGACATAATTTTCGCAGTGCAGCAGAAGCCATTCGTGAATTGGATGATACAAGACTTGTACATTATGAGGGAGACTTTGAGGCAGAAGTGTCGGATGTTTACTCTACGATGTACACAAGATTAAAACCACTCAAAGAGATTGCAGAATATAAAATCAAAGGAGATAAACCGCATGTGATGTGTGAATACGGACATGCGATGGGAAATGGACCAGGAGGTCTGAAAGAACATCAGGAGTTGTTCCGGAAATATAAAAGACTTCAGGGCGGATTTATTTGGGAATGGTATGATCATGGAATCTACACGGAAGAGAATGGGTATGAATATTACCGTTATGGAGGAAATTATGGAGATTTTCCGACAAATGGAAATTTCTGTATTGACGGACTTCTGATGCCAGACCGCACTCCGTCCCCGGCATTGGCAGAATATAAGCAGGTAATCGCACCAGTGGAAGTGACAAAAGTACCTGGAAAATATAGAGAAATCCAGCTGAAAAATTATTATGATTTCCGCAATCTATCCCATTTGGAACTGAGATGGTGGATTCAGGCAGAAGATCAGACAGTGCAGGAAGGAAGAATTACAGAACTTGCGGCAAAACCTCAGGAGGCACAAAAGATTCAGATTCCATATGTACCGTTTGAGGCTGAGAAAAATGTAGACTACTATCTAAACATTTCTATCTGTGAGAAAGAGAAAACGCTTTATGCATCGGCAGGACATGAAATTGTAAGAGCGCAGTTCCCGATGGAAATCCACTCTGAAGTACTGGAAGAACGTCCGCAGGGAGAGGCACTTAAGGTGACAGAAAAAGAAGGAATCCTGACTGTACAAAATGAGAAGATTACAGTGCAGTTCCACTCAGTATTTGGGAAATTACTTTCTGTTTCTGCTGATGGCAGAGAATTTTTAACTGCAGGACCAGAGATGAGTGTCTACCGTGCAACAATTGACAACGATATGTACAAGAAAGAAGACTGGATGAATAAATATTTTATTCAGAAACCGTGTGAGCAGACAGAATACTTCCGTTATCATGAAAAAGAAGATTGTGTGACAGTAGAGATTGGAAAGTATTTTGGATGTTATAATCAGTCATGGGGATTTATATGTGACTATGAGTACAGAGTCTATTCTTGCGGACAAGTGAAAGTAACACTCAACGCAAAGACTGTGCAGAATGGGAAAGAAGAACCAGAATTTCTCCCGCGTATTGGAGTTCAGATGAAAGGAAACAGAGAACTTCAGAATGCGATGTGGTATGGAAGAGGATTTGGAGAAAACTATGTGGACAGCAAAGAGGCTGTCTTTATGGGAATTTATAAGAGCAGTGTAGACGGTATGATGACAAATTATGTATATCCGCAGGAGAATGGACACCGGGAAGATGTGAAATGGTTCTCAATCGGAGATGGCAAAAATGCAATGCTTTGCATGATGGAAGCACCGCTCGGATTGAATCTGTCCAATTATACGGACGAGAGTCTGGAAAAAGCCGGCCATGCATGGCAGATGGAGAAAGCAGAGAATGTGATTATTCATCTAGATTACAAACATTCCGGACTCGGAAGCAACAGTTGCGGAGAAGAGCAGATTGAACGTGCCAAAGTAAAACGCCAGGATTTTTCGATGGCATTTACACTGCAGATGATAGAAGCGGGAACAGAAAAAGAGACTGCAAAGAAAAAATATCTTGACTAAAGGAGTGAAGGAAGATGATAAGAGATAGATTTTCAGAGAAATTACAGACATTGCTGGGTGGTGACGAATGGCTGATTCTCCAGGATGAATATGATGCGGCGGAGAATCTGAACTATGAGAGTCTGTTCTGTCTGACAAACGGGTATCTGGGGACAAGAGGAAGCTATGAGGAAGGGACGGTGAAGAGTCTTCCGTGTACATTTGTCAATGGTGTGTTTGACAAATCCGAGACATTTATGCGGGAACTGGCAAATCTTCCAAACTGGCTTGGAATTAGATTGTATGTAGAGAAGGAACTGATTGGGATCGAGAATTGCAGTATTCTGGAATTTAGCCGGGTACTGGACATGAAACATGCGATGCTTGTGAAGCGGTTTCTTCTGGAAGATAAAAAGGGAAGGCAGACACTGGTAGAAGGAATTCGTTTTGTGAGCCGGGCAAATGTACACCGGATGGCAGTTAAGCTGTATGTGACTCCGATCAATTATGATGGTATCATTGAAGTCGAAAACATTGTGGATGGTTCTGTGATCAATTTCGCAGATGCGCCGCGTTTTAAAGTGAAACACACTTATCTTGTGGCAAATGAAAGACTGACGGAAAACGGCGTATATATTGAGTGTGCGACAAGGGATAATCATCTTCATGTAGGAACCGGTGCATTCCTTGATGCAGAGAGAAACGGAAAGAGCGTGATCAAGACAAGACAGTTCTATGCGTTTGGAGAACAGACCATAGAATTCCAAGATTTTGATGCAGAGCAGGGAGTGACAACAGAAATTACGAAATATGCAAGTATTTACACAGAACGGGATCTTCCAAAATACGAGCTGCACAGTGCTGTGAAAAACGAGATTGATGCATTTGTGGAGCGAGGATTTGAGCAGGAACTGGCAGAGCATTTCAAAGTGTACGAGGAGATGTGGAAAGAAGCCGATATTCAGATTCAAGGAGATTTTGATTTGGATCGCGCAGTGCGTTTTAATATCTTTCATCTGATGAGTACAGGAAATGAGCATGATGATCGTGTGAATGTAGGGGCAAAGTTGCTTCACGGTGAGGAGTACGGTGGACATGCTTTTTGGGATACCGAATTGTTTATGCTTCCATTCTTTGCTTATGTTTTTCCGAAAACAGCAAAAAATCTGGAATCTTATCGCTATCGACTTCTTGATGCTGCGCGCGCAAATGCGGCAAAGAACGGATACAAGGGCGCACAGTATCCGTGGGAATCTGCAGACGATGGAACAGAGCAATGTCCGGATTGGACAATCGAACCAGATGGAACCTGCTACCGCTGTTATGTAGCGGATTATGAACATCATGTGACGGCTGCTGTCGCCTATGGAATTTACGATTATGTGAAGATTACAAAGGATACTTCTTTCTTATTAAAAAAGGGAGGAGAGATTCTTATGGAAACAGCAAGATTTTGGGCAAGCAGATGTGAATATATTACAGAAAAAGATCGTTATGAGATCCGCAAAGTGACGGGACCAGACGAGTGGCATGAACCGGTGGACAATAACGTGTATACCAATTACCTTGCAAAATGGAATTTAAGATATGTAATAGCTCTGATCCAAGATTTAAAAGAGCATCACAGAGAAGATTATGACAGAATCGCAGAGAAGATTTCACTGACAGAGAAGGAAATAGAAGAGTGGAATCTGGTGCAAAGTAAGATATATCTGCCGAGAAAAGAAGGAACACAACTGTTAGAGCAGTTTGAAGGTTATTTTGACTTGCAGGAAGTGACGATTCAGGAGTATGATAAGAACGATTGGCCAATCAGACCAGCTGAATTAAAGACAATGAAGACGAAGGAAACTCAGATTATCAAGCAGGCGGATGTTGTCATGCTCTTGCACTTGATGGGGGAAGAATTTGATGAAGAAACGACAAAGTTAAATTACAGCTACTATGAGAAGCGTACACTTCACGGATCTTCTTTAAGCCCGAGCATTTATTCTATCATGGGGTTGAAAGTAGGGGATGACACGAAGGCATACCGTTATTTAAGAAGAGCGGCATTTATCGACTTGATTAATCTCCAAAAGAATACAAGGGAAGGAATCCATGCAGCAAATGCAGGAGGTGTATGGCAGACAGTTGTATTTGGGTTTGCGGGGCTTTCCATTGATGCAGATGGAATTTTAAATATTACACCTAAGATGCCAAAAGAATGGGAAGGAGTGACTTTCCGGATTCATTATTTAAATTCCTGGCTGGAAATCAGTATTGATGCCAAGAATAACGCAGCTGTCAAAGTGCTGGAAGGGGCACAAACAGATGTAAAAGTGAATGGAAAACTTATGAGAGTCTAGGAGGAAACAATATGAATCATTATCTTGCAATTGCCGGGCTGGTAGTTGTGACTATCATCTGGGGCGGAGGTTTTGTGGCGAGTGATATGGCGCTTGAGAGTCTGCTTCCGTTTCAGATTATGGCAATCCGCTTTTTCCTTGGAACGGTGATGATGGGAGCAATCAGTATCAAAGGATTAAAGGGGATTAAAAAGCAGGAAGTAAAGGCGGGGGCGCTGATGGGTGTAGCCCTCTTTACTGCCTTTGCATTACAGATTATCGGACTGCAGTATACGACACCGTCAAAAAATGCATTTTTGACAGCGCTCAATGTGGTGATGGTTCCGTTTATTGCCTTTATCATTTGTAAAAAGAAAATTGGGGTAAAAGGAATTATCGGGGCAGTGATGGCAGTAGTTGGAGTTGGCATTTTATCTTTGGAGAAAAATCTAACATTGGGATTGGGGGATGCACTCACGTTGATCTGTGCGGTTGGATTTGCCTTCCAGATTTTCTTTACAAGTATTTATGTGAAGAAATATCGTGCCACTGTTCTGAATTTTATTCAGATGCTGACAGCATTTGTGCTGTCCGTAATCAGTATGTTCTGCTTTGGAGAAACACAATTTGCAGTGACGACGAAAGGATGGATCAGCGTGTTATATCTCGGTGTTGTCAGTACAACGCTCTGCTATCTTTTGCAGACAGCCTGCCAAAAGCATGTGGATGAGACAAAGGCCGCGATTATCTTGTCGATGGAGTCTGTGTTTGGAACCTTATTTTCCATCATCATTCTGCATGAGCAGATCACACTTCGGATGGTGATTGGATGTGTGATCATTCTTGCAGCAGTCATCATATCAAATCTTGCAGAAGTGCAGGAAGAAACATAAAAGTAAAGAGAGAATTTGCTGAGAATAAATAGGATGTCTGTAAAGAAATGGACACAAATAACAGAAGAATTATGAAGAGGGAAAATTACAGAAAAACAGTAAAAGAAAAGAGGGACATGGTATGAAGTATCAGGCAGTTATTTTTGATCTGGATGGCGTGATCTGCCATACAGATAAGTATCACTATCAGGCGTGGAAAGAAATCGCAGATGAACTGGGTATTGAATTTAATGAGATGATCAACAATCGTCTGCGTGGTGTAAGCAGGATGGAGAGTTTTGAGATTATTTTGGAAAAATACAATGGGAAAATGTCCGAGGAAGAAAAAATTCATTATACAACAAAGAAAAATGAAGTGTACAAAAAACTTCTGAAAAATATGTCGGAGAAAGACCTGACTGCAGAAGTGAAAAGCACGCTGGAAAGATTGCGGGAGTATGGGTTGAAGCTGGCAATCGGTTCTTCCAGTAAAAATGCTGGTTTTATATTGGAAAGACTTGGACTTGGCAATTTCTTCGATGCTGTATCTGATGGAAATAATATCACAAATTCGAAACCGGATCCGGAGGTATTTTTAAAGGCGGCAGAATTTGTCGGAGAAAAACCGGAGGATTGTCTCGTCGTAGAAGATGCAAAGGCAGGGCTTGAGGCAGCAATTGCAGGGAAGATGGACTGTGCGGCGATTGGAGATGCTGTCGCATGTGGAATGGGTACATATAATTTAAAATCTTTTGCAGACCTTCTTGAGGTAGTATCTTAAGATTGTCAGTGGCACCCGATGATACTTGCGGATGAAAAACAGGTATGATAAAATAATACTATTAAAAATAATTTTTTTGGAAAAAAGCAAAAAAATTGTTTTTATTGAGAGTGTTAACGGATGGAGGAATGGATTACGTGGCAACGATTAAGGAGATAGCAGAACTGGCGGGAGTGTCGTTAACTACAGTATCACGGGTGCTGAATTATGACGAAACATTAAATGTCCAGGACGAAACGAGGAAAAGAGTATTCGAAGCGGCGGAACAGCTGGAATATACGATAAAAGGAAAGAAAAAGAGAAAGAAAAAACTGAAAATCGGTGTTCTTTGTTCTTATTCTCTGGAGGAAGAACTTGAAGATACGTTCTATTTGTCTGTACGGGTAGCGATTGAAAATAAAATTGAAAGAGAAGGATTCAAGAAATATCAGATACGAAATACAGACCAGGCAGAAGCAGTGGCAGCGCTAGATGGTTTGATTTGCCTTGGAACATTCAGTAAGTCCATGGTTGATCACATTGCATCATTTGGTAAGCCGGTGGTTCTTGTGGATGCCGCAGCAAAGAGAGAAATCTGGGATTCGATTGTCACAGATACAAAAAGGTCTGTCCATAAGGTACTCGATTGCTTTTTGAAATATGGTCATCAGAAAATTGCATTTATTGGTGGGGATGAAGTTGATTCCGATGGAAATGAAGTAATCGATGAGAGACTAATTGCCTATCAGACATATATGCAGGAGAAGGGATTGTTTCAGGAGAGTTATATTAAGATTGGAGGCTATACTCCAAAACATGGCTATCGTCTGATGAAGGAGTTGCTGGAATTAGAAGATCGTCCGACAGCGATCTTTGCAGCCAATGATTCTCTGGCAGTTGGATGTTACAAAGCGGTGCAGGAGAAGGGGCTTCATATTCCGGAAGATATTAGTATCATTGGCTTTAATGATATTTCAATGGCAAAATATATGATTCCACCATTGTCGACAGTGCATGTTTATATGAAATTCATGGGAGAACAAGCTGTGACTCTTCTGGCAGAGAGAATCAGCACAGAGAGAGAGATTAGTATGCATATATCTATTCCGGCAGAACTTGTGCTTCGGGATAGTGTGGGAAAAAATAAAGCGGTTTTGTAAAATGTGCAGTGGAGAGAGAATGAGGAAGAGTGAAGAAGGTAGAATGTATGAATGAAAAATTTTTAGAGCAACTTTTAAGTGAAATATCAGTATCTGGTTATGAAGAGCCGGTACAAAATGTAGTAGAAGCACAGATGAGTGATTGTGTAGATGAGATTAGGCGAGACGAGATGAGTAATCTGATCTGTGTGATCAATCCGGAAGCAGAAAAACGGATCATGCTTTCTGCGCATGCCGATGAGATTGGTCTTATGATTTCTAATATTACAGAAGATGGTAGGATTCAGGTGATTGACCGTGGTGGAATCATTCTGGGAACGTATCTTGGACAGCAAGTTCAGATTAAGACTGCAAATGGAATCATCTACGGTGCGGTTGAAGCTTGCCGGGAGTTAACAAAGAAAAGTGACCTAAAAACATCAGATTTTCGGATTGATATTGGAGCGAAGGATAGAGAGGATGCTCTTCGTTATGTAAGCCTCGGAGATCCGGTCGTTCTTGATACACAGATTCGCAGAATGGCAAATGGAAGAATCACTGCGAGAGCGTTGGATGACAGAATTGGTGTATTTATTATCATGGAAGCATTGAGAAAAGCGAAAGAGAGAGGATGCAAGGCGGGGGTCTATGCGGCATCGACAGTTGGAGAAGAGACGACAAAGAGTGGTGCTTATTGGACAAGCACAAGAATCCGTCCGAACCTGGCAGTAGTTGTTGATGTGACATATACAAGCGATTATGAAGGAATGAATCCGGCAGATGCAGGAACTGTTGTGCTTGGCGGGGGACCGGTATTGTGCAACAGCCCAATTGTTGTTAAGAAATTGAATGAACAGATGAAAGCCTGCGCGGAAAAAGCTGGAATTGAAGTGCAGATCGAGGCAGCAAGTCGTTTGAGTTATACGGATGGGGATAAGATTCATTTCTCAAATCAGGGGGTTCCGATGGTGCTGGTATCGATTCCGCTGCGGTATATGCATACGCCGGCGGAAGTTGCAGATCTGAAAGATGTACAGGGCTGTATTGATCTGATTGCAGAATTTTTATTGGCACAAAGTGCAGAGAAAAACTAATCTGAAGAAAGAGAAAGTAAGAAGAGAAAACAGAATAAGAGAGCTTTTGAAAAGAAAATGATATGCTCCCTTCCGGGCAGATAAGGAACAGCCAAGCTTATCGCCGGGAAGGGAGTATGTTTTTATTACATGGAAAATCTCGCTTACGAGATTCTTTGTTTATAGAAGAGTATTCTATGTGTCTGCCATCTGAGATAAGTATTCCATCGCGCGCAGCAGTTCTTCTTTTTGTTCCGGAAGTCTTCCGCGCAGCGTGTAAGTGTTTAAAACAGTCGTATCTTCAAAAAGACAATCTTTTACTGTGAGATTTTCAAGAAGCAGATACTCTTCTCTGAGTATTTCTTCAGGTGTCATTGGATCAAAATGTCCTCGTTTACTCTCGCGATACAGAGGAGTACCCGGGAACAGGTGAAGCTTCAGACACCAGATATCTTTTGGATGGATCGTATTTAAAAATTTTGCAGTTTCAATTGCGTGAAGTCTCGAGAACGTGCGACCTCCAAGACCGAGAATGACGGTGACATAATATCCGATCCTGGCACGATCCAGCATGTGAAAACCTTTGCGCATATCGGCAGAAGTTACACCTTTATTCATTACATCAAGAATTGGATCGCTGCCGGACTCCAGACCAAGATGCAGGTCAGAGAGTCCGGCTTTTTTGAGCAGTTCCAGTTCCTCAGGAGTCTTTCGAAGTACATCGTCAATGCGCGAATACATTGCAAATTCTTTTACTTGTGGCATGTAGGTCCGTACAAGGGAGAACAGGCGCAGCAGGCGCTCACTCTCGATGACAAATGCATTTTCTCCAAGGAAAAAGACACGGGGATTCTCGGGTTGGAGTTTTGAAAGTATTTTTAGATTTTCCTCGATTTTTTCATCGGAGTGAAGGGAAAATGTATCTTTGGCAAAGTCGCAGAACCGGCATTTTCCCCAGCTGCATCCGAGCGCTACTTCCAGCGGGGCAGACTGTTCTTCCCAAGGAGGAAGGTAAATGGTATCGTGTGTATAGATTGATGCGTATAATTCTTCACGTGTCATAGAAGAACACCTTCTTTCCAGATTCTGGGAATGATTAGTATCCATAAGAGCCGTCTAAAGATTCATCGTGTGCAATCCATTCTTCCACGTCGATGACCCGGTAGTCATCTTTGGTGTCGCGGATGTATACTTTGTCAATTCCGGCATTGATGATCATTTTTTTGCACATGGAACAACTGTTAGAATTTTCGACATAGTCGTTCGTCTTCATGTCGATTCCGGTAAGATATAAAGAACTTCCAATCATTTTATCGCGGGAGGCGCTGATGATCGCGTTGGCTTCTGCGTGTACACTGCGGCATAATTCGTAGCGTTCTCCTCTTGGGATTTTTAATTTTTCACGGATACACATATTGATATCTGTGCAATTTTTTCGGCCACGAGGGGCACCGGCATATCCGGTGGAGATCACTTCATCGTTTTTTACGATGACTGCGCCATAGTGTTTTCGCAGACAGGTACAGCGCTGAGATACCATTTCTGCAAGGTCAAGGTAGTAGTTGATTTTATCACGTCTCATATTAGTTTTCCTCTCTTAAATGATAAAGTGTTCTATAAAAATCTGGGTAGGAGACATCCACACAAGAACTGTTTTGGATAGTGGTTGTTCCGTCTGCAACCAGTGCTGCAATCGAAAATGCCATGGCAATCCGATGATCGAAATAGCTGTCTATCACAGCACCGTGAAGGAGTGTCTTTCCACGGATGATCATACCATCGTCAGTTGGTGTGACATCTGCCCCCATTTTCTTTAAATTTTCTGTCACGGTGTCGATCCGGTTTGTTTCTTTGACTTTCAGTTCGGCAGCATCCCGGATGATAGTTGTCCCTTCCGCGCAGGCAGCAAGAACAGCGATTATCGGGATTTCATCAATGAGTGTCGGAATCTGGGAACCCTCAATGACGGTGCCGTGAAGTTCGCTTGTGCGGACAAGGAGATCAGCAGTAGGCTCTCCGCCATCATTGGTCTTGGAAAGGTAGGTGATATCTGCTCCCATAGCCTCGCAGACAGATAAGATCCCGGCGCGTGTCGGATTGATTCCGACATTTTTTATAACAATCTCGGAGTGTGGGACAAGCAGTCCGGCAGCGATAAAGTACGCTGCGGAAGAAATGTCGCCAGGTACAAAAATTTTCTGACCAAAAAGTTCGTTGCATGGCTGGATCATAGAAACAGCTCCGGCATCTGTTTTTGTGTTTGTAAGCTCCGCACCGAATGCCCGCAGCAGACGTTCGGTATGGTCACGAGACAGTTCCGGCTCTGTTACGGATGTATCACTGTCTGCATATAGACCGGCAAGAAGTATAGCAGATTTTACCTGCGCAGAGGCAATGTTGGAAGAGTAAGAGATCCCATGCAAGTCAGCAGGGCGGATTCGAAGAGGGGCACACCCATTGCCGGAAAGACTTGTGATGTCTGCTCCCATCATGGAGAGTGGGGTAATGATCCGACCCATCGGTCTTGTGTTGAGAGAAGCATCTCCGGAAAGTGTCGTCTCAAAAGGCTGTCCGGCTAGGATACCGGAAATCAGTCTTGTCGTTGTGCCGCTATTCTTTGTATCCAGGGCAGAAGATGGACGGCGAAGTCCACGGAGTCCTTTTCCGTGGACAAGCACGGTATCTTGATTATTTTCGATAGAAATTCCCATTTGTGCAAAGCAATCGATGGTGGCAAGGCAATCTGCCCCTTGGAGAAATCCGTGGATTTCTGTCAGACCATTTGCAAGTGCTCCAAACATCACCGCACGGTGAGAGATAGATTTATCTCCCGGAATAGTAACGGTTCCTCGTAGTTTTGTTGTAGGTTTAAGTTCCATTGTAAATCCTTTCTGAAAGAAAATGTTTCAAAAATTTTAGGTATGAATCTGAGTGAAAAAGGAGAAGTGCGTTTCTCCATACGAAGTATTATCTTTCGTATACAATATAGCGATACTTCTGAAGAAGTTTCACTGCTTTCTGTGAGGAGAGTTCTTCGTAAAATTCAATGCGAAGAACACCTTCTTCAAACTCTCGGTTGTGAATGATTCCGATGTTTTTTATACTGATATGGTTGGAAGCGAGGATGGTTGCAATGGTTGCAATTCCGCCGGCTTCGTCAATAATATCACAGTAAATAACGAATTCCTTTTTGATACAGCCAAAGGAACTGTCAGGAATAGAATTTCTGTAGTTGTTTGCGCGGTCAAAGAAGTCATAAAGCTGCTCGGAATTACAGGTTTCTACAGACTTCTTTGTCTCGATCAGGAGGTGAATGTAAGAATCCAGGATCTCAGAAATCTGTTTGTGATTCTTTAGACAGATATGCTGCCACATAGTAGGAGAAGATGAGGCGATTCGCGTAATATCCTTAAATCCTCCGGCGGCAAGCAGTTTCATATATTCATTTGCCGTATCCGTCTGTTCTACAAAATTTACTAGACCAGAAGCAATGATATGGGGCAGATGGCTGATCGTTCCGGTGACAAAATCATGCTCCTTGGCATTCATAATAATCGGGATTGCTTTCAAGGAGGCGATGAAATCTTTGTAAGCAGTTACTTTCTCCTGCGAGACTTTTTCTGACGGAGTCAGGACAAAATATGCATTTTCAATTAGAATTGCTTTTGCATTTGCAAATCCGCTTTTTTCAGAACCAGCCATCGGATGTCCGCCGATAAAATATTCTTCCAGCTCGAGCTTTTTGACTGCTTCGTGGATAGAATTCTTTACGCTGCCGACATCTGTCAGAATACAGCCTTCGTGCAGATAGGTTTTCAATTGTGCCAAATAGGCATTGTTATAGGCGACAGGAGCACATAGAAACAGATATGTGCAGTTGCAAAAGCTGTCGTTGATCGAAGAACATGCGGTGTCGATGATGCCTTCCTGGGCAGCGAGTGCCAGTGTTTCTTTTTGCTTATCAAATGCGACCAGTTCAAAGTCCGGATAGTATTGCCGGATTGCCTTTGCGATCGATCCTCCAATCAGTCCAAGTCCGATAAAACCAATTTTTTCTTTCATATTTCATATGTCCTTCCAGTATATATCAATCAGAAAATTTTATATGAATTATTGTAAGCTATTTTTTCATATTTGTCAAAGCTATGATGCTTTAAAGTGAAAAAGAATATATTGTATAAAATTTGTATAAATTACATAAAAGAGTTGTAATTTATATATTTTTTTAGTACAATATACACATGACAAAAACGTGCTAGAAGGAGGCAGCAATATGAAGGTTTACAGAACGGATGAAATTAGAAATGTCGTGTTACTTGGACATGGCGGCAGTGGAAAAACAAGCTTAGTGGAAGCGATGGCTTTCGTATCAGGGGTGACCAACCGTATGGGAAAGATTTCTGATCACAATACGCTCAGCGATTTTGATAAAGAAGAGCAGAAGAGAGAATTTTCCATCCATACAACGTTATATCCGATTGAATGGGAAAAGGCAAAGATCAATGTGCTTGATACTCCGGGATATTTCGACTTTGTCGGGGAAGTAGAAGAGGCGGTTAGTGCAGCGGATGCGGCTGTCATTGTTGTATCAGGAAAAGCAGGTGTGGAAGTCGGAACAGAAAAGGCATGGGAGCTCTGTGATAAGTATAATCTGCCTCGTATGGTCTATGTGACGGAGATGGATATGGATGATGCGAGTTTCCGTAATGTTGTGGAAGAATTGACAGCGAGATATGGAAAGGTTATTGCACCGCATTTCCAGCCGATCAGAGAGAACGAACAGCTGGTAGGATATGTCAATGTCATCAAGAATGCAGCAAGAAGATATACGGGCATTGGACAGCGAGAAGAATGTGAGATTCCAGATTATTGTCTGCCAAACCTTAAAATATACAGAGACACATTGTTAGAGACAGTTGCCGAGACAAGTGAAGACTTGATGGAGCGTTACTTTGCAGGAGAAGAATTTTCCGTAGAAGAAATTCGTTCTGCGCTTAGAGTAAATGTGATGGATGGAAGTATTGTTCCGGTTGGAATGGGATCCAATACGATGGCACAGGGAGTGGCCAACCTTCTGTCAGATATCGTAAGGTTTTTCCCAAGCCCGGATAAGAGAGAGTGTGTTGGATTTAACCGTACGACAAAGGCAATCTATGAAGCAAATTATGACTTTGCAAAGGCAAAGACAGCCTATGTCTTCAAGACCATGGTGGATCCTTTTATCGGAAAATATTCGTTTGTCAAAGTATGCTCTGGTGTTTTAAAAGGAGAGGACGTTCTGTATAATACGAGTACAGATGCAGAAGAAAAGCCAGGAAAATTATATACCATGCAGGGAAATAAGCCGGTAGAAGTGCAGGAGCTGCATGCGGGAGATATCGGTGCCATCGCAAAATTAAGTGCGACTAGAACCGGAGACACGCTTGCCACTAAGAATACGCAGGTTGTATATCCAAAGACAGATCATTCTGTTCCGTATACATATATGAAATATGTTGTAAAATCGAAAGGAGACGAGGATAAAGTATCTCAGGCGCTGGCAAAGATCATGGCAGAAGACGTGACTGTCAAGGTAGTTAACGACAGTGAAAATCATCAGACACTTCTCTATGGTATGGGTGAACAACATTTGGAAGTCATCGTCAGCGAACTGGCAAACCGCTATAAAGTAGAGGTTACGCTGGAGACACCGAAAGTTGCATTCCGTGAGACGATCCGTAGGACTTCCGATATCGATACAAAATATAAGAAACAGTCCGGTGGACATGGTCAGTATGGACATGTCAAGATGAAATTTGAACCATCAGGCGACCTGGAGACACCATATATTTTTGAGGAGACAGTCGTAGGGGGAGCAGTTCCGAAGAATTATTTCCCGGCAGTCGAAAAAGGTCTTCAGGAATCTGTAGGCAAGGGACCTCTTGCAGGATATCTGGTAGTCGGTGTGAAAGCAACGCTGTATGATGGATCTTATCATCCGGTTGACTCCTCTGAGATGGCATTCAAGACTGCGACCATGCAGGCGTTTAAGAAAGGAATCATGGAGGCTTCTCCGGTTCTCTTAGAGCCTATTGCAACATTGAAAGTGACTGTACCGGATGAGTACACTGGGGACGTCATGGGAGATTTGAACAAACGTCGCGGACGTGTACTCGGAATGACACCAGTGCAGGGTGGAAAACAGATCATCGAGGCGGATATTCCGATGACGGGAGTGTTCGGATATTGCACAGTGCTTCGTTCTATGACCGGAGGACGCGGAACTTATGAGTATGAATTTGCAAGATATGAGCAGGCGCCTTCTGATGTACAAGAGAAAGAAATCGCAAAGCGCGCAGCGGAAGAGTAAATTGTATATAAAATAGGAAAGCAGTGATAGAAATAGAAATCTATCACGGAACTGGCAGAGAGTCTGAGACGGCGGAAGCAGTCCTGGATTCTCTGTCTTTTTGTATCTGAAAATCAGAGAATAGTCTCTTGAAAAATATGGTACATCTTCTTGGGTTTTGTATGCTGTGAAGAGATGGCTGAGAGGGATATTAAAAGAAAATAAAAATATGTAAAAATACATTAAAATTACATAAAGATTTCCCTTGACTTTCTAATAGAAAGTGTTATAATTTGCATGCTGATTATCGGTTTAGACAATGAGTAATTTACAAAATGAAAAAGTAATGTGAGAAAAGAGGAAAGTGCGATGAAAATTGTAATTATAGGAGATGGGAAAGTGGGCTTTAAGCTTGCAAAACAACTCTCTGAAGAAAATTATGACATCGTTTTGATCGATCCAAATGAGGGAAAATTGAAAGAGACCATCAACAGGCTGGACATTTTCTGTATCACTGGAGATGGAGTCAGTGCAGAAGTGCAGAAGCAGGCGGATGTACCCCACGCAGATCTGGTGATTGCCTGTGCGTCTACGGATGAACTGAATATGTTAAGTTGTCTGATTGCCAGAAGGCTGGGGGCCAGACATACGATTGCCCGTGTAAGAAATCCGGTTTATCTGCAGCAGCTTGATATTTTGAAGGAAGATCTGCATTTAAGTATGGCAGTAAACCCTGAATTGACAGTTGCAAATGAGATTTCCAGAGTACTGATCTTCCCGGTTGCAAGTAAGGTGGAAACGTTTGCAAAAGGAAGAGTGGAACTGGTAGAATTTCCGCTTCAGCAGGAAAGCTCGATTACTGGAATATCCCTTGCAGAATTTTATAAAAAGTATAAGATTAAAGTTTTGATCTGTGCAGTACAGCGGGGAACACAGGTTTATATTCCGGATGGGGAATTTGTCCTGCAGCCAGGAGACAGGCTTCACATAGCGGCATCTCATCGAGAGATGGAAATTTTCTTTAAAAAAATTGGAAATCGTAAAAATAAAATCAAAAAGGTATTGATCTGCGGAGGAGGAAGAGTTGGATTCTATCTCGCGAAGCAGTTGACGAAGCTTGGAATGCAGGTAAAGATCATAGAGAAAGACCTGGCAAAGAGTGAAGGACTGTGTGAGGCGCTTCCGGAAGCTACTATTATTCATGGGGATGGATCGGATAATGAACTTCTGATCGAAGAGGGAATCGGTGATGCAGATGCCTTTATTGCACTTACGGGAATGGATGAAGAGAATATCATCATGGCACTTTTTGCAAAACAGCAGGGAGTTCCAAAGATTGTGGCGAAAGTCAATGAAGATTCCAGGGCAGAGATGGTGGCAGGATTTGGGATCAACAGCATTGTATCTACAAAATCTGCGACTGCCGATGCAATTTTAAGCTATGTGCGCGCACGCCAGAATTCAATCCGCAGTGCCAATATTGAGGCAATGTACCATCTTGTAGATGATCGTGTTGAGGCACTGGAATTTATTATAAAAAAACAGACCTCCTATGTGGGAGTACCACTGAAGAGCCTGGAAACTAAGAAAGATGTGCTGATTGCATGTATTGTAAGGAATCGAAAAATTATTATTCCCGGAGGAGAGGATTGCCTCCAGATCGGGGATAGTGTGATCGTAATTACATTGAAATGCAAAGTACAGGATTTTCATGATATTTTAGTGTAGTGGTGGAAGAAAAATGAATTACAAAATGACAGCTTATGTATTAGGAAAAATGTTGGGGGTGGAAGCACTTGTACTTTGTATCCCGGCAGCAGTATCCTTGATTTATGGGGAAACTTCAGACATGGCAGCATTTGGGATTACAAGCGCTGTGCTGTGTGTCTTTTTCCTTCTCTTTGGTAGAAAAAAACCAGAAAATGGAAGAATCTATGGGAAGGACGGGCTTGTGATCGTAGCCGCAGCATGGATATTGTGGTCTGTATTCGGAGCACTTCCATTTTATTTATCAAGAGAGATTCCATCGTATGTGGACGCTCTGTTTGAGACCGTATCTGGATTTACGACGACAGGATCTACCATTCTTACAGATATAGAGGCGCTCTCTTATGGAATGAATTTCTGGAGATGTCTGACGCACTGGATTGGTGGAATGGGTGTACTTGTGTTTGTTATGGTAGTGACTTCTCTGGATGATAAAAGTTCTATGCATTTAATGCGGGCAGAAGTTCCAGGACCAGAAGCGGATAAACTTGTTCCGAAAGCGCGAGAGACCGCAAAGCTTTTATATGCAATGTATCTGGCACTCACTGTCGCAGAGATCATTTTCCTTCTGGCAGGAGGAATGAACTTATATGATAGTATCATTCACTCCTTTAGTACCGCAGGAACCGGAGGATTTGCAAATCATAACAGCAGCGTTGCTTACTATGACAGTGCTTATATTGACGGGGTGATCACCGTTTTTATGATCCTGTTTGGAATCAACTTTAATATGTATTTTCTTCTTTTAATAAAAGATGTAAAATCTGTCTGGAAAAATGAGGAAGTCAGAGCATATCTGGGAATTATAGTGGCGGCAACTTTGGTGATCACCTGCAATGTTCTCTCTATTTACAAAGAACCGTTAAAAGCTTTCCGATATTCGATTTTTCAGGTTGCATCAATTATTACAACGACAGGATTTGCCACGGCAGACTTTAATTTGTGGCCGGAATTGTCAAAATGTATTTTGCTTCTCATTATGGTGATTGGTGCATGTGCCGGCTCTACCGGAGGTGGAGTGAAAGTGTCCAGATTTTTGATCTTGTGGAAAAGTATTTTGAAGCAGGTGAAAGGAATGCTGCATCCGAAATCGGTTAATGTTGTAAAAGTAAATGGAAAGAAAATCAGTAATGAGACGTTGCAAGGGGTGTATGCATATTTTAGTGCATATGTATTTGTATTTGGAATTTCTGTGCTTCTTGTGGCACTTGATAATTTTGATTTTGCAACAACCATATCGGGAGTGCTGACTACATTGAGCAATGTAGGTCCGGGAATTTCAAGAGTAGGTCCGATAGAAAACTTCCAGTCTTTCTCGGTGTTATCTAAAATTGTATTTTCTATGGATATGCTGATCGGAAGGCTTGAAATCTTCCCGTTTCTTATGATTTGTTCTCCAAGTTTCTGGAGAAAACATTTCTAGATTCTATTGTTTATAAGAAGTTTATAAAATATCATCAGACATTGTTTGCGCTGATGATATTTTTGTATTATACTGTTCATTATAACTTATTGATATATAGAAAATGGAGGATGTTATGAAAAAAGCAAAGGCAAAAATAATTGGAGCGATTGTGCTTGCGATTGTTGCATTTTTGTATTACTATTTTACACTGCCGGCAATCAATATCCACTCTCGTGATTTTTGGTTCTTTATTGGGATTTTAGTTGCAGTTCTTGCGCTGATCTACGCGTGGAAGAAACGGCTTCGTCCAGATGAGATTAAGACGAGTAAAGGGATGAAGGCGATTCTATTTGTACTGGCAGCAGTTGTTGTTGTGTATCTTGTGGGAGCGTTACTTTCTTCTCCGATCGTAAATGCGAAGAAGTATCAGAAGCTTCTTAAAGTAGAGGAGGGAGAATTTACAAAGGATATCGAAGAACTTTCCTTTGATCAAATCCCGCTGCTTGACAAAGAGTCTGCAACACTTCTCGGAAATCGAAAGATGGGAAGTATGGTAGATATGGTATCTCAATTTGAGGTGGATGATATTTACAGCCAGATCAACTATCAAGGAAGACCGGTACGTGTTTCTCCGCTCAAATATGCCAGTGGTATTAAATGGATCACGAATCAGTCTGAAGGAATCCCGGCGTATGTCCGTATTGATATGGCAACACAGTCTACAGAGCTTGTAAAATTAGAAAAAGGTATCAAGTATTCTACAAGCGAATATTTTAACCGGAACATTTACAGACATTTGCGCTTCAATTATCCGACTTATATTTTTGACCAGTTAAGTTTTGAGACAGATGATGACGGAGTTCCATACTGGGTATGCCCGGTGAAGAAGTTTAACATTGGTCTGTTTGGAGGAGAGACTGTTGGAAGAGTTGTACTGTGTAATGCAGTGACAGGAGAGACGAAAGACTATGCGATCGATGATGTGCCGAAGTGGATTGACCGTGCATATTCTTCTGAGCTTCTTGTACAGCTTTATGATTACTATGGAGCGCTGAAGCATGGATTTTTGAACAGTGTACTTGGACAGAAAGACTGCCTGAAGACGACAGAAGGATATAACTATCTTGCGATCGATGACGATGTATGGGTATATACGGGTGTGACATCCGTGAGTGGTGACCAGTCCAACGTCGGATTTGTTCTGATGAACCAGAGAACAATGGAAACAAAATTTTATCCGATCGAAGGTGCTACAGAGGCTTCTGCAATGTCATCTGCAGAAGGTCAGGTACAGAACTTGAAATACAAGGCGACTTTCCCGCTTCTTTTAAATCTCTCCGGAGAGCCGACTTATTTTATCGCATTAAAAGATGATGCGGGCCTTGTTAAGAAGTATGCGATGGTAAATGTACAGAAATATCAGCTTGTAGCAATCGGAGATACGGTGAGCCAGTGTGAGGAAAAATACAATGAACTTCTTCTGACGGATGGTGTGATCAAGGAAGAGGAAGACAAGCGAGAAGTACAGACGATGGAAGGAACCATTGCGAAGATTGCACAGGGAGTCGTGGAAGGAAACTCACATTACTATATTCTTCTGGAAGAATCAGAGGAGATTTTTGATGTGTCGGTGGTAGACTTTATTGATGTCATCCGCTATGAGCCGGGACAGAAAGTGACGATTGAATATAAGCAGGATGAGAAGGTAAATACAGTTTTAAGTATTAAATAGAGCAGGATTTGCAATGAAATCAGCATTTTTGGAAATGCATTTTATAGAAAATGCCGATAGAATAGAAAGAAGTGAAAAAAGAAAAGTAAGGATGTGGAAAAATGGGAGAGAAGAAACAGAGAGTAGCGGTAATCTTTGGAGGGCAATCCTCTGAGCATGAAGTTTCCTGTAAGTCAGCAGTTACAGTGATCTCGCATATTGACCGGACAAAATATGAGCCGGTTTTGATCGGGATCACAAAAGAGGGATGCTGGCTGAAAGTGGAAGATACAGAAGCAATTAGAAATGATACCTGGCGTGAAAACGGGAAGCGGGCAATTCTTTCACCGGATGCTAGAGAACATGGAATTCTCGTGCTGGGGGATACTGTGGAGAAGATCCAGGTAGATGTGATCTTTCCGGTTCTTCACGGAATGTACGGTGAAGATGGAACCATCCAGGGATTGTTTGAACTTGCGAAAATCCCTTATGTCGGATGTGGGGTACTTGCATCAGCGGTATCCATGGATAAACTTTACACGAAGATTATTGTAGATCATCTTGGAATCCGTCAGGCAAAATTTGTTGGAATCCATGCATATGAGCTTGAGGAGATCGACAAGGCGCTTGACAAGGTGGAGGAAATGCTTCCGTATCCGGTATTTGTAAAGCCGTCCAAAGCAGGGTCTTCTCAGGGAGTCAATCAGGCAAAAGACAGAGAAGAATTACAGGCAGCATTGCTTGAAGCGGCAAAGCATGATACAAAGATTCTTGTGGAAGAGACGATTAAAGGGCGTGAGATTGAATGTGCCGTGCTTGGTGGAAAGAATGTGAAAGCATCTGACGTCGGTGAAATTAAGGCAGCAGATACGTTCTACACTTATGAAGCAAAGTACAATAATCCGGATTCTAAGACAGATACTCATCCGGAACTGCCAGAAGGAGCATTGGAAAAGGTGAGAGAAGATGCCGTTGCAATTTTCAAAGCGGTAGATGGCTTTGGACTTTCCAGAGTGGATTTCTTCCTGGAATATGGTACAAATGAAGTGATTTTCAATGAGATCAATACATTGCCTGGATTTACGAATATCAGCATGTACCCAATGCTTTGGAGAGAAAAAGGAATCGATACGACAGCGCTTGTGACAGAGCTGATCGAGCTTGCATTTGAAAGAAAATAGAGTATACGAAAATAGAAAAAAAGATAAGAGAAAAGCCTTGCGGTAGCAATTACTGCAAGGCTTTTAAAAGTAATGGAAATTGTGAACTATTAACTTTTCCATTTGAATTGCTTCGTTGTTTTAATTAAGAAGTGCACAGTCAGTCAAGTCAATTCCGTTTAACTGGTCTTTCTCTGCGCTGATACTTAAATAGAAATTCACATCATGTCTCTTAGAGATATTTTTCAACCGTTCAATGAAGCGAGGCATATTCTCAGAAGAAATATTGGCATGTTTTAAAATACCATCGATAAAAATAGCCTGAATATCATGGTTAGCACTAAGCATTCCATAAATAAATCCAGTGTAGTCGTCAATGTTCTTGATGGAAGGATAGTCATCCATACAGATTACTCTGATATCAAAAGATAAACTGTATGTATCGTTGTGACTGTTCTTGATAAACGTTACATTGCCGTCACACTGCTTTACTGTCTCATTTGCTAATTCGATCATCTGTTGTGTTTTGCCGCTCCCTTTAGGGCCTGTTAATAAATTTACCATGGCACGATCTCCTTTATAATGTTTTTTCGTTCTGTCGATTATGTAATGTATTATACACTAATTATAAGAAAATGGCAATAAAATATAAAAAATTATGCGAAATTTACAAAAAAATACAGCTTTTCCCAATGCCTTGACAAATAGTCTTCGTATGATAAAATAGAAATATCATTGAAATTGTGATGACAGATTGAATCAGACAATGGCAAAGAAGAGGAGTAGTAAGAGCCTATCGTTTTCAGAGAGCTGCCGGCAGGTGTGAGGCAGCAGCGTAATCTCCGAACTCACCTTGGAGCCCTTCTATTGAACGAGAGATACAGAATACACTGTATGGAAGTAGATAGAGGCGGGACTTCCCGTTACAGAAGCAATGAGTGCGTACAGTGAGATGCTGTATGAATAAGAGTGGTACCACGGAAATCAGCCTTTTCGTCTCTTGATGAGATGAGAGGTTTTTTTTATTGCATAGGAAATTGATTTCCGCAGAGGGAATTCTTGGAGAAAAAGGAGGAAAAAAGAATGGCAGTACCTTATAATCATAAGGCGATTGAAAAAAAATGGCGTGAAAACTGGGAAAAGCATCCAGTGAACGTAAAAGAAGATGAAAATGGAAAGAGAGAGAAATATTATTGTCTCGATATGTTCCCATATCCATCAGGAAATGGTCTCCATGTCGGACACTGGAGAGGATACGTAATCTCTGATGTATGGAGCAGATATAAGTTATTACAGAAATACTATATTGTACATCCAATGGGATGGGATGCATTTGGACTTCCGGCAGAAAACTATGCAATCAAGATGGGTGTGCATCCATCGATTTCTACTGCTGAGAATGTAAAAAATATTAAGAGACAGATCAATGAGATCGCAGCTCTCTATGACTGGGATATGGAAGTCAATACAACTGATCCAGAATTTTATAAATGGACACAATGGATCTTTGTAAAAATGTTCAAAGAAGGACTGGCATACGAGAAGGAATTTCCGATCAACTGGTGTCCTTCCTGCAAGACAGGTCTTGCGAATGAAGAAGTGGTAAATGGTAAATGTGAGCGCTGCGGAACAGAAGTGACAAAGAAAAATCTTCGTCAGTGGATGCTTCGGATCACAAAATACGCAGAGAGGCTTCTTGCAGATCTCGATAAATTAGATTGGCCGGAGAAGGTAAAGAAAATGCAGGCAGACTGGATCGGAAAATCTTACGGTGCAGAAGTTGATTTCCAGGTAGAAGGAAGAGAAGATAAGATCACTGTCTATACGACAAGACCGGATACTCTTCACGGAGCGACATTTATGGTACTTGCACCGGAGCATGCGCTTGCTAAGAGTCTTGCCACAGACGAGACAAGAGAAGCGGTAGAACAGTATATCTATGATGCTTCTATGAAGTCGAATGTAGACAGACTTCAGGATAAGGAAAAGACAGGAGTGTTTACAGGATCTTATGCGATCAACCCATTAAATGGAGCAAAGACACCAATCTGGCTCTCTGATTATGTTCTCGCAGACTATGGTACCGGAGCAATCATGTGTGTGCCGGCTCACGATGATCGTGACTTTGCATTTGCAAAGAAATTCGATCTTCCAATCGTACAGGTAATCGCAAAAGATGGAAAAGAAATTGAAAATATGACAGAGGCCTATACAGAGGCAGCAGGAACGATGATCAATTCTGGTGAGTGGAACGGAATGGAATCAGCTGTTCTGAAAAAGGAAGCGCCGCATATCATCGAAGAACGTGGATTTGGAAAGGCAACTGTCAACTATAAACTGCGTGACTGGGTATTCTCGCGCCAGCGTTACTGGGGAGAACCAATTCCGATTGTACACTGCCCGGATTGTGGAGCAGTTCCAGTACCGGAAGAGCAGCTTCCTCTGACACTTCCGGAAGTAGATTCTTATGAGCCGACCGGAACAGGAGAATCTCCGCTTGCAGGAATTGAAAGCTGGGTAAATACAACTTGTCCAGTTTGTGGAAAACCTGCAAAACGTGAGACAAACACAATGCCACAGTGGGCTGGATCTTCCTGGTATTTCCTCCGCTATGTGGACAGCCATAATTCCGAAGCACTTGTATCAAGAGAAAAAGCAGATGAGATGCTTCCGGTAGATATGTATATTGGAGGAGTAGAACACGCGGTACTTCATTTATTGTACTCTCGTTTCTACACAAAATTCCTCTGTGATATCGGGGCAATTGATTTTGATGAGCCGTTCAAGAAATTGTTCAATCAAGGAATGATCACCGGTAAAAACGGAATCAAGATGAGTAAATCAAAAGGAAATGTCGTATCTCCGGATGATCTTGTAAGAGATTACGGCTGCGACTCTCTGAGAATGTACGAATTATTCGTAGGTCCACCGGAATTAGATGCAGAGTGGGATGACAGAGGAATCGACGGTGTTTACCGTTTCTTAAATAAAGTATGGAATCTCGTGATGGACAGCAAAGACAAAGATGTTAGCGCTACAAAAGAGATGATCAAGATCCGTAATAAAATGGTATATGATATTACAACACGTTTGGAAAGCTTTAGCTTAAACACAGTTATTTCAGGATTTATGGAGTACAACAATAAGCTGAATGAGATTGCAAAAAAAGCAGGCGGCGTGGATAAAGAAACATTAAGCACACTGGCAGTACTGCTTGCTCCGTTTGCTCCGCATATGGCAGAAGAGTTATGGCAGCAGCTCGGACACGAAGGAACCGTATTCAATGCGGGATGGCCGACTTATGATGAAGAGGCGATGAAAGACGACGAGGTCGAAATCGCTGTACAGATCAACGGAAAGACAAGAGCTGTCGTGACACTTGCGGCAGATGTATCTAAAGAAGATGCAATTGCAAAAGGAAAAGAAGCAGTGGCAGATAAACTGACAGGAACGATCGTAAAAGAGATTTACGTTCCGGGAAGAATTATTAATATTGTGCAGAAGTAGGTAGTGCAGATAACGGAAAAGATGGACTTATCCTGTTTATAGGAATAAGGCCATCTTTTTTGGTATCTATAGGGCATATGCCTGTCAAGCAAACAAGCTAGTCTAGTGAGCTTGTATAGCACTGCTGTAGAATACTGCAAAATAGCGTAACAGGTTTGTGAAATGGATGTTACCAAAATGGAAACAAGGGAAATACATACTGGCACTTTTATTTTGGATTTTATCGTTATATGATGAGAATGAAAGAGAGGTATGGAGTATGGCGTTAAATGATAACATCAAAAAATTCAGAGAAGAAAAAAATCTTACTCAGCAACAACTTGCAGATAAGTTATATGTTTCAAGGCAGACAGTTTGTCGCTGGGAAAAAGGTTCAAGATGTCCGGATTTGATTACAGCAAAAAAACTGGCATTAGAACTAGACGTAAGTGTGGACGAACTTATATCTGATGAAGATGTAAAGGATCTTCAGGTAAATTATGGAATATGGAAATCTGAAAGAATAAAAGATAAAAAGCATTTGCAGGTACTTCAAAAAAGGATATTAGACTTTATACAAATTGTGGGAGCTGTATTTTTAGCAATCACGATTTTGCTACGAGTACAATTAGATATGAGAGTGCCTATATGGTGTACAATCGTTTGCTTTATTATTGTAGCAGGAGCATTTCTCTGTAGTTTCATAGTTTCTAAAAGGTTGAGAGAGATGTAGTGTGCATTCTTGACTTCAAACATAAAAAGTGGTATATTTATAACATAAAGTGTTAAATATACCACATAGAAGGAGGTCTATTATGAAGTGTAGGTATGGCTTTTTAGGTTTTTTCTCTCTCATTGGCTTGCTGGGATTTTGGACAGATAATCCTATGTTTTTCCCGTTTTTAGGTTTTGCCTTATTTTTTGAATATTTCTTTGTGGAAACAGATGAAATGTTTGTTCAAAATATGAGAAAAGCTGCTGCGTGGGCGTTTTTCTCTGAATTAGTAATAACAGCCATTGTCACGTTCTATTATGCAATCATAGAGCATAATTCTAATGTCGCGCTTGTAAAAGGGATTGGTTTGGGATTTGGGTTTTCCATAATTGTCTTCTGCTTTGTTACTGCTTATTTTGATTGGAAAGATAGGTGTGGTGTATCCGATGATTAAAAACAGAATTAAAGAGTATAGAGCAAGATTTGATATGAAACAGGAAGAATTGGCTGCAAAAGTAGGTGTACGCCGAGAAACTATAGGAAACCTTGAAAAGGGAAAATACAATCCATCATTGGTTTTGGCATGGAATATCGCAAAGACATTCCATGTTACGATTGAAGAAATTTTTACAGTAGAAGAATAATTTTCTAAAATCTTTACTTACATTTAACTTGTAACAGTGATCTAAAATGGTAAAATTATCGTAATAGAAGTAGAAATCGGAGGATGGTAATATGTTCTTGATAATGATAATTAGTATGATCATTGGATTGGCCCTTTCTTTTTTTCTTGCAAGAAGATATGATATGAGTGAAAAAGTAGACAAAGGGGTTGAATTTTGTTATTGGAAATTGAGTTATAGACGAAAATTAATCAGAACATTATGGATGATACCTGTATTGATAATGATAAACATCGCATTTTATAAAGCGTTTCCGGCATATTCCTATGCAAGGATTATTGGCGTGATTCTTTTTCTGCCGGTTTTTATTCAGGCTGCGTATAATTATAAGAAGTGGAAAAACGAAACAGCGCAAGAAGAGGATGTCAAGTATTAAAAAATATGATATGCTAAAGATGGCAAAAAGAAAAGTTTAGCAAGGGGAAAAAGAGATGGCAAGGCAAAATATTTATGATAACGAATGTTTTTTTGAAGGTTACAAAAAGATAAGACAGAACGAAATAAATGCCAATATCTTGTTTGAGATTCCCGAATTGTTTGCATTATTACCTGATTTAAATGGGAAAACAATATTGGATATGGGTTGCGGTTTTGGGGAGCACTGTACAAAATTTGTGGAATTAGGTGCAGTAGCGGTTGTAGGAATTGATATTTCCAAAAAGATGTTGGAGGTTGCAGAAGCAGAGAATGGACATCCTTCTATTTCCTATATCCATATGCCTATCGAAGAAATATCAAAATTGCATAAAAAGTTTGATATCGTAATCAGCTCTCTTGCGATGCATTATGTTGAAAATTATGAGGCGGTTGTCAGGGATGTGTATCAACTGTTGAAGGATGGAGGCATATTTGTGTTTTCGCAGGAGCATCCGTTGACTACTTGTTTTTCGTCGGGTGACAGATGGACCAAAGATGAAAACGGGAAAAAGCTATATTTAAATCTTATGGATTATGGAGTAGAGGGAGAAAGAGAAACGACATGGTTTGTCGACGGCGTCAAGAAATATCACAGAACATTTTCAACAATGCTCAACACATTGATTCAAGAAGGATTTTCTATAGAAAGCGTGATAGAGCCGCTGCCGACAATTGAAATTCTGGAAAAATATCCGGATTATGCAGATCTTTTTCATAAACCTGATTTTTTGCTGATAAAAGCTGGTAAGAAAAATTGCAGAAACTGTGACTAACTCACAGAGTTTCTGTCAATCATGAGTATAATAAGAGATAACAAAGGAAATGGAAAAAGACCTGATGAATGTCAGGCAGACCATAAATCATTGCAGGAATAGAAAGGATGGAAGAAAAATGGCAGCAATTCAATTAACAAGCGAAACATTTCAAAAAGAAGTATTAGAGGCAAAGGAACCAGTTTTAGTAGATTTTTGGGCACCATGGTGTGGACCTTGCCAGATGGTACTGCCGATCATTGAGGAACTGGCAGAAGAAGTGACAGATGTAAAAATCTGTAAAGTCAATGTAGATGAGCAGATGAAAATTGCAAAGGAATACCGCGTAATGTCCATTCCGACACTGATCTTATTCAAAGATGGTAAGATTGCAAAACAAGAGCTCGGGGCAAAGACAAAAGAAGAGTTACTGGAAATGATCCATGCATAAGTGCTAGGAGAACGAAAGAAGAAACAATGCAAAAGATATGATAAAGCAAGGAAGGAAATGTCTAGATAGCTGTAAAAAGCAGGACATTTCCTTTTTGTATTTTGGGAATAATTTTACAAGCGTATGAAACACCTGATCTAGAAAAATGGTATTTACAGGGTAAGGGAAGTCAGACCGGCGCGGTTGGTGATGTGTACATTTCCGCGAGAAAGTTCGACATATCCTTCGGAGGAGAAATATTTGAGCATCCGGGTGACGACTTCTCTGGCGCTGCCGACGAAGCGTGCAATCTGCTCGTGAGTCATGTGGATCGTGTCGGATTGTTCGTTGGCGGATTCCTCCAAAAGAAAGAGGGCAAGCCGTTTATCAAAACTCATGAAAAGCACCTGCTGCATTGCCCACATGACGTCGGAGAAACTTTCAGATGCCAGCTTGTAGGCGAAGGCTTCCACATAAATATTTTCCTGCATGATCTGTGAAAAGGCACAGGAATTTGTCTGAAGAAATTCACAGTCGGAAACGGCATCGATATGGACATCGAATGTGATTGACTGAAGAACGCAGGAAGCTGATAGAATACAGATGTCTCCGTCATATAGCCGATAAAGAGTAATTTCCCGCCCATCTTCTGAGAGGATATATACCCGGACAGAGCCTTTTTTAATGAGAAGGACACCGACACAGTCTAAGTCAGCACTGTGGATAGAATCTCCTCTTTCATAGGAGACAGCAGTCGTTCCTCCAATTAGAATATCTTTTTGATGAGGGGATAGTTTGTCCCAGAAAGTAAAATGTGATTTTAAAAGTTGAATATCGTGTTCTGTCATTTGTGTCACGCTCCTTTGCATAGTGGTATTGTACTATGAGATCGAAAAAAGGGCAAATGATTTTGCGGGAAAACTAATAAACAGAAAAATTTCTCATATATTTGATAGTACGGACAGAGCGAAAGGTTCGCTTTGCATCGAAATTTGAAATATGGGAGGAGTTATGCTAGAGAAAATAGGACAAATCAACAGTGTGGTAAATGCGTTCGTATGGGGGCGGGGGATGCTGGTTATTTTCCTTGGCGCCGGAATGCTTTTTACACTGCGAACCGGTTTCTTTCAGTTTAAGGGTTGGAAAGTCTGGATGGGGGATACACTTGGTGCATTGTTTCGTGACCGGAGAGTCAGAAAGGCGCAGGATCATCAGTCTATTTCACAATTTCAATCGTTTTGTACGGCGTTAGCGGCAACGCTTGGCACAGGGAATATTACCGGAGTTGCCACAGCAATTGTGACCGGAGGCCCGGGAGCAGTCTTCTGGATGTGGGTGTCTGCGTTCCTCGGGATGATGACAATCTATGCAGAAAATGTGCTCGGGATCAAATATCGTTACAAAAACCCAGAAGGTGCATGGGTTGGGGGTGCGATGGTCTATATGGAGCGGGGACTGGGGGCGAAGTGGCTTGCAGTTCTTTTTTCTATATTTTGTCTTTGCGCCTCTTTTGGAATGGGAAATATGACACAGGCCAATGCAATCGCAAAAGGGCTGAAAGCTACATTGAAAATTCCGGAGCAATTTACAGGAATGGCATTAATGGTACTTGTGGCTGTTGTGATTCTCGGTGGTGTTCAGAGAGTCGCGATGGTAGCAGAAAAAATCGTTCCGTTTATGGCGGCATTCTATATTCTGGGAGGTCTTCTTGTCATTGTGATACATTATGAGAGAATTCCGGAAACATTTTTATGGATTTTCGGAGAAGCGTTTGGGCTGCGTGCAGTTGGAGGCGGAGTGGCTGGATATGGTGTGAAGATGGCGATGAAAATGGGTATTTCCCGCGGTGTTTTTTCCAATGAGGCCGGACTTGGATCTTCGGTGATGGCACATGCGGCTTCTGACGTAAGCTGTCCGCAGATTCAAGGTATGTGGGGAATGGCAGAAGTGTTCATAGATACGATTGTTGTCTGTACAATCACAGTACTTGTAATACTGACTTCAGGCGTATATGATCCACAGAGATGCATTTCAAACATTGCAGATGGAGTCGAAAACATTGACGGCACGACGTTGACGGGAAATGCCTTTGCAACAGTATTTCCAAATGGGGACAAATTTCTTGCTATCTCCATTGCGCTGTTTGCGTTTGCGACCATCATCGGCTGGGCATATTTTGGAGAGCGGACAGCAGCATATCTTTTTGGAGAACATGCAGTTTTTCCATATAAACTGATCTACATATTGCTTCTTCTGCCGGGATCTGTTCTTGCACCGAAGCTTGTTTGGGAACTGTCTGATACTTTTAACGGGTTGATGGCAATTCCGAACTTGACAGCGTTGATCCTTCTGCATGGAGAGGTCATTCGCATGGCAAAGGAGTATAAAAGAAATCGAAAATAGCTGTAAAGCAAACACAAGAGTATAGCCGTGCCAAGAAGATAAATTTCATAAAATCTTAATAAATCATATCGCCTATCTTAAAGTTCTTTTTGTATAATAAAGTTAATTCAAAAGAAAGTAATCAATAAGATAAATGGAAGGAATGATTTGTATGAGAAGACAAAGAAAAGGGTTTTTAACATGGATAGCTTCTTTGATCCCGGGAGCGGGAGAGCTTTATATGGGATTTGAGAAGCAGGGAGTCAGTCTAATGATTCTATTTTGGGGAAGCGTGGCACTGATTGCAATGCTTGGCATGGGATGGCCGATTTTTTTACTCCCGGTTATATGGTTTTACAGTTTTTTCCATGTGCATAATTTAAAGACAATGAACCCGGAAGAATTTTACATGGTAGAAGACAGATATTTACTTCACATGGATGAACTGGCGAAAGAGTTTCGAAGCGATAAAAAAGGATTTTTCCAGTCTTACCGTTCTATCATTACAATTCTGATCATTCTGATCGGTGCAACCTTGCTGTGGGATGGAATTTCCTCTCTGATCTATGTCATTTTGCCGGGATTTATGTATGATGTTCTTTGGAATATTGGGAATGTATTGACAAAGGGAGTGGCAGGAGCAGCAATCATTGCAGTCGGAATTTACTTTTTCCGTTGTACAAGAAAAGAAGAAGATCAGTTCCGACAGGAGAAGATGACAAGAAATCAGGAAGAGGCACGGAATTCTGCGGCGAGAGAGTTTATGGCAGGTACTTTTGGAGCAGCCATGAATGAAACAGAAAAAGGGGAAATGTCTTTTTCGGGGAATCCGATGACCGGAGAGCAGGATTTTATGAAAAATGAGGTGCCAGTGTCACAGCCTCTTTTAGGAAACCTGTCGATAGAGGAGAAGGAAGCAGAGGAGAGGGAAGAATCTCCGAAAGATTGTGCATCTGAGCAAGTGGAAAAGTAAATACGATAAAAAACAAACAAAAACTTCAGCAAAGAACCAGTTTGAATCTGTCGAATCTTAGAAGAAGGACAGGGCAAAAGAGTTCTTGCTGAAGTTTTTTGTTGCATCAGAAATATTTTTGAAATGAAATTAAATAATCTTCGTTGTCCATTTTGTGCAGTCCCAAACTTCATTTACCACATCCTGATAGAAGTCAGGCTCATGACAGATCAGAAGAATGCTGCCGTTGTATTCTTGAAGAGCTCGTTTCAACTCTGCCTTGGCATCCACGTCAAGGTGATTGGTCGGCTCGTCCAAAAGTAAAATATTTGTCTCTCGGTTGATCAGTTTGCACAGACGTACTTTTGCCTGTTCTCCACCGCTTAACACACGAACCTGACTTTCAATGTGTTTTGTCGTCAAACCACATTTGGCTAGTGCAGAACGAACCTCATATTGGGTGAAAGATGGAAATTCACTCCAGATTTCTTCAATACAGGTCGTTTTATTGTCTGGTGCAGATTCCTGCTCAAAATAACCGATCATAAGATTTTCTCCAAGTTCCACAGAACCTTTCAGAGGATGGATCAGGCCAAGAATGCTTTTTAACAGAGTGGTCTTTCCAATTCCATTGGCGCCGACGAGCGCAATTTTGTGACCGCGCTCCATAGAAAGGGAGAGTGGTTTGGAAAGAGGTTCGTCATATCCGATCACGAGATCTTTCGTTTCGAAAATGTATTTTCCAGGAGTGCGTCCGACTTTGAAGCGAAATTCCGGTTTCGGTTTCTCTGCAGCAAGCTCAATGATATCCATCTTATCCAGTTTTTTCTGGCGGGACATCGCCATGTTTCTTGTGGAAACTCTTGCTTTGTTGCGGGCAACAAAGTCTTTTAGTTCGCTGATTTCTTGCTGCTGACGGCGGTAAGCAGCTTCCAGCTGAGATTTTTTGACTGCGTAGACTTCCTGAAAATGATCATAGTCACCGACATAACGATTTAATTCCTGATTTTCCATATGGTAAATGATGTTGACTACTTCGTTTAAAAATGGAATATCATGGGAAATTAAGATAAAAGCATTTTCATAGTCAAGTAAGTAGCGCTTAAGCCACACAATGTGTTCCTCGTCCAGATAGTTTGTTGGCTCGTCGAGAAGCAGGATATCTGGTTTCTCTAAAAGCAGCTTGGCAAGGAGTACTTTTGTGCGCTGTCCTCCGCTTAAATCTGTGACATCTCGCTCCAGACCGATATCAAGTAATCCGAGTGCGCGGGCAACTTCTTCTACTTTAGAGTCAATGATATAAAAGTCCTGAAGTGTCAGGGTATCCTGGATTGTTCCCAGCTCCTCCATCAGCGCTTCCATTTCTTCTGGATCTGCATCGCCGAGAGAGTCGCAGATTTGATTCATTTTCTCCTCCAGTGCAAAGAGATACTGGAATGCCGACTTTAAGACATCACGGATCGTCTGGCCTTTTTCCAGAACTGTATGTTGATCTAGATATCCAGTACGTACATTTTTCGCCCACTCAATCTTTCCTTCATCTGGCTGTAATTTTCCGGTTACAATATTCATAAAAGTGGATTTTCCTTCTCCGTTTGCACCGACAAGTCCGATATGCTCACCTTTTAACAGTCGGAAAGAAACATCTTCAAAAATCGCACGGTCCCCGAAGCCGTGAGATAAATGTTCTACATTTAAAATACTCATAAAATAGCTCCTTAATTCTTTTGTTCTTTTGTCAGTTAGATATCATTGTACAGGATAAAATATTTTTTGTCATTAAGAAAGTAAAGAATTCTTAGGATTATAAGAAAAGTTGGAGATTTTAGAAAAGAACTGTATGTATGTCAGCATCGGAGAGGTTTCCAAATACAGAAAGCCGCCTCTCCGGCTTCGGTACAGTGATGCAGCAGGGGAGGCGGCTGAAAAAAATTAGTGCATTGTCGGTTGGGTCAGAATGGATTTGACATGATTTACTTCTTGTTCCGTTGCCTTTGCAGCAGGGACATAGTAACTTTTCTGGCGTGCGACTTCATACAGTTTCTCCTGTGACATTTCACAAGAATTTCGGATCTGTTTCAGACATTGTTTTAATTCTTTATTCTCTGTCTGTGGAATCATTTCTCCAAACATTTTTAATTCTCCGTTGATACCTACCAGTGCATCTGCGACCATTGTTTTTTCGTTCATTTTGATGTCCTCCTTATAAAAATCTCATCAGTTCCTGTTTGTTTTTCATTGCACTGTCTGCAGCATCCTGGAACAATTTTTTGATTTCGGGATCGGTTGTCTGAGAAGCATAATCTGTCATTTTGCAGTGTGTTGTGTCATATCCTCCGATCAAATGACGGAGATTTTGTAAATCTAAGATAGAAATATCAGCCATTGTTAAGCCCTCCTCAAGTTTTTCATATTACGTTTCCATGTCTAGTATGGCAGAAAGACAGAAGATTATACATCTTGGAAAAGAAGTTAAAAATATCTGTCATTGTGTTTGCAAATTGAAAAAATGTGCTATAATGTATGGTAAATGGAAGTAGAAGATGTATTTTTTAACAGAAGTCTTTACTTTTTTGCTAGAAGATGATAGAATACAAAGGCATTTAAGTAAGACAGACAATCGCAGCTGCAATCACCGAAAGGTGGCAGGTGAGGAAAGTCCGGGCTTCACAGGGCAGGATGCCGGATAACGTCCGGTGGAGGTGACTCCAAGGCTAGTGCAACAGAAATATACCGCCGGTCATCTGGCCGGTAAGGTTGGAAGGGCAGTGTAAGAGACTACCGCCTCTCTGGTAACAGCGAGGGCATATGTAAACCCCATCCGAAGCAAGACCGAACGAAAACAATGTGGCGGCCCGTCACGTTTTAGGTAGGTCGCTTGAGCCTTCCGGTAACGGCAGGCCTAGATAGATGATTGTCCAACGACATAACCCGGCTTATCGTCTTGCTTAATGCTTTTTGATTTTACAGGAGGGACCGACTATGGGAAAAGGTAGAATCAATTACAGAAGAATCAAAGAATCTGAGTTGTCTGTGTCACTGTTTGCTGACTTTGACCGCTATCAGGAAGTAAATCGCTGTTGGCGGAAGGAAGACGGTGAATGGGTATTGAAGGACATCGTATTTAACGAACAGTGGAGTGATAGTGACTATCGGTATCTGACGGAGTGTCTGATCCACACGATACAGACAGGAGGAGTTGTCTTCGGTGCGTTTGTGGAGGAACGCCTGAAGGGATTTGCATCGGTAGAACACGAGTTTTTCGGACAGGAGAAGCAGTATTTGGAACTGACCAGTATACATACTTCTTATGATTGCAGAAACAGAGGAATTGGACGACAGCTTTTTACAAGGTGCGTGGAAGCTGCAAGAAAGATGGGCGCAAAGAAATTATACATTTCTGCACATTCCTGTGAGGAGACACAGGCATTTTACAAAGAAATGGGATGTGTGGAGGCAGTCGAGTATAATCAGAAGAGCGTGGAGAAAGAACCGTGTGATTGTCAGTTGGAATTTGTATTATAATTGCAATTGTGAATAATAGAACAGAAAAAAGGTGCTCCTTTTCGAGCAGACAGGCAATAGATTTTTTGCCTGTCGTTCGAAGAGGAGCACCTTTTTGTTACAAAGGAAATCCTTTTGGAATCCAATGCAATAAAAATATATTCAATTAGTGATTTTTTCTGTCGTATTTTTCTTCACAGTATTTGCAGCGGTATACTTCTTTTTCCGGATCAGTCAGAACAAATACATGCTCCAATTCCTGCTCAATGGAAGTGATACAGCGAGGATTTTTACACTTGATCACATTTGTGATTTCTTTTGGGAGTTCCAGACGCTTTTTCTCAACAACTTTGTCATTCTGGATGATATTGATCGTGATATTGTGATCGATGAATCCGAGAATGTCAAGATCAATGATGTCGATCGGACACTCAATCTTCATGATATCTTTCTTTCCCATTTTGTTGCTTCTTGCATTTTTGATGATTGCGACACAGCAATCCAACTTGTCCAGGCGAAGGTAGTGATAGATATCCATGCTTTTTCCTGCCTGAATATGGTCTAATACAAATCCTTCTGAGATACTGCTGACATTTAATGTATTGTTTTCCATGATAAACTCCTTTCTGCCGTCTAAACTTCGATTTCTAAAAGTGTGAGAATCAGCGCCATGCGGACATAGACACCGTACTGTACCTGTTTGAAATAAGCGGCGCGAGGGTCTTTGTCCACTTCCACGGAAATCTCATTGACTCTAGGCAGTGGATGAAGTACAAGCATATCTTCTTTTGCGAGAGACATTTTGGCAGCATCTAAAATATAGAAATCTTTCATGCGGACATAGTCTTCCTCGTTGAAGAAACGTTCTTTCTGAACACGTGTCATGTAGAGGAGATCCAGTTCCGGCATTGCCTCTTCCAGATTGATGACTTCTTTGTAAGGGATGTTATTCTTATCTAACACATCTTTGCGGATATAGCTTGGAAGGCGAAGTTCTTCCGGGGAAATCAGGACGAACCGTACATTTTCGTAGCGCACAAGAGCGTGAATCAGAGAATGGACTGTTCTTCCGAATTTTAAATCACCGCAAAGTCCGATTGTAAGATTTCCAAGGCGTCCCTTTAACGAGCGGATTGTCAGAAGGTCTGTCAATGTCTGTGTTGGATGCTGGTGTCCGCCGTCCCCTGCGTTGATGACCGGGATGGAAGAGTGGCGGCATGCAACCATCGGAGCGCCTTCCTTTGGATGGCGCATTGCACAGATGTCCGCGTAGCAGGATACCATGCGGATCGTGTCGGATACACTCTCTCCCTTGGAAGCAGAGCTGGAGTCAGCGGAAGAAAATCCGAGGATGCTTCCACCGAGATTTAACATAGCTGCCTCGTGGCTTAGTCTTGTGCGGGTACTTGGCTCATAAAAGAGAGTGGCAAGCTTCTTCCCGTCACATGCATGCGCATATTTGTCTGGATGTGCTTCGATATCATTGGCAAGATCTAATAATTTGTCTAATTCTTCTACGGTAAAGTCCAAAGGACTCATTAAGTGTCTCATAACTTCCTCCTATTTGTATGTTAATAATTCAGAAACAGTCTTTCTCTTCGGTGGTTCCGGGGAAATGTCCGGATATCCGACTGCAATCAGAGCTGCAAGCTCTTGCTCCTCAGGGATGTTGAGAAGGTTGCGGATACCATCTTCGTCAAAAATTCCCATGATGACTGTTCCAAGTCCGGATTCATGCGCTGCAAGACAGAAACTCTGACAGGCAATTCCTGCGTCAAACATCTGCCAGCGGTCTCCTTTTTTCGTGGAGTAAGAACCGTCGCGTTCAAACCCAGAGCGCCCCTTTACCATCGTTACCGCAACTAACATGGATAACTGACTGACAATATTAGAATTGTAGGAAGGGGTATAATCATCAGCGATTTTTTTGAGAATGGAAGAGTCTTCAATCGCGATATAGCGAGTGATCTGTGTGTTCTTCCAAGATGGAGAATAAGATGCAGTTGAAATAATAGATTCTAACAAAGTGTGATCGATTGGATCAGGTTTGTACTTTCGAATGCTTCGTCGTGTCTGAATACATTGCGTTGTGTCCATAATAAGAGCCTCCTGCATATTGAATTATTTTATTTATCATATAATAAAATGACAAGATTTTCAAGTACAAAAAGGGAGGCTTTATGGGAATCAATGTGATCGCTCTGACTTGGAAAGGAGTCTTTCAAAGAAAAGTCCGGCGCCAAACCATAGTGGGGCATAGTCGAGGCGGATCAGACCGCAGATATTCCATCTGGCATTGCTGTAATCCCATGGACAGAGATCGTATTTTTTTAAAAAAGAGCCGGAACAGAACTCGCCTAGAAAAATCAGGCATGCATAAATACTGCCGCGGAGCATCACACTTTTTCCGCGCAACATCTCAAAGAGAGGCGTCAGTATGCTTGCCATTCCGTAGATTGGGAACATCCAGACGGAAGTTTTCCCTGATAATTTGTAGTCTCTGTGAAAAAGAGAATGCAGGCTTGTAAAAAGGATTTCCATGCACCAGCCTGCTGTGCCGCATAAGATAAATTTATTTTTCATAGTAACAGTATTTTCCAAAATCTAGATTTTATCCAGAAATTGTAATATAATAGGAAAAATACAAAGTGCAGGACAAAGAAGCCGGAGAGCTTTCTGCGACAGCATAGTTTGGTAAAAAAGATAATGAGGTGAAAGACAGATGATACCATTAAGTGAAATCAGAGAACAACTGGATGAAATTGACAGCCAGATTGTGAGATTATATGAGAAGCGAATGGAATTGTGCACAGAGGTAGGACTCACAAAGATCGCATCAGGTAAGAAAGTATATGACAAGGAGAGAGAGATGCAGAAGTTGGCGACACTCTCACAGATGGCATCCAATGAATTTAATCAGAGAGGAATCACCGAACTGTATGAACAGCTGATGGCAATGAGCAGAAAACTCCAGTATCAGATTCTGACAGAGCATGGAGTGATCGGGAAGACGGCATTTATTGGGATTGATTCCCTCGATAAGAAAGGTGCCAGACTTGTATTCCAGGGTGTGGAAGGGGCATACAGTCAGGCGGCGCTCCACAGCTATTTCGGGGAGGAGTGTGACAGCTTTCATGTGCAGACGTTCCGTGACGCGATGGAAACATTGGAGGATGGACTTGCGGATTATGCAGTACTTCCTATTGAAAATTCATCTGCAGGGGCTGTGAGTCAGGTATATGATTTACTTGTTGAATTTGAAAACCACATTGTAGGGGAAATTGTACTTCCAATCCGACATATGCTTGCAGGGCTTCCGGGAACAAAAATAGAAGAAATTGAGTGTGTATATTCTCATCCACAGGGGCTGATGCAAAGTGCCAGATTTTTAGATGAGCATCGGAACTGGCAGCAGATCAGTGTGGCAAATACAGCAATCGCAGCACAGAAAGTGCTAAAGGAGCAGAAGAAGACACAGGCAGCGGTATGCAGTGAGTATGCAGCAAAGATCCATCATCTGGAGATTCTGAAAGAGGGAATCAATGATAACAGTAATAATTCTACTCGCTTTATCATTGTCTCTAATCAGAAGGTATATTTGAAACAGGCGGGAAAGATCAGTATCTGCTTTGAGATATCACATGAGAGCGGGTCTTTGTATCACATCCTCTCTCATTTTATTTACAATAATCTGAATATGACAAAGATCGAATCAAGACCGATTGAAGGACGGACATGGGAATATAGGTTCTTTGTGGACTTTGAAGGAAATCTTAACGATGCCGCTGTAAAAAATGCCATCCGTGGTATCCGGGAAGAAGCGAGAAATCTCAAGATACTTGGAAACTATTAAAGTGAGAAGGGCTCAGAGGTGATATTTCCGGTGTTGATTTCTTTGTAAGATATCAAAAAAAGATATAAGTGCACAAAAAATATAAAAATACAGCAAAAAAAATATGGAAAATGCACAGTGAAAATGATATAATACCGATAAATCAACACAACGGAGGAAAGCCTATGAGAAAATGGAAAAAAGCAGGTACGATAGGATTGATTGTAGTAATGCTCTGTGTATCTGGAGCTGGATGTAAGAAGAAAGCAACCCCGGAACGTCTTTTTAAAGATATGGCCAAGAATGGTGAGACGATTGAGTCTATCTCGGGAAAGATGACTGCGAATATGGAATTTGCGGTAGAAGGACAAAGTGTGGGGATGAAAATGGATTTTGATCTCGCATCGGTAGAAAAGTCAGAAGGGTTCCAGATGGAAGGAAAGCTCTTGATGGATATTGCAGGCACAGAGGTTTCGATGGATATGTCGAATTATCAGGTAAAAGAAGATGATGGGCTGATGAGCTATACTTATGTGAATAACATGTGGACGAAATCACCTGTGGAAAGTGGAGAGGAAGAAACCACATTGAATGCGGGTATGGTGGAAGAATTGACAAAGCAGGCAAAGGCATTTACCTTATCAGAAGAACTCGTGACCGTAAATGGAAAAGAATGCTTTGAGCTTAAGGGAGATATTGGTGGTGAATTTGCAACAGATGTGTTGGGAGAAGATATGCTGGATGCTTTTGGAATGGGAGGAGCAGTATCGGAGGAAGAATTGAAAGAACTGGAGATTCCGTGTACTATCACTGTATATAAGAAAGAGATTCTTCCTGCAAGCATTTTTATTGATATGAAGGATGTACTCATGACAGCAATGGAAGAAAGCGGGGAGATGGAGATCCAGGAACTGAATCTGGAAATGACTTTTGATGAGTATAATAAAGTGAAAGAAATCAAACTTCCAAAAGAAGCAAAAGAAGAAGCCATAGATGCAGATGGAAGCATCAATGGATTGCTGGGAGGAGAGATGGGAGAAGATCTCGAAGAGGATACAGAGGAAGAGGTTGAGAAGGAAGACGCCGCAGATGTGGATGAGACAGAAAAGAAGGGAACCGTTTCCTGGGAATCCTTAGAGCTGAATGTGAGCGGAAAAACAGTGACCCTTCCGTGTAAGGTTTCAGAATTAGAGGCAGCAGGCTTAAAGGTTGATGCCGAAGAGGTACCGGCAGATAAGATGGTGAAACCGGGGGAAACAGAATTTCCAATGTTGAAGGACAAAAATGGAAATCAGGTAGGCGTGTATTGTGAAAATACAGGAGATAAGGATGCAAAAGTGTCAGATTGCACTTTGACCGGATTCTATATCACAAGCCGTGATGGAGAGGGCATTGTTGATATTGCACTTCCGGGAAATGTCCGCCTTGGCATGACAGAGGCTGAATTACTTGAAAAATATGGAGAGCCGAGGGAAAAATCAGAAGACACTAAGACTGGAATTCTCACTTACAGTTGGGACGATGAATTATTTACACGTTCTTTGGGAATTGAATTTGACAAAGATTCTAAGAAGATTATTAGTATTATGATCGATATCTGGGACTATTAATTAGAACAAGAAGGAAATGAAAAAACTGTCGCATCAGAGAAAACCGATGTGGCAGTTTTGTTTTTTTGAGCTTTTGAACATATGTAATTTAATCAGTCTTCCAGCTGCTTGATCTGTGAAATATCTGAATCGATCATCAGTGAGTAGTTGGTATAATATACGACAAATCCAGGTTTTCCTCCCTTTGGTTTTTTGACATGTTTTTTTTCAATATAATCGATCTCAATCTTTTCACTTCCGCGGTTCTTCGAATAGTACGCGGCGAGTTTTCCGGCTTCCTCGAAGGTACGGTCCGGCAGTTCTTCTCCGTTTGTCTTTACAATGACGTGCGAGCCAGGGATTCCTTTGGCATGGAACCACCAGTCATTTCCAGAGGCAAAGTGGAAAGTAAGTTCTTCATTTTGAAGATTGTTTTTGCCGACATAAATATGATAGCCATCACTGGAGAGATAATGGAACGGCTTGCTTGTAATCTTTACTTTCTTTTTCGTAAATTTCCGGCGGATGTAGCCGGATTCAATCAATTCTTCTTTGATCTGTGTCAGATCATCTTCGCTGAGTGCAATATCGAGCGCATTGCTGACAGACTCTAGATAGGAAATATCATCTCTTGTCTCCTCAATCAGAGAAGTCAGTGCCTCGAACGTCCGTTTTTGCTTATTGTATTTCTCAAAATATTTCAGTGCATTTTCCTGTGGCGTCTTTGTGCTGTCCAACAGAATTGTGATCATTTCATTTGTGTAATAATTCAGCGCTTCCAGCTTTTTCGCACCAGGCTCCAGATTGTAGCCATAGGTGTGGATCAGTTCCCCGTAGACCTTGAATTTTTCACGGTTTTCTGTGTCTCGGAGTTGTTTCGCCTGTAAGTCATATTTTTTTCGGTTCCGCTCTAGGGCAGTCTGCACGACACGACGAAGGTCGACAGATTTCTGGCGGATGCGGGTCAGTGTATTCTTTTCTGCATAATAGTCTTCCAGCAGGCGTGAAATGGAGTCATATTCTTTTCTGATGTACTGGGAGAAGTGTGTCAATGGAAGTGCACTGAATTCCTTCGGCTCTGCACCATGATAATAGATTGCCGGAGAAAAATGTCCGGCAGACACTTCCTCAAAGTACAATGTAAACTGACGGTAAAGGTGTGTCAGGAGATCTTCGGAGAGTTCTCTTGGAGTGAGTGAAGAGTCAATTCCGGAGAGATAACAGATCTCTTCGGCAACGACAGGGCTGATGCCGGTAAAACTTGTATAGACTGCTTTGGCAAGCGGCATCGGTTTTTCGGTCAGTACCCGTTGAAATTCTGCAAAAGAGACCGAGAGAGGATCGGACTTTTCCATCGTATCCGGAATAAAATATGTGCGTCCCGGTAAAACTTCCCGGACAGAACTCATCTGGGACGATACATGTTTGATACTGTCAATGATCGTTCCGTCCTCATTACAGAAAATGATATTACTGTGTTTCCCCATGATCTCCACGATCAATTCTTTTTTACAGAGATCTCCAAGCTCGTCGAGATGTTCGATTTCAAAATGGATGATCCGTTCCAGTTTTGGCTGCCAGATTTTCGTAATGCGCCCGTTGTTGATATGTTTGCGAAGCAGCATACAGAAATTCGGGGCAGTCATTGGACTTGGTTTGTTTCCCTCTGTCAGATAGATTAGCGGCAGCGAAGCGCTGGCAGAGATACTGAGCCTGCGCTGTCCACCGGGTGTCTTGATTGTCAGCAGTAATTCATCTGTCTCAGGCTGAGCGATTTTGTTGATTCTTCCATCGAGCAGATTTCTATTTAATTCGTGTACAATATTTGCGATTGTAATTCCATCAAAAGCCATATGTAATTCCTCTTTTCTTAAATGTGATCAGGTGTATGAAAACGAAAGATTCCATGGACACCGGCAGGCAGAATGACTGCCTGGACATTTCTGTAATAGTATACCATGACTTTTGGATGAGGTAAAGAATTGCGATTGACGATAAAGAGTAAATCCATTATAATAAAGTCTAGCAAAAAAGACCGAAAGAAAAAGTAAAGAGGGCAGAGATTATGATAAAAAGTATGACGGGTTTTGGACGATGTGAGATCGCAGAGTCAGAACGTAAATTTATTGTTGAGATGAAGGGGGTGAACCACCGGTATCTTGATGTAAATATCCGTATGCCGAAAAAGTTGAATTTCTTCGAGTCGGCAATCCGTACGCTTTTAAAGAAATATGTGCAGCGTGGGAAAGTAGATATTTTCATTACTTATGAAGATATGTCAGAAGGGCAGATCTCATTAAAATATAATGAATCCCTGGCAGCAGAATATCTTAGATATTTCCGGGAGATGTCAGAGAAGTTTTCGCTGGAAAATGATATTCGTGTATCAACACTCTCAAGATATCCGGAAGTGTTTACGATGGAAGAGCAGACCGTAGATGAAGAAGAGATCTGGAATGGGTTGAGCAAAGCATTGGAAGGAGCATGCCGCCAGTTTGTGGAGACGAGAAGTATGGAAGGGGAACATCTAAAGAAAGATTTGATTCAGAAATTAGATGGAATGCTCGAAAAAGTGACTTATATCGAAGAACATTCTCCGCAAATCGTTGCAGATTACCGCGCGAAGCTGGAAGCAAAGATGAAGGAACTGCTTACCGATACACAGATTGACGAAGGAAGAATTGCAGCAGAAGTTGTGATCTTTGCAGATAAGATTTGTACCGATGAGGAAGTTGTACGCCTGAGAAGCCATATTGAACATATGAAGCAGACACTGGAAGAAGCCGAAGGAATCGGAAGAAAGTTGGATTTCATCGCGCAGGAGATGAACCGGGAGGCAAATACTATTCTGTCTAAGGCGAACAATCTGGAGATTTCAAATCGGGCGATCGATCTGAAGACCGAGATTGAGAAAGTAAGAGAACAGATTCAGAACATAGAGTAAAAAACAGAAGAAACAGCTATCAAATAGCGAACAGAGAATTGTGAGGAAGAACAGATGGAACAGAAAGGAATCTTAATTGTAGTTTCCGGATTTTCGGGAGCGGGCAAAGGAACATTGATGAAGGGACTTTTGGAAAAGTATGATAATTATGCACTTTCGATTTCTGCCACAACGAGAAAACCGCGCGAGGGAGAAGAGGAAGGAAAGGCATATTTTTTCAAAGAAACTGAAGAATTTGAAAAAATGATTGCACAAGATGAACTTATAGAGTATGCTAGATATGTAAATAATTATTATGGCACACCGCGCGCATATGTCGAAGAACAGTTGTCGAAAGGGAAGGATGTCATTCTGGAAATTGAAATCCAAGGGGCATTGAAAGTGAAAGAGAAGTTCCCGGAGACACTGTTATTGTTCGTGACTCCGCCGAGTGCTGCTGTATTAAAGGAGCGGCTGGTAGGGCGCGGAACGGAGACAATGGAAGTGATCGAATCCCGCATGCAGAGAGCCGCAGAAGAAGCTGAGGGTATGGAGGCATACGACTATCTGATCGTCAATGATGATCTGGACACCTGTATCGAGGAGATGCATCAGATCATTCAGGGAGAGCACAGAAGAAGTTTTCGTAACCGACAGTTCATGGCTCAGATCAAAGAAGAATTAGATGAAAATTTGAAAGGAGAATCATAGAATGTTACATCCATCTTATACAGACTTAATGAAAGTCGTAAACCAGGACGTAGAAGAAGGGGCTACAAAGATTGTCAACAGCCGTTATTCTATTGTACTTGCAACAGCAAAGAGAGCAAGACAGATCATCGGAGGAGAGATGCCGCTTGTCCGCGCAAAAGACGGAGAGAAGCCGCTTTCTATCGCAATTGATGAGTTGAACAAAGGGAAAATCAAGATCATCGCAGAGGATGATTCTAACGAATAGAACCGTAGAGGCAGATGCATAGGTATCTGCCTTAATAAATATGTAGGAGAAAATAGCAGATGAATATATTATTTGTATCACTGGGATGTGATAAGAATCTGGTAGATACCGAGGTGATGCTGGGCATGCTGGCATCGAGAGGTTATCAGATGGTAGAAGATGAGAGTGAGGCAGACATTATCGTCATCAACACCTGCTGCTTTATTCACGATGCAAAGGAAGAGAGTATCCAGACGATTTTGGAGATGTCAGAATTGAAAAAAGAAGGCAGACTGAAGGCACTCATTGTGACCGGTTGTCTTGCTCAGCGTTACCAGCAGGAGATTATTGATGAGATTCCAGAAGTGGATGCAGTCCTTGGAACAACTTCTTACGATAAGATTTTAGATGCCGTAGATGAAGCGCTGGAAGGACATCATTATCTGAAAATGACAGATATAGATGCACTTCCGACAGTAGATAGTAAAAGGCTTGTGACAACAGGAGGACATTTCGCTTATCTGAAGATTGCAGAAGGGTGTGACAAACACTGTACATACTGCATTATCCCGAAGATCCGCGGAAATTTCCGCAGTGTTCCGATGGAACAGCTGGTTCATGAGGCGGAAGAACTTGCGGAGCAGGGGGTAAAGGAATTGATTCTTGTAGCGCAGGAGACAACGCTTTACGGAAAGGATCTTTACGGAGAAAAATCACTTCATAAACTGTTGAAGGAATTATGTAAAATTGCGGGAATCCGTTGGATTCGTGTTTTATATTGTTATCCGGAGGAGATCACAGACGAATTGATCCAGGTAATGAAAGAGGAGAGCAAAATCTGCCATTATCTAGACCTGCCGATCCAACATGCAAGCGATGGCATTTTAAAGAGAATGGGACGCCGGACTTCCAAAGCACAGTTGATCGAGATCATTGAAAAATTAAGAAGAGAGATTCCGGATATTACACTGCGTACAACATTGATTACCGGATTTCCGGGAGAGACCGAAGAGCAGCATGAGGAATTGATGGATTTTGTAGATCAGATGGAGTTTGACAGGCTTGGCGTATTTACTTATTCTCCGGAGGAGGATACTCCGGCAGCAACGATGCCGGATCAGATTGAGGAGAGCGTCAAAGAGGACCGTCAGGCGGAACTGATGGAGCTTCAGCAGGATATCGCGTTTGAGCAGGCAGAAGATATGATCGGAAGAGAAGTGCTCGTGATGATCGAAGGAAAGATTGCCGATGAAAATGCATATGTTGGAAGAACTTACAAAGATGCACCGAATGTTGATGGATTGATCTTTGTAAATACCGATGAAGAACTGATGTCCGGGGATTTTGCAAGAGTAAAAGTGACTGGGGCACTGGAATATGATTTGATAGGAGAGATAGTATAATGAATTTACCAAATAAGCTGACGGTTGTCCGTGTATTGATGATCCCGTTTTTTGTATGGTTCATGCTTCCGTCCCTCGGTGGAGAGATGGCGGCAAGTAAGTGGATCGCACTTGCGATTTTCTGTATTGCAAGTCTGACAGATCTTTTAGATGGAAAAATTGCGCGGAAATACAATCTTGTGACAAATTTCGGAAAATTTATGGATCCGCTGGCAGACAAACTGCTTGTCGGTGCGGCAATGATCTGTCTTGTAGAGATGGGAAGACTTCCGGCATGGATCGTCATTGTGATTATCAGCCGTGAATTTATCATCAGTGGATTCCGCCTGATCGCTTCGGACAATGGAATTGTAATCGCGGCAAGTTACTGGGGCAAGTTTAAAACCGTGTTCCAGATGGCGATGATCATTGTATTGATCGCGGCGTTTGAAGGAAGTGTATTTGCAGTAGTGGAACAGATTCTCATCTGGGTGTCATTGATCCTGACAATCGTATCTCTGGTAGATTATATTAGGAAGAATAAAGAAGTGCTGACACAGGGCGGCATGTAAGAAGAAGGAAAGATTGTGCTGCCAAAAGGGCGGACAATCTTTCTTTTCGATTCAGGCAAAGAAAATCTAATATTGAGGAATGCTAAAATTCCGAAAGGGCGGAAAAGCATAGTTGTTTTCAGAGAGCTCTTTGTCAGTGCAAGGTTGATGAGGATGATTAGTTGTAGAGCAGAAAGAAGGAAAATAAAATGAGTCTGGAAGAAAGAATTGTAGAAAAACTGGAAAAGAGAGGTCTGTATCTGACCACCGCAGAGTCCTGCACGGCAGGGCTTTTGGCAGGGCGCATCATGAATGTGTCGGGGGCTTCGTCAGTCTATAAAGAGGGATATATCACTTATGCCAATGAATCGAAAGAAAAACTGCTGCATGTGCGGCATGAAACTTTGGAACAATATGGGGCAGTCAGCACACAGACGGCAGAGGAGATGGCAGAGGGCGCTGCAAAGGCAGCAGAAGCGGATGCGGCGCTCAGTGTGACCGGGATTGCAGGACCACTTGGCGGAACGGAAGAAAAGCCGGTAGGACTTGTCTATATCGGCTGTTATCTATGTGGAAGAACCGTCACAAAAGAGTGCAGATTTCATGGGACAAGGCAGGAAAACAGAAATGCATCGGTGGAGGAGGCACTCAAACTTCTGGAAAAACAGTTGGAAGAGGAGCCTTCGACAAAATAGTGGAAAAATTATTGTGAAAAGTGACAAGGAACGACAGTTTTTTTCATCTTTCCCACATGGGAGTGTCGAAATATGAAAAAAAGTGAAAAAGATATAGACGAAATCGGAAGTTTATGAGAAAATATAACATATATGTGATGTTAAAGTTATAACAATCATCATAAGTAAAATCATACATATTTGAAAGGAGTCTTAACATGATTTATTCACATGAAGTACAAACAATGTGTCCGGTAGCTCAGGGCGTTAATCACGGACCAGCTCCAATCCCAGAAGAAGCAAAATGGGTACAGGCAAAGGAAGTAAAAGATATTTCCGGATTAACACATGGTGTGGGCTGGTGTGCACCACAGCAGGGAGCCTGTAAGCTGACATTGAATGTAAAAGACGGTATTATTCAAGAAGCATTAGTAGAGACAATCGGATGTTCAGGAATGACTCACTCAGCAGCGATGGCTTCTGAGATCCTTCCGGGAAAGACAATTTTAGAAGCACTTAACACAGACTTAGTCTGTGATGCAATCAATACAGCTATGAGAGAACTTTTCTTACAGATCGTATACGGAAGAACTCAGAGTGCATTCTCAGAAGATGGACTTCCAGTAGGTGCTGGTCTTGAAGACTTAGGAAAAGGACTTCGTTCTCAGGTTGGTACAATGTACGGTACATTAGCAAAAGGTCCTCGTTATCTTGAAATGGCAGAAGGATATGTAACAGGTATCGCCTTAGATGCTGACAATGAAATCATTGGTTACCAGTTCGTAAGCCTCGGAAAATTAACAGACTTTATCAAAAAAGGTGATGACCCTAACACAGCATGGGAAAAAGCAAAAGGACAGTATGGACGTGTGGATGATGCAGTGAAGATCATCGACCCAAGAGCTGAATAGTCTGCTTCGTTAGTAAATAGAGAAAAATCAGGAGGACGTAGAAAATGGCTTTATTTGAATCATATGAAAGACGTATTGACAAGATCAATAGCGTATTGAACAGCTATGGTATCGCTTCTATCGAAGAAGCTGAAAAAATTACAAAAGACGCTGGATTAAATGTTTACGATCAGGTAAAAGGAATTCAGCCGATCTGTTTTGAAAATGCATGCTGGGCTTACATCGTAGGTGCTGCAATCGCAATCAAAAAAGACTGCAGAAAAGCTGCTGACGCTGCTGCTGCAATCGGAGAAGGTCTTCAGGCTTTCTGTATCCCAGGTTCTGTTGCTGACCAGCGTAAAGTAGGTTTAGGACATGGTAACTTAGGAAAGATGTTACTGGAAGAAGATACAGATTGTTTCGCATTTCTTGCAGGACACGAATCTTTCGCAGCTGCTGAAGGTGCAATCGGTATCGCTGAGAAAGCAAACAAAGTTCGTAAGAAACCATTAAGAGTTATCTTAAATGGTCTTGGAAAAGATGCAGCACAGATCATCTCAAGAATCAACGGATTTACATACGTTGAGACAGAGATGGATTACCATACAGGAGAAGTAAAAGAAGTATTCAGAAAATCTTACTCTGACGGACTTCGTTCCAAAGTAAACTGCTACGGAGCAAATGACGTAACAGAAGGTGTTGCAATCATGCACAAAGAAGGTGTTGACGTATCTATTACAGGTAACTCAACAAACCCGACACGTTTCCAGCACCCAGTAGCAGGTACATACAAAAAAGAATGTATCGAACAAGGTAAGAAATATTTCTCAGTAGCTTCCGGTGGTGGTACAGGACGTACACTTCACCCGGATAACATGGCTGCTGGTCCTGCTTCTTATGGTATGACAGATACTATGGGACGTATGCACTCAGACGCTCAGTTTGCCGGATCTTCATCTGTTCCTGCACACGTAGAAATGATGGGACTGATCGGAGCAGGTAACAACCCGATGGTTGGTATGACAGTTGCTGTTGCTGTAAGTATTCAGGAAGCAGCTGAGAACGGAAAGTTCTAAGAAACAGCGTATTTTCAAGGATTGTTCAGTATGAGCATCCAGTGAAAACCTTGTGAATCTTATTACATAATACACAAGGATATGCAGAGGTAATACACAAATTTAAATAAAAGAAAATGCTATACTGGGATAATTTCCGGCATAGCATTTTCTTTTTTAGTATTTAATTTTTCTGGATCAGAATAATATGTGGCTGTCATCCAAAAAGTTTCTAGATTATTTTACGAATCTCCAATCAACGGAGGAAATGCCGGTCATGGACCGGCATGTTATGAAAAAGAAAAAGTTTTATCTATATAAAAAAGGTGTTGTCCTTTGTTTGATTACTATCATACAAAGGAAATGTGACAAAATTGTGATGAAAAAACAAGAAAATGATGAACAATTGGAAAAGAAATTTGCAATCATGAAAAACGGTGCTAAAATGGAAGAAAAAGCAAAAGATACAATGGGAGGTGGCAGAATGCAGTATGAAGGACAAATTTGCAGGGCGCCGATGGAGAGGGGATCTTATATGCTCCCGGTCGCGGTCGGGTGCTCTTATAACGCATGTAAGTTTTGCACACTTTTTAAACATTTACAGTATCGGGAATTGCCGATTGCACAGATTGAGGAGGAATTGCAAAGAGTAAAAGGGCTGAATGGAAGGCCGAGGAGAGTGTTTCTTGGGGATGGAAATGCATTTGGAATGAAGACGGAGAGGCTTCTTAAGATTCTGAAACTGGTTCGTGAGTATTTTCCGGATGTCGCGGAGGTGAATATGGATGCTACCGTGACAAATATTCAGGAGAAGAGCGATGCAGAATTGAAGAAGCTATGGGAAGCTGGAGTGCGGTATTTGTATCTTGGAATCGAGAGCGGACTTCCGGATGTACTGGAATGGATGCATAAAGATCATACACTGGAGGAAGCATATACAGCGATTGACAGGATCAAACGTGCGGGAATGATCTATGATGCCCATATTATGACTGGAGTTGCGGGAAGCGGCAGGGGAATGGAAAATGCAGAGAAGACGGCGGAGTTTTTAAATGTGACAAGACCGAGGCATGTGATTAATTTTTCAATGTTTTTGCATCAGGAGGCACCGTTATACCGTGACATCGAGCAGGGAAATTTTTTGCCGGCAGATGAGCTGGAAAATTTGATGGAGGAAAAATGTCTTTTGGAACATTTGCAGGTGGATGGGTTAAAGTATGATGGTTTCCATGATTTTGTACAGTTCCGTGTCAGAGGAACCTTTCCGGAGGACCGGGAGAAGATGCTTCGGAAAGTGGAAGAGGCAATTGAGAAAAATAAAAAAGAAAAGCCGGTTTTTGCAGTGATTTAAGGTGATTTTTCAGAAAAATTATGTTATACTGTATCACAAGTGAAGCGTTGCAGAAGAATTTTATCTGTGGCGATGTGACAAATAGAAAAAGGAGGCATTACAACGATGTATGCAGAATTTGATGAAAGTTTAGTAACAGGAAATGAGATGATCGATTCCCAGCACAAAGAGTTGATCGCAAAGATTAATTCACTTGTAGAGAGTTGTGAGAAAGACGGTGGAAAGGTTGCAGCGATCAAGATGTTAGATTACCTTGCGGAGTACACAGAATTTCATTTTAATGCAGAGGAAAAGCTGCAGGAGGAAATTGAATATCCGGGAATCGAGGAGCACAAAAAGCAGCACCAGGAATTATATCGTGTAGTAGACGAACTTCACGAGATGTTAGAAGAGCAGGAAGGACCGACAGAAGAGTTTGTAGAGCAGGTAAATAGAAATGTGATTCAGTGGCTTTACAAACATATCAAAGGTTTTGACCGTTCCGTAGCTGAGTATAAAAATTTAAGAAAGAGCAGTGAACTTTTGTAGGAACACAGGAATAGAAAGGATTGCAGGCATCGAAATAGTAGATGCTGCAATCCTTTTTGCTGTCTGAAAACTTATTTGAAAAACAGAAAAATATATGCTGCCACGGCGATAATGAGAAGAAACAGAATGATCATGATAGTAAGAATGACTTTGTCTTTTGTCTCGGAAACATCTTCTTCGTCCTCAATCTCAAGCATATTCCGATAATTCTCGCGAATGGTGCGCTCGGATTTTTCACGAATATGCTTTGGTGGAATATTGGAATACGTCTGCTGTTGTGACGGAAGTTTATATCTTTTTTTGCAAGTATGGCATAAGCCGTAGGAGCTGTCTTTTTTACTGATGGCAAGCTCCTTACCACAGTGTGGGCATTTCATAATGACTACCTCTCTTTGCTTTTGTTTATACGAAAATTATAACAAACTTAAATCTAATGTACAAGTTAGAAATCGGATGAAATTCAAAATAGGATATGATATGATTGGAGTACGAAAAAGTGAGGGGGCAAAGAGGATGAGAAAGAATCTGGAACGGTATTTTGCAGAGCGCAGAGAGAAGAAAAAAACAGGGAATATCCGTGTCACCTATGAGGAATTGCTTGAGCAGGCAGCGGGAAACGAAGAGCGGAAGCTTCTGGAGATCAGAACCGGAAGAGTGAGGGAGTTTCAGCAGCTTTTGGAAGCGTTTGTTCAGGAGGGAATGTTAAATCCGGTGAAAAGAAGTAAGAAACCGGGATACATGGCGACGGTCTATGAACGGTATGAGATTGTCGGCAATAAAGAAAAAGTGGTGGAAGATCCGGAATATCTTGCTCTTTTGCATTCCTATGTGGGCACGAAGGTGCTTGAATTTTATAAGAGAAACCGGAGAGCGTTTGAGCAGGATCGGGAAGCGATTGATATACTCTATAACTACTATTGCAGGATAGAGAAAGTATGGATGACTGCAAATGAACTTGGCTATTACCTGTTCGGGGATGAGAAAGCATTCGAACAGCCGGAGGGAGAAAAGGAGAAGCAAGTGTCAGATGAGCAGGAAATGAGTACGGAAAAGGATGATGGGGGAAGGCACAGGAAAAGGGCAGGAGCTTACACGCATCTGTTAAATCGGATGGGATTTGACATAGAGACGGATCTGCATGCTTTCTATACGAAGGAGCCATTTATTTGTCAGGTACGCTCATCTTTTTTTGAAAAGAATATCAGGAAAATTTTGATTGTAGAAAATAAAGATACGTATTTTCGGATCAAGAACGGAATATATGGAAAGGAATATGACTGTGTGATTTACGGGGCGGGGTGGAAGATTATAAGAGCCTTTTCTCTCGCAGAAGAAACTGGTATAATGGAGACAGATACCATAGAATATTTTGGAGATATCGATCCCGAAGGGTTTGCGATTTATTATGAATTGAAAACGCAGTATGCATCGTATTCGATCCGGCTGAAGATGGGGTTTTATGAGAAGATTTTAGAGGCAGTCAGAGGAAGTGAGAGAAAGCCCGGGAAAATCAGAGGGAAGATTCAGAATCGGGCGCGGGAGGTACTACCATTTGCTCTTCAGGAATTTGATGCAGAGACAGCAGATTTTTTGCAGAGAATGATGTTGAAAGATCTGTGCTATATCCCGCAGGAAGCACTGATTCTTGTCGGGGAAGCAGAGGTGGAAAATACTACAAGGAGAATCAGAAGTAATGGAGTTACATAAAAATTTACTTGAGGAGATCCGGGCAGAACAAGGGCTTCGGATGGAGAGTATGAAAAAATATTATCCTTTTTTTGAGATTGTCAGTCATGATCTGAAGCAGTTTCAAAATGGAAAATACAAGTCGATTGACATAGGATATGTGTTGATGGCAGTGCTTAGAATGTTGATCGAAGAAAATAATTTTAACAATACCGGAGTAACTTATACGGACTATTTAAATTTTGTCATTCCGTTTTTGGAGAGTGAGTTTGCACTGGACTGTACACCGGAAGAGTATGCTCAGCTTGCAGGGTATGTGTTTGATAAGATAAAAAATGACGGAAAGCCGTTCTCCTATGAATTTTATGATCCAGAGGAGAAGATCCGGAAGGTTGCCAGAGTATGGCTGATGAAAAGTCATTTCCAAGAAGGAAATATTTATTATTACATTACGGAGAGTGGGATTGAATTTTATCTGAACACAAAGGAGTTCAAAGAAGAAAGCAAGATTAGTATACAGCAGCTTCTTTTGGAGAAGATGATCCGCACCCAGAACTTCAAAGGCGGTCGTGAGATTGTAAAGCGAATCTGCAATGAGGTACTCAAACTGAAAATGCAGAAGAGAGAAGTACTGCAGGTACTTGTGCATGATTTGAAAAACGGACTTTCTCTCTACCGGGAATTTTTTCAGGAGAGTGTCTGCTGGTTTGATGAGGAACACGATCTGTTTATGAAAAATACGAGGCTGATTGCCGGGGCAATGTCCATGCTATCTCCGGTTGATCAGATTAAAAATAAAGAAGAGATCTTTTTGCTGGATAGCGAACTGAAGCGGGCGATGGCGATGCATTCAGAGTTATTGAGTGAGTGTATGGATTTGAGGAGAAAAGTCGACAGTATGGTGGAACAGGGGACATTAAACGCGATTCGTCCGGTTGTCTATTTCCGTCAGTTTTTTGAGACGGCCCTTGCAAAAGATGATGTGGAACAATTGAAATTGCTTGCGGAGCCCCTGTTTCAGGCGAAAAAGAAGAAGATGTTTGATCTGAAGCGGCTGGATGAAATGCTGGCATTACGCCGCGGTATGGATGAGGAACGTGAGGAGATCGAGTCAGAGGAAGAGGCGGATTATGTCTATGATGACGAACTGGAAGAACAGCGGATCAGCAGCAATTACCGGATACTTGTGCGGGAATTGTTTGCGATGTTGAAGAAAACAGACTGTTTCACGCTGCGGGAGTGGAATGAGCAATTAGAGGTACGGTATGGACAGAAGATTTTTGCAAATGGAGATTATTATTCGTTCCTCGTCAATATGTGCCAGAAGCATGAGATTGTAATTCGGGATGCAGTAAGACACCCGGCGACAAATTTTGAGGCAGTTTTGAAACAATATTTTGAAATAGAAGGCACCGAGGAAGAGTTGCAGATGGATTTTTGTCTGGAAACACTGACGGATGAGGAACCAGTTACTTTTCTCGAATGTTTTTCGGTGACGAACATAAGAGTGGAAAGGATGAATGGAGATGACAGAGCAGACGCTGGAAACAGGGATTGAGATTTTTGCCAGACTGATCAATCAGGAGGCAGTAAAATATCAGGGCGAACATACGAAGCTCTATGAGGCATATACGCAGAATGGAGACATATTTGATACGGTAAATAAGATTACAAAGGCGCTGAATCTGGAGATTTATGATTACCGGGGAGGGTTGTATCTGACACCGGGAGAATCGAATCATGTTTTTGGATATACGAATGAAGAACTAAAGGAGATGATCGGACTTCGGCTCAATCGGGAGTTGTTCCTTTGCTACTTCATTATTTATCACATCATCACAAAATTTTATACAGATTCAGCGACTTATACTTATCAGGAGTATGTCAAGGTTCCGGAAATTGTGGAAGCAGTAGATGCTTCTTTTCAAGGGTTAGCAGAGAAAGTGGAGACGCTTGCACTGACAGAGGTGGAGGAATACAGTTTTGAGCAGATGGCGCTTGCCTGGGATTTGCCACTTCTCACCAATGAGGATAGTTCCGTGATCCGGGCAGAAAAAGGTTCCCGGGCAGGAATGGTAAAGAAGACATTTCAATTTCTGATCCGTCAAGGATTGTTTCTGGAAGTGGAGGATCGATATTATCCGACAGACCGTTTTTCGGCGCTGATCGAGAGCTATTTTGAGTCGGAGCAGAGTCGTATTTATGAGATTATGACAGGAGGTAGAGACGATGCCGCATATTAACAGAATCCGGGTAAACAACATCAAATATAACGTGGGAACTCAGTTTTATGACGACTTGTGCCTTCGGTTTCAAGGGAAAAACAGCCTTTATGATCTGGCAAATGGAGGGGGAAAGAGTGTTCTGATGCTTCTGCTTTTACAGAATCTGATCCCAAACTGTACACTGGATGACAAACAGCCGGTAGAAAAGTTGTTTCGGGGAAGCACCGGGAGCAGTGTCATCCACTCTTTGATTGAGTGGGACCTTGACAGGCCGGATCAGGAAGAGTGTGGATTTCGGTTTATGACGACTGGATTCTGTGCACGAAAGAAGGCAGATCGGATCAAAGAGGGGGAGGAGGAAGTCTCATCTTCGGCGATTGAATATTTTAACTACTGTATTTTTTATAATGAGTTTAATGATTATGATATTTTAAATCTTCCTCTTGTAAATGGAAAAGAGCGGATTACCTTTAAAGGGCTAAAAGAACTCATCAAACGGCTTCAGGCCGAATCAAACCGGAAGCTTTCAGTGAAAATTTTTGAAAATTCCAAAAGTGAATATCAAAGTTTCATTGCAGGTCATGGATTATATGAGAGTCAGTGGAACATTATCCGCGGGATCAATAAGACGGAAGGCCATGTACGTACTTATTTTGAGAGCAATTATAGGACGAGCCGAAAAGTAGTAGAAGATCTTTTGATCGAGGAGATTATTCAAAAGGCATACCAGCTTCAGACCGGTAAGGAAAAGGATGCTGAAGAACTGGCACAGACACTGTTGGATATCCGGGAACAGATGGTAGAACTGTCAAAGAAAAAGGAGCAGATTTCTAATTACGACAGGCAGATTACGGTGATTCAAGAGTTTCTGACAAAGTTTGAACCATTGTTACAGAACTTTGAACTGTGCAGGGAAAATGAGCAGAAGACAAGCGTATTTTATCATACTCTCCTTGATGAAAGAGAGCGGATTGAGGCAGAAGCGGAGCAATTGGAGGAAGCGCTGCAGAACATGCAGGAACAACAGCAGGAAACGGAGCGAATCTTGTTGACTTTAGATCTGCAGGAACTGGAATGTCATCTTGATGAAGCCAATTATGAAAGAGAACAGAAGGAAAAGCAGAAAGAGCAGTTGAAAGAGGCAGTCGAAGAATTAAGACAGACTGTGACAGAGAAAGAGTCTGTCCAGTATTTTCTTAATTACGCAAAAGCACAGTCGCGGGCACATACTATCGAGGCAGAGATGGAGCGGATGAAGCAGGGGAATGAGGAACTCTACCAGTCTTTACTGGAGATGACTGCCCAGAAAAAAAGAAAAGATGAGCAGATTTTTGAACAGCTTAATAGGCAGAAAGATGAGGCTGAGAAAAATCGAGAGACTTCCAGAAGAGAAAAGGAAGGGGCAGATAAAAAGGAGCGGGAAAGCGATAATGCCCGCGCTGTATTAGAAAGCCGTCTTATAGAAAATGAGAAAGAGCGCACCGCTCTGCAAAAAGAAATCGGCGAGGGGATGAAAGCATTCCCATTTCTTCTCCGGGAGCAGATTAAGGATTCGATCATAGAAAAAGAAAAGGAAGAGGATGCCGAGCGAGAGTCGAAGAGAACGCTGGAACAAGAGTGTGAGACGATAAAAGAACAGCTTCAGTCAGACAGGCTGATGGCTAAGGATCTGGAGCATGAGGCAAAGGAATTGCATACAAAAGAGGAGGAATGTCAGGCACAGCTGGCAATCTATGAGGAGCTGACAGAAAAAGTAGCACAGAGAATGGAAGTATATGGCGAGAAAGATGTCTACCGGTTACTGGAGTTGTTAAAGGAGAAACAGCGGGAGACGATCATTTTGCTCCATGACGGACAGAACCGTCAGTCAGAACTGCAAAAACAGCTGGAGCAGCTTCAAAAAGGAATTTTATTCCAGGTAACTCCGGAAGCAGAGCAGCTGAAAGAGTTTCTTTACCGAAAATACGGGGATGGAGTGCTTGGCACAGAGTTGTTAGAGCAGATGCAGGGGGAGAAAAAGGAAGAGGTGCTCGGCCGGATTCCATACTTGCCGTACAGCATTGTCGTCGGGCACCGGATCTACGAGAAGATCCTTGCAGAACCAAAACCGGAAGAGTGGCAGAATGTAAGCTGGATGATCCCGGTCGTGGATCAGACATATCTGGAGCATGGACAGTTTGATGCAGGGGACGGAGTGATGTTTGCAGGAAAAGAAACTGCGTATTTTCTGGAAAAAGAGCAGCTGGAAAAAGAAATACACCGGACAGAAGAAGTATTGAATCTGGAACATAAAAAGCAGGAACAGTTGAGAGAACAACAGAAAGTGCTGACAGCGGACACAGATGGCGTGCAAGAGTATGTGACAAACTATTTCGAAAACTATGCCGGTTGGCTGGAAGAACAGCAGGAGAGAAAAGAAAAAAGAGCACAGGTGATGGAGGCACAGGAACAGTTAAAAGAGAAGGAAAAGAAACTGTGTGCAAGAGCTGCAGAGCTGGAGAGAAAGATTCCTGAAAGTGCAGCAAAGATTAAGAAACTGGCAGAGGAGATCCTGTCCTTGCAAAGGCTGGAGGACACATTTAGAAAGTCAGATCTTGTGGAAGCAAATCAAAGGGAGTGGAAGGAAAAGAAAGCAGAGCTGGAACTGGAAAAGGAAACACTTTGGAGACTGGTGCAGGCAAAAGAGCGGGAGATTTCTGAGGCAGACGGACGAATCCGGCAGATTACGGCACAGATTATGGAACGGAAGATGGGATGGGAGAGATATGCTGCCTATTATAAAGAAGAGATTCCGATCCAAGAACCGATTCCGGAACGTCTGGAGGAAGAGTTGGATGGTGCCATCGCAGCATTTGAAAAGGAAAATAAAGATGTAAGAGAAAAAAGCGAGACACTTCAGGTCATACGGGAACAGATTACGTCCTGTCTGCGAGAATTAAGAAGCAGAAAGGCAGATGTAAAGATGCTGGAACAGCTCTATGAGGAGCAGAAACTTGCGGAAGTGTCCGACGAAGAGATTGAGGCGCAGAAAGAACATCTGATGGAGGAAGAGAAGCTATTACAAAGATGTGAGAAAAAAGTATCGGAGCTGGTACTTGCATGTACGCGATTCCAGTCACAGGCAGATGTGATCGCCGGGCAGATCAGGGAGAGATTCTACCGAATCGAGCGGCTCCCGATTGCAGCAGGGACGATCGAGATAGAGAAGGAACGGCAGAAAGAGCTACAACAGCAGTGCAAGAGAGAACTGGCAGAATTGTTCCGGAAACAGAAGGAAACTGGAAAAGCGCAGGAAGAAATCCAGACGATGATCGGAAAGATTACATGGGTTGCAGAAGAGTATCACATCAAAGATATGTCCGTCAAGACACTTCCAGGATTTGTTATCTTAGACTGGAAAGAAACCGAGCGTCAGATCATGAGTGGATGGCAGAAGATGAAAGCGAGAAAAACAGCGGCAGAAACTGCATTTGGCAAGGCAAAGGCGTGGTGTGAAGAGACGCTGACCGGATTTGGCGCAGGAAGTTTTGCACTGCAGATGAAAGAACAGATCCCGGTTCCGCAAAGTTTTGAGGAGGCAGATAAGACGATTAAGCGGTTGGAAGAAGCATGTGTGATGATCCAAATGGGAAGAGATCAGATTGAGGAAAGCCTTCGTGATATCGAGAAGATTAAAAGTAGTTTTGAAAATCAATGTTTACAGCGGTGTAATACGATCCGCATGGAACTGGATAAGTTTCCGAAACTCAGCAGTATTATGATCGATGAGAAACTGACGCAGATCGTCCGGCTGAAGATTCCATATGTGAGAGAAGAACAGCAGCAAATGCAGATTTCCAATTATCTTGGACAAGTGATTGAAAACCTGGGAAAATACGAGACCGAGCAGGAAAAGAAAAAATATCTCATTCAAGAACTGGCGATGAAGCGGATGTTCTCGGCAATCGTCACAGATATGAACCGGATCAGTCTGGAACTTTACAAAAGAGAGCGGATCAAAGAACAGAGCCGCCATCTAAGATACGAGGAGGCAGTTGGAAGTACCGGACAGTCGCAGGGAATCTATATCCAGTTTTTGATCGCAATCATCAATTACATTGCAAGTATTCATTCCTACCATGCAAATGAGGACTCCCTAAAGAAAGTAATCTTCATCGACAATCCATTCGGTGCGGCGAAGGATACATATATCTGGGAACCAATCTTTGCGATGCTTGCAGCAAACCGGGTACAGCTGATCGTGCCGACAAGAGGTGCGACACCGGCGATCATCGGCAAATTTGATGTCAACTATCTGCTCGGGCAGAAGATGGTCGGACAAAAGCAGCAGACCGTTATTGTAGATTATCGCAGCAAGATCGATGTAGAAGAAGCTGAGTATGTAAAAATGGAATATGAGCAGGCAACACTGTTTTAACAGAATAGATGCAGGGAAGGTGCTGCAAATGAAATAAGCGTGTAGCATCTTCATGCACAAGAGAGGAGTAGAATGTTAGATAAGAAAGAATTTCTTCAGAAATACAGAATTTCAGAGCAGGATTTTGAGGAGGCAAAGATCAGTTGGGAAGAACTGACAGCAATCTATGAGAATTACCAGTCTATGGAGACGACGCTCCGGGAGATCGGAAAAGATTTTGTAGATGAATACCTCTATGACATCCAGAAGGCGGGGATCCATTCTTACCGCTACCGAACGAAGGAACCGGGACATCTTCTGGAGAAGATCATCCGGAAACGAAGAGAAAATTTCCGGAAGTTTGACCGGATCGACCGCTGGAATTTTCACAAATATTTTACAGATTTGATCGGTATCCGCGTGTTCTTCCTCTACCGTGAGGACTGGATTCATTTTCATCAATATATCACGTCGGTGTTTGAAAATGATCCTGCCCAGTATGTGGAAAATCGTCTGGAAGATTTTGATGAGGATGCGGATCACTATTATATTGCAGAGCGGCCAAAAGTGTATAAGCGGGCGGGAGACAGTCGAATTTACGATGATCAGCTGATTGAGATCCGTTCCGGGGGAATTTACCGTTCCTTGCACTATATTATCAAATATAAAGGGCATTATGTGGAGATTCAGGGAAGAACGCTCTTTGAGGAAGGGTGGAGTGAGATTGACCATGATATTGTGTATCCATATTTCAAAGATGATATTATGTTAAATGATTTCTCTACATTGCTGAACCGGCTTTCCGGGATGGCAGACGAGATGAGTTCTTATTTTCGGCGCATGAAAATGATGCGTGTTGAGGAGGAGCAGGAGAAGGAGCATGAGAGATCCGTTTAAAGTACTTGGAATTGAGCCAACTTCAGATAAAAAACAGATCAAAAAGGTGTATGCAAAACTAGCAGCGCGCTACCACCCGGAAGAATACCCGGAGAAATGGCAGGAAATCCACGAAGCATACGAAGCAGCAATACAGTTTGCTTCCGCAATCGGGGAAGATGCTTGGACAGAGGAAGAAGAGCAGAAAAAAAGTGATTCTTTCAGTGGCTTGGAGAACAGAGCAGAAGCTGATTCTATTGTTGTTTGGGAAGAAAACACAGAGCAAAAGACTGCGGTAGAAGTAAGCACAGAAAAAGAATATATAGAAAAAGACTGTATGGAAAAAGATACTGTGCCGGAAAGCGTTCCGGAGGCGATTTCCCTGGAAAAGTCAAAGGATATCGAGGAAGAGGAAACTGCTTTTGATTTTGAGCATATTCTTTCAAAACTGGAGAAAGTTCAGGAAGAAGAGCAGGACCGCATCTTGCAGGAGCTTCTAACCTTTTTGGAACCGTTAAGAGAGGCACCGGAACAGGAAGCAGTGTTGTGGAATGTATTTTTTCAGTCTGCAGTTTTTCGGGAAAATCAATTTCAGCCAGTGTTATGGGAACTTTGTGGAGGAATTTTTGCCGAACGGAATGTTTCAGAAAAGTCATTTCACATCATCTGTCGACAGATTGCGTTGACCAGACAAGAGCTGGAGGAGAAACTACAGTCCTCCGGGTATATTCCGGAACATCTGGAGCAACTGAATCAGACACTGAACAGAGTTGCACGTGCACTGGAAGCAGCAAGGGAACTTCCCCCGACAGGGAAAAAGAAACCTCAGAAGCACATTGGAAACATCCGAAAAATGATCTATCTGCTAGTGGCAGTATTTAGTCTGCTTGCATTCCTGATTCTTCCAAGAACGAGGGAGGACAGTGAAACATGGGATCAGCAGAGAAAAGAGCTGGCAGAAACTATGGATGCGGCAGATAAGCTGATCGAGGATACAAAGTCTGCCGAACGTGACCTTCAGCTGGCAAAAGAGGAACTGGAGAAGGAAGGGGAACAGTCGCTGTTAACGTATCTTACGGAAAAATATGCAGGTATTGAAGTTAGTGTTCCGGAATATCATGTCTATGTTTCTTCGGTTTCGGGATGGGATCATACTTACATGGGTGTAGAACTGCGAAAGAAAGGGACCGAGGAAGCATTTGCGTGGTTATGGAAAGATGAAAATGGGGAGAAATACTTTGATACTCTGCAAGCAGAAGCAGTGGAAGCAGCCATGCAGGCGGAAGTTGTGGCAGTAACTGGAAGTGAGGAAGCATTTGTGAAAACAGAAGTAGCAGAGATCAACAGTACCTATGGGAAACTGCAGGTGCCGTGGCTGGGACAGACCGGATATCACACAAAATTTGAGCAGGATCTAGAAAGCTTCTGGAAGCAGGAGAAACAGTATCGTTTGACGAAGCCGGGAAGTGATCAGATGATGGAGGCATTTGCCGGAGAAAATCAGAATACAAGATATTGTAATGGCTATTTTGTATTCTGTCTGACAGATTCTGTGGGGACAACATTGGAAGACTATGTGAATGTGATGCCGACGAGGGCAGAAGAGTTTGACCGGTATGAGGCAGCGCTTTGGCAGCTGCAAGAAAAATACAGTATAGAGCTAGAAGTGGCATTGTACCTTCCGGAAGAACGGATGCCGGTGACGATGCTTTATAAAAAAGGAAAGGTCTCTGCACTGGAAGGAATTATTGTGACGGGAGCAGAAGCAGAAACAAAAAAAGAAGAAGCCTATCAACTGATTGAGGAAGTCTATGAGAGAAAGGGTGGAGGAAAATGAGAACGATTGGAATTGACTTAGGGACAACGAACTGTCTGGCAGCCGTGTGGCAGAATGGGGAGAGTGTGCTGATCCCGGACAGCAGCGGGGAATATCTGACACCGAGCTTTGTGAGCGTGGATGGAGATCGGATTTATGTAGGAAAGACGGCAAAGGAGCGGATGATCGCACATCCTGATGAGACGGCAAGTGTATTTAAGCGATATATGGGGACGGATAAGCAGTTTTCCCTCGGTGGTCGACTGTTTCGTCCGGAAGAACTTTCTGCATTTTTGTTAAAGAAGATGAAAGAAGATGCGGAGGAATTTTTGCAGGAAGAAGTCGGTGAGGCAATCATAAGTGTTCCGGCATATTTTAACGATAAAGCGAGAGCTGCCACAAAGCGTGCCGGGGAGCTGGCAGGACTACGGGTAGAGCGTATCATCAACGAGCCATCTGCAGCAGCGCTTGCCTGTCAAAATATAGAACAGCGGGAAGATGCTACAATTCTTGTCTTCGATTTTGGAGGAGGAACTTTAGATGTCTCCCTTGTAGAATGTTTTGACAATGTTGTTCAGATTGAGGCGGTCAGCGGGGACAATCATCTTGGAGGAAGTGATTTTGACAGTGTGATCGCAAAATATTTCTGCGAGAAACAGAATCTGTTGTGGGATTCACTGGATGAAAAGTTAAGAGCAGTGCTCATAAAAGCGGCGGAGCGATGCAAGATGGAACTGACAGCTGCGAAAGATGCAGTGATGCGGGTAAGATATGAGGAGCAGTCATGGGATCTGAGTCTGACCAGACAAGATGTAGTGCATATTGGAGCAGAGATTTTCCGAAGGATGGAGAAACCGGTGAAGCGTGTCCTGCTAGATGGAAAGGTTTCGCCAAAAGAACTGACAGAGGTCGTTCTTGTGGGCGGTTCCTGCAAAATGGAGATTGTAAAGCAGTATTTAAGCTATATTTTGGAAGGAAGAAAGATTGAGATGTGCGATCCGGACAGGATGATTGCGCGGGGGCTTGGTGTTGTCGTCGGGATCAAAGAGCGGGACGATGAAATCAAAGATATGCTTCTGACAGATATCTGTCCGTTTTCGCTTGGAGTCGGCGTTCGGAATCATGATGGAAGCGACAGAGATATGATGAGCATACTAATTGAGCGGAATACTTCTCTTCCTGCCAGCAGAGAAAAACGGTACTATACTTCCCATGACAATCAGACAGAGGTTGTCGTCAATGTCTATCAGGGGGAAAATTACTACGCAGATGACAATCTGCCTCTCGGACAGATCAAATTTCATGTTCCTCCAAAAAGGGCGGGAGAGGTTTATATTGATATCCGGTTTACCTACGATATCAATGGTCTTTTGGAAGTACAGTTACATACGCCGGAGACCGGTCAGAGACAGACGATAGTCATCCAAAAGGAGGATGGTTCCATGACCGAAGCTGAAAAAGAGGCGAAGCTAAAAGTGTTTGAAAAGCTGAAAATACATCCAAAAGAAAAGGAGGAAAATCAGTATCTCATAGCCAAAGGGGAGGCTCTCTATGTGCAGTCGACAGGCGCTCTGCGCGATGCTATCGGGGAGTGGCTTGGATATTTTACAAGTCTTTTAGAAGGGCAGGATGAAGGGAAGATTAGAAAACAACGGAAAAAAGTGGAAGATGCCTTTGCACAGTTGGAACAGATACTGCAATATCAAGGAGTACCAATGGGAATGAATCCTTATACAGAAAACTGGTATGAAAGAGATCCAAAAGAAGCGGTGATTGAGGATTTTGAAGCATGGGTAGAAAGACATCGAGGGGAGTCATAAAATACGCTGTTTTTAAAGAATTCAACAAGATCATGAAGATGCTTTTGTATCATACCAGTAAAAGGAAGATTAAAAAGACAAGAAGCTTTTACGAGTTATGCAGTGTGGTTTTGAGTTTTTTGCTAAATTTGGTCCTTTGTCTTCTGGCAGAGGATTTTATAGGAATGTTTATCCATTTCTCTGATAGTAAAGTATATATTTTGGCAATCATAGTCTCTGTTTTGTTGACTGTATATGGATTTTTGCATGCGAATCACATTTATATAAAGCATTATGCGATTCCGTTGGAAGATAGGAAAAATCCTGTTAAGGTTGCTTTTTTGAGTGATATCCATACGGGAACGTTTGTAAACAAAAGGCAGCTGAGAAAAATCATAGATCAAACAAATTCAGATTGCTTGTCGATGAAATCATAGAGACAGAAGATTTTATAATTATCGGGCGTGATGATATAAATTCAAATCCAAAACGTAAGGCCCTTACAGAAATTGTGCAGAAAATTTGTTCAGATAAGCCTAAAATATTGATGGATCACAATCCGGTGGGAATTGCAGATGGGATTCAAAACAACATAGATCTAGTAGTATGCGGACATACACATAAAGGACAGTTTTTTCCTGCGAATTTATTTACAAAATGGTCTTATGGAAAGCAGGGATTTTACGAATATTCTAAAACGAACAAGACACACAGCATTGTTTCTTCGGGTGCTGGATATTTCCAAATGCCGATAAGAATTGGAACAAATAGTGAGATTGTGCAAATTGATATTTTAATATAAAGGAAAGTTCAGGTGAAGAAAATGGTTAAGAGACATTTATATCCAATTTGTGAATTTGATACCAGCAGAAAACCAATCATTCATCCAATAAATTTTTTAGAGAGGACATTGCCGGAAAAGTGTGTGATCACATTTTTTCGAAAAGAACTTAACAAATTTGTGCAGGAGGAGAAGCTTTCTGTGATTGGATATCTCCATTCAGAAGTGCTGGATATTCCGATTTATGAGTACACACTATCAGACAGAATCTGCCCGCTGCAGGAATGTATCGCAGAGTATCCGGAAGGCTATATTTTGCCGGGAGAAAAAATTTGCATTACGATGCCGTTTCCGACTGCGCCGGGTGCCGCCACGACGATTGAGGAACTGCATGCTATGGGATGTGAGAAATTTATCATATGTGGTGCTGCCGGATCAATAAAAAGTGGTTCGGCAGTAGGAAAAATCATCGTTCCGACAGCTGCGGTAAGGGATGAGAGAACTTCCTATCATTATCTGGAACCCGCCCGTGAAGTAGAAGGGAATAAGGAAACACTGAAGGTTGTTACGGATGGGTTAGAGAGATTAGGAATCCCATATACACTTGGAAAGACATGGACGACCGATGCCATGTACCGTGAAACACCGGAAATGATTGCCCAAAGAAGAAAAGAAGGGTGTATTACTGTTGAGATGGAAACAGCTGCATTTTTTGCGGTATCAAAATACTATGGAATTTCGTTGGCTCAGCTGCTTTATACCGGAGATGATGTGAGTGGCGAACAGTGGGATGAACGTAGCTGGAGAGCACAGAAAAGTGTTCGGGAAAATATGATCCTCACATCAATAAAACTGATCCAAGGATTATAGGTGCAGAAAATGATCATAACAGCAATATGGTATTACATATTAGATGTGGTTCTCTGTGTGGCAGCTTTTTCTGTTGCACGGAAATTATATAAAAAACTACCTCTCATCAACTGGGAGAAAACATTAAGGACAATTACGTCAAAGAAAATCAGAAAATGCATCGAGAGGGGATATCTTGTTTTACTGATTTTCTTTTTCCTGCTTTGTGTAGGTGAAATCGTAATTCCGTCTATGAAGGATTTGCCACTGGTAGTAAGTGGCAAATATATAGAAGATACAGGTACGATTTTCAAAGTTACAAACGACACAATATACATAAGAGGGAATGAGAGGAAGGAAATTGTAATCGGTGAAAGAAGTACAAAAGGTTTTCAAGAAGGAGATTTCGTTCTTGTACATTACTATCCGAATATGGAACGTGGATTTGTATATCAGATAGAAGAATGTGAGTAGATCTTCGATAGAGTATTGTTATGGAGAAAAACGATAATGACACTAAGAGAATTAAATGTAAAATGGATCAAAGAGATGATGGAGTTTGATCAACTTTGTTTTCCGACAGATTTTTGGGAAGAAAGAGACTGGCGCAGTTTATTAGAAGACGAGCAGGCAATTTATTACGCGTTATTGGATAGCGAAAAAATCGTAGGGCAAATTTTTGTTTACAATTGGAGTGGAGAAAAAGATTATGTAAAGATTATGAGCCTTGCAATTCATCCGGATAAGAGAAAGCAAGGACTTGCCCATCAATTATTGGATCATGTCACAAAAGAAATGGGCCAAGGTGAAGTGAAATATTTTTGCGGAGAAACAAGAGAGTCTAATAAGGCAATGCAAAAAGTTTTTGAAGATTGTGGTTATGAATTAGATGGAATAGAGAAGGGATATTATATTCATCCAGGGGAAAATGCCTATAAGTATATTCTTCGATTATAAGGAAAAAAGAGACAAAAACTAATTTAGGAATTTCTCAGAGAAAAAGCTGAGGAATGATACCTCAGCCTGAATGGATTTAATGTAAAGTTTTTCTCATAATAATGGTCAGCCGCTGCGCAGCAATTGCTGATAGCACACACAGGACAAAATCTCCGGCTACAGTTAAAAGGAAGCAGTTGATCAGAACAATTTTCCACGATACGGTAATGTGTGCGATGTAGTTGCTGACAAAGTAGAAATAGAGGTTGCCGGATAAGTACATCACAAAGAGCCCTGCCATGGAAATAAAAAAGTAAGTGAGAAACCGCTTCGGGGCAAATCGGTCGGTCAGCATTCCAACAACACCTGCAGCAAAGAAAAATCCGAGCAAAAATCCAAAAGTTGGTTTTAACAGGTAGGATGGTCCGCCACCGGATGCGAAGATCGGAACACCACAAAGTCCGATCATCAGATAGATGCCGATACTTAAACTGCCAAGTTTTCCCCCGAGCAAAAATCCTGCCAGCAGTGCAAAGAAAAATTGCAGTGTAAAGTGCATCGGAATGGGTTCTACGGGGATATTAATTTGAATAAATGCGCCGATTGCAGTCAGCGCAGTAAAAAGTGCACATAAAGTGAGGTCTTGTACTTTCCAGGTTGTCTTTTTCATTGGTTGTCCTTTCTTATTGTGAAATTCATCGTCATTTCTTTCGGTCTTTATCATAACAGTTTCAGAAAAGTGTGGCAACAGTTATTTTATATGAGGTATGATTATCTTGAAGAGAATAAACGAAGTGGCTAACAGTTGACAAATATCAGATTTGATGATATTTTAGAAACAATTTTCGGATTTAGAATCGGAAAAGAGAAGAGGAAACAGGAGAGTAAGATATATGGAAAAATTGAATCTGAAGCAAATATCGTCATTGACCTTGACTTTGTTTGCTATTTTTTTTGGAGCGGGCAATATGATCTTTCCGCCGGCGATGGGACAGCTTGCGGGAGAAAATTATTTGCAGGCACTTGCGGGGTTTATTCTGACAGATGCAGGGATCGCTCTGCTTGGGATTGTTGCAGTTGTTTTACTTGGAAATAGGATCACAGATTTAGGAAATCTGGTCAGTAGAAGATTTTCACTATGTTTGTCAGTGACAGTATATTTGTTGATCGGACCGCTCTTTGCACTTCCAAGAACCGGAAGTGTATCGTATGAACTGGCAATCCGCCCGTATATTCCACAAGAATATGTGTGGTTGGTTTCTCTGCTTGTGACGGCGGTATTTTTTTCGCTGACTTATTATTTCAGTGGGAATCCGAAAAAGATTGTTGATATTATCGGACAGTATATGACTCCAATCTTGATTCTCAGCATTACCGTGTTGTATTTTGTGTGTCTGTTTGCAGATAAATCGAGTAATGTCATACAGTATGGAGCGGTTCAGTCGACCGGAGAATATCAGGATATTGCGTTCTTTAAAGGGATGATAGAAGGTTATAATGCGTTGGACGGTCCGGCAGGGCCTGTATTTGCGATCATCATTATCAATGCAGTCACTGGATTTGGGGTGAGAGAACGAAAAAGCATTGTAAAATATACGATTTTTTCAGGAATGGGTGCGGTATTGATTTTAAGCGGGATTTACTATATGCTGGCATACATCGGTGCAACGACGCAGACTGTTTTTGCAAATGGTGGAGCACTTCTTCATGCAGTGGCAAGTGATCTGATTGGTCCGGCAGGTGGGATTGTACTTGGAATGTCAGTATTTTTGGCATGTATGACGACGGCGATCGGGCTTACGACATCTTTTGCCAATTATTTTCACGAGTTGATTCCGCAGCTCTCGTATCGAAGAATCACGGCAATTGTCTGTCTGTTCAGTTTTGCAGTCAGCAATGTAGGGCTGTCTTACATGATTACCATTTCTCAGCCGGTGCTGATGATGATCTACCCGGTACTGATTGTGTTGATCGTTCTATCCTTTGGACACAAATGGATAGGGAGAAGAAAGATGGTCTATATTTTTAGTATGGTTGTTGCATTTGGTATCGCATTTATCAATGCGATGGAAGGTGTGGGAATTGAGCTGGGGATGCTGACGGAATGGGCGAAAAAGCTTCCGCTTTATGAACTGCATCTTGGTTGGATGTTGCCGGCGGCAGGTGGAGCATTGTTAGGTTTGCTTCCGTTTTGGAAGAAAAAGGAAATAGAAAATTAAAAGAAGAAAGCGGGTATGGATATGGAAATCAAATTATTGGCAGTAGATATGGATGAAACTGTCGTAAACAGCAGACATCAGATGACAGAGCAGACGAAGCTGGCCCTGGAACTTGCGATTCAGAAAGGAATCCTGGTTGTTCCTGTTACTGGCAGATGCCTGGAAGGACTTCCTGCAAAGATTCGTCGGATGGATGGTGTGGAGTATTTCATCACTTCCAACGGGGCAAAAGCATATGATTTTAAGGAGCAGAGGATCCTTTACCGCAGGCTGATCCCAAATCAGACTGCCTGTGCGATCTTGAAAAAGTGTCAGGAGGAAGAAATTGGAATTGCGATCCACCAGGAAGGGAAGTGCTATGATAATTCTTTCCTGCAGGCAGCATACCGCTATGTAGCATATCATAGAGATTTTAAAGCGCATAGGGTACAGAAAGATCTGTATGAGTGGGTGCGGGAAAATGAGAAACCGGTAGAAAAGATCCAGGTGTTTTCCAAAGATGAGAAAAAACTTCTGGTGCTGCAGGAAATGCTGGAACGATTTGTGACATTGGAGATGGCTGTTTCGACAAGTGGATACATTGAGATCACGCAGGTAGAGGCAAATAAGGGGAAGGCGCTGGAAGCTCTTTGCGATTCATTGGGCATATCACTTTTACAGGTGATGGCGATCGGTGACAATGCAAATGATTTTTCCATGTTGGAGCGGGTCGGTTTTCCGGTAGCGATGGGAAATGCGAAGGAGGAACTTAAGCAAATTGCGAAGACAGTCACAACAAGCAATGATGAGGATGGAGTAGCAAAGGCAATCTATGAGTATCTGTTGTAGAAAGATGGATACAGAATGTCTTCCAAAAGTTTTTCAATAAGAATAGAGCACAAAACACAAGATCAATAAAGGATAAAACCTGCCGCAGGACAAGTTTTCATGGAAATTCTCTAAAAAGAGAGACGTGAAAGCTTATCCTGCGGCAGGTTTTTATTATGAGTTTATTTTTCTGGCAGTCGTTCTTTTTTTATGGAAGAGTGTATCTCTCTTGCAAAGGTGTCAAGCATATGGATGGTCGTGCGCATATCATCCCTTGTTGTCTCTGGATGCAGTGCGCAGATCCGCAGTACTTTTTTGCCGTTTAAGACGGTTGTAAAAATAGCAGCATAACCACTTGCAAGAATTTTCTCAGAAACTCTTTCATTGAGAAGATCAGTCTCTTCCTCAGTCAGATCTTCGGAGGTATAGCGGAAATTGATCATCGCAAGCTGCGCTTTGGACACGATTTCCCAGTGGTTAAGATCTCTTAGTGCCTCTTCTGCCCAGACAGCGAGGTCAAAACCATGTTCGATCGCACTTCCAATTAGATCTGTTCCGAGCACCTGCAGTGTGAGCCACAATTTTAAGCCACGGGCAGGGCGTGTTAGTTCCATTCCGATATCCCATGTATTGATGTGAGTTGCATCGCTTTCAATATCCTTTAAATATTCCGGATTTACATGGAAGCTGTGGAATAGATGGCGGATATCTTTGACAAGTACCATCGCACAGCCGTAAGTCTGGAACAGCCATTTATGTGCATCCCAACTGATACTGTCAGCAAGCGAGGTTCCTTTTAACAGATGGCGGTACTTTGGACTTAAAAGGATCGAAGCGCCGTAGGCACCATCGATATGGAACCATAATTTGTAGTTCGAACAGATTGCGGCAATCTCTTCCAGTGGATCAATACTTCCGGTATTTGTTGTTCCGGCAGTTCCGATGACAACAAATGGGATCAGGCCATTTTCTATATCCATCTGAATCTGTGCCTCCAGTTCTTCTGTTCTCATCTGGAAATCGCTGTTTGTCGGAATCTTTCGGATTCGGCTGTCTGGGATTCCGATGATTCGCAATCCTTTTGCAACAGAGCTGTGTGTCTGATCAGAGAGATAAGCAACTCCGAGGTGCATCGTCTCATCTGTTAGTTTGTGGTCGCGAGCAGCGGTCAGTGCGGTGATATTTGCCATGGAGCCACCGCTGACAAAGACACCTCCAGGGTTTTCTGTAAAGCCAACCTGTTCGCAGAGCCAGTGGAGCACTTCCTGCTCGATACAGTTGACCATCGGGGCCAGTTTGCTGCCGCCTGCATGGATATTATAGGCAGAAGTCATAATATCCCCAAGCCAGGAGATGGAAGAGGCTGGTCCCGGTACGAATCCGAAGAACCTTGGATGGTTGGCATCTCCGCGGTAACGATAGACTTCCTCTGACATCTCTGCGACGACCTCATCCACAGGTCTTCCGTCCTTTGGAAATCCAATCTGTCTGATTTTTTCTGACTGTGTCTCGTCGGTATACCAGGTCACTTTTTGAGAATGGATATCGTGTTTTTCTTGACAAAACGTATGTACAAATTTCTTGATTGCTTCTTCCAATTGTGCGCTATTTAAAACATTTTCACTGTTCAGCATAAATGATACTTCCTTTCTAAAATCAAAAAAATAGATGGAGCAGATCTTGACAGGGATACTGCTGTCATCGTTGTATAGCGATCAGGCAAAACTTTACGCCTGCGTGATTTTATTGTATACTACTTTTAACTATCCGTAAAATTCATAAATTTTATAAGATATATGAAAATAATTCATAAGAAAAACTACCGGTATGAGGGAAAAATCATGGAATTAAGAAATATCAATACATTTTTAAAGGTGGCGGCGACCCAAAATTTTTCCAAGGCGGCAGAGCAGCTTGGATATTCACAGTCAGCAGTGACTGTGCAAATCCGTCAGCTGGAGAAAGAATTAGGGACGCCGTTGTTTGAACGGATTGGGAAGCGTGTGTCGCTGACAGAGCGTGGGATGGAGTTTACCTCCTATGCAAATGAGATCATGCGGGTGACTGATCAGGCACGTTTCTTTGCAAAAGATCAACGGGAATTGGACGGGACGTTGCGGATCGGAGGGGTAGAATCCGTCTGCACTGCGCTTTTGCCAGATTTGCTGTGTTCTTTTTATGCACAGTATCCAAAAGTGAAGATTATCATAAAATCAGGAACAACCCAGGAACTGATGGAGATGGCAAAAAGCAATGAGATTGATCTTGTCTTTACTCTGGATCGAAAAATATGTCATGCAGAGTGGTGTGGGGCGGTACAGAAAAAAGAGAGGATTCTTTTTGTGGCACCGGCAGGGCAGATTTCTGACAGAAAAGCAGAGGTACCGGCAAGGGAACTGGTAACAAAAGCCTTTCTATTGACAGAGTCCGGTGCTGCCTATCAGTATGAACTGGAACGTCTGCTATCGGAGCGGGATCTGGAGATTCTGCCGGTTCTGGAGATCGGAAATACAGAGACAATCATCCACTTGTTACAAAAGGGAATGGGATATTCATTTCTTCCAGAATTTACCGTGAAAAAAGAACTGAAAAAAGAACAGCTTTTGGAAGTGAGGACAGACCTCCCGACTGTGGTGATGTACAGCCAGCTGCTTTATCACAAAAGTAAGTGGGTGACGCAGGAGATGCAGAAATTTATAGAACTTGTAAAAGACAGCAGTCAGACAGATAAAAGCGAATAAGATGCAAAAACAGGGAAAAGAATTGTGAAAAGAGAGGAAAACGCGTATGTGGTATCAGAAAGATTGGTTCACCGGAAGTGATTATTATAATTTCAGGGAGCGGCAGATTTCTGTTCAGGAGCTTTGTATAATAAATCCTGTGGAACAGGTGTTTCACGAGCGGACAGAAATTTATTATGTCAGAAGCGGAAAGGCCACAATCTGGGTCAACGGGGAAAAATTTAAAGTCAGACAAGGGAGTTTACTCTGTCTGTATATGCATCTGTTTTATCGGATTGATGAGATTGAGGAGCCACTCGATTGTGTGAAAGTCTCTTTCCATATCGGACTTTTTATGTTCCTCTGCTTTGAAAAGAGGGAAGTATGGGAAAATGAAATGTTGATCTATCGGGTGGAGCCGCTGCTCTATTTAAATATGGAAGAACAGAAGCGTGTCGAAACGATTTTTGCAGAACTGCTTTTGGAAGAAGAAACGCAGAGGTTCGGGAGTCAAAACATCAGCATCTATCTTGCGATGGAACTTCATGCATTATATTGTCGGTATGCGATGGAAAAAAGAGAGTCGTTATCCGGAGGTGCATCGCAGGTTTGGAGTGTGATCCAAAGGGTACTGCTTGATACAAGCAAGACACTTTCTCTTGAGGAGTATGCAAAGGCAGCAGGGATGACAGCGGTGACATTGAACCGGCATATTACGAAAAATTGTGGGTATACGTTTTTTCAGCTACAGAAAATGGGAAAGGTTTTCCACGCCTGTGCACTGTTGCATTTTCCGGATCTGGATCTGCAGTATATCAGCGATTACCTTGGATTTACAAATCTGGAAGACTTTTGCAGGGTGTTTAAGCGATACATGAAAATGAGTGTGAGAGAGTATCAGACACAACATATCGGGGCAGGAGTTGGCATGAGGGGAGAAGAAGAGGCACTTCAGGTTTTGCAATATTTACTATTGTGTTTTCATAAATCATTTCAGATGGAAGAGATGGCACAGCAGTTAAAAATGAAACCATTTCAAATGGAAAAGCGGAGCAGAGAGCAGTTTGGAAGAACTGTACAAGAATTACTGGAAGAAATCCGAGTACGTATGGCTTGCAGCTATCTTGCGGCGACAGAAAGAAGTGTTACGCAAATCGGTCAGGATGTAGGTTTCGGAAGTATATCGACATTCCAGAGAAGTTTTCAGAAATATATGAATCAGACGCCGAGCGAATACCGGTCGGAATATCGATTGTTTGTAAAAAAATGATAATAATAGTTAAAAATATGAATATCTATTTCTTTTCAACTGACCTATAATGAAAGAAAAAAACAGAGGTGTCAAAAATGTTTGAACATGTATTTGCCCCGATCAAGATTCGGGAGATGGAACTAAAAAATAGAATTATCCTGCCTGCAATGGGAACAAGGATGGCAGATGCAGATGGATCTGTGACAGAAAAACTGGTTGCATATCATGCTGCAAGAGCAAAAGGCGGATGTGGATTGAATATTGTGGAGGTGGCAGCCGTACATACTCCAAGTGCCCCGGCACATTTCGTATCGATCAGTGAGGATAAATTTATAGAGGGTCATAAAAAACTGACTGATGCGATTCATGAAAATGGCGGAAAAGCCGGAATTCAGTTATGGCAGGGATCTATTGCTGCATCTATGGATCCAAAAGCAAAGATTCTTGTAGTTTCCGATATGAACTTTGGTCCGTATACATTGAAAGCGATCACAAAAGAAGAAATCAAAGAAGTAATCGAGTGCTATGGCGCTGCGGCAGAGCGTGCGGTCAAGGCGGGATATGACTGTCTGGAATTCCATCTGGCCCACAACTATCTCCCGCATTCTTTCTTAAGTGCGGGACTGAATCACAGAGAAGATGAATATGGAGGAAGCTTTGAAAACCGGTGCCGCTTCCCGCTGGAAGTAATTGATGAACTCAGAAAGAGAATGCCGGAAGGAATGCCGTTATTTATCCGTATCGACGCACAGGATGATCTTCTTGAAAATGGAATGAGCATCGAGGAAGTGATTCGTTTCTGTAAAATTGCAAAAGAGCATGGGGTCGATGTGCTAGATGTTTCCAGGGGAAATATTATTACAGCAGCATCCATGTATGAAGTTCCGCCGATCGATGTGCCAAATGCATTTAACGTAGAGAACGCAGCAAGGATTCGAAAGGAAACCGGTATGGTGACAGTCGGTGTTGGACGAATCAATACGGCTGCACTGGCAGAAGAGCTGATTGCAGATGATAAAGTGGATATGGTGGTGATGGGAAGAGCACAGCTTGCAGATCCGGAGTTTGCAAACAAGGCAAAAGAAGGGCATGTAGAGGATATTGTACACTGTGTCGGATGTAATCAGGGATGCTATGATGGATTTTGTGATGTGGCAAACCGCCCGCACATTACTTGTATGAGAAATCCGATGATCGGACATGAGGCAGAATATACACTTAATCCGGCAGAATATACTAAAAAAGTATGGGTGATTGGCGGAGGTGTAGCCGGTATGGAAGCAGCTCGGATCCTTCATAAAAGAGGGCATCAGGTGACAGTATTCGAAGCGGCAGATACACTGGGCGGAGAATTTCTCCTTGCAGGAGAAGCTCCGGGAAAAGGTGAGATGAAAGCAGCTGCACTGGAGATGGGTGCGCAGACAGAGCGAATGGTGACTGTTCATAAAAATACAGTGGTTGATGTAGAGATGATCGTAAAGGGAGATGTGGATGAAGTGATCCTTGCAGTCGGATCTTCCCCAATCCAGATTCAGCTGGAGGGAGCGGATAAGCTTACCCATGTATCTGCACCGGAAGTACTGAGAAGAGAAGTGAAACCAGAAGGAAAGGTTGCGGTAATCGGCGGAGGTCTTGTTGGACTGGAGACCGCTGATACACTTGCGAGCGCCGGATGTGAGGTGACGATCCTGGAGATGAAAGACAGCATCGGAAGTGATCTTGGAAGCCTTAGAAAGATCGCAGTAATGATGAAAATGCAGCAGTTAAATGTAAAAATGCTTACAAATAGTAAAGTCTGCAAGTTTACAGAGGAAGGAATCGTGTTAGAAGATGGTACAGTAGTTCCGTGCAGCTGCGCGGTTTTTGCGGTCGGTTTTCATTCTAATGATTCCCATTTGCTGGCAGAAGCCTGTGAGAAAAAACAGATTCCATTCCATGTGATTGGCGATGCAAAAGCTGCAAGACGTGCGATCGATGCAGTGGCAGAAGGATTTGAAGTCGGACGTCAGATATAGACAGACGGAGCTATGAAAAGAGCGAGAAACAAATCACAAAAGTAGAAAATAAAAAATAGAAAATAGCATTTGCAAAATGATATGCTCCCTTCTAGGAAGACAAGTAAGATAGTAAAAACTTGTCACTTAGGAGGGAGCATAAATATATTTACCATATGGGATTCCTAGAGTTTTTGAAAGGGCATCATGGATTGTTCCTCTGTCAAGAATGTGATACAATTCTTAAGTACAATCATTTTGAAGAACGATAAAGATATAAGGAAATGAAGAAAAATGAAAATTTGTTTACACGCTGTTACTATATGGTCATCCAATTCGGGCAGCTTACCTGTCTTCCGTCACAATACTGTGTCAGAATCGGCTGTCTGACATTTGGTCTGGAAAGATAGTTTGCAAATAGTTCATCTACGATGACAGAAATGGTATCATAAAGATTTCTTTCCGGAATCCATTTGTGGTCAAATGCAGTGGAGGAGGTAATCGTAAAATCGTATCCTTTGTTCCGGTACCATTCCGTGTATACCCGGTTAAGGGTAAATGACATAATAGCAAGTACATTTGCACGGATAGTATTTTCTGGCCAGGTCGCATAGATTTCACTGGAAGCTACATTTTTGATATAATCTTTGTACTTTACATAATAGTTTTGGGCGGTGGAGTCACGCGGAGAACCATCATGTACAACAATGAATTCCGGGACAACAACACGGCTTAGTACAATCTCACCGGTCTCGTCTGTCGGTTTGATCTCATCTTCGGCAATCTTTGGCGGATATGTGCCGTACAGGGTATGGGCTGGTATGACAAACACTTCCTGTTGGGGAGTAGCGGTGCTCGGGCGCATAGTAATGTTTTGGATAGCAGTGACGTCCGGGAGAATTTCGGTACCGGAAATATTGATCGGTTCAAAACCAGGAGCGGTGACGGAGAGTGTGTATTCAGAATAAGGCTGTGATTCAATTGTGGGATTCAGACTGTATTCCAGTGGAGGAGCAGCGAGTTCTAAAGTTTCGGTCTGACCGGAGGAATCTGTAGTGACTTGTTCTAAAGTTTGTTCAGGAACACCCGTATAGGAGATAGAAATGGAGGCGTCGGCAATCGGGAAGGAAGTGATTTCAGAGTTGATCTGGATCTTTAACTTTCCTTTGTCCGGTGTGTCTGCCTGCATAGCATGCATTGGTTTCATAATAAGACCTCATGTGATTAAGATTACTGTTACTATATGCAGAAAAATATGTAGAGTGCATTGAAAGAATATGGATGGAGGCTGCAAAAAGGAGATTGTGATATGAGCAGAAATCACAGAAGAAATCGAAGGATAAAGCGGAAAAGGCGAAAAGGATGGATTTGGATAGTGCTTATTCTGGTTGCTATGCTGGCAGCGGCAGGTTTCTGGATGTTGGGTCGGAATTATGAGGGCGCGGAAAAAAATGAGTACAAATTTAAGATTACCGCAGAGTGGAAAGAAACCGCAGAAACAGACAGGCAAAGCGAATCTCAGGATGAAAGTACGTCAGACTTTTATTTTCGGCAGCTTTCAGAGGAAGAGCAGCGCATTTATACGAGTCTCTTGAAGGGAGTCTCCTTACACCGGGAATCTGTGGAAATCCTAGGAGCAGATACAGAAAAAATAGGGAAAGTTTATCAGTTTCTGCTAAATGATCATCCCGAATTATTTTGGTGCTCTGGCACACTGCAAATGACACACTATCCAATGGCAGAAAAAATAGAATTATTTCCAGAATACTTATATGACAGCGAGGAGAGCATGCGCCGGCAAAAAGAAATCGAGAGTGCGGCACAGGAATGGCTTGCGGATATACCTGAAAATGTTTCGGAATATGAGAAAATCAAATATCTTTATGAGCAGATTGTCTGGCGAACCGAGTATCAGGAAGGTGGAACGGACGATCAGAATATTTATAGTGTGCTGCAAAATGGGGAGTCTGTCTGTGCAGGATATGCCAAGACAATGCAGTATCTGGCAGGGAAGGTAGGAATTTTTGTCACTTATGTGACGGGGACAGCAACAGATCCGGATACCGGGGAGACGCAGGATCATGCATGGAATCTTGTGAAGTGCGACGGAAAGTATTCTTATGTAGATACTACATGGGCAGATCCGGTCTGGACCGGAGAGGGAACACAAATGGAAACGATCGTCTATGATTATCTTTGCTGTCCGCAGGAGCAGCTTTTTCTGACACATATACCGGAAGAATCGGTTGTACTCCCGGTATGTGATGCTTATGAGCAGGAGTATTATCGGAAAAATAACAGATTTTATGAGAACTATGAGAAGCAGCAGATCTGCCAGGTGCTCCGGGAAGATGTGGAAGGGCAGAAGAGTGAATCAGCTTTGAAATTTGGGTCAGCAGACGCATTTGGTCAGGCAGAAGTGAAGATCCGAGAGGAAATTCTTCCGGAAATGGTGCAGTATCTTGGAGAATTGTATGGTCTTTCTACCGTAGAGTATTTTTATCGGGAAGAGAGTGCATTTCAAAAAATAACAATTTATTGGAAATATGAGTAAAGAGATTTGAGGAAAGAAGGCAAAAAATGATCGATTTATACGGTATTGTAAGTATTCCATTTTTAAAAAAATCAGCATTTACAGGAAGTTTTCGAAAGATGAGGTATCGTCTGGAAAAAGTGGTAGTCGAAGGCGAGGAACGGTTAAAAGCGACTTTCTGGTGGAGGGATGTCTGCTGGGAAAAAGTTTTGAACGACGAGAAACATTCTGCTGATTTTTCTTTTGATAAGGAAGGACTGGAAAAAGCGGTTGACTGGTTAAATCAGGCTTACGAAAAAGAAAATGAGCCGGAGGAATAAAGGAAGGGGAGCAAATGGATGTATAAGATATTGATCGTGGAGGATGATGAGACGATTGCAAGACTGCTCGGAGAACATTTGGAAAAATGGGGCTATCAGGCTCGATGCGCAGAGAATTTTAAGCAGGTGGCAAAAGAATTTAAGGAGTATGCGCCCCATCTTGTTCTCATGGATATCGGACTTCCGTTTTATAATGGATTTTACTGGTGCACAGAGATCCGGAAGACGTCAAACGTACCAATCTTATTTTTGTCATCGATGTCTGACAATATGAATATTGTTATGGCCATTCAGATGGGTGGGGACGATTTTGTGACAAAGCCGTTTGATCTCAATGTGCTGACGGTGAAGATTCAGGCACTTCTTCGGAGAACATATGCATTTCAGGGCAGTGCAAGTGTGATGGAGCACAAGGGTCTTATGTTAAATCTCAGTGATGCAAGTGTGACATTTCAGAATCGGAAGATAGAACTGACAAAAAATGATTATAAGATTCTTCAGATTCTGATGGAGCGTGCAGGAACAATTGTAAAGCGAGAGGAAATCATGCAGCGCCTTTGGGAAAGTGATGAGTTTATTGATGACAATACACTGACTGTAAATATGACTCGTCTGCGGAAAAAACTGGAAGAGTTAGGGGTACAGGAGTTTATCAAGACAAAGAAAGGAATCGGGTATATTATCAAATGATCAGATTAGCAGGTGCATATCTCAAAAAATGCCGAAAGGTGATTGCAGTATATATTGGGATTGTAACTATTTTTTTCGTTGTATTTTTCTTGTCATCGGTTCCGGTTGACACTGTGCAGTATGCTGCTTTTTTGTCTGCAGTTTTGATGTGCATTGTTGGGATAATTGATTTTGCAGATTTTGTGCGTCGATCTGGAAAGCTTCACGATATTTCAATGCAGCAACAAATGGAACTTAGCAGTCTTCCAAAAGCGAAGGAATCTATCGAGGACCAGTATCAGGAACTGCTGATCCGCCTGGAAGCATACAGAAGAGAGTTGGAGTCAGAAGCGGAAATTAATTATCAGGAAATGGTTGATTACTATACATTGTGGGCTCACCAAATCAAAACACCAATTGCGGCGATGAAGCTTTTGAATCAGTCAGACCAGATCGATCGAAGAGCGATGGAAGCGGAACTTTTTAAGACGGAGCAGTATGTGGAGATGGTATTATCTTATCTGCGTGCGGGAAATCTATCCTCCGATCTTGTCCTGCAGCGCTATTTTCTCGATGAAATTGCAAAAAAGGCAATCCGCAAATATTCTTCCTTGTTCATTTTGAAAAAAATCGAATTGGAATTTCACCCATCGAAGGTGGAAGTACTGACCGATGAACGGTGGGCAGTGTTTGTTGTGGAGCAGATTTTATCTAATGCATTAAAATACACAAAAAAAGGGAAAATCATTGTTCAGATAAAAGGGGACAGCATCATCGTGCAAGATACCGGAATCGGAATCAGCAGGGAAGATCTGCCAAGAGTGATGGAGAAAGGCTTTACCGGCTACAATGGCAGACAGGATAGAAAGTCTACAGGAATCGGGTTGTATCTCTGTAAAAAAATTATGAAAAAATTGGGACATTTGATTGAAATTGAATCCGAAGTGGGAAAAGGAACGACAGTGATCCTGAACTTTGGACGTGAATTTGAGATTGCAGAGTAGTGGGTGTTTGGCTTATAAATAGTTATTAGTATATATGATAGGTGAATGATTTACTTTCCTACAAATCTTTGATAAAATTATGTACGGTTTTGGTCATGGCAGATCACAAAGGAAGTGTTCGCACATGAGAGAGAAAGTACATCGATACACTTAAGGAGGAAATGAGAGATGTTAGAGAAGTTGTTTAAATTAAAGGAGAACAACACGACTGTGAAGACAGAAGTGCTTGCCGGAATCACAACATTTATGACGATGGCATATATTCTGGCAGTCAACCCAAGCATTCTGGCGGCGGCCGGGATGGATCAAGGTGCAGTGTTTACTGCAACTGCGTTGGCGGCATGTTTAGGAACGATGTTGATGGCAATTTTTGCAAATTATCCATTTGCGCTGGCTCCGGGAATGGGGCTGAATGCATATTTTGCATACACAGTTGTAATTGGTATGGGATATAGCTGGCAGATCGCGCTGGCAGCAGTTTTTGTAGAAGGTCTTGTGTTCATTGTATTGTCTGTGACAAATGTGCGTGAGGCGATTTTTAATGCAATTCCGCTGAACTTAAAGTCAGCAGTGAGTGTGGGAATCGGTCTGTTTATCGCATTCATCGGACTGCAGAATGCAAAGATTGTAATTGGTGGATCTACTTTGGTGCAGTTGTTTTCTATTGAAGGATATAATGAACTGAATGGTGTGAAAGCATCTATGAACGATGTAGGGATCACGGTACTTCTTGCAGTGATCGGTGTGATCATCACAGCAATTCTTGTTGTAAAAAATGTAAAGGGAAATATTTTATGGGGAATTCTGATCACATGGATCCTTGGAATCCTTTGTCAGATCAGTGGTCTCTATGTTCCAAATGCAGAACTCGGAATGTTTAGTCTGTTACCGGATTTCAGCAAAGGAATCAGTGTGCCGAGTCTTGCACCGATTTTTGGAAAACTGAGTTTTTCAGGAATTAATATCGGACAGTTTATTATCGTTGTGTTCGCATTCTTGTTTGTAGATATTTTTGATACGCTTGGAACACTGATCGGTGTTTCGACAAAGGCTGGTATGCTTGATCAGGAAGGAAAGCTTCCGAAAATTAAAGGAGCACTGATGGCAGATGCGGTTGCTACAACAGCAGGTGCAGTACTTGGAACATCGACGGTGACGACTTTTGTTGAAAGTGCTTCCGGTGTCTCAGAAGGAGGAAGAACAGGATTGACAGCAGTGACAACGGCAGTTTTATTCGGAGCATCGTTATTGCTTTCACCGATTTTCCTTGCCATTCCATCATTTGCGACAGCGCCGGCACTGATCGTTGTTGGATTCTATATGCTGACCAATGTAGTAAATATTGATTTCGCTGATTTTACAGAAGGGCTTCCTTGCTTTATCTGTATCGCAGCAATGCCGTTTTTCTACAGCATTTCAGAAGGAATTGCTATGGGAGTCATCACTTATGTTGTGATCAATCTTGTAGCAGGAAAAGCAAAAGAAAAGAAGATGAGTTTATTGATGATCATCCTTGCTGTTCTGTTTGTAGGAAAATATTTCTTGTTATAAAAATCCATGACCATAGTTTTGGTAAGAAAATAGAAAGAATCTCCGGACAGGAAAAAGAAAACTGTTCGGAGATTTTTTATTTCTTTCAAAAATGTAAGATAGCGAAGAAAAATGTAAGGGAAAACGATGGCAGAGAAAACCGGATATTTTGTATAATGACACTGTGATCGAAAGACAGGAGGTAATGAATATGGCATTATTGGAAGTAAATAATCTAAAGAAAATTTATACAACCCGATTTGGAGGAACACAGGTGGAAGCATTGCGAAATGTGAATTTTTCCGTGGAACCGCGAGAATACGTGGCAATCATGGGAGAATCCGGTTCGGGAAAAACGACATTGTTGAACATATTGGCTGCGCTTGACAGACCGACGAGCGGCAAAGTGTTTCTGAAAGGACGAGAGCTTGGAACAATCAAAGAGAAAGAGATGGCGGCATTCCGCAGGCAGAACTTAGGGTTTGTTTTTCAAGATTTTAATCTGCTCGACACTTTTTCGCTGCAGGACAATATTTTCCTTCCGCTGGTCCTCTCCGGGAAGAAGTATCCGGAGATGGCGCGCAGACTGGAGCCGATTGCGGCATCGCTTGGAATTGAGAAACTTTTAAAGAAATTTCCTTACGAGGTGTCTGGCGGGCAAAAACAACGGGCAGCAGTTGCAAGGGCATTGATCACAAAACCACAGCTGATCTTGGCAGATGAACCGACAGGAGCGCTTGATTCCAGATCGGCAGATGAACTTTTGGATTTGTTTCATGAAATTAATGAGAACGGACAGACGATTCTGATGGTGACGCACAGTATTAAGGCGGCAAGTACTGCGAAAAGGGTGCTCTTTATTAAGGATGGGGAGGTTTTCCATCAGCTCTATCGCGGAAATCTGTCGAATGAGCAGATGTACCAGAAAATCTCTGACACATTGACAGTTCTTGCTACGGGAGGTGAACAAGGTGAGTAGATCGGTTTATACAAAGCTGGCACTGACCAATCTGAAAAACAACAGAAAGACTTATGTGCCGTATATGCTGACTGCCATTGTAACCGTGATGATGTATTACATTTTGTGTGGACTTGCAAGTGGCAGTTCAGTCGGTGACGGGACATTGCAGATGGTATTAGAATATTCTTTGTCAGTAGTAGTGATTTTCTCGGTACTGTTTTTGTTCTACACGAATAGCTTTCTGATGAAACGACGAAAAAAAGAGATCGGTGTTTATAATATTTTGGGTCTGGGAAAGCAACACATTGCTAAAATGCTGACAATGGAAACAATTGTGACAGCATCTGTAAGCATTGTAGGTGGAATACTGGCGGGTCTTACGTTTGAAAAATTGATGTATTTGTGTCTGCAGAAACTATTACGGTTTGAAACGGGGATGAAGTCAGAATTTCATATGGAGACAGTTTTTTCAACGGCGGTGCTGTTTTTTGGGATTTTTGCACTGACACTTTGCTATAATCTGCTGCAGATCCGGCTGTCAAACCCATCAGAGTTACTGCGGGCAGGAAAAGAAGGGGAAAAAGAACCGCGGACGAAATGGGTGCTTGCCTTAGTGGGAACAGTATTTCTTGGAATCGGATATTACATTGCGTTGACGACAGAATCTCCACTGGAAGCAATCCCTAAATTTTTTCTGGCGGTAATCTGTGTGATCATCGGCACTTATGCATTATTTATTGCAGGGAGCATCGCATTTCTGAAATTTTTGAAGGGAAGGAAGCGTTTTTATTATCAGACAAAACATTTTGTCTCTGTGTCAGGAATGATCTACCGAATGAAGCAAAATGGAGCAGGCCTTGCAAATATCTGTATTTTAAGTACGATTGTGCTTGTTATGATTTCGGCAACTGCATCACTGTATCTAGGAATTGATGATGTCATATCCAGCCGCTATCCGAGAGAGAGCCGGATAAAAACTAGCTTTTCTACACCCGAGCAGGACAGACAAATGCGTCAAATAGCAGAAGAAGTCTATGGGAAATATGATGTGAAAATGGTCGAAACGATGGAATACCATTACGGTTCATTTGTCTCAGTGTTTGACGGTGAACGATTTCTCAAGGAAAATGAGGTGAGTCAGGAAGATATGCTGGAAGTATGCCAGGTATATTTGATTCCGCTGGAAGATTATAATCAGATGGAGGGAATGTCGATATCGCTTGCGCAGGATGAGATGCTGGTGTATGTATCTAATGAAAAGAAAGAACTTCCAGGAACGCTTGCTTTTGGAGAGCGAAGATATCATGTCATACAGCAGTTAAAAGAACTAAAAATTGCGGGAAGTTCTACGCAAAATATGGCAGAGAATTATTATGTGATTTTGCCGGATATGGAATCAATCAATGGCATTTTGAAGGCGATGTATCAGGACAGTGGAATGAAAGAGGAGTATATCCAGGAGGCTTCTGTTATTTCTTATACACTACAGTCGAATTTAGAGGGGACTGAGGAAAATTGCAAGAAAGCGATTGCAGAACTGCGTGCAGCGTTTGAAGCATCAGGAATTCCGGGATTTTATGAAACGAGACAGGAAGGAAAAGAAGGGATGTTTTCTATATTTGGAGGTTTGCTGTTCATTGGTATTTATCTTGGAATATTATTTTTGATGGCAACGGTTTTAATTATTTACTATAAGCAGATTTCGGAAGGATATGAGGATCGTGAGCGGTATCAGATTATGCAGAAAGTGGGGATGAGCAAAAAAGAAGTGAGAGACTCTATTAAAAGCCAGGTATTGCTTGTATTCTTTCTGCCGCTTGGAGCATCCATTCTTCACATTGCTGTGGCATTTAAGGTGTTGACAAAGTTGTTGGCAGGATTTGGATTTACCAATACAATGTTGTTTCTCGGATGTACTGTGGCAGTCTCATTGCTTTTTGCAGTGTTTTATATCATTACTTTTGCAGTAACTGCAAGGGAATACTACAAAATTGTGGAATAGATTATTGCTCTTTGGGAAATGGTTCGATGAGAGGGAGAAGAGAAGCTTTAAAAAGTATCTGAAAAGTCTGTCATGAAAGCATTGCAAGAACATGGAGGATAATGCTATAATTTATTATCATGCAATGAAGAAAAAGCAATGTAAGAAACGACAAGTAGGTGAACGATTTGAAGAATAAAATCAAACATTTCTCAGAGGGCGATTTTCGAGCGATCCAACCGAAAATCCGACTTCCCGAGACGAAGATCATAATGAAGATCGGAGAGGGGAAAGTTTATCATGGAGAATTTTTAATAGAGAACGAAGAAGAGGGAGACGTAAGAGGTCTTGTCTATGCCTCTTCTTTTCGCATGCATTGCAGCGAACAAGGATTTGAAGGGCATCAGGTTAAGATTCATTTCACATACGATGCGTCAGGAATGCTTCCCGGGCAGATAGAGAAGGGGTATTTTACGATTGTATGCAGTGGGGGAGAATTTGAACTTCCGTTTACTGCGATCATTGAAAAGCCGTATGTTATGACATCTGTTGGGAAAGTACAAGATATGGAAAGCTTTCGCAGGCTGGCAGAGAAAGATTACCTGGAGGCAGCGAGGCTGTTTCGCTCAAGAGATTTTTATCAGATTTTAAAATATGAAGAGAAGCGTTGGAGCAATCTGTACAGCAATATGAGAAAATGGTCTCTGGATGAACAGGGATTGGAAGAATTTTTAGTTGGAACGAAGCAGAAAGAACGGATTTTTCTGACATTGTCAGAAGAGACGGAATCGTTTTTTGATCTGCAGACGTCTAAAAAAGAAGCAATCCGTATTACAAAAAACACGTGGGGATATATGGAAGTGGCCGTGGAGGTGAAAGGTGACTTCCTTTGTCTTGTACAGAATCGTTTTTCAACAGAAGACTTTGTTGGGAACCGGTATCAGTTAGAATATGTAATTGAAAGTGATCTGCTTCATGGCGGGAAAAATTACGGGGAGATCGTTATTCGCACTCCCTATGAGACATTGACATATACGGTTGTAGTTTCTCAAAACCCGGCAAAGAGCAGTGATAGGCGAGAGCAGGCAAAAGAATGGATCAAGCTTTTATCTTCTTATTTACAGTGTGAAGCCGGAAAAGCTCAGAAGGAAATGTGGATTAAGGAGGCAAAAGGATATATCCAAAGAAGGCAGCAGGAAGATTCGGACAATGATCTATATCTGTTATTACAAGCACAGCTTGCCATATTAGAGGGACGTAAAAAGGATGCTCAGGATAATTTAGATCAATATAGTTACAGCAGATTTTCTTTGAGCAAGAAATTTGAGATGGATGCATATTACCTTTATTTGACTGCGGTCTGCCGGGTTGAAGAAGCATACACGAAGAAAACGGTAGAAGACATTCGAAGAATGTATATGAAAAACCGAGAATCCTGGCAGATTCTGTGCATTTTAGTGGAATTAGATGAAATTTATCAGGACAGACAGGAGAAACTTTCTCGTCTGGAGGAACAGTATCAAAAAGGTGCAAATAGTATTTTGTTTTATTTGCAGGCATACCGGTGTTATAGGGAGCAACCGGAATGTATTAAAAAGCTTGGGGCATTTGAAATCCGTGTCTTTTCTTTTGCGGCAAAATATGGTCTGCTCAGTGAGGAAGTCGCATTATATATCGCGAATCTTGCCACACAGTTAAAAGGATTTGATAAGAACATTTACCAGATCCTTGGGAAAGCTTACGAACAATATCCGGATCCGATGATTTTAAATGCAGTCTGCACAATGTTGATCAAGGGAAGCAGACTGGATGGAGAATATTTTGTGTGGTATGAGCGGGCGGTCAAAGCAGGTCTGAAGATTGCACAACTCTATGAATCTTATATGATCACAATTCATGGTAAAAAAGCGAAGGAACCCCTGCCAAAATCTATTTATCTGTATTTTCTGCACGGATCTGTGCTGGATTATACGAAGCTTGCAGTGTTATATGCAAATGTGATTCTTCATGTAGAGGAGACAAGTGAGCTATATGGACAATATAGGGAGAAGATGGAACAGTTTGCATTGACCCAGCTGGAGAAAAAGCATATTACAGAGCCGCTCCGGATCATTTATAAACGCTTTTTAAATGAAGAAAATCTGACTCCAAAACGAAGGGAAGCTTTGAATGAAATCTGTCATGTCTATGAGGTGATCGTGCAGTCTGACCGGATGAAATCAGTAATCGTAATCAACGCCGAAGGAGAGATTGCAAACAGAGTTTCCGTGATCGATGGAAAAGCACAAATCCATCTGTATTCGAAGGAAGACCGCATTGTCTGGGAAGGAAGAAATGGGATCCACTATGTAGAATCTGTAAATTATGAGAGCAGACGTCTCTTTTATGATAAGCATTATTTAGAATTGTGCAGACCGGATCCAGAGCAGGAAGAGGAAGAAGGATACTGCAGCCGACCGCTGACGTTTGAAGAGGTGCAGGACAATGGATTAGAACAGTATGAGCACGAAGAGGTTTTTCATCTATGTAGCAAAAAAATCAGAGAGGATAACTATGCCGAAGATGATTTTCTCACCTATCTGACCTTCTCTTTGTTCCAGGAGGAATATTATGATAAGACAGTGCTGACTTATCTGGCAAATTACTATTGTGGACCGACAAAAGATATGAAACGGCTTTGGCGTGTGGCGAGAGAGTATGAGATACAGACCTTCCAGTTAGCAGAACGTATTTTAACACAGATGCTGTTTTCTGAGCAGATGTTTGGGGAGGCGGAGATTTTTCTGGATTACTATTATGGAAAGCCATATTATCGTTTGAAATGGGCATATCTTGTTTATGTGTGCAGAGAGTATGTCACAAAGCAAAGAGAGATTGCCGATGAAGTGATGGAAATTTTATGTATGGAATATCATCACCAGTCCACGATACCAGAAGTGTGTCAGATTGCTGTACTTCAGTATTATGCAGATCATGCGTGGGGAGATGTTCAGGAAAACATGCTCTTGACGTTTCTGCGCGAACTGAGTATCCGCCAGATTTATTTTCCGTTTTTCTTACAGTATCGCAAAGACTGGTTAAAGGAACTCCAGCTATATGATAAGACGATGGTAGCATATTATGCAAAAAAGAAAGGGAAAGTAACTTTTCGATATCAACTGATCCGGGATGGAGAAGAGGCAGGAGAGTATCATTCGGAGGTACTTGGTCCGGTCTATGAGAATGTCTATGTGAAGTCGATGATCTTGTTTGAAGGAGAAGAACTCCGCTATTATTTCGTGGAATCTGGTGAAAAGAGTGAGATTCGTACGGAAAAGGCAGTCTGCAGGAAAGTGGATCGACAGAAGGAGATTGGAAAATATATGCGCATCAACCAGCTGATCCGCGAAGGACAAAAGCAAGAACTGATAGAAAATTTTGCAGAGGAAGAGCAGATGTCAGAACTTCTGTTTCCGATTTATTGATAGGGGGGAGAGATATGGGACAAGGCAGTATTATTGGATATGATCTGAGTGAAGAAGGATGCCAGATCAGTTATTATAATGAAGCGCAGCATGAGCCGGAGACAGTGAAAAACGAGTCCGGAGAATATCAGATTCCTCTTGTGATCGGATGCAAGAATGATGCATGGTATATCGGGGAAGAGGCTCGCAGTCATGCAAAACACAAGGATGGGGCGATGGCGACAGATCTGCTTGCCAAAAGTATGCACGGAGCTAAGATCCATTTGGGGAGAAGAACTTACGATGCAGTGTGGCTTCTTGCAAAATTTATCCGTCTCACACTTCAGCAGTTTGACAAGATTGAGTCGATTGTCTTCTGTGTGCCCGAGATGAGTCCGGATATTGCAAGGATGCTGAGGGGCATTGGACAGCGGATGGGGATCGAACGGAAGAAGATTCATGTGCAGGACTACAAAGAAAGTTACTGCTATTTTATGTTTTATCAGCCAAAAGAGCTTTGGCAATATGAATCAGCGCTGTTTTACTGTGACAAAAGACAGATTAAGGCATATATGTTAAGTCAGATTGTGGCGGGAGCAAAGTTGAAGAAGCAGACGTTTGTCACTGTTGATGAGGTGGCAAGTGCTCAGATGGAAGAGCTGAAAGCGGTGTATCCGGTGCTGAATGTCGAGCAGGCTAAGATGGCAGATTTTCGCTTTCAAAAATTTATCGAGAGTGTATTTGAGAAAAAAATCGTTTCCTCTGTATTTTTGATGGGAGAAGGATTTGAAAATAACTGGTATCCGAATTCCTTGAAGGTGTTGTGTAATGGAAGAAGGGCATTTCTTGGAAATAATCTGTACAGCAAAGGAGCATGCTATACAGCATACCAGCGTGGACAGGAAGAACTGATGAAAGAACAGGAAGGGCCGGTGTATCTTGATGAAAGTAAGCTGAAAGAGCAGATTTCTATTCAGCTGCGGCAGCATGGAAAAGAAGAATGGTACCCACTTGTACCATGGGGCAGACATTGGTATGAAGGAGATGGTCAGTGGGAAGTGCTTTTAGAAGACACGGATGATATTGAAATCAAGGTGGAGTCCTTGCTGACCGGCACATCACGCATCGAGCGCGTGCAAGTAAATGAGCTTCCAAAACGTGCAAAATATACGATCCGGCTTCAAGTAGAAGTTCTTTTTGTCGAAGAGAATGTCTGCAAGATTCTGTTTAAAGATGTCGGATTTGGAGAATTTTTCCCGGCTACAGATTTTGTCAGGGAACATATGATTTATTTAGGAGGAAGAAATGAGCAGTTTGATACTATGTAATAAAAAGCGCGCAAAACAGCCGTACGAAGTGTCGCGGATCCACTGCCGGATCTACACATTGGAAGAACTCTGCTATTATCTCTCCAATAATCTGTATCTGATTGATTATACGATTGTCAATGAGAGACTCTGTGACTGGATAGAAGCAGAACTTGGGCTTCCAAGGCTGGCAGAGCAACTTCGGACGATGCTGCAAAAACATAGCTCGGAAGAGCGATTTGTCATGCGGATTTTGTCGAGCTCTTCGATTTATACAGCGGGAGAACTGCAGCAGATCCAAAATATTTTGGACCGGTTGAAAAATCAAAAAGAAATTGAACGACAGAAATATAAAGCGGATAATCTTTTGGAAAACAGAGAATTCGAAGATGCGATTCTTGTGTATCAGTCCATTTTATATGGCGATAGGGATGATTCGGTGGAAGATTCTTTTTATGGAAAGATTTATGCGTGCCTTGGATCGGCATATGGCAGACAATTTCTTTACCGGGAAGCGATGGAGATGTATGAAAAGGCGTTTCAGACATACAAAGAGCCGTCGATCGTCAAAGCATATATTTACTGTGCGTATAAGGCGTATACAAAGGAAGAATATGAACTCTTTCTGCTGAAAAACACAGTGTACCCGAAAGTGCACCGGGAACTGATGGAGGAACTGCAGACATACGCACAGGAAAAACGTGAAGAAGGAAAAGCAAAGCTGCTGGAAATTGAAAAGATAAAATCAACGTACCGACGCAATCAACTTTGCTGATTGAAAAATAGGAAAGGAACTGGTGAAAGAATATGAAAAAAATGGAACAACTCTATGAGGGAAAAGCAAAAAGAGTATTTCTGACCGAAGATCCTGAGGTGGTGATCGTATCTTATAAGGATGATGCGACAGCATTTAATGGAGAGAAGAAAGGTACGATTTCTGGAAAAGGAGTGGTCAATAACCGGATGACAAATCATGTTTTTAAGATGATGGAAAAAGAAGGAATCCCTACTCATCTGGTAGAAGAGTTAAATGACCGTGAAACTGCTGTGAAGAAAGTGGAGATTGTACCACTTGAGGTGATTGTAAGAAATGTGGCAGCCGGGAGCTTTTCAAAACGGATGGGTGTCGAAGAAGGAACAGAACTCCTGTGCCCAATTTTAGAATTTAGTTATAAAAATGATGAACTTGGAGATCCATTTATTAATGATGATTATGCGTTAGCACTGGGATTGGCAGAGCAGGAGGAGATTGACACCATTCGTACTTATGCAAAAAAGGTAAATGAATTTTTGAAAGGATATTTCCTAGATGCAGGTATGAAATTGATTGATTTTAAAATTGAATTTGGACGATTGCCGGATGGAACAATCATTCTTGCAGATGAAGTGTCACCGGATACATGCAGACTCTGGGATGTAGATACCAATGAAAAACTTGACAAAGACAGATTCCGCCGTGATATGGGGAACGTCGAGGAAGCCTATGAAGAGGTCTTCCGCCGTCTTGGACTTTTATAAAGAAAAGTAGAAGGAGAATAATAATATGAGCACTGACAGATATCAAAGCCCGTTATCAGAAAGATATGCAAGTAAAGAAATGCAGTTTGTCTTCTCGCCGGATATGAAATTCCGCACATGGAGAAAGCTCTGGATCGCGCTTGCGGAGACAGAAAGAGAACTTGGACTAAATATTACGGAAGAACAGATTGAAGAAATGAAGGCGCACGCAGATTGTATCAACTACGATGTGGCAAGAGCGCGTGAAAAAGTAGTACGACATGATGTGATGGCGCATGTGTATGCTTTTGGCCAGCAATGCCCGAAGGCGAAAGGAATTATACATCTTGGAGCTACATCTTGTTATGTTGGAGATAATACAGATATTATTGTGATGGCAGAGGCGCTTAAAATTGTGAAAAAGAAATTGGTCAATGTTATCGCAGAACTTGCAAAGTTTGCAAATGAGTATAAAGCACTTCCGACGCTTGCGTTCACGCATTTTCAGCCGGCACAGCCTACGACAGTTGGAAAGAGGGCAACGCTTTGGATGCAGGAGTTTCTGATGGATCTGGAAGATTTGGAATATGTAGCCGGAAGTCTGAAACTTCTCGGCTCCAAAGGAACAACAGGGACTCAGGCAAGCTTTTTGGAACTGTTTGATGGGGACCAGGACACCATCGATAAGATTGATCCGATGATTGCACAGAAAATGGGATTTAAAGCCTGCTATCCGGTTTCCGGTCAGACTTACTCTAGAAAAGTAGATACAAGGGTGTTAAATGTTCTTGCGGGAATTGCGGCAAGTGCGCACAAATTTTCTAATGATATTCGTTTGCTTCAACATTTAAAAGAAGTAGAAGAGCCATTTGAAAAATCCCAGATAGGGTCTTCTGCGATGGCTTATAAGAGAAATCCAATGCGGAGCGAGAGGATTGCGTCTCTGTCCAGATATGTGATGGCAGATGCACTGAATCCGGCAATCACATCTGCTACACAGTGGTTTGAAAGAACTTTAGATGATTCTGCAAACAAAAGGCTTAGTATACCAGAAGGATTTTTGGCAATAGATGGTATTTTGGATCTGTGCCTGAATGTGGTGGATGGACTTGTCGTATATCCGAAGGTGATTGAAAAGCGTCTGCGTGCAGAACTTCCATTTATGGCGACAGAAAATATTATGATGGATGCAGTAAAGGCCGGAGGAGACAGACAGGAACTTCATGAGAGAATTCGCGAACTTTCTATGGAGGCAGGACGCAATGTAAAGGAAAAAGGTCTGGATAATAATTTGTTGGAATTAATTGCGGCAGATCCGGCATTTAATATGACATTGGAAGAATTGCAGCAAACAATGGAACCGTCCAGATATACAGGACGGGCGAAAGAACAGGTAGAAAGCTTCCTTGAGAATGTAATCCGTCCGGTTTTAGAAGAGAATCAAGCAGTTCTTGGAATGACCGCTGAGATCAATGTCTAATGTACGATAGCGCTGTAAGTGTGGAAGTAGAAGAAATATTGTAACAATTGCAATAAATAGATATTTTGTATAGAAAGAAAAGAGACGAATGCCAAACGGACATTCGTCTTTTTTCATAGGTTTTTTGTTGAAAGCGGTTTGTTTTCTGTCGAAAACTAGCAAATTGACAAAAATTTGACTAAGATTTCAAAAGATGAAAAAAGACAATAGACAAAATGAACAAAATAAGATATAATGAAATATGCAAAATAAATAAAAAACAAAGTTCATATATAGAAGATATAAATAAACACCTAAAAATGTGTAAAAATCTGAACAAAGATGTGTAAAATGCATAAAAAGAGTTGAAATAATCCCGCTCATCATGTAATATATATGACATAAGAGATATTCAATAAAACCACCGAAAAAACGGTGCGTGAGGAGGGATTTGTTTGAGTCTGAATGATTTAGTAGTAGCCATTCAAGGTGTACTAGCAGACAAAATCCTGATTGTGGTTTTGGTAGGTGCTGGACTTTGGTTCACATTTAACCTTGGCTTCATTCAGGTAAGAGGATTCGGAGAAGGCTGGAAACGTACTTTTGGAGGTCTCTTCAAAAAAAGCGACAAGGCCGGAAAAGAAGGAATGTCTTCCTTCCAGGCGTTAGCAACAGCAATCGCGGCACAAGTAGGTACAGGTAACCTTGCGGGAGCAGCAACAGCAATCGCTATGGGTGGTCCTGGAGCAATTTTCTGGATGTGGGTAAGTGCTTTCTTAGGAATGGCAACAATTTATGCCGAAGCACTTATGGCTCAGAAGTACAAACAGGTCGGAGATGACGGAACAGTTACCGGAGGTCCTGTATACTACATCAGAGCAGCATTTACTGGAAAATTCGGTAAGATTCTTGCAGCAACATTTGCAGTACTCATTATCTTTGCATTAGGCTTTATGGGAAATGCAGTACAGTCTAACTCCATTGGAGATGCATTCGGAACAGCATTTGGAATTAATCCATGGATTGTCGGTGTTATTATCGCAGCTATTTCGTTGTTTGTCTTTGTGGGAGGTATTTCAAGAATTGCTTCTTTAACAGAAAAGATCGTTCCGATCATGGCAGCATTCTACATTGTGGGTGCATTGATTGTCATCATCTGTAACGGAAGTATGATTCCGAAAGCATTTCACGATATCTTCGTAGGAGCTTTCAATCCGCAGGCAATCGGCGGTGGAGTTCTTGGCTGGACAGTATCTAGAGCGCTTGCAAGAGGTGTTGGACGTGGATTGTTCTCGAATGAAGCAGGTATGGGATCTACGCCACATGCACATGCAGTTGCAAAGGTAGATCATCCTGTAGAACAAGGTTTTGTTGCTATGATGGGTGTGTTTATTGATACATTTGTTGTTCTGACTTTAACAGCACTTGTAGTCCTTACAAGTGGTATGGTAGGACAGACAGATCCATTGACAGGAGCAGCTTTCACAGGAACAGCTCTTACACAGGCTGGATTTGCAAGTGTATTTGGAAAATTTGGAGAAGTTTTCATTGCAATCTGTATGTTCTTCTTCGCATTTTCTACAATCATTGGATGGTATTTCTTCGGTGAAGCAAATATCAAGTACTTATTTGGATCAAAAGCAGTAAAAGTATATGCGATTCTTGTAGCGGTATGTATCGTAGCAGGATCAGCAGTAAAAGTTGATTTGATCTGGAACATGGCAGACTGCTTCAACAGTGCAATGGTAATTCCGAATATTATCGGTCTGTTTGCACTGAGTAAGGTAGTAAAAGAAGTACACAAAGATTACTTTAATAACTTCAAGCCAAAACAGATGAAGAAAAAATAAATATTGGAAAAGAAGATGGGAAGATATTTCTTGTGAGAGCGTTTCTGAAACAGGGAACCGCCGAAGATGCAAACCAGGTAACGGTCAATTAACTGGTGAAACTTTCAGGCAAAAGGAGTGAGAAATGGACCATATTCTGGACTTGGACGTAATGTCAGAAAAGAACAGAAAGGACGACTTGGTAGCAACAGTTACGAAAGCCGTCCTTTTTTTAACAACAAGGTGAGAACATGAAAAAAGCATTTAAGATAGTAACAAACAATCCCTTAGTAAAAGAAACATTAGAAAATGAATATCATATTGAATTCGTAGAGTGCTCCTATGAGGAGATACTTAGAAAAGTAAGAAACTATATTTATGAAGGATATGAGCTTCTGACACATCCGCTGTCTGGGAGTGTGAAGCCGAATGAAACACCGTATAAATCGATTATGGTGTCAGAAAAGAAAGAAAAGCTGGATCCGCGGTCTATGGAGATTATTGAGTATGCGATTCAGTCTTGTAAAAAATTTCAGTTTAAATCAGATAAGTATGCACCGGAAGTATATGAAGATTTTCAAGTGGTAGATTTGAAATTGATTGAGAGTGCAATTCCGTCTGCGATTTTTTAAAGAAAGAATCGCAGATGGAAGTGGATAGCAAGAGAAAATGAAAAATTCAATGACATTGGCTGTAATAGTACGTTAAGGTACTTAAAGCATATATAACTAAACACAATAAAGGAGGGAATTTACAGTGAGAAGATTAGAATTAGGTCACATTAACATTAAAGACATTCAGTTTGGACCAGAGTCTAAAATTGAAGATGGTGTACTTTACGTTGATGAAGAAGCTGTAAAAGCAATCGTTCTTGAGGACGAAAGAATTAAAGACTGCAAGCTTGATATTGCAAGACCGGGTGAGAGCGTGAGAATCACACCTGTAAAAGATGTTATCGAGCCACGTGTGAAAGTTGAAGGTCGTGGAGGGATTTTCCCAGGTGTAATCAGCAAAGTGGATACAGTTGGTGAAGGTAAAACATATGCACTCAAAGGTATGGCTGTTGTTACAGCAGGTAAGATCGTTGGTTTCCAGGAAGGTATCATCGATATGACAGGCCCGGGTGCAGAATATACACCATTCTCAAAATTAAACAACTTAGTTGTTGTATGTGAACCTGTAGAAGGAATCAAACAGCACGATTATGAGCCAGCTGTAAGATTTGCAGGATTCAGAGTAGCTGTTTACCTTGGAGAGTTAGCTCGTGAACTGACACCAGATAAAACAGAAGTATTTGAAACATATGGAGTTATGGAAGGTGCTGAAAAATTCCCAGGACTTCCAAGAGTAGCATATGTTCAGATGTTACAGTCTCAGGGATTACTTCACGATACATATGTATACGGAGTAGATGCTAAGAAAACATTATCTACAATTATGACACCAACAGAAATTATGGACGGTGCTATCGTATCTGGTAACTGTGTATCTGCATGTGATAAGAACCCTACATATGTACATGAAAACAATGGTGTTGTACATGATTTATTTGAAGAACACGGTAAAACATTAAACTTTGTTTGCCATATTATTACAAACGAAAACGTATACCTTGCTGATAAGCAGCGCTCATCAGACTGGACAGCTAAACTTTGCCGTTTATTAGATCTTGATGGTATCGTATTATCTCAGGAAGGTTTCGGTAACCCAGATACAGACCTTATCATGAACTGTAAGAAAATCGAAGCTGAAGGCGTTAAGACAGTAATCATTACTGACGAATATGCTGGACGTGATGGAAAATCTCAGTCATTAGCAGATGCTGACGTAGCAGCTGACGCAGTAATCACAGGCGGAAATGCTAACCAGGTAATCGTGCTTCCAAAACTTGACAAAGTGATCGGAACATTAGATTACGTGAACACAATCGCTGGTGGTAACGAACACAGCTTACGTGAAGATGGAACAATTGAAGTTGAAATCCAGGCAATTACTGGTGCAACAAACGAAACAGGTTTCGGTTACTTAAGTGCAAGATAGGGAAGGAGGAAAAACATAATGATTAAAGTAGTACATTATATCAACCAGTTCTTCGCACAGATCGGTGGAGAAGAAAAAGCTCACATCCCAGCTGAACGTCACGATGGTGAAGTAATGGGACCTGGGGCAGCTTTCAAAGCAGCTTTCAAAGATGAAGCAGAGATTATTTCTACAATCGTATGTGGTGACTCTTACTTCAACGAAAATCTTGAAGAAGCAAAAGCAACAATTTTAGCATGGGTAAAAGAGTTAAATCCAGATGTATTTATCGCTGGACCAGCTTTCAACGCTGGACGTTACGGTGTAGCTTGTGGTACAATCTGTGACGCTGTTCAGGAAGAATTAGGAATTCCTGCAGTAACAGGTATGTATGTAGAAAACCCAGGTGCTGATATGTTCAAAAACAAAGTGTATACAGTACCTACAAAGAACAATGCAGCAGGTGCTAGAGATGCTGTTAAGAAGATGGCTCCTTTAGCTCTTAAATTAGCTAAAAAAGAAGCAATCGGTGCATCTTGCCAGGACAACTACATGCCAAACGGTGTACGTGTAAACTTCTTTGAAGAAAAACGTGGATCAAGACGTGCTGTAGATATGTTACTTAACAAATTAGCTGACAAGCCATACACAACAGAGTATCCGATGCCAGCATTCGACAGAGTAGCTCCACAGCCAGCTATCAAAGATCTTTCTAAAGCAACAATTGCTTTAGTAACATCTGGTGGTATTGTTCCAAAAGGAAATCCAGACCACATCGAGTCTTCAAACGCTTCTCACTACGGTGAATATGATATCACAGGCGTTATGGACTTAACAGAAGCAACATATGAGACAGCTCATGGTGGATACGATCCAGTATACGCTAACGAAGATGCTGACCGTGTTCTTCCAGTTGACGTTCTTCGTGAAATGGAGAAAAATGGAGTAATCGGAAAATTACACAATAAATTCTATACAACAGTTGGTAACGGAACAGCCGTAGCATCAGCAAAAGCTTTCTCTGAGGAATTCGCTCAGAAACTTATCGCTGACGGAGTTGACGCAGTTATCCTGACTTCTACTTGAGGTACTTGTACACGTTGCGGTGCAACGATGGTTAAAGGCGTAGAAGCTGCTGGAATTCCTGTAGTTCATATGTGTACAGTAACACCAATCTCTATGACAGTTGGTGCTAACAGAATCGTTCCTACAATTGCTATTCCTCATCCACTTGGAAACCCAGCTCTTGAGCCGGAAGAAGAATACAAATTGCGTAAGGGATTAGTTGAGAAAGCATTACATGCTCTCACAGTAGAAGTAGAAGATCAGACAATTTTTGAATAATTCTACAAGAAAGAAGGAGAACAACGTTATGAGCAAGATTTATGACGTAGTAATCCTGGGTGCAGGACCTGCTGGTTTAGCAGCAGGTCTGTACGCAGGAAGAGCAAGAATGTCCGTACTTATCGTAGAAAAAGGTAAAGACGGTGGACAGATTGCTATCACAGACGAGATTGAAAACTACCCAGGACAGATTGTTGAGGGTGAAAGCGGACCGTCTCTGATCGCCAGAATGACAGAACAGTGCGAAAAATTTGGCGTAGAAAGAGTAACAGATGTTATCAATGATGTTGTACTGGAAGGTGACGTGAAGAAACTGATCAGTGCAAAAGGAGAATACTGCGGTAAAACTCTTATCATTGCTACAGGTGCTTTTGCAAGACCAATTGGATGCAAAGGTGAAAAAGAATTCATGGGAAAAGGTGTTTCCTACTGTGCTACATGTGATGCGAACTTCTTCGAAGATTTTGAAGTATATGTAGTAGGTGGCGGCGACTCAGCTGTTGAAGAAGCTATGTACCTTACAAAATTCGCAAGAAAAGTTACAATCATCCACAGACGTGATGAACTTCGTGCAGCAAAATCTATTCAGGAAAAAGCATTCAAGAACCCGAAACTTCACTTTATGTGGGATACTGTTGTAGAGGAAGTTGGAGGAGATGGAATCCTTTCTGAAATGACAGTTAAGAATGTAAAAACTGGAGAGCTCACAAAGATCGTTGCCGATGAAGAAGACGGAATGTTTGGTGTATTCGGATTTATCGGAACATTACCAAGCACAAAGATCTTCGAAGGAAAAGGTCTTGAACTTGATGAAAGAGGATACATTCCAACAGATGATAATATGAAGACAAATATCCCAGGCGTATTTGCAGCAGGTGATGTTCGTGTGAAGAGTCTTCGTCAGGTAGTTACAGCTGCTGCAGACGGAGCAATCGCTACTACACAGTGCGAGAAATACATTAACGAAATGGAATAATTTTTCACAAGGAGGGCATGTAAAATGTTAGAAGTAGATAAAAATACATTTCAGGCAGAAGTATTAGAAGCAGAAGGATACGTATTCGTCGATTTCTTTGGTGATGGATGTGTACCATGCCAGGCATTAATGCCATTCGTACACTCTATGGCAGATCAGTACGGAGATAAATTAAAATTCACATCTCTGAATACAACAAAAGCTCGTCGTCTTGCTATTGGACAGAAAATCTTAGGACTTCCTGTTATGGCTATTTACAAAGACGGAGAAAAAGTAGAAGAACTTGTAAAAGATGACGCTACAGAAGCTAATATTGAAGCTATGATCAAAAAATACATCTAATTAGAAAATCTATTTGTATTTTTTAGAAAAAGCATGTATACTTAATGCGTACAAAGCCGAACAGGCTTTTGCGGGAGTGTGAAAGCATTCCAACTATAAATTTATACTAAAAGTAAAATGAAAGGAAGGAGAAAAAGCCATGGCAATTTTAGATGGAAAAAAAGTAATTATCATTGGCGACCGTGATGGTGTGCCAGGACCAGCTATTGCAGAATGTGTTAAGACAGCCGGTGGAGAAGTAGTTTTTTCTTCAACTGAATGCTTCGTCTGAACTAGCGCAGGTGCAATGGATCTTGAGAATCAGAAAAGAGTTAAAGACTTTGCAGACGAATTCGGTGCAGAGAATTTAGTAGTACTCGTTGGAGCAGCAGAAGGAGAGGCAGCAGGATTAGCTGCTGAGACAGTTACTGCTGGTGACCCAACATTCGCAGGACCATTGACAGGGGTCGAGTTAGGACTCACGGTATATCATGTATGTGAACCAGAATTGAAAGAAGAATTCGATGAAGCTGTTTACGATGAGCAGGTAGGTATGATGGAAATGGTACTTGACGTTGATGATATCGTAAGCGAGATGTCATCTATTCGTGAACAATTTTGTAAATATTTATAGAAGATAAGTATTTATAACGAAAATCTGATTTGATTTTGGGTTTTCTACGGGTGATGGAGTAAATGCTTACTTCATCACCCTTTATTTTTAGTATATATAAAAAATTCTCATTTTAAACATCTAAAAGAAAGGTGGAACCTTCAAATGAACAGTGTAATTAAAGGAGCCAGCTATGTACTGGCACATACTCCACAGATGGTAGTGTATAATGGAACAACTCAGACAACAGAGAGAGTTGTGAACCCAGAATCTGAATACTTAAAAGAACTTGAAAGTCATCTTCGTTCTTACGAAGAATGTGTAAACTACTGGCCAAACCAGGTATATATTGGAAACGCACATCCGGATGAACTCGCAGAAGTAGAGTTCCCTTACTATGATAAAGTAAAAGAAGGCGCAGAGAGATTTGGTAAATACGGTGAGATTATGCCAGAGAACGAATTCCTTCTTTTAGTTCAGACATGTGATATGTTTGAAGTTGTAAAATTAGACAAAGAATTTGTTGCAGCAACAAAAGAAGCATTTGTTTCTAATCCAATTATTACAGAAGCAATCGCAGCAAAAGTAGAAGAAGGTGTAGAACTTAGTGAAGTTGAGCATCTGGTAAACGAAGAACATGCAGAAGGACTTTACATCGCTGGCAAATTAGTTGGTTGTGTGAAGAGAGCACATGATATCGATGTGAACCTTTCTGCTCATGTAATGCATGAAAACATGATGAGCAAAGCTACAAGTGTACTTGCTTTATTATATGCTGTAAGAAACACAGGAATCGATGCAGGAGATATCGAGTACGTTATCGACTGTGCAGAAGAAGCTTGTGGTGATATGAATCAGCGTGGTGGTGGAAACTTTGCAAAAGCTGCAGCAGAAGTTGCTGGACTTATGAATGCAACAGGTTCTGACTCACGTGGATTCTGTGCTGGTCCTTCACATGCTTTAATTGAAGCAGCAGCTCTTGTAAAATCAGGTGCTTACAAATGTGTAGCTGTAACAGCTGGTGGATGTACAGCAAAACTTGGTATGAACGGAAAAGACCATGTGAAGAAAGGTCTTCCAATCTTAGAAGACTGTCTTGCAGGATTCTGTGTAATCATCGCAGAAAATGATGGTGTTAGCCCAGAAATCAACCTTGACATCTTAGGACGTCATACAGTTGGTACAGGATCTGCTCCACAGAACGTAATCGGAAGTCTTGTAGCTGATCCTCTTGCAAGAGTAGGATTAAAGATTACAGATATTGACAAATACTCTCCAGAAATGCAGAACCCAGATATTACAAAACCTGCAGGAGCTGGTGATGTTCCGTTAGCTAACTATAAGATGATCGCTGCTTTAGCTGTTAAAAAAGGTGATCTTGAGAAGAAAGATATGCCAGGATTTGCAGCAAAACATGGTCTGACAGGTTGGGCTCCGACTCAGGGACATATCCCTTCAGGTGTTCCGTACATCGGATTTGCAGTAGAAGATATCAAAGCAGGTAAGATCAAAAATGCTATGATCGTTGGTAAAGGAAGCTTATTCCTTGGCCGTATGACAAACCTTTTTGATGGTGTTTCATTTGTAATTCAGGCAAACACAGGTGCAGAAGACAATTCTGGTGTTTCTGAAGAAGAAGTAAAAGGATTGATCGCAAAAGCAATGAAAGATTTTGCAGAAACTCTTATGGCAGCAGAATAGAGAGGTGGACAAAATGGCAAATATAGAAAAAATGATTGCTTCCACTTTTATGGAGATTGCTCAGGGACTGGAGACAGGAAGCTTTGGCAAACGTCCTAAAATCGCTCTTACAGGTATGGGAAGCGAACACGGAGAAGAAAACTCCATGGCTGCAGCAATTGAGGCTGCAAAGGATGGAATCGATGTGTACTACATCGGTACATTAGAAGCAGAAGGAGTTACAACAGTCAAAGTGGCTAACGATGAAGAAGGCCACGATAAGATGGAAGAAATGCTGAAAAATAAAGAAGTGGATGCGGCAGTAACAATGCATTTCCCATTCCCAATCGGTGTTTCTACTGTTGGACGTTGTGTAACACCTGCAACTGCAAAAGAAATGTTTATTGCAAATACAACAGGTACATCCAGCACAGATCGTATCGAAGGTATGATTAAAAATGCAATCTACGGTGTAATCGCAGCAAAAGCTTGCGGGAAAAAGAACCCATCTGTTGGTATCTTAAATGTAGATGGCGCTCGTCAGACTGAGAAAGCTTTAAAAGAGCTTCAGAGCAACGGATATGATATTACATTTGCAGAGTCAGGAAGAGCTGACGGTGGATGTGTGATGAGAGGTAATGATGTGCTTCAGGCTTCTCCAGATATCATGGTTACAGATTCTCTTACAGGTAATATCCTTGTGAAGATGCTTTCTTCTTTCAATACAGGAGGAAGTTTTGAAGCAACAGGATTTGGATATGGACCAGGTATCGGTGAAGGATACGAACAGCTTGTTATGATCGTTTCCCGTGCTTCCGGTGCTCCTGTTATCGCAAATGCGATTCGTTATGCAGCACAGCTTGTACGTGGAAAAGTATTTGAAGTTGCAAAAGATGAATTTGCAGCAGTGAAAAAAGCTGGATTCAATGATATCCTTAACAAATACAAAACTGTAGCAAAACCAGCAGCAGCTGAAGAGGAAGTAAAAGAACCTCCGAAGGAGATTGTTACAGCACAGATTCCAGGTATCGAAGTAATGGATCTTGAAGATGCTGTAAAAGCACTCTGGAAGATTAATATTTATGCAGAAAGTGGAATGGGTTGTACAGGACCTATCATCCGTGTATCTGATGCAAATCTTGCAAAAGCAGAAGAAGAACTGAAAAAAGCAGGTTATATCAATTAATTAAGCCTCTAAGTATTTAGTTATAGAAAGAGAAAGCATTTCCGTGTGGGATGCTTTCTTTTTTCGGTTTTATATAAGGTGAATGGAAAACAATGAAGATAAAAACTGAAAATTAATGAAATAATTATAAATTATAAGAAATAAATGTCTATTTATTGAAATAGATGAAAATAAATGTTACAATATCTCTAATAAAAACGAAAGTGGGGGATATTGTATGACCGTAGAAAGATTGATGGACATTTTGAAGGAAAGCAAATATACTGTCGTTTTAAGCGGAAATGGAATGGTTCTAGAAAGCGATTATATGTTGATCCGCGACAGTCAGGAAAGCTACGATATCGAGAAGAAATATAGGTATTCTGCGGAGGAACTTTTCAGTAGTTCACTATTTTCTACAAGAAAAGAGTTATTCTATGAATTCTATCGAAATGAGATGCTCCCGCAATTAGAAAAGCCGCCGGGAGAAGGATTTTATGCTCTCGCAGCTTTAGAAAAGAAGGGTCTGATCGATACTGTGATCACAAGAAGAGTTTATCACCTTCCGACAAGAGCAGGCTGTAAAAATGTGATTGAACTGCATGGAAATATTTGCGAGCATTACTGTCCACATTGTGGGGAAGAATACTCTTTGGATTATATCAGACAGTCTCGGCGTGTTCCGCTTTGCACAAAATGTAATACAGCACTTCGTCCGAGGGCGGTTCTCTATGGCGAGATGGTAGACAATCAAGTGATGACAAAAGCGGCAGAAGAGGTAATGCGAGCAGATGTTGTTCTTGCACTTGGAACGAATTTAAAAACGACATTGTGTGAACAGCTGCTTGGGTATTATGGAGGCAACAGGTTGATCTTAATTACATTAAAGGAGCACTTTTCAGATAAGTATGCGGATGGAGTGATCCATGACAGAGTAGATCAGACATTGTTAAAGATACTTTGCCAGTCAGAAAATCTACATAAGTTATATTAAGATGAATCGTTATGGGAGATTTCTCAAGAGAAGGAGGAATCCGCATCAAGGCTTTGTTTCTCCAAGTTTCTCCTTGTCAAGCGTGAATAAGTTGTATATAATGGAACATAGCGAAAAGCATTGCGCAAGCAAAAGAGAACAGGAGTGTGTAAAAATGAGTAAAGTAAGAACAAGATTTGCACCAAGCCCTACGGGAAGAATGCATGTAGGTAATCTGCGTACGGCATTGTATGCATATCTGATCGCAAAACATGAAGGCGGAGATTTTATGCTTCGTATTGAAGATACAGACCAGGAGAGATTTGTTGACGGAGCACTTGAGATCATTTATCGAACTCTGGAGAAGACTGGACTGATTCATGATGAAGGTCCGGATAAGGACGGTGGTGTCGGACCGTATGTACAGAGTGAGCGTCAGGCGATGGGAATTTATATGAAGTATGCAAAGCAGCTTATTGACCAGGGTGATGCGTACTATTGTTTTTGTGATAAAGAACGTTTAGAATCTTTAAAGAGCAAGGTGTCAGAGAGCGGTACTGAGATTGTAGCATACGATAAACATTGTCTGCATCTGAGCAAAGAAGAGATTGAGGCGAACCTTACAGCCGGAAAACCATATGTAATCCGTATTAATATGCCGACAGAAGGAACAACGACATTCCACGATGACATTTACGGGGAAATCACAGTTCCAAATGAAGAATTGGATGATATGATCCTGATCAAATCAGATGGATATCCAACTTATAACTTTGCAAATGTTGTTGATGATCACTTGATGGGGATTACACATGTAGTAAGAGGAAATGAATATCTTTCTTCTGCACCAAAGTATAACAGGTTGTATGAAGCATTCGGATGGGAGATCCCGACTTACGTTCATTGTCCATTGATCACAAATGAGGAGCACAAGAAGTTGAGTAAGCGTTCCGGTCATTCTTCTTACGAAGATCTTCTGGAACAAGGATATCTGACAGAGGCAATCGTGAACTATGTAGCGCTGCTTGGATGGAGCCCATCGGATAACCGTGAAATTTTCTCGTTGGAGGAGCTTGTAGAAGCATTTGACTATCATCATATGAGCAAATCTCCGGCTGTGTTCGACACAATGAAGCTAAAATGGATGAACGGTGAGTATATGAAAGCAATGGATTTTGACAAGTTTTATGAACTTGCAAAACCATATATTGAGGAAGTTATTCATAAAGATTATGATTTAAAGAAGATTGCAGGGCTTGTGAAATCAAGAATTGAAGTGTTCCCGGATATCAAGGATCAGATTGATTTCTTTGAGGAGCTTCCAGAGTATGATATTGCGATGTACACACATAAGAAAATGAAAACAAATGCGGAGACATCGCTGGAAGTATTGCAGGAATTGCTTCCATTATTTGAAGCGCAGGAAGATTACAGCAATGATGCCTTATATGAAATGCTTAAAGGGTATGTAGAGAAGAAGGGCTGTAAGAACGGATATGCGATGTGGCCGGTCCGCACGGCAGTATCCGGTAAGCAGAATACACCGGGCGGTGCGACAGAGATTATGGAGATTATCGGCAAAGAAGAGTCTTTGAATCGTATCCGCAAGGCAATTGAACTGCTGGGTGCATAATGGGGTTTAATGAAGCTCAGACAAAAGCAATCTGTCATAAAAATGGGCCGGCAATGGTACTTGCCGGCCCAGGTTCAGGAAAAACATTGGTCATCACAAGACGAGTAGAATATCTGATTAAAAAGTATGGGGTCAGACCGGAGCAGATTCTTGTCATTACCTTTACAAAAGCGGCGGCGAAGGAGATGCGGGAGCGATTTGCAAGAATTACAAAAGACGATCGTTTTCCAGTTACGTTTGGGACTTTCCATGGTATTTACTATGGGATTTTGAAATGGGCATACCGGATGAATGCATCAAATATTTTTTCGGAGGAAGAAAAGATGATGCTTTTAAGGGAAGTTATTGCCGGGATGGAATTGGAGATCGAAGATGAGAAAGAATTTTTACAGGGAATTGCCTCTGAGATCGGCCAGATCAAAAATAACAGACTTTCGCTGGAGGAGTATGAATCCAGCAACTGTTCGGATCAGATGTTTCGTCAAATTTATGAGGAATATGAGCGAAGAAGAAAGCTTTTAAAGAAAATCGACTTTGATGACATGCTTGTTTTATGCTATGAACTGTTTCAGAAGAGACCGGATATTCTTCAAATGTGGCAGAAAAAATTTCAATATATTTTAATCGATGAATTTCAGGACATCAACCAAGTGCAGTATGATGTGATTCGTATGCTTGCACTTCCAGAAAACAATCTGTTTATTGTCGGGGATGATGATCAGTCTATTTACCGTTTCCGCGGAGCAAGACCAGAGATCATGCTCGGATTTTCTAAAGATTATCCCAATGCAAAATCAATTATACTGGATGTGAATTATCGGTCGACAAAGGCTGTTGTGAGTGCTGCAAGAAGAGTGATCGAGAGGAATAAGAACCGTTATCAGAAGGAGATTATCACTGTAAATGAGCAGGGGGACAATGTACATATTCAGGAAGTACGTCATCCGGTAGAGGAGAGCCACTACGTCAGAGAACAGATTGCAAAAGCAGTTGCAGCAGGAACTGAGCCATCGCAGATTGCGGTATTATATCGTACAAATACGGAGCCGCGTGCGCTTGTGGAGACATTCATGGAATATCATATTCCATTTCAGATGAAAGAGCATCTTCCCAATCTGTATGAGCACTTTATCGGGAGAGATTTTCAGTCATATATGCGGATGGCGCTTGGGGGAAGAGACCGCGGAGATTTTCTGATGATCATGAATCGGCCAAATAGATATATTGGCAGAGATAGTGTGGATCGCGGAGAGATTTCTTTTGAAAACCTGCGGAAATATTATATGGAAAAAGACTGGATGGTAGATCGGATCGACCAGCTGGAAGTGGATCTGAAAGTGATCAGGCGAATGACTCCGTATGCGGCAATTCAGTATATCAGAAAAAGTGTTGGCTATGATCTGTTCTTAAATGAGTATGCGATCAAACGGAAGATGAAACTGGAAGATCTTCAGGAATTGATTCGGGAAATGGAAGAGCGTGCCAAAGAATTTAAGACAATCGAAGAATGGTTCGACCATATTGAAAAATATACAGAGGAATTGCGGATGCAGGCAGTCACACGGACAGAGAATAGAAATGCAGTGTCTCTTATGACATTTCATGCGGCAAAAGGGCTGGAGTATGATACCGTATTTATCATTGGAGCCAACGAAGATGTGACACCGTATAAAAAGGCAGAACTTCCAGAGGAGATGGAGGAGGAACGTCGAATGTTCTATGTGGCAATGACACGCGCAAAGAAACACTTGACGGTCAGCTATGTGAGAGAAAAAAATGGAAAAGCAATGGAGCAGTCCAGATTTCTTGGGGAACTGTTTCAGAACAGACCTACAAGATAAGAATGAATTTCTAAGGAATGTTTCCAGAAGAGACATATAATTAAAGAGGCACTGAGCATCTGTTTTTAGAAATGACCATTTCATTAGTTGTAATTCTAATGGGGAATCATTTTGTTTGCCAGATTGTTCAGTGCCTCTTTTACAATTGCTTCTGCTCGGGATCAGATGGAATCTATTCTTCGTCGTCTAAAGCATCAAAATCCTGCTCATCAAGCCATTCGTCAAAAGCATCGGCAGCAACTTCGTACTCATCGTCATCTTCGATGTTCTCAAGAGTAGGTTCTCCGTCTACTTCTTTATAGCGGTAGATGAACACGTCTCCGTCTTCATTCTCTCCATCTTCGTTCAGAGGGAGGAGTGCGATGTATTCTCTTTCATCTGCTTCATAGATCGTGAGGACAGCACATTCAACTACTTCATCGTTGTCTAATGTTAAAGTTACTGTGACTGCTTCATCATTGTGGCATCCGCAGTTACAATCGTCGTGATTGCAGTTGCAATCGTGGTTGTGTTCACTCATAATATTCTCCTTTTCTGCTTCATTCATCTTTGAATTACTGATATGATAACTCTATCAGACTCCGGTCAGAAATGCAAGGGGAAAACTATTGACATTGAAATAAAAATAGGTAAAATTAAATTTATATGTGTGAAATATGTGTTTAGTAGAATGTTATATGATGATATAGGAGGAAACATATGCAAAAGAAGATACTATTAATCATCCTCTGCATGATTCTGTGTATACTGCCTCTTTCAGGCTGTAAGAAAAATGTAGGGACACCTGAAGATAATGCAGTAAGTCCAGAGGAGGAGAAACAGGAAGAGACAGAAGTTTATACATTCGGATATACCTGTACGACGATGGCAGATAATCCATACTTTGCTGTGCTGGAAGAGGCAATCCGAGAAGAAGTGGAGAAGCAGGGCGGGCAAATGATCACGCGCGATCCGAAGGGGGATGATACCCTTCAGCTGGAACAGATCAATGAAATGATTGAAGAAGGCATTGATGCGATTTTCTTAAGCCCTGTAAACTGGGAGACGATTCAGCCGGGATTGGATGCCCTGAGAGAAGCAGGTGTCAAGATTATCAACATTGACACAGAAGTGAAGGATCTTAATCTGGTAGATGCCTATGTTGGAACAGATAACAAGCAGGCAGGATATCTATGTGGAGAAGATGTCGTACAGCGTTTTCCAGAAGGAGGGAAGGTACTGATCTTAGAATGTCCGAATACAAATTCGATCAACGAGAGGATTACCGGATTTGAAGAGGCAATTGCGGATCAGGGATTTGAGATTGTCGCAAGAGAGAATGTCAATGGAAGTAAAGAAATATCTATGGAAACTACAAAAAGGCTTCTGAAACAATATCCGGATGTGGATGTGATCATGTGTGGAAATGACCAGACAGCGCTTGGAGCAAAGGTGGCAGCAGAGACAGATCAGGCTTATGCCGGGGTTGTGATTTACGGAGTAGACGGTTCTCCGGATTTGAAAAAGGAATTGCAAAAATCAGACGATATCATTGTAGGAACAGCAGCTCAGCGGCCGATTACCCTTGGGAAAGATGCAGTAAAATCAGCATTCCAGGTGCTGGATGGGGAAAAGATAAAAGAGCCGATTTATGAAGAAACTTTTCTGATCACAAAGGATAATGTTGATATGTATGGGGCAGATGGCTGGCAATAATAGATGAAATAAGGGAGGAAGAAATGAAGGTCGTACAGGGAGCACCACTGCCGCTTGGCGTCAGTAGGCAGAAAGAAGCATTAAATTTTGCGGTGGAGGTCAAAGAGGGGAAGCAATGTACCCTTCTGTTATATAAGTGTGGTGAAAATGTTCCGATGGAGAAGATTCCGATGAAAGAGGAAGCCGGGACTGGGACAGTGCGCTGTGTGATGTTATCAGATCTTCCTGCACAAGCGTGTGAATACAACTATGAGATCGATGGCAAGATTGTTACCGATTCTTATGCAAAAGGGATTGCAGGGAGAGAACGATGGAACGATCAGGCGGATTTTACACCACATCAAGTGAGAGGAAAGCTTCCCCAAAAGGAAGAATATCCATGGGAAGATGACTGCCCGCTGCGGATTCCGGAAGAGGACGTCATTGCATACAGTCTCCATGTAAGAGGATTTACAAGACATTCCTCTTCCAAAGTGAAGAAAAAGGGGACGTTTCGTGGCGTGATGGAAAAGCTTCCTTATCTGAAAGAGCTTGGGATTAATCAGATCCAGTGCATGCCGGTTTATGAATTTGAAGAGCGCGGAAGAAAGGTCAATTACTGGGGATATGGAGAGGGATTTTTCTTTGCACCAAAGGCATCTTATGCAGCAGATCATGATGCGCAAAAAGAGTTGAAAGAACTTGTAAAGACATGTCACCGGGAAGGGATTGAAGTAGTACTTGATTTTCCCTTTACAGCACAGACAAGGTTTCAGATTGTGGAGGACTGTCTGAGGTATTATGTGACGGAGTATCATATTGACGGATTTCTTTTAAATCCGTATCAGGTACCTGTAGAATTTTTGCGGAGAGATCCGGTTTTAAGTGGGACAAAATTGCTTATCAAAGACGAATCCTTTCAGAATACGATGCGGAGATTTTTAAAAGGTGATGAAGGAATGATTGCCAGTGTAGCAGAACAGTTCCGAAGGAAAACTTCTGTGTCCGGATCCTGCAACTATATTACAAATCATACCGGTTTTACCTTGGAAGATCTTGTATCGTATGATGCAAAGCATAACGAAGCAAACGGAGAACAGAATCAGGATGGGCCGGACTATAATTATAGTTGGAATTGTGGGGTAGAAGGAAAGACACGCAAAAAGCAGATAGTGAAACTGCGGCAGGGACAGAAGAGAAATGCGATGTTTCTTTTAATGACTGCACAGGGGACACCTTGTCTTCTTGCAGGAGATGAATTTGGAAACAGTCAAGGTGGAAATAACAATGTCTACTGTCAGGATAATGAGACCGGGTGGGTAGACTGGAGCAGACTGGAGCGAGAAAAATCATTTTTTCACTATGTCAAAGAGTTAATTGCTTTTCGGAAAAAGCATGGCATACTCCACCAGAAGGAAGCACTGACAGGAACAGACCGAAGTGGCAGCGGTATTCCTGATATTTCCTATCATGGAGAGGCGGCGTGGCAGATCCAACAAGAGGCGTCGAGCAGGCAGCTTGGAATTTTATACAGTGGAAGTCCAAAGAAAGAGAGCAACTGTTTCCTTCTCTATAATATGCACTGGATCGCACATTCTTTCGCCCTTCCAGCTTTGCCGAAAGATCAAGCATGGTATCAGGTGATGTCGACTGAAGAAGGATTCTATGAACAGCCTCTTTTGATCGAAGGAAAAAGAAGTATAATTTTGGAAGGACGCAGTGTGGCGGCTTTTGTTGCAGGGATGTCCCAAGAAACAATGAGAGGAACAAGAAGCATATGAATGGAATGACGAAAAAAGTAGGATTGAATTCTTTTTGGCTGAAAATGATTGCAATTACAACGATGCTCATCGACCATGTGGGAGCGGTGCTGCTTCCGCAATATCCGATTTTGCGAATCATCGGAAGGATTGCTTTCCCGATTTTCTGCTTCCTTCTGGTGGAAGGGTTTATGCACACGCATGACGTGATCCGGTATATGACAAGAATAGGATTATTTGCATTGATCTCAGAGATCCCATTTGATCTTTTGTTCTATGGAAGGATTTTGGACGGAACACACCAGAATGTATTCTTCACATTATTCATAGGGTTGGTTATGCTTTACTATCTGACGAAACGGTATCCAGCTGTTTTAAACTTTTTGATGGTCATCCTATTTATGCTGTTTGCAGAGTTTTTGAGGACGGATTACAGTTCGATGGGGCTCTTACTCATTTTGTGTTTTTGGGCATTCCGTGAAAAGAAAGTATGGATGTGTCTTTCGGTAGCTGCAGTCAATATTTTACTGATGGGATATATCCAGGCGTTTGCGGTGCTGGCGCTGCCGTTTATTCTTCTATACAACGGAGAACAGGGACCGAAGATGAAATATGTATTTTACTTATTTTATCCACTACACTTACTTGTGTTGCTTGGAATAGGTCTGCTGATATATTAAGATGCTGTAAAGTATTGGGCTTTGATAATAAGAAGCATTAAGGTAGGGATGAACAAAATGGGAAATGCATGGAGACATTTTTGTACAATTACATATCATAAATTGCTGGTGATGAGAGAGTGTTTCCGTCTTGGACTATACCGTCAGGGCGTTCTCCATGATCTGTCAAAATATAGTTGGACGGAATTCAGAATCGGAGCAAAATATTATCAGGGAACGAGAAGTCCGAACAATGCTGAGCGGGAGGCGATAGGATACTCTTCTGCATGGCTGCATCATAAAGGACGAAACCGTCATCACTATGAATACTGGATTGATTATGCCTTGGATGGAGAGAGTGGTTTGGTCGGCATGAAAATGCCAGAAAAATATGTCGTCGAGATGTTTGTAGATCGGATTGCGGCCTGTAAAGTTTATAAAAAAGACGAATATACCAATCGGAGTGCATTGGAATATTATGAGAGTGGCAGCGGATATGAAAAAATGATGCATCCGGAAACCCAGAAACTGTTAGAGACACTTCTTGTGATGCTGGCAGAGCAGGGGGAGGAGGCTACCTATTTGTACATCAGGGAAAATGTGCTGAAAAAAGGTATGCATTAAATTGGATTGCAAGATCATATAGGTTATTTTAGAAAAATACTGTGAAAAAACAGACATGTTCTGTCAGAGTACTTATTCGAGTTAAAAAACAGGAATGAGTATTTGACAGAACATGTCTGCTTTCATTTTCATATAGTTATTCAGGATAATATAATTGTTCTTCCTGAATGCCTGTGAGGACTTCATTCAAATATTTTTTTGCGAGAAAACGTGCCATCGGAAGGTTCATGTCCAGATAATTTCCGCAGTCTTTGGCGCTTGCTCCAGGCACTTCATCGTAATAGTCTGCAATAAATACAAAAAGTTCCCGCATCAGATCGACAATGTCTGAGGACTGGTAATCTCCGGCAAGAAGCAGATAGAAACCGGTACGACATCCCATTGGACCAAAATAGATAGTTTTTTTGCCATACACGGAGTGGTTGCGGAGAAAGGTGGCGGCAAGATGTTCTATGGTGTGCATCTCAGCGGTATTCATGACAGGCTCTTCATTTGGATTGGTCATGCGGATGTCAAAAGTAGTGATGACTGCTCCTTCTACATGATCTTTCCGGGAGACATAGAGTCCAGGAACGAGTTTGTTATGATCGATTGTAAAACTTGTGATTTTTTCCATTGTATTACCTCCAGTGTTTGATTCTTCCATTATAAATGCTTTTGATTTTTTGTGCAAGTGAGGAAAAAGTGTGATACAATGAGAATAAAATCAGGAAAAGATGGGAGAGGAAGGTTTGGTGAGCAAATGAAGCTATATTTAATCAGACATGGAGAAACAGACTGGAACAAGGAAAGAAAGCTACAGGGAAAGTCGGATATTGAGCTTAATACATTCGGGAGGACTCTTGCGAGAAAGACGGCAAAACATTTGAGAGATCTTTCGTTTGATCTGGCAATCACAAGTCCTCTGAAGAGGGCAAAGGAGACAGCCGAGATTTTGCTGGAAGGCAGAGAAATTCCTCTTTTGGAAGATGAGAGACTGGCGGAGATGGGATTTGGATGTTTGGAAGGGTATTATTGCAAGGGTGAGAAGATGAATATACCGGATCCAAAGTTCCATTATTTTTATGATGATCCAGCATGTTATCAGGCTCCGGAAGGTGGAGAGAGTTTTGAAGAACTGCTTAAAAGAGCAAAAGGGTTTCTTGCAGATCTCTGTGAGAAGAAAGCATATGAAAATAAGACGATTCTGTTATCCACGCATGGCGCAATGCTTCGGGCACTTTTAGATACGGTGAAAGGAATCGGGGTAGAGCAGTTTTGGGACAGTGGTGTTCAGAAAAATTGTGCGGTATCTGTGATAGAAATTAAGGATGGCATTGCAAAGGTCATAGAAGAAGGAGTTATCTATTATGACGATGAGGTTGAAGACTGGTAAAGTCATAGAAAAGAATCATAGAAAAGAAGATAGGTCTGCTTGACTTTCTTGCGGGCAGATGTTAGACTTACAGTAATTCAGATAGTTTAGATAAAATCAGTGACCAAAAGTAGTAACTGCCATGGAACATGACAGAGAGCCGGGGATGGTGGAAGCCGGTATGGAAAGTGACAGCGAATGGATTTGGGAGATGCGAAATGAACGGAGGCAAGAGCCTTTTAGTAGTGGAGCCGTGTTCTCACGTTACAGAGACAAGAGTTATATCTTGGCAAACAACAGGAAGTTTGATGCGGGAAGATATGAATCAGGGTGGCACCACGTAATACCGACGTCCCTAGCTTTGGCTATGGGCGTTTTTTATTTAGGAGGAAAAGACAATGATCAATGACAAAAAAGTATTATTCAGCGGAATGCAGGCAACAGGAAATCTGACACTTGGAAACTATCTTGGGGCGCTTAAGAACTGGGTGACATTAAGTGATGAATATGAGTGCTTCTACAGTGTGGTGGATATGCATTCTATCACGGTAAGACAAGATCCGGCGACACTTCGGAAGCGGGCACGTGCTCTTTTGACACTTTACATTGCAGCAGGACTTGATCCGGAAAAAAATTGTATTTATTATCAGTCACATGTGTCAGGCCATGCGGAACTTGCATGGATTTTAAATTGTTATACCTATATGGGAGAATTGAACCGTATGACACAGTTCAAGGATAAATCAGCAAAACATGCAGATAATATTAATGCAGGATTGTTTACATATCCAGTTCTGATGGCGGCCGATATCTTATTGTTTCAGGCAGATGTTGTTCCGGTGGGCATTGACCAGATGCAGCATCTGGAGCTGACAAGAGATATCGCACAGCGTTTCAATGGGGTATACGGAGATGTATTTACGATTCCGGAGCCATATGTCGGAAAAGTAGGAGCAAAGATTATGAGTCTGCAGGATCCAGCTAAGAAAATGTCAAAATCAGATGAGAATCCAAATGCAAGTATTTATCTGATGGATGATCCGGATACAATCATGCGCAAATGCAAACGTGCGGTGACAGATTCAGAAGCACAGATCCTGTACCGTGAAGAACAGCCGGGTGTGAAAAACCTGATTGATATTTACAGTGCATGTACAGGAAAGACTCCAGATGAGACGGTAAAGGAATTTGACGGAAAAGGGTATGGAGACTTTAAGATGGCAGTTGGAGAAGCAGTAGTATCTGTATTAAAACCGCTTCAGGATGAATACGCAAGGTTAGAAAAAGATAAAGCATTTATCGATGGAATTATTAAGAACAATGCAGAGAAGGCAAACTATTTTGCGACAAAGACATTGCGGAAAGTACAGCGCAAAGTAGGATTCCCGGACAGAATCCGGTAGAGAAGGAAGAAAATGTATGCAGATACAGGAAGTGTTAAGACAGTTGGATGAGCTGTTTGCCACAAATCAGATACAGGAGGCGGAGCAGTTCTTGACAGAGGCGCTGATGCAGGCAAAAGAAGAAGAAAGTCAGAAGAAAAGCAGTGGGGAAGAGGTGCTGATCCTGTTAAATGAACTGACAGGGTATTATCGCAGTGTTGGCAGACATGAGGAGGCAGTGCAGAATGCCCGGGAGGCATTGGAACAGATCAGAAAGCTTGGCATGTCGGAAAGTGCAGAACATGGAACGACTTTAGTAAACGCAGCGACTGCACTGCGGGCAGCGGGGCAGTATGAAGCTGCGCTGGAAGCCTACCGGGAGGCGGAGCAGATCTACAGTATCTGTCTTCCTTCCGAAGATGCAAGATTTGCAGGGCTTTATAATAATATGAGTTTGGCCTATGAGAGACAAAATGCGCATGAAGAGGCGCTCAGCTGTCTGCAAAAAGCGCTTTCCGTCATTTTACAAACTGCAGATGCAAAGGAAGAGACAGCGGCAACTTACACGAATCTGGCAGAATTGTATTTGAAAACAGGGCAGATTTCGGAAGGTTTAAACTGTCTGGAGAAGGCATTGGTGTTATATGAGGCAGGGAATACACAAGATCCACACTATGCAGCTGCACTTTCTGCGTGTGGACATGGCTATTATCTGGCGGGCAGATATGAAGAGGCAATTGACAGCTATACAAAGGCACTCCGAATGATTTTAGATACGTATGGAGAAAATGATGCCTATGCAGTTACCTGTGAAAACTGTGCAATGGTGCTGGAGACGGCGGGATTTCCAAAAGAAGCAGGAATCCTCCGGGAAAAGGCGGCGCATGCAAGAAAAAGGTGTTCTGCAGTGGAAAGTAAATCATATGAAAGAAGACCAGAAAGCGAAAAAGACCGAAAAAAAGGGATAGAACTGGCGCGCGCTTATTACGAACAGTTTGGGAAACGTATGATCCGGGAACAGTTTTCGGAATATGCGGACAGAATCGCGGTTGGACTTGTCGGGGAAGGATCGGAATGCCTTGGATTTGATGATATGCTTTCAGAAGATCACGATTATGGCGCAGCATTCTGTATGTGGCTGACACAGGAAGACTATGACAAGATTGGCGACCGACTTCAGAGCGCTTATGAACAACTCCCGTCGAAGGTGCAAGGTCATAAGAGGAGAATTGCTTCTGCTCGTGGATCTGGTCGAGATGGAGTATTTTCGATTCCGGATTTCTATGAAAACTTTCTTGGCAGGGAATGGTTCTCTGTTCTGGAAGATGATAAAAAAGTAGATGGAGAAAAAGTATTTTCTGCATGGTCCGGTTTCCAGGAAGAACGACTTGCGATGGCGGTAAATGGAGCAGTATTTACAGATCCACTTGGAGAATTTTCAAGAGTCCGGGAACGCCTGATGAGAGAAATGCCAGAACAACTGTGGCTGCAAAAAACTGCAACAGCGACAGCAAAAGCGGCACAGGCAGGACAATATAATTACGCCCGCTGTATGCGTCGCGGCGATACGACAGCTGCTTCTTTTGCGTTATGGGAATTTCTTCGGGAAGCAGTGCATATAGAGTATCTGCTTCATCACACGTACATGCCTTATTATAAATGGGCATGGCGGGGGATGGAAAACTTGTCCGGAGCGCAAGAAATGCAAAAGCGAATAGAAACATTGGCAAACGAACGTCCGGAAAGGGATCACTGGAAGGCTGTAGGAGAAGTACAGGAGGTCAATTGGGACGATCCGATTGTATGTCAGATCGAGCAGATTTCTGCTATGATTTTGGATCGGCTTCGCGAGCAGAAACTGACATACGGATGGGAAGATTTTCTAGAAATTCACACAGACAGAATTTTAAAGGCAGGAGAGAGAATGAAAAGAGAAAAGACAGAGATTTTGGAAGCAATCATTCAATTAGAATGGAACATGTTTCAGAAAGTAAGAAATACCGGAGGCAGAGCTGGGTGTCAGGATGATTGGGAGACGTTTTACATTATGAGAAAAAGTCAGTTTACCAGTTGGAAAAAGGAACTGCTTCTTTCTTATGAAAGAGATCTTCTCGACGGGGAAAGTTCGGGACGTAATCTTGTTATGGAAAAATATGCGTATATGATGGAGTCAACAGTACCGGAAGAGTATCGAAGGATTGAAGAAAATCTCCCAAAGATTTCTGAAGAAAAGAAAAAGCTGATCGAAGGGATTGTTTCCATTCAGGTAAGCTGGAGAGAAGAAATGGCAGGGGAATACCCACAATTGTCGGGGCAGGCGCGGATCATCCATACAGAGGAAGATACGGTGGAGGACATTTCTTTTGAAACCTATCTGAGAGGAGAGTTGAAAACTTACTCGATGGAGACATTGGTACGATATGGGCAGCTTGTGGCGGAGTATGCAAAAGCTGGTAAAAATATGGTGGAAGAAATCATCGAGTGTACCGTAAGGTTATATGGATATGGAACGATGGGGCAGGCAGAACACTCTGTTGGCAAGAAGAAATAGAAAGCAAGTCGGTAAAAAAGACTGCGTATTCAATTTGATTAGAAGTTCATAGAGGTTATGAAGAAGGAAGCTGTTGCTTTCGCGATAAAAAAGTCGTGAAGTGACAGCTTCCTTTTCATTTTGTTATGAATTATAAGTTAGACAAATATATAATGATAAGTACAAATAAATTGAAATATGTCTAAAACAGAAGTATAATGTAGACAAATAAATGAAAATTAGTAAAGTTCGGAGGAAATAGTATGGTAAAAATGTTAATAGATGTCGATACAGGGGTGGATGATTCCATTGCACTTCTGTATGCATTAAATCATCCGGAGGTTGAAATTGTGGGAATTACAACCGGATGTGGAAATGTAGATGCAGTACAGGCAGCAGAAAATACCGTGAGGATAATTGAATTATCCAATACAAAGAAAGAAATACCAGTCATTGTCGGGGCAAATCAGCCTTTAAACGGAACCTGGGAAGGTCCGGTCGCATGGATCCATGGAGAAAACGGAGTGGGGAACGTACTGCTGGAGAAGGGGAATTTCTCTTACAGAACAGATATCAAAGCAGAAGATTTTCTCTACGAGATGCTGCAGAAATACCCGCAGGAGTTAACACTCGTAACATTGGGACGACTGACTAACATCGCAATGATGGTACAGAAATATCCAGAATCAACTAAGCTTGTAAAAAATCTGGTGATGATGGGCGGAACTGTAAATGCACCGGGAAATGTATCTCCGGTCGCAGAGGCGAATATTGCAGGAGACCCGGAAGCATGCGATCAAGTATTTCTTACAGGAATGGACATTACAGTTGTTGGACTGGATGTGACGTTGAAGACAAGGTTGAGAAAAAAACATGTAGAACAGATGGAAACATACTGTTCGGAAAGATGTAAGCCTGCAGTGCAATATATGAAAAAAGCTTTAGAGTACTATATGAACGGATCAAGAGTACAGAATTATACACCGGATAATTGTCCGCTGCACGATCCGTTGGCAATGGTAGCTGCGGTTGTTCCAAGTATTGTGAAAATACAAAAAAGAAAGGCGAGAGTAGAGTGCTCCGGTACCTATTGCCGCGGAATGATTGTAACGGATTTACGGGAAAAGCCGATTGAGGCAGAATACATTAGTTTTGCATTAGAAGTAGATGCAGAAAGAGCGATCAATGAACTTATGTCTGTATTCTGGAGAGAATAGATCAGACATTTGATAAAACAAAAAAGGAAGGAAAAGGAAGATGAAGAAGAAAAGTGTGGCAGTTGGACTGGCGATGGTGATGATGGCTTCTGTAATTTTTTCAGGATGTGGAAATGCAGAGAAAGACAGTAAAAAGGAAGCAAAAGACAGTGCAGGGAAAGTAGGATGTATTTTAGGAGTTGGAGGTCTTGGAGATCAGGCATTTAATGATTTGATTTATGAGGGACTTGAAAAAGCAAAAGAAGAATTAAATATTGATTTTGATTATGCAGAACCAACTCAGGTATCAGAGTTTGAATTGATGATGCGGGATATGGCTTCGTCAGGAGAGTACGGTGCAATCATTTGTGTAGGGTTTGACCAGACAGATGCATTGTCAAAAGTAGCTCCGGAATTTCCAGATCAGCAGTTCGCATTTATTGATGGAACATTAGAGGCAGAAAACGTCGTAAATTATGCGGCAAAAGAGGAAGAAGGAGCCTTTTTGGCAGGTGCTCTTGCGGGACTGATGAAAAAAGATGCAGCAGCATATGGTGTGGAAGACAATGATACAATCGGATTTATTGCAGCGTTGGAGACACCGATTCTTTTGAAATGGAATTCTGGATATATGGCGGGAGCACAGTATGTAAATCCAAAGATCAACTGTCTTTCAGATTTTGTAGCGGGAGATAATCCGTTTGGAGATACTACAACGGCAAAAGAGATTGCGATCAGCCAGAAAAACCAGGGAGCAGACATTATCTTCCACGCAGCTGGAGGAGCTGGTCTTGGAGTATTTGATGCGGCAAAAGAATATGATTTCTATGCAATTGGATGTAACTCAAATCAGAATACAGTCAATCCAGAACACATTGTTGCAAGTATTTTAAAACGAGTAGATACAGCATCTTATGATATTGCAAAAAGTGCAATCATTGACAAGGATCTTGCAGTAGGAACAACAGTATCTCTCGGACTCTCTGATGAGGGAATGGACTATACATTGGAAGAAAGCAAGGTTCCGGTATCTGAAGAAGATATTCAGATCCTTGACGAAATTAAGCAGAAGATTGTGGATGGAGAAATCAAAGTGCCGTCGACAATTGAAGATGCCAAAAAATTTGTGAAAGAAAATCAGTATTAATAAGAAAATGGGGAATAGATGTATGTCAGGAAAACTGGAATACATCTATTCTTAGATAGGGAGGGAAAATAGAATGTATGCGGTAGAAATGCGTGGGATTACAAAGCGCTTTCCTGGAATGATCGCAAATGACCAGATTGAATTTCTTGTGGAAAAGGGAGAGATTCATAGTCTGCTTGGAGAAAATGGTGCAGGAAAAACTACACTGATGAAGATTTTGTTTGGGCTTTACCAGCCGGACGGGGGGAGCATCAAAATTAATGGGAATGAGATCAAACATCAAACAGCAGTGAAAGCATTTGAAATGGGACTGGGAATGGTGCATCAGCATTTTATGTTGATCGACAATATGACAGTATGGGAAAACATTGTTCTTGGCAGTGAACCGGGAAACTTTATGATCGACAGAAAAAAAGGGAAGGAAATTGTAAAACATTTATCAGAAAAATATCATTTTGATCTGGATGTGGATGCAAAGATTTCTGAGATTTCAGTTGGGATGAAGCAGAGAGTGGAGATTCTGAAAACATTATACAGAGGTGCGGAAATTATTATTTTAGATGAACCGACAGCAGTTCTTACTCCGTTAGAAGTAGAACAACTTCTGCAGATTTTGCTGGAAATGAAAAAAGAGGGAAAGACGATTATCTTTATCACGCATAAGCTGAAAGAAACAATGGCAGTATCAGATCATGTAACGATTCTGCGGAGCGGAAAGTCAGTGGAATTTCTCAAAACAACAGAAACAACGGAGAAGGAACTGGCAGCGCTGATGGTTGGATATGAGATTGATATGACGTTGGAAAGAAAAAAAGTGGAAAAAGGGGAAACAATTCTTTCTTTACAAAATGTAAGACTTCTTCCTCAGGCAGAAAAGACGGTGGATTTGGAAATACGTGCCGGAGAAATTTTAGGAATTGCCGGTGTAGAGGGAAATGGACAGCAGCAATTGGAAGAGATGATCATGGGGTTAGAGAAAGTAAAATGTGGAAAAATTTTCTTTAAACAAGAAGAAATTACCGGAATGTCTGTGAAAGAACGGTGTAAAAGAGGAATCGGATATATACCGTCTGACCGCTATAAAAGAGCAATCTTACCTGGATTTTCTCTGAAAGATAATTATCTCCTCGGAAATCAGTACAAAGATAGTTATGCCAGAAAAGGGATGTTAAATCAGGAGTATATTGAAAAGAAAACAAAAGAATTAATGGAAAAATTCGATGTGCGGGCAGTAAACGGAGATCAGCTCATCGGAGCATTGTCAGGTGGAAATCAGCAGAAATTAGTGCTGAGCAGAGAGGTGGATAAAGATCCGGATCTGATTTTAGCATGTCAGCCGGTGAGAGGTCTGGATATCGGTGCGATTAAGTTTATTCATAATGTTTTGTTGGAACTTCGCAATCAGGGGAAGGCAGTATTGTTGATATCGGCAGAATTGTCAGATTTGTTTCAGTTAAGTGACAGAATTGGAGTGCTCTACAAAGGAGAGATGATGTCACTTCAAGAGACAGAAAAGTATACGACAGAATCGATTAGTTTACTTATGGCAGGCAAGAAAGGAGTGTAGGTATGAAACAGAAGACAGTTCTCCATAATCTTTTATTATCTCTTGGTGCAATTTTATGTTCGTTGTTGATTGCAGCAGGTGTGATGCTTCTGGTCGGATATGATCCATTAGAGGCATACAGCGCTTTGATAGAAGGTGCATTTGGATCTAAGAACGCATTTGCGAATACGTTAAGCAAGAGCATCCCGCTGCTGTTTACCGGACTCGCAGTGGCATTCGCAAATAAAGGCGGGATTTTTAATATCGGTGGAGAAGGACAATTATATGCAGGAGCAATGGCAAGTACGGTGACAGCGCTTATGATGCAGGGAGCACCGCGATTCCTGGTGATTTTTTGCTCCTTTTGTGCAGGAATGCTTGCAGGAGCATGTGTAGGAGCAATTATCGGAGCTGCAAAAATCAAGCTTCAGGTCAATGAAGTAGTTGTGGCAATTATGTTGAATTATATCATTCAATATTTTACTTCGTATATTGTTACATATCCATTGAAGCAGGAAGGTGCCATGACAGCGCAGACAGTGGATATTGGTGCGAATTATATGTTGACGAAACTGATTCCGAAGACGCAATTGACGACAGCATTGTTAGTAGCGGTTGCAGCAGCGATTCTTTTGTTTTTCTTTTTTAAGAAGACAAGAGAAGGGTATCATATCCGGGCAGTGGGAGAGAATAAGTCAGCAGCGCAGGCAGCGGGAATCCCGATGATGACAACGGCTATTTTGACGATGGGAATCAGCGGCGCACTTGCCGGGCTTGCAGGTACAACAGAAGTTTTTGGGAAAATGGGAAGATTTATTGACGGATTTTCTCCAGGGTTTGGATTTACCGGGATTGCAGTAGCGGTATTGGCTAACAACCATCCGATGGGAATTCTTTTAAGCGCGCTTTTATTTGGGATCTTGGAAGCGGGATCTATGAAAATGAGTTATTCAGCAGGGATTTCCACAAGTATGGTAAATGTAATTCAGGGGCTGGTGATTTTATTCGTGGCAACTCCGAATATCATCAGATTGATCAAACGGAAGAAAGGAGAATCGTAATATGGATAGTATCTTATCGATGGAAATGCTTTTGAGTACATTGCGTATGGCCATTCCGCTGGTGTTAGCTTCTGTCGGGGGCACACTGTGTGAACGAAGTGGGATTATTAATTTAGGAATTGAAGGAATGATGCTTTCAGGAGCATTTGGAGCAGTGTATGGAACTTATATCAGTGGGAATCCATGGATTGGGGTCTTATTTGCTATTTTGGTAGGCGGATTGTTTGGTATATTGCATGCAGTACTATGTATTCGCTTTAAGACAAATCAATCCGTCAGCGGAATCGGGATCAACGTATTTGTTTCCGGACTTACGATTGTTCTTACCCGGGCAGTCTGGAAATCAGATGGAATGAGTGGACAAGTGGAAAAACTTCCAGCAGTCAGTATTCCGGGACTAAAAGAGCTTCCAGTAATCGGAACATTGTTTACAGAACAGTCCCCATATCTTTTTATCACTGCTGGTATTGTGCTCGGAGCTTGGTTTTTTATGTATCGGACAAAGGCAGGACTCAGGCTTCGTGCCATTGGAGACCATCCGCAGGCAGCTCAGACAGTAGGGATCAATGTGTCATTATATCGCTATGTAGCTGTTACTTTTTGTGGAATGTTGTGCGGGCTTGCAGGTGGTTATCTTTCCATCGTGCAAAGCAACTTATTTGTAAAAGAAATGGTTGCCGGCCGGGGATTCATGGCATTGGCCGCAATGATTCTCGGTGGGTGGAATCCTTTTGGGGCTCTGTGCGCAAGCCTTGTATTTGCATTTGCACAGGCATTGAGAATTAGTTTGAAAGTGGAAATTCCAAATCAATTGATGTTGATGCTTCCATATTTTATTACGCTATTTGTGCTTCTTTTCTTTGGACGAAAGGTAAAAGGACCTCAGGCTGCTGGAAATATTGAAGAATAAGTGGTAAAATATTTGGAAAGAGCAGAGTTAGAAAGATGAGGGAAAAGAATGGAATTACAGGGAAAGAAAGAAGTTACACACAAAAAACTGGCCCATGTACAAGTATATGAAGCACTTTATAAAATGGTAGAGGATGGAACATTTCCGGTTGGAAGCAGATTACCCGCAGAACCGAAACTGGCAAAAATGCTGGGAGTCAGTAGAATGACGCTTAGGCAAGCTCTGGATCTTCTTCATGACGATGGCAAATTAAGAAAAGTTCGGGGAGCAGGGAATTTTGTTGCAGATGGGAATAAAATAGTTTCTTCCAGTCTGGAGAAGCTGACGCATCCTATGGCCGGATGCATGGGAGAAGAATTTGATCGAACAACATTTGAGTTGAAAATAGAACCGTCTAATGACTATGAAAAAGAATTGTTGAATTTAGATACCCCTGTAATTGTAGCAATTCATATTTGGTACTGGAAAGGAACGGAGCTAACCGGTTATACCTTTGGAGTAATGTCACCTCATACAGTCACAAAATATCAGTTAGATTTAAATAAAAAAGAAGAGGTTGTTAGATTTGCTCAGACAGAAATCTATGAGAAAGCAGAGCGTTCGCAGCTGAGGATTCATCCAAATTCAGCTGGAACTTCTATTCTTACAGAGTATATGAAAGAAGGGGAGCAAATGACAATGGTCCAGGAAAAAATATACGATGAGGAGTTACAACCTATTCTATGTAATAAACATTACATGTTGACAGATAAAGCAGTATTTGAGATTAATACACATAAATAAAAAAATCCCGCAGAGTTTCGATTGGACTCTGCGGGATTTCCTTATGTTTTCTCAATGTGGATCCACGATTGATTAATTGTCTTCTTCTGCGGCATCCATGCTGTATGTCTGACGTTTTCTTGCCATCTCATCACTTTCCAGATATTCATCATAAGTTGTGATTTTGTCGATCAGCTTTCCGCCAGGAACAATCTCCATGATACGGTTTGCTGTTGTCTGTACGATCTGGTGGTCGCGGGAAGCAAATAAGAGGACTCCAGGGAACTTAATCAGACCGTTGTTTAAAGCTGTGATGGATTCCATGTCAAGATGGTCCGTAGGTTCATCTAAAATCAGGATATTTGCACCGGAGATCATCATTTTTGACAACAGGCAGCGCACCTTTTCTCCACCGGAGAGTACGCGTACTTTTTTCACTCCGTCTTCCCCGGCAAAGAGCATACGTCCAAGGAATCCGCGGACATAAGTTGCATCTTTGTTTTCGGAATACTGTGTCAGCCAGTCTACGATCGTATAGTCATTGTCAAATTCTTTTGTACTGTCTTTCGGGAAATATGCCTGAGAAGTAGTGACTCCCCATTTATAAGTTCCTTCATCCGGCTCCATCTCCCCGGTAAGAATTTTAAAGAGCACAGTCTTTGCAAGCTCGTTTCCACCTACGAAAGCAACTTTCTCTTCGCGTGTGATCGTGAAAGAGAGACTGTCTAAAATTTTTACACCATCGATTGTCTTGGAAAGGTTCTCTACAGTAAGTACCTCGTTTCCAATCTCACGGTTTGGACGGAAATCGATGTAAGGATATTTACGGCTGGATGGACGGATGTCGTCCAGCTGGATTTTTTCGAGTGCTTTCTTACGGGATGTTGCCTGCTTTGATTTGGAAGCGTTGGCGCTGAACCGGGAAATAAATTCCTGAAGTTCTTTGATCTTTTCTTCTTTCTTTTTGTTAGCTTCTTTCATCTGGCGGATCAGCAACTGGCTGGATTCATACCAGAAGTCGTAGTTTCCGGCATAGAGCTGGATCTTACCGTAGTCGATATCTGCAATTTGTGTACAGACTTTATTCAAGAAGTAACGGTCATGTGATACGACGATGACAGTATTGTCAAAGTTGATCAAAAATTCTTCGAGCCATGCGATCGCATCAAGATCTAAGTGGTTGGTAGGCTCGTCGAGAAGGAGGATGTCCGGATTACCAAAAAGTGCCTGTGCGAGAAGGACTTTCACTTTTTCAGAACCTTTCAGATCTCTCATGTATTTGTAATGCAGATCAGTGTCGATGCCGAGACCATTTAAGAGAGTAGCAGCATCAGATTCTGCTTCCCATCCGTTCATAGTAGCAAATTCACCTTCCAGTTCACTTGCTTTGATCCCATCTTCATCGGTGAAGTCTTCTTTTGCGTAGAGGACTTCTTTTTCTTTCATAATCTCATAGAGTCTTGCGTTTCCCATGATAACCGTATCGAGTACGAGAAATTCATCGTACTTAAAGTGATCCTGCTGAAGGAAAGAAAGACGTTCTCCCGGAGTGATAACAACTTCTCCTTTTGTTGGCTCTAACTGACCGGAAAGAATCTTTAGGAAAGTGGACTTTCCAGCTCCGTTTGCACCGATCATACCATAACAGTTGCCGGCTGTGAATTTGATGTTGACATCTTCAAACAGCGCTTTTTTGCCAAGGCGTAATGTAATATTATTTGCACTAATCATCTGATAAATCTCCTTTGTCTGTTTCATTTATTTTCTGCCAGAGATCCACAGGTGAGATTCCTCTGCAGAAACTGGCTTGTTTACGGATATTTCCAAGCCCTATCTTACCATGAGAAGGTAAAAATGGCAAGGCAAAGCATATCTTTGGAGAAAATTAAGAAAAAAATTGTTTGAAAGGAATGAAAAAGGGTATATAATTTAAAAAAAGCAAAGCGAGGAATGCATATGGAAAAAGCAACACTGGTTTTGGAAGGCGGTGCAACAAGAGGTGTGTTTACTTCAGGAGCACTTGACTTTCTGATGGAACAGAAGTTATATATGTCACATGTGATAGGAGTGTCAGCAGGAGCATGTAACGGGGTAGATTATGTGTCAAAACAAATTGGCCGAACAAAGAATTGCATGATTCATACAGAGAAAGAGTACGATTACATTAATCTTCGGAAATTTGTCCGAGAGAGAAGCCTGATTGATATGGATATGATCTTTGAAAAATTTCCAAATGAAGTTTATCCGTTTGATTTCGACACCTATTTTCAGTCAGGCATCGTATGTGAGATGGTCACGACAAACTGTGTGACTGGGAAGGCGGAATATATGACAGAAAAGTCCGACCCAAAGCGCCTGATGAAGATCTGCCGGGCTTCCAGCAGTCTTCCGTTGTTTTCACCGATCGTGAATATTGATGGGACACCGTATCTGGATGGAGGGCTTGCAGATTCTGTTCCGATCGAACGGGCACTTGAGATTGGGAATGAGAAAATTGTTGTGATTCTGACAAGAAATCCCGGATATCGGAAAAAGATGCCGTCCAAAGGCGTGATGAAGATTTATCGTTCGTCTTATAAGACATATCCAAATTTGCTTCGTACGATCGCAAGGCGCAGCATTGTCTATAACAGTACAATGGAGAAGATAGAGAAGCTGGAAGAGGAAGGAAAGATTTTTGTGCTCAGACCGCAGATGAAGACCGTGTCAAGGTTGGAGCGGAATGCAGATACTTTAACAGACTTTTATAATCATGGTTATAATTATATGAAAAAGCAGTATCACAACCTGCTGGAATATTTGCAGAAAGAAGAATAGAAAATTGCAGAACAGGGTTGCCTTGAAATGGTTTCCGAATAGGAGAACATATTTTAAGACAACCCTGTTTTGCATCCTCTCCATACAGGTTTGCTGGCGAGAAGCTATTCACATTTTTATCTAAGAAATTCTGCATTCAAACAGAAAAAATTTACACTGATCGTCTACCGCAATTTCTTTTTGAAAGGAAGAGTAAGTTTTGATCGTCGAAAATCCGGCTTCTTTTAGGTATCCTTCCATTTCCCCAAAGGTATAGAGATGTGTCTGAAAATCCATAAATTCTTGTGATAGCAATTCATCGTTCCGGCATAACTCATAGATGCCCGGAGAAAACTGTGTCTGACTTTTCTCTTCATAGTAGTTTTTTGTTTTCAAGGTCAATGCAGTACCGTCTTCGAAAGGGACAGTGACAGAAGGAATATACTCTGTGTCATCGATACATCTATTTGCGGTTGTATCTACTGCAAAGACAAAGACACCGTCTGGGGACAGCAGTGATTTCATTTTTTCAAGAAGCTGTCTGCATACAGAAATATCAGTGAAAAGTGATACAGAGCTGGAGGATATGAAGATGTAATCAAAAAGTCTATCAGAAGAATACTGAAGGATATCTCTGCAGGCGACAGAAGCCATTGGCGCTTTCTGCTTTAATTTCGCAAGCATTTCCTCTGATAAATCGATTCCGCTAATTGTAAAACCACGTTCCAGGAAAGGGACAAGAAAACGCCCGCTGCCACAGAGTGGTTCCAGTATCTTTTTCCCTTTTTCTGCATAAGACAGATAAAAGTCCAGTTCGTCTGACGGCGCTTCGCTGTGTAGGATTTCATACATTTCCGTACATAAATTGCCATAATAATTTTGTCTGATCTGTTCCAAGTTTGTTCTCCCTCCTGTTTTAGATTTGAGCAGGAACTGCAGCAAGCATCTGTCTGATATCCTCGGCATCCAGCTTTAGCGAAAGTGCGCTTGCATTATCGATGAGTTGTTCAGGTTTTCTGGCTCCGCAGAGAATATGAAGATCCGGGATCGTAGCGGCAGTCAGTGCGATCACAAGACTGCTGTAAGAACAGTTATATTTTTCCAACATTGGTTTCCAGGAGTCTAACATAGCAAGGGCTTCCTTGCGGCGGCCGCTTTTCCAGAAACGATTGTTGTTGCGGACATCTGTATCAGAGAGAACGGTATCCATAGTTACTTTTCCAGTCAAAAGCCCTTGTTCCAACGGGGAGTATGCCTGGATAGATACTTGGTGCTTCTGGCATGTCGGAAGAAGATCTGTGCGGATCCGCTGGTCAAGCAGACTATATTTTTCCTGGATCACATCGAGTTGTCCGTACTGGCAGTAAAGTTCAAGCTGTTCCGGTGTGACATTGGAGGCTCCGATTGCACGAATTTTGCCTTCTTTTTTCAATGCCATCAGAGTGTCCATCGTCTCTTCGAGTGGGAAAAGAGAAAGATCCGGTGTCTGCCAGTGTGTGTATAAAAGATCAATATAATCAGTCTGAAGACGTCTTAAGCTTTCTTCTACGTCCTGACGGATACTTTTGGCAGACAGATCTCGGTAAATATGTTTCCCTTCGATGATTTTGTGGAAACATGGGGTCTCGTGTCTCCATTCCAGCCCACATTTTGTTGAGAGAATTGCACTATGACGTCTGTCCTTCAATGCTTTTCCGACAACCTCTTCGCTGTGACCAACCCCATATACCGGAGCGGTGTCGATCCATGTGATTCCATGATCCAGCGCTTCATGGACAGTGTGGATGGAGAGCACATCATCATTTTCCCCCCACCATACACCACCGCCGATGGCCCATGTTCCCATGCCGATGTAAGGTGTTTTTAAGTCTGATTTTCCGATTGATAATAATTTCATAAAAAAGAGGCTCCTTTCCTGTGATAATAAGTGAATACAGAGATCGTGCTTTTATTCAAGAAATAGGTGCACAAAATCACTGTACAAGATACTTTTCCAAGTTGTTTTAACGATCGTAGACAACTTCCTGCAGATAGAGCCCTTTCGGATCGCAAGGTGCGCTTGCCACAGTAGAGGAAGTAGGAGAGAAAATCTCGTCAATTTCTTCCTTGCGGCGGATGCCAAGTCCGATATCGAGCAGGGTGGAGAGAATCATGCGAGGCATATTGTGGAGAAAATCAGTTGCCTCCAGTGTAATCTGAATCTCTTCCAAATCTTCGTAAATATCAATATTCAAGATTTCTTTTTCTGTAGATTTGTTTTTCTTTACGGTCGAAAACTTCTTGAAATCATGTTTTCCTGCAAGCAGAAGTGCTGCCTGTTTCATCAGTTCTGTGTCTGGTTTTTTGAAAGAATGATATGTATATTTGCGGTCGAACACGCTTGGGACTTCTGCAATAGCAACACGGTATAGATAAATCCGGCTTTTTGCATTGAGGCTTGCATGAAAACGCTCCGGTTTTTCTTCCACGGAGAGTACTGCGATATCCATCGGAAGATAGCGATTCATGTAATGTTTGATCTCTAATAAGGTCATATCTGTTGTTGTTTTAAAATTGACAACCTGTCCATAAGCATGGACTCCGACTTCTGTGCGGGCTCCGCAGAATAATTCTACATCCGCATTGGTCATCTTTTTAAGCACTTCTAATATCTTATTGGAAACGGTGTTTGTAGATTCTCCTTTTCCGAGGCGCTGCCATCCCTGATAGCGGCTGCCATCGTATTCTAATGTCAGCAATATATTTCTCATAAGTAATCCTTTCTTTTCGTAAATATTATTTTTATGGTTTGAAAAGTAGTTTTAGTATAACAAAGATTGTGCTATAATAAAAGCAGTTTTGAGATACAAATTTCATGGAAAGGGGAGAATACTGTGATTCATTCTATGACCAAAGCAGAAGTGGAAAAGGCAGGAGCACTTTTGATAGATACACTGAAAGAAGGAGAAGTTCTTTATCCATCCATTCTGCTTAGGGGTACGAAAGAAAAAATGAAAAAATTTCTTTTGCAGGTGATAGAGGAGCAGGACTGCTATGCCGATTTTTACTATCCTTCTTTAAAAAAGGAAGAAAAAGAGCACTTTCTCTCCGGGCTTTCTGCGGACGAAAAATCATATATACAGCGCATGGAATGTACGGAGGGAAAGATATACTATCCGCTGGACAATGAAATTTGTACCTTCCTGCTCGATATTACAGCGAGGGAGTGGCTGTTTTCCTCTTTTTATTTTATAAAGAACAGGGCGGTGCTCTGGGGGAATTATCAGATGGCATTTCCACTGTTCTGTGAAAATGAGGATGTCAGAGAATATTACAGAGACCTTGCGTGTGCCTGCGGATTGCAGACAGAAATGATGGAGAGCTAAAAATAACAAATTAGTAGGAGAAAAAATCATGAGAGAAGTCTATGCAGCAAGAAGAGCAAAGTTAATGGAAGGAATGAAAGCACCATCAATCGCAGTTATCTATTCAGGAACAGCGCCGATGCGTTCTGCCGATGAAGAATACGAATTTTCGGTTGATCGGAATTTTTATTATTATACAGGAATTGATAGAGAACATATGATTCTTGTGCTGAAGAAGCTAAAAGAAGGAACTATGGCGGAGGAACTATATATTGAGCCATTTGATGAGGTGATGGCGAAATGGGTCGGTGCAAGAATGCGTGAAAACGAGGCAAGAGAGATCAGTGGGATTGAGAAAATCTGCTACCTGGAAGCATTTGACGGAAATTTCAACAGTCTGATAGAATCATCCAGAAGCAGCAAAAAACTCACAGTTGCGCTGGATTTGTGGAAATATAAAGTGACCCAGGCTCCGACACAGGCACATCTTTTGGCAGCACGCATTAAGGAACAGTATCCGGCAGTGGAAATCAGAGATATCTACGCAGATTTTGTAGGACAGCGTATCAAAAAAGAAGACATTGAAATTGAAAAAATGATGGTTGCACAGCATACAACACAGAAGGCGATCGAAGAATTGATGCGGTATGTAAAACCGGGTATGAACGAATGTGAGATGGAGGGAGCGTTTGATTTTGCGCTGCGCAAACAAGGTGTGAGGGAACATGCATTTCCAAGTATTGTTGCAGGAGGCGTAAGAGCAACGACATTGCATTACAAAGAGAATAACCAAGAAGTCAAGGACGGAGAACTCGTTTTGATCGATCTTGGAAGTGCAAATGAGCATTATTGTGCAGATATCTCAAGAACATTCCCAGTCAATGGAAAATTTACGGCACGTCAGAAAGAGATTTATGATTTAGTATTATCCGCACAAGATTTGATTATTGAAAAAGCAGCGCCGGGTATGACACTTCGGGAATTAAATCAGATGGTGATCGATCATTATGCAGCAAGACTTGATGAACTTGGACTTGCAAAAGATGGAAAGACAGTAGCAGATTACTATTATCATGGAGTTTCCCATCAACTGGGGTTAGACACACATGATATCAGTTGTTCTGATTATGAGGTACTGGAACCAGGAATGGTCATCACGGTAGAGCCAGGATTTTATATTGAGGAAGAAGAGATTGGAATTCGCATTGAGAATGATATTCTGATTACAGAAGGGAAAGCGGTAGATCTTTCCAAAGGAATCTTAAAGACGACAGAAGACATTGAAGCATGGATGAGTAAGAGAGATTAAGCAGGAGTAAAGAGGTACTTTTTGTGGCAGATAAATATTGAAAAATATTTGTGCCATGTTAAAAAGTGCCTCTTTTATTTAATACAAGCAATTTATTTTCTATTTTTCAAAAGTGAACTGGCCATTCGGACGGTTTTATCAATTTGCATTTGCTCTTCTTTTGATTTTCCTTCTTTTAGAAGTCCCAAAATCAATGAAATTTCATCAGGCGAGAAGCGGATGCCTTTCTTATTTGCGTTTGTGATCAGGGCAAGTAGAATCGGAGCAAGGTCATTGCCGGATTTCCCGTTCGTTTTTGTGGCTGCAGTCCGGATCAGTTCCAGTTTTGCCGGGTCCATCTTCTGTAACATTGGGTGTTCCATCCAGTTGTTCATATACAATTCCCTCCAAAGAATTAGGTTCCAGAGATATCGGAAGTTCCTGCATATTTGCGTCTGTATCGGCAGCAGAAACATCGGATGACAGATCTCTGTAAGTTTCAAAAAGGTTCTGTTGCTCCGGGGAAAGCATTCCTTGAAGCAACATGGAAAGGTCAAATGCGGGAGTGGAAGATGAGCTGTCAGATGAGGCATCGGAACAAGATTGTTTTGAGGAGGATTCCTTTGTCATGTTCTGAAATGAGGCAGCGATTTCCATTGCGCTTAGCATATTCTGTATCTGATCGATCATTTCACAGTCGCTCTTTATCAGGAATGGGCGAAGTTCTTCCAGAATGTCAGATGGCGAAGACACTTCCTTTTCAAAAGCACAGCTATGTAAATCTGAGCGAAAATTCTGAAAAAAAGAAAACGTCTGTTGTAATTCCATAAACTTCACATAGACTGCGAGCATCCGCTGGTTGGATGGGGGAAGATAGGGAATCATCAGTTTCATCATCCGCAGACCGGGTGTCGAGATCAGTGTGTCAAATGGTGTCATGGGAATTTTTGATTGATCGTCCATAGAAACTCCTTTCCATTGCGTTATCAATATATATGAGCAGATTGAGAAAGATATACCTTTTTCTTTTTCCTTCATATAATAAAGGCAAGAGAAATGGAAATGGAAATGAGGAAAAGATGGAACAAATTTTAATCATTGACAGAAATGCAGTATATGAGTTAGATGAAGAATGTTTTCAAAGGAAGATGGAAGCACAGAGGAAACAACAGGAGGAAAGAGCAAATGCACAAGAAAATGACAAGGAAGACATCTAAGCATGTTTAGAAAAATGATTTTGTGAGAAAGAATGGAGCAAGGCAGTCGAGTTTTTTCCAAAAGAAAGACGGGGCATGTTGCCCCGCCTTGCAGAAGAGATTAGCAGCAAAGAGAATTTCTATCGCCACATCCGCATCCATTACCAAATCCGCCGCAGCAGAGAAGTAATAAGATGATCCAGATACAGCTGTCACCACATCCGCATCCGTTGTCGTGTCCGTTTCCGAAACCGCCACAGCAGAATAATAAGAGGATGATCCACAGACAAGAATTGTTATTTCCGCATCTGTCTTCTCCACCGCATCCACATCCACAGTTAGTAGCTGTTAAATCACTCATGTTAAATCCTCCATTTGAGATTGTTTACACTCCTATACTATGTGGGAGGGCTTATTCATGTTTCCCAAAAAACAGAAAAAATTAAAAAAGGAAGATTTTAGTAAAAACAGAGGGAATGTTGGTTGCATTTTAGATTGTTTATAAAATATGCCTATAGTTATATAAAAATAAATGATAACGATATTCTGTTCAGATATGTTAAACTAAAAGCAGCAAAATTTATATTTGAGGAGGAAATCTATATGAAAATTGGAGTAACTGAAATTAGCCCAAGAACTGTGCAGCAAGTGGCTGAGAAAAAATTTAAGGAAGGATACTATTGCTGTGAGGCTTTAGTCAGTGCAATCCGCGATGAATTTAAGCTGGATGTTCCAGAGGAAGTGATTGCAATGGCTTCTGGTATGGCAGTCGGCGCAGGAAAATCCGGGTGTGTCTGTGGTGCTTTTAATGGAGGAATTCTTGCACTTGGACTATTTTTTGGGCGCACAGAGCAGGATGGACCGACAAATCCAAAAAGTGTCAAATGTATGGAACTGACAAAAGAGCTTCATGACTGGTTTAAAAAGGCCAATGGTAAAAATGCAATCTGCTGTCGCGTTCTGACAAAAGAGTTTGACAAAGGACGTGGGGAACACAAGGAACAATGCATTTTCTTTACGGGACTTTGTGCATGGAAGGTTGCCCAAATGATTTGCCGTGAATTGGGAATGAAGAATCTAGATGAGGTGGATGAACCGGCTCCAAGACGTACGGTTGCTGAAATTTAATACAAAAGGTGAGATTGACATGAAAAAAATGATACAAAAAGTTCCAATTCCTCTTTGTGGGGTTATGCTTGGATTCGCCGCTCTCGGCAATCTCTTGCAGAGTTATGGTGAGGGAATTCGATATGTCTGTGGAGGAATAGCTACATTTCTACTGATACTTGTTCTGATGAAACTCATAATGTTTCCGGAGATGATAAAAGAAGATTTTAAAAATCCGATTTTGGCGAGTGTGGCTGCGACATTTCCGATGGCACTGATGCTATTAAGCACGTATATCAAGCCATTTATTGGTGTGGGAGCAAAATATATCTGGTATTTTGCGATTGGGTTACATATTATATTGATTGTTTATTTCACGATAAAGTTTTTGCTTAAACTTCAGATGCCGAAAGTATTTGCCAGTTATTTTATTGTATATGTGGGAATTGCAGTTGCGGCAGTTACGGCTCCAGCTTTTGAAGAGCTTGCAATAGGTGCCGGTGCATTCTGGTTTGGATTTTTGACGTTAATCGGTTTATTAGTTCTTGTGACAATCCGTTATATGAAATACAAAGAGATTCCAGAACCTGCAAAGCCGCTTTTCTGTATTTATGCAGCGCCTACAAGCCTTTGTGTTGCCGGATATGTACAGTCAGTAACACCAAAATCAAGAGAATTTTTGTTGGCGATGCTGCTTGTGGCAACCGTGCTATATGTTTTGGCGCTTGTGAAAGCGATCAGTTATCTGAAGCTGAAATTCTATCCAAGCTATGCGGCATTTACCTTCCCATTTGTTATCAGCGCGATTGCAACAAAGCAGACAATGGTCTGTCTTGCGAATATGAAGCAGCCGATACCGATGCTCCGATATGTTGTTCTGATAGAAACGGTGATTGCCGTATTGTTTATGATTTATACCTTCATTCGCTTTCTGCAGTTTATTTTTGTAGATCATAAATAAGCGGAACAGGAAGAGAGAAACGTCTGTGCAGAAAATTTACACACTATCCGTTAAAGAAATGAATATCCTAATGAAAAAGGGATATGCATATGAAAGATGTAAAAAAAGCCATTCGTTACTCGTGTGAGGATATAAACGATAGAAAAGTTTCCGGGCAGGGCATCTGTGTTGCGGTGCTTGATACCGGGGAATGAGTTATTATATTGCAAAGTTGAGGAAAATAGCTGATATATAAATAGTAAAGGGCATCAATAAATAAGAACAAATTTCTTGAAAAGTAAGTCTCTCGGTCTACAAAAAGACCGGCGAGACTTTTTTTGTTCAGAGATAGTTTATGTAAGAATGAACCTTAAGAAATGAAGAACATTTTTTAGAATGAGACAAGTCCCCAGGTGCATACAATCTCAAGTAGAAAGGGGGCTATCACTTGGAGGAAAAGAGTTTGCGAGAAATGCAGCAGGTCGATATAAAAAATGTAAATACCGATGAATTGGTAGATATTAGTGAAATTGAAATTGACACGAAACAGTCGGTACAAAGAAGAGTAAAGGGGTATGTGGAACAGGTACATAACCCTTATCTTGTACGGGTGGGAGAATATATTGTAAAAGTTGGATATTCCGACTGTACAGAGACTTTGAATGACCGGTTGAAACAGTATATTTCAAAAATTGCAGAAACAAAATATTAAAAGGCAGAAGGAAGCAAGATGCAAAAAAATGTATGTTATCATACGGCGATTTATCTTCGCTTATCGAGGGAGGATGGAGATATGAATTGCGGTGCAAAACGAGAAAGTGACAGTATTTCCTCTCAGCGTGCCCTTGCTTGTTCGTTTGTAAGAGAACAGCCGGATATGGAGTTGTTTGATCTTTATATTGATGATGGGTATTCAGGGGCGAATTTTGATCGACCGGATTTTAAAAGAATGATAGAAGACATTAAAAACGGGAAGGTAAATTGTGTTGTTGTAAAAGATTTATCTAGATTTGGACGAGATTATATTGAAGCCGGGCGGTTCATTCAAAAGACCTTCCCGGCTTTTTCTGTGCGTTTTATTGCGATTACGGATCATTACGATAGTCTGACTGCAGATAAGAATACAACATCTTTTGTAATACCGGTAAAGAATTTTGTGAATGATTTCTACTGTCAGGATATTTCAGAAAAGGTAAAATCACATCAGAAAATAAAACGGGAGCAGGGGAAATTTATCGGGGCGTTTGCAGTCTATGGATATCAGAAAGATCGAGAGGATAAAAATAAGCTTATTATAGATACCTATGCGGCAGAAATTGTGAAAAAGATTTTTGCGTGGAAACTGGATGGAATGAGCAATCTTGCCATTGCGAACAAACTGAATGAAAATGGAATTTTTTCCCCGCTGGAATATAAGAAATCCCATGGCGAACATTATGCCACAGGGTTTCAGGCAGGAATCGTATCCAAATGGTCTGCGGTAGCAATCAAGCGAATTTTGACCAATGAAATTTATACCGGAACGATGGTGCAGGGAAAACGAGAGAAAGTCAATTATAAGGTTAAAAAGATTTTAGAAAAGCCGGAGTCGGAATGGTGTAAAGTAGAGGGAACTCATGAAGCGATCGTTTCCAAAGTGGATTACCAAAAGGTGCAGCGACTTTTGGAAGTAGATACCAGAGCCGAGAAAGGAAAAGAAAAAGCGCATATGTTTTCGGGGATTCTGTTTTGCGGAGACTGTAAAGAGCCGATGGTCCGGCGTATGAACAGATACAAGGGAACAGAAAAAATATCTTATATCTGTTCCACGAGAAATCGGAGTGAAGGGTGCAGCAGACACCGTATTTTGGAAGCGGATTTAAAAAGAGTCATACTTCAGATCATCCGGCTGCAAGCAGCACTTCTGATCGATGAAAACAGACAGATGCAGTATCTCCGGACAAGGGAGATGCATTTGGAAGATGTTGTTGGATTTGAGCAGGAGATGATACGTCTGCGCGGTGAGCAAGAGAACTATCAGAAACTTCGCGCAGGGCTTTATGAAGACTGGAAAGCAGGAGTGATCACGCAGGCAGATTTTCAAAAATTTAGCGCAATTTATGAAAAACAGTATCTAGAAACGGGATGGGCGGTTGCAAAGCAGGAGGAACTGGTAAAGAAATTGTTTTACAAGGGAGTGCACTCTAATGTCAGGTTGGAGCGGCTAAAAGAGACGATGCAGATTACGACGTTAGACAGGGAGGCACTGCTGGCGTTTGTGGAGCGGATAGAAGTTTATGAGGAGAAACGGATTGTGATACAATTTGGGTATCAGGAAGAGATAAGAAGAATGGCAGGCTCGTAATCAGGAGGTGATCTCAGTGGCAAGAACATCAAAACGCAAAAGACGGCTGGAAAGTCAGGAACTTTTTGAAAAGAAAACAGAGAAAGCATATGTGGCAGGCATTTATGCAAGGCTGTCTGTAGATCATCAGGATGGCGACGAAGTGTCTATTGAAACGCAGATTGAGATGGGGAAGACGTTTATAGAGACTCATAAGGATATTCTATTGTATGACTGTTATTCGGATCTAGGGGCTACGGGAACGAATTTTTGGCGGAATGATTTTGAGCGATTGATGCAGGATGTGAGAGAGGAAAAGATAAACTGTGTGATCGTAAAAGATTTTTCGAGATTCGGAAGAAACTATATTGAGGTGGGAAACTTTGTGGAAAAGATGTTTCCTTTCATGGGTGTCCGGTTTATTTCTATTACAGATCAGTATGACAGCGCAAAACAAGGAGATTGTAATGAAGCGCTTTCCATGCATTTGAAAAATATAGCCAACGAACTATATGCAAGGGACGTTGCAGAAAAGGTAAAAGCCAGCAAGCAGACAAAGAGGAAGCAGGGAGAATATCTAGGCAGTGTTCCGCCGTATGGTTTTCGAATCGAAAAAATGGATGGGAGACGGACGTTGGTGCGTGAATCTTTGACCAGTGAGATCGTTCGAGAGATTTTTGTGCGCTATGATTCCGGGGAGAACGTTGTTTCTATTGTAAAGTGGCTGTATGAGCAAAAGATTCATTGCCCGGGCGATTACAAAGCATACAAAACTGTTTATCAGCAGGAGGGGCAGAAATTGAGGCAGTGGAGGAGAGAAGCTATCCGGTATTTGTTGAGTAATGTCGTTTACATAGGAAATCTTGCGCAATCCGGCAAGCATATAAGAGAACCGATCATAGCAGAACATGTCCATGAACCTCTTGTTCCGGAAGAAGTCTTTTGTCGTGTAGGAGAGAGGCTGGAGGGAAACCGTAAGATCCAAAAGTGCAGATCACTTCGGAATAATACGATGGAAGAGGTATTCCGGGACATTTTGTATTGCGGAGAATGTGGACATAAATTTAGCCGGACGGTGACAGAAAGAGAGTCTTCTAATAGCAAAAAGAGGACTTTTGTTTCTTATGGATGCCCGAATAGAAAACGCATTGATGAAGACAAATGTAAAAATGAATCGATTACAGTTCTTCAGCTTCAGAAAGTGATATTGCATCTGTTGAAAAAAGAGTTTCTTCTCAGTGATATACAGATGAAAAAACTTACAGATTTTAATCGAGAGGTTGGAGAAATACGAAAAGGACAGATAGAGAAAACACAAAAAGAGCTGCAAAAATCGGTAGAGAACATAGATAGGAAGATCAGTTTTTGTTATATGGAGTATCGAAGCGGGAGAACTTCACAGACTCAATTTCTGGAAATCAAAAAGAAACTGGAAGAAAAAAAGGAACAAAATCAGCGGCTTTTGCGGGAGTTATCTCTAAAATATGCTTCGGTTGACAGACTGGTAGATAAGCAGAATCAAGCTCTCTGCACGGTTTTGAAATGTCAAGGTGGCGCTGTGTTGAATGCGGAACTGGTACAAAACCTGATAGGGAAAATCTATGTGTATCCTGGAAAACGGATCGAGGTTCTCTGGAAATGGAAGGATATATGGATGGAATAGAAAGCGTGAGATATTTCTTGCCCGAAGGTCATGGGAAAGAAAAAAACTTTAAAAATTTGTAAAAGTCTCAGGAGGAATAAGCGATGCAAAATAGGATGAACATCGCAATGTATCTGCGATTGTCCAAGGAAGATGACCGGAATACCCAGGAAAGTAACAGTATTTCTTGTCAACGTTTATTGCTAAAAGAATATATTGAGCAAAATTTTAGAGGGGAAATTTTATCAGACGAAGTCTGCCAGCCGAAGGCATGTATTACGGGATGCCCGTATGGGTGTGAGATTTTCGAGTTTGTAGATGATGGTTACAGCGGAACTAGCATGAACAGACCTGCCATGCAGGAATTACTAAGATGTGTCCGGCAGAAGAAGGTAGATTGTGTTATCGTAAAGGATTTTTCCCGCTTTTCCAGAGACTATGTAGAAATGGGTTTCTATGTCGAACAGCTCTTTCCGTTTTTGGGCATCCGTTTTATTTCTGTGAATGATCATTATGACAGTAGAGTTGTTCAGAATCAAATGATGGGTATGGATCTGGCATTTAAAGCGCTGGTGAACGATCTCTATTCGAAGGATTTATCAGGAAAAGTAATTTCTTCTCTGCATTCTAAAAAAGAGCGGGGAATCTATTGCAGTGCAAACTGTCCGTTTGGATATCGTAAGAAAGCAGATGATAAGAATCAAGCAGAGATTGTGCCAGAAGAGGCGAAAGTAATCCGGGAAATTTTCCGATTGACGTTAGAGGGTTATTCTTCTGTGGATATTGCAAAGAAGTTTCACAAGGAAAAGATAAAAACACCGGTGGAATATCTGGCGGCGAGAGGAGTAACACATCGCAACCCTTTGGGGAAGGAATTTTCATGGCATCATACGACCATTTGCAAGATACTGCGAAATGATTTTTATGCCGGAGATGTCGTATATGGGAAATATGAAAAGGATGCTGTCGGAGGAAAAAATCACTTAAAACCAAGAAGTGAGTGGAAGATTACCTATCATCATCATGAACCGATTATTGAACGGGAGATTTTTGAGGAAGTACAGCGGACGAGAGGAATATCAAAACCTTATCAGTCACGAAAGGCACACATGTTGACAGGAAAGGTACTATGCGGAGAGTGTGGCAGGGCTTTGTGCTATCGGAATGCGAAACATCCTTATTTTTATTGCAAGGATCGTTATGCGACCGGCAATGAGAACTGTTTGAAAAAAGTGAACATATTCCTTTTAGAGCAGATACTTGTATCCGCTTTGCAAAAAGAAATCTGCAGGCAGATTGAACTGAAAGAAGTGTGGAAGTTGTATCAGGAGGTACAGAAAAGACAGTACGATGCAAAGATGGCTAAGCTGCGAAAAGCCCGAAAAAATTTGGAGATTACAGGAAAAGAGCAGATCATACTTTATGAGCGATATAAAAAGAAGGAAATCTTGAAAGAAGAATATCTGGCATGCAAAGAAAAGTTACAGAAGAAGGAAGATGCGATAAAAAATGAACTCCAAAGGCAGAAGATGCTTCTGGTAGAGATGGAGGCTGAGAAGCATACAGACTTGCCGGATGCCCATAAGATTTGGAAAGCATGTAAGATCCATGAGCTGAACCAGGAAACCGTGGATAGTTTCATAAGAAAGGTAAAAGTGTGGGATGAGCGGCATGTGGAGATTATCTGGAATTTCAGTGATGGGAAAGCTACCTAAGGACTATTTTTTGTGTTTGTCGGTGTGGGCGTATATAGTGTATAATATAAGCAAAATTTTTATTACAAAAGGGAGTCAGCTAATCTATGAATCAGAATAAAATTTTATTGATAGAAGATGATAAAGAAATCAGCGAAATGTTAAAAAACTATTTAACCGTAGAAAATTATGAGGTGATTTGTGCATACGACGGACAAGAGGCATGTGACTATTTTGATCGCACAGACTTTAGTATGATTCTTCTTGATCTGATGATACCTAAAATCAGTGGAATGGATGTTATGCAGCATATTAGAGAACATAGTGTTGTTCCACTGATTATTATCTCTGCAAAGGATAGCGAAATCGATAAAACATTAGGGCTGAGTTTAGGAGCTGATGATTATATTACAAAGCCGTTTTCTGTTGTGGAGGTGTTAGCTCGCATTAAGGCAAATATTCGCAGGAGAAATCAATATGATCAAGGATCAGAGGATATTCCGAAACGATTAACTGCCGGAGAATTAGTAATGAACCTGTCAGATTATACATTGACAAAGAGTGGAAGACGGGTGGAACTCACTGCAAAAGAATACGAAATTTTGAAGCTGCTTATGCAACATCCGAAAAAGGTTTATACAAAGGAACAAATATATGCTCTTGTTTGGAAGGATGCTTATCTTGGTGATGAAAATGCTGTGAATGTGCACATAAGTCGTCTTAGAAATAAAATCGAAGAAGATACTCGCAATCCCCGGTATATCATCACCGTATGGGGGATTGGATACAAATTGGGGGAAAATGTATGAAGGATACAACGATTATTTTTTTCCTGTGCATTTGTATCGTTTTTTTGGTATGTGTTGTATTTTATCAGCAATTTACTTTCCGCACAGGAACACAAGCAAAATTACGGGAAATCAGTGATAAGCTCAAAAAAATCATAGAAACGGACAGTGACGAGCAAGTAATGGTTTTTACGGACAATAAAGAGCTAATAGAATTGGCTGCACAAATCAATGAATTACTGGAGAAACACTTGAAAATAAAAGCGGATTATCGCCATTCTCAAATAGCCTCTAAAAAAATGTTGTCGAATATTTCTCACGATATTAAAACGCCTATGACTGTTATTTTGGGGTATCTGGAAATCATGCAGTTAAGCGAAACAATTTCTGCTGAAATGCTGAAAAAGGTAGAGGATAAAGCGCAAGGGGTCATGGGAATGATCGATCAATTTTTTACCCTATCAAAAATTGAGTCGGGCGATATGGATATAGCGCTTTCGAAGGTAGATATTTGCGAAATCTGTCGAGAAAGTGTACTGGATTTTTATGAGTTGCTTTCTAGCAAAAGCTTTCAAGTAAATATTGATATTCCGGAAATGCCTGTTTTTGTGCAAGGGAATAAAGAAGCTTTACAACGTATTCTGTTTAATTTGATTTCCAATGTCATCCGATACGGGGCGGACGGAAAATATCTTGGGCTTTCATTGAAAAATGAAGAAAGAAACGTATATGTGGAGGTAACAGATAAGGGGAAAGGCATTGATCAAATGTTTGCAGACAGCATATTTGATAGATTATTTACAATGGAAGACTCTCGTAATCGTAAGATACAAGGGAACGGACTTGGTCTGACCATCGCCAAAAATCTAGCTGTTTGTCTTGGTGGGGATATTACTTTGGAAAGTATTCCTTATGTCAAAACGACTTTTACAATACAGTTGAAAAAATCTTACTTTAAGATGTTCGAAAGAAATTTGTAATATTTATTCAAGAGTTTTGAAAATCTGAGCCGTTACAATGGAATTTAGAAAGGAGGCAATAGAATATGTCATATGTTGTACAAACAAATAGCCTTGCAAAAATCATTGATGGGAAAGAGATTGTTAAGAATGTCAATCTCCACGTAAAGAAAGGGGAAATCTATGGTTTCCTTGGCCCGAACGGTGCAGGTAAAACTACTGTTATAAAAATGCTCACAAATCTTTGGAAGCCGACAAGTGGAAGTATTGAAATTTTCGGAGAAATACTTACTCCACAGTCCTGTGAAATCTTAAAAAGAATAGGAAGTATCATTGAATTTCCTACCTTTTATAATCACATGACCGGGTATGAAAATTTGCAGCTTCATTGTGAGTACATGGGGTATTATAAACATGGAAGCATTGAAAATGCGCTTGATCTGCTGGAATTATCGGCTGCCTCACAAAAAGCTGTAAAAAATTATTCTCTTGGTATGAAAGAACGACTTGGTATCGCACGTGCAATTCTTTGCAAGCCGGAATTATTAATTCTTGATGAGCCGACAAATGGACTGGATCCTGCAGGTATGAAGAAAATCCGTGATTTGCTAAAAAATCTTTGCGAAGAATATGGAACAACGATTATGATTTCCAGCCATATCCTTTCAGAAGTTGAAAGTATTGCTGATACGGTAGGTATCATTCATCACGGAATGATGGTGAAAGAAATCGGCATGAAAGAAATAGAGAGGATGAGCCTTGCATATGTGGAACTGGTAGTAGCAGATCCTAAAAAAGCTGCCTATGTATTGAGTGAAAAACTGGGGTATAACAATTTTAAGATCATTGAAAACAATACGATCCGTATTTATGACCAGCACGTTTCAATAAAGGAATTGTCTAAGGTGTTAGCATTGAATGATGTTGAAGTGGTTGCGTTTGGCAGACAAGCTGAAACTTTAGAAGATTACTTCCTTAAATTAACTGCGGAGGTGAATAAATTATGTTAAAGCTGATTCAATTAGAATGGAGGAAAAACAATATTGGAAAGTATATTAGAAATGCAATGATATTGGCGGGTGTTCTTTGTCTGTTTCTGTTTGCATTGGCCTATCTTGGTATTGCAAATGATCCGGATACAGGGATTCCGGACGCAGTGCCGGGAAACGGTACAATTTCAGCACCTATTGAATTATTTTGCAGTATGTCATTTCTAGTATTTACCGGTGTGATGCTTTCGTCTTTTATTGTAAGTGCCTATAAAGATAAAACAATGGCATTGATGTTCTCTTACCCGATTAAGCGGCAGAAAATACTTATTTCTCAAATGCTCTCGGTTTGGATTTTCTGTTTCCTGGCATTGGTAATAACAAAACTTGTAATTTATGGCTGTATTTTGTGGGGGTCCCAGTTTATGGTATCATCATTTCCAATTGATTATGATATGGCAAGTCTGAAATTTTATGTACAGCTTATTGTAAAATCGATTTCTATTGTTAGCATGAGTTTTATTGCATTATTTATCGGATTGGCAATAAAGTCCACAAAAGCGACGATTATATCCTCTTTTCTGCTGATTATTTTGACGCAGGCAAACATTGGAGATCTTACACTGGCAAATAATGCCGTATTCCCTCTTGTTTTGACGATCATTTCCCTTCTGTTTGCTGTTCTATCTGTGATCGGAGTGGAAAAGAAAGATTTTATATAGATGGATTAAAAGAAAAAACTTCCGGGAAGCGGAAGATACTGAAAATTTATATTGGAATCAATGAGTGAGGCAGTCTGGTCGCGGATCAGACTGCGTTTCTATGTCCCCGCCTAAAATTTTTATTCTCTACATGCAAAAAAATATATACAAGAATTGATTGGTAATATATAATCTTATTATAAAATTTGTACAAAAGAATTTGGAAATGTTTCCAGAAAAAGAGTGATGGAATTATGAAGGAGGAAATCGTATGGAAGATCAACGAAAGAATGAATTGGCAGTTGTAATAGCTGCAACGGTAGTATTTGGTTTCATGAATCGTATTTTGATCAGGATTCCGTATATGGTATTAGGAGATTTTTCATTTTCCTTTTTGATATCTGTTGTGACGTGGTGGATTTACAATTCTGTTTTGTTTTCTGTTGCAGAGCAGATGCAGATGGGCGATGGAGGCAAGAAAAGAATAGGAAAAATGATCCTGTTTGGATTTCTTGCAACGCTAATAAAGGCTGGAATTGATACGTGTATTGATCTGACGGTCGCTCGTCAACCGAATATGTTGCTGCTTGTAGCTGCTATGGAGATGTCTATGATTCTTTACATAGCAGGGTTAGACTATTTTCTATTCGTAAAGGTTGGAAAAAGAAAGATAAAACAAGAGGGAAAAGAGATAAATGCTTTAGTGACGATATTTGTTTCTTTATTGATCTTTTATGGTGGAACTTTATTTTATTATCTGAAACAAGTAAATTATGCTGTTGAAAGATATGGAACTTCTTCGATGGTTCAAGAAATAGGGTTGGATAATGCGATTTGGAATTTGACTACAATGCTTGGAAGACGTTCCACAACGGTTGGAGCAGTCGTATATGTTGGGTGTTTTATAATCATTTGGTGGATATTAGAGAAAATCACTGTTTCGCAGGAAAGCAATTAAAAATGGACAGAAGAGGGAAAATGAATGGAAGAAAAGTAATCAGAAAAGGATGTGAGTTTGATGAAATACATATGGATGTGCAGCGAAGCGAACACATGGAGCAGTTACTATTATGATGAGCAGACGGAGGAATTTTTTGTATTTGATAATAAAAAAGGGGGGAACGGACTTGCGGTTGGAGTTCTTTCGGGAATTTCCTTGATAATCTATGCGCTTGTACGGAACATAGAAAAACCAATTCCTTTTGACAAAAATTTGTTGTACTGGATTTCGTTGGGACTGGGAGTGATTGTGGGGGCGATCGTTTCTGGATATCTGTTAAGACGTGCAAAAAGAAAAGTGGAAGAAAACGCAAGAGTGTATCCTTGCAGACTGGAAGAAAAACGGAAATTGGCAAAGCAGAACCGGAAAAGCTTTTTTCAACATATGGTATTAATTGCTATTTTTATAGGAGTATGTGTGGGATACCGATTTTTGATGGTTTGGATTGTGCCATCCGTTCTGGTATATGCTTTTTTTAACTCAGTCATGTGTATGATAACGATTTTACTGATAACTGGTTTCGTGGGAAATCATCCGCTAAAAGGCTGGAAAATTGCAGGTAAAATCTTGAAAGGAGAGTAGGAGAATGCCATATTTGATTCCAATTTTATATGTGATCGTCTCTTATACATTTTTTCTTTTGCCCGGCTTATTTGATCAGGTAGTGGAATTACAGATTATTTCAGCACTTCTGCCTTTTCTCATGGGAGTCGTCAATTTGATTGTCGTATTGACGGTAGGAAGAAAATGGTCAAGAAAAACATTGTTAAACTGTACATTGATCATTAAATATGGATTGATTCCATTCTATTTGATTGGAGGATGTATTACCATCAGCGTGACACTTGCTGCACTGTTTCCGCTGCCGTTGATGGTGTTGTTTGGGCTGGTCACAGTTGCTTTCCTGATTTTTGGGTATGGGATTTTGTTGGGAGCAGCGCCATATGCAATCGCCTACCTTATAAAATCATGTAAAGAAGGAAGGCATTCAAAGGCAGTGGTAATCCTGTCCGGCATCTGTCAGTTTCTTTTTTCTTTTGATGTATTTTCCATGATGATTTTGACAATCAAAGAAAAGCATCTAGTCAAAACTACAATAGCTGTGTTTGCGGGAGTGTGTCTTGCAATACTTTTCATTCTGCTGTATGTGCTGAGTATTTTTGTATAAAGAGTTTGAAGAGAATATAGAAAACCGATCGTTTATCGATGATACTGTCGGAAGGAAGAGTGGGGGAAGCGGATGATTAAATTATGTTATAAAATTCATGATAAGAAGACAGATGAATATTATTTTGACTTACAATCTCAAAAAGTATATCAGATTTGTCTGTCTGCATACTATGCAAAGCAAAATACGAAAGGAATTCTGTTCCCTTTGATTTTAGGCGGAGTGGCGGCAACATTTTTAGAAGTGGTATCAAAGCAAATAATCTTATCTGAGAATGTCCGGATTTTATTGATGATCCTGGTAATTGGAATTCTGGTTTTGATTGATCAAAAGGTAAAAAAATCATTTGTAGAAAAGTATCGATATATCGAGGAACATACGATGGGGATTGAAATGGAAAAATCAGATCTGTTCAATCTATATCTTCGGGGGAGATGAAACAGAAGAGTATTAGGAATAATTGTTTTTGCAGGTGTGGTCATTTTTTTGACCGGCATGATTTTTACAATCCGAGTCTCTCATCTTACCGGGATTGTTCTGCTCTTACTAGGTGGGATAATCGGAGTGATTTTTTTTCATTATGGAGAATTTTCGGAAGCTTCACAAGTAAAAAAATATTTCCGGGAACGGAAAGAGTGAGATTGATTTTATCAGGAGGGAGAGAATCAAAAATGGGATTCAGGGAGCGAAACAGGTACATTCAGCTCTGCAGAGAAAATGAACATTCAGCTTTCTATTATGACACAGCGGAAGAGAAACTATTGCGATATAAAAAAGAAAGTAAATTTTCATTTTCCTTAAAATATCAATTGTGTATTTTAGCGGCGCTGTATTTGGGATACCTATTAAATGACAAAGCTTATATACTGTTGGCTCAAAATGGCTATTTGAAATATTTTCTTGTCTTTTTCTGCCTTAGTATCGGCGGCATTTGCTTGTTATTTTTTGAAAATAATATCACGAGAATTTTGAAAAAAGACGGGGTAGAAGTGCCATATCCACTATCTGATGAATTGCTGCAGAAAGGGCAAAAGGATTTTAAGACGCAAAAAACGATCATGTATCTATGGAGTTTCATCTCTGCGATTCTCTGTTTCGCTTTTTACATAACGAACCTCATTCTTTTGTTAGTGCTGTTTTTAGCCAGCATGATTGCATTATCCAGTATGGTTGCTATAGCAAGACCTGTTTTGCGGGAAAACTTATATCAATATTTGAAAAAGAGGATGTAGTAAAAATGTATGATTATGGGGAAAGGGGATTGTTATGAAAAAAAATATAATCCGGACGACAGAATGGAAAAAGCTATATCCGATTAAAAAGGGAATCATAGTATCGGTATGGTTATTTGCAGTTGTCATATTATATGCAGGCTTCCGGGGGTTGATAGAAGATCATGATCTGAAAACAATAGTTGTGATCATTTTAGACGGTGCGGTACTTATGAAATCTTTTCTGCCGGTTAAGAACTATCTTTTTACAAGATATCATTGCGTACCGGTTTTTAATCAAATTTTTACAAAAAAAGAATTGGAAGAACTGTTTGAGGGAGAAGTGTTTCAGAAAATGACAGGCAGTATGGAAAATCCTTTAAATAGTCTGGATTTATTGGAAAGTAAAAATTGGTTTTGTATCCATGGAAAATTTATTTCAAAGAATATGACGATTATTGGAAGGGCATGGGTTGCGGCAAGTCTCAACAATAGAGATATCACACCCGTAAAAATATTTTATATGACGGGGCAATATCTTGAAGTTAAAGCGGGATATTCATGGAAAGTTTCTACCATACAATCTTTTAATCAGCTGTTATGGGAAAAGTATCAAATAATACCTGTTAAAGTGTTTTTCCGAGATTATGAACGAATCAGTACAATTTTAAAGAATACATATGACAGAATGAAAACGGAAAAAGATTTGTGTGAAAAAGAATTTGTACGATATTTGCTTGAACACGGTGCGGATAGCAAAGCTTTATTTTGGAGTGAAATACCGGGATTGCAGTTGCCAGGAGAAAATAAGTAAATGCAGCAGAACAGATAATACATATGGGGGGAGAAACGATGAAGTGTATGCAGAAAAATTTTCACAGAAACATACTGATTTGTGTGTACGGTTTTTTCTTTGTGTGCATATTGGGTGGGATTACCGTATGGGCATCCTATCAGGAAAGAAGTTTTTCCCCAAAGGGATGGCTGAACTGCAATCCAGCGAAAAGATATCTTTATATTGACGATCTTGAAGAAAAGTAAGTCGTTAGTACGACTGGGCAGTTACAAGCCCATGACCTTTAGGTCGTGGGTAGTTGACAGAAAAAGAGAAGTTTAACCGATTTGTGATGGAGGACATATCGGATCCGTTTGATTTTTATTATTCTGAAAACTGGTTTTTCGTAAAGGAAGTATATGTTCCGCGAAAAATTGTTTTAGATATTATTGCAGTCAATAAGTCTCTCTTTTCTCCTTTTACGGTAATAGGAATTATCACCGAAAATGGAGAAGCTGTTTTTTTGGCACAGGTTAAAAAAGAAGAGGCAGATCAGGTGACTATAAAGTTAAAGAAAGAATTCCCGGAGTTTCGATGTGATGTACAGATTCTGAGAGAAGCTATATATAAACGGTTTTATAAGGAAAAGAAGAGGCAGTTCGCTGATAAAATTCCGGATAAAATGGAGTTTATCAATTATTGCAGACTTTAAGAAGTTGAACATGAAAGAATAAAAAAGAGGAGATGAAAGATTCAGGGGAAATAATCGATGATCTTTGTGCAATTATTTGACACAAGAGGGGATTGTGCGCCATCCGGATTTTGATGACAGAATTGTTGCATTTGCAGACATGCTGCATGGCAGAACGGAACTTTACGATGACAATTCGCATGGGACGCATGTTAGTTCAATCATTGGCGGCAGTGGAAGGATGTCCGGGGGCAGATATGAGGGAATGGCGCCGAAGTGTCAGCTGGTAGTTGTGAAAGTGTTGGATGAGAAAGGAAATGGAAATATCGGAAATGTTCTGCATGGGATCCAGTGGGTGCTGGAAAATCGGGCTCGTTTTCAAATTCGCATTGTAAATATTTCTGTGGGGACATTGCCGAGTGTCAATGAAGAGGGGGCAGAAAAACTGGTGCAGGCAGTGGAGGCACTTTGGGACGTGGGGATAGTAGTAGTGACTGCAGCAGGCAATTATGGACCGCGTCCAGGCAGTATTACTTCGCCGGGAATCAGCAAGAAAGTGATCACGGTCGGTTCCTGCGATGACCAGTTTTATATGGAAGAAGGAAAGAAAAAGAGAAAAAGTTATTCGGGCAGAGGTCCTACTGCGGAGTGTGTGGTGAAGCCGGATCTTCTTGCTCCGGGAAGCTACATCACATCCTGCAATGCAAGATACAGAGAAAAAGGACAGAAACCGTATACAATGAAGAGCGGAACCTCCATGTCCACGCCGGTCGTGAGTGGTGCTATCGCGCTTTTGTTATCAAAATATCCGGATATGTCTAATGTAGAAGTGAAACTACGGCTTCGGGAGAGCAGTATTGATATTGGAAGACCGCAGAATGAACAAGGATGGGGACTGCTGAATGTAGAGAAGTTGTTGAAGGAATAAGACAGCGCTGTAAAAAATCAGCGCTGTAAAAAGACAAATTCGGAGTCAGAGGAGAGGGAAGGCTCATAGAAGTAGCCGTCAGTGTCGAACTCTTTTAATTTTTCAAAATCAGAAATCCGGTTTGTGATGATATAGTGAACCATTTGACCGCGTGCCATCTTGGCGGCAGTGGCGAGTGTCTTGTACACTCCATTTTTCCGGACTTTGAAAGAGCAGGTGAGAAAACGAACCGGAGCTTTGACGTATTTTCGGATACATTTTGCATATTCCTCAGAGGCAAGATTGACGATCCGGTCATCGGATGCAGTGAGATCCTGATAGAGAAGGTCTGACCAGTATTCATAAAGGTTCTTTGTGCCTGCAACATTTAGTTTTGTGAGCATTTCCAATCGGTATTCGTAAATACTGTCGTAAGGCTTTAATATTCCATAAGCGCCGCTTAAAATGCGGATCGTCTTTTGAGCATACGCTTTGTCAGAGTCAGAAAAGGTGAGTGGTTTCATATATTTATACTGGATTCCATCATAAGTTTCGATGGCGGCAGTACCGTTCTGATCGAATTTCATTGTCTGGATCCGGTCGGCGCCATCCAGTGCCAAGGATGGATTGATCCGCATAAGAATCTCAAGATCCATCGGGGAATAGGTACGCAGCACCTTGATGATCTCCTGTGTATGGGAAAGATAAGCAGGCAGCGAACGCGGTATCGTTTCGGATTGGGCCGGTTTCATGTTCTTTGCCGGGGAAATGATGATTTTCATAGAAATAAATCCTCCATAGATATCGATTTCAAGTAATGTTTGTAAATGTTCTTCGTCTGGATTGTAGCACAAAAAAAGAGGGCGGTGCAAGAACTTCTCTGCTATGAAAGGTGCTGATTTTGCAGAAAATCATCAGTGTCAAGAAAAAATACTTGACACCACATTTTTTTTGTTATATGATACCAAAGGTGATAAAAATGAATGAGATCTTAGAACAGGCATTGCTGTATGATTTTTATGGAGAGCTTTTGACAGCACATCAGAAAAATATATATGAGCAGTTCGTGCTGGAGGATTTATCTTTGAGTGAAATCGCAGAAGATGCGGGAATCAGCAGGCAGGGCGTACACGATTTGATCAAACGGTGCAACAAGACACTGGAGGGATATGAGTCGAAGCTCCATCTTGTAGAGAGATTTCTTTCCATTAAGGAAAAAGTTCACCGCATGAATACATTGTTAGAAGAGCAAGAAAAGATCAGTACAGAAGAGCTGATCCGAGAGATTAAAGGGATTTCTTCGGAAATCTTAGAGGAGTTGTAGTATGGCATTTGACAGTTTAACTGAAAAACTTCAAAATGTATTTAAGAACCTGAGAAGCAAGGGACGTCTGACTGAGGAAGATGTTAAGCTTGCACTGCGGGAAGTAAAGATGGCGCTTTTAGAGGCGGATGTTAACTTCAAAGTTGTCAAAGGGTTTGTGAAAGATGTGCAGGAGCGTGCAGTCGGTCAGGACGTGATGAATGGTCTGAATCCGGGACAGATGGTGATCAAGATTGTAAATGAAGAGTTGATCCGTCTGATGGGATCTGAGACGACTGAGATTCAGCTGCAGCCGGGACAGGCGACCACTGTTATTATGATGGCGGGTCTTCAGGGAGCCGGTAAGACGACGACAACAGCGAAGATTGCAGGAAAGCTGAAGCTGAAAGGGAAGAAGCCACTTCTTGTTGCGTGTGATGTATATCGTCCGGCAGCGATTAAGCAGTTACAGGTGAACGGTGAGAAGCAGGGCGTGGAAGTATTCTCGATGGGTGAGAATCACAAGCCGGTTAATATCGCCAAAGCAGCGATGGAACATGCTGCAAAAAATGGAAACAATGTCGTGATCCTCGATACGGCAGGACGTCTTCATATCGATGAGGAGATGATGGAAGAACTTCAGGAAATCAAAGAACATGTGGAAGTTCATCAGACAATCCTTGTAGTCGATGCGATGACAGGACAGGATGCGGTTAATGTGGCAAATGATTTCAATCAGAAGATTGGAATCGATGGTGTCATTGTGACAAAGCTTGACGGAGATACAAGAGGCGGTGCTGCACTTTCCATTCGTGCAGTCACAGGAAAGCCGATCCTTTATGTCGGAATGGGTGAGAAACTTTCTGATCTGGAGCAGTTTTATCCGGATCGTATGGCATCCCGTATTCTTGGTATGGGAGATGTACTCAGCTTGATCGAGAAGGTCGGAGAAGACATTGACGAAGACAAAGCAAGAGAGATGGGCAAGAAGATTAAGAAGGCCCAGTTTGATTTTGAAGATTATCTGGAGAGTATGAATCAGATGAAAAAAATGGGCGGTCTGTCCAGTATCCTCAGTATGATGCCGGGAATGAACATGGCACAGATGAAGGGATTTGATTCTGAGGAAGGCGAGAAGAAGATGGCACAGATGGAAGCAATCATTTATTCTATGACTGTGAAAGAACGCCGGAATCCAGAGATTTTAAACCCATCAAGGAAGCATAGAATTGCGAAGGGGGCGGGAGTAGATATCAGTGAAGTCAACCGCATGATCAAGCAGTTTGAACAGTCCAAGAAGATGATGAAGCAGCTTCCGAATTTAATGGGCGGCAAAGGTGGTAAAAAAGGCAGATTCAAGCTTCCTTTTTAGCACATAGATAACAAATTTTAAGAGAAAGATGAAGAGGTGAATGAAATGGCAGTAAAAATCAGATTAAAAAGAATGGGACAGAAGAAAGCACCATTTTATAGAATCGTTGTAGCAGATGCAAGATCTCCAAGAGACGGAAGATTTATCGAGGAAATCGGAACATATGATCCGAATCAGGAGCCAAGCGCTTTCAAAGTAGATGAGGAAGCAGCTAAGAAATGGTTAAACAACGGAGCTCAGCCAACAGAAGTAGTTGGAAAGATTTTCAAAGCAGCTGGAATCGAAAAATAATCTGAGCCGCGGAGGTGCGCGTGATGAAAGAATTAGTCGAAGTAATTGCGAAAGCATTAGTAGATGATCCGAGCGGTGTTGTAGTTACAGAGAAAACAGAGGGAAAGACAACTGTGATTGAGTTACATGTTTCTGATGCAGATATGGGAAAAGTAATTGGAAAGCAGGGAAGAATTGCAAAGGCGATCCGTTCTGTTGTAAAGGCAGCAGCTGCGAAGGAAGATAAGAAAGTAGTTGTAGATATCGCTCAGTAGAGCGGTATCTATTTTTTTAAAAGGATTCATTGGAAGCAGGAAAGGAGCATCTGCCGGGTGGAAATAAGAAAGCACAGGCAGAGAAAGATCTTATGGAACAACAATTTCAGGTCGGAGTGATCTCAAGCACGCACGGTGTCAGGGGAGAAGTAAAAGTATTTCCTACCACAGATGATGTGAAGCGCTTCAAGAAGCTGAAGCATGTGTTATTAGATACAGGAAAAGAGCAGTTGCCTTTGGAAGTGGAGCAGGTGAAGTTTTTTAAACAGTTTGCGATTTTGAAATTCAAAGGGATTGATAATATAAATGACATCGAGAAGTATAAGGGGAAAAGTCTTCTCGTAGACAGAAAAGATGCGGTAAAATTAAAAAAAGATGAATATTTTATTGCTGATATGATCGGAATGCATGTATTTACCGAAGATGGAGCTGAATTCGGAACGCTCCGTGACGTGCTGGAAACCGGGGCAAACGATGTGTATATCATCGACACGACGGATGGAAAAGAAGTCCTTGTGCCGGCAATCAAACAGTGCATTCTTAATGTGGATATCGAAGAGCAGAAGATGACAATTCATCTGTTAGAAGGGCTGGTATAAAGGATGCATTTTCATATACTGACATTATTTCCGGAGATGGTCTTAAATGGACTTGGGACAAGTATTACTGGAAGAGCAATGGCAAATAATCTGCTTTCGGTAGAGGCTGTTAATATCCGGGATTATGCGAATAATAAACATAATCGGGTGGATGATTATCCATATGGAGGCGGAGCGGGTATGCTGATGCAGGCAGAGCCGGTGTACGGCGCATACCGCGCGGTGGAAGATTCTATCCAAGAACGCACTGGAAAAGAAGGGCGTACACGTGTCGTATATCTTTCACCGCAGGGGGGGACTTTCTCCCAGAGTATGGCAGAGGAGTTTGCGAAAGAAGAAGATCTGATCCTCTTGTGCGGTCATTATGAAGGAATTGACGAGCGAGTGTTGGAAGAAATCGTGACAGATTATGTCTCCATCGGAGACTATGTACTGACCGGAGGAGAACTTCCAGCTATGGTAATTGTTGATGCGGTATCCCGTCTGATCCCGGGAGTTCTGCACAATGATACTTCGGCAGAATTTGAGAGTTTTCAGGATAATCTGTTGGAATATCCGCATTATACAAGACCAGAAATCTGGCATGACAAGCAAGTGCCGCCGATCCTTCTATCCGGACATCATGCCAACGTGGAAAAGTGGAGAAGAGAACAGTCGATTTTGAGAACATGGCAACGAAGACCGGATTTGCTGGATAAGGCAGAACTTACAGAAAAAGAGAAAAAAAACTTGCAAAATATAATAGAGCATGATAAAATGTAACGTGTTGTGAAGTAAAGAGATGGTCCTCTGATACAAATCATGTATTAGGAACGTCCAAATAATAAGGAGGTCACACAAGATGAACGATATTATTAAGAAAATTGAAGCTGAGCAGTTAAAGGCAGAAGTACCTGAATTTAACGTAGGTGATACTGTAAAAGTATACGCAAAAATTAAAGAAGGTAACCGTGAAAGAATCCAGGTTTTTGAAGGAACAGTTCTGAAGAAACAGGGTGGAAGCACAAGAGCAACATTTACAGTTAGAAAGAACTCTAACGGAATCGGTGTTGAGAAAACTTGGCCATTACACTCACCAAACGTAGAGAGAGTAGAAGTTGTTCGCAGAGGTAAAGTAAGAAGAGCGAAACTGAACTACTTAAGAGATCGCGTTGGTAAGAAAGCAAAAGTAAAAGAATTAGTAAAATAGTAACAAGAGGAAGGGACAAAGTACGGAATGTATGTTGTCCCTTTTGTTCTATCATCAAGAAAGACAGACACAGAGGTGCGAATGAAAAGATACGGAATCAGAAGAAGCAGGAAGAGAGAATATATAAAGAAAATCCGCAATGGTCTGGTATGGAGTATGCAGATCGCGATTGTATGTATCATCGCCTTTGTGCTTGTATGGTACTGGGGACAGCGGGTCAGCAATATTGGCGATTCGATGAATCCGGTGCTGCATAATGGGGACATTGTGCTTGTCAACCGACTGATTTATGACACAAGCACACCGAAGCGGAATGATATTATTGTGTTCCGGCCAAATGGGAATGAAAATGCCCATGCTTCGATCAAGCGCATTGTAGGACTTCCCGGAGAAACGATCCAATTGAAGGACAATGCTGTTTATATTAATGGAGAGAAGTTAAAAGAGGATTTCCAGACAACAGAGATCAGAGATGCCGGAATTGCCGGGGAAGAGCTGGTGCTTGGAGGCGATGAGTATTTTGTACTTGGAGATAACCGGGCGGCGAGTGAAGATAGCAGAGAGGCGGATATCGGTACAGTGAAACGCTCTGAGATAGAAGGGAAAGCATGGTTTGTCATGTTGCCGACACAACATTTTGGATTGATAAAAGACTGATAGAAAGATAGAGGTAAAAGAGATGCATTTTCAATGGTATCCGGGTCATATGACGAAAGCAAAACGTATGATGCAGGAAAATATAAAATTGATCGATCTTGTGATCGAATTGGTTGATGCCAGAATTCCGGTGAGCAGCCGGAATCCAGACATTGATGAGCTTGGAAAAAATAAGGCGAGGCTGATTCTTTTGAATAAGTCAGACCTTGCGGAAGAAAAACAGAATGATGCCTGGGCAGAATACTTTAAGGAAAAAGGATTTTCAGTTGTAAAAGTAAACTCGAAAAGAGGAGGCGGAATCAAGTCGATCCAAGGCGTAATTCAGGAGGCATGTAAAGAAAAAATTGAGCGTGACAGAAAGCGCGGTATCTTAAATCGTCCGGTGCGGGCAATGGTTGTCGGGATTCCAAATGTCGGAAAGTCGACATTTATCAATGCTCTTGCAGGCAAAGCATGCGCGAAGACTGGAAATAAGCCAGGCGTCACAAAAGGAAAACAGTGGATCCGTCTTAATAAAAACGTAGAACTTCTCGATACACCGGGAATTCTCTGGCCGAAATTTGAAGATCAGACAGTGGGTCTTCGGCTCGCGTTTATCGGTTCGATCAAGGATGAGATTTTAAATACAGAAGAACTTGCGATGGAGATGATCACTTTTCTGACAGAGAAATATCCGGGCGTTCTGGAAGAAAAATATAGCGTAGAGATCAGTGAAGACTCCTATGAGTGCCTGAGAAGAATTGCAGAAAGCAGACATTGTCTTGTGAAAGGAAATGAACTTGACACAAATAAGGCCGCAATCCTGCTGATCGACGATTTCCGGAGTGGAAAGCTTGGAAGGATCACGCTGGAATTTCCGGAAGACTATGAGTAGAAAAAGCGGAAGGAAGAAGGCGGTAAGAAATGAAAAGCGATGAAGAAAAGTATTTAGCAGAAGAAAAAAATATTTTTAAGGAACTTCTTGGCTGGCTGGTATATATACTGATTATTTTTGGTCTGACGTATCTTGTGATTACATTTGTTGGACAGCGTACGCGTGTTACCGGTTCCTCGATGGAAACGACCTTGAGTGATGGTGACAATCTCATTGTGGACAAAATCTCTTACCGGTTCCGGGATCCGGAGCGGTATGACATTATTGTCTTTCCGTATCAGTATCAGGAAAATACATACTATATTAAGCGGATTATCGGAATGCCGGGGGAAACCATACAGATTATCGATGGGGAAGTCTACATTGACGAACAGATACTCGGTGAGGAGTATGGAACAGAAGTGATGCAGGATGCAGGGATCGCCGAAGTGCCAGTGACACTTGGAGAAGATGAATATTTTGTACTGGGTGACAACCGGAACCACAGCATGGACAGCAGAGATTCCAGAGTTGGTATTTTAAAGAGAGAAGATCTTGTTGGAAGAGCGTGGGTACGGATCTGGCCATTTTCAGAGTTTGGAGTGATAAAACATGAGTAAGAGCATTCGGGAAATACAGCAGGAATTTTCTCAGGCAGATGATTGTGAAAGAAAGGTACTGTATGAACAGTATGCAGATGATCCGAGGGCAGGTGTGACTGCTTTGATCGCAAAATACAAAAAGCAGGAAGAAAAGCTTGCGGCGGAGATTGCCCGCATTGAGGCGATGAAATCTTATGAAAACAAATACCGGGATGCAGCATTTATCTGCGGGATCGATGAAGTTGGAAGAGGTCCGCTTGCAGGTCCGGTCGTGGCAGGGGCTGTAATCCTTCCAAAAGACAGCCAGATTCTTTATCTCAATGATTCCAAAAAATTGACGGAGAAACGCAGGGAAGAACTCTATGAGGTGATCATGCAGGAAGCAGTAGCTGTTGGGATTGGAATTGTAAGTCCTGCACGGATTGACGAGATCAATATTCTTCAGGCAACGTATGAGGCAATGCGGGAGGCTGTAGGGAAGCTTTGTGTGGAGCCGAATGTCCTTCTAAATGATGCAGTTACAATTCCGATGATTCCTCCGCATATTGTCCAGGTGCCGATCATCAAAGGAGATGCCAAAAGTGTTTCGATTGCCGCGGCAAGTATTGTGGCGAAGGTGACAAGAGACCGGCTGATGACAGAATATGAGGAGGTACTTCCTGGATATGGATTTGCATCGAACAAAGGGTATGGCTCGTCAGAGCATATCGCAGCATTGAAAAAATATGGACCGACACCGATCCATCGTCGTAGTTTTATCCACAATTTCATCTAAAGAGAGGAAAGCATTTTATGGGGAATCAGCGACAGATCGGAAGGGAGTATGAGAAAATGGCAGCAGAGTACCTGAAAGCATGTGGCTTTCAGATACTTTCCTGTAATTATCGGTGCAGATACGGGGAGATTGACCTAATTGCGAAAGACGGAGAGATGCTTGTATTCTGTGAGGTTAAGTATCGCTCGGATACGAGAAAAGGAGAACCGGCAGAGGCAGTCGGAGTCAAGAAGCAGCAAACAATCTACAAATGTGCGGCAGCATACTTGCAGGAGTATGGGATAGCAGAAATGCCCTGTCGCTTCGATGTGATTAGTATTTTAGGACGGGAGATCTGTCTGATCCGGGATGCATTTTGAGAACCAGGATAAATATGGTGCACAGATGTTTGACGAAAAATAAAGGGAGGAGAGAGCATTGGAGAATCGTTGGAAGAAAACAGACGAAAGAAACGTATTGGAAGTAAAAGAAAAAACGGGAGTAACCTATCTGTCCTACCCGCTTTTAGAACATACGAAGTGTGTGAGACACGCATTTTCTACAAGACTTGGAGGAGTCAGTGAGGGAATCTATGCCTCGATGAACTTAAGTTTTTCCCGAGGAGATGATCCGGAAGCTGTGCGGGAGAATTTTTACCGGATGGCAGAAGTGCTTGAGATTTCGCCAGAGCAGTATGTCTTTTCTGCGCAGACACATACAACGAATGTGCGGAAAGTAACAAAAGACGATGCAGGAAAAGGATTTTTATTTCCGCAGGCATGTGTTACGGGATGCCCGGAAGGGTATAAGGATGTGGATGGGCTTGTGACAAATGAACCCGGACTTTGCCTTGCTACTTTTTATGCAGACTGTGTGCCGCTTTTTTTCGTGGATCCGGTAAAAAAAGCGATTGGGCTCAGCCATTCTGGATGGAGAGGCACGGTTGGAAAGATCGGAAAAGTGACGGTGGAGAAAATGACAGAACTGTATGGAACAGATCCAAGGGATGTTGTCGCGGCAGTCGGACCGTCGATTTGTCAGGATTGCTATGAGGTCAGCAAAGATGTTGTTGAGCAGTTTAGGGAAAACTATGATGAGAAATACTGGGAAAAATTATTTTATGAAAAAGAAAATGGGAAATACCAGTTAAATCTCTGGGAGGCAAATCGCATTGTGCTGCAGGAGGCAGGAATCCCGAAGGAGCAGATTGTAGTGACAAATATCTGTACTTGCTGCAACAGTGAACTCCTGTTTTCGCATCGGGCATCACAGGGGAAGAGAGGAAACCTTGGGGCATTTCTTATGTTAGAATAAACAGTGGAAGATAAAATAAATTTACAGCGCGAAAGAGGAGGTCATCTATGGATATGGAAACAGCAGCAGAAAATGTAGAAGAAGCAGCAAAAGATGTAAACCGGTTGGTCGAATATGTCAATTCTCAGATTCCGAACATCATTAATTTTGGTCTGAAAGTAGTGTTGTCATTGATCTGCTTTTTTATCGGAAGAAAGCTGATCCGGTGGGTACAGAAATTAGTCAGAGCATCTTTAAATCGGGCAAACGTAGATAAAGGGGTAGAGCAGTTTGTAGATTCAATGCTAAAAGTGGTGCTTTATTGTATTCTGATTTTTAGTCTTGTGGCAAATTTCGGAGTAGATACGACATCGATCGCAGCGCTCTTTGCTTCCGGAGGTGTTGCTATCGGTCTGGCGCTCCAAGGAAGTCTTTCAAACTTTGCGGGAGGAGTTTTGATCCTTCTTTTGAAACCGTTTGTAGTGGGAGATTATATTATTGAAAGTGGAACTGGAAATGAAGGAACGGTAAAGGAAATTCAAATTTTCTATACAAAGTTATCAACAGTTGACAATCGGATGATCGTTATTCCAAACGGTGCGCTGTCTAATAATAGTCTGACAAATGTGACAGCAAAAGAGAAGAGGCGCTTGGAGATTAAAGTAGGGATTTCCTACGAGTCAGATTTGCGGAAGGCAAAGGAAGTGATCGAATCTCTTCTTCTTGAAGATGAGAGTATTTTAAAAGATGAAGAAATCATAGTGTATGTTGATGAACTGGCAGAAAGTTCTGTTGTGATCGGGTCAAAGTCCTGGGTGAAAACCGATGATTATTGGCCGACCAGATGGAGATTGTTGGAGGAAATCAAACTGACGATGGATGAACAGGGGATCAACATTCCTTATCCGCAAATGGATGTTCATATTCAAAAAGAAAGCTAATAGAAAAGCAGTATAAGAAAGGCGGCAAAAAGTTCCCAATCTCTTCCACTTTTTGCCGTTTTTTAATAAAAAAACTTGACTTTTCAGAAAATTTTTATTATACTATAGTTCGTAGCAACTTGCAGAGAAAAGTAAGTTTGCAGAAAATAAATATAATATATCATATCGTGCTGAAATAGCTCAGTCGGTAGAGCACTTCACTCGTAATGAAGGGGTCGTCGGTTCAAGTCCGATTTTCAGCTGAATGGCAGGCAGATATAGGTGAGAGTCTATATCTGCTTTTTTATTACAGAACAAAACGAAAGAGGGAGTGAGGGAAATGAAACAAATGTGGAAAAAATTGTTTACACCGACAGACATGACAGAAGGAACACCATGGAAAAAGATTGTCCTGTTTACGATTCCGATGTTGATCGGAAATATTGCGCAGCAATTATACAATACGGTGGATAGTATTATTGTGGGACGCTATGTCGGAGATAATGCTCTGGCAGCCGTGGGAAGTGCCAGCCCGATTTTGAACTTGCTGATCGTACTGTTTATTGGAATTTCAGTTGGGGTGAGTATTATGGTTGCCCAGTATTTTGGGGCGAAAGAAAGGGAAGAATTATCATCTACAATCGGAGGATGTGTGACGCTGACAGCGATTGTTGCAATAGCTCTGATGATTGTTTCTCCATTTGTCGTGCGACCGATGTTGGAAATGCTCCACACACCGGCAAGCATTATCGACTGGTGTACTTCCTATCTGATCATTATGATGGTCGGGATTGCAGGCATGGCTTATTATAATATATTAAGTGGTGTGCTGAGGGGTCTTGGAGATTCTGTGTCGGCACTCGTTTATCTGCTTGTTGCAACGGTATTGAATATTGGTCTGGATCTTTTATTTGTTGCAGTGTTTGATATGGGAGTAGCGGGGGTTGCCCTCGCGACAGTGATCGCTCAGTTTGTCTCTGCGGTGCTTTGTTTATGGAAATTAATGCATATGAAGGAAATTTTTGAGTTTAGAAAACATCACTTAAAAATGAGCAGAGAACATACGGCACAGATTATCCGCCTGGGACTTCCTTCCGGCTTGACACAGGCAATTTTTTCAATGGCAATGATTATTGTGCAGTCATTGACAAATAGTTTCGGGGAGATGTTCATTGCAGCAAATGTAATCATTATGCGCGTTGATGGGTTTGCGATGATGCCAAACTTTTCTTTTGGAACAGCGATGACGACTTATGCCGGACAGAATGCAGGAGCAAAACAATATGATAGAATCAACCGGGGAGCAAAGCAGGGAACTCTGATTGCAATGGGAGTATCGGCGACTATTACCGGGCTGATTTTGATCTTTGGGAAATATCTGATGGGAATTTTTACAGAGACTGAGGAGCTTGTTGATCTCAGCATGCGGATGATGCGTATTCTTGCGGTTGGATATATTGCGATGGGGGCAACTCAGTGCTTGTCCGGAGTGATGCGTGGGGCAGGTGATACGATGACGCCGATGTGGATCTCGCTTGTGACGACAGTGCTGATCCGTGTACCGGTTGCCTATGGAATTTCCTGGATCACAAGAACAGCAGAATTGCCAAATGGACGGTCTGAGTGCGTTTTCATTTCGTTGCTTTGCTCTTGGGTGCTGGGTGCGTTGATTACATTTTACTTTTACAAACGTGGAAAATGGAAGAAAAAAGCATTGGGAAGTATGGAGAAATAACAAAAATATCCAATGATGTTTGAAAAAAAAGAGGGAACTTTCTCGAAAGGCGAGAGGTTCCCTCTTTTTCGTATTGAAAAGGGGCTCTTTGCAATAGTAGTGATCAAGAGTGGCGTTTTCCGAGGTATAGCTTTTCAAGCAGGTTGATGCAGGCATATAGGAACATTGCGAGAATGCAAAGGAGGACGATAGCCATCAGGAGCCAGTCGAGCTTAAAGACCTGGCTGGAGTAAATGATCAAGTAACCAAGCCCGTTTCGTGCTGCAAGGAATTCTCCGATGATCACTCCGACGAGGCATAGGCCGATGTTGACCTTCATATTGCTGATGATTGCCGGAATGGAGTGAGGGATTACAACTTTTGTGAGAGCGTGGAATCTGGTACCGTGCAGCGTATAGATGAGTTTGATTTTCTCTTGATCGACAGTATGAAAGCTTGTATATAGGCTTAAAATACTTCCAAAGATTGCAACAGACATTCCAGAGACAATGATCGTTGTTTGAGTGGCGCCGAGCCATACGATCAGAAGGGGTGCCAGTGCAGATTTTGGAAGGCTGTTCAGCACGACAAGGTAAGGTTCCATAATCTCGGAAAGCTTCGGACTGAACCAGAGAAGAACGGCACAGAGCAGAGCAATGAAGATAACAAGAAGGAAGCTTACGATTGTCTCATATACGGTGACACCAACGTGGAGGAAGATGCTTCGATCGCACACCATATTCCAGAAGCAGCGGACAATTTTTGAAGGACTGCTGAAGATAAACGAGTCGATCAGTCCAGTTGCAGAGGAAATCTCCCAGAGGATAAAAAAGAGAAGCAAGATCAGAACCCGGAAGACAGAGACGATGGTCCGGTGCTTCTGTCTGCCTTTTAAAAATTCCTGTTGTTTTACGGACATCTCATTCACTTCCATTTAGTTCCCTCCAGACAAGATTGAAATATGTTTTAAATTCCGGTGTATTTCTGCGAAGAAGAGGAGTATCTTCCTGCATATCAAAGTGAAGCGGGATCGTCTGTTGAATAGAGGCGGGACGGGCAGAAAGGACGATGACGCGATCTCCAAGGCTGACTGCTTCTGATAAGTCGTGAGTGACAAGAATCGCTGTCTTTTTTTCTTTTCGGATAATTTGTCCGATATCATCTCCAACCGTCAGACGAGTCTGATAATCCAGAGCAGAGAATGGTTCGTCGAGAAGGAGAAGATCTGGATCAAGGACCAGTGTGCGGATAAGGGCAGCGCGCTGCCGCATACCTCCGGAGAGCTCAGAAGGTTTTGCTTTGGCAAAGTTTTGCAGTCCATAAGTGGCTAGCAGTTCGTTTGCTTTCTCTTTTGTCTGGCTGTTCAATTTGTGCTGGATCTCCAGGCCAAGGATGATATTCCGATAGATGGAGCGCCACTCAAACAGGTGATCTTTCTGAAGCATATACCCAATGTTGGCATTGCGCAGCTCTACGGATTTTCCATGGATCAGAATCTGCCCTTCCTCCGGTTGGAGCAGCCCTGCGATCAGTGATAAGAGTGTGGATTTTCCGCAGCCAGATGGACCGACGATAGCAATAAATTCTCCCTTTTTTACCGAAAAGGAGATGTGGCTTAAGGCAGGTGTCTCGCCATCCAGCGTGTGGTAGGCATAACTGACATTTTGAAATTCTAATATAGTTTCCATAAAAGCCTCCAGTCTGTTTCTATCCAATTTATGCAAAAGAAAGAAAATGGTGCGGCGATAGAGCAATCAGAAAAACGCGGATTGTTTTTTTTGATCAGTTGTGTATAATATCAGCAGGAGAAATAAAAGAAAAAGGGCAAAGGGTGAAGAAAATGAAAGAAAGAACAGATGGTGGGAGGATGAATCAAAAGGAAGAAAACCGGAAGATATCGGGACAGCCAAAGAGAAATTATCAGAAAGAGTTGGAGAACTTGTTAAAACAGTTTGAAAAAGATGGCAGAGTCCCATCTTTGTTACTTCATAGCTGTTGTGCACCTTGCAGTAGTTATGTGCTGGAGTATTTGTCTCAGTATTTTCATATTACAGTGTTCTATTACAATCCGAATATTTATCCGGATACCGAATATGACAAGCGGGTACAGGAACAAAAGGAACTGATTGAGAAACTCCCGGCGAAATATCCAATCTCTTTTCTGGCGGGAGAATATGATAAACAGCTGTTTTATGATGCGGTAAAAGGGATGGAGAGAGAAAAAGAAGGCGGCAGGCGATGTTTTCGCTGCTATGAACTGAGACTTTTGGAGGCGGCAAGGGAAGCGAAAAAGGGCAATTTTGATTATTTTACAACGACACTTAGTATCAGCCCGATGAAAAATGCTGCAAAGTTAAATGAAATTGGAGAGCGGATCGGGGAAGAGATAGGGGTTCCTTATCTTCTGTCTGATTTTAAGAAGAAGAATGGATACCGTCGCTCGGTGGAATTATCGGGATTGTATGGACTTTACCGGCAGGATTACTGTGGCTGTATCTTCTCAAAACAAGAGCGAGAAGCTCAGAAGAAAGAAATGCTAAAAAGTGAAAATATGTAAAAAATCCTAAAAGAGAAAGAAAAAATATGTAAAAAGAGAAGATAATATTGGAAAATTATACAAAAATATGATAGACTATGAAAAATAAGCAACAGAAAAGAGGAACAAATATGGCACAATTGTGGGGAGGACGATTTACAAAAGAAACAGATCAGATGGTATATCAGTTCAATGCATCGATTTCTTTTGACAAAAGGTTTTATGCACAGGATATTAGAGGCAGCATCGCGCATGTGATGATGTTGGCAAAGCAAGGGATTCTGACAGAAGAAGAACAACGGAAAATGATTTCCGGTCTGGAAGGAATTTTAAGGGATATAGAAGACGGTTCTCTTGCGATTTCAGAGAAATATGAAGATATTCATAGTTTTGTGGAGGCGACTTTGATCGAGCGGATCGGAGAACCTGGCAAGAAATTACATACTGGAAGAAGCAGAAATGATCAGGTTGCCCTCGATATGAAGCTTTATATCAGAGATGAAGTGTATGCGACGGATCATCTTTTGAAGGAGTTGTTAGAGGTACTGCTTGGAATCATGGAAGAACATATCGATACGTTCATGCCGGGATTTACTCATCTGCAGAAAGCACAGCCAATCACATTGGCACACCATATGGGTGCTTATTTTGAAATGTTTAAGCGAGATCGAGCCCGCATGAAGGATGTTTACCGGAGAATGAATTACTGTCCGCTTGGCTCTGGAGCTCTGGCTGGTACCACATATCCGTTGGATAGAGAGTATACAGCGGAACTGTTAGGGTTTGCAGGTGCCACATGGAACAGTATGGATTCTGTGGCAGACAGAGATTATCTGATTGAATTTTTAGCCGCACTGTCTACGGTTATGATGCATTTAAGCCGCTTTTCAGAGGAGGTTATTATCTGGAACAGCAATGAGTACCAGTTTGTTGAAATTGATGATGCATACAGTACCGGAAGCAGCATTATGCCGCAGAAGAAGAATCCGGATATTGCAGAACTTGTTCGTGGAAAGACAGGACGTGTTTACGGAGCGTTGATGTCACTTCTTGTGACAATGAAAGGATTGCCGCTTGCTTATAATAAGGACATGCAGGAAGACAAAGAGCTTGCTTTTGATGCAATCGATACGGCAAAGGGATGTCTGATGTTGTTTACAGATATGCTCCGCACGATGAGATTTCAGAAGGAACAGATGGAAAGAAGCGCGAAAAACGGATTTACTAATGCGACAGATGCAGCAGATTATCTTGTAGGCCATGGCGTAGCATTTCGGGATGCACATGGGATTGTCGGACAGCTTGTGTTAAGCTGCATTGAGAAGGGAATTTCATTGGAAGAGATGAGTTTGGAAGAATATCAGAGGATTTCCCCGGTATTTCAGGAAGATATTTATGATGCGATCAGCCTGAAGACTTGTGTGGAGAAGCGCAAGACATTTGGTGCACCGGGGCGGGAAGCGATGGAGCAGGTGATTTCTCTGCAGAAACGATATTTGTCCCAGTCGGATACGTTTTCCGCACAGGATTGATAAATATAATGGTTTAGTAAAGAGAGGAAAGAAAGATGGAGAGAAAATTAAGAGTAGGAATTCTTGGAGCAACGGGGATGGTAGGACAGAGATTTATTTCTCTTTTGGAAAATCATCCATGGTTTGAAGTAGTGACAGTGGCAGCCAGCCCAAGATCAGAAGGGAAAACGTATGAGGAGGCGGTTGGAGACCGCTGGAAGATGCAGACACCGATGCCGGAATCAGTGAAAAGTTTAGTAGTCATGAATGTCAATGAAGTAGAGAAAGTTGCAGCGGGTGTTGATTTTGTATTCAGCGCAGTGGATATGTCCAAGGAAGAAATCAAGGCAATCGAGGAAGCTTATGCAAAGACTGAGACACCGGTTGTATCAAATAACAGTGCACACCGCTGGACAAAAGATGTGCCGATGGTGATCCCGGAGATCAATCCGGAACACTTTGAGATCATTGAAGCGCAGAAAGCACGGCTTGGAACAGAGAGAGGATTTGTGGCAGTAAAGCCAAACTGTTCTATCCAGAGTTATGCACCGGTGCTGACTGCATGGAAAGAATTTGAGCCGACAGAGGTTGTGGCGACGACTTATCAGGCGATTTCAGGTGCAGGAAAGACATTTGCAGAGTGGTCGGAGATGGTGGAGAACATCATTCCATTTATCGGTGGAGAAGAAGAAAAAAGTGAGCAGGAACCGCTTAGAATCTGGGGACAGATCAAAGATGGTGAGATTGTAAAAGCAAGCAGTCCTGTTATTACAACACAGTGCATCCGTGTTCCGGTTCTGGATGGACATACAGCTGCAGTGTTTGTGAAATTTGCAAAGAAGCCAACAAAAGAACAGTTGATTGAAAAGCTTGTAACATTCCGTGGCCTGCCGCAGGAGTTAGAACTTCCAAGTGCGCCAAAGCAGTTTATCCAGTATCTTGAGGAAGACAACCGCCCGCAGGTAAAATTGGACGTAGATTTTGAGAAGGGAATGGGAATCTCAGTTGGACGTTTAAGAGAAGATACCGTGTACGATTATAAGTTTGTCGGACTTTCCCATAATACAGTCAGAGGTGCAGCAGGAGGCGCTGTGCTCTGTGCAGAAACACTGACTGCAAAAGGATATATCAAGGCAAAATAGAAAGGAAAAGAGAGAAGGGGAACCGCAGTTTTGCAGAACCTCTTTTTTCTCTTTCTGGAGGAGTTTAGGACAGGGTATGGAAATGAAATAAGAAATTTGTTATACTGAAAATTGATAAAGAGAGATTGGAACTGCGAAAAGAGGAAGGTGTTCAAATGAGAAAAGAACTATTGAATTACACACAGAACAGAGAATTGTCCTGGCTCCGATTCAATGAGCGCGTGCTTCAGGAAGCACAGGATCCGACAGTGCCGCTTTTGGAGCGGATGAAGTTTGTCGCAATCTTTACGAGCAATTTGGATGAGTTTTTTATGATCCGGGTAGGAAGTCTCTATGATATGGGAATGATGGGAGAAAATCATATTGACGATAAGACCGGATGGAGTGCAAGGCAGCAGTTGGACAAAATCTATACGGCGGTTGCACCGCTCTATAAAGAGCGGGAGAAGACATACGCGGAGATCAAGAAACAGTTAAGTCCGTATGGAATCTGTGGGTTGTCTTTCAAGGAGCTGGAACAGCAAGAGAAGAAGTTTGTAAAAAAATATTTCAGAGAGCAGATCTTTCCGCTTTTGTCACCTCAGATCGTAGATCCAAACCACCCATTTCCACATCTTTTGAACAATGAAATATATGTGACGGCAACCTTGAAGGAGAATGGCAGATCGTTACTTGGAATTGTACCGGTACCGCAGTTTATTTCTGATATCTTATATCTTCCCGGACATGACATTCGATATATTCGCATGGAAAAAGTGATTATGGAGTATTTGGAACTGATTTTTAGTCAGTATGAGATCTCAGATCGAAATTATATCTGTGTGACAAGGAATGCAGACATTTCTCCGGATGATGAAGCGTTTGATATCAATGATGATTTCCGTTACCGGATGAAAAAGACATTACATAAGCGGAGAAGAATGGCAGTTGTCCGTCTTGAAGTGGCAGAGAGTCTCAGTAAAGAGCGGGAACAGTATTTTTGCAGTAAATTTAACATTACACCGAAACAGATTTTTCGTACAAAAGTGCCGATGAAGCTCGGGTTTATGTTCTCAGTGATCGATAAGGCGCCAGATTCTATGAAGCGTGCACTGACGTATGAGCCATTTTCTCCGCAGATGGCGAAGATGGTGGAAGAAGGCAGTATGATGAAGCAGATTCGAAGAAAAGATATTCTGCTTTCTTATCCATATGAGAGTATGGAACCGTTTCTCCGTCTGATCAAAGAGGCGTCCGCGGATCCGAATGTCATGACGATTAAGATTACGATTTACCGCCTTGCACGAAAGACAAGGCTAGTAGAGTATCTGTGTGCAGCAGCAGAGAACGGAAAAGAAGTGACAGTGCTGATCGAACTGCGGGCAAGATTTGATGAGCAGAATAACATCGACTGGTCTGAAAGGCTTGAGGAGGCGGGATGCCGGGTGATTTATGGATTTGAGGGATACAAAGTACACTCTAAAATCTGTCTGATCACCTACCGCCATCGGAATGAGATACAGTATATCACTCAGATTGGGACGGGAAATTATAACGAGAAGACAGCGGAGATGTATACGGACGTCTCTCTGATGACATCCAGTCGGAGTATCGGGGAAGATGCAGCTGAATTCTTTAAAAATATGTCAATCAGTAATCTTGACGGAAGATATGAAGAACTGATCGTAGCGCCGACAAGTTTAAAACAGAAGATTCTCCTGTTGATCGATAGGGAGATCGCAAAGGGGACAAATGGCAGGATTGTCATGAAGATGAATTCGGTAACCGATATGGATTTCATTGAGAAAATTGCCGAGGCTTCCAGAGCGGGAGTCAGAATCGATCTGATCGTAAGGGGAATTTGCTGTATTCTACCGGGGATTGAAGGGGAAACAGAAAATTTGCGAGTGATCAGTATTGTCGGGCGCTACCTGGAGCATGCCAGAATTTTTAGTTTCGGGGTCCGGGAGGAGCAAAAGATCTACATTGGTTCCGCGGACATGATGACAAGAAATACAGAAAAGCGGGTAGAAGTTGCATGTCCGGTCTATGATCCGATAGTGAAACGGCAACTAAACCATCTTTTGAAGGTCATGCTGTCGGACAATGTGAAGGCCCGTATCCTGACAAGTGACGGGACATATAAAAAGAAAGAAATAAGAGAGCGTGAGGTGAATGCGCAGGAAGTATTTATGCGGGAGGCGCTTCAGGAAAGACCGTCAGAAAAGAGGCGAGAGCCAAAAGTGATCCGAAGATTTCTTGAAATTTTTCATAAAAAATAAGCAGAGCAGAGAGGAAGAAGAACGATGAGTATAGAGAAAACAGTATTTGGAACAACAAAACAAGGGAACAGTGTTTCACTTTACACAATTTCCAATCAGCATGGGACAAAGATTGCGGTGACTGATCTTGGAGCGACGTTAGTAAAGGTGATCGTCAAAGATAAAAATGGAACTCCAAAAGATGTTGTGCTTGGATATGATACGCCACAGAAATATGAAGAGGCAAGTAAGTTTTTTGGGGCAATTGTCGGGAGATGTGCGAACCGGATCGGGGGAGCTTCTTTTGAGCTGAATGGAAAGACTTACACTCTTGCACAAAATAATAATGGTAATAATCTGCACAGTGGGATAGATTTCTTCAATGTCCGTATCTGGGATGTGATAAAAGAGGACAACAATCAACTTACATTTGCACTGGAGAGCAGAGACGGAGATCAAGGATATCCAGGAACAGTGAAAATCGAAGTGACATATACACTGACTGAAGATGACACGGTGAAAATTGAGTACTACGCTGTGCCGGATCAGGACACGATTCTGAATATGACAAACCACAGTTACTTTAATCTTGACGGGCATGAGAAAAAGGATGTGCTTGCCCAGCGTGTCTGGATTGATGCAGATACATTTACGAGAGCAGATGCAGAATCGATCCCGACCGGAGAGATCGTTCCGGTGGAAGGAACACCGATGGATTTCCGTTCCGGCAAGATGATCGGCGAAGAGATTGAAAGCGATTATGAGGCAATCCGGCTTGGAAATGGATATGATCACAACTGGGTACTGAACCATCCGGGTACTTACCGTAAGGTGGCAGAGATGGAAGGAGCAGAAAGTGGTATTGGAATGGAAGTGTGGACGGATCTTCCGGGTATGCAGTTTTACACTGCTAATTTTGTGGAACATGAAGAAGGAAAAGAGGGAATCTGCTATGGAAAGAGAAGCGGTGCATGTTTTGAGACGCAGTATTTTCCGGATGCGATCCACAAAGAGCACTTTGAAGGTCCAGTCTGCAAAGCCGGCAGCACATATCATACAACAACGGCATATCATTTTACAGTAAAGTAGGTACACATGGGAAAATCAGTATATATTGCGGAGAAGCCAAGCGTCGCACAGGAATTTGCAAAGGCATTAAAATTGAATACAAGACGAAAAGACGGATATCTGGAGGCGGACAGTGCAATCGTAACATGGTGTGTTGGACACCTTGTCACGATGAGTTATCCCGAAGTATATGATGCGAAATTGAAGAGATGGAGGCTGGATACGCTTCCGTTTCTTCCAAAGGAATTTAAGTATGAAGTCATTCCGGCGGTTGCAAAGCAGTTTCAGATTGTAAAGGAACAGCTGACAAGAGAAGATGTGGATACCATCTATGTATGTACCGACTCCGGACGAGAAGGAGAATATATTTACCGTCTGGTAGAGCAGATGGCAGGAGTGAAAGGAAAAGTGAGGAAGCGTGTCTGGATCGATTCCCAGACAGAGGAGGAAATTCTTCGTGGGATCCAGGAGGCAAAGCCACTGGAAGATTATGATAATCTGAGTGCATCTGCTTATCTGCGGGCAAAAGAAGATTATCTGATGGGGATTAATTTTTCGAGATTGCTGACACTAAAGTATGGAAACAGCATCTCGAATTACTTGCAAACCAACTATACAGTGCTTTCGGTTGGACGAGTGATGACATGTGTTCTTGGCATGATCGTCCGGAGAGAAAGGGAAATCCGCGAGTTTGTCAAGACACCGTTTTTTCGTGTAATCTCTACGGTTGATGTGGAAGGACAGACATTTGAAGGTGAGTGGAGGGCAGTCAAAGGCTCACGGTATTTTGAATCGTTTGACCTCTACAAGGAAAATGGATTTCAGAAGAGAGAGAAGGCCGAGGAGTTGATCGCTTATTTGAGTCAGCCGCTTCCGCTCACTTGTGAGATCCTCTCCATTGAGAAGAAAAAGGAGAAGAAAAATCCGCCGTTGTTGTTCAACTTGGCAGAGCTTCAAAATGAATGTTCCAAACGGTTTAAAATCAGCCCGGATGAGACACTCCGGATTGTACAGGAACTCTATGAAAAAAAACTGGTTACATATCCGAGAACTGATGCACGTGTGCTGTCGACTGCGGTTGCAAAAGAGATTCATAAAAATCTGAATGGTCTTTCCAAATATGAGATGGCAGGACCGTTTCTATCTGATATTTTACGGTTTGGAAGTCACAAAGGGCTAGAGAAAACTCGCTATGTCAATGACAAGCAGATTACAGATCACTATGCGATCATTCCAACCGGACAAGGACTTCCTGCATTGCAGGCGGTAGCACCGACTGCCAGACAGGTATATGATCTGATTGTCAGACGATTTTTAAGCATCTTTTATCCGCCGGCAGTATATCAGAAAGTAAGTATTGTGACCAAGCGGAAGGAAGAACAGTTTTTCTCTTCTTTTAAAGTACTTGCAGAAGAAGGGTATCTGAAAGTAACAGGTGTGCCGGGGACAAAAAAAGGGGAGGATGCAGGCGAGGACAATGAAAATCAAGATGAAGATCTATTTTCTCTTGTACAGAAACTGCGGAAAGGGATGCAGTTAAATGTGCAAGGGTTTCAGATTAAAGAGGGGGAGACATCTCCTCCGAAACGATATAATTCTGGTTCGATCATCCTTGCGATGGAGAATGCCGGACAGCTGATTGAAGATGAGGAACTGCGTGCGCAGATAAAGGGAAGCGGCATTGGCACAAGTGCGACGAGGGCAGAAATTTTAAAGAAGTTGATACATATTAAGTATCTCGCGCTGAATAAGAAGACACAGATCATCACTCCGACGCTTCTCGGGGAGATGGTGTTTGATGTAGTTGGACATTCGATCCGCTCTCTTTTGAATCCTGAGTTGACAGCGAGCTGGGAGAAAGGCTTGAACTATGTGGCAGAGGGAGAGATTACCCCGGAGGAATATATGGTGAAGCTGGAACGGTTTGTACAGAATCATACAAATGGGGTATTGGGATTGAATAATCAATATCAGCTGCGCGCCTGCTATGACAGGGCTGCTGGATTTTATCAGAAACCGAAAATGACAGCAAAGAAAGATGTTCATTTCAAACAGAGACATGGGAAACCAGATTAGAAGATGGAAAGGAAAGAAGATATGGAGCAGATGACAGTAACAGAACTGTATACATTGAAAGAAACTATTGCCAGTGAGATTTTTGCGGGAGTGACATATCCGTGGGAAGTGCTTCCAAAGATTGGAGCATTTATCGTGAAACTTGGCAACGCATTGCCAGAGACGGAATATGAGAAGATAGGAGAGGATATCTGGGTTGCAAAATCAGCAAAGGTTGCAGCAACTGCAAGTATTCATGGTCCGGCGATCATCGGAAAAGAGGCGGAGATCAGACATTGTGCATTTATCCGGGGAAATGCTATCGTGGGAGAAGGAGCTGTTGTGGGAAATTCCACAGAGTTAAAAAATGTAATTTTATTCAATAAAGTACAGGTACCGCATTATAATTATGTTGGCGATTCAATTCTTGGATACAAATCTCATATGGGTGCCGGGGCAGTGACATCAAATGTAAAGTCAGATAAATCACTTGTGAAAGTGAAAGTCGGCGAGAAGACGATTGAGACTGGATTGAAAAAATTCGGGGCAATGCTGGGGGACGAGGTGGAAGTCGGCTGCGGAAGTGTGCTGAATCCAGGAAGTGTGATTGGAAGTCATACAAACATTTATCCTCTTTCCATGGTGCGCGGAGTGATTCCAGCGGGAAGTATTTACAAAAAACAAGGCGAGATTGTCGCAAAACAGTAAGGGGCTTCCTAAATAGAGAAAAATTGTGTATAATAAAGCTGAAACGCGATTGAAAAAGCTGCGGCTTGTGTAGAAGAAAGAGAAAAAGTCTAAATAAAAGGAGGACGCTTATGTTACAGGATGATTATGTTACATTTGAGATTGGAAAGGCAAAACATATTGCATTAGTTGCACATGATGGAAAGAAAAAAGAACTGGTAGAGTGGTGCGATAAGAATAAAGAGATTTTAAAAGGACATTTTCTCTGTGGAACAGGGACGACATCCCGGTTGATCGCTGAAAAAACAGGACTTCCGGTTAAGGGATATAACAGTGGACCGCTTGGCGGAGATCAGCAGATCGGTGCAAAAATTGTTGAGGGAAATATTGATTTTATGATCTTTTTGTGGGATCCGTTAGAAGCGCAGCCACATGATCCAGACGTGAAGGCACTTTTGCGTATCGCAGTCGTATATGACATTCCGATTGCAAACAATCTGGCGACGGCAGACTTTATGTTGCATTCAAAATATATGAATGAACCATATAATCGAAAAGTAGAGAATTTTAATAAGACGGTGCAGGAGAGAGTAGAGAAGCTGAAATAGCAGGGGAAATCCCTGCTATTTTAGCTATCTCATATCCTGCTTGTGGGGACTGGCAGTACAGAGAAAATCAATAAGAATGAAAGGAAGAAACATGGAACAAAACAATAAAAATTATCTAGAATATCTTGCAGAATTATATCCGACAATTGGAAAGGCATCCACAGAGATTATCAATCTCCAGTCGATTTTAAACCTTCCAAAAGGAACTGAACATTTTATATCAGATATTCACGGAGAGTTTGAGGCATTTTCACATGTGCTGCGCAATGGATCAGGAGCGGTTAGAAAGAAGATTGATGATGTGTTTGGCCATACACTGAGTACGGCAGAAAAGTGTGCGATGGCAACTTTGATCTATTATCCGGCAGAAAAGATTGCTGAGATCAAAAAAACAGAGCCAGATATGGAGAACTGGTACAAGATCACATTGTATCGATTGATTGAAATATGCAAGACAGTCTCCTCAAAATATACAAGATCAAAAGTGAGAAAAGCACTTCCGGCGGACTATGCATATGTCATTGAAGAACTGATCACAGAGAAATCAGAGGTGCTGAATAAAGGTGCGTACTATGAATCAATCGTCACAACGATACTGGAGATTGGAAAGGCAGAAGATTTTATCATTGTGATGTCAGAGCTGATCCAAAGACTTGTGATCGATCATCTGCATATTATTGGCGATATTTTTGACAGAGGACCCGCACCGGATAAAATTCTGGACTGTCTTATGACGTATCACTCGTTTGATATCCAGTGGGGAAACCATGATATCCTTTGGATGGGAGCCGCTGCGGGAAATGTAGCATGTATTGCGACGGTGATTCGAATCTGTCTCCGTTATGGCAATCTAGATCTTCTGGAAGATGGATATGGTATTAATTTGCTTCCGTTAGCTGCATTTGCAATGGAAATCTATGGAGAAGACCCCTGTGTATGTTTCGCTGTGAAAGGGAGAGAGGGAAAAACAGATTCCTCCTCTCTGTTAGAGAGAAGAATGCACAAAGCGATTACGATAATTCAGTTTAAACTGGAGGAAATGCTTCTGAGGGAGCATCCTGATTTTGATATGGAAGACCGATGTTTTCTTGAGACACTCGATAAGAAGAAGGGAACTGTGATCATACAGGGAAAAGAATATCGGTTAAAAGACAAGAGCTTTCCTACGATTTCTGAAGAAGCACCATATCGTTTAAGCAAAGGTGAACAGGAAATCATGGAGAAACTAAAAACAGCGTTTCAAAACTGTGAGAAACTGCAAAGACATGTTAAGCTGCTTTTAAAGAACGGAAGTCTTTACAAGGTGTATAATCACAATCTGCTCTATCATGGGTGTATTCCGCTGGAAGAAGACGGCAGCTTTGAGAAGGTCAATATTTTTGGAACATTTTATCAGGGGAGAAAGCTTTATGATGTGCTTGAAATGTATGTAAGAAAAGCTTTTGTTGCCTTGGAAGAAGGTGAGCGAAAGAAGGGACAGGATATTTTATGGTATCTCTGGAGTGGACCGAAATCTCCGTTGTTTGGAAGAAGCAAGATGGCTGCATTTGAAAGGTATCTGATTGCAGAACCGGAAGCACATTTGGAAAAGAAGAATGCATATTACCGATTTTTAGAAGAGAGTAGTACTGCTGAGCGGATTCTGGAAGCATTTGGTCTTGAGGGGGAAGATGCACATATTATCAACGGGCATGTGCCGGTGCATCAGAGCTCAGGGGAGAGCCCTGTAAAATGTGGTGGTAAGGTCTTGATTATTGACGGAGGATTTTCAAGGGCATACCACAAGGAGACCGGAATTGCGGGGTATACTTTAATCTATAATTCTTATGGCATGACACTGACAGCACATGAACCGTTTGAATCGGCAGAGATGGCGATCCATGAGGAGAAAGATATCGTTTCTAGACAGGTGGCAGTAAAATATACAGACAGGCGTCAGCTTGTCGGGGATACTGACAATGGGAACAAGATGAAAGAGAGAATTGCAGAATTAAAAGAGCTGATCCGGGCTTACAGGGAAGGAGAACTCAAAGAGAAAGAACGGTAGGAACAGTCATAAATCTTTCACACAATGCTTACAATGGTAGTAGACGAAATCAAAGGGAGTTGTAAAATGAGAACAATTCTGGCAGTAGTATTGAGCGTTATTTTATGTACCGGGACTGTCTGCGCGATGCCGCCTGACGGGAAAGTATTGCAGGAAGAGGTAGAGTCAGAAAAGAAAAATGAGCTGGAACTGACAGCACAGTCCGCCGTTTTGATGGAGGCATCTACCGGAAAAATTATTTATGAGAAACAGAAGGAGGAGGAACGCCCGCCAGCAAGTGTGACGAAAGTTATGACGATGCTTTTAATCCTGGATGCAGTGGAAGATGGAAAGATAAAGTTGGAAGACGAAGTAACTGTGTCAGAGTATGCAGCATCCATGGGAGGAAGCCAGGTGTTTCTAGAACCCGGAGAAGTGCAGACGGTAGATACGATGTTAAAGTGCATTGCAGTTGCAAGTGCGAATGACGCATGTGTGGCGATGTCCGAATACATATCCGGAAGTGAGGAAGCTTTTGTAGAGCAGATGAATGCGAGGGCAAAAGGGCTGGGGATGGAGCATACTCACTTTGTAAACTGCAATGGTTTGGATGCGGATGGACATCTGACGACTGCTTACGACATTGCACTGATGTCCAGAGAATTAATTACAAAGCATCCGGAGATTGAAAAATATTCGATGATCTGGATGGGAAATATTACGCATAAAACAAACAAGGGAACAAGCGAATTTGGTTTGTCAAACACAAATAAACTGGTACGTCATTATCCATATGCCACAGGGCTTAAGACCGGATCTACAAGTAAAGCAAAATTCTGTATTTCTGCCACGGCAAGAAAGGATGGGATGGATCTGATCGCGGTGATCATGGCGGCGCCGGATTCTAAGATGCGCGTAAAGGATGCGACAACACTTTTAAACTATGGATTTGGAAAATGCACAAAGTATGTGGACAAAGAAAAAGGTGGATTAAAGGCGGTAAAAGTGGATGGGGGGACAAAGGAAAAAGTGAGGATCGAGCCGGAAGCAATATTTCAGTATGTGGATACGACCGGAGCAAATTTGTCTGAGATACAGAAAAAACTAGTGTTAAAAAAAGGGCTTTCTGCACCGCTAAAGAAGGGAACAACGGTAGGAAAACTTGTGTATACACTGCAGGAAGAAACAATTGGAACTGTGCCGGTCAGAACAACAGAGAAGATAGATAAGATTACTTATGGACATGTGCTGAAAAAGGTGCTGAAAAGCTTTTGGTTGTAAAACGCTGAGAAAAATTATATAATGGAAGACAAATCAGCATTGCTGTGAGATGAAATGAGACAGTGAAAGAGGATAAGGGAACAGATATGGAAAGAGAAATTGTAAAGGTCCTAGAGATTATTGCGGTGGTAGCAGTTCTTTGTGTATTGGAGATGATACGTGAAATCCACACATTTAAAGTCACACATTATACGGTGACAGCCCCAAAGCTTGTGGGGGAAGAGACAAAGTTTGTCCTGCTAAGTGATCTTCACAATAAAGTATATGGAAAACATAATAAAAGGCTGCTGTATGCAATTACAAAGCAGAGACCAGATGCAATTCTGATCGCAGGGGATATGCTAGTGGGGAAAAAGGGGGTATATCCAAAGCCAGCGATGGAATTTGTGAAATCACTTGCAAATATCTGTCCGGTATTTTATGCGAATGGCAACCATGAGCAGCGGATGAAGGAAAATCCGGCAAATTATAGTCATGTCTATGAGCGATACAAGAAAGAGTTGAGTGCAGAACAGGTAATCTTCCTTGAAAATCGTTCGGTTGTACGAGAGTGGAATGGTGATCTGTTTACGATTTCCGGATTGGAGATTCCGTATGAGGGGTATGCAAAAAGGAAGTATCACAAAGTGACAGAAGCGGAGATTGAACAGCGGATTGGAAAGGCAAGCAGGGCAAGTTATCAGATTTTAATCGCCCACAATCCGTCACATGTGCCGGCATACAAAGAGTGGAAGGCAGATCTTGTTGTTTCAGGACATTTTCACGGAGGGCTGGTAAGGCTCCCGTTTCTTGGAGCTGTCATTACGCCACAGCTTAAGATCTTTCCGCGTTACAGTGGGGGGATTTACAGAGAAGGGCAGACAACGACGGTTGTAAGCAGAGGGATTGGAGAACATACGATACCGGTTAGGCTGTTTAACACACCGGAAGTAGTTGTGCTGCATATGAAAGGAAGACAGTAATGGGAATACCAGTAAAGCTGCAAGTGTTTGAAGGGCCACTGGATCTGCTTTTGCATTTGATTGACAAAAATAAGATTGATATTTATGATATCCCCATCGTGGAAATTACAAGACAGTACATGGAGTATATCCGTGAGATGGAACGGACAGATTTGAATATTATGAGCGAGTTTCTTCTGATGGCAGCGACTCTTTTGGATATTAAGTCGAAAATGCTTCTTCCCAAAGAGGTGAATGAAGAAGGGGAGGAGGAAGATCCTAGGCAGGAGCTGGTGGAACAGTTGCTGCAGTATAAGCTGTACAAATATATGTCTTATGAACTTCGGGATCGGGAAATGGATTCAGACAGAGTGTTATTTAAGGAGGCTGCCATCCCACAGGAAGTGCAGGAGTATACCGAACCGGTAAATCTGGATGAACTTCTGGGAGATTTGGATCTTCGCAGGTTGAATCAGATTTTTCAGGAAGTGATGCGGAAAAAGGCAGATAAGATGGATCCGGTGCGCAGTAAATTTGGAACGATTGAGAAAGAAGAAGTGACGCTCTCTGATAAGATGTCCTATGTGGAAGAGTATGCAATGTTGAATGGGTACTTTAGTTTCCGTCAGCTTCTGGCAAGACAGCGCAGCAAGATGCATGTGATTGTCACGTTTCTCGCGGTACTGGAATTGATGAAAGTAGGTAAGATACAGATTACACAAGAAAAAACATTTGCGGAGATTATGATCACTTCTATGATGTAGCATGGCAAAAGAGAAGTGAAGCATTAAAAAGGAAAAATTGTACGATAACAAGAAAGGAACAGATAGTGTGGAAAAGAAAACTGAGAAGGAACTGCTAGGGGCTGTGGAGGCGATCCTTTTTGCAATGGGGGAGTCCGTGAGCCTTTCAAAAATTGCATCTGCGATCGGGAAAGATGAGACAGAAGCAAAAAGACTTTTGGAAGAACTGAAAAAACAGTATCAAAAGAAAGAGCGGGGAATCCAGTTGATCGAACTGGAGGATTCTTATCAGCTCTGTACAAAGCCAGAGTTATATGACTATCTGATTCAAGTTGCGAAACAGCCGAAGAAACATGTGCTGACAGATGTCCTGCTGGAGACACTCGCAATCGTGGCATATAAGCAGCCGGTTACAAAAATTGAGATCGAGAAGATCCGGGGAGTGAAGTCAGACCATGCGGTGAATAAACTTGTGGAATATGATCTGGTGTGTGAAGTGGGGAGGCTGGATGCGCCGGGGAAACCGTTGCTATTTGGCACAACCGAAGAATTTTTGCGACGATTTGGAGTGCAGTCGGTGGAGGAGCTTCCAAGCATTGCACCAGAGCAGCTGGAAGATTTTAAAGAAGAGGCAGAGCGGGAGATCAAAGATCGACTGGATGTCTGATCAAAAGAGATTCAGATGGACATATTCGGGAACTTCTAATCATACAATGAACTAACAGAACAACAGGTGTATGCTTATGAAGAAAGTTTTGATCGGAATTTTGACAGGAGTTTTGCTGGTCAGTTCCCCTGTCAGTGCGAAAGAAGAGATAGAACAGTTATACGCCCAGTCAGCGGTTTTAATGGACGCGGACAATGGGCGTGTTTTATTTGAAAAGAACGGTTCAGAAAAAAAGCCGATGGCGAGCACGACAAAGATCATGACATGTATTCTGGCATTGGAGGAAGGAAATCTTACAGATGTTGTGAATGTGTCAGAAAATGCGGCGAGACAGCCGAAAGTACATCTGGGGATGCAGATGGATGAAAAGTTTTATCTGAGAGATCTTCTATATTCCTTGATGTTGGAATCGCACAATGACAGTGCAGTAGCAATCGCGGAACATATTGGGGGGAGTGTGCAGGCATTCGCGGATAAAATGAATGCGAAGGCAAAAGAAATCGGATGCAGGGATACATATTTTATTACACCTAATGGGCTGGATGCTTCGGATGACAACGGAGAACATTCAACGACAGCGGAAGATTTGGCCAGGATCATGAGTTACTGTATTTTGAAATCTCCGAAGAAGGAGAGCTTTCTTTCAATTACTCAGAAGGGAAGCTATCATTTTATGGATGTAGATTGCCATCGTTCGTTTTCCTGCCAGAATCACAATGCGTTTTTGACAATGATGGATGGAGCGTTATCCGGAAAGACAGGATTTACCGGGAAGGCGGGGTATTGCTATGTCGGTGCGCTTGAAAGCCGGGGAAGAACATTTGTGGTTGCCTTGCTTGGATGCGGATGGCCGAACAATAAAGGATATAAATGGGCAGATACCAAGCGATTGATGACATATGGGATGGAAAATTATGAGCTACGGGAGGCATTTGCCGGGAAAGAACCCCTCCGTGATGTAACTGTGAAGGCGGGAATTCCTACCAGCGGAAATCTTTTTGAGAAAGCACATGTTCCGGTAAAGATTGAGAAGATTCAAAACAGTCCGGTGGAAGTTCTTTTGCACCGAGAAGAAGAAATTGAAACTGTTGTAGAATTGCAGGAAGAAGTGCAAGCGCCGATTGAAAGATATGAGAAGCTTGGAACGGTTCGCTATATTCTGGACGGGGAAGTACTTCAGCAATACCCGATCGTAGCCCAGGAGAACGTCGAAAAAATAAATTTTCGATGGATCTTTCAAAAAATCAGCGGATACTATTTTTTGAATGAAGACGGAAGATTGTAAAAAAGAAAGAAGACTGAAAAAGGGCACCTAAGATCAGCAAAAAAGATCTTAGGTGCCCTTTGACTATGGAAAACCTGCTATGCTTAGCTCCGGCAGGAATCTATGATAGTTAGATTTCCCTTGTGTATACTTTGAGCCATTCGTCTTCTTCCTCTGTCATATAAGGAGAAAGTGTCTCGTATACAAATTTGTGATAGCTGTTCAGATAATTGCGTTCGTCTTTATTCAGATCTTCCGGTACGATCGCATCTAAGTCAATCGGAACGACTGTAACATTTTCCAGCCCCATGAATTGGCCAAATTCATTTTTTTCACCTTTGCGCACAACGAGTTCATTTTCCAGACGGATTCCGTGGGAATCTTCAATGTAGATTCCAGGTTCATCGGTGATGACCATACCCTCCTCGAGCACTGCTGGTGGCAGGCCTGAAGGGGATAGCTGCCAACGGAAAGAAGCAGGTCCTTCGTGAATGTTTAGAAGGTAACCGACTCCATGTCCGGTGCCACACTTGTAGTCAATATTCAGAGACCACATAGGTTCTCTTGCGAGGATATCAAGGTTCACACCCCGGCAGCCATATAGAAATCTTGCTCTTGCGAGGTTCATCATACCGCGGGCAACAGCCGTAAAGTGTGTCTTCAGTTCGTCGCTGACCGGTCCAAGAGCAACTGTACGAGTCAAGTCTGTGGTACCTTCATAATAATTTCCGCCGGTATCTGCAAGGAGGAAGTGCTCCGGTTTCAATTCATAATCAGATTCCGGAGTAGCGCTGTAATGCATCATGGCAGCATGTTCTTTGTATGCGACAATCGGAGAAAAACTTGGACTGATAAATCCCGCCTGCTGGCTGCGGAACTCTTCTAGTTTGTCAGAGGCGCTGCGCTCTGTGATCGGCATCTTTCCTACATTTTTCTTAAGCCAATACATAAATTTTGTGAAAGCAACCCCGTCTTTGATATGGCTTGCGCGGATATTTTTCAATTCTGTCTCATTTTTGATTGCCTTAAATGCTGTTGTTGGATTTGGCTTCTCCACTTTTTCTGTTGCGTCAGGGAGATTTTTATAGATCGCATAATTGATCCGGGAAGGATCTAAAAGCACATGAGAAGTTTCATCTAACGTCTTTACAAATGTGTAGATTTCTTCATAAGGATGTAAGATGACAGAAAGCCCGTTCCAGCTATCTAAAATTTCCTGATTTAATTTGGATTCGTTGATAAACAGATGTACGTCCTCCATCGTGATCACAGCATAGCTCAGCACAAGAGGAGTATACATTACATCTCCGCCTCGAATATTGAGCAGCCATGCGATATCGTCAAGAGAAGAAAGAATATGAACTGTCGTGTCAGCTTCTTGCATTTTTTCACGGAGACGTTCCAGTTTGGAGGCGGTACTTTCTCCTGCGTATGCAAGATCCAATAAAAATGCCGGAGCATTTGAAAGAGCTGGGCGATCTTCCCAGATATAGGAAATCAGATCTTCGTCATAGGAAATGGAGACTGCTTTTTCTTTTAATACTTCTTCATAATTCTGACCTTCGGAAGCGCCGATGACTTTTCCGTCAAATCCGAGCACTCCGTGATCTGGAAGAACCGATTCCAAATATTCTTCTTTTGTAGGGACATCAGGTTCTGCCATACGGAAAAGTCTGATTCCACTTCCTTCTAATTGTTTTTCTGCCTGAATGAAATAGCGTCCATCTGTCCAGAGACCTGCATCATCTTTTGTGATGATCACTGTTCCGGCAGAACCGGTAAATCCGGAGATAAACGCTCTGGCTTTAAAATGTTCTCCTACATATTCGCTTTGATGATTGTCAGCGGATGGGATAATATAGGCATCCATCTTTCTCTCTTCCATGAGTTTTCTGAGTTTTGCAATTCTGTCTGTTACACTCATTTCTATTTCCTCCTTAGATACATTTTATAATGTGCGGGAACAAAAAGATGTCCCCGTTTCATGCCTTTTCTATTGTATCATAATCGTGAGTGGAATCAAACAAAATATACAAAAACAAAGAAAGAAGAAGTGAAAAAATCAGCATGATGGAAGAGGATATTTTGAGGGAGGACGTGTCAGTCGAATATGTGAAAAAAATATCAAAAAGCAATTGCTATTTTTTAAGCAGTATTATATAATATAATAGGCAGAAAATTTGGCTAAACTTTATGAAATTTTAGAAATTGGAGGGCTAAAAGATATGAGTTACGAAACAACAGAGAACCGCGCAAGCGAAAGAATTGCCGCTTTGCTTGACGAGGGAAGTTTTGTTGAAATCGGTGCTGCTGTTAAAGCGAGAACGACTGATTTCAACATGCAGACAAAAGAAACTCCGGGAGACGGTGTTGTGACCGGATACGGGGTGATTGATGGGAACCTCGTGTATGTATACAGCCAGAATGCCTCTGTATTGCAGGGGGCGATCGGTGAGATGCATGCAAAGAAGATTGCCGCAATCTATGATCTTGCGATGAAGATGGGAGCTCCGGTAATCGGCCTTGTAGATTGTGCGGGACTTCGACTTCAGGAAGCGACGGATGCGCTCCATGCATTTGGAACTCTGTATATGAAACAGACATTGGCATCGGGTGTAATTCCACAGATCACAGCAATTTTCGGAACATGTGGGGGAGGACTTGCAGTGATCCCTTCTCTGACAGACTTTACGTTTATGGAGAAAGAACATGCAAAATTATTTGTGAATTCTCCAAATGCACTGGAAGGAAATGTTATTACAAAGTGTGATACATCTTCTGCAAAATTCCAGAGTGAGGAAGCGGGTCTGGTAGATGGAACCGGAACAGAAGAGGAAATCTTAGAAGAAATCCGTTCGCTTGTATGTCTTTTGCCGGCAAATAATGAAGACGATAACTCTTATGACGAATGTACAGATGATCTGAATCGTCTCTGTGATGCGATCGAAAATGCAGCGGAAGATACAGCAGTCGTGCTCTCCACTCTTTCAGATAATCATGTATTTTTTGAGACAAAAAGAGACTATGCAAAAGAAATGGTAACAGGATTTATCCGTCTCAACGGTGTGACGATCGGTGCAGTGGCAAACCGCTGCAAGGTCTATGATGAAGATGGAAATGTGGAAGCAGAATTTGACGGTGGTTTAAGTGTACGTGGATGTAGAAAAGCAGCAGATTTTGTAAATTTCTGTGACGCATTCAATATTCCGGTATTGTCTCTTACTAATGTAGAAGGATATCATGCAACAATGTGTTCGGAGAGAAATATTGCCTCTTCTGTGGCAAAGCTTACATATGCGTTTGCAAATGCGACTGTACCGAAAGTGAATGTCATCATCGGAAAAGCATACGGAAGTGCCTATATAACAATGAACAGCAAGGCGTTGGGAGCAGATTTGGTATATGCATGGCCACAGGCAGAGATTGGAATGATGGATGCGAATCTTGCTGCCAAGATCATGTATGCAGAAGAGGGTGCAGAAGTGATCCGACAGAAGGCGGCAGAATATGAAGCGATGCAGACAAGTCCTTTGGCTGCGGCAGGAAGAGGATATGTAGATGCGGTGATCGATCCGAAAGATACAAGAAAATATCTGGTCGGTGCATTTGAAATGTTATTTACAAAGAGAGAAGATCGCCCGGCAAAAAAGCATGGAACAGTGTAGAGAGGTGAAGCAAAGTGAAAAAAAGAATCAGCTTATTAATCGGTGCATTGGCTCTGACACTTAGTTTTACCGGATGTGGAAGTAAGAAAGAACTGGAATATGATGAAACACAGCTTACATATGTGACACAGTTTATCATTGCAAATTTTGAAGTGATGGATGAGGAAGCATTTGATAATTATCGGCAGGCATCGGAATATCAGATCAATAAGATCATGTCTGAAGCGAATGCGCCAATTGAACCAGAAGTGCTTATTTCTATGATGGATGCCTGGGAAGCGGCAGAAAAAGAATGTGGAGAATATGTAGAACATGGCGAATATCAGTTTGAAGGTTCGGATTCTGGTGTAGTTGTGTCTACAGAGGCAGTGTATGAGGAGCGGGAAGCAACGCTGGAATTTAAGTTTGACGAGAATCTCAATATAGAATCACTTGATATTGCGGCAGATTATACAACCGGAGAAATTTTAAAGAAAGCCGGAATGAATACCATTCTTGGAATGGGAACTGTATTTCTTGTTCTGATCTTCCTTGCGTTTGTAATCTCACTTTTGAAATATATACCAATGCTTCAGGAAAAGTTTACAAAGAAGACAGAAAAAAACAAAACACCGGTAAAAGAAGTGCCAAAGGCGGAAGTTCCTGTAGTGGAAGAAGAGTTAACCGATGATGAAGAACTTGTGGCCGTAATTACAGCGGCGATTGCAGCGGCAGATGAAAGTGTGTCTGACGGATTTGTGGTAAGATCGATCCGCAGAAGAAAATCAAATAAATGGAATTAATTCAGGAGGAATTTGAAGATGAAAAGTTATACAATTACAGTAAATGGAAATGTATATGATGTGACAGTAGAGGAGAAGGCAGCAGGAGCAGCACCAGCGGCACCGGTACAGAAGAAAGCTCCAGTGGCACCAAAGGCAGCCCCGGCACCGAAGAAAGCAGCAGGGACAGGAAATGTCAAAGTGACAGCAGGTGCGGCAGGAAAAGTATTTAAATTAGAGGCAGCTGTCGGACAGCAGGTAGAAAAAGGAGCACCGATCGTTGTGATCGAGGCGATGAAAATGGAAATCCCGGTTGTAGCTCCGGAGGCGGGAACCGTAGCCAGCATTGATGTAGCAGTAGGTGATGCAGTGGAATCAGGAGCAGTACTGGCTACATTGAATTAATGATGTCCCGGACACAGACTGGAGGTTAAAATATGGAATACATTATGACTACATTGGATAACCTCATGCACCAGACGGCTTTTTTCAATCTTACAGTTGGAAATTACGTCATGATTGCGGTAGCATGCGTGTTTTTATATCTGGCGATTGCCAAAGGATTTGAGCCGCTTCTTTTGGTTCCGATCGCGTTTGGTATGCTGTTGGTAAATATTTACCCAGATATTATGTTATCCATTGAGGATTCTTCAAATGGAGTCGGAGGACTTCTTCACTATTTCTACTTGCTTGATGAGTGGGCAATCTTACCGTCACTGATTTTCCTCGGTGTCGGAGCAATGACCGATTTTGGACCACTGATTGCGAATCCGAAGAGTTTCCTCCTTGGAGCGGCAGCACAGTTCGGTATTTTTGCCGCTTATTTAGGGGCGATGGCAATGGGATTCAGTGATAAGGCAGCAGCAGCGATCTCTATTATCGGAGGAGCTGACGGACCTACATCGATCTTCCTTGCAGGAAAACTGCAGCAGACAGCAATTTTAGGACCGATTGCGGTAGCGGCATATTCTTATATGTCACTGGTTCCGATCATCCAGCCGCCGATCATGAAGCTTCTCACAACGGAAGAAGAAAGAAAAATCAAGATGGAACAGCTTCGTCCGGTATCTAAACTGGAGAGAATTCTATTCCCGATCATCATTACGATCGTCGTATCGCTGATCCTTCCAACAACAGCGCCGTTAGTCGGCATGCTGATGCTCGGTAACTTATTCAAAGAGTGTGGAGTTGTAAGACAGCTTACAGATACGGCATCGAATGCATTGATGTATATTGTTGTGATCCTGCTTGGAACTTCTGTCGGTGCAACGACAAGTGCAGAAGCATTTTTAAACTGGGATACGATCAAGATTGTTGTGCTTGGACTGGTAGCGTTTGCGTTTGGAACAGCTGCAGGTGTATTGTTCGGTAAACTGATGTGCAAGGTGACTGGAGGAAAAGTAAATCCGCTGATTGGTTCTGCCGGAGTATCTGCAGTGCCTATGGCAGCCAGAGTATCACAGAAAGTCGGGGCAGAGGCAGATCCTACAAACTTCCTGTTGATGCATGCGATGGGACCAAATGTCGCCGGAGTCATCGGTACGGCTGTTGCAGCAGGTACCTTTATGGCAATCTTCGGTGTAATGTAAGTTGAAAAAGTGAAATGTTAGGAGGAAGTAACATGGCAGATATAGCAAAAAAACCAATTAAAATTACAGAGACGATTCTGCGTGATGCACATCAGTCGCTGATCGCAACGAGAATGACGACAGAGCAGATGCTGCCGATCATCGATAAAATGGATAAGGTGGGATATCATTCCGTAGAGTGTTGGGGTGGCGCTACCTTTGACGCATCACTCCGTTTCCTGAAGGAAGATCCATGGGAGAGACTCCGGAAATTCCGTGATGGATTTAAAAATACAAAATTGCAGATGTTATTCCGCGGACAGAATATTTTAGGATATCGTCCGTATGGAGATGATGTAGTAGAATATTTTGTTCAGAAATCAATCGCCAATGGAATCGATATCATTCGTATTTTTGACTGTTTAAACGATCTTCGAAATCTGCAGACAGCAGTCACGGCAGCAAATAAGGAGAAGGGACATGCACAGGTAGCGTTGTCCTATACGCTGGGAGATGCATATACTCACGAATATTGGATTGATATCGCTAAGAGGATTGAGGATATGGGAGCAAATTCTATCTGCTTGAAAGATATGGCAGGTCTTCTCCTTCCATATGAGGCGACAGAGTTGATTGGTGCGTTGAAAGAAAATGTCAGCATTCCGATCCAGTTACATACACACTATACTTCGGGTGTGGCTTCCATGACATACTTAAAAGCAGTGGAAGCAGGTGTTGATGTGATCGATACAGCGATCTCCCCATTTGCGCTTGGAACCTCCCAGCCTGCAACAGAAGTTATGGTAGAGACATTTAAAGGAACACCGTACGATACTGGATTTGACCAGAACCTGCTTGCAGAGATTGCAGATTACTTCCGCCCAATCCGCGATGAAGCATTAGAATCAGGACTTCTGAATCCGAAGAACCTTGGTGTAAATATTAAGACATTACTGTATCAGGTGCCAGGTGGTATGTTGTCGAACTTGACTTCTCAGTTAAAAGAGCAGGGAGCAGAAGATCGATATTACGAAGTGCTTGAGGAAGTGCCGAGAGTTCGTAAAGATCTGGGAGAGCCGCCGCTTGTTACACCATCTTCTCAGATTGTCGGAACACAGGCAGTATTCAATGTCCTGATGGGAGAACGCTACAAAATGGCAACCAAGGAGACAAAAGATCTTCTGAGTGGAAAGTACGGGAAAACAGTCAAACCGTTTAACGAAGAAGTGCAGAAGAAATGTATCGGAGATGCAGAAGTTATCACATGCCGTCCGGCAGACTTGATCCCGGATGAGTTAGATACACTGCGAAGTGAAATGGAACAGTGGTCACAACAGGACGAAGATGTGCTTTCCTATGCATTGTTCCCACAAGTGGCAACAGATTTCTTTAAATATAGAGAAGCGCAGCAGACGAAAGTAGATCAGACAGTTGCCGACACAAAGAACGGATCTTATCCGGTATAGAAAAATAAGACAGAGCCGACAAAGGACAGGGGAGCAAGCAGCCTGTCTCTGTCGATCATAAACCGACCCTGTGGGAGAGCAGCTAGAGAATGGAGCTTCCACAGGGTCGCTTTCATTTTGCGAATCCGCAGGTGTGTATGGAATGCATGTGGGGGTTGACAAACGCGGAATCTTCGCTATGATAAATGAAGACAGAAAAGAAAAAGGAGATACAAGATGAGGCAATCAATCTTATTTTTTGACATTGATGGAACACTTTTAAGCGATAAAACAGGGAAAATTCCGGACAGTGCGTTGGAGGCACTTGCAGAAGCGAAGAAAAATGGGCATTTACTCTTTATCAATACGGGGAGAACGGTCTGTGCGCTTCCGAAAGAGCTTTATCAATTTGAATTTGATGGATACTTGTGTGGGTGCGGATCGTATCTTCTCTTTCATGAGGAAGTATTACTGGAAAGTCATATTGAGGAAGCCTGTGGACAAAAATATATTGAGCAGATGCGGGAATGCGGGCTAGATGGTGTTTTGGAAGGAACGGAAGATCTTTATTTTCCGAAAAAAGTCTCGCGGTTTGAAAAATTGGAGCAGGGAAGACACTATTTCGGACAATTGGGTCTGGGAAAGAAGAAGCATATAGAAGAAGGTGGATTTCTTTACGACAAAATTTTTGTGTATGCAGATGAACAAAGTGAAAAGGAGCGTTTTTTTCGTCTGATGGAAGATGCGTTTGCGGTGATCGACCGGGGAGAAAATACATATGAGCTGACACAGAAAGCATTTTCGAAGGCGACGGCATGCGAATTCCTGGTAAAGAAATTCGGTCTGAATAAAGATCAGGTCTATGTATTTGGAGATAGTATGAACGATTTGTCGATGTTTGAATATGCATCACATACGATCGCAATGGGAAATCATGCGCCGGGGCTTGAGCCGTATACAGAATTTGTGACAAAGACAGTGGAAGATGGCGGAATTGCTTGGGCAATGAAGCATTATGGACTGATTTAGAATCCTTCCTTTACTTCAAGGAAGTAGTTGTGTATAATAAGTGAAGACTTAGAGGAAATGGTGGGGAAATTATGAAACATACAGGTGGAACAAGTGGGAATGAGTTCTTAAAGAGAATGGAGACACAGTATGAAAAATTCAGCAAAGGACAGCGGCTTTTGGCTGATTACATTATAGAGAACTATGACAAGGCTGTTTTTTTGACCGCGGCAAAGCTTGGTGAAGTTGTCGGCGTCAGTGAGTCCACAGTTGTTCGCTTTGCCACGCAGCTTGGGTACAGTGGATATCCGGGCTTCCAGAAAGCGTTGGAAGAACTTGTGAGAAATAAGCTGAATTCGATTCAGCGTATGGAAGTGACTTATGGGAGAATCAGTCAGTCAGAAATTTTAGAGACCGTACTCCAGTCGGATATTGAGAAAATTAAAGTCACACTGACGAATATTGATCAAAGCGCATTTGACCGGGCGGTGGATATTATCCTTCAGGCACGAAAAATTTATGTCATCGGAATCCGAAGTTGTGCACCACTTGCTAATTTCCTACAGTTTTATTTGAATTTTCTGTTTGATAATGTGATTCTTGTCAATACGAATTGTTCCAGTGAGATTTTTGAACAGCTAATTCGAATCGGACAGGAAGATGCGATCATCGGTATCAGTTTTCCAAGATATTCACAACTGACCCGGAAGGCGCTTTCTTTTTCCAAAAAGCGAGAGGCAAAAGTGATCACACTGACGGATAGTGAACGCTCACCGATGACAGAATATTCAGACTGTAATTTGATTGCGAGAAGTGATATGGCATCGATTGCGGATTCACTTGTAGCGCCGCTCAGCGTGATCAATGCGCTTGTTGTAGCGCTCTGCATGAAGAAACAAAAGGAAATGCGGCGCACACTGGCATTTCTGGAAGAGATCTGGGATGAGAATCAAGTCTACGGAAACGATGAGATCGAGGAGGAAACAACCTTGGGAATAGGAGAAAAATAAGATGAGTAAAGTGTTGATTGTAGGCGGAGGAGCGGCTGGAATGTTTGCTTCTATTTTTGCGGCGCGAAATGGGAATGAAGTACATGTCTTTGAGAAAAATGAAAAACTCGGAAAAAAATTATTCATTACCGGGAAAGGACGCTGTAATATTACAAATGCCGGGGATATGGAAAATCTGTTTGAAAACGTTGTGAGCAACCGGAAATTTTTATATAGTAGCTTTTATAGTTATACAAATGAGGATGTCATTTCATTTTTTGAAACGCTTGGAGTTCCTACCAAAATTGAGCGCGGCAATCGTGTATTTCCGGTGTCAGATCATTCCTCGGATGTAATCGGAGCGCTTTCCGGCGAAATGAAGTGTGCTGGTGTCAAAGTGCATCTTTATACAAAGGTGTCAAAAATTTTAACAGAGAATGGCAGATTTTCCGGGTTAGAGTTTGCAGATGGCGCGTGCGTTCAGGGAGATGCCTGTGTGATTGCGACAGGAGGATTTTCTTATCAGACGACGGGATCTAACGGAGATGGATATCGATTCGCAGAGGAGCTGGGGCATACAGTGACTGATATCTACCCATCCTTAGTTCCTCTGGCAATTGAGGAAGAATTTGTAAAGGAGCTGCAGGGGTTGTCACTGAAAAATGTAGAGGCGGCAATTTATGAGGGGAAAAAGAAATTGTATCAGGATTTCGGAGAAATGCTGTTTACCCACTATGGGGTAAGCGGTCCGCTGATTTTAAGCGGCAGCAGCCATATTGCAAAGAAAGCAGGAGAGAAGAAACTGAAGCTTGTCATCGATCTCAAACCAGCATTGACGGAAGAGCAGCTCGACCAACGTGTGCTTAGGGATTTTGAACAAAATATTAACAAACAGTTTAAAAATGCAGTGACAAGGCTGTTTCCGGCAAAACTGATACCGGTGATGATCGAACGGAGTAAGATCGATCCGGAAAAAAAGGTACATGATATTTCGAGGGAAGAGCGGCAGAATTTTGTAAAGCTGATGAAACATTTTGAGATGACAATCTTAGGACTGCGTGGTTACAATGAGGCGATCATTACAAAAGGTGGCGTGAAAGTAAAAGAGGTCGATCCGGGAACAATGGAGTCTAAACTGGTGCCGGGAGTTTATTTCGCAGGAGAAGTGTTAGATCTTGATGCATTGACAGGCGGATATAATCTGCAGATTGCGTGGTCAACTGCATATGCGGCGGGAAGCAGTATAAAATAGCAGGGATAGATGTTGCAAAATTAGTGACGTTGGAAAATAAAAGAGAAAAATTGGCGGGAGACTGCCGGGAAAAGAGGAAATATGGGATATAATATTGCGATAGATGGACCGGCGGGTGCCGGAAAAAGTACGATCGCCAGGAGGGTGGCCAGAAAACTAGGATACATTTATGTGGATACTGGAGCAATGTATCGGGCAATGGCGGTTTATTTTCAGGAGCAGGGGCTTACTCCGGAAGATTTGGAACATATGAAGGAAATATGCGGCGGAGCAGAAATTGTGATTCGCTACGAGAATGAAAGCCAGCAGGTATATTTAAATGGAAAGAATGTTACTGGAAGACTCAGAGAGGAAGCAGTAGGAAGATTTGCATCTGTCGGATCGGCACTTCCGGAGGTGAGGGCGCACTTGCTGGAACTTCAGCGAAAACTGGCAAGAGATTATGACGTTGTGATGGATGGACGTGATATCGGAACGAATATTCTCCCGCATGCAGATGTCAAGATCTATCTTACAGCAAGTGTCAGGACGAGAGCGGAAAGAAGATTCAAAGAACTTCAGGAAGCTGGTCAGACATGCGTTCTTGAAGAGATTGAGAAAGATATTCAGGAGCGTGATGAACGTGATATGACAAGGGAAACCGCTCCGTTGAAGCAGGCGGAGGATGCAGTGCTGATCGACTCTTCTGAGATGACGATCGAAGAAGTCGTGCAGGCAATTTTATCGGTGTGTAAGTAGGAATTGGAAAAGTAATGGAAAGTGAGGCGGCAGATGGAGGTAAATGTTGCAAAGACCGCAGGTTTCTGCTTTGGTGTAAAGCGGGCAGTAGACCAGGTGTATGAGCAGACGGAAAAGGAAAATGGGAAGAAAATCTATACATATGGGCCGATCATTCACAATGAGGAAGTGGTGAAGGATCTCAGGAGTCGAGGAGTGGAAGTGATTCATTCGGAAGAAGAGTTGGCAGCGCTGACAGAGGGGATCGTGATCATCCGTTCTCATGGGGTGCCAAAGAGGATCTATGATCTGCTGGAGGAGAGAAAGCTGCAGTATGTAGATGCAACCTGCCCGTTTGTAAAGAAGATCCATAATATTGTAAAGAAGGCAAGTGAGGAAGGAAGTCATGTGATCATCATTGGGAATCCGGAACATCCCGAAGTGCAGGGAATTATGGGTTGGTCACTTTTGCCGGTGACTGTAATTCAAGATGCGGAGGAAGCAGAGCAACTGTCTTTGCCGGAGGAACAAAAGATATGTATTGTATCACAGACGACATTTAATTACAATAAATTCAAAGATTTAGTTGAAATTATCTCCAAAAAGAGGTATGATATAAGTGTTTTAAATACGATTTGTAATGCGACAAAAGAGCGCCAGACAGAAGCAAAAAGCATTGCAAAGGGTGTTGATGCTATGATCGTGATCGGCGATAAGCATAGTTCAAATACCCAGAAATTATTTGAAATATGTAAAAAAGCATGTAACAATACGTACTATATACAGACACTTGACGATTTGGATATGAATCAATTAAGGTCCGTGGAAACAGTAGGTATTACAGCAGGGGCATCCACGCCCAATAAAATAATTGAGGAGGTTCAAAAAAATGTCAGAATTAACTTTTGAACAAATGTTGGAAGAATCATTTAAAACAATACGAAATGGAGAGGTTGTTGAGGGTACTGTAATCGATGTGAAACCGGACGAGATCATCCTGAATATCGGATGTAAAGCAGACGGAATCATTACACGCAGCGAGTATACAAACGAACCAAATGTTGATTTAACAACAGTTGTTTCCGTTGGTGATCCGATGACTGTAAAAGTGCTGAAGGTAAATGACGGAGAAGGTCAAGTGCTGTTGACTTATAAGAGACTTGCAGCAGAAAAAGGAAACGAGAGATTAAGAGAAGCTTACGAGAATAAAGAAGTGTTAAAAGCAACAGTAGCACAGATTTTAGGTGGAGGATTAAGTGTTGTTGTTGACGAAGCAAGAGTATTTATTCCTGCAAGCCTTGTATCAGATTCTTATGAAAAAGATTTGAGCAAATACGAAGGACAGGAAATTGAATTTGTAATCAGCGAATTCAATCCAAGAAGAAATCGTGTGATCGGCGATAGAAGACAGCTTCTCGTAGCAGAGAAAGCAGAGCTTCAGAAAGAGCTGTTTGCGAAATTAAAAGTAGGAGATACAGTAGAAGGAACTGTGAAAAATGTAACAGATTTTGGTGCATTTATCGATCTTGGAGGAGTAGATGGTCTTCTTCATATCTCAGAGATGTCTTGGGGAAGAGTAGAAAATCCAAAGAAAGTATTCCAGGTAGGAGATCAGGTGAAAGTTCTTGTAAAAGATATCAACGATACAAAGATTGCACTCAGCCTGAAATTCCCAGAATCTAATCCATGGGCAAATGCTTCTGAAAAATATGCTGTAGGAGCAGATGTAACAGGAAAAGTTGCAAGAATGACAGATTTTGGAGCATTCGTTGAACTTGCACCAGGTGTAGATGCACTTCTTCATGTATCTCAGATTTCAAAAGCTCATGTAGAAAAACCTTCTGATGTATTATCTGTTGGACAGGAGATTGTTGCAAGAGTTGTTGACTTAAATGAAGCTGAGAAGAAAATCAGCCTTAGCATGAAAGCATTAGAGCCAGAGACAGAGGTAGCAGAAACTACAGAAGAATAATCAAAAGCTGAATAGTAATATTGAATCATTGCCACATTAGGAGAGTTCTCCTAATGTGGTTTTTTGTGTTTTCCCCCTGCCAATCATTTGTCTTCACTTTCACAAAGATGTTAAAAAAACGACGAGCTGTTTGCAAAAATATACAAGAAAAATGGGAAATTCAATAGAAAAATCTTTGGTTTTTTTGTATGATATATATAAATTATAAGAAAGAAGGAGAAAAAATGGGATTGTTGACGTTTAAAGGCGGGATTCACCCGGACGATGGCAAGAAGCTGTCGAAAGACAAACCGATCGTGGAAGCCAAACCGGGCAAAGAACTGGTCTATCCGCTTTCACAGCATATCGGAGCACCGGCGAATCCAATCGTAGAAATAGGGGCAAGAGTACTCCGGGGAGAAAAAATTGCTGAGGCAGGTGGATTTGTATCTGCGCCAATTTATTCTTCCGTGTCGGGAACGGTCAAGGCGATCGCTCCACATTTTACATCTACGGGTGCAAAAGTGAACAGTATCATAATTGAAAATGATGAACAGTATGAAGAGGCGAAGTGGAGAGAAGTGATTCCACTTGAGCAGATGAAAAAAGAAGAAATCTTAAATTGTATTGCGGAAGCAGGAATTGTCGGCATGGGAGGAGCAGGCTTTCCTACCAGAGTAAAATTGTCACCGAAAGAACCGGAGAAAATAGAATATATTATCGCAAACTGTGCAGAGTGTGAGCCATATATCACAGCAGATTATCGCCGGATGCTTGAGACACCAGAGAAGTTAGTTGGCGGGATGAAAGTTGTTCTGCAGTTGTTTGAGAATGCAAAAGGTATCTTTGGAATCGAGGATAATAAGCCGGACTGCATTGAAAAGTTAAAAGAACTGACGAAAGATGAACCGAGGATGGAAGTGAAAGTTCTCCAGACAAAATACCCGCAGGGAGCAGAACGACAATTGATCTATGCGACGACAAAGCGTGCGATCAATTCTTCTATGTTGCCGGCAGACGCAGGCTGTATTGTGGATAATGTGGAGACATTGATTGCGATTTACGAGGCGGTTATTTCCGGAAAGCCACTCTATGAAAGAGTTGTCACTGTCAGTGGAGATGCGGTCAAAGAACCTGGCAATTTTCTTGCTCCTTGCGGCATGAGCCAGATGGAACTTATCGAGATGGCAGGTGGATTTGAAGGCGTGCCGGAGAAAGTGATCTCAGGTGGACCGATGATGGGGTTTGCAATGTTTTCCACAGAAGTACCTGTGACAAAAACTTCTTCTGCAATCCTTGGATTTTCTAAGGATGAAGTAAAAAAGCATGAGCCAAGCGCGTGTATCAACTGCGGACGCTGTGTGGATGCCTGTCCAAGCAGGATCGTTCCGTCGCGACTGGCAGATTTTGCTGAACGGCATGACGAAGAGTCGTTCCTAAAATGGGAGGGACTGGAGTGTGTGGAATGTGGTTCCTGCAGTTATGTCTGTCCGGCAAAGAGACACTTGAAGCAGGCAATTGGTTCTATGAGGAAGATTGCTCTGGCAAATAAGAAGAAATAGGGAGAGACATATGAACGAGACATTTAATATATCATCTTCGCCGCATATACGCGCAAAGGTCACGACAGGAAATATTATGTTCCTTGTCCTGATCGCGTTAATGCCGACGACACTTTTTGGAATTTATAATTTTGGCGTACAGGCACTTGGAATCGTGTTTCTGACAGTTGCTTCTGCAGTAGCAACAGAGTATCTTTTTGAGCGGTTCATGGAGAAGAAGATCACGATTGCTGATGGAAGTGCAGCGGTCACAGGTCTGCTTCTGGCATTAAACCTTCCGCCGACAGCGCCGTGGTGGATGTGCGTGCTTGGGGCAGTGTTTGCGATTTTAGTAGTCAAGCAGCTGTTTGGTGGACTTGGACAGAATTTTATGAATCCGGCACTTGCTGCGAGGTGCTTTCTTTTGATTTCCTTTACAGGGAGAATGACAACATTTGTCTATGACGGGGTGTCAGGCGCCACACCGCTTGCCCAGCTAAAAACAGGTGAGAGTGTCAATACCATGGACATGCTGATCGGAAATATTGCGGGAACGATCGGTGAAACATCTGTGATCGCAATTATGATCGGTGCGATGTTCCTTCTGTTTATGGGAGTGATCGATCTTCGGATTCCGGGGACATATCTGATCACTTTTATTGTGATGATCGTATTGTTTAGTGGAAAAGGATTCGACTTGAACTATCTTACTGCACAGTTGTGTGGAGGTGGTTTGATGCTTGGTGCATGGTTCATGGCGACAGATTATGTGACGGCACCGATCACAAAGAAAGGGCAGATTTTGTATGGTGTCTGTCTGGGAGTGCTGACGGGGTTATTCCGTCTGCTTGGAAGATCTGCAGAGGGAGTTTCTTATGCAATCATTATCAGCAATCTGCTTGTCCCATTGATTGAAAGAGTAACCCGCCCACGTCCATTCGGGAAGGGAGGAGAGAGATAATGAATCAGAAGATCATAAAAAATACATTGATCCTGACTGCGATCACATTGATATCCGGTCTGCTTCTCGGATTTGTCTATGAGATTACAAAAGAGCCGATTGCTGCCAGCAGAGAAAATCGAAAGCAGGAGGCATATCATACTGTGTTTCAAGAGGCAGAAACCTTTCAGACATTTGAAGCATTTGAGGAAAAAGAGGCAGAAGAAATTTTAAGAAATGCAGGGGTTAGTGGTTGCTATGTCAATGAAGTGGCATTGGCTCTTGACAGCGGGGAAAATGCAATTGGCAGTGTGGTAACAGCTACATCCAAAGAAGGATATGGCGGAGAAATCAAAGTGTCTGTCGGGATTACACTGGATGGCACTGTGACAGGAATCGAACTGTTATCAATCAGTGAAACTGCCGGTCTTGGAATGAATGCACAGGAACCGGAATTTAAAGAACAGTTTCAAGATGTCAATACAGATCATTTTGAGGTTGTAAAAGGAGATGGTGGCAAAGAGGGTAAGATCGATGCGTTAAGCGGAGCAACGATCACAACCGATGCGGTTACCAATGCGGTCAATGCCGCAGTTGCCTATTATCATGGAGCAATGGAAGGAGGAAGTGTCAATGAATAAGTGTACGGAACGACTTTTTAACGGACTGATCAAGGAGAACCCGACATTTGTGCTGATGCTTGGAATGTGTCCGACACTTGCGGTGACGACTTCTGCAATCAACGGACTCGGGATGGGACTGACAACAACGGTTGTCCTTGTAATGTCAAACATGTTGATCTCCATGCTGCGAAAGATTATCCCGGACAGTGCGCGTGTACCGTCTTTTATTGTGATCGTGGCATCGTTTGTCACAATGGTGCAGTTTTTGTTGGAAGGGTTTATTCCAAGTCTTTACGATTCGCTTGGACTTTATATTCCGCTGATTGTTGTAAACTGTATTATTCTTGGACGTGCTGAGAGCTATGCTTCCAAAAATCCGGTGCTTCCGTCTATCTTTGATGGACTTGGGATGGGGCTTGGCTTTACAGTAGGTCTGACAGCAATCGGAATGGTCCGTGAGATTATCGGAAGCGGGAAGATTTTTGGCTGGAAGATCATGCCGGCCTCGTATGAACCAATCACGATCTTTGTGCTTGCTCCAGGGGCATTTTTTGTGCTTGCCTGTCTTGTGGCGGTTCAGAACAAAGTGAAAGCGGCAAAGGCGAAAGGTGGACAGCAGGAGGCGGCTAGTGGCTGTGATGGCAGCTGCGCATCCTGTGGAAACGGAAGTTGTGGAAAAGCAGTGTTTTCGGTAGAGAAGCAGGAGGGAAAGTAAATGGAAGAACTATTATTGATTGCAGTCGGTGCAGCGCTTGTAAATAATGTTGTTCTCAGCCAGTTTTTAGGTCTTTGTCCGTTCCTCGGCGTATCTAAAAAGGTGGAGACGGCAGCAGGAATGGGAGGAGCAGTTATTTTCGTGTTGACGATCTCTTCCTTTATCACAAGCTTGATTTACAAATTTATTCTTGCAAACGATGCAATTTTAAATGGAAGACTTGTCTATCTTCAGACGATTGTGTTTATTCTTGTCATCGCTGCACTTGTGCAGTTTGTGGAGATGTTGTTAAAGAAAATGATGCCTCCGCTTTACAACGCGCTTGGGGTGTACTTGCCATTGATTACGACAAACTGTGCGGTACTTGGAGTTGCTCTGAAAAACGTGCAGAAGGATTATGGAATTTTAGCCAGTGTTGTGAATGGGTTTGCAACGGCGGTAGGATTTACGATCGCCATTGTCATCATGGCAGGAATTCGGGAGAAGACAGAACATAATGATGTGCCGGAATCTTTTCGGGGAATGCCGATTGTGCTTGTGACAGCAGGCTTGATGGCGATTGCATTCTTTGGATTTTCCGGACTGAATTTATAGGCAGGAGGAAAGACGATGAGTATTACAGGAATTATATTTGCTGCCCTGATCGTGGGAGGAGTCGGCCTGTTCATTGGTGTATTCCTCGGAGTTGCGGGACAGAAATTTGCAGTGGAAGTTGATGAGCGTGAAACAAAAGTATGTGATGCGCTTCCGGGCAATAATTGCGGCGGCTGCGGATATGCAGGATGCTCCGGACTTGCTGCCGCGATCGTAAAAGGAGAGGCGGAAATCTCTGCCTGTCCAGTTGGCGGCGCTCCGGTAGCGGAAAAAATCGGAGAGATTATGGGAGTTGCAGCAGGAGAACAGAAGCGGATGACTGCGTTTGTCAAATGTGCGGGGACTTGTGGGAAAGCAAAGCAGGATTATGCGTACACGGGAATCGAGGACTGCGTGATGATGGCGCATATGCAGAATGGTGGTCCAAAATCCTGTGATTACGGATGTTGTGGATTTGGCACTTGTGTAAAAGCCTGTCCGTTTGATGCGATTCACATTGTAGACGGAGTTGCGGTAGTAGATAAAGAAGCATGCAAAGCATGTGGAAAATGTATCAAAGCATGTCCGAAAAATCTGATCGAGCTTGTACCGTATGAGGCAAAGCATCTTGTACAGTGCAGTTCTAAGGAAAGGGGAAAAGACGTGATGGCTGTATGCAGCACGGGATGCATTGGCTGTCGGATGTGTCAGAAAGTCTGCCCGGCAGATGCAATCGTTGTGGAGAATAATCTTGCGTGGATCGACCCGGAGAAGTGTACGAACTGTGGAGCATGTGCTGAAAAATGTCCGAAAAAGATCATTCTGTAAAAGAGTTTGTGAAAAAGATAGCTGCACGGATCAGGAAGGATTTGTTCCAGTACCGGACAGCATTGTTTGCAGTAGCAGGATATTTTCTTTTTATGCATGTAGGCTGCAATGCGGGCTGTCCGAGTGTCTGTCTGACGGGATTTCCGTGTCCTACCTGTGGTCTGACACGAGCTGCCAGGCTCTTGTTTTGCGCAAAGTTTGCTGAGGCATATCGGATGAATCCGATGATTTATCCGATGATCCTTTTTCTGTGTGCGTTTTTCTTTTATCGCTATATTCTTGGAAGAAAACTGCCGCATGTGGTAGCATGGGGTGCAGTTCTCCTTATTGCATGTATTGTAATTTATATTTACCGGATGCTGACACAATTTCCGGGAGAAGCTCCGATGGGATATTATCGAGAGAATCTTTTGTACAAAATATTGGACAGAATATATAGAAGATAGAAAAATGCAAAAAAATAATTGTGCAAAACATAAAAATATGCTAGAATCAAAAAATAGAAATGTACTTGAATTTCAGATTAGAAGGATATAGCGTATGTTCAAAATAATTTGAAAGAGAGAACGAGGAGGATTTTAGTATGGATGAAAAATTCAGTAATATGCCAGAGCAGGATCAGAATGCAGAGGCAGCAGACAATTCTTATCAGCAGACGATGAACTATGGATATTATAGTGATGGTTCTCAGAATGGTTCTGGCGAGAACAATGGAGCATATCAGCAGAACTATAATCAGAATTATAATATGAACTATAATCAAGGATACCAGCAGAATTATAGTGGGAATTCCGGAAAGAAACCATTAGATGCACCATTATCTATGGGTGAGTGGTTGCTTACTATTCTGGCAGGATTAGTTCCTTGCGTAGGAATTGTTCTCTATTTTATTTGGGCATTTGGTGCCAATACAAATATCAACCGGAAAAATTATAGCCGCGCGATGTTGATCGTGATGGCAGTTGTCATTGTACTTTATACATTATTCTTTGTTGTGTTCGGAATTGCAATGTCAAATGCACTTTATTATTAATTAGCGTCAGATCTCTCAGACATAGACGAATTTTTGAAATCTATGTCTGGGAGATTTTTTATATAGGGAACATCTATGGAATCCTGTGCAGTAGAAAACACGTTTCGCATGAGAATACGATATTGCAGACTGATACAATTCACATGAAATCGAACATGTGGTTGCATCCGATCATTGGTTGTGATAGAATGAGTAGTACCGAAATGAATGGACAGAAAAGATCAGAGAGGAATCGTGATAGGATGAAAAAGAATGACTGGATCCTGGCAGGAACTGTTTTGATCGCTGCACTTTTCTTTCTGGTGGGGAATTGTTTCACGGAAAGAAGAGGAAAGGATGCAGAAAAATATTTGAGAATAAAAGTAGACGGAGAAGTTTTTCGGGAAGTCAATCTGGAGGAAGATGCGGAGATTACAATTGGAGAACATAACCGGGTAAAAATTCAGGATGGGCAAGTGGAGATGATCTGGGCAGATTGTCCGGATCAGATTTGTGCTGCACATCCGAAGATTTCAAAGAATCGTGAGAGTATTATCTGTCTTCCGAACAAGGTGATTTTGGAGATTGTAGACAGAGCGGATGAAGGAAGTAAGGAAAATGATGCAGTTGCAGGATAGAAATCAGAAGCATCGGAAGGACTGGGGCAGACAATCAGCTTATTTTGGGATGTTTCTGGCGTTGTCATTGATTTTTAGTTATGTGGAAACTTTGATTCCGATTTCTTTCGGAATCCCGGGCATCAAGCTTGGACTGGCAAATATTGTCACAGTGACAGCGCTTTACTATGCCGGGACGAAGGAGGCCTTTGTGTTGGCGATTCTTCGAAATATTTTGACAGGCTTTCTGTTTGGGAATCTGTTTGCTATTTTTTATAGTATTGCCGGAAGTTGTTTTAGTATTTTAATTATGCATCTTTTGAAGAAGAGAGGAAGCTTCAGTGTGATAGGTGTCAGTATTGCCGGTGGAGTGTTTCATAATATCGGACAGCTTCTTGTTGCAATGCTGGTGGTGGAAAGTTTGAGTATTTCCTATTATATGCCGGTGCTGTTGACAGCCGGAATACTCACCGGAGCAGTGATCGGGCTACTCGTACAGAGATTACAGCGATATTTACAGAAAGGACAGACGAGATGATTTCATATATTAGAGGAGAACTGGCTGCGGTCGGTGAAGAACAGGTCGTAGTAGAAGTGCAGGGGATTGGATATGGGATTTTCATGCCGGGGCAGGCAATGACGATGTTGCCTCCGATAGGGAGTGAAGTAAAGATCCATACTTATCTGAACGTGCGTGAGGATGCCATGCAGTTGTTTGGGTTTCTGACAAAAGATGATTTAAAAGTTTTTCGGCTTTTGATCGGAGTGAATGGAATTGGGCCGAAAGGAGGCTTGAATATTTTATCGAAGATGACACCGGATGACTTGCGGTTTGCGGTGCTGGCAGGGGATGTTAAAGCAATCTCAGCGGCTCCGGGAATCGGAAAGAAGACGGCTGAGAAGCTGATCATCGAACTAAAAGACAAGCTGAACATTGATGATGTATTGACAAAAAAAGAGGAAGCGATGTCAGTCCCATCAGGAGGAGCGGATATGCAGTCGGAAGCGGTGCAGGCGCTTGTGGCACTTGGCTATGGCAGTGCAGAAAGCCTGAAGGCGGTCAAGAAAGTTCCGATGACAGAGACGATGACTGTAGAAGAACTATTGAAACAATCGTTAAAATTTATGGTATTTTAAAGGACAAGGACAGATATGGCAAAGAGAATTATTACAACAGAGAATCTGGAAGAAGATGTAAAGATTGAAAGTCATTTAAGACCGACTCTACTAAAAGATTATATTGGGCAGGAGAAGGCGAAAGAGACGCTGAAGATTTATATTGAGGCTGCAAAGGCAAGAGGAGAATCTCTGGATCATGTGTTGTTCTATGGTCCTCCGGGACTTGGGAAGACGACTCTTGCCGGAATCATTGCAAATGAGATGGAAGTCAATGTAAAGATCACGTCTGGTCCGGCGATTGAAAAACCCGGGGAGATGGCAGCAATTTTAAATAATCTCCAAGAAGGAGATGTTTTGTTTGTGGATGAGATCCATCGTCTGAACAGACAGGTAGAGGAGGTACTCTACCCGGCGATGGAAGATTATGTGATCGACATTATGATCGGAAAAGGGGCGGGGGCACGTTCCATCCGCCTAGATCTTCCTCATTTTACATTGGTTGGAGCGACAACGCGGGCAGGGATGCTTACGGCGCCGCTGCGGGATCGTTTTGGAGTTGTACAAAGATTGGAATTTTACACAGAAGAAGAGTTGCGGACGATCATCATGCGCTCGGCGGATGTACTTGGCGTGGAGATTGATGCAAAAGGTGCATTAGAGCTTGCAAAGCGTTCCAGGGGAACCCCGCGTCTGGCGAATCGTCTGTTAAAGCGGGTGAGAGATTTCGCGCAGGTCAAGTACGATGGACGGATTACGGAAGAAGTGGCAAATTATGCGCTGGATCTTTTGGATGTGGATCGTTATGGGCTTGATCATGTGGATCGGAATCTTTTGCTTGCAATGATCGAGAAGTTTCAGGGAGGACCGGTTGGACTGGAAACACTTGCGGCATCGATCGGTGAGGATTCGGGTACTATCGAGGATGTCTGCGAGCCATACCTTTTAAAAAATGGATTCATCCAGAGAACACCGAGAGGAAGGATTGTCACGGACAAGGCATATGCACATTTGGGAATTTCCTATAAAAATCAGTAAAAATAGTTGTTTTTCTGGAAATATGGTTTATAATGGAGAAGAAGATTGTAAAGCATAAGGAGGTTTTCCATGGCTTCGGGAAAGAATTATACAGAAGTTTTGATAGGTGGAAAAGTTTTCACACTCGGCGGATTTGAGAGTGAAGAATATCTTCAGAAAGTATCCACTTATTTGAATCATAAAATTGCAGAATGTACCAGCAGCGAGAACTATCGCAGACAAAGCGCAGAACTTAGAAGTATTCTTCTGTCGTTGAACATTGCGGACGATTACTTTAAGGCGAAGCAGCTGGGCAATACATTTGAAGAGGATATTGAAAAGAAGAACAAAGAGATGTACGATTTGAAGCATGAGCTGATCACGGAGCAGATCAAGCTTGAGAATCTACAGAAAGTGATGGAAGATCTGAAGGAAGAGAATAGAGCCTTGCAGATGAAGATTGTTAAACTGGAAACTGAAATGAACACAAGAAACAAATAGGCTGTCATCTGACAGCCTTTTTTAAAGGATAGAAAAATGAAAAGAATAGAAATATTGGCACCGGCAGGATCCTATGAAAGTTTGGAGGCAGCTGTTTTAGCAGGAGCAGATGCGGTCTATGTCGGAGGAAATAAATTTGGTGCGCGGGCATTCGCAAATAATTTTTCAGAGGAGCAGATGTTGGAGGCGATTGATTTTGTCCACCTGCACGACCGAAAGATTTATATGACTGTGAATACGCTTTTAAAAGAAAAAGAAATTGAAAATGAACTGTATCAGTATATTGAGCCGTATTACAGGCAGGGGCTGGATGCAGTAATCGTACAGGATTTGGGTGTGCTGTCATTTCTGCGGCAGCATTTCCCGGATTTGCCTATTCATGCAAGCACGCAGATGACTGTGACAAATGTGCTTGGAGCAAAATTTCTCGAGGAGCAGGGGGTGGAGCGGGTTGTCACTTCCAGGGAACTTCAGCTTGAGGAAGTGAGGAAGATTACGGAACAGACAAATCTGGAAGTGGAAAGTTTCGTACATGGAGCACTCTGCTATTGCTATTCAGGGCAGTGTCTGTACAGCAGTATGATCGGAGGAAGGAGCGGGAACAGGGGGCAGTGTGCCCAGCCTTGCCGTCTGCCTTATAAGGTTGGCAAAAGTGGGAAAGAGTCTTATGTTCTGAGCCTTAAAGATATCTGTACGCTTGATTACATTCCGGAGTTGTGTGAGGCGGGAATTTATTCTTTTAAAATTGAAGGAAGAATGAAAAAACCAGAATATGTGGCGGCTGTTACTGCGATGTACCGCAAATATGCGGATCTTTATCTGACACAGGGAAAGAAAGGGTTTGCTGTATCCCGCAAGGATAAAGAGATGCTGATGGATATTTATAACCGCGGAGGGTTTCACGGGGGATATTATCACACGAGAAATGGAAGAGAAATGATCTCGCTGTCCAGACCGAATCATGCAGGCGTGGAAGCTGTGAAAGTGTTAAAACAGCAAGGAAAACAAGTGACTGCCAAAGCACTTCGTCCATTGGAAAAAGGAGATGTTCTGGAGATGCCAGACAAAAAAGAGACGTATACAGTTGGACAGGCGGTGGCAGAAGGACAGAAAATTTCCTTTGTGACACATAAGCATCAGAGAATCAGTGACGGGATGTCATTGTATCGTACGCGGAATGAAAAATTGCTCTCACAGATAAAAAACGACATTTTTAGAGAAAAAGTGCAGGAAAAAATTAAGGGGAATTTAATTCTTTCTCCGGGAAAATCTGCTATACTACAATTACAGTGGAAACAGATTGCTGTGGAAGTCGAAGGAGCTGTGGCAGAAATCCCGCAGAATTCTCCGTTGGATGTTTCGCGGATTGAAAAGCAGATGAAAAAGACAGGAAATACGCCATTTCAATTTGAAGAGATTCAGGTTTGTGTGAAAGAAGAGGTCTTTCTTCCAATGCAGCAGTTAAATGAGCTGCGAAGAAAAGGGCTGGAGGCTTTGGAAGCAAAGATTGTGTCACAGTATAGAAGAAGCGGTTCAGAAGAAGTGGAGAAAGAAAAAAGGGGAAGAGAAGCAAAGATACTGGATACTGGAAGAAGTCTGCATTTGCAACCAGAAGCAGCAACAGCAGAGATGTATGCATATGCGGAACAGGGATGTCAGCTGGAGCCGATTGCCGAGGCTTCCTGGATTTCCAGGGTATATATTGACTGTAACATGTTTCCGGGAATCTTACAATCTGCCAAGATGAATGAGGCTATTAGTTTTTTGCACGAAAAAGGGAAAACAGTATTTCTTGCAATGCCTCATATTTTCAGAGATAGGACAAGAAAGCGCTATGAGAAAAATTATAGGCAGCTTGAGGAGCAGTTTGACGGTGTGCTCGTTCGAAATATGGAATCCGTTCAGTTTTTACGAGAGCATTCTTATGAAAAGACAATTGTGGCGGATCATCATATCTATCAGTTTAATCACTATGCAAAGGAATTTTGGGAAAAATATGTGTCAGAACTTTCGGCACCGTTGGAATTAAATTGCCATGAACTCTCGGAGCTGGGATGCGAAGGGATGGAACTGTTGATTTATGGATATCTGCCGATGATGGTGTCTGCCCAGTGCGTGCAGAAGACAACGGCGGGCTGTGTACATCAGACGGGATTTCTTACTATGAAAGACCGCTGTCAGAAGTCATTCCAGGTAAAAAACTGTTGCGAAGAGTGTTACAATATCATTTATAACACTGCGCCGGTTGTATTGATTGACCAAAAGAGGGAGATTGAAAGGCTGTCCCCGGCAGCACTTAGACTTGCATTTACTTTGGAAGATGAGCAAAGGACAAGGAAGATGCTTGCACTTTATCAGGAAGTATTTCTGAACAAAGCAGAAATTGGAGAACTTCCGTTTGAATTTACAAGAGGACATTTTAAAAGGGGTATAAAGTAGGTGAAACATTGGTAAATATTATAGTTGAATTTTCAAAATATCTGTTGATTGTTCTGATGACAGTATATACGTATTCTTGTTTTTCTGTATTTCGTTATGAATACGAGGAGGACAGGCAGCAGATTCTATTAAGACAGAATAAGCTGATGTTTTCCATTCAGTTGATTGCATATGGGGTCATGTATCTGAAGACCGGAAAGACAGAGATTATATTTTTCTATTTGGCGCAGGTGATTTTGTTTCTTGCGGTGATCGCGCTGTATACGATTCTTTATCCGAACGTATCAAGAGTCGTAATCAACAACATGTGTATGCTTTTATCAATCGGTTTTATTATGATTTTGCGCTTGAATACAGAGAAGGCAATCAAACAGTTTATTTTTGTTGGAATCTCGATGATAATAAGTCTGATCGTTCCGGTTGTCATACGAAAGATGAAGTCGTTGGCGGAATGGACTTATATTTATGCAGGCGTAGGTCTTGCGGCACTTGCACTTGTTGCAGTATTTGCGGTGACATCCGGCGGGGCAAAACTTGGGTTTTCTGTTGCAGGGATTAGTATCCAGCCGTCGGAGTTTGTAAAGATCTCGTTTGTATTTTTTGTGGCGGCGAGTCTTCGGAAATCGACAGATTTTAAAAATGTAGTGATCACGACGGCAATTGCCGCGGCACACGTGCTGATTCTTGTGGCATCGACAGATCTGGGAGCTGCTCTGATTTTGTTTGTTGTGTACCTGATCATGCTTTATGTGGCGACAAAGCAACCGCTTTATCTGGCTGGAGGAATGCTGGCGGGAAGTGGTGCGGCAGTGATCGCTTATCATTTGTTCCGGCACATCAAGGTTCGTGTATCTGTCTGGAAAGATCCGTTTGCAACTTATGAAACCGGAGGATTCCAGGTGGCGCAGTCGCTGTTTGCAATCGGGACCGGAGGGTGGTTAGGCATGGGACTTTGTCAGGGATCTCCGGAGAGTATACCGGTAGCAGCAGAAGATTTTATTTTTTCTGCAATCGTGGAAGAACTGGGATTGATTTTTGGACTATGCTTGATCCTTGTTTGTGTAAGTTGCTATATTATGTTTTTGAATATTGCCATGCAGCTGCGCAACCGATTCTATAAGCTTGTAGCATTAGGGCTTGGTACCTGCTATATCTTTCAGGTATTTCTAACGATCGGCGGTGTGACAAAATTTATCCCATCTACCGGGGTGACACTTCCGCTTGTCAGTTACGGAGGAAGCTCTATCTTAAGTACACTGATCATGTTTGCGATTATTCAGGGACTGTATATTTTAAGAGAAGATGAGGAAGAGATCATTGAGAGAAAGAAAGCAAGACAATTACGAGATGAGAGAAGACGGGAAGCGTTCCAAAAGGAAACGAGAAAAAGAAAGACAAAAAAAGAAGAAGGCTACAAACAAAGAATTCGCTAGAGTGACCTACTTGTTTGTCACATTGTTTCTTGTTCTGATGGGATATATTGTATATTTTAATGTGGTGAAGAGTGAAAAAATTATTAATAGTCCGTATAATACAAGGCAGGATACATTTTCTGACCGTGTTGTGAGAGGTTCGATCCTTGACCGAAATGGAGAGGTACTGGCAAAGACGGAAGTGGCAGAAGATGGAAGTGAGATGCGTACCTATCCGTATGGCGAAGTATTTGCCCATGTGGTCGGTTATGATGTCAACGGAAAGAGCGGACTGGAATCTGCAGAAAATTTTAATCTTCTGACTTCCAATGCTTTTTTTGTAGAGCGGATTATCAAAGAATTTCAGGCGAAAAAAAATACCGGGGACAGTGTTGTGACAACACTGGATGCAAAACTGCAGACAACAGCATACAATGCATTGGGAGATGAAAAAGGTGCGGTTGTTGTCATGGAGGCGGATACCGGGAAAATATTGGCGATGGTTTCCAAGCCGTCCTTTGATCCAAACAGTGTTGAAGACAACTGGGAATATTTAAACGCGGACAATGAGCAGAGTCCTCTTTTAAACCGTGCCATGCAGGGAGCTTATGCTCCGGGTTCAATCTTCAAGATAGTAACAGCGCTGGAATATATCCGGGAGCAGCCGGCCTATGGTGCATATACATATGATTGCTATGGGGAAATTACTTATGATGGTACTACGATCCCGTGCTTTAATCATATCGCACATGGATTTCAGGATCTGAATACTTCTTTTGCCAATTCATGTAACTCCTCATTTGCAAATATTGGATTGAGTCTTGATAGAAAATCCTATGCAAAGACATGTAAACAGCTGCTCTTTAATTCTAAGTTGCCATCGGTGTTGGATTACCGGAAGAGTGATTTTTCTTTAGAGGAAACATCGACAAGCGCGGAAGTGATGATGACTGCGATGGGACAGGGAGATACACAGGTCAGTCCATATCATATGGCACTGATCACATCGGCGGTGGCAAATGGTGGAAAACTGATGAAGCCTTATCTTGTGAGCGAAGTGACGAATTATACCGGAACACCGGTGAAAAAGAACAAACCTTCCGTTTATAAAGAATTGATGACGGCGGAAGAGGCATCCATTCTGACACAGTATATGACATCGGTTGTGACACAGGGAACCGGAATGGAGCTTTCTGGAGAAAGTTACAGTGTTGCCGGGAAGACAGGGACTGCAGAATATGGTTCCGACGGTCAGAGTCATTCCTGGTTTGTCGGGTTTACAAATGTGGAGGATCCGGAACTTGTCGTCAGTGTGATCGTAGAAGGAAATGAGATGCAAACCGGTGGAAGGGCGATTCCGGTTGCAAAAGCTATTATGAATGCGTATTATTATGAATAAGGGCAGTGCATTTTGGAAAAAAGATGAAAAGAGATAAAGAAGGCGGACAGATGAATATTTATAGGAATCTCTATGTCGGGGAATCTATCAAAGGAAAAGAAAAATCAATTTTACGGAAAATAAAGTATAGAAGACCACAACTTCAAGCATATGTGATTGTGCTTTCCCAAAAAGAAGGAGAACAGCTGGAAATTTATCATGCAGCAATGCTTCTTCAACCGCTCTATTTTGAGAAGGATCCATGGATCGTTGGAATTGCGGCAAGTGAATGGGAAGCATATGAGCTTGTGAGAAAAATTGCAGAGGAAGTGCATGAGGCCACAAAGACACTTGAGATGAAAAAATATATTCAGGAAAGGATCTGACAGGTAAAGTTATGCTGCATATTTTGTTGCTGATTTTAAAATGGATAGGGATTGTACTGGCGGTTTTTTTGCTCTTAGTATTGTTACTCATTAATTTGGGACTATTTGTTCCCGTTCGGTACCGTGCAGATGCATCCTGTCAAAATGATATAGAGACACTGGAAGCAGAGTTTGAACTTTCTTGGATGTGGAAATTACTTTTTTTGACTGCCTGCTGGAAAAAAGGGAAAGCGGATATGAAAATCAGAATCGGTTGGAAATATCTGTTCTCGGAAGAAAAAGAAGGAAAGTCGGAAGAAAAAATCGAAGTTCCAGAAGAAAAAGAAGGAAATGATCTTCAGAAAGAAAAAGAGGAACAGAAATTTTTAAAGGAGCAGAAAGAGAGTCTGCCGCCGGAGAAAACAAATCGTTCTCTGCCTAAAAATAACGTGCAAGAGCAGGCGGAGAAAAGAGAGTGTCATCAGGAGAAAACGGAATCTGGGATAGACAAAGAAGAGGAAGAAAAGGAAAGTTTCACAGCTGATCGGCGAAAAGCAGGCGGCAGAAAGAAAAAGCCTCTTTGGGACCGTATGAAAGAGAAAATTTCTGAGTGGATAGAAAGATGCAAAAGTTTTTGGAGAAAGATTCTTGCAATGGGAAGAAATTTTCGAGGGAAAAAGGAACAAATCGAAAGCTTTCTCACAGATGCTTCTCATCGCAGGGCATTTTGCAGTCTGAAGCGGGAAGTGCGAAGGTTTCTTGGACATGTCTCTCCGAAAGATGTTAAGATTGTAGGAAAAATTGGTCTGGAAGATCCGTATATGACCGGACAGGCGCTGGCAGTGCTTGGTATGCTGTTCCCGTTTTTGGGGGAGAATACAGTTATTGTACCGGATTTTGAGAATAAAGTATTAGAGGGTTCTGTCCATATAGAGGGCAAAATCCATAATTTCCGGATGTTAGCTATTCTGTGGAGATTGATCAAAGACCGAGATGTAAGAAAAATCATCATAGATATCAAAAAATTAAAATGGTAGGAGGAAAATGTGATGGCAGAGAACAAATTTAATGGAACAGTAGAAGCTCTTTTTCATGGAATGGACAGTGTCCTTTCTTCGAAGACAGTGGTAGGTGAGGCGATTCATATTGGAGACACAATCATCCTGCCGCTGGTGGAGGTTTCCTTTGGTGTTGGAGCAGGAGCTTTTGCAGGTGAACAGAAAGACAGAGCGGGAGGAGGTCTTGGTGGAAAGATGTCACCGAGTGCAGTTCTTGTTATTCAGAATGGTACAACAAGACTTGTGAACATTAAAAATCAGGATACTATCACAAAAATTCTTGATATGGTTCCAGAGGTTATTGACCGCTTTAGCTCCAAGGGCGAGAAGACAGTGACAGAAAAAGAAGTAAATGAAATGCTGAGTGAAGCGGAAGCAGATAAGAACGGACAGGCATAAGAACAGAAAGCCTGCATAAACTGGAAGTAAAGAAAGTGTTTGAAACGGGGGACATAGATGAAACGTGTTGCGGGATTTGCGCTGTTTTTTGTGGCGATCGGGATGTTGATTACAATGTTCCTTGAAAATACTTTCTGGACAGTGATGCTGATACTGATCTGTATTCTGGCAGGATATTTGCTGTTTAGCTGCTGATAGGAAAACAGGGAGAAGTTCTCCTCTGTTTTTTCTTTTCGTGAAATTGGCTTTCGAACAGAAAAAGAGCCTGTATCTTATCATTTATCAAAACGATAAGATACAGGCTCTTTTTTAAGGCTGATTAAGCACGTTCAACTTTGCCAGATTTTAAGCAAGAAGTACAAACATACATTTTTTTAGAACCGCCTTCTGTTTTAACTCTTACTGATTTTACATTTGATTTCCACATTTTTGGTGTTTTTCTATTAGAGTGACTTACGTTATTTCCGAAGTGAGCACCCTTTTCACAAATAGCACATTTAGCCATAATTGCACCTCCTAACGATCTTAATAGTCTTCTTTAGACTCATAACACTGTTTATTCTATCAGAAAGTGTTGGATTTTGCAAGCATAAAATTCAAAAAGGAAAAACTTTAGTAGGAATTCTTGTAAAGTGAAGCAAAACAGAGTATAATACATATGTTAAATGCATGCGAAGCGAAAAAATCCAAAAGAATTGGAGGGAATAGATATGAAAGGTTGTATGAGTACAGAACTTGGAATCATTACTATTGATTCGGAGGTAATTGCAAAATATGCAGGTTCGGTTGCTGTGGAGTGCTTCGGGATTGTCGGAATGGCAGCAGTCAGCATGAAGGACGGACTTGTAAAATTACTAAAGAAAGAAAGCCTGACACACGGGATTCAGGTATCCATCTCAGATGAGAACAAGATTACTTTAAACTTTCATGTGATCGTTGTATATGGGGTTAGTATTTCGGCGGTATCTGATAATCTGATCAGTAACGTCAAATATAAAGTAGAAGAATTTTCTGGTATGCCGGTGGAGAAGATCAATATCTTCGTAGAAGGCGTAAGAGTTATTGATTAGTTAAGGAGGAACTCATTGTGGCAATGAAGACAATGAATGCAGGGATGCTCAGAAAGATGTTTCTGGCAGGAGCTGCGAACATAGAAGCAAAGAAAGAATTTATCAACGAACTGAATGTATTTCCGGTTCCAGATGGAGATACGGGTACCAATATGTCTCTGACTATCATGTCAGCAGCCAAAGAAGTATCTGCGTTGGAGAAAGTGGAGATGGAGACACTTGCAAAGGCAATTTCATCTGGTTCCCTCAGAGGTGCAAGAGGAAATTCCGGTGTTATTCTCTCTCAGTTGTTCCGTGGTTTCACAAAGGGGATCAAGGAGTATGATGAAGTAGATGTAGTTGTACTTGCCAATGCATGTGAAAAAGCGAAGGAGACCGCTTACAAGGCTGTCATGAAACCAAAGGAAGGTACGATTCTTACTGTTGCAAGAGGGATTGCAGAGAAAGCGATGGAACTGGTCGGAGAGACAGATGACTTGGAAGAGTTTATCCCGCAAGTGATCGCACATGCCGAATATGTACTTTCTCAGACACCGGATATGCTCCCGGTCTTAAAAGAAGCGGGTGTTGTGGATTCCGGCGGACAAGGACTTTTAGAAGTTTTAAAGGGTGCTTATGATGCATTTCTTGGCAAAGAGGTAGATTATAGCGCGATTTCCGCAGGAAGCGGTGCTACGGTGACAAGAGTCAGCCAGGATACAGCTGCACATATTAAGTTTGGTTATTGCACAGAATTTATCATCATGACAGAAAAGCATTTTACAGAGGCAGATGAGATGGAATTTAAAGCTTATCTGGAATCGATCGGAGATTCTATTGTATGTGTTGCAGATGATGAGATTGTGAAAATCCATGTGCACACAAATGATCCGGGTCTTGCAATTCAGAAAGCACTCACTTATGGACAGTTGTCTCGTATGAAGATTGACAATATGCGTGAGGAACATCAAGAGAAGCTGATTCGTGATGCAGAGAAACTCGCAGCACAGCAGGCTGCTGAGAAGAAAGAAATTCCTATGAAAGATATGGGATTTATCGCAGTTTCTATCGGAGAAGGAATGAACGAGATTTTCCGTGAACTTGGAGCAGACTACATTATTGAAGGCGGTCAGACAATGAACCCAAGTACAGAGGACATGCTCACAGCTATCGATGCGGTTCATGCAAAACATATCTTTATTCTTCCGAATAATAAGAATATCATTCTTGCCGCTAATCAGGCAAAAGAGCTGACAGAAGATAAAGATATTATTGTAATTCCGACAAAGACCGTGCCTCAGGGCATTACAGCAATTATCAATTTTTCTCCGGAAAATGATGCTGACTGGAATGAAGAAACTATGTTGGAAGAAATAAAAAATGTAAAATCAGGTCAGGTAACCTATGCGGTCAGAGATACAAAGATTGATGATAAGGAAATTCATCAAGGAGATATCATGGGAATCGGTGACAGTGGAATTCTTGCTGTCGGAACTTCCGTGGAGGAGACAACAAAGGAGATGCTCGCACATCTTGTGACAGAAGACTCAGAATTAATCAGCCTGTACTATGGGGAAGAGGTATCCGAGGAAGAGGCGGACAGATTCACAGAAGAACTGGAAGAGATTTATCCGGACGTGGATGTAGATACACATTTTGGAGGTCAGCCGATTTACTATTATGTAGTATCTGTTGAGTAGGAGAGAAGCAGAGCAATTCTGCCATTAGAAAATCATATATGGGAAAGCTGCCGTGGGATAAGATCGGGCTGCACAAGGGAAAATCAGAAATGGTGGGATAGTGCAACAATCGATTTGTCTTACGGCTTTTTTCTATCGAGGTATTTTAAGAAAGTGGTCGGTGAAAAATCTACTAAAAAAGGAGAAAAAAGAAATTCATGAATGAGCAGTCGGGAGTCGGAGAATTAAAAGGAATTGGAGAGAAAACAGAAAAGCTGTTTCAGAAACTAGGGGTTTTTACCGTGGGAGATCTGATTCGGTATTTTCCGCGAGGGTATGATGTCTATGATCCACCTGTTAGTATCGGGGAGATTCAGGAACAGAAAGTGCAGGCGGTCAGAGGCATGATTTATGGGACGCTTCAGGTGAGCAGTCGGGGGGCTCAGGTGACAAGCGGATATCTAAAAGACATGACGGGAACAATAAAAGTTGTCTGGTACCGGATGCCTTTTCTGAGAAATACACTGCAAAATGGTCAGATTGTGATTCTGCGCGGAAGGGTTGTGACAAAAAAGGGAGTTAGAGTTATGGAACATCCGGAGATTTTTTCTCCGGCGGATAGCTATGAAAAAAAATTAGATACGCTTCAGCCAATCTATCCCCTGACGGCAGGACTGACAAATAATGCGGTGATGAAAGCGGTGCGACAGGCTCTTGAGTATCTAGAACTGCAAAAAGAGATCCTTCCGGCAACCGTGCGTATGAAATACCATCTGGCAGAGTATAACTTTTCAGTGAGAGGAATACATTTTCCAAAAGAAAAGCAGGAATTTTATCAGGCGCGCGAAAGATTGGTCTTTGAGGAGTTCCTTGTATTTATTCTTTCGCTACGGCAAATGAAAGAAAAGAAAGAGCGAAGTCGAAATCAGTTTCCGATTCATCCATCAGAGGAGATAGAAGCGTTTTTGAAAAAGCTTCCTTATGAATTGACGAATGCCCAGAAAAAAGTATGGGAACAGCTTCAAAAAGATATGGCAGGCACACATACGATGGCGCGTCTGATTCAGGGGGACGTCGGATCAGGTAAGACGATCATAGCAGTCTTAAGTTTGATGAGTGTGGCGTTCTGTGGCTGGCAGGGAGCGATGATGGCTCCGACAGAGGTGCTTGCAAGACAACATTTTGATTCTATCACAGAGATGTTTGAACAATATGAGATTCCGTTAAAAGTAGAATTGCTGACAGGTTCGATGACAGCAAAAGAAAAACGGCTTGCATACGGGCGTATCGAATCGGGGCAGGCACAGATCATTGTCGGAACGCACGCGCTGATCCAGGAGAAAGTAACTTATGCGAATCTGGCACTTGTTGTGACTGACGAACAGCATCGATTTGGAGTAAAACAGAGAGAACAGTTTGCGGGAAAAGGGGAACTGCCTCATATTCTTGTTATGAGCGCGACACCGATTCCGCGTACATTGGCAATCATCTTGTACGGAGATCTGGATGTGTCGGTGATCGATGAACTTCCGGCGAACAGGCTCCCGATTAAAAACTGTGTCGTTGATACCAGTTATCGAAAGACGGCATACCAGTTTATCAGACGCCAGGTAGTGGAGGGAAGGCAGTGTTATGTAATCTGTCCGATGGTGGAAGAGAGTGAACATATGGAGGCGGAAAATGTTATCGATTATGCGGAAAAGCTACAGGGAGAATTAGGGGAGGACATTATTGTAGATTTTCTGCACGGGAAAATGAAACAGTCGCAAAAGGATGATATTATGGAGCGGTTCGGAAAGAATGAATCGCAGGTGCTTGTGTCAACAACTGTGATCGAGGTCGGGATTAATGTTCCTAATGCTACGGTCATGATGATCGAAAACGCAGAACGGTTTGGACTTGCACAGCTTCACCAGCTGCGCGGACGTGTCGGCAGAGGGAACTATCAGTCCTACTGCATCTTTATGAGTGGTTCGAAAGGGAAAGAGACAAAAGAACGTCTGGAAATTTTGAATCGTTCTAACGATGGATTTTATATTGCGAATGAAGATTTAAAGCTCCGCGGTCCGGGAGATCTCTTCGGAATCAGGCAGAGCGGTCTAATGGATTTCCGGCTTGGAGACGTCTTTCAAGATGCGAAGATTCTCCAGAGAGCAAATGAGGCGGCAGACTGGATTTTGAAAAATGGAAAAGGGCTTGAAGAAGAGGCGTGCAGAAATCTAAAAGAACATATTCAGCATTCTGTGCAGAAAAGCGCAATCGAGAATACACTGTAAAAGGATAAAATACAAGCTTAGAAGAAACGTAAAATTGTCGTATTGCGAAAAAGAAAAAATTTCCAGTGTAAGAACAGAAAAACTCCATATACTATCCATGTAACAAAAAACAATTGTTACAAAAACAAAAAGATAGTTATTTAAAGGAGGAAAAAATCATGGCAAGTCGTTCATCAAACAGAACAGCAGTACCAGAAGCAAAAGAAGCATTAGACAAATTCAAATACGAGGTAGCAAACGAGCTTGGAGTACCTTTAACAGAAGGATATAACGGAGACCTCACATCCAGACAGAACGGATCTGTTGGTGGATATATGGTAAAGAAAATGATTGAACAGCAGGAGAAACAGATGGCTGGTAAATAAGCCGGAATGTTGATCAAAAGGTAGAAGAATGAGAAAAGCGTATGGGAAAATCCTATGCGCTTTTTCTCATTCTTTGATTGCATATTTTATAAAAAAATGGTAAAATAACGGAAAAACAAGAGCATGTGAAGGGGGCTTTGAAATGAAGTTAGTATATGCGATCGTACATGATGAAGATAGTGAAAGAGCGACAAGAAAATTGAATGAGAAAAAGTTCAGTGTCACAAAGCTTTCCAGTACCGGTGGATTTTTAAAGAGAGGAAACACAACATTGATGATCGGTACAGAGGATGAGAAAGTTCCGGAAGTAATTGAGATTGTGAAAGAAGAATGCGCAAAGAGACAGCAGATCGAAGTGCAGGCTCCATATATGGGAAGCGGTGCTCCTGTGAGCAATTATTCGTTTGTGCCAATCACAGTAGAAGCCGGAGGAGCCACCATCTTTGTGATCGATGTAGAGGAGTTCCATAAAGTATAAAGAATGTGCCAAGGCACATTCTTTTTATATTTGACAATATTACAACAAATTTATATAATAGACGAGAACCGGTATACTTTTCTGAAAATGCAGTCAGATGCTTGCCGGTAAAAATGAGAAAGAGAGAAAGGAGAACTTATGAGAGTAATTGCAGGAAGCGCGAAAAGATTACAATTAAAGACATTGGATGGTCTGGATACAAGACCGACAACGGACCGTATTAAGGAAACGCTGTTTAATATGATTTCTCCTTACTTATATGATTGCAGATTTCTGGATCTGTTTGCCGGAAGCGGAGGAATCGGGATTGAGGCACTTAGCCGAGGAGCCGGGGAAGCTGTATTTGTGGAGCAGAATCCGAAAGCGATGGCGTGTATCAAAGAGAATCTGAAGAAAACAAAATTGGAAGAACGCGCGGTGACGATGGCGACAGATGTTATGACTGCACTCAGACGCATGGAAGGAAGCGGAACATTTGACTATATTTTTATGGATCCGCCATATAATAAACTGTTGGAAAAGCAGGTGTTGGAGTATCTTGCAGAATCGAAGCTGATTGATGAGGACAGTGTGATCATCGTAGAGGCATCTAAGTCGACGGACTTTTCTTATGTAGAATCTTTTGGATTTTCAGTGTTGAAAAAGAAAGACTATAAGACCAATCTGCATTTGTTCCTCGCACTGGAAGGAAGCGAAAGAGTATGTTAAGAGCAATTTATCCGGGCAGTTTTGATCCGGTTACATTTGGACATCTGGATATGATCCGGCGCTCCGGTCAGATCGCAGATGAATTAATTGTCGGTGTGCTGAATAATAAAGCAAAAACGCCGTTGTTTTCTGTGGAAGAACGTGTTAGAATACTAGAAGAAGTGACAAAAGATCTGCCAAATGTCAAGGTGATGGCCTTTGACGGATTGTTGGTAGAGTTTGCAAAGCAGATCGGTGCAAAGGTAATTGTAAGAGGACTGCGCGCGATTACAGATTTTGAATATGAGTTGCAAATGTCACAGACCAATCACAAGTTAGAACCAGAGATAGAGACGATGTTTCTGACCACAAGTCTGGAGTATTCGTTTCTTAGCTCGACAACTGTAAAAGAAGTGGCAGCATTTGGAGGCGACATCACACAGTTTGTACCAGAACTGGTCGTAGATAAGATAGAAGAAAAGATGAAAACCAAAAGGAGAGTGTAACTATGAGCAGCCGTATTGAGCAGATTATTGAAGAGATTGAGGAGTATATTGACGGATGTCCGTTTAAGCCATTATCTACATCAAAGATTATCGTAAATAAGGATCACATTGATGAATTACTTCGGGAACTCCGCATGAAGACACCGGATGAGATCAAGCGTTATCAGAAGATTATTTCTAATAAGGATGCGATTCTTGCAGATGCGCAGGCAAAAGCAGACAGTATGCTGGAGGAAGCGCATGTACAGACAAACGAGCTGGTAAGTGAGCATGAGATTATGCAGCAGGCTTATGCGCAGGCAAATGAAGTTGTGATGGCAGCGACAGAGCAGGCGCAGCAGATTCTTGATAATGCTACAAATGATGCAAATGATATCCGGTTAGGTGCTGTACAATATACAGACGAACTTTTAGCAGGTGTTGAAAGTATTGTCGGACACACAATGGACAGTTATACATCTAAATTTGATGGACTTGTAAATTCACTGAAAGAATGCTATGACGTTGTACGTGCAAATCGTGCGGAACTTGTTCAGCCGGAAGAAGCAGAGTATGACGGAAATGCAACTCAGAACTAAGGCTAGACGAAGAGTTGGAAGAAAAGAGCTGACAGCATCCCACAGAGAATTGCGGTGATCAGTTTTTGAAGGAAATAAGGAAATATGGAAAGTCCGGTTCCTTCTAACATACAGTTTGTCTGTGCAATCGAGCAGACACCGCCGAATGCCGTGAGAGAAAGTGTCAGAACGAAGCGTACAGCGCAGGAAGTGTCAGCGGCGCATAACATTGAGATCCCGTTTGTGATTTCTAGAAACGGAAGTGCTATATGCAGAAGCGAAATTTTCTGCAGTGGGGCAGAGGACAATAGTGAGATCAGGATGGAGAAGAGCATGATATAACCTCCAATCTTTGTGATCGCTTCAAAACTATTCATAATGCAGGTATCCAACATTTGAAATTTGATACAAATGTGGGGTGCCTGTTTTTTTGTGCTGTCAGAAATGTTTTTTTCTGGCGAAGAAGTCTTTTGCTTTTTATGGTAAAAAGGATAGAAAAGAATACTTGATAAAATCGGAGTCAAAAACAAAAGGAATAAAGTCGGGACAAGAAGGGATTTGTCCTGAAAATTTTGCCAGACGATGTAGCTGATGATAAACATCGGACTAGTATTATTGCAAAAAGAAAGCAAGTATTGCCCTTCTGTCTTAGAAATTCGTTCTTGCCGGAGAAGATCTGCGGTAACTTTGGCACCCATTGGATAACCACAGAGAAATCCTGCGATAATGGCAAAAGAAGCGTTTTCAGAAGTACGGAAGAGTCTGCAAAAAAGAGGTCCGAAGATCCGGTCCAGGTAGACGATACTGTTTGTAGAAATCAAAAGTCCGGACAGAATCATAAATGGAAGCAGTGTTGGAAGAACTGTTTGAAACCAGAGAAGAAGTCCTTTGCTTGCTCCAAAAAATACTTCCTGCGGGCACAAGAGCATGATGAGGAAAAAAAGAATGATTCCAAAACTTGCAGCTTTACGTTTCATAGTATGACCTCCTGTGAATGTCCAAATAGATTTTCTGTAATTATTCATATGGGGGAAAATTACTTTTTATGTCCAATACTCCTCGAGATTAGAAAATAGGAAGTATGGTCCGGATGCGAAAAATATCATAAGCAATGAAAGGATGACGGATAAAGTCACAGGAAGATTCATAGAATGGTGATGAAGAAAAACTGCAGGGCGGCAGATAGTATGAGACAGGGAGTATTTGGACGGGAAAGGATCAGACGGATTTTGTTTGTGTTTCTGGCAGCGTTTTTCTGTCAGATTGGGCTGCATGAAATCTATGAAGAGGGGAAATCTGAAAGACTGCATGCGAATACAGTTCAGACAGCAGCGTTTCGGAGACAGTATGTGACGGAGGAAATGGAGTCCTACATACAGAAAGCAGAAGACCCCGGCAGAGACCTTGGAATCTACTGGCTGGAGACAAAATTCGGATACGAAACATTCCCGTGGCAGATTTCCGGTGAAACATTTCAGGAGAGAGAAAAACGCTGGAAGAGAAATCCTTCCTATAAATCATACAGAACTATCTGCCGCGCAATCTGGAATGCAGTGGAGTATTTTCCGATACCGGAATCAGAAAAGCCTGGCAGAAAATTTGTGTCCTTTGCAGATTCATGGATGGAAGAGCGAAATTATGGAGGAAAAAGAGGACATGAGGGGACGGATCTGATGGCGGGGGAAAATGTAAGAGGGCTGTATCCAATCATCAGTATAACGGATGGAACTGTGGCAAAGATCGGATGGCTTGAAAAAGGCGGGAACCGGATTGGAATCTGGACTGAGGCGGGGGCGTATTTTTATTATGCACACCTGGATTCCTATGCAAATTTGAAGGTTGGCGATCAGGTGAAAGCCGGGCAGCTTCTTGGATTTATGGGAGATACTGGGTATGGAGAAGCCGGGACAAAAGGAATGTTTCCGGTTCATTTGCACCTCGGTATTTATATTTATCCGGATGGAACTGAGATGAGTATCAACCCGTATGCAATTTTGAAGTATGCAGAGCAGAAAAAACTGAGATATCGATATTAACATTAGACTACCAGTGCATCAAAAGTGTATTTTTCTGCGCGGGAACGAGATACTTTTCTCTGAGGTTTGGGGTGGTGTAATAAAATGGAATATGATACAATATATTGGGTGATTTTTTTGAGATAATACCATTTGGAGGAAAAAATGAATTTACCAATTAAATTTGAAGAAAAAATGAAGGATTTGCTTCAGGAAGAATATGAAGAATATATAAAATGTTATGATGAGCCGCGTTTGTACGGGCTTCGCGTAAATACGAGAAAGATCAGTGTGGAGGAGTTTCTGAAAATTTCTCCGTTTGAACTGAAGCCGATTCCATGGATTGAGAATGGGTTTTACTACGATGGAGACCATGTACAGCCGTCAAAGCATCCGTATTATTTTGCAGGACTCTACTATCTTCAGGAGCCAAGTGCGATGACTCCGGCAAATCGTCTTCCAATCAATCCGGGAGATAAAGTATTCGATGTGTGTGCGGCCCCAGGAGGAAAGGCGACAGAGCTCGGAGCTAAGCTGGATGGGACAGGTGTACTTGTTGCAAATGATATCAGCAATTCCAGGGCGAAGGGATTGTTAAAGAATATTGAATTGTTTGGAATTGGAAATGTACTTGTGCTGAGTGAGGAACCTGGGAAAATAGAGGAATATTTTGAGGAGTATTTTGATAAGATTTTGATTGATGCGCCTTGCTCCGGGGAAGGAATGTTCCGAAAAGATAAAAAGATGGTCAAGGCATGGGAAGAACATGGACCGGAATTTTTTGCAAAGATTCAGAGAAGTATCGTGACACAGGCAGCGAGGATGTTAAAGCCGGGTGGAATGATGCTGTATTCCACTTGTACATTTGATTCGGAAGAAAACGAAGGGACGATCGAATATTTGTTAGAGCAGTATCCGGAATTTCAAATTTGTGAGATTGCACCGTACGAAGGATTTTGTCCGGGACTTCCGGAAGTTTCCAGAAGCAAACGGGAAGACTTATCCAGGACTGTGCGGATGTTCCCGCATAAGCTTCATGGAGAAGGACACTATGTGGCACTGTTGCAGAAAGGGGAACAACCAAAGGAAGAAAACGAAGAACAGACAAGACAAAGAAGGATAAAAGCAGACAGAATTGCGAAGACAGGTGTGAGAAAGATTCCGGAGGAACTCGAAGCGTTTTTTGAAAATGTCGGTTGGGACTTAGAGAAAAGCCGTTTGGAAATCCACGGGGAGTGCGTCTACTATATGCCGGAGGATCTGCCGGATGTCAGAGGGATTAGATTCCTACGCACGGGTCTGCTTCTCGGAGAACTGAAGAAGAACAGATTTGAGCCAAGCCAGGCATTTGCGATGAATTTGAAAAAGGAAGAATACAGGTACTGCCTTTGCCTTTCAGCAGAAGATGAGCGCGTGGTCAAGTATTTAAAAGGAGAGACATTGGATGTGGAAGATCTTGTCTCACAGAAAGAAAAAGGATGGTATCTGATCTGTGTCGATGAGTATCCTCTGGGATGGGGAAAGCTCTCTGCCGGAACAGTGAAGAATAAATATCTTCCAGGATGGAGATGGCAGTCATAATGTTGAGATTAGATAAATATCTTGCTGATATGCAGGTCGGGACAAGAAGTGAAGTAAAACAGATGATCCGGAAGGGACTGGTCACTGTGGACGGTCTGATTGTAAAAAAACCGGAAGAGAAAGTAGATTGTGAGAAGCAAGTAGTTGTATGTAGCGGAGCGATTGTCTCTTATCACCAATATGAATATTATATGCTGAACAAACCGGCAGGAGTTGTATCAGCAACAGAGGATCCAAGAGATAAGACAGTGATAGACCTTATCGAAGATCGAAGGAGAAAGGATTTATTTCCTGCAGGAAGGCTGGATAAGGATACCGAAGGACTTTTACTCATTACAAACGATGGAGCACTGGCGCATGATCTTTTGTCACCGAAAAAGCATGTGGATAAGAAGTATTATGCCAAAATAGAGGGAACCGTGACAGAAGAAGATGTGGAGTTGTTTGGGAAAGGGGTCGATATTGGTGAAAAGAGAGTGACTCTTCCGGCAGTACTTACAATTTTATCTTCCGGTGAGGAGTCGGAGATTACCCTTACGATCCGTGAAGGGAAGTTTCATCAAGTCAAAAGAATGTTTGAGGCGGTCGGAAAGAAAGTGACTTATTTAAAACGTCTGTCGATGGGAAGTCTTGTGCTGGATGAAAAACTTCTTCCTGGCGAATATCGGAAATTGACAGAACAGGAACTTACACAATTAAAACAAATGAGGTAGAAAGAATGAATCAAGGATTTTTGCCAGTGTGCAGAAAGGATATGGAAGAACGAGGATGGGATGCAGTAGATTTTGCTTATGTGATCGGGGATGCCTATGTGGATCATCCATCGTTTGGCCCGGCAATCATCAGCCGGATTCTGGAGGCAAATGGATACCGGGTGGGAATCATTTCCCAGCCGGACTGGAAAGATAATACAAGCATTATGGAATATGGAGAACCGAAACTTGGATTTCTGATCAGCGGGGGAAATATGGACTCGATGGTCAACCATTATTCTGTATCTAAGAAAAGAAGAAAGACCGATGCCTTTACACCAGGAGGAGTCATGGGGAAACGTCCGGATTATGCGACAATCGTCTATGGAAATCTGATTCGGCAGGTCTATAAAAAAACACCGGTCATTATCGGGGGGATTGAGGCAAGTTTGAGGCGGCTTGCACACTATGATTACTGGTCGAATCATCTGAAGCGTTCCATCTTGTTAGATTCGGGAGCAGATCTGATCTCCTATGGGATGGGAGAACGATCGATCGTTGAGATCGCAGATGCGCTAAAGAGTGGAATCGCAGTCGGGGATATCACCTTTATCGATGGGACGGTGTACAAGGCGAAAGATCTGAGCAGTGTCTATGATGCTGTTACGCTTCCGTCTTATGAAGAGTTGAAAAAAGATAAATTAAACTATGCAAGAAGTTTTTATGTACAATACTGTAATACAGATCCATTTTCAGGGAAACGACTTGTGGAATCTTATTCGGATCATCTGTATGTCGTGCAGAATCCTCCGGCGAAGCCTTTGTCACAGCCAGAGATGGACAGAGTGTATAGCTTCCCGTATGTGCGGACCTATCATCCGTCCTATGAAGCCGCAGGAGGAGTTCCGGCGATTGAAGAAGTAAAATACAGTCTGATCAGCAACCGGGGATGCTTTGGAGGATGTAATTTCTGTGCGTTGACTTTTCATCAGGGGCGTATCATCCAGACGAGAAGTCATGAGTCGCTTTTGGCGGAGGCAAATCAGTTTATATGGGATAAGGATTTTAAAGGATATATTCATGATGTCGGCGGACCGACAGCAAATTTCCGTGCACCGTCCTGCGAAAAGCAGCTTCAGTACGGGGTATGCAAAGAAAAGCAGTGTCTTTTCCCAAAACCGTGCCGAAATTTGAAAGTGGATCATAAGGATTACTTAAAATTGCTGAGAAAATTACGTGAACTTCCAAATGTGAAGAAAGTATTTATCCGTTCCGGTATTCGGTTTGATTATCTGATGGCAGACAAAGACGATATGTTTTTCAGAGAATTGTGCGAGCACCACGTCAGCGGTCAGCTGAAGGTGGCACCGGAACATATCTCGGATGCAGTGCTTCAAAAGATGGGGAAACCGGAGAACCGGGTATATGAGGCATTTACTGAAAAATATAAGAAGATCAATCAGAAGTTGGGGAAAAATCAGTTTTTAGTTCCATATCTGATGTCCTCTCATCCGGGATCAACGATGAAAGAGGCGGTAGAGCTTGCAGAGTATTTGAGAGATCTCGGCTATATGCCGGAGCAGGTACAGGATTTCTACCCGACACCTTCGACGATTTCAACCTGCATGTACTATACGGGGGTGGATCCGAGAACAATGGAAAAAGTATATGTGCCGGTGAATCCGCATGAGAAAGCGATGCAGCGAGCACTGATCCAGTACCGGAATCCAAAAAATTACGATCTGGTGATGGAGGCGCTGAAAAAGGCGGGACGTATGGATCTGGTAGGATATGACAGGCATTGTCTGATCCGTCCAAGACAGCCAAAACAAGGATCCGGGGAAGGCTTCAGAAAGCAGGCACAGGGAAAGTCTCAGGCGAAAGCACAGGGGAAAGGGAAGCAGAAGAAAAAAGCAATCCGAAACGTGCATAAAAAGAAACAGTAGCCTATAAGAAACAGTAAAAGATAAGGGGAGTGTAAAAATGAAAATTGTAATTGTAACAGGAGCATCTTCCGGACTCGGAAGAGAATTTGTACGACAGATTGAATCGCTGTACAAAGAACTGGATGAGATCTGGATCATTGCCAGAAGAGAAGACAGACTTCTGGAAGTAGAGAGCAGGATGATGACAAAAGTAAGAATCTTTGCAGCAGACTTAAGGCATCGGAGTGCATTTGACAAAATAGCAGCAGCGCTTCAGGAATTTAATCCAGATGTCCGTATGCTCGTCAATGCAGCAGGATTTGGCAAAGTTGGAGAAGTGGAAGAAATCTCTTCGACTGATCAGGCAGATATGGTCCGTCTAAATTGTGAAGGGCTGACCTATATGACATGTATAGTTCTTCCATATATGAGTACAGGCAGCAGAATTGTCAATGTGGCATCTGCGGCAGCATTCTGCCCACAGCCAAAGTTTTCGGTATATGCAGCGACGAAGGCGTATGTGAAAAGTTTTTCGGATGCGCTCGGCGAGGAAGTGAAAAAAAGAGGAATTTTTGTGACGGCAGTGTGCCCCGGACCGGTTCGCACCGAATTTTTTGAGGTAGCTCGTACGGAAGAAGATGGTCAAAATGCAAAGGATAACTTTATGAAAGAGCCGGAAGTCGTTGTACGGCAGGCATTACTTGATGCGGCAAGAGGTAAAAAATTGTCTGTTTGCGGCATTTCAATGAAAAGTGCTAGGATTGCAACAAAAGTCTTGCCGCAGAAGGTTGTGCTTGGTGTGATGCAGCATTTCTGGAAGTAAATCAGAGACAGGTGAGAAAATGAAAAAAGGAAGACCAGGTTATCTGGATTCACAGAAGAAAAAAGAAATTTTAAAAACAGCGATGATGTTTGGTCTGGTCATCGCGATCATGGCGACGGGTTACCTGACGACACATACGAAGAAAAATCTATTGACTGTCGTTGCAGTCTTAGGATGTCTTCCGGCAGGAAAATCTCTTGTCGGCGTGATCACGAGGTGGCCGTACCATTCGATAGGACAGAAAGAAGCAGAAGAGATCGGACGGGTAGCAGGAACCCTTCCGGTTGTCTATGATCTGGTTGTGACAAGCTATGAGAAAATCATGCCGATCGACTGTATGACAGTTTCTGATCATGTGATGATTGGTTATACAAGAAGCAAAAAGACAGATCCGGCATATGCCCAGAAACATATTACCCAGATTTTATCGCAGAACGGCTATCAGAAAATGACAATCAAGATTTATGAAAATTACGAGACATTTTTGCAGAGACTGCGGGAACTGGAAGCACTGGGACATGAGCGAAATGAGGAAAGGGAACAGAAGCTCTTAGGCATTGTTCTGAATATTTCTCTGTAAAATCAGACTTGAAAAAGAGCGGGAGAAAAAAGATGCAGGAAATTAAAGTGACAAAAAATGAGGCTGGCCAGCGTCTGGATAAACTGCTGGCAAAGTATTTAAATGAAGCGCCAAAGAGTTTTTTCTATAAAATGATGCGAAAGAAAAATATTGTCCTCAACGGAAAGAAAGCAACTGGAAATGAGAAACTGGAAGAAGGGGATATAGTAAAATTGTTTTTGGCAGACGAGACGATTCGGAAATTTTCCAGCGTAAAAATTCAGAGAACAAAAACAAATTTATCCGTAATCTACGAAGATCAAGATGTTGTTCTGATCAATAAACCAGTAGGAATGTTGTCGCAGAAGGCAAAGGAAAGTGATGTTTCTCTTGTGGAACATCTGATTTCGTATCTGCTTGACGCAGGGGAACTCTCAGAAGAAACACTAAAAAGTTTCCGTCCGTCAATCTGCAACCGGCTCGACCGCAATACAAGTGGAATAGTCGTGGCAGGGAAAAGCCTTCCGGGGCTTCAGAAAATGGGAGAACTTTTCAAAGAGCGAACTCTCCACAAATATTATCGATGTCTTGTGCAGGGAGTGATCCGAGAAGACCAATATCTGAAAGGATGGCTGAAAAAGGATGAAAAGACTAACAAGGTGCAGATTTTAGACAGACCATCGGACCCATCTGACCAGCCGATTGAGACGGAATATCATCCGTTGTGGACAAAAGAGGGTGTGACATTGCTGGAAGTACGGCTGATTACCGGAAAGACGCATCAGATTCGCGCACACCTTGCCTCAGAAGGCCATCCGCTGATCGGAGATTATAAATATGGGGACCGAAAATTAAACGACTTTTATCAAAAAAAATATGGATTGAAATCGCAGCTGCTCCATGCGTACCGGTTAGAGTTTCCGGTGATGGAGGGAGTTTGCAGTCAGCTGTCTGAGAAGGTGTTTATTGCAGACGTCCCACCACTGTTTGCAAAAATCTGCAAAGAATCAAGGAGTGAGTGCTGATGGGGACATGGAATTCCAGAGGGCTTCGGGGATCTACGCTGGAGGATATGATCAACAGGACTAATGAGAGATATCTGGAGAAGGGACTTGCGTTGATTCAGAAGATACCGACACCGATCACCCCGGTGCGGATTGACAAGGAACACAGGCATATTACGCTTGCGTATTTTGAGCAGCGGAGTACAGTGGATTATATCGGAGCAGTTCAGGGGATCCCGGTTTGTTTTGATGCAAAGGAGTGTAATGCAGATACTTTCCCATTGCAGAATATCCATGAACATCAACTGGAATTTATGAAAAATTTTGAAAAGCAGGATGGGGTCGCATTTTTATTGATCTATTTCAGTAGACGGAATGAATTGTATTATATGCGCTGTGCCGAGATGGAACGCTTTTGGGAGCGGGGGCAAACCGGCGGCAGAAAGAGCATTCGAAGGGAAGAGCTTTCGAAGCACTTTTTTCTAAAGATGGCAGGGGGATATGTACCGTATCTTGATGCGCTTCAGAAAGATCTAGAGGAAAGAGAGTAAAAAGAAGTACAAAAGATAAGGGAAGATAAAAAATGATGCCAAAAGATAAGTAAAAATTGTAAGGAGAAGGGGAGAATGGCTATGAGACAGAAGATTTTGCATACACCAGAGGGAGTCAAAGATATTTATGGAAAAGAGTGCAGAAAAAAGTTGTTGCTTCAAGAAGAACTGCATGAAATGCTTCATTTGTATGGATATGAAGACATTCAGACACCTGCTTTTGAATTTCTGGAAGTATTTGGAAGAGACACCGGAATCGTATCTTCCAGAGAACTCTATAAATTTTTTGACCGGGAGGGAAACACACTTGCGTTGCGACCGGATATTACACCATCGGTAGCAAGAGTTGCAGTGACACAGTTTGAAAAGGATTCTGTACCGCTTAGGATGTGTTACATAGGAAATACATTTTTAAATCATGGAAGTCAGCAGGGAGAATTGTGTGAAAGCACGCAGCTTGGTGCAGAACTGATTGGAGATGGAACTGCAGGGGCAGATGCAGAGTTGATCGCGCTTGCGGCAGATAGTCTGAAGCGCGCTGGGATGAAAGAATTTCAGATCAGTGTCGGGCATGTGGAATTTCTGCAAAGCCTTTTGGATGCGGCACAATTCCCTGCCGAAGTCAAAGAAAAGGTGCGGACGATGATTGCAAGGAGAAATTTCCTTGGTATGAGAGAACTTCTTGAGAAACTTCCGGTAAAGCGTCCGATCAGAGAAGTTTTTTATCGCCTTCCAGAATTGGTTGGAAGTGTGGAAATTTTAAATGAGGCGAGAGAGCTGGCACCGGACAGGCGGGCAATTCTTGCTTTGGAGCGTTTAAAAGAAGTTTATGAAATTTTGAAACTGTACCACATGCAGGAGATGATCACATTTGATCTTGGCATGTGTGGAAAATATGCTTATTATAGTGGAATGATTTTTAAGAGCGATACTTTTGGAGGCGGGGAGCCTGTCGCGAAAGGTGGACGGTATGACAGGTTGATGGAAAGATTCGGAAGAGAACTTCCGGCAGCAGGGTTTGCAATCGGTACAGATGAGCTGATGAAAGCACTGATCCGACAGAAAATCCAAATTCCGGAGGAACCGGAGCAGATAATCCTGCTCTTTGACCGGGAGCAGAGGAAGTACGCAATCTCTCTTGCGAAGGAGTTCCGCGGAAAAGGGAAACGAGTAGAGCTGCTTGAACGGGAAGAAAAGAAAAATCTGTCGGTATATCATATCTATGGGCGCAGAAAGCAGGCGGGTAGCTTAATCTATCTGAGGAGAGATGAGCAGATCATCATGGTGAATTTACACACGGGAGAGAAAAAAGTCGTAGACTGTGCGTAAGGCGATCTGAAATTGATAAAGGAGCGAATTGTAAAAATGAGTTATAAAAAATTAATTCCTTGCATTTTCATCGATGAAGGGAAGGCGGTAAAATGGTTTGACAACAGAGAAGTCCTTTCAGAAAATGTAGTTTCTCTGGCAAAATATTACAGTGATCATGGTGCGGATGAACTTTTTGTGTTCGATCTGTCTTCTTCTGACGAAGAACATGAGCAAGCAATAGCAATTATGAAGAAGATCAGCCGGGCAATACGCATTCCGATGGTGGCGGGAGGAAATATCAAGCGGCAGGAAGATATCAAGAAAATCTTGTATGCGGGTGCGAAACGGGCAGTATTGAATTTCTCGAAAGCGATTTCCTTTGAGTTGATCGAGGAGGCGGCAAAGAGGTTTGGAAAGGAGAAAATCTCAGTTTCTCTCAATGATTTTGATGCGCTGTTTAAGCAACAGCATTTGATCGAAGAGTGCAGCAGTGAAATTTTATTTATGCACAGACTGGATTTGGATTCGGTCATGAACGTGACAGATATTCCGTGTGTGGTGCTTACAGATACGAATGAGAAGTCAGAACTGTTTAAGATTTTAAAATGTCCGGGGGTGAAAGGACTTTCCGGCGCTTATGTAAGCCGAACGACAATGGATTTTGTTGCATTTAAAGAGCAGTGCGCCAAGGAAAATATCAAAATGACTTCGTTCGAGAGCATGATGGAGTTTTCAGAGTTTCACCTCAATGAGGAGGGGCTTCTTCCTGTGATCGCACAAAGTTATAAGACTGGAGAAGTGTTGATGTTTTCCTATATGGATAAAGAGGCATTTTACAATACAATCAAAACCGGAAAGATGACTTATTATGACAGAGAAGCGAAAAGAAGCAAAGTACAGGGGAAGGAAAGCGGCCATTATCAGTATGTGAAGGCACTTACGATCAACTGTGATAAGGAGGCTTTGCTTGCAAAAGTAGAACAGATCGGACCGGCATGTAAGACCGGGAATGCAACGTGCTTCTTCCAACCGCTTGTTGGTACGGATTATGACGGCACGAATCCGCTTCAAGTGTTTGAAACGGTTTATGAGAAGATTCTTGAGTGCAAAAAAAATCCGAGAGATGGATCTTATACGAACTATTTGTTTGACAAAGGAATTGATAAGATTCTTAAGAAAGTTGGGGAAGAAGCAACTGAATTGATCATTGCAGCAAAGAACCCAAACCCGGGTGAAATCAAAGGAGAGATTTCTGATTTCCTTTATCATGCGATGGTACTTATGGTTGAGCGAGGCGTGAAGTGGGAAGATATTATTAAAGAACTTGCGGAGAGATAACAGATGGACTGGTCTGTCAGAAATTAAGCGGGCATACACTTTATAAAAGAAGTGTATGCCCGCTGTTTTAGGAGCAACTATAAACATGTCGGGACGGAGAGGAGAGACTCGCATGAATGAGACAGAAAAAAGAAGAGAAGAACTACTTGCACAAGCAAGAAATCTATATGGAAGTGGACGAACATCCAATCCGGCAATCCATCCGCGTTGTCAGGGAGCGTATCATCAACTTTATGAGAAAGAGGAGGCACTGCCCCGCTCTACCTTTGTGCTGCGTGTCTGTGTCAGTCTGATTTTATTTTTGATTTTTGCGGGGATCGATTATGAGAAAACTTCTGTTGGAACATACGATAGTGCAAAAATCATAGAGGCAATTACATATCAGCAACCGGTGGGAGAATTCTTAAAGTAAGTTAAGTCTGTTCTTGCGGGAAAAATGTTTCCGTGACGATTTTTCCCATTTCTTCCGGAGACTCGTTCATACCGGTATCCATCCATGTAAGAATCACTCCGCACAGTCCGAAGGAGATGAAAATCTGGCGATAATATTCGGCACAGTCTTGTGTAAAAACGTCACCAAAGCGTATGATCAGTGCGTTGAGAAGCAAAAGTGATAGTTTCGCCTGAATCAGAGTCTGAACGATATCCCGGATGGAGTAGAAAAACTGGAAAAAGCGGATTGCAAGTTCACAGGCAGAAGTATTACGGATTGTTTTTTCGTGTTCAATCCAGTCTGTCATTAGTTTGTCCAGCTTAAATTCAATGACTTCTTCTTTGGAAGTGAAATTCCGATAGTAAGTGACACGACTGACATTGGCGAGTTCAGTGATCTCACGGATCGTAATTGCCTCAAGGGGCTTTGTGCGCAGAAGTCTTAAAAGCGAATCGGCAATGCATTCCTTTAGAAAATCGCTTGTGCGTTGGGTTCTTTTCATAGATACAAAATCTCCTGTTTTGTTTCATTTGTAAGTTTCTGCATTGATTTTTTTTGCAGATATGCTATATTGTTTACTTGATATATTTGTATCATCTATTTTAGAAAATCAGACAGAGGTTGTCAATCTGTTGAAGGAGGAAATTTTACAATGATGATTATTACAGATTCCGCTTCGGATATCACAAAGCAGGAAGCAGAGGAGATGGACATTCGGATTGTCTGGTTAAAGACAAAATTTTCAGATGGAGATTTTCCATTAGAAACAGAAGAGGATTTTATCCATTTTTTTGATAAGCTTGCTGAAGAGAAAGAACTTCCGGTTACCAGTCAGCCGTCTCCGGAGGAATTTTTGCAGTTGTACGAAGAAGCAAAAGAAAAAAATGAGGAAGTGCTTGTGATTACTCTTTCCAGCGGATTGAGTGGGACAGTCAACGCAGCAAATCTTGCAAAACAGATGAGTGAATATGAGAAAATCTGGATCATTGATTCTGAGCAGGCGATTGTTACTCAGCGTTTTCTGGTACAGAAGGCGGTAGATATGCGCGCCCAAGGGAAAAAGATGGAAGAAATTGTTGCGGCGATAGAGGATTTGAAAAAGCGCGTCACGGTATGCGGCATGTTAGATACACTCACCTATTTAAAAAAGGGAGGTCGGATTCCGGCAGCACTTGCTGTGTTAGGAAATGTTCTCCAGATCAAACCTGTGATTGAACTGAAGGATCGCGAATTGACGATGTTAGGGAAGGCACGCGGAAGAAAGGGTGGCGTGAAGTATCTGTGGAAAGAATATGAATCCTATGAAATCGATGAGAAGGAACCGGTCTATTTTGGATATACATCCGATAAGGAGATTGGGGAAAAGTTCATGGAAGAGACTGTTGAAAAGTATGGTCTGACAAATTACCACCTGTATCCGGTAGGTGGCATCATCGGGACACATGTTGGTCCGGCCTGTGTTGCGATCAGCTTTGTAAAAAAGAAGAAAGATGAAAAATAATTGTTTTAAATAATAGTGGAGAGTGTGAATGACATCAGATCACACTCTCCACTAAATTTTTGAGAAAAAGACAGGTTTTTAGCTGCCACTTGACAAGTAGTGAAAAACTGAATACGATAAAGAAAAATTAAAAAGTGATCATGAAGGAAAAAGTGTGATGTGGGAAGAAAAGAAAAATAAAGAAAATGAGTCTGTCAGAAGAAAAAGAATCTTTGCTGCAATCTTATTGTATTTTTGTCTGCTTCTTTTTGTGGCAAATGATGCGTGGGTATATCAGACACCTATTGTTAAGATTACGGAAGTGCATACAAAGGAAAGCAGGAAGGAAGAAGATGTTCGGGGAGGGAGAGAACCTTATTATACGCAAAACATCAAAGGAATTTTGCTGAACGGAGAAAAAAAAGGAAAGACAGTACGGCTGAACAATGAATATTCTTATTCCGGGGTACTGGATCAAAAATATGCAAAGGGAGATAAAGTACTCGTTACTCTGGAGGGAGACTCTTTGAAAGGAACGATCAAAAGTTTGAAAAGGGATACCCACCTGGCAGTGCTTGCAGGGGCGCTTATTTTCCTTCTGCTTGCGGTTACGAAGGAGAAAGGGATGCTTACCATCCTCACGGTTGTGGCAAATTTTGGAATTTTTTTCCTTGGGTTTACAGGGTTCCTGAAAGGAAAAGAAGTGCTTGTTGTCTGTAGATTTATGACAGTTCTATTTGCGGTAATACCTCTTGTGATCCTGAATGGATTCCATAAGAAAACGTGGGCGGCAGTGTTATCTACGCTGAGTGTTTTAGCGCTGATCATGGGAATCTTTGATCTGACAGTACGGTATACCGGAGGGCTTGATTATTCTTCGATGGAATATCTTGGAAGTATGGATGATCCAGGAGAATTATTTCGTGCAGAAATCATGTTGGCAGGACTCGGAGCGATTATGGATGTCACTGTGACGATTTCATCAGCGCTCGGAGAAATTACGAGGAAGAATCCATCTGTTTCTGTGCGGGCGCTGATCCGTTCAGGAAGAGAGATCGGTTATGATATTATGGGAACAATGATGAATGTACTCTTGTTTGTATTTGCATGCAGTCAGATTCCGACCTTTTTGATTCGAATGAACAATGACGTAGATTTTTTTACGATCCTTCGTCTGCATATTCCATATGAGATCTGCTGCTTTCTGATAGAAAGTATCGGAATTGTACTGGCAATTCCAGTTTCGATACTTTTTGCTTCAATTTTTATGAAAACCTGCAAAGTTAGAAAAGATCGGAGGAATGAAAGATGATGATAGGAATACTTGCGCTGATTTTATTTGGATTGATGATGGTGATCGGTGGAGACCGGGGAGCAGTGTCTGTTATGTCTCTTGCAGGAAATCTGCTGGTATTGTCACTGGCAATCATTTTGATGGCAGGCGGGCATTCACCTCTTATCATTACTGGAATTGCAGCCGGTCTGATCAGTTATATTACACTGGTAAAACAAAATGGGAAAAATCAGAAGACAGAGATTGCGTTCGGAGCAACCGGGATAGTTATCCTGTTATTGCTTGCAGCAATTTTTCTGCTTTTGTGGGATGCAAGAAGTGGTGGATTAAATGAAATACAGGCAATCCAGGAAGATGTGATGTATTATTACAATACCAATCTGCATATTAACATGCTTCAGATTACTGTGTGTATGGTATTGCTCAGCACCCTTGGGGCAGTGCTGGATACCGCGTTATCTATTACGTCTTCTTTGTACGAGGTGATTTTGCACAAACCAGATATGAGTAGACGTGAAATTTATCATTCGGGACTGCAGATTGGGAAAGACATTATCGGGACTACGGTGAATACGCTGTTCTTCGCTTATTTAGGAGATTCCTTACTGCTCTTTTTCTATCTGAAAAATGTGAAATATACGGCAGAAGTAATTTTAAATTCCAAAATGTTATTTCAGGGAGTGTCTGCGATGCTTTTCAGCGCGATTGCATGTCTGTTGACTGTGCCGGTTGCTTCGGCAGGGTGTATGCTTTTTCTGAAAAAAGAGGAGAAGAAGGAAGAAAAATAAGAAATTTTTTCAAACTAGAGTGTATGGACAAAACAGTGGAAAAAGTATAAACTCACGTTAAAACAGAGAAAAACTAGAAAGGTAAAGGAGAATTTTGTGATGTTAGTGCCAAAATACTACGAGGACTTAGAAATTATGCATGAGAACACCATGCCGTATAGAGCTTATTACATACCGGCTTCCTGCAATATGGGACCGTTGGTGGAAGACAGATTTTCTTCCGACCGAACAATCTGTTTGAATGGAAGGTGGAAATTCCAATATTTTGAAAGTCTCTATGATCTGCAAGACAGATTTTATGAACCGGGATTTGATCTTGATCGTTTTCGGGAGGTGGAGGTACCAGGAAACTGGCAGAATTATGGTTATGATAGCCATCAGTATACCAACGTACGATACCCGATTCCATTAGATCCGCCGTATGTACCCCAGGAAAATCCATGTGGTGCATATGTGTATAAATTTGATTACAAAAAACAGGCAGATGCACCAAGAGCCTATTTGAATTTTGAAGGGGTAGACTCTTGTTTTTATGTTTGGATCAATGGAAAGTATGTCGGGTATAGCCAGGTTTCTCATGCTACAAGTGAATTTGATGTCACAGATGTGTTGCTTAACGGAGAAAATACGCTTGCGGTACTTGTTTTGAAATGGTGCGATGGAACTTACCTGGAAGATCAGGATAAATTTCGCATGAGCGGAATCTTCCGGGATGTCTATCTGTTAAGAAGACCGGAAAATGTAGTCTACGATTATTTTGTAACAACTACATTGGGAAGGTCGGATGCAACTGTTACTGTCCGGGCAAGCTATATTGGAGAGGAAGTGCCGGTAAAGGTTACGCTTTGTGATGAGGAAAATAGAGAAGTAGCCTGTGGAATGTTTGCGAAGTCGGAGAAGAGTGGCTATACACATCAGGTAATCCTTTCGGTTAAAGAACCCAAATTGTGGAATCCCGAACAGCCATATCTGTATACAATGGTTTTGAAGAGTGCCGGGGAAGTCATCACAGACCGGGTGGGAATCCGGGAAATCTGTATCAAAGACGCAGTGATATATGTCAATGGAGCACCGGTGAAATTTAAAGGGGTTAACCGACATGATTCGGATCCGGTAACGGGCTTTGTCGTCGGAGCAGCACAGATGAAAAAGGATCTGCAGTTAATGAAGCAGCATAATTTCAATGCGATCCGCACCAGTCATTATCCGAATGCACCGTATTTTTATCAGCTCTGTGATGCGTACGGATTCTTCGTAATTGGGGAGGCAGATAATGAGAGCCATGGAACGGAAGCTCAGTATTTGAAGGATTCTAGCTGGGAGAATGCAAGCAGGCGCTGGAATGAGCGGATTGCAGATAATCCAGAATTTATTTTGGCAACAGTAGACCGCACAAAACTTTGCGTACATCGGGAGAAAAACCGCCCTTGCGTGGTCATTTGGTCGATGGGAAATGAGTGCGCTTATGGATGTACCTTTGAGGAGGCATTAAAATGGACAAAGCAGTTTGATCCGTCAAGGCTTACCTGTTATGAAAGTTCAATTTATCAAAGTGAGAAGAGAACGTATGATTGCAGCAATATTGATATTTTCAGCAGAATGTACCCGGAGTTAGAAGAGATTGACACCTATATGGAGCAGAATCCGGAGAAGCCGTTTTTATTGATTGAGTATTGCCATGCGATGGGAAATGGACCGGGGGATCTCGAAGATTATTTCCGCAAGATTGATCAGTATGACAAGCTCTGCGGAGGATTTGTATGGGAATGGTGTGATCATGCAGTGTATCGCGGAGAAACTTTAGATGGGAAGACAATGTACTTTTACGGTGGTGATTTTGGGGAAGAAGTACACGACGGAAATTTCTGTGTCGATGGACTGGTGTATCCAGATCGGACACCACATACAGGTTTGAAGGAGTATTGGAATGTATATCGTCCGGTGAGAGTGGTCTCATTTGAGCAGGAGAGCGGCAGTCTTTGTCTGAAAAACTATATGAATGCGGTGGATCTGAAAGATTATCTTTTTCTGACCTACGAAGTGACATGTGATGGAATCATGACGGAACAAGGGAAAGTTATACTGCAGGAGTCTATCCTGCCACGCATGGAAGGCAAGATTTCTCTTCCGATAACTGTTCCGGAAAGTGGAAAATGTTATTTGAAAATAGGCTACCATTTAAAGTGTGGAACGAACTTGATGGAAGAGAACAGCAGCCTTGGATTTGATGAGATTCTTTTGAAGAATGAAGACGGACAAAATCGGCAGGTGGCGGCACTCTTAGCGATGCAGGAGAGAAATGGATCGATACATGTTTCAGAGACAGATCGTTTGCTTTTGATCCAGACAGATCAGTTTTTATACTGTTACAATAAGCTTTCGGGGATGTTTGAACAGGTGACTATAGACGGAAAAGAACAGTTTGATGCTCCGATGGAGTTAAATATCTGGAGAGCACCTACGGACAATGACCGGAGGATCAAAGACGAATGGATTCGTGCAGGATATGATCGGAGCCACTCTAGAGCGTACAAAACAGAGTGGACAATGCAGGAAGAAAAGGTGCAGATCCATAGCAGGTTATCTGTCTCGGCGGTGGCATTACAAAAAGTCCTGGAGATTGATGTGATGTGGGAGATTTCCGGTAGAGGAGAATTTTCCGTGAAAATGCATGTGAGAAAAGACACAGAATTTCCAGAACTTCCGAGATTTGGTATCCGCCTATTTCTGAAAGGGGAATATGAGACCATTCAATTTTATGGACTTGGTCCGCATGAGAGTTACCAGGATAAATACCATTCCTGCAGTCATGGCCTTTATGAGTCATCCATAGAGGAACAGCATGAGGATTATATTCGGCCTCAGGAGAATGGAAGCCACACGGATTGTGATTACATGGTACTGAAAAAAGGAAATCAAGCATTTGCGGCAGTCTCCCCAACAACATTTTCTTTTAATGTGTCTTACTATACTCAGGAAGAATTGACAGCAAAAGCCCACAATTTTGAATTGGAAAAGTCGGGTAGCACCATTGTCTGCCTTGATTATGCACAAAATGGAATCGGTTCTAACAGTTGTGGTCCCCGTCTTCAGAAAGAATACCGGTTTGATCAAGAGGAATTTATTTTTCAAATGAAGATCTTAGTGGGAAAAGAATTGGTGTTATAGATGAAACTAAGAGTATCCATTGCAGGTTGTACAATGGATAGATTAATTAAAATTTAATAGTCAGAACTCTACTAAGCAGGAAATCAGAAGAGGTCTCCTGCTTGAGGCAAGGAGAGTTGGCAATGTTCCGCCATATCCTTTGCACATAAAGTGCGGCTGTCGTATTCCTTATCTTCGGAAAGTCCCGTCAGCCATTCGGGAGTGGTCAGGAGTGCTTCTGCCAGCCCTCCACCACAACAAATGCAAGACAAACTATCATATCCACCTTATCTTCAGCGAAAGAAAACTGCTTCCTGAACCTGACATCAAGATAGCCACACGCAGCGTGTTCTATGATGAAACGGGAAAAAGGGTACGCACCAAGAAAGAAATCACAGGGGAGGACGGGCAGATACGAAAAGGCTACACCGTCATAAAAAAGGGAGAAATTTATGAAAGCCACCTCTTTACCGTGAAAGATGATAAGTTCAAAAGTGAGCCTTTTCTTCGGGAGGTAAAAGAGATTTACACCGACCTTATCAATCGGCATATCTCCGATTCTGAACAGCAGTTAAAGGTCTTTGATAAGAACAGCGTTTATCTTCCCACGAAGAAAATCGGCAAGAACAATCCCAAAGCCGCCGAGATTGAAGCGGATAACACCGCAAGGCAGGAATGGAACAGGACGGCGGATATGGCGCTCATATCGGGTATTTCCGAAGCAACGATTTTAGAAGTCAAGCAGACTGAGATACACGAAAAAGCAAGCCAATCTATCAAGAGTAAAAGTTGGCTGCCTAATCTGTTCCGTGGGATTGTGGCAAAGGCAAAAGATTTCCTGCAAAACCTTATCCGAGAAAAGGATATGCCGCCCAAACCTACGCTTGATATTGATATGGTAGAATTCCGTCATATGCGAAACCTGATGATAAAAGTACAGGATAAGGCAAAGGAAATTAAAAACTTGCAGGACAAAGTTCTGCCGCAGTTGCAACAGCAGCTTGCCGATACAAAGGGGTTTTTCAAAGGCAAAGAACGAAAAGCGTTAGAGGTAAAAATTAAAGAAACCGAAACGGAGATTGCCGACAGGCTGGATAAAATCCCCGATACGCTCAAAGCGGACGGTTATCCTGATGTGCAAGTTTTTATGCGTACTTTCCGAGAAATGGAAAGCGTTGTGGAACAGTACAACCGTGACCTTGCCCAGTGGGAATACCAAGTCAGCAGGAAACCGACAGCTGCCGCCAAAGAACAGCACAGACCGCCCGAAAAGCAGAGCGTGTTAAAACATCTGCGTGAGATATAGGAACGCAACAAACAGAAACCACCGCAAAGACAGCGTAAGAAACCCATTGACAGAGATAGCCGATAAAAGAAAACACCGTTAGCAGCCTGCTGACGGTGTCTACATAGAAAAAGCAATGCTATTAAGTTACTTTTGCTCAATATCTATTTCCTTTATTAGTTCATGCAATTCTGGACTGTCTTTTAAGAACTCGGTTTCTTCATCTGCGTTAATTGACTGAATAATAGCTTTTTGAAGTTTTGGTCCAAATGCTTTATCAATTTCTTTTGTTTGGATGTGTCGATATAATGGCGATTTGTTAATATCCCATTTTTTTGTGAGTGATTTTAACATAGGCAATAGTATCTTCAAAAATTTAATCCTATTTTTTGTGGCTTCATAAAGCTGAGAATGTGCAACATAGGAATTATATTCCCACAAATCAAATACTTGAGCCGCCTGCTTATCAACATCAGCGATATACTCAGCATCGTCCATTCGTTCTTCTTTAAGTGCAATCTCCATTAAAGTCATTAACGCTGCGTGAATTTCATTTGTGGCAGATAATAGTTTTTCCTCTATCAGTTTCGCTGCCTTTTCTAAATCTCCTTGTGCAATATATATATTTGCCTGAGCCTGTTCTCTGTCCACAGGACTTGTCTTGGGGAGTGTATTGAGTATTTCCTGCGCTTGCTCATAATCTTGTTTTCCCATCAATTTAGAAATTAGACACGCTTGTGCTTGCTCTCTGATAGTTGCATCTTCACTTTGTGCTGCACGATAGTATAAAGATTCAATTTTTTCTCGATACATTTCATTTGACTTGTTTTTGCTACCATGAAGCATCAAGGCACCATCTAACAGCATGGCTAAATTGCTCACCAGTAAATCGCAAGTAGGATATTCTTTTAACTTTTCAGTGGCAAGCAAATATCCTGCTTCAAAACCGTCTTTATCCATCGTTTCAGAAACTTCATTCATAAACAGTGCAACTTCTTTTTCTGACAAATCATCTTGAAAAGATAATAGCGTATTCAGGTCTGTATCGAGAAGTCGGGCAAGTGCTGGCAATAAAATTATATCGGGATATGAAGTTCCTTTTTCCCACTTATTTACAGCAGGTGCAGAAACCCCAAGGTAATTCGCAATCTGTTCTTGCGTAAAACCTTTCGCTAAACGTCGCTCACGAATTATTTCATTGATTTTCATAATGCTATCTCCTTTACGATTTAACTTTTTCGTACCTTTATTGTAGCATTAATTACTTACATTTTCTATTTACCACTTATTAACTTTCAAGAAGAAATATTAACCGGCAATTAAGTTCTTATCAAACAAGCGGTGTTCCTCAAACAGAAACACCGCTATGATTTTATTGATAAATAATTTCGCTATTTACAACTTCCATTGCACGGTTGTGAATGTTATTCATCAACTGCACCCACAGCATTTGATTTTCTGCTTTGAGCTGTTCTGTCACATTCTCTTTTGCAGCCATTTTCTTAACCAACCGACAAAGCATATTTTCGGCTTGTTCGTTGATGTCAGCAAGATAACTGTTCAATTTGCCACTTGTGAGCAGAGAAATATAAACCACCCGTTTATGTTCCTGTAAGTAATGTTTGTGTCGCTGTCCCCATAAGCCAATAGGCTTGTGTTCTTTTTCGGTTGGTAAAGTAAGGCAAGGAATATAATAATCTTCTTGCAGTTCATACCAAAGACCGTTGCTTTCATCATAAATATACTTGTCCATAAAAAATCCTCCGTTATAATATATTCGCACATATGTCACAGTTCTCCGATTGCCACACGTTGTTATATCTTGTTATGAGATTTTCTTGCCCTTAATTTTGCCCTTATAAGCAGTCGGGGAAAGAGTAAACTTGTGTGAAATCATATAAAGGGATAAGGCGAACACATTGCGATAAATCCTTTATTTTCAAGGCTTTTGGAGGATTTTATTGATAACCTATGGAGAGCAATAATCACTCATAATTTTATAGATATGTAACCAAGCATCATCCGTGTGATTTTCTGGAAGAAGACGGAAACTGTAAGCTGGGAGAATATAAACCTGAGAATTGCAGGAAATATCCATATACGGATCAACCAGAGAGGTTACATAGTTTGTACAGTGTATTGGAAACAGTAGAAGTCTGTCCGATCGCATTTGAAATATATGAGAGATTAAAAAAAGAATATGGATTTCGTTATAGAAGATAAGTTATTATAGATAGGGAGCAGAAATGTTTTTAAGAGAATATTTGACAAAATATACAAAAGAAGAACTGTTAGATCAGGCAAGAAGTTTTGAAATCAAAAAGTGCTCAGGACTTCGAAAAGCTGATTTAATAGATAGAATTGTTGATACTTTTTGTGCCGAGGAAATGCTTAGAAGCAGATTGGCATGCCTTACAAAAGAACAGATAGATCGGTTACCTTTGTCAGCCGGATGTCCGCTGGAACACGATCACCAGCAGAAAACAGAATCAGATCGCCTACTACTAATTCTTCACCGGGAATTTCCCGTAGTTCCCCATTCCGTCTTACGGTAACCTTTTCGTGAATCAAACGGTCAAGCTGTTCGGCTGTGCTTTTCGCCCGCAGCTCCTGAATTAAACGGATGATACCGCTGATTACAATCATGGAAAAATGATAAGGGCAGTAGTAGCATTCCATGTAAAATTAGAGACCATAAAAACATCGGTAACAAGAGAAACAATACCTAAAATAAATAGAATCACATGAAATGGATTAATAAACGCTCGCCGCAATCGCTGGATGGTGGTATCTGTTTTACGTTCCTGAAAACTGTTTTTGCCATATCTTTTCCGCATTGCATCCACCTGTTCTTTGGATAGCCCAAGGGCAGATGTACCAAGATCCCGGTAGATTTCTGGCGGCTTACAGTAAGCGTACTTTTTGATACGGCTGTCAAATAGTGTTGCTTTCGACAAAAATAGATTCCTCCCTTCGCAGTATAAATAAGAATATTTTAACATAGAGTTGTGAAAATGACAGATTTATATTCTTGCTTTTTTCTTGCGATTCGTCGGAGGGATATATTTTAAACGCTACGACCTTTTCAGAACAGGTAAAGTATGGCAGAATAAAATTTTTTTAGGAGAAGCATTATGGCAAAACAAAAAACGGGAAATACATTTTTGGAAGAGCAGATTGGATATAAAGAAGTTTTACGTCTATAATATAAAATTGATTTGAAACTATGCACTTTCCTAAATCTTATTATTCCGAAATTCCGATGGAGGAAGTCCCGTCTGTTTTTTGAACAGTCTGCTGAAATACAGCGGATTATTATACCCAACGATGGATGCCACCTCGGATACAGAATATGTAGTAGTCCGGAGCAGTGTCTTTGCATTTGTGATCCGGAGATTTAGTATATACTGCATGGGAGTTACGCTATTGTAACGTTTAAAGCTTCGGATAAACCAGCTGATACTGAGGTGTTTGTCCATGGCGTACTGCTCAATCGATATTTCTTCTGCAAAATGTTCATTAAAATACTGTGTAGCTTCTTCCATTTCTTTTTGCAACATCCGGTTCTGGGAAGAGATGCCCATAGGAGCCTGGCGGCTAATCAGAAGGAACAGTTCCCTGAGCAGGAGAGATAAGTATTCTTCATAATGAGGACGGGTAAGTTGGAGTTCCTGAATCATTTTTCGGAAAATCTGATGATATTCCGTAGAGTTTCCAGTCTGGATAATCTGTCCGGATTCAAACAAATGGTATTCTCTTAAAATATTTTTTACATTATTACCGGTAAAATGAACCCAGTAAACTTCTGTCTGGTCTGTCCCATAATAAACATATCTTTGCATTTCCCGTGGCTTGTATAAAATCATATGTCCGGCCTCTATAATCTCTTCCTTGCCATTCAAAAAGAAATGACCTTTCCCTGCAGCAATATAAAGCAATTGATAGTCAATCCTTCCCCGGGGGCGATACGTGGGAAGCTTGGGCTGGTGGATCAGCCGGTATGTCCCACAGCTTCCCACTACTAGTGATTTGCTCTTATCTTTAAAATCCAATAATGAATTATGCAGATAACCAGAGTTGATATACATGATGCGTCTCGCACCTCCTTTAAACAAGTAGGCTTCTGTTAAAGATAGTGTATCATTTCGTGCATGTTTTGTCCAATAGAGTTTATGGACGAATAGTGTAAAAATAGCGTAAAATAATGATAAACCAAAGGAAAAAATCATAAAAATAAAGGGGAAAAATATTATGATCGTGCCAAGACATTACGAGGACTTAAAAATAATGCATGAAAACACCATGCCCAGCAGAGCATATTATATGCCAGCTTCCCATGATATGGGACCACTGGTAGAGGATCGTTTTTCTTCAGATCGGGTTATCTGTCTGAATGGAACATGGGAGTTTCAGTATTTTAACAGTATCTACGATTTGCAGGAAAAATTTTACGAACAAGGATATGACTGCAGTAGATTTACACAGGTAGAGGTGCCGGGGGTGTGGCAGAATTACGGGTATGACAGCCACCAGTATACTAACGTGAGGTATCCGATTCCACTGGATCCGCCTTATGTTCCACAGGAGAATCCATGCGGAGCCTATGTCAGGAAATTTTACTATGAAATACCAGAGGAGGCGCCCAGAGCATATCTGAATTTTGAAGGGGTGGATTCCTGCTTTTATGTCTGGGTAAATGGAAAATATGTAGGTTACAGTCAGGTTTCCCATGCCACAAGTGAATTTGATGTGACGGAAGTTCTGAAAAATGGGGAGAATACGCTGGCGGTACTGGTTCTGAAATGGTGTGATGGAACTTATCTGGAAGATCAGGATAAATTTCGAATGAGTGGAATCTTCCGGGATGTGTATTTTGTGAACCGCCCGGAAAATGTGGTCTATGACTACTTTACAACTACCGAAATCCAGGAGGAACAGGCAGTAATTACAGTACAGGCTAGTTATCAGGGAAAGGCAGTGCCAACAAAACTTACTTTGTATGATGCAGAACATAAGGAGATTGCTTCTCAGGTATTTCAGGAAAATACAGGTACTGTTTATACACATAAAGCAGTAATTCTTGTAAAAGAGCCAAATCTGTGGAATCCGGAACAGCCGTATTTATATACTCTGGTTCTGGAAACGGAAGGGGAAGTGATTACAGACCGGATTGGACTCCGGGAAATCTGTGTCAAAGATGCAGTCCTTTATGTAAATGGAACCGCCATCAAATTCAAAGGGGTGAACCGTCATGACTCCGATCCAGTAACAGGGTTTGTGATTGGACTGGAGCAGATGAAGAAGGATCTGCAGATGATGAAAGAAAGCAACTTCAATGCAGTCCGCAGCAGCCATTATCCGAATGTGCCTTATTTTTACCAGCTCTGTGATGAATATGGATTATTTGTGATTGCAGAAGCAGACAATGAAAGTCATGGAACCCAGTCCCAGTATTTAAAAGATTCCAATTGGGAAAATGTAAGCAGGAAATGGAATGAACGGATCTCGGACAACCCGGAATTTATCCCGGCAACTCTGGATCGTACAAAACTTTGTGTACACAGGGAAAAGAACCGCCCTTGTATTATTATCTGGTCTATGGGAAATGAATGTGGTTATGGCTGTACTTTTGAGGAAGCTTTAAAATGGACAAAAGGGTTTGATTCTACAAGGCTCACCTGTTATGAAAGTTCTTTTTATCGCAGCGACAGAAGGAAATATGATTACAGTAACATTGATATTTTCAGCCGGATGTATCCTTCCCTGGAAGAAATTCAGGAATATATGGACAAAAAACCGGACAAACCTCTCCTGTTGATTGAATACTGTCATGCCATGGGAAATGGACCGGGAGATTTAGAAGACTATTTTCAAATAATTTATGAGTATGATGTCCTCTGCGGCGGCTTTGTGTGGGAATGGTGCGACCATGCCATTTATCAGGGACAGGCTGCTAATGGAAAAGAAAAGTACCTTTATGGAGGTGACTTTGGAGAAGAAGTCCATGATGGGAATTTCTGTATGGACGGCCTGGTATATCCGGACAGAACACCCCATACAGGGCTTTTGGAATACCAGAATGTGTACCGTCCGGCAAGAGTGGTGTCTTTCTGTCAGAAAACAGGGGAGTTGTGTCTGGAAAACTATATGAACTATGTGGATTTAAAGGATTATATCTATTTGGTATACGAAGTAAACTGTGACGGAAAGCTGCTGGAGAAAAAACAGTTCATTTTGCAGGAGTCTGTACTGCCTCACCAGAAAGGAACTATTTTGTTGGATATTACCGTTCCAGACAGCGGAAAATGTTATTTGAAAGTATCTTATCATTTAAAGCACGGTACCAGTGTTATGGCGCAGGGCAGTAGGATGGGATTTGATGAAATCCTTTTGAAAAATCAGGATGGAAGAAACCAGCAGGCAACAGCTTTGTTGGAAACTCAGGAACAGAAAGAAGCAGAGGTACAGGTTTCTGAAACAGATCGTTTTCTTTCCATCCGGTCAGATACATTCTTCTATGTTTACAATAAACTTTCGGGTTTATTTGAACAATTAAGTGTAGATGGAGAGGAACTTCTGGAAACCCCTATGGAACTGAATATCTGGAGAGCACCTACGGATAATGACCGGAAAATCAAACAAGAATGGATAGATGCCGGATATGACCGGAGCAAAGCCAGGGCTTATGATACTCATTGGGAAATGAATGGGGAAGGAATTCGGATTTACAGTACGGTGTCCGTGGCTGCAGTAGCAATTCAGAAGGTTTTGGATATAGAGGCCGTATGGAAGATTTACAGGACAGGAGAAATATCTGTCAAAATGCACGTCAAAAAGGATAGGGAATTTCCGCAGCTTCCTAGATTTGGCATCCGCCTGTTTTTGAGGGGAGAATATGAAAATCTGAAATTTTATGGATTGGGACCGCACGAAAGTTATCGGGATAAATGCCGTTCCTGCAGCCATGGATTGTATGATACAACGGTAGAGGAACAGCATGAAGATTATATCTGCCCGCAGGAGAATGGAAGCCATACAGATTGTGATTATCTGATGTTGGAAAAGGAGAATCAGACCGTTACAGCAGTATCTTCCAGGCCGTTTTCCTTCAATGTGTCTTATTACTCACAGGAAGAACTGACGAGAAAGGCACACAATTTTGAATTGGAAAAATCGGGAAGTACCATTGTCTGTCTGGATTATGCACAGAACGGCATTGGTTCCAACAGCTGTGGTCCGGAACTACGGAAAGAGTACCAGTTTACAGAAGAAACCTTTACGTTTGATATGAAGTTTTTATTTGGGAAGGAATGGTAGGAACACATGAAAGAGAAAACGTATTTAAAATGGTATAACAAAGTTGGGTATGGCTTTGGGGATATTGCAGGAAATGTCGTGTATGCGCTCCTGTCCTCTTTTGTCATGATTTATCTTACCAATACAGTAGGATTAAATCCGGGAATTATTGGAACCTTGATTGCCGTATCTAAGTTATTCGATGGAATTACGGATGTTTTTTTTGGAACCCTGATTGATAAAACAAAGAGTAAAATGGGAAAAGCAAGACCTTGGATGCTCTATGGCTATATTGGCTGTGCCGTAACCTTAGTCGCTATTTTTGCAATACCTGCAAATATGGGAGAATTTGCACAGTATGCCTGGTTTTTTATTGCGTATACATTGTTAAATGCAGTATTTTATACAGCGAATAATATTGCGTATTCTGCTCTGACAGCCCTGGTAACAAAGAATAGTAAAGAACGTGTACAGATGGGTTCTTATCGCTTCATTTTTGCTTTTTCCACAAGTCTGTTGATTCAGTCTCTGACCATTGGCTTTGTAGAATGGATGGGTGGCGGAGCTGCCGGTTGGAGAACGGTTGCGATTATCTATGCAGTAATTGGATTGATTGTCAATACGATTTCTGTACTTTCTGTAAAGGAATTAGCGGAAGAAGAATTAAATGATGGGAAACAATCCGGAAATGATGAAAAATATTCCCTTCTGGATGCTGCAAAACTGTTGTTTACCAATAAATACTATGTTATGATCTGTGCTACCTATATCCTTCAGCAGATTTATACTGCTATGCTGAATATGGGTATCTACTATATGACGTATATCCTGTTCAATGAAAATCTGTATGGTGTATTTTCCTGGGCCATTAATATTCCACTGATTATTGCATTGCTCATTACACCGATGCTGGTGGAAAAGTGGAGAGGAATGTATAAACTGAACCTTACAGGATACGTGATTGGAACGATTGGAAGAGCCCTGGTCGTAGTAGCCGGTCATCTGGGAAGTGTGCCACTGATGCTTCTATTTACTGGCATTGCAGCTTTTGGTATGGGACCATGGCAGGGGGATATGAATGCTGTGATTGCCTCCTGCTCAGAATATACATATCTCACAAAGCATAAAAGAGTAGACGGAACCATGTATTCCTGTACTTCTCTTGGTATTAAGCTGGGCGGTGGAATTGGAATTGCCATTACCGGCTGGCTTCTGGATTTCAGTGGCTTTGACGGCACACTGGCTGTACAGTCTGATTCCTGTATCCAGATGCTGCAGATCATGTATTTATGGATTCCAGTAGTAATCACGCTTATCATTACCGTTATTATGGCAAAGATGAATGTAGAGAAGGCAAATGAGAAACTTTTACAGGAAAAATCTATGAAAGACGGTATGCATGATTGAAGTAAACCGCATAAAAATTCATGACTTTCTGTAAGTAATTCATCAGTTTTTTCATTCTGGTTTTCCTCCTTTCCTAATTACTGAGTTTATTATATCGGATGGGCAGAAAACCTGCGTGCCATATCAAAAAGAAATGTAGCCAATTCTTGAGAGGGGAAAGAAATATCATGCAGCCGTCTTATGAAGAGAAAAAAGAAAAGTTCAGTATGATAAGGAAAAAACCACATCATGTTCCCCCTCACCTTCACAATGCCATAGAACTGGTATATGTAACAAAAGGGGAGGTGGAGCTTGGTATTGGATATGAGTTGTATCATATGGAAAAGGGGGATTTTGCTATTGTTTTTCCAGATTTGATTCATCATTATCAGGTGTTTTCAAAGGGGGAAAATGAGGTGTACCAGTTTCATGCTTCTTTGGAACTAAGTGGTCCGTTTATGGCGCTTCTTCAGAAGAAATGTCCGGAAAACCCGGTGATTGCCAGCGCAGATTTACATAGAGAAGTTAAAAACGCCCTGAGTTGTCTGATAAAAGATCAGAAAGTCAGTGAGGTTGTGGGGCAGGCTTATTTGCAGATTATATTATACCGATGCAGGGAAACATTCCGATTCATAGAAAAAGACAGTGTGGGGAGTAATGATCTGATATATGCAGCGATGACCTATCTGTTGTCACATTTTCAAGAAGAACTTACACTTGGGAAAGTGGCATCAGCTCTGGGAACTAATAAGTTTGCCCTATCAAAAATTTTTTCAGGTATTTTTCATACAAATTTCAACCAATACTTAAATGAAATTCGTTTGAATTATGCGACCTCTTTGTTGGAAAATACGGATAGAAGGATTACAGATATTTATCTGGAAGCTGGATTTGAAAGCCAGAGGACATTTAATAGAGTTTTTCGACAAAAGTATGGGCGGACGCCTAGTGAATATCGAAAAACATGGTGGGAAAAATAGAACATGTCTTATTATTACTTATAGAAAAGAAACATATCGACAAGTAAATTTAAAGGATATATTCAAAGAGAAGTATTATATTTCCATCAAAGATTAAATGGAAAAATTTTAGAGGTAGGAAAAAAATTCTGAACGCTTTGTGTTATAAATATAAGATTAAATTATTTCGAAAAATTTTTCTCTTTTAAGGAAAGATGATTTTAAATAGAACTATATTGTATGTAACCGTTATGTTCAAAAAATGATATTACGATGCTATTGTTTGAATTAGTACATACTTTATAACAATTACAGGGACAAAGATAGTTTGATTGGGAGAATAGTTTAGAAGTAATATCTCTATTTCTAAATCGTGAAGTGACAAGCCGATACGTTCTGTTTCAAAAAAATTTCAAAGATGTTGACGACAAGATTTTTCGGGAGTATCAAAAACTAGAAAATAAAATGGAAAGAAAAAAACAGATTCGGATACTCCTTTTTTACTGTTGACTGGAGAGGAGGGAAGATTGTGCAATGAAAGGGGGAAGGGAGGATCCGATCCATTATCCACAGGAAATGGTAGAATTTGTTTGCTTAAGATAATAGCAACACAGGCAGAGGGATTAGAATATTCTTCTGCCTTTTCTTATAAAGAAAGGAGCAGAATTGATTATCCACTTACTGTAGATGATATTTTTTCTTGTCTTGGTGATTTTTGTTTTCAAGAAAAGGTGGAACAGGAGATTAAAGCAAATGTGAAAGCAGGATTATCCTACGTAGAATATAATATGCAAAGCAAAAACGGACCATCAAAAATCTGGTCTACAGCAAAACATATTTTGGGGAGAATATGAAATTTGTCTGGATAGTGAAAAATATAAGGGCGTTTTACGGGCATTGGCATTTTTGACTTTGGGAAAAAACAGTTTAACATTTATGATGGGTGGTTGGAAAGATTTTTTAGGTTTTAATAAATTCAATTCAGATTAACCATTCAAAGTTATAAAAATTGGAAATATTTATCGTATTCCCAAGTCTTTCTTCGCCCATTGGTTAGATGAAGGAAACTAAACCATGTTTGCAAACATAGATGCAGGTATTGACACACACAAATCAATTATGTTACGGTGCTTTATGGCGAAAGAAAGCATATAAGCACCTACCAAATAGGTACTTTATTCTAAAAAGCAGATACGGACATTGCTTCAAGCGGCGTAAGAATACCATTCTGTTTATTTAGAGATTTTACTGGCTTTGTTTGTAGGTTTACGCAAGGGTGAAATTTTAGGGTTAAAATATTCAGAATTTTTCAAGAATTAGAAATTCGAAAAAAGGAAAATATGCAGTTGTTTGAAAAACTTGGAGAAGATAAACCAAAATTTGCTTGAACTCCTTCTGCAAAAAGCATATAATATGATGGGTTAGCATGCTGTCTCAGAATGTTATCTGCTGCTTTATATCAAATAATATCATATTCTCATATAGGGTGTTAAATGATAGAAAAAGCAGGACAAAATTTTTAAGAATTTAATTTCAAAATAAGTGATTTATAGTATTGAATTATGTTATGCAGTGCTATGTATTTTATGCAAGACTATGAAAATGGTGTATAATTATGCATAGTGTTGCACAGTAGAAAAAAAGTAAATTTGTTACGCAAGGGCAAATTACTTTTTGGTATATATTAGACAAAAACGAAAGGAGAAATATGAGAAAACTAGCTTTAGGTGATGAAATATTACTAAAAATCGAGAAGCCGGCCCGCTATATCGGGAACGAAGTGAACTCGGTGATGAAAGATAAGAACGAGGTGGATATCCGTTTCGCTATGTGCTTTCCGGATGTGTATGAGATCGGGATGTCTCATCTGGGTATCCAGATTCTTTACGATATGTTTAATCGGAGGGAGGATGTCTGGTGCGAACGGGTGTATTCGCCGTGGATGGATTTAGACAAAATTATGCGGGAAAAGAAGATTCCTCTGTTTGCGCTTGAATCTCAGGATCCAATCAAACAATTTGATTTTCTTGGAATTACGATCCAGTATGAAATGTGTTACACAAACATACTTCAGGTGCTGGACTTAAGTGGAATTCCGTTGTTTGCCAGTGAAAGAAACGAGGAAGATCCGATTGTGATCGGCGGAGGTCCATGTACTTACAATCCGGAACCGTTGGCAGACTTTTTCGATATTTTTTATATCGGAGAAGGAGAGACAGTCTACGATGAACTTTTGGATGCGTACAAAGAGCATAAAAAGATAGGAAGCAGCAGGAGGGAGTTTCTGGAGCGCGCAGCAGAGATTCCTGGACTTTATGTGCCGGCATTTTATGATGTAACTTACCATGACGATGGGACGATTGCCTCTTTTGAACCGAATAATGTTCACGCGAAGCCGACTATTGAAAAGCAAATGGTACTAAATGTTACAGACACCTATTACCCGGAGAAGCCAGTTGTGCCATTTATCAAAGTGACTCAAGACAGAGTTGTGTTGGAAATTCAGAGAGGATGCATCCGTGGATGTCGTTTCTGTCAGGCGGGAATGCTGTATCGCCCAACAAGGGAACGTGCGTTAGAGCGCTTAAAAGAGTATGCATACAAAATGTTGAAGAGTACCGGACATGAGGAAATCTCACTAAGTTCATTGAGCTCCAGTGATTATTCGCAATTGAAGGGGCTTGTGAATTTTCTGATTGAAGAATTTAAAGGAAAAGGAATCAACATTTCTCTGCCATCCCTCAGAATAGATGCGTTCTCACTGGATGTCATGAGTAAAGTGCAGGATATCAAAAAGAGCAGTCTGACCTTTGCACCGGAGGCAGGTTCTCAAAGACTTCGTGACGTTATCAACAAAGGTCTGACAGAAGAGATTATTTTAGAGGGGGCAGGTCAGGCGTTTGAAGGAGGGTGGACGAGAGTAAAATTATATTTTATGCTGGGCCTTCCGACAGAGACGGAAGAAGATATGAAAGAGATTGCACATTTGGCTGAAAAAGTGGCAGAGCGCTACTATCAGATTCCAAAGGATCAGAGGAATGGAAAATGTCAGATTGTTGCAAGTACTTCTTTCTTTATTCCAAAGCCGTTCACACCATTTCAGTGGGCGACGATGTGCAACAAGGAAGATTATATCCAGAAAGCACATATTGTAAATAATGAAATGAAAGCGCAGTTAAACAGAAAGAGTTTGAAATATAACTGGCACGAGGCAGATGTCACTGTGCTGGAAGGAGTTTTTGCGCGCGGGGATAGAAAAGTATCAAAGGTAATTTTAGAAGCTTATAAAATGGGATGTCTGTATGATTCATGGTCTGAGTTTTTTGACAATGAGAAATGGATGGAAGCATTTGAAAAGACAGGTGTTGATATTGGATTTTATAATTTGCGGCAGAGAGATATGGATGAGATTTTCCCATGGGATTTCATCAATATCGGTGTGACAAAGAAATTTTTACAGCGCGAGTGGGAACGGGCTATGAAGGGCGAAGTGACACCAAACTGCAAAATGAAATGTGCAGGATGTGGAGCGGCGATTTACGGAGGAGGTGTCTGTGTTGAAAGCAAGAATTAAATTTCGAAAATATGGTGTGATGAAATTCATCGGACATCTGGATATTATGAGATATTTTCAAAAGGCAATGAGAAGGGCGGAAATTCCAATTGCATTTACGGGCGGATATAGTCCGCACATGGTGATGTCGTTTGCAAATCCGCTTGGAGTGGGTCTGACAAGCGATGGAGAATACTTCGATATTGAATTGTCTGAGTCTGTTGATTTTGCGCAGGCAGTTCGAAGATTAAATGAAGTAATGGTGGAAGGGATGGAAATCGTCAATATGATTGAAATCTCAGACGATAAGAAGAAAACCGGAATGGCGATTGTCGCTGCAGCAGATTATCTGTCTGAGTTTGTAATGGAACATCCAGTGGAAAATCTTGCTGATAAGATTGATGCCTTTCGGAGTCAGCCAGAGATCATCGTATGGAAAAAAACGAAAAAGAGTGAAAAAGATGTCAATATTAAGCCTATGATCTATGATATGAGAGAACAAGACGGAAAGGTTTATATGCTTGTGGCAACTGGAAGCGTGGAGAATTTGAAACCAGAGCTTGTTATGCAGGCATTTGGAAAATTCCTTGGAATAGATTTGGAAGAGACTGCGATGCGCCATCATCGTCTGGAAGTGTATGCGGATGTGGGAAGTGGGGGACAACGTCATCTAGTACCATTAGACCAGCTGGGGATATAGGTGATTCGGAATATGAAAAGAAAGTTAGTGATCACAAAAATAGCAGAGCAGGTCGTGACAGCCGTGTTAGAAAATGAAGAAGTGGTGGAAATTCATGTCAGCGATAAAGATACAGAGGCGTACCGTGTTGGAAATATTTACGTGGGGAAAGTAAAAAACATTGTCCCAAATATTCAGGCTGCCTTTATCGAAATTGCAAACGGGGTGGAGTGCTATTACTCTATCCCTCAGAATCCTTCCCCACATTTCACGCAGAAAGTCGGGAAAAAGCCGCTCTGTATCGGGGATGAGCTGCTTGTTCAGATCCAGAAAGAGGCTGTTAAAACGAAGGTGCCGACAGTGACTTCCAACTTAAGTTTCACAGGGAAGTATGTTGTCTTAACGTCTGGTATCAAAAAGATTGGAATTTCTTCCAAGATCACAGGAGAAAAGCGGGCACAGATTCAGGAGACTGTCGAAGTTCTCCAATCGGAAAGATATGGATTTATTGTCCGCACAAATGCCAAAGATATTCCGGCAGATCTTGTGAAAGAAGAGTTGGGGCAGCTAGCAGAATCTTACATGCATTTAGTTGAGATCGCGCAGTCACGCAAGGTATTTAGCTGTCTTTTGGAGGCCCCTTTTACATATCTGTCAAATATCCGTGATATTTATCAGGAAGGATTGACAGATATTGTTGTAGAGGAGAGCCTTTTTGAAGATGTAAAGCAATATTTGGCGAAAGAGCAGCCAGAGGATTTAGAAAAGCTTGTATGTTATGCTGACAGGCAGCTACCACTTTATAAGTTATATTCGCTGGAATCTGTCATTTCACGGGCGCTATCAGAGAGGGTGTGGATGAAATCAGGCGCTTATCTTGTGATTCAGCCGACAGAGGCGCTGACGGTGATCGATGTCAATACAGGAAAATGCATTGCAGGTAAGAAAGATGACGAAGTTTATATGAAAATCAACCTCGAAGCAGCCAAAGAAGCGGCAAAGCAGATTCGGCTCCGCAATCTCTCAGGGATCATTCTGATTGATTTTATTAATTTGAAATCAAAAGAGTGTACAAAAGATCTGTTGGAAGTGTTTCAAAAAGAATTGCGGAAAGATCCTGTCCAGACAATTCTTGTAGATATGACGGGATTACAGCTTGTAGAAGTGACTCGAAAAAAGGTTCGAAAGCCATTGAGAGAGGTTGTTGCTTCTGCAAAAGAAGCAAACAGGCAGAAATAATAAGAAAAGAGGAGAAAAATGGCAAAAAAAGAGCTGAAGACCAATGCGATGAGGATACTGGAAAAAAAGAAAATCCCATTTACATATATCACTTATGAGTGTGAGGAGTTCGTGGATGGGGTACAGATTGCAGATAAGCTCGGACAACCGCATGAGCTGGTGTATAAAACACTTGTGACAGTCGCAAAGAGCAGAGAGTATTATGTATTTGTTATTCCGATTGAAGAGGAGCTGGATTTAAAGAAAGCGGCCCGGGTTGTCGGAGAAAAATCTCTCCTTATGCTTCCGCTGAAAGATCTGACTGCCGTGACAGGGTATATCAGGGGAGGATGCACTGCGATTGGGATGAAAAAGCCGTTTCCGGTTGTCGTAGAAAAATGTGCAGAGGCCTTGGAGGAAATGATTGTAAGTGGCGGCAAAATAGGAATGCAGATCAGATTAACGCCGCAGGATTTTCAAAAAGTGACAGGAGCGGTGTTTGAGGAAGTGGTTGTATCTGTAAAAACAGAGGAGATTTTATAGAAAAAGTTATAAATTTCTTAAGGCTTTCTGAAAGAGATAGAAATTTTTAGTCAGATATAGTAGAATACAGAGAAAATAAGAGAGAAAGGATAAGAGGAACAAGGAATGTGGAACAGAGTGATTTTTGGCTATGATTTTTATCATGTGTTGCTGTGGTTTCTTGCGTATAGTATGCTTGGTTGGCTGGTAGAGTCCATTTATATGTCGATCTGCAACCGAAAGCTTACAAACAGGGGATTTGCAAGAGGACCGATCTGTCCGATTTACGGGGTGGGAGCTTTGACAGTATTTTTTTTATTGAAGCCATACAGTGATAATCTTTGGAAATTATTTTTCTTTGGATCTTTGCTTGCAACGACTTTGGAATATTTCACAGCAGTATTGATGAATAAAATTTTCGGAGAGATCTGGTGGGATTATGCGGACAAGCCATTCAATTACAAAGGGATTCTCTGTCTGGAAAGTTCAATCGCATGGGGGTTTTATACGATTGGATTATTTGTATTTCTGCATAAATTTGTAGAGGGATTCGTAAACGGGATTCCGATGATGGCAGGAAAAGCGCTCGGAGGATTTTTGGCGGTGCTGTTTACACTTGATTTTGCAAATGCATTCTATCGTGAGAAGCGGGAGGCACTTCCAAAGCAGTTGATTCGGATTCGAGAGGGAATCCTGAATAGATTTTCAAGATAGAAGAAAGTGCAGGAGGTCGTTAGGACATTCTGTACTTTTTTTCTTTACAGAGTAAAGAAAAGGTGTTATAGTACGCTTATAGTTAAGAAATATTCTGAATCATTCGGGCGTGTCTGCCGAAGAACCCAACGAGCTATGAGAAAAGTGAAAAAAGAATTGACAATCACAAGTAAGTAAGATACTATATTAATTAGAAAAACGAACATAAGTTCGTATTTGAAAAGGAGAATATTATGGCAGGAGACGATAAATTAAAAGCATTAGATGCAGCAATTGCAAAGTTAGAGAAGGACTTTGGAAAGGGAGCAGTGATGAAACTTGGAGATGCGGCGGCAAATGTCAGTGTTGAGACAGTACCTACTGGTTCTTTAAGCCTCGACATTGCACTTGGTCTTGGTGGAGTGCCAAAGGGACGTATCATCGAGATTTACGGACCGGAGTCAAGTGGTAAGACGACAGTAGCGCTCCATATGATTGCAGAAGTACAAAAAAGGGGAGGCATTGCAGGCTTTATTGATGCAGAGCATGCTCTGGATCCAGTTTATGCGAAGAATATCGGTGTAGATATTGATGAACTGTATATTTCACAGCCGGACAGTGGTGATCAGGCGTTGGAGATTACAGAGACAATGGTGCGCTCGGGAGCGATGGATATCATTGTTGTCGATTCTGTTGCCGCACTTGTTCCGAGACAGGAGATTGAAGGGGATATGGGAGATAGCCATGTTGGTCTTCAGGCACGTTTGATGTCTCAGGCGCTCAGAAAGCTGACACCAGTTATCAGTAAGTCTAATTGTGTTGTGATCTTTATTAATCAGCTCCGTGAGAAAGTCGGTGTGATGTTCGGAAATCCAGAGACAACAACCGGTGGACGTGCGTTGAAGTTCTATGCATCTATTCGTATGGATGTCAGAAGGACAGAGACGTTAAAGCAGGGTGGAGAGATGGTCGGTAACCGTACCAGAATTAAAGTAGTGAAGAATAAGATTGCACCGCCGTTTAAGGAAGCTGAGTTTGACATTATGTTCGGGAAAGGAATTTCGAAGGAAGGAGACATTCTAGATCTGGCAGCAGGGCTTGATATTATCAATAAGAGTGGTGCATGGTATGCATACAATGGCGATAAGATTGGACAGGGCCGTGAGAATGCAAAGACATATCTCTCTACACATCCAGAAGTGATGGAAGAGATTGAGACAAAAGTACGGGCACATTATAAGCTTGACGGAGCGGCAGGAGAAGAGGAACTTGCAGCGGAACAGAAGGCAGATGAATAAGAGATGATTGTCACGAAGGTAGAGCTTGTATCAAAAAACAGGTATAAAGTAGAGGTTGATGGAGAGTTCGCTTTTGTTTTGTATCGAAGAGAATTGTCACACTATCAGATCAGAGAAGAATGTGAAGTCTCAGAGGAGAGTTTTGAACAGATTAAGAAAGAAGTGATTATAAAGCGGGCTAAGCTTCGCGCAATGCACCTTCTCAATGACATGGATCGGACAGAATCACAGCTCCGCACGAAACTCAGACAGAGTTGTTATACTGAAGATGTGGTAGAAGCTGCACTGGCATATGTGAAGTCATTTGGTTATATAGACGACCTTGACTATGCAAAGCGATACATTCAGAACAGACAGAATCAGAAAAGTAAAAGGGAATTGTATGCACAGCTTGTAGGAAAAGGGATTGAAAGAGAACTGATTGAGCTTGCCATGGAGGAATGCTATACAGGAGAAGATGATGAGATAGAAGCGATCCGCCAGTTGGCAGCAAAGAGGAAATATCATTTTCGCGATGCTACAAGAGAAGAGCAGCAGAAACAAACGGCTTATTTTATGCGGAAGGGATTTTCTTATGAGAATATCCGAAGAGCTCTGGAGGCGGAAGAAGTATATTGGTAGAGATAGCTGAGAGGTTCATAAAAATGACCAAAACGGTGTAAGCATACTTGACATATTTGTGAAAACGGTATAAAATCTAAGTGTTGTATTTGTGTACAATGAAAATTAAATAAGGAGGTGCTCCTGTGCCGATAGTATCAATAATTGCTGGTCTGATTGCAGTTGTGGCAGCTGTTGTTATTACTTACTATGTAACGGTGAACAATCTGAAGAAAGATGCAGATTCAAAGATTGGGAATGCTGAGAACAAAGCAAGAGAGATAATAGATGATGCTTTAAAGAATGCAGAGGCAAAGAAGAAGGAAACGCTTCTGGAGATCAAGGAAGAGTCCATTAAGACAAAAAATGAACTTGAGAAGGAGACAAAAGAGCGTAGAGCAGAGTTACAGCGCTATGAAAAACGTGTCTTATCTAAAGAAGAAGCGCTTGACAAGAGAGCCGATGTACTGGAACAGCGTGAATCGAAGATTACAGTAAGAGAAGAGCAGATCAAACAGCGTGAGATCAAAGTAGACGAGCTTAACAGTAAACGAGTACAGGAACTGGAAAGAATCTCAGGACTTACCTCTGAACAGGCAAAAGAATATTTATTAAAAACTGTTGAAGATGATGTAAAACATGACACTGCGAAGATGATCAAGGAACTTGAAAATCAGGCAAAAGAAGAGGCTGGAAAGAAAGCAAGAGAATATGTTGTGACAGCAATTCAAAAATGCGCGGCAGATCATGTTGCAGAAACTACGATTTCTGTAGTACAACTTCCAAGTGATGAGATGAAGGGACGTATTATCGGACGAGAAGGTCGTAATATCCGTACACTTGAGACAATGACCGGGGTAGAATTGATCATAGATGATACACCGGAGGCTGTTGTGTTATCAGGTTTTGATCCGATTCGCAGGGAAGTGGCAAGAATTGCGCTGGAAAAACTGATTCTTGACGGACGTATCCATCCGGCAAGGATCGAAGAGATGGTAGAGAAAGCGCAGAGAGATGTAGAAGCAATGATCCGTGAGGAAGGAGAAGCAGCAGCTCTCGAAGTGGGCGTACATGGTATTCATCCTGAGTTACTCCGTCTTTTAGGAAGAATGAAGTTTAGGACAAGCTATGGACAAAATGCATTGAAGCACTCCATTGAAGTTGCACAGCTCTCAGGACTGCTTGCAGGAGAGATCGGTCTGGATGTCAGACTGGCTAAGCGAGCAGGTCTGTTACATGATATCGGAAAATCGATTGATCATGATGTAGAAGGGTCTCATATCCAGATTGGTGTGGATCTTTGTAGGAAATACAAAGAATCTGCTACAGTTATCAATGCAGTGGAATCTCACCATGGTGATGTAGAACCGGAAACACTGATTGCATGTATTGTGCAGGCAGCGGATACAATATCGGCTGCAAGACCGGGTGCGAGAAGAGAAACGTTAGAGACGTACACAAACAGATTAAAACAGTTAGAGGATATTGCGAACCAGTTTAAAGGTGTCGATAAATCTTTTGCAATTCAGGCAGGTAGAGAGATTCGTATTATGGTAGTTCCAGAACAGGTATCTGATGACGATATGGTATTGATGGCAAGAGATATTTCAAAGCAGATTGAGTTTGAATTGGAATATCCTGGTCAGATTAAAGTAAATGTAATCCGTGAGTCAAGAGTGACAGATTACGCAAAATAGACCAAGAACTATATAGAATCAAAGACCACAAAAGTGAAAAATAACAGGCAGTGGAGAGCAGTCTCTATTGTCTGTTATTTTTTGTTATAGGAAATATGTTCTATGAAATAACAGCGCTCCGCACTTAAGGGAATGCGGAAGTTTACAGAGAAAGGAAGCAAAGACAATGGAAGAAATTAAAAGACGGAAGCGGGAACTGGTTTATCAGGGGGCAGTTCTGAATGTTTACCGAGATCAGGTAGAACTGCCAAATGGAAATGTGGCAGAGTGGGACTATATCCACCACGATGGCGCGGCGGCGGTTGTCCCTGTGACAGAGGATGGAAAGATTCTTATGGTAAGACAATATCGGAATGCGCTTGACAGAGCAACTTTGGAAATTCCGGCGGGGAAATTGGATGATCCAAAGGAGGAAGGAATTGTCTGTGCAAAAAGAGAATTAGAGGAAGAGACAGGATTCCGATCAGAGCAGTTGGAATGGTTGATCACACTTCGTACGACAGTGGCATTCTGTAATGAGCGGATTGAAATTTTTGTGGCAAAAAATCTAATTCCGACAGAACAACATTTAGACGAGGATGAATTTGTTGAAGTGGAAGCATATACAATGGAAGAACTGAAAGAAAAGATTTTTGCAGGAGAGATTGAAGATGGAAAGACAATCTCTGCATTGATGGCATATGCCGTAAAGTACTGTTAGAAGAAAATGATAGTTGAGAATCTGGGAAAGAAATCGAAATAAGCGGAAAGGATAAATACAATTCCATCAGCCGAAGAAGAGGTCATGAAGAACATGTGGAGGACATATATATAGAGTATCTGAAAACAGGAGGGATGTTTTTGAAGATACAACAGAGTAAAAAACAGTTTTTGATTTTTTATATGTCTGGATTTCTGGCGGGAATCTTATATGCGAACATGGTATCGGACAGTTATCTGGAATCGTACGGTGTTTTTAGTGAGTACTTTCTCAGACAGTTCCAGATTACAGAGATTATCCCAGAAGAATATTTGGGATATCTTCTTCGTATTCGGATAATCCCAGCCGGAGTTCTTCTGGCAGCGGGCTGTACAAGATGGAAACAGATGGTGGTGGTGGTGACGCTTCTTTGGACAGGCCTCACAAGCGGCATTGTATTGACGTCGGGAATTCTTCAGCTTGGAGCTACTGGGATCGTGATTTGTGCGGTGGGAGTATTTCCGCAAATTTTCTTTTACCTCCCGTCGTCTCTTGTCTATCTATGGTATCTATATTTATCGCCGCAAGTCAGGTGGAATAGCGGGAAAAGCATTTTCACAGGCCTAATGTTTCTGGCAGGTATCGCCTTGGAGGCATATATCAATCCGGTATGTTTAAAGGCTGTCATTCGCTTGTTTGTGAAGTGATGCAAAGAGTTATGAGAAGAGAAAGCATATTCTGACAGAGGGAGTATCCTTTGGTCAAAATATGCTTTTTGTGTTGCATCAGACTGAGGGATTCCGATGAAAAAGATGGAAGAGTTCCCGGAGACAGAGAAGTGTGATTGTCAGCTGGCTTCCAAGCAGTCCCCAGAGATAACCGCGGATTCCGGCAAGAGGAATCAAAAAGAAAACACTAGCGATACGCAGCAGCAGTCCGACGGTATTGACGAAAAAGGAAGAGGCGGTATATCCTAGCCCGTTCAAAATGCTGACCAGTGTGGAATTTGTGTAGAGAAAAGGGCAGATCCAGGCGAGTGTAAGAATCAGACTACCTGCAAGGGTGCTGTGAAATAAGGTGCTTCCAATGAAACGACCAAACAGCAAAAATCCAATGGTACATGACAGACCAAGTGCAAAACAACAGAAAAAAACTTTTTTAATTAATAACAGAAGCGTTTCGCGTTTTTGTGAAGCTTGAAGTTCTGCAACTGTAGGGAGCAGCATGACGGAAATCGAATTTGTCAGCGCAGATGGGAATAAAATACATGGGAGAGCCATTCCAGTCAGAACGCCGTAGAGGCTAAGAGCTTCGCTTCGGTTGCTTCCATATGTGATCAGTGCTTTTGGAATAGAGATTGCCTCAATACTTTGCAGAAGGTTTAGTAGAATGCGGTTGGCAGTCAGTGGGACTGAAAGCCGGAAAAGTTCTCCTACATAGGAAAGACAACGGTGTACTGTTTGAATAGAAGTGTGTACAGGATGGAGATGGTGCGTATGAAAAAACATTTGGGCACAAAACAAGGAGGAAAAGATTTCTCCGGCAACAAGCCCTGACACGGCAAGCGTCACAGAAAGTGTACCCTGATCATGAAGAAGATAAAGGGAAAAAAGATAGACGGAGAGTACGCGGGCAATTTGCTCGATGAGTTGTGAGGCTGCTGGAATACCGGTGCGTTTGAGACCAAGATAATAGCCACAGATACAGCTGTGGATCGCGGCAAATGGAAATGCATAGGACATTGCAGTGAGAAGCGGGATACAGCGTGTTTCACCAATAAAATAAACGGCAATCATGTGTGCGTTATTCTGGAGAAAAATGGTAACAATACATGAGAGAAGAAAGGAAATACTCATTCCGGTAAAGAGAAATTCCCTGGCTTCCTGAAGTTTTCCGAGCGCTGCTTTTCTTGCGACGCAGCGGGAAATGGTCGTCTCAATTCCTGCTGCTGTCAGAGAGAAGCAGAGGGCATAAACTGGAAAAATAAGTTGATAGAGCCCCACACCTTCTTCGCCAAACGTCTGACTTAAGTAGACACGGTAGAAGAAGCCGATCAGGCGTGTGATGATGCCGGTGGTGGTAAGGATGAAAGTACCTTTTAAGATTGTATATTTTTTAGACATAATGACTCCGGTGACAAGATATGTAATCTGTATAAACATATTCAAAACAGAGTCTTGACAGAACAAAAAAGGAGTGGTATTCTACAAAATGTAAATCCTAGTAATTTAGTAGGGATTGAGAATAAAGAAGGTGAGAACTTGAAATTATCTACAAAGGGGAGATATGGACTCCGCGCATTGATTGATCTTGCACAGTACAGTGAGATTGAACCGGTTTCAATCAGCAGTATTGCAGCGCGTCAGGGGATTTCGGAACGTTATTTGGAGCAGCTGATGGCGAAATTAAAGAAGGCAGGGCTGATCAAGAGCATTCGTGGTGCTGGTGGTGGATATGTGCTCGCCAGAGAAGTAGAAAGTATATCCGTTGGAGACGTACTCCGTGCGCTGGAAGGAAATTTAGAACCGGTAGAGTGCAGTGGGCTTCACCCAGAAGAAGGATGCGAGGCCGCAGGAGGATGTGTGACGAAGTATGTCTGGCAGAAAATCAACGAAAGTATTAATCAGACGGTGGATGAGATCAAGCTTGACCGTCTGGTAGAAGAGAGCAAGGCGATGAAGGGACAACAGATTCCTGGTCAGATGCATTGCGGAAATTAGGAGGATACAGACATGGAAAAATTGATTTATTTAGATAATGCAGCAACGACAAAGACAGCTCCGGAAGTTGTAGAGGCAATGCTGCCATACTTTACAGAATATTATGGAAATCCATCCAGCGTGTATGGGTTTGCAGCAGGCAATAAAGAGGTTATCACGAGACAGAGAGAGACTATTGCAGAGATTATTGGCGCAGAGGCAAATGAAATTTATTTTACAGCAGGTGGTTCAGAGTCTGATAACTGGGCGCTGAAAGCAACTGCAGAATGTTATGAGAACAAAGGCAGACATATCATCACTACAAAGATCGAACACCACGCAATTCTTCATACAGCAGAGTATCTGGAGAAAAAAGGGTTTGAAGTGACGTACCTTGATGTGGATGAGAAGGGATTGGTAGACCTGGAGCAACTCCGTGCGGCAATCCGCCCGGACACTATTTTGATTTCTGTCATGTTTGCAAACAATGAGATTGGTACAATTCAGCCGATCAAAGAAATCGGGGAAATCGCACAAGAACATGGGATTTTGTTCCACACAGATGCTGTACAGGCATTCTGTCAGGTGCCGATCAATGTAGATGAATGTCATATTGATATGTTAAGTGCGAGTGGGCATAAGATCAACGGGCCAAAAGGAATCGGATTTCTTTATATTCGTAAAGGGGTAAAGATTCGCTCTTTTGTTCATGGTGGAGCGCAGGAGAGAAAGAGACGTGCCGGAACAGAGAATGTGCCTGGAATCGTAGGACTTGGAACTGCTGCAAAAAGAGCAGCTGAGTCGATGGAAGCGAGAACAAAAAAAGAAGTGGAATTAAGAGACTATTTTATCAATCGGATTCTCACTGAGATTCCATATAGTAGACTCAATGGACATGAGAGCAAAAGACTGCCGAATAATACAAACTTTAGTTTCCAGTTTATTGAAGGAGAATCGCTTCTAATTATGCTGGATATGAAGGGAATCTGCGGTTCCAGCGGATCGGCCTGTACATCTGGATCTTTAGACCCATCTCATGTGCTGCTTGCGATTGGACTCCCGCATGAGATTGCACATGGCTCCTTGCGTCTGACTCTGAGTGAAGAGACAACGAAGGAAGATCTTGATTATACAGCGGATGTATTAAAAGAGATTGTGGAGCACTTAAGAAAGATGTCCCCGCTCTATGAAGATTTTCAGAAGAAGCAGAAAAAATAAGAAAAGAAAGCAAAATAGAATCAAATAAAAAATCAAAGAGCAGTAGGCAGGGATCAAGCAGCCCTGCTGGAAGAATCAGGAGGAAAAATATTATGTATACAGAGAAGGTTATGGATCATTTTCAGAATCCAAGAAATGTAGGAGAATTAGAAAACCCAAGTGGGGTAGGAACTGTTGGAAATGCAAAATGTGGTGATATTATGCGAATTTATCTTGATATTGATGAAGATCAGATCATTCGTGATGTAAAATTCAAAACATTCGGTTGTGGAGCTGCTGTTGCCACAAGCAGTATGGCAACAGAACTTGTAAAGGGAAAGAGTATTTATGAAGCACTGAAAGTGACAAATAAAGCTGTTATGGAAGCGCTTGACGGACTTCCGCCGGTGAAAGTTCACTGTTCTCTTCTCGCTGAGGAAGCAATTCATGCAGCGCTTTGGGATTATGCAGAGAAAAACGGAATCAAGATTGAAGGATTGACGAAGCCGAAATCTGATATCCATGAAGACGAAGAGGATGAGGAAGAATACTAATCCGAATACAAAAACACAGTCTGGCATCTGCCGGGCGGGAGGAATTTAGATGAAGAAAAAGGTAGTCGTAGGAATGTCAGGAGGTGTGGACTCTTCGGTAGCAGCATATCTGCTCAAAGAACAGGGGTATGATGTAATCGGGGTGACGATGCAGATCTGGCAGGATGAGGATCACGCAGTTGAAGAAGAAAACGGAGGCTGCTGTGGGCTCAGTGCAGTTGATGATGCAAGACGTGTTGCGGCGGCACTTGAAATTCCATACTATGTAATGAATTTTAAGAAAGAATTTAAAGAAAAAGTCATTGATTATTTTGTGCAGGAATATCTGCATGGGCGAACTCCGAATCCATGTATTGCCTGTAACCGTTATGTGAAATGGGAATCCTTGTTAAAGAGGAGTATGGATATCGGAGCAGATTATATTGCAACCGGGCATTATGCAAGAGTTGTGCAGCTGGAAAACGGACGGTATACATTGAAGTGTTCAGCGACTCTGGCAAAGGATCAGACGTATGCTCTTTATAATCTGACGCAGGAACAGCTGAAGCGGACGCTGATGCCGGTCGGTGAGTATACGAAAGATCAAGTGAGGGAGATTGCGGAAAAAATAAATCTTCGCATTGCCAATAAACCGGATAGTCAGGATATCTGTTTTGTACCAGATGGAGATTATGCTTCTTTTATTGAAGAAGAGGCGGCTGTGAAGATCCCGGAAGGAAATTTCGTAGATCTTGATGGAAGAGTGCTTGGGAGACACAAAGGCATCACGCACTATACGGTCGGTCAGCGAAAAGGACTTGGGTTGTCTTTGGGACATCCGGCTTTTGTTCTTGAGATTCGGCCGGAGACAAATGAGATTGTAATAGGAAGTAATGAAGATTCTATGTCCTATACACTGAGAGCGAATCAGTTGAATTTTATGTCCATCGAGGATTTAACCAGTGAGATGCGCGTATGGACTAAGATTCGTTACAATCACAAAGGGGCATGGTGTACAATCCGAAAGAGCGGAAAAGATGAGGTTACATGTACCTTCGAGGAACCGCAGAGAGCGATTACTCCGGGACAGGCAGTTGTTTTCTATGATGGAGAGTATGTTGTCGGAGGAGGTACTATTCTATAGAAGCAACATGCTGTTCGAACAGAAAAAATGTGAAGGAGGGAAAGGATGAAAGCGGATTTTCATATGCATTCCAGTTTTTCATCTGATGCAGAATTTGAACCGGAAGCAATGATACAAGAGGCAATCAGAAGAGGGCTTCAAACGATTTGCTTTACCGACCATCAGGATAAAGATTATCAAGGAGGATCTCTTTCCTTTACGTTCGATACGGAATCTTATTTTCGGACAATGCAGAGACTTCAGCAGGAATATCGCGAGAAGATAGATGTGCGGATCGGTGTAGAACTGGGACTTCAGCCGTACCTTGGCGAGTACTATAAACAGTATGTCAGTCAGTATCCGTTTGACTTTGTGCTCGGATCGGTGCATGTGATTCAGTCGGAAGATCCGTATTATCCACAGTTTTTCGAGAAAAGAACAGATCGGGAAGCATATGAGGCGGCTTTTTTGGCAACACTGGAAAATATCCGTGCAGTCTCAGAATTTGATGTACTCGGTCATTTGGATTATATCGTGCGCTATGGAAGGAGTATAGAGAGCTATTCTTACAGTACCTTTTCAGATCTGATCGATGAAATCCTGCGGGAGCTGATCGACCGAGGGAAAGGGCTGGAGCTGAATATGGCAGGATATAAGTATGGACTTGGATTTGGTCATCCGCATCCGGATATTTTAAAGAGGTATCGGGAGCTTGGCGGAGAGATTGTTACAGTTGGTTCGGATGGACATAGACCGGAGCATCTTGCTTATGCATTTGGACTTGTAAGTGAGATCCTGCATAGCTGTGGCTTTCAATATTATACAGAGTTTAAAGGAAGAAAACCTGTTTTTCAACAACTTCCATAAAATTGTAAATATGACTTGAATTTTCTGTGCGGATTTAGTACAATAAATAAAGGTTGATGAATCTTTAACAAAGTTAAGGAATTGTCAAATACAAATAATAGTTTAAGAAACTTTAGGAGGAATTAATCATGGCAGTAAAAGTAGCGATTAATGGATTTGGACGTATTGGACGTCTTGCATTCAGACAAATGTTCGGAGCAGAAGGATATGAAGTAGTTGCAATCAACGACTTAACATCTCCAAAAATGTTAGCTCACTTATTAAAATATGATTCATCTCAAGGAAAATATGCTTTAGCTGACAAAGTAACAGCTGGAGAAGATTCTATCACAGTAGATGGAAAAGAAATCAAAATCTATGCAAAAGCAAACGCTGAAGAACTTCCATGGGGAGAAATCGGAGTTGACGTTGTATTAGAATGTACAGGATTCTATACATCTAAAGCAAAAGCTGAAGCTCATATCAAAGCAGGAGCAAGAAAAGTTGTTATTTCTGCACCAGCTGGAAATGATCTTCCAACAATCGTTTACAATGTAAACCATGAAACATTAAAACCAGAAGATACAGTAATTTCTGCAGCTTCTTGTACAACAAACTGCTTAGCTCCTATGGCTGATGCACTTAACAAATTAGCAACAATTAAATCTGGTATCATGTGTACGATCCACGCTTACACAGGAGATCAGATGACACTTGATGGACCACAGAGAAAAGGTGATTTAAGAAGATCACGTGCAGCAGCTGTAAATATCGTTCCAAACAGCACAGGTGCAGCAAAAGCAATCGGACTTGTTATTCCAGAATTAAACGGAAAATTAATCGGATCTGCTCAGCGTGTTCCAACACCAACAGGATCAACAACAATCTTAACAGCAGTAGTAGAAGGAAATGTAACAGTTGAAGAAATTAATGCAGCTATGAAAGCAGCAGCAAACGAATCTTATGGATACAACGAAGATGAGATCGTATCAAGCGATATCGTTGGAATGAGATATGGTTCATTATTCGATGCTACACAGACAATGGCTCTTCCATTAGACAATGGAACAACAGAAGTTCAGGTTGTAGCTTGGTATGACAATGAGAATTCTTACACAAGCCAGATGGTAAGAACAATCAAATACTTCTCTGAATTAGCTTAATTTTAAAAGATTCGGAATAAGAAGATCCAAAAGGGTCCGGTCTTATGGGCCGGACCCTTTGCGGGTTTAAAAAAGATAAGTTGACTTTTATTTTTATAGTCAAGGAGGATATAAACATGCTTAACAAAAAATCAGTAGATGATATTAATGTAAAAGGGAAAAAAGTACTTGTAAGATGCGACTTTAATGTACCGCTGATCGATGGAAAGATTACAGATGAGAACCGTCTTGTAGCAGCGCTCCCTACAATTAAGAAATTAATCGCAGACGGTGGAAGAGTGATTCTCTGCTCACACCTTGGAAAACCAAAGGGAGAGCCAAAACCGGAATTATCTTTAGCACCGGTTGCAGCAAGACTTTCTGAGTTATTAGGACAGGAAGTGAAATTTGCAGCAGATCCAGAAGTTGTTGGACCAAATGCAAAAGCAGCAGTGGAAGCTATGGAAGACGGAGATGTGATTCTTCTTGAAAATACACGTTACAGAGCAGAAGAGACAAAGAACGGAGAAGCATTCAGCAAAGAACTTGCTTCTTTATGTGAAGTATTCGTAAACGATGCGTTCGGGACAGCACATAGAGCACACTGCTCAAATGTTGGTGTGACACAGTTCGTTGATACAGCAGTAGTAGGATACTTAATGCAGAAAGAGATTGACTTCTTAGGAAATGCAGTAAACAATCCAGAGAGACCGTTTGTTGCAATTCTCGGAGGAGCAAAAGTATCAAGCAAGATTTCTGTTATTGAAAATCTGTTAGAGAAAGTAGATGTTCTGATCATTGGTGGAGGTATGTCTTATACATTCAGCAAAGCGCAGGGTGGAACAGTCGGAAAATCTTTATTAGAAGAAGATTACTGTGAATACGCACTGAACATGATTAAAAAAGCAGAAGAAAAAGGTGTGAAATTATTACTTCCAGTTGATAATGTAATTGCAGATGATTTCTCTAACGATGCAAATACAAAAGTTGTTGCAAGCGGAGAGATTCCGGACGGATGGGAAGGACTCGATATCGGACCGAAGACAGCAGAGTTGTTTGCTGAGACAGTAAAGACAGCAAAGACAGTTGTATGGAATGGACCGATGGGAGCATTTGAGATGCCGAAATTTGCAGCAGGTACAGAAGCAGTTGCAAAAGCACTTGCAGATACAGAAGCAGTTACAATCATTGGTGGTGGAGATTCTGCAGCAGCAGTAAACCAGTTAGGATACGGTGACAAGATGACACACATTTCAACAGGTGGTGGAGCTTCTCTTGAATTCTTAGAAGGAAAAGAATTACCAGGTGTTGCAGCAGCAAACGACAAATAAGAAAATACTTTAGCGCAAAGCAGGGGTGCTGCAAAATAGAAAGTTTTTACAAGGGATCAGCAATGTTTAATGGGTGACAGATGCTAGCTTGTAGAAAAGCTTCACTTTGCGGCAGCCCTGTTTACATATAGATATTTTTAGGAAAGAGGACGTTAAAAATGGCAAGAAGAAAAATTATCGCAGGAAACTGGAAAATGAATAAAACTCCAAGTGAGGCAGTGGCACTTGTAAATGAGTTAAAACCATTAGTGGCAACAGAAGATGCAGATGTTGTATTTTGTGTACCGGCAATCAGCATTATTCCGGCAATGGAAGCAGCAGAGGGAAGCAATATTGCAATCGGAGCAGAGAATATGTATTTCGAAGAGAGTGGAGCTTACACAGGAGAAATCTCTCCTGCAATGCTTACAGATGTTGGTGTGAAATATGTTATCATTGGACACTCCGAGAGACGTGAATATTTTGCGGAGACAGACGAGACAGTCAATAAAAAAGTGAAAAAAGCATTTGAGCATGGCATTACACCAATCGTATGCTGCGGAGAAACTCTGACACAGAGAGAGCAAGGAGTAACAATCGACTTTATCCGTCAGCAGATTAAGATTGCATTTCTTGATGTGACAGCAGATCAGGCAAAGACAGCAGTAATTGCATATGAACCTATCTGGGCAATCGGAACTGGTAAAGTGGCTACAACAGAGCAGGCACAGGAAGTGTGTGCAGCAATCCGTGCATGTATCGCTGAAATCTATGATGAAGCAACTGCTGAGGCAATCCGCATCCAGTATGGCGGCAGTGTGTCTGCAGCAAGTGCACCAGAGTTATTTGCACAGCCAGATATCGATGGAGGACTTGTAGGAGGAGCTTCCTTGAAACCAGATTTTGGAGCGATCGTGAACTATAATAAATAATAGAAACACTTTTTGTGGAATCATTGCGGATGCTGCAGCAACGCATTAGGAAAGCGTGTTGCAGCAGATGACTTTATGAAAAACGAAATGACCGGCAGAGGGAAGACGATAGAATTTGAATCTATCCCTCTGGCGGTCATTTGTGATATGCCCGGTTTATGCTTATTTTTGAAAAATGTAATTTTGATCGGGAACAGGAATAAGATCCCATAGCAAATGTACGTTATAAGCGGAATAAAAACTGTGCGGCTTCGTTAATGGCTTCTGTCGCCGTCTTCATATTTGACATTTGAAAAACATGCCACATTCCTTTGTAGATAGTCAGCTTTGCAGCGACATCCTGTCGAAGAAGTTTCTTGTGTAAGTCTGTGGAGTCATTCAAAAGGATCTCATTGGTTCCAACCTGGATATAGACGGGAGGAAACCCCGTGTAATCTCCGTAAAGCGGGGAGATAAAAGGATCTGCATAAATGCTGGCATCACTATTGCACTCTGGTACATAGGCACACCGCGCGCGTTCAAGATAATCCTTAGTCAGGATTGGATCCAACGCCGCTTTTTTTTCGTGGGATGCGCCACTTAATGTCAGATCTGTCCACGGAGAAAAGAGAACAAGAGCTTTTGGCAGAATCCGTCCATCTTCCTTTAGCTTCAACGCAAGTGAGAGAGCCAGATTACCGCCGGCAGAATCCCCAGCGAGAATAACGTTTTTTGCACCGTATCCCAAGTGCATCAGATACCCCCACACTTTTAATGCATCTTCCAATGCTGCCGGGGAGGGATGCTCCGGGGCAAGGCGGTAGTTGAAACTTAAAATGTCAGAGGAAGAAGCAGATGCAAGCTTTGTTGTCAGTGTACGGGAATATTCGAGACTTCCGGTAAAGAAGCCGCCGCCGTGACAGTATAAGATAATTGTCTCGTTCTGGTGTGGACGATTCAGGCGGATCCACTCTGAGGGAATATCATCGATCAAAAATTCAGTGTAGGATGCTTCGCTTTGCTTTGTCCCGAGCAGTCGCCCGAGGTTTGCCTGAGAGCGTCTGTATTTTTCTAAATCGTCATTGACTGTAAAATTATGAATAGCCTTGATGATCTTCATCAGTCCCTGTTGTTTTTTCTCTTGATTTGGCATAAATCCTCGTATCCTTTCTTGTAGTAATTTATTCTATCACAAAGCAGTTGTCATATACAATCAAATTCTTTATAATAAAGCTATGAAAGGAAGAAAAAGATGAATAACAGAAATCAATGGTTAAAACTGGATTTGTCGGGCAATGTTTATCCGACACTTCAGAGAAAAAGTTTCTCATCGGTATTCCGCGTTTCTGTCACCTTGAAAGAAAAGGTAGATCCTCAGATTCTCCAGAAAGCTTATGAGAAGACACTTCCGAGATTCCCCTCCTTGAAAGTTGCATTGCGAAAAGGATTGTTTTGGCGTTATCTGGAGCCAAATAAAAACCCGGTGCCGCAGGTGGAGCGAGATGTCAAAAATCCATGCATGCCGATGGATTTTAAGACAAAGCACCGCTATCTGATCCGTCTGTATTATTATGAATGTCAGATTTCTTTTGAAGTGTTTCATTCTCTGGCCGATGGTCTTGGGGCAGTTACTTTTTTAAAGACACTGACAGCAGTTTATCTGCGGATGCGCGGTGTGGAGATTCCGGATGAGGAGGGGATTCTTTCTGTAGAGGAGGAACCAAAAAGAGAGGAACTGGAAGATTCTTATATGAAGTATGCCAATTCTAAGGTGACACCAAAGAGGAGTCAGGGCAGTGCCTATAGGGTGCGCGGGACAAAAGAACCGTTCTATACACTGAATATTATCAGTGGAAGTATGAGTGTCAGTGATCTTAAGACAGCGTCGAAAAAATACGGTGTGACGATCACGGAGTATTTAAATGCCGTATTGGTGTATGCATTGATTGAGAATCAGAAGTGCAGCAAGGTGTGGAGGGAAAAGCCGGTGAGGATTGCAATGCCAGTCAATCTGAGACAGTTTTTCCCATCAAAGACACTTCGGAATTTTATTACAATGGTTTATCCCGGAGTGGATTCACGGATGGGTGAATATAGTTTTGAGGAGATTTTAAAAGAGATTCACTATTATATGCGATATCATATCAATGAGAAGTTTTTGAATGCAGATATTACGACGAATGCAAAGACACTGCAGAGTCCGCTGATCCGTATTGTTCCGCTTTGTATTAAGGATATTGTCGTTAAACAGTTTTACAAACATGTGCAGGATTGTCAGTCTTCCGCGGGGCTTACCAATCCTGGAATCATCAAAGTTCCCGCAGAGATGGAACCGTATCTGGAACGATTTGATGTGCTGATGGGACAGCCATTCTCCGCTCGGACGAATTGTGCGATCGTAAGTTATAACGGTCTTACGACCATCAATTTTGCGAGCAGTATTGTGGAGAATGACATTGAGCGGGTATTTTTCAGAAAATTGGTAGAAGAAGGGGTTGCTGTGACAATTCAGAGCAACCGAGATTAGAGGTGTGAGATGGCTTATTGTGTAAATTGTGGGGTGAAACTGGAGGAGACGCTGACCAAATGTCCGCTTTGCAATACTCCGGTGTATCATCCACAGGAAGAAAAAACAGAGAAAAAAGTTCCGCCCTATCCATCTGAGCGCGGAACAGTGGAGAAGGTAAAACGGACAGACCTTGCAATCCTTTTGATCGTGCTTTTTGGAAGTACAGCTGTGGGCTGTGGACTTTTGAATTTGTTTGTATACAAGGGAAGTTTATGGTCGCTGTATGTGATCGGGGCATGTCTTGTATTTTTAGTGTTTTCCATTCCAATCATGGTGTATCGGAAGCTGCCGTATATTTTGATGGTACTGATAGATGGATGTGCGGTTCTTTTTTATCTGGCGCTTGTGGCATGGGTGAATCACGGGATGGACTGGTATGTGCAGATTGCAGTCCCGGTTATTCTGCTCGGAACGGTTCTTGTGGCAGTTCTGCTATATGTCTATCAACATGTCAGCAGATCTATTTTGTTTACGGCGATGGTTGTTGTGATCGAGATGGCAGTGTTCTGTGCGGGTATTGATCTGAGTGTCTATTATTATCTTCATGAAAAATTTTGTCTGACATGGTCCGCAGCGGTTGTTGTCTGTGCAGCGATCATTGCAGTGTCTCTGATTACTGTAATGCGGATTTCAAGACTGCGGGAGGAAGTGCGCCGCCGAATGCATATTTGAGTCTTGCAACGAGAGAAAAAATCATGTAAAATAAACTTCGTAGAAATTACGACATTTTTTTAACATAAAGGAGATTTGCTATATGAGTAAGAAACCTACGGTTTTAATGATTCTTGACGGATATGGTCTGAATGAAAAGTGTGAGGCAAATGCGGTGTGCGAGGCAAAGACACCGGTTATGGACAGCCTGATGAAAGAGTATCCGTTTGTAGAGGGAAATGCAAGTGGAATGTCTGTGGGACTCCCGGAAGGACAGATGGGAAACTCAGAAGTAGGACATCTGAATATGGGCGCTGGAAGAATTGTATATCAGGATCTGACAAAGATCACGAAAGCAATTCAGGACGGAGATTTCTTTGAAAATGAGGCGCTGCTTACAGCGTGCAGAAACGCAAAGGAAAACAACTCTGCGCTTCATCTGTTTGGACTGGTATCCGATGGTGGAGTGCACAGTCACAACAGCCACATTTACGGACTTTTAGAACTTGCAAAGAAAGAAGGGCTTGACAAAGTCTATGTACACTGCTTCCTTGATGGTCGTGATACTCCACCGGCTTCAGGAAAAGATTATGTGCAGGAATTATCTGACAAGATGAAAGAAATTGGTGTTGGAGAAGTGGCTTCTGTAATGGGACGTTATTATGCAATGGACCGCGATAACCGATGGGATCGTGTAGAACTTGCATACAATGCAATGGTAAAAGGAGAAGGAGAGCAGGCGGAATGTGGAGTTTGCGCAGTGCAGAAATCTTACGATGCAGGAAAGACAGATGAGTTTGTTGTGCCGACTGTTGTTGTAAGAGATGGGGCTCCGATTGCAACGATCAAAGACAAGGATTCTGTGATTTTCTTCAATTTCCGCCCGGACAGAGCAAGAGAGATCACAAGAACATTTTGTGATGATGCGTTTGATGGATTTGACAGAGGAGAGCGTGTGAAGACAACTTATGTATGTTTCACAGAGTACGATGTAACGATCCCGAATAAACTTGTTGCATTCCACAAGACAGAAATTACAAATACATTTGGTGAATTCCTTGCGGCACACAACATGACACAGGCAAGAATTGCTGAGACAGAGAAGTACGCACATGTGACATTCTTCTTTAACGGCGGTGTGGAAGAGCCGAATAAAGGAGAGGATCGTATTCTTGTAAAGTCTCCAAAAGTGGCAACGTATGACCTTCAGCCGGAGATGAGTGCTTTTGAAGTGTGCGATAAACTGGTAGATGCGATCAAATCTGACAAATACGATGTAATTATCATTAACTTTGCAAATCCAGATATGGTAGGACATACCGGAGTTGAGAATGCAGCGATCAAAGCAATTGAAGCAGTAGACGAATGTGTCGGAAGAACGGTGGAAGCGATTAAAGAAGTGAATGGACAGATGTTTATCTGTGCTGACCATGGAAATGCAGAGCAGCTTGTAGATTATGAAACAGGAGAGCCGTTTACAGCACATACAACAAATCCGGTTCCATTTATTCTTGTCAATGCAGACCCTGCATACAAGTTAAGAGAAGACGGATGTCTGGCAGACATTGCTCCAACGCTGATCGAACTGATGGGAATGGAACAGCCGGAAGAAATGACAGGAAGATCCCTGCTTGTAAAATAGCGAGAGGCTGATTTGTTGTTAGGGAGCAAAGTGAAATATTCCCCAAAAGGCAAAAGAGAATATTCAGAAGAATTTACGACCTTGGATAGAGGAAACTCCTCTATTCAGGGTCTTTTTTGGCTCTTTGTCAAGGATTGGGGTAAAATGCTTTTGTTTTGCGTTACAGTAAATGTTGATAAAAAAACACAGCAAGCTGCGTGCGATCCCGCAGCTCTAATTTTTCTAAAATGCTGCTGAGGTAATTTCGTACGGTGCCTTCGCCAAGATACAGTGCTTCGGCAATTTCTCTGTTGCTGCGTCCATCTGCCACAAGCTCAATGATAGAAAATTCACGGCTGGTAAGTTGATACGTTTCGTAATCGAAAGCTTTCTGTGGCTCAAAGAGCTTTGGAATCCGTGTCGTGATCTCTGCGCCAAATACAGTTTGTTCTTTCAGGACAGCACGGATTGCAGGGGAGATTCCAGTATAATCTTGTTTTAAAATATAGCCGCGGGCTCCCAGGTGCAATGCCTTTATAATGTACTCGTCATCAGAAAAAGTAGTGAGCAGAAGAATACGGGCATCGGGATAGCTCTGCAAAATCTGTTCTGCGGCATTTAGTCCGTCCAGATGTTCCATGCGGATATCCATGAGAAGGAGATCGGGCTGAAGCTGCTTATATAATCTGACAGCATCATTTCCGTCTTTTCCGATGCCGCAGACAGAAAGATCTCCCTCTGCCTCGAGGATAGTCTTTAATGCGGTAGTGATCAGATAATCATCATCGACAATTAAAAGTCGTATCATAAATCAGATTCCTCCTTTTTGTTCTTTGGGATTGCAATAAAAATCGAAAAACCGTTTTCGCAGGAAAATGTAATCGTGCCGTTTAGTTTTCGGATTCGTTCTTTCATATTTTCCAAGCCGATTCCTTCTGTGGCAGAAGGAGATTGTAAAGTACCGTTATCCTGGATGACAAGTTGCCAGAGTGCAGGGTGTTCTCGCATGAGGATTGAAACGGCGGTAGCGTTACTATGCTTGATAATATTAGAGAGGGCCTCTTTTGTAATAGAGAGAAAAGCATATTTAATGGTTCGTGGGACCGTGATCGGCATGTCGTACTCTAGTGTGATCGGGCAGAAAGTAAAGGAGGAGGTCAGTTCCTCAGTGACTTCTTTTAAATTGACTGAGTCGTCGTGCAAGTCATGGACACTTGTGCGGATATTGTCCATTGCAAGAGATAATGTATCGGTGAGCTGTCTGAGTGGTTCCTGTAACGATTCTTCCTTGTTGATCGTCCTAATGGCACCGGATAGAAGAATTGCCCGAGAAAGCATATGGCCTACATTGTCATGGATTTCTCTGGCAATTCGGTTACGCTCCTGTAAGGTGGCAGTATAGATTTCAGAATCCTGTTTCTGGAGGAGTGCCTCATGTTTCTGGGATAGGAGCATGTTTTTTTCGGTCTGATCATCTATGGTGTGAATATACTGTTCCTTTAGCTGATCGTAATCAGAAGTATGTTTTTCCAGCAAAATGGCTGTGATACATCCGAAAAGTATATATAGAATTTGATCAGTAGCGGAAGAAGTTATAAGGAAAAGAAAGTCCGCATGCGGCGTATCTGGCAGGAAACAGTTTCCTGATGGTTCTAACGAGCCTTGCAATGGCATTTTTGATTGGCGCAGTCGCAGAAAGTGAGAACGTCATCAATATTATTGTGAATGTGACAGCGTTGGCAGTTTCTTTTCTTGGAGGGGTGTTCACTCCAACATCTGTATTAGATAAAGGGATATTGAAATTCTCCAGAATACTTCCGGTTTATTGGTATGAAGAAGTCAACAATCTGCTTGCAGGGTTCCGGGAGATTACACCGGAGAGACAGAGCGAAATCTGGAAATCATTTGGGATTCAGTGTTTGTTTGCAGCAGCATGTATCAGTATCGGTATGGCAGTGTTGAAAATAAAAGAGCAGAAAGAAGACTAAAAATTAGTCTTCTTTTCGCTCCAGATTCTTTTGTGCGGTAGACAGCATCAGTTTGATCCGATTCAGCTGGTTGACTTCACTTGCGCCTGGATCATAGTCGATGGCAACAATATTTGCAAGCGGATAGCGGTGTCGCAGCTCTTTGATGACACCTTTTCCGACAATATGATTTGGGAGGCAGCCAAATGGCTGCGCACAGACGATATTTGTAGTACCGCTATGGATCAGTTCTAACATTTCTCCGGTCAGAAACCATCCTTCCCCAGTCTGATTTCCAACAGACACAATGTCTTGTGCCATTGCTGCCAAATCTGAAATCTTTGCTGGTTCAGAAAAACGTTTGCTCTTTGCAAAGGCAGCAGAAGCCGGTGCCCGGAACCAGTCCAGTGCGTGAATTCCAAGGTTTCCCTTTGTGGCCGAAGATTTTTTCATTCCAAGGTGGCTTGCTTTGAAATTGTTGTTATAGAAGCAGTAGGCAAAAAAGTCCAAGAGATCCGGAACAACAGCTTCGGCGCCTTCCTGTTCTAAGAGTTCCACAAGGTGATTGTTGGCTGCAGGGAGAAATTTTACAAGGATCTCTCCTACGATTCCAACACGCGGTTTTTTTCTATCGAGAATCGGAAGTTCGTCAAATTCATGTATGATCTGTGCGCACAGCGATGAGAAAGTTCGCCTGGATGGATAACCACCAGATAAAAATTCTTTACACTTCTTTCTCCATTTTTCATGAAGCGCATTGGCAGAACCAGGGACTGCTTCGTATGGTCTGACACGGTACAGACATTTCATGAAGACATCTCCCAAAACAACAGCATAAATTCCCTTCATTGCAAGAGGGAGAGTGATCTGGAATCCAGGGTTGCTCTCAAGGCCGCTCAAATTCAGGGAAATGACCGGAATGTGAGGGTAGCCGGCTTTTTTGAGTGCCCGCCGGATAAAGCCAATATAATTCGAAGCACGACAGCCACCACCAGTCTGCGATATGATCACAGCGAGCTTATCGGTGTTATATTTTCCTGATAAGATGGCATCCATAATCTGTCCGACAACGATCAGTGACGGATAGCATGCGTCGTTGTTGACGTATTTTAGACCTACATTGACCGCTTCTTTATTATCATTCGGAAGAATTTCCAGTTGGTAGCCGCAGGAGCGGATTGCCGGCTCCAAAAGGTCAAAGTGGATCGGAGACATCTGCGGACAGAGAATCGTATAGTCTTTTCTCATCTCTTTTGTAAATACTGCCTTTTGGATGGAAGATGGCTGGATCGTACGGGTTGTGTGTATCTTTTCGTGAACGCGGATCGCTGCGATCAAGGATCGGATACGGATGCGGGCAGCTCCAAGGTTATTGACTTCATCAATCTTCAGGGAAGTATAAATCTTTCCTGAGTTTGTCAGAATATCAGAGACCGCATCAGAAGTTACTGCATCTAGTCCGCATCCAAAAGAAGTAAGTTGGATCAGATCCAGGTTATCTTTTGTCTTGACATAGTTTGCCGCAGCATAGAGGCGGGAATGGTACATCCACTGGTCCATGACGATTAGAGGGCGCTCTACTTTGTGTAAGTGTGAGACGGAGTCTTCTGTAAGTACAGCGATCCCGTAGGAGTTGATCAGTTCTGGGATTCCGTGGTTGACTTCCGGGTCAATGTGATATGGGCGTCCGGCAAGAACGATTCCCCTCTTATGATGTTTTTCAAGCCATGCGATCGTCTCTTCTCCTTTTTTTCGGATATCTTCCCGGCAGGCGGCAAGTTCGTCCCATGCTTTTTTTACTGCATGGCGAATTTCCTGTTCTGGAATCTGGAATTCTTTTGAAAATTCTTCTATGAGCCGCTTGGACAGCACTTCCTCACTTTTGAAAGAGAGGAATGGATTTTTAAAGTGAATCGTTCCATTGGTGATTGCATCCATATTATTTTTGATGTTTTCAGCATAGGATGTAACCATTGGGCAGTTATAATGATTGTTTGCATCTTTAAATTCTTCCCGTTCATAAGGAATGCAAGGATAGAAAATAAAGGTCACTCCCTGATTGATCAGCCATTCCACATGTCCATGTGCCAGTTTTGCCGGATAACATTCAGATTCACTTGGAATAGATTCGATTCCGAGTTCATAAATCTTACGGCTAGACGGTGGCGAGAGCACAACGCGGAATTTCAGTTCATGGAAGAAAGTAAACCAGAACGGGTAATTTTCATACATGTTCAAGACACGAGGAAGACCGACTGTTCCGCGTACGGCTTCTTGTTCGGAAAGCGGCTCATAACCGAAGCAACGTTCGCTTTTGTATGCGAATAAATTTGGGAGTTCCTGTTCTTTTTTCTCTTTTCCAAGTCCGCGTTCACAGCGGTTTCCGGTAATAAAACTTCTTCCGCCGCTGAAACGGTTGACAGTAAGCCGGCAGTTATTTGTGCATCCGCGGCACTTTGTCATTGTTGTGCTGTATGTAAGCGCTTCAATTTCTTCTATCGGAAGCATGGTTGTTCCTTTACTTTCATTGAAACGCTCGCGGGCAATCAGAGCAGCGCCGAAAGCGCCCATGATTCCTGCGATATCCGGTCGAATACACTCGCAGTCTGCAATTTTTTCAAAACTTCTGAGCACGGCATCGTTGTAGAAAGTACCTCCCTGTACGACAATGTTTTTCCCAAGCATACTGGCATCTGATACTTTGATAACTTTATACAGTGCATTTTTGATGACAGAATAGGCGAGTCCGGCAGAAATGTCCGAGACAGATGCCCCTTCCTTTTGTGCTTGTTTGACTTTTGAGTTCATAAAAACAGTACAGCGTGTTCCGAGATCAATCGGATGCTTGGCAAAAAGTGCTTCATGTGCAAAGTCTTCCACGCTATAATTTAAAGATTTCGCAAACGTCTCAATGAAGGATCCGCAACCAGAAGAACAAGCTTCATTTAACTGTACACTGTCCACAGTGTGATTTTTGATTTTAATGCATTTCATATCCTGTCCGCCGATGTCTAAAATACAATCGACATCTGGATTGAAAAAAGCGGCAGCATAATAGTGGGAAATAGTTTCCACTTCACCCTCATCAAGTAAAAGGGCGGCTTTTATAAGGGCTTCTCCGTATCCTGTGGAGCAGGAGTGGGCAATTTTAACCCCATCTGGAAGTTTTGTATAAATATCTTTAATTGCCTTGACCGTTGTTCCTAACGGATCACCATCATTGCTGTGATAAAAAGAGTAAAGAAGATTTCCGTCTTCGCCGACAAGTGCCGCTTTTGTTGTGGTAGATCCTGCATCAATCCCGAGAAAACAGTTTCCCTTGTAGGAGGAGAGATCAAGTACAGGAACCTGATGTCGTTCGTGCCTGGTCTTGAAGTTCTGATACTCTGCTTCACTTGCAAACAGTGGTTCCATACGTTCTACTTCAAAATCCATATGGATATGTTCAGCCAGTCTTGTCTGAAGGGTTGTCAGAGAGGTTTCGTGATCTCCCTTACAGTTAAGTGCAGACCCAATCGCAGCAAACAAGTGGGAATGCTTCGGTGCGATAATATGTTCATCGTCGAGATTTAGAGTGCGGATAAAGCTATTTCGCAGCTCTGACAAAAAGTGGAGAGGACCGCCAAGGAAGGCGACATGTCCGCGGATCGGTTTTCCGCAGGCAAGTCCACTGATCGTCTGATTTACCACTGCCTGAAAAATAGAAGCGGCGAGATCTTCTTTTGTAGCGCCCTCATTGATCAGAGGCTGGATATCTGATTTCGCAAAGACACCACAGCGTGCAGCAATGGAGTAGAGCGCCTGATAATTTTTTGCGTAGGAATTTAATCCGGTAGCGTCTGTCTGCAGAAGAGAAGCCATCTGATCAATGAAAGAACCAGTACCACCGGCGCAGATTCCGTTCATGCGCTGTTCGACATTTCCGCCTTCAAAGTAGATGATTTTTGCATCTTCTCCACCGAGCTCGATCGCAACATCGGTCTGAGGTGCGTAGTCCTGGAGAGCGGTAGAGACTGCGATGACTTCCTGTACAAAAGGAACTTCCAGGTGATTGGCAAGTGTCAGCCCGCCAGAACCAGTCATGACAGGAGATACTAAGATTGGACCGAGTTTATAAAGCGCTCGCCCGAGAAGATCGGAAAGGGTCTCCTGAATATTAGCAAAATGACGCTCGTAGTCAGAAAAGAGTACATTATTTTCTGTATCAAGAATTGCAATCTTTACAGTAGTAGAACCGATGTCGATTCCCAGTTTATATAGTTGTTTGTAATTCATAAATATTGCTCCTTTTAGAAGAAATAAGGTCTGTTCTAACCTATTAAAATATAGTCTGCTTAAAAAAACAATTTTCATTATATGACAACAAGTTACAAAATACAACGAAAAAATAATAAACTGTTAGAATTGACAAAAGGGGAGCTTGCAGGTACAATTAGTATGAGTAAATTTTAAGAAAGGTCAAGAGGAGTAGTTATTCATATGAATTGGATCAACAAACTAGAACGTAAATTTGGAAGATATGCAATACACAATCTGATGCATTACATTATCATCCTTTATGCTGTCGGCTTTGCTCTGAATCTGATCGAACCCGGTTTTTATATGGAGTATCTCAGCCTGGATGCCAGCGCGATTCTGCATGGACAGATCTGGAGAATTGTGACGTTTCTGATTCAACCGCCGGACGGAAGCCCGATTTTTATTATTTTTGCATTGTATTTGTATTACATGATCGGACAGAATCTGGAGGCGGCATGGGGTGCATTCCGATTTAATCTGTATTTCTTTACCGGAGTACTGTTTCATCTGATTGCGGCGCTGATTGTATACTTCCTGACAGGAATTTCATTCCCAATCGGGACTTCGTACTTGAATCTGTCACTGTTTTTTGCCTTTGCGGCACTGTATCCGAATGTGGAATTTTTGCTGTTCTTTGTCATTCCGATTAAGGTAAAATATCTGGCACTGCTTGACGGGGCGTTTTTCGCTTTCACGATCTTGCAGGGGATTCTGCCGTCTTATGCGGGAGGCCTGTATGGAATTATATATAAGGCAAATGCGATCGCGGCATTCGTCTCTCTTTTGAACTTCCTGATTTTCTATGTATCATCAAGGAATATGAAGGCTTACTCGCCAAAAGAAATCAGAAGAAAGAAAGAATATAAGAAACAGGTGCACCGGGCAGAACATACTTATGCCAACGGAGCAAGACACAGATGTGCTGTGTGCGGCAGAACAGAACTGGACGACCCAAATCTGGAATTCCGCTATTGTACGAAATGCAATGGCGATTATGAATATTGCCAGGACCATTTATTTACGCATGAGCATGTCAAATGATTTTGAAACTGAAGTGAGATAAGAAAGGAAAAGTAAAAGATGAGAAAGACAAAAATTATATGTACGATGGGACCAAATACGAACGACAGAGCTATGATGAAGCGTCTCGCGGAAGAAGGCATGAATATAGCACGCTTTAACTTTTCACATGGCTCTCACGAGGAGCAGAAAGGAAGAATGGATCTTCTGAAATCTGTACGTGAAGAGATTGGAAAGCCGATTGCGATTCTGCTCGATACAAAAGGACCGGAAATCCGCACAGGTTTGCTGAAAGACGGAAAGAAAGTAAAGTTGGAGGCAGGAGAACTGTTTACACTGACAACAGAAGAGATTGAAGGGGATGCAAGAAAGGTATCCATCACATACGACGGACTTGCAGAGGATGTAGAGCCGGGCAAGAGAATCCTGATCGATGATGGTCTGATCGAGCTGGAAGTAAAGACGATCAGTGGCAGTGAAATCACTTGTAAAGTATTAAATGGAGGAGAACTCGGAGAGAGAAAGGGTGTCAATGTCCCGAATGTTCCGGTACGCCTCCCGGCACTTACAAAGAAAGACCGCGAAGATATCATTTTTGGTGTAGAGCAGGGAATTGACTTTATCGCAGCATCATTTGTTCGTTCAGCAGAAGGAATTCTTGAGATCCGGGCACTGTTAAAGGAGTGCGGAGCACCGTATATACCGATCATCGCGAAGATTGAGAGTGCGGAAGGAATCAAAAATATCGATGAGATCATCCACTGTGCAGACGGAATCATGGTTGCGAGAGGAGATCTTGGTGTGGAGATTCCGGCAGAGAAAGTACCGTACTTACAGAAGATGCTCATCAAGAAATGTAATGACAACTATAAGCCGGTAATTACTGCGACACAGATGTTAGACTCCATGATCCGCAATCCTCGTCCGACAAGAGCGGAAGTGACAGACGTTGCAAATGCTGTTTATGACGGAACAGATGCGGTGATGCTTTCAGGTGAGACTGCACAGGGAAAATATCCGGCGGAGGCTCTGCAGATGATGGTACACATTATTGAAAATACGGAGAAACATCTGGATTATGATGTACTTCTTGAAAAAGCACAGGAACATAGAAAGAAAGGAATTTCCAGTGCGATCGGATATTCTTCTGTGGCAACTGCGATGAATCTTTCTGCAAAATGCATCATCACACCATCTGTGACCGGGGCGACAGCAAGAGTGGTATCCAAATTCAAACCGAAGGCAGACATCATTGGCGTGACACCATGCGAAGAGACATTGAGAAGAATGCAGATCTACTGGGGAGTGACTCCGGTAAAATCGATTGAATACAATACGACAGAGGACATCTGCAACGATGCGATCGATCTTGTGACAGCAAAGAGACTTGTGGAGCCGGGTGATATTGTCGTAATGACAGCGGGAATTCCTTCCCCGACGATCAAAAAATCACGCGACGGCGTAACCAACATGATGAGAATCGCTGTGGTAGAATAAAACAGTCCGAGAGGGCATGACAAGACGGCAGTCAGGTCATGCCTTCTCTGCAATAGAAAAGGAGAAGAAACAATGACGAAGAAACCATTTGTGACAAAAGAGCAACTGGAAGAGATTGCAAAAGTCTATCCGACTCCATTTCACATTTATGACGAGAGAGGAATCCGTGAAAATGTGAGAGCACTAAAGGAAGCTTTTTCTTGGAATAAGGGATATAAAGAATATTTTGCGGTCAAGGCAACACCTAATCCATTTTTAATTCAGATTTTAAGAGAATACGGATGTGGGTGCGACTGTTCTTCTTATACAGAATTGATGATGTCGGAAGCAATCGGAGCTGTGGGAGAAGATATTATGTTTTCTTCCAATGCAACTCCGGCAGAAGAATTTGTCTATGCGGATAAGTTGGGAGGAATTATCAATCTGGATGATTTTACCCATATTGATTTTCTGGAGAAGGCAATCGGACATATCCCGGAGACCATCAGCTGCCGGTACAATCCGGGTGGGCTGTTTCAAATCAGCAATGATATTATGGACAATCCTGGAGATGCGAAATATGGAATGACGACAGAGCAGCTGTTTGATGCATTCCGGATTTTAAAAGAAAAAGGGGCAAAACACTTCGGAATTCATGCCTTTCTTGCAAGCAACACAGTGACAAATGAATATTATCCGATGCTTGCAAAAGTTTTGTTTGAAGTGGCAGTGAAGTTGCAGAAAGAAACAGGAGTCCATATTAAATTTATCAACCTGTCTGGTGGAATTGGAATTCCGTATCGCCCGGATCAAGAACCGAACGATATCCATGCGATCGGGGAAGGGGTCAGAAAAGTATATGAGGAAGTGCTTGTGCCAGCAGGTATGGGAGATGTTGCAATCTATACAGAACTTGGCAGATTTATGATGGGGCCGTACGGTGCACTTGTGACAAGGGCAATCCATGAAAAACATACGCATAAGGAATACATTGGCTGCGATGCATGTGCGGTAAATCTGATGCGCCCGGCAATGTATGGGGCTTATCATCATATTACAGTTATGGGAAAAGAGGATGCGCCATGTGACCATAAGTATGATGTGACGGGATCACTCTGTGAAAATAATGATAAATTTGCGATTGATCGCATGCTTCCAAAGATCGATATTGGAGATTTGCTTTATATCCATGATACTGGTGCACACGGATTTGCAATGGGATATAACTATAATGGCAAATTGAAATCGGCAGAACTTTTGTTGAAAGAAGACGGAAGTGTACAGATGATCCGGAGAGCAGAGACGCCGGCGGATTACTATGCGACGTTTGATTGCTTTGAAATTGGAAAAAAATTGATAAAATAAGTAAAAAATAGAAAAAAGGACTTGCAATTCAAAAAAAAGTGTGTTATGATAAATCTCGGTTCTGAGAGATGAACCGAGGTAAAAGAGCCGATGTGGCGGAATTGGCAGACGCACATGACTCAAAATCATGCGGAGCGATCCGTGCCGGTTCGAGTCCGGCCATCGGCAGTAAAATCCAGATTACTTTAAGTAGTCTGGATTTTTTGCATAGAAAAACACTTGCAATCGGGGGACGCAAGCGGTCATATGTAATTTGTAAGTTAGAGAAAACAGTGTATTTAGAAAGATAATTAAAAATAATAGAAAACTATAAATAAATAATAAAAATAATTGACTATTTTGGTAAATAGAATTAAAATAAAGAAAACGAAAAGAAAAGGGGTTGAAGGCAATGTTGAATCATATTCAGAGTATCATTGTAATGACTACTGTTGTATTGACTGGAATTGTGGCTGCACTTTTTATGAAAGGGCATGTAGATTACAAAATTGAACCGTTCCATAAGTTCTTTAACCTTTTGGAACTCGGATTTTTTAAGATCTGTGATAAGATCGGTGCCAGCAAAAAGTACTTTGATTTAAAGAAGAGTGAAGAAGTACAGAATTATCAGCCAGAGCTTGGCTGGACAGATGTGGTAGAGAACGGACATAAGAAAGCTGCAAGATAGTTGGTACAGACAAGGTTACAGTAGTAAGAAATCTGTCGGACGATAGTCAAAGACAGATTGTACGGAATATCAATAGCAGAAATAGGAATGTGTCAGACACATTCCTATTTCTTTGAGAAGAAAGGAAGAACAGATGCAGATTAGAAGAGGAAAAGCAGAAGAAATCGATAAAATTATGAGGATATATGAGCAGGCACGTGCATTTATGAGAAAAAACGGAAATGCGACACAATGGGACAAGGGTTACCCTTCCAGAGAATTGATTCTAAAAGAAATTGAACAAGGGTGTCAGTACGTTTGCGAGGAGGAAGAAGCTATTGTGGCAGTCTTTAGCCTGTGTGGCGGACCAGATCCAACTTATGAGAAAATATGGGATGGACAGTGGTTGAACCAGTCTCCCTATCATGTCTTGCACCGACTGGCATCCAGCGGAGAAAGAAAGGGAGCGGGCATGTTTTGCCTGCAATGGAGCATTGAGCAAAGCGAGGAAATTCGAGTGGATACACATGAGGCGAATCTGCCTATGCAGCGCCTGCTGGAAAAGAATGGATTTGTCAAATGTGGAAAGATCCAAGTGGCAGACGGCACAGAAAGAATCGCCTTTCAGTTAAAGAAGTAATTTGTTTCAGAGAAAAACAGTAGGCAGGTTGAGATGTGGGGATCTGAGTGTGAATGAAACTATGTTGTCTGGATCAGGTCGTTTAGAGAGCCGAAAGTATATCCCATCTCTTCCCATTTTGTGAGCAGTTCGTCTAAGATAGAGGCATTTGTGCTGGAAGTACTGTGGAGGAGGACGATCGCACCAGGGTGGATGCGGCCGAGTAGTTTTTCAAATGCTTCTTCCTTGGTCGGTTGCTGATCCTGATACCAGTCTACATAGGCGAGGCTCCAGAAAAAGGTGTGATACCCCATCTCTTTTGCCATCTGTAGATTGGCTTCGCTATATTTTCCTTGTGGCGGGCGGTAAAATTTTGTCATTTCTTCTCCGGTTGTCTTCTGGTAAAGTGTCGACAGTTCTCCAAGCTCTTTGTCGAATGCTTCTTTTGTAGAGATTTTAGACATGTCAGGATGGGTATATGTATGATTCCCAACAATGTGTCCTTCTTGCTGCATGCGTTTCACTAAATCCGGATTTTCTTTTAGAAAATTTCCGACGACAAAAAAAGTTGCAGGGACATGATGTTTTTTTAGCGCATCGAGGATTGGAACAGTATTTCCGTTTTCATATCCTGCATCAAAAGTAAGATAGATTATTTTCTTATCGGGATTTCCAGCATAAAATGCATTGTATTTTGAAAGTTCTCCGGAGGTGGCATTCCCAGTTGGTGTTTTTCCTTCTTCGGGAAAACTTAGTCCCCAGTTGCCGTCGGCAGCTGTGGGGATTGCCTTCAAAGACTGTTGTTTCTGTAAATGGGCAGTCATGGTGCCGATACAAAATGCGGCGCTGAATAAGAAACATAGTTTGAAAGCAGAAATCAGATGCTGTTTTTTGAACATAGAAAACTCCTGAAAGATATTGTTATTCTAATATATGGAAAATCAGAAGTCGTATGCATTGAGAAACAAAGCGAAATTTTTAAAAAAGATTGTAGTATCCCCCAAAGTGCAGTATAATAAGACACAAAGTGTGGCATATGGCAGGAAAGCTGCCATTGCCCGGAATACCAGAGTTTATCTCTGCGATTTCATTATAAGTCAGAAGAAGGGAAGGAAGAGATTTATGCAATACAGAGAACAGATTGAAGCTTATTTAGACGCACACAAAGAGGAAATGCTCGCAGATATCTGCCGTCTGATCAGAATCAATAGTACAAAAGGGGAAGCAGTCATCGATTGTCCGTTTGGGGAAGGACCGGCGAAAGCACTTGCAGAAGCACTTGAGATGGCAGAAGAATACGGATTTACAGTGAAAAATTATGAAAACTATGTCGGAACAGCAGATTTAAACGACATGGAAAAGCAGTTGGACATTTTGGCACATCTTGACGTAGTTCCGGCAGGTGACGGATGGAGCGTGACAGAACCGTACATGCCAGTTATCAAAGATGGAAGAGTGTATGGCCGGGGAAGTGCTGATGACAAAGGACCTGCAATTGCGGCAATGTATGCAATGCGTGCAGTGAAAGAACTTGGCATTCCATTAAACAAAAATGTACGTCTGATTCTTGGAACTGACGAGGAGTGTGGAAGCAGTGATATCGCACATTACTACGCGGTAGAGAAAGAAGCACCGATGACATTTTCGCCGGATGCAGATTTCCCGGTGATCAATATTGAGAAGGGAAGTCTGAATGGACATTTTGTTGCAAAATGGGACACAGAAGAGGTGTCTCCACGTATTTTAAGTGTTTCTGGCGGCAAGATCGTCAACATTGTTCCGGGAAAAGCTACTGCAAGTGTAGTTGGAATTGGTAGCGCAGAGATTCTGGAGAAGGCAGAGCAGGTACAAAAGAAAACTGGCGTTGTCTTTACTTGTGAGGAATCAGAAGGAACTGTGATCATCCATGCAGAGGGAGAAGGCGCACATGCTTCTAAGCCGGAAGAAGGAAAGAATGCATTGACAGCACTTCTGGAATTATTATGTATGCTTCCATTTGCAGCATGCAGTACAACAGATGCAGTAGAAAAATTACATCGGATGTTCCCGTCCGGAGATCATCAGGCGGAGGCGCTTGGTATCAATCTGGAAGATGAACTTTCTGGGAAACTCACAATGAATTTTAGTGTTCTAGAGTTAAATGAAGATGGACTGGATGGAATCTTTGACAGTCGGATTCCGATTTGCGGTACAACAGAGAACGTATTAAATGTCGTAAAAGAAAGAATGGAAGAAGATGGGATCACATTATTAAATGAGACACAGAATCCGCCGCATCATGTTCCGGCAGATTCTCCTCTTGTTCAGACATTGCTTGCGTGCTATGAAGAATATACCGGACAGAAAGGAGAATGCCTGGCAATCGGAGGAGGTACTTATGTACATCACTTGGAAAGAGGTGTCGCTTTCGGATGCTCGATGCCGGGAACGGATAATAGAATGCATGGTGCGGATGAATTTGCAGTTGTCGATGAGTTGGTGCTCAGCGCTAAAATTTTCGCACAGGTAATCTGCGAACTCTGCTGTTAGGAATAAGTTGATGAGAACAAAAAAGATGATATACGGCGGTCTTTTGACTGCCGTTGGACTTGTACTGCCGCAGGCATTCCATGTATTTGGGCAAGGAGTGGGCATGGCATTTTTGCCGATGCATCTTCCTGTGATGATTGCCGGAATCTTGCTTGGACCTTGCTATGGCGGGCTGATTGGACTGATTGTCCCTCTCGTAAGCTCTATGCTTACCGGGATGCCGCCGGTACCTAAACTTTATTTTATGCTTGTGGAACTTGTGGCTTACGGAATTTTCACTGGAATTTTTATCAGAAAAATGAATGTGTATTTCACTTTGCTCAGCGCGATGATCCTTGGAAGAGTGTTGTATGGATGTTCCTTGATCATTGGTGTTAAGCTTTTGGGATTCCATTTCCCGTTTGCCAATATGGGAGCGTTTATGGCAGGGATTGTATCTGGAATTCCGGGGATGATCCTTCAGATCACGGTAATCCCACTTTTCTATTTTACATTAAAAAAGGGAGGATGGATGATTGAACGAGACAGAGGTGAGGAGTAAGGAGCAGAAGATCGAAGAACAACTGAGGAATGCGGTTACGATTCTGAAAGAGGAGCAGAAAAGCTGTGTAATCTTATCGGAAGATGGAGCGGTAAGGTGTTCGGATGCCATCGGGATCAAGCCGCTTATGGTGGAGCTGCGCGCAGACAGAAAAGCATTTCAAGGATCTGTAATTGCGGACAAGGTTGTTGGAAAAGCTGCAGCACTTCTGGCGGTTCTCGGAGAAGTTCAGGCCGTATTTGGAAGAGTTATGAGTGAGGGTGCTGTTAGTATATTTGAAAAGCATCAGATCCCATATCAATTTGAAACCCTTGTGCCGTATATTGAGAACAGGACAAAGGATGGCATGTGTCCGATGGAAGAGACGGTACAGTTGGTGGAAGATCCAGAGGAAGCGTTTGAAGCATTAGAAAAAACGATCGCCCGGTTGATGAAAAAATAAAATCTCTTTTAAAACGATCTGATTTGGTGTATGATAAATAAGAACGAGACACCGAAACGGAGAGAGAAGAATGAGTGAAAAAATTGTATTAATAGATGGACATAGTATTTTAAACAGAGCGTTTTATGGGGTCCCTGATCTGACGAATGCAGAGGGGCTTCATACAAACGCTATTTATGGTTTTTTGAATATTTTATTTAAAATATTAGAAGAAGAGCGCCCGGACTATCTGACCGTCGCATTTGATGTCCATGCTCCTACTTTCCGCCATAAGATGTTCTCGGACTATAAAGGGACGAGAAAACCAATGGCAGAGGAGTTGAGACAGCAAGTACCGGTGATGAAAGAAGTACTCCGTGCGATGAAGATAAAAATTGTAGAGCAGGAAGGCCTGGAAGCGGATGATCTGCTTGGGACAATCGCGGGGATCGGAGAGCGTGCAGGAATGGATGTGGCGATTTTGTCGGGGGATAGAGATTTACTGCAGCTTGCTACGGATCATGTCAAAATACGGATTCCAAAGACAAAACAGGGAAAGACAGAGATTGAAGATTATTATGCCGCGGACGTGAAAGCAAGGTATCAGGTAACTCCGCAGGAATTTATTGATCTGAAAGCGCTGATGGGAGATGCCTCAGACAATATTCCGGGAGTGCCGAGTATTGGAGAGAAGACTGCGACAAAGATTATCACAGAGTATGGGTCTGTGGAAAATGCTTATGCACATGTCGAGGAACTGAAGCCACCGCGTGCGGCAAAAGCATTAAAGGAACATTATGACAAGGCGCAGATGAGCAAAATCCTTGCCACGATTGAAGTAAATGCACCGATTTCTTACGAACTTTCAGAGGCAAAAATCGGAAATCTATATACCGAGGAAGCTTATGAGTATTTCCAGAAACTTCAGTTTAAAAATCTGCTCGGCAGATTCGATGTGGAAGCAAAGGGAAATCAGATAGAAAATGCATTTGTCCGTGTGACAGATAAACAGCAGGCAGAAGAACTGTTTGCCCGTGCAGGAAAAGAAACTTTTGTCGGAGTAAGCTTCGGGAAAGAAGAAAAAGATGCAGTACCGCTGTTTTCTCATTCTTCCGGATTTGGAAGTGTAGGACTTGCTTTTAGTGAGAAAGAAATCTACACGATTGTGGCAGAGGGAGAGCTTACGATGGAAGACCTGTTTTCGCTTGTGGGAACATTGGCTAAGACAACGGTTGTTGCATTGTTTGATGTGAAAGCAGCGCTTTCCTATGTGAGGATAGAAGATCCTGAGTCGTGCTTTGATGTCGGAATTGCAGCGTATCTGCTAAATCCGTTAAAAAGCGACTATACGTGGCTGGACGTGGCCGCAGAGCATTTGTCACTGCTTATCGATGAGAAGACAGAAGGCTATTGCAGAAGCTGCTACGAAGCATATGTAATCTGGGCGGCGGCAGCTGTGCTGGAAGAAAAAATGAAAGAGAGCGGGACGGAAGAACTATTCCGCACCATTGAGATGCCGCTTTTGTTTACTTTATTTGCAATGGAACAGGCTGGTGTGCGCGTGGAAGCGGAGGCACTCCGTTTTTATGGAGAGCAGCTTGGGACAAAGATTGTAGAGTTGGAAAAGGAAATTTATGCGCAGGCAGGAGAAGCGTTCAATATCAATTCGCCAAAGCAGCTTGGCGTGATTTTATTCGAGAAACTGAAACTGCCACATGGGAAGAAGACGAAGACCGGCTATTCAACGGCAGCAGATGTCCTTGATAAGCTTGCACCGGAATATCCAGTTGTCGAGAAGATCTTAGAGTATCGCCAGCTTACGAAATTAAAATCGACTTATGCAGATGGATTGGCGAATTATATCTGTGCCGATGGAAGAATTCACGGTAAGTTTAATCAGACGATCACTGCAACTGGACGAATCAGCAGTACAGAACCGAATCTCCAGAACATTCCGGTTCGGATGGAACTTGGAAGGCTGATCCGGAAAGTCTTTATTCCGGAAGAGGGGTATGTATTTGTGGATGCAGACTATTCACAGATTGAGCTTAGAATTCTTGCACATTGCTCGGGGGATCAAGAATTGATCCATGCCTATCGCGAAGCGAAGGACATTCACCGGATTACTGCTTCTCAGGTATTCCACACACCGTTTGATGAGGTGACAGAACTTCAGCGGAGAAATGCGAAGGCGGTAAACTTTGGAATTGTTTATGGAATCAGCTCTTTTGGACTGAGTCAGGACCTAAGTATTACGAGAAAAGAGGCTTCGGAATATATTGATCGCTATTTTGAGACCTATCCGGGGATTAAGAAGTTTTTAGATGACACAGTCGCCCATGCAAAAGAGATGGGATATGTTGTCACACTGTTTGGAAGAAGACGTCCGGTACCGGAACTTGCATCAAGCAACTTTATGCAGCGGTCTTTCGGGGAGCGTGTGGCAATGAATGCTCCGATCCAGGGAACAGCAGCAGATGTGATGAAGATTGCAATGATCGGAGTACACCGGGAATTGACGGAACGAAAGATGAAATCAAGACTGGTGTTGCAGGTACACGATGAACTTCTGATCGAGGCATATGAAGAAGAAGTGGAAGATGTGAAGAAAATTCTGAAGGAACAGATGGAGCAGGCGGCACAGCTGGATGTTCCGCTGGAAGTGGACATGCACACAGGACGAAACTGGTATGAGGCAAAATAGCATGAAGATTATCGGGATTACCGGAGGTGTTGGATCCGGGAAAAGTGAAGTGCTGAAGTTTTTAGAAAAAAATTATCAGGCGACTGTCTGCGAGGCAGATAAGATGGCGCATAAACTACAAATGCCGGGGGAGCGCTGTTATGAGAGAATTGTCGAACACTTTGGGGCGGAGGTTCTTGATGACGAAAAAGAAATCGACCGAAAAAAGCTTGGAGCGATTGTATTTGCAGATGCAGAAGAATTACAGTTTTTAAATCAGATGATCCATCCAGAAGTTAAGCGGGATTTTTTAGAACGGATCCAATCAGAACGTATGAAGGGCACAACACTTTTGATTTTTGAGGCGGCACTTTTATTGGAGGAGCATTATGAGGAAATCTGTGATGAGGTTTGGTATATTTATACAGAAAAAAGTATCCGCGTACAGCGCCTGAAAGAGGCTAGAGGGTATACAGAGGAGCGGTGCGAAGAGATTATGCAAAATCAGAATCCAGATGAGCTTTTCTTCCAGAAGTGCGACAGAGTAATTGATAATAGTGAATCTTTGGAAGAAACAAAGAGACAGATAAAGGAGATATTAGAAAAAATGGAGATACAGTCACGATGAGATTATGCAGTATAGCAAGCGGGAGCAGTGGAAATTGTATTTATGTGGGAAGTGATCATACGCATCTTCTGATTGATACGGGAATCAGTAAGAAACGAATTGAAGAAGGATTGAAAAATCTGGAGATCAAAGGAGAGGAACTGGATGGAATCTTACTTACGCATGAACATTCTGACCACATTCAGGGACTTGGTGTGTTCAGCAGAAAATATGAGATTCCTGTCTATGCTACACCAGGAACCATTCGAGGAGTCAGGGAATACAAAAAACTTGGAGAGATTCCTGACGGACTGTTTCATGAGATTGATGTAGATCAGAAATTTACGCTTGGAGATTTGAGTGTGGAAGCATTTGCGATCTCTCATGATGCGAATGAGCCGTCCGGGTACCGGATCGAGCAAGGTGGGCAATCGGTTGCAGTGGCGACGGATCTTGGGATTTATGATGAATATACCGTGTCAAAGCTACAAAATTTGGATGCGGTTCTTTTAGAGGCAAATCATGATATTCATATGCTGGAAGTGGGGAGTTATCCGTACTATCTGAAGCAGAGAGTTCTGGGAAATCGAGGACACTTGTCAAATGAATTGTCAGGTCGCCTTCTCTGTGATATTTTGCATGAGAATTTGAAACATGTCCTGCTTGGACATTTGAGCAAAGAAAATAATTATTCGGAACTGGCATATGAGACGGTGAAAATGGAAGTGCTGTTAAGTGATGTTCCGTACAAACCGGGAGATTTCCGGATGGAAGTCGCAAGGAGAGATATGCCATCAGATATTATCACTGTTTAATGGCAAGAAGGAGAGATGTATGAAAAAGATAGCAATTGTAACAGACAGTAACAGCGGGATTACGCAGGCGCAGGCAAAACGTCTGGGGATAGAAGTAATACCGATGCCGTTTTTTATAGATGGGAAATTATATCTGGAAGACATTACGCTGACGCAGGAAGAATTTTATCAGCATTTGACACAAGATTCTGATATTTCGACTTCTCAGCCTGCGCCGGGAGAAATAATGGAATTATGGGATCGCCTTTTGGAAGAGTACGAGGAGATTGTACACATTCCGATGTCCAGTGGATTGAGCAGTTCGTGTGAGACTGCGATGGCGCTTGCAGCAGATTATGACGGCCGGGTGCGCGTAGTAAATAACCAGAGAATTTCTGTGACGCAGAGACAGTCTGTTTTGGATGCAATGGAACTTGCAGCAGAAGGGAAGAGCGCAGTGGAAATCCAGGAGCGTTTGGAGGAAGAAAAACTGGATGCGAGTATTTACATTACCGTAGATACCTTGAAATACTTGAAAAAGGGAGGGCGGATCACTGCGGCGGCAGCGGCAATCGGAACGGTGCTGAATTTAAAACCCGTTCTCCAGATTCAAGGCGAGAAACTCGATGCGTTTGCAAAAGTGCGTGGATGGAAGCAGGCAAAAAAAGCGATGTTAGATGCGCTGGAGAAAGACATTAAGGAACGTTTTGGAAAGGAAAAGGTATATCTCCAGGCTGCGTACACCTGTTCAGAGGAAGATGCTGCCAAATGGAAAGAAGAGATCGAGAGCAGATTTCCGGGATATGAGGTACATATGGACAAATTGTCTCTGAGTGTGGCGTGTCACATCGGGCCGGGAGCAATGGCAGTCGCATGTACAAAAGTGATGGGAAAATAATACGAATAGAGGAAGAATGATAGTAAAAAAATTCCGCCCTGCAAGGCAACTGAGAATCTAAAAAGATTTGAGAGCCTGGCTGGGCGAAGTTTTTTGCCTTTTAAAGGCGTATAATGGATTGTCTGTATTCGTTGTGAAAAGGCCTCTGAAATTTGTCTGTGACGACGGATTCATAGAGATTAGCGCTGTGAACGTCTTCTTGAATCATATCTTCGGCAGCTTTGGATGTGAGCGCGGCAGAAGCAAGCTTTGTGATCAGAGGGATACGGCTTTCCTTTTTCAGGAGTGAAAAGAGCGGGGTGGCTGATTTTTGGAATCCCAGTATACGCGCATAAAGAGGGGGAACACTCTTATCAGGGTCCGGAATTTCCAGACAGACATGGAGAAGAGCACGGCTGATGCGCGTGTAGGTAAGCTCCTTTGTTTTTAACAGCTCGCAGAATTGTTCCCAGTTTTGGAACTGATCTCTGCATCGGATGATCCGGTTTGCAAGCGGTGAAGAGATATCCTGCCAATGCACGAGGGAGTCTGCAGTTTCCTGTAGCAGTCGGTATTTCAGCAAGAGAGAAAAGTCGTTGGAACACACTGGGAAGCGAATGTTATATGCCTCTTTGCAAAGTAGATGGACGGTCTCGGGAACATGCCCGACAAGAGTAGAAAGGGCATCCTCTCCTTGGGAGAGAAAAAGTTTGCGGATTGCAGAGGCAGAACTAAAAGTTTCATGAGGAACAGCGTCATGATAGTGTGCTCCTTGCCGCTGGATCGTGAGTGGACGGATGGGGCTCTTTCGTCGTTTCAATGCTTTTAGGTATTCAATTCCTAAAATATTGTTTGGTTCATTTAAAATATTGCAGAGCGCTTGGTCGTTGAGTGTCTGCAAGGCGGCTTTTTTTCGGGCTACAGGATAAGAAAGGCCAGATTTTAGCGATGCCTGGAGTGCTTCTTTGAAACTGGCGGGCTCTTCCAAAAGAAATTGAGCGAGCGAAAGAAGCTTTTCAATCTCACCGCATTCACTTCCAAAACAAAGGAAATCAACACAGCCAAGCGCGTCTAGAAGAGATACAGCCCCAAAGGCGAAAAATTCTGCACTGCCTGTGGCATAGCGGACGGGAAGTTCTAAAACAAGAGAAGCACCACATTGAAGAGCCATCTGCGTGCGGACATCTTTTGGAAGAATTGCGGGACCGCCGCGCTGTACAAAGTCTCCACTCATGATGACGATCAGGTAATCGGCATCCGTCAGTTCTTTTGCTTTTTGAATGTGATAGAGATGTCCGTTGTGGAACGGATTGTATTCGGTGATAAGACCTGCGATTTTCATTGTTGGTTCTCCCTTTCTATAATCGTATTTCAGAATTATACTATAATATTTTTTGTTTGACAATCGAGGGAGAAGTCGATACACTTAAATTAGTGCGATTTATTTAAAGCAGGGTAAAAAAGAGAAGAGGGAGGGTGCATATGCCAGAAGAAAGAATTGAAGAACTACTTGAACAGCGTGATTTTAAACAGTTGAAGCTGGAGTTGGAAGATATGTATCCTGTGGATCTCGCAGAGATCATGGAAGAGTTGACAGATAAACAGGTTGTATTGATTTTCAGGCTTCTCCCAAAAGAGGAGGCAGCAGAGACTTTTTCGTATATGAATGCGGAGATGCGTCAAGTGTTGATCGATGCACTGACGGATTCGGAATTACAGGAAGTCATGGAAGAGATGTATATTGATGATACGGTCGATGTACTGGAGGAAATGCCTGCAAATGTGGTGGATCGTCTTTTGCTTGTGACAGATGAGGAGACGAGAAAGCAGATCAATATGTTACTCCAGTATCCGGATGACAGCGCTGGAAGTATCATGAATGTAGAGTACATCGCTTTGAGAAAAGAGATGACGGTGGCAGAAGCAATTTTAAAAATCAGGCAGGTCGGAATCAATAAAGAGACGATCTATACTTGTTATGTGACAGAAAAGAGAAAGCTGATTGGAAGTGTGGATGTCAAAGATCTTCTGACAACAGGTGAAAATAAGGTGATTGAAGAAATCATGGAGACCAACCCGCTGTTTGTCAGAACATTAGACGACAAAGAAGATGTGGCAAATACAATACACAAATATGGACTGATCGCGATACCTGTGTTGGATCAGGAGATGTGCATGGTAGGAATTGTCACGGTCGATGATGCGATGATCGTTCTGCAGGATGAGGCGACAGAAGATATGAGTGTAATGGCAGGTGTGGTTCCGAATGAGGAGTCTTATTTTGGTACGTCTGTCTGGAAACATGCCAGAAACCGTTTTCCATGGCTGCTGTTTCTTATGCTCTCGGCAACGATCACAGGTTTGATTTTAGGACATTTTGAGGCAGCGCTTGCAGTGATGCCGATTTTAAATACGTTTATTCCAATGTTGACAGGAACAGGAGGAAACTGTGGATCACAGAGCTCTACATTGATCATCCGCGGTCTGACAGTAGGAGAGATTGAGTTTAAGGATATCTTCCGAGTGTTGTTCAAGGAGATACGGGTAGCGCTTCTTGTAGGACTCTGTCTGTCGATGGTGAATGGAGTTCGCGTGATCATTATGTATGGCGATCCGCTTCTTGCATTTGCGATCGGATTGACAATGATTGCAACGATCCTGCTTTCTAAGACGGTAGGGTGTGTTCTTCCGCTGGTCGCAAAAAAATGTGGATTAGATCCGGCGATTATGGCAGCGCCGCTGATTACAACTTTAGTGGATACAGGTACAATTCTTGTGTACTTTGCGATTGTGACAAGGATTTTTCATATCTAATTTGGGAAAAATTTCGGAAGATTAGTGTAAATTAGCAAAAAATGAGAATTATTGACATATAATTAACAAAGCTTGTATACAAAAAGCATTTGCGCTATAATAAGATATATGAGAAAAATGAAAGGGGTCATAAATCATGGGATTTATTGATGTAATTAAAGCAAAAGCAAAAGCAGACAAAAAAGTAATCGTACTTCCGGAGACAGAAGACAAAAGAACTTATGAAGCGGCAGAAGCTGTTTTAAAAGAAGGCACAGCAAATCTGATTCTTGTCGGAAGCAAGGAAGAGATCGAGAAGAATGGAGCTGGATTTGATCTTACGGGAGCAGTGATCGTAGACCCTGCAACAGATGAGAGAACAGCTGGATATATTGCAAAACTCGTAGAGCTGAGACAGAAAAAAGGAATGACAGAGGAGCAGGCAAAAGAGATTCTTCTGACAAATTATTTATATTATGGAGTAATGATGGTGAAAATGGGAGATGCTGACGGTATGGTATCCGGAGCATGCCACTCCACAGCGGATACATTAAGACCATGCTTACAGATCTTAAAGACAAAACCAGGCACAAAATTAGTATCTGCATTCTTTGTTATGGTTGTTCCAGACTGTGAGATGGGAGAACACGGAACATTTATCTTTGGAGATTCTGGTCTTGAGCAGAACCCAGATCCAGAAAAACTTGCAGCAATCGCAATTTCTTCAGCAGAATCTTTCCGTACATTAGTTGGAGCAGAACCGAAAGTTGCTATGCTTTCTCACTCTACAAAGGGAAGTGCAAAACATGCAGATGTTGATAAAGTTGTAGAAGCAACAAAGATTGCAAAAGAGGCAGCTCCAGAATTAATGCTGGATGGAGAACTTCAGTTAGATGCAGCAATCGTTCCGGAAATTGGTGAATCAAAAGCTCCGGGAAGCAAAGTGGCAGGACATGCTAACGTACTGATTTTCCCGGATTTAGATGCAGGAAATATCGGATACAAACTTGTGCAAAGACTTGCAAAAGCAGAAGCATATGGACCGCTCACACAGGGAATTGCAAAGCCGGTTAATGATCTGTCACGCGGATGCAGCGCAGCAGACATTGAGGGTGTAATTGCAATCACAGCAGTACAGGCTCAGGCAGCAGAATAAAAGTGCATTAGACAGGAGAAATGTAAAAGTGGTAGCATTTCTTCTGTTAAAATAAAATATCATAACCAAACGGAGGAAAGAAACATGAATATTTTAGTAATCAACTGTGGAAGTTCTTCTTTGAAATTCCAGCTGATCAACTCAGAATCAGAGGAAGTTCTTGCAAAAGGGCTCTGTGAAAGAATCGGAATCGACGGAAAGCTGACCTATCAGCCAGAGGGTGGAGAAAAGACAACATCTGATAAGGCAATGCCGACACATACAGAGGCTATTCAGTTTGTAATCGATGCCTTGACAGATGAGAAGACAGGTGTTGTAAAGAGCCTTGATGAGATCAATGCGGTTGGACATCGTGTTGTACATGGCGGAGAGAAATTTGCAAGTTCTGTAGTGATCGATGACGAAGTGTTAAAAGCAATTGAAGAATGTAACGATCTTGCACCATTACATAATCCTGCAAACCTGATCGGAATCAATGCATGCCGTGAATTAATGCCGGGAGTTCCTATGGTAGCTGTATTTGACACAGCATTTCATCAGACAATGCCAAGCAAAGCATATATGTATGGACTTCCATATGAGTATTATGAGAAATACAAAGTAAGACGCTACGGATTCCATGGTACAAGCCACAGCTTTGTATCAAAGAGAGTTGCAGAACTCGTTGGAAAAGCTTACGATGAGACAAAGACAATCGTATGTCATTTAGGAAATGGAGCAAGTATCTGTGCAGTGGAAAATGGAAAATCCGTGGATACTTCTATGGGACTTACACCGTTGGAAGGACTTGTAATGGGAACACGTTCCGGAGACATTGATCCTGCAATCATGGAATTCCTTGCAAAGAAAGAAAATCTTGACATTGCCGGACTTATGAACGTACTGAATAAAAAATCAGGAGTATATGGACTTTCTAATAACTTATCAAGCGACTTCAGAGATTTAAGTGAAGCGGCAGCAGACGGAAATGAAATTGCAGAGCTTGCGTTGGATGTATTCGCGTACAGAGTAGCAAAATATGTTGGAAGCTATACAGCTGCAATGAACGGAGTAGATAATATCGTATTTACAGCTGGAATCGGAGAAAACTCAGCAATCGTTCGCACGATGGTATGCAAATATTTAGGATATCTTGGAATTGAGATTGATGAAGAGCTGAACGGAAAACGCGGACAGGAAATCATTATCTCTACACCAGAATCGAAAGTAAAAGTGCTTGTAGTTCCTACAAATGAAGAACTTGCGATTGCTCGTGAGACAGTTGCCTTAGTTTAATTTCTGATTATTTTGTGGAAGGAAGATAAGAAAAAAGTCTGTGCCAGACTTTTTTCTTATTTTTGTCATATAAAAGCATTGACAAACGCGTTGAACGTGATATAATAATTGAGGTGTGAATAGGAGAATTGTTTTATGATAATCAGCCTATTGAAAGTCGTGACAGCAGAAGATAAGACGATGCGTCTGAATGCAGAGATGGAACTGGAAGAGTTTCGCACAAAGGCTGGGAGATTTCCAATTATAGAGAAAGAGCCAGTAGAGTTTGTGATCCGGCATGTGAAGAACCGTCAGGTACTTATTTCCGGGAAAACAAAGGTTGTGATTTCGATTCCGTGTGATCGCTGTCTGAAAGAAGTGCCGTATGAATTTTTGATTGAGTTTGAGAAAGATGTGAATCTGAACGAATTGAATCAATCAGAAGCGCACGATGAAACAGCAGAAGAAAAGAATTATATTGACGGATATAATCTTGACGTAGACAAATTACTCTATAATGAGATTTTGATAGGATGGCCGATGAAAATTCTATGTTGTGAAGACTGTAAAGGAATTTGCAACGTATGTGGTCAAAACCTAAATGAGGGAACTTGTGACTGTGAAGACACAAGTCTTGACCCTAGAATGTCAGTTATCCGCGATGTGTTTAAGAATTTTAAGGAGGTGTAACCTATGTCAATTTGTCCAAAGAATAAATCTTCAAAAGCAAGAAGAGACAAAAGAAGAGCAAACTGGAAAATGAGCGCTCCGAATTTGGTAAAATGCAGCAAGTGTGGAGAATTAATGATGCCTCACAGAGTTTGCAAAGCTTGTGGATCTTATAACAAAAAAGAAATTATCGCTCAATAATAAGAGGATAAGGTTGAAAAGGAGGTTGGGAATCAGCCTCCTTTTTTTCCATTCTTTTTTTGCTTTAGAAAGAGGAGGAAGCATATGCAGGTTGATTTATGGAAAGTCCTTGAAGCCTTTCTGGAAAATTTTAATGTAAATCTGACATTGATTTCTTCAAAAGAAGATGACATCACGAAGTTTGATTTAGGAATCAGAAAGATTTTTGGGAATCAGAATACTTATGAGAAGATTGCAGCGTATGTCTGTGACACTTGTGAGAGCAGGAAACTGTATGTCTTGCAGGATGTTTTTGAAACGGAATACTGTATGTTCTGTCTGCCGGAAGAAGAGAGAAGTGTGGGAAACTACTGTTTGATCGGACCATATCAAAATGAAAAGGTAGAAGAGAACTGGCTGAATGAACTGGTGCAGACACATAAAATCCCTACAATTTATATGGGGGAACTTCAGGAATACTATCAGGCAATGCCGATTCTGCCAAACTATCAAGAGTTTAAAGAATGTCTGGTATCCATCATACGTATGCTATACAAAAATGAAGGGAAACTGGAAATCTGTTATCTGGATCACTTTACATGGACAGAAGAGCTTACTGCGCCGGAAAATCAGGAAGAGTCAAACTTGTCGGCGAACTTGATTGGAGAACGCTACAAAATTGAAAATGATCTTATGAAAGCAATTTCCCAGGGGAATATTGATGCGGCTCTGAATGCAACGGCCAGAATGTCCAGTTTTCGCATTGCAGATCGCTTTAAAGAAGCAAGCAGGAATTACAGGAATTTTTTGATTACTGCAAATACGCTTTATCGAAAAGCGGCTGAGATGGGAGGAGTACATCCTTATTTGATTGACAAGGTGTCCTGTGCGTTGGCAAAAAAGATAGAGACAGTTTGCACTCGTGCAGAGTACAGCCATTTTAATCGGGAAATGATTCGAAGATATTGTATGTTAGTACAAAATTATTCGTTTCAGAAATATACACCGCTTGTGCGAAAGGCGATGAATTATATTGAACTGAATATCAGTCAAGGGGTTTCTTTGAAAAATCTGTCGGAAGAGCTCAATGTGAATGCAAGTTATCTTTCCACGGTGTTTAAAAAGGAGATGGGGCAGACGGTGACGGAATATATCAATCAGCGCAGAGTAGAAATAGCCATTCTCTATTTAAACACAAGCTCTATGCAAATCCAGGACATTGCTTTCCGGGTGGGAATCTGCGATGTGAATTACTTTAGCAAAGTTTTTAAAAAGATCACCGGGATGACTCCGACAAAATATCGTGAAAAAGTGCTTTCAGCAACAAAAATGTAGAATAAGGAAATACAAAAGCTACAAAAAAGCAGCAGAAACAAAGGGGTTTCTGTTGTTTTTTTACATTGCAAGTCAAAAAAATAACAATTTTCCTTATTTCAGACAAAATTTTACTTATTTCTTTTGCGAATACATGTTAGAATGTCAACATAAGGAGGGACGAGTAAATAATAGAAAGGGAATTCTAAAATACCATTTGCCTTGAGTATTTTCATTGATTTGAGAAATGAAAGAAAGAGGAAAATAAGAATGAAAAAACCTTTAGAAGAAAACGGTATCCACCGTGCGAAATTATGGGAGATAGCATTCTATGCATTGAATAATACTTCCACAAATATTTATATGGCATTGATGGGATATATCAGTTATTATCTGATTGGTATTGTCGGAGTAGGAGCAGTTTTAGCGGGTTCATTTGTTACTGTTATGAGAATTTGGGATGGTGTGACTGACCCATTTGTTGGCTTTGTTGTAGATAAGACAAATACAAAGTTTGGTAAAAATAGACCATTTATTGTAGTCGGACAGATTATTTTGTTTGTATCTTCATTTATCCTGTTTAATGTGACACCGAGTATTCCAAAAGCTGGAAGATTTCCATTTTTTGTTGTAGTTTATATGGTTTATATCATCGGATATACTTGCCAGTGTGTTGTTACAAAATCAGCGCAGTCTTGCTTGACAAACGATCCAAAGCAAAGACCAATCTTTGCTATGTTCGATTCTGTGTATAATGTTGTAGCATTGACAATGATTATTCCGATTTATATTTCTGGTACTTTGATTCCGAAATTTAACGTAACAAACGATGCTGGAGAAGTAACACTTTCTGCATTCTATAACCCTGAAATGTTCCACCACCTTCAATTACTGTTTGGTTGTATCGCAGCAGTTTGTGCAGTGCTGGCAGTAATTGGTCTTTGGAGAAAAGACCGTCAGGAATATTTTGGAACTGGAGAAGTTGTGAAAGTCGGATTTAAAGATTATGTGGATGTACTCGCACATAACCGTGCGATTCAGATGCTTGTTGCATCAGCTTCTTCAGACAAACTTAGTATGTCAATGAGAAACAATGCGACAATTATGATTACAATGTTTGGTGTTATTTGTGGTAATTATGCGCTTTACGGTTCTGTATCTGCATTAACATCTATTCCGGTTTGTCTTTTAACAATCCTTGGTATGGGATATATCGGAAGAAACTTAGGGCAAAAGAAAGCTCTTGTAATCGGAACAATAGGATCAATCGCATCAGCACTTGGAATTTTCTTGTTAATGTGGCTCGGTGATCCAACATCTATGAAGCTTCCAATTGTAAACGGTATCAAAGGTTTGCTGAATCCGGCTACATGGTCTCCAGCTAACTGGAGCTTATTTGGACTGACATTTATTTTCCTGTATATTGTACTGGGAGGATTTATGAGTATTGCTTCATCCATCGTTATTCCGATGACGGCAGATTGTGCAGATTATGAAGTATATCGTTCGGGAAGATATGTTCCGGGACTTATGGGAACACTGTTTAGTTTTGTTGATAAAATCATCTCATCACTTGCGGCTACATTTGTTGCGTTGATGTTTGCAGCAATCGGTTTCACAAAGGAACTTCCGGTAGAGTCTACACCATACAGTGACGGAATCTTCTGGGTGACAATGGCATGCTTTATCGGAGCACCATTGATCGGATGGATCATCAACTTGATCGCAATGAAATTCTATCCACTTACAAAAGAAAAGATGGAAGAGATTCAGGAAGAAATTGCAGCAATCAAAGCAAAAGCAATGACAAAGAAATAATATTTACAAAGAATTGGTTAAAAGGGGGAGGATTCCTGGCTGACAGTCTTTCCCATGGGAGGTAACAGACATGAAAAAAAAGGAAAGACTGGACAGTCCGGAAGACATTAAAAAGTTTTTAGAGTTAGAAAATGAATTACAGAAAACAAAAGAGGCATATGGTATTGAAGAAAAGGAGACTTTGCTGCAAAAGTTCGCAGGGTGGTATCATAACCTGCTCAACAGCAGAGAAAAGCGGCTGGTAAGCCGTAAAACATACATATGGCTGGCAGTGCTCACAGGGTGGATGGGGGGACACCGCTTCTATACACATCAGTATAAGACAGCACTTATCTACCTGTTGACATGCTGGACTGGATTTCCGCTTGCAATGACGCTTGTGGATCTAATGATTGTCATTCCGATGCAGCCGGATGATAATGGAAAAGTATTGATTTAAAATTTTAGAAAGAGGTGGAAGAAATGGAACATATTTTAATTTCTGGATTTGCAGATGAAATTAGTCCGGATTTTGATGAACAGCTTCGTGTTGTGACTTCTCTTGGAATGGAGTACATTTCTCTTAGAACAGCAGACGGGAAAGGCATCGCAGATTATACAGCAGAAGAGGTTGAGGAAAAGCTTCTGCCAAGATTGCGGGAAGCAAATGTAAAAGTTTCTTCTCTGGGATCTCCGATTGGTAAGATTAACGTAGATGATGAAGAAGCATTTGAAAAACAGCTTGTGCAGATGGAAGAACTCTGCAAAATCTGTAAAGTGCTTGATTGTAAATATATTCGCATGTTTAGCTTCTTTATTCCAGAAGGAAAGAATGCCGATGATTACAAAGAGATTGTTATTGAAAAATTAAAGAAGTTTGATGCGATCGCAGCAAAATATAGTGTTGTTATGATCCATGAAAATGAAAAAGATATTTATGGTGATATCAAAGAACGATGCAAAATCATTTTAGATGCACTTGGAAGCCCGCATTTCAAATCAGTATTTGATTTTGCGAATTTCGTACAGTGTGGGGAAGATACAATGGAATGCTGGGAATTGCTCCGTGACCATGTCGCATACATCCATATTAAAGATGCTGTGACAACAGATAAGGAGAATGTCCTTTGTGGAACAGGTGAAGGAAAGATTGCAGAAATCTTAAAAAGAGCGATCAAAGAGGAAGGTTATCAAGGCTTCCTGACATTGGAGCCGCACCTGGTACTGTTTGATGCACTTCAGTCTCTTGAGACAGAAAATGCAGAAAATATTATTAAAGAAAATAAAGCAAAAGATGGTGCAGAAGGTTACTCCATGCAGTATCATGCTTTAATAGATATTTTAGATTCCATAGAGAAATCAAACTAAGGAGGAATATAAACATGGAAAAAGTAAGATTTGGTTTAATTGGTATTGGTGCGCAAGGTGGCGCGTATGCAGGATTTTTATCAGGAAAGGGTGGATTCCCAGGAATGCCGGCACCAGAATGCCCGCCGCACTGTGCATTAGGAGCACTTTGTGATATCGATCCTGAGAAGGAAGCAATGTGCAAAGAAAAATATCCGGAAGTTCCTTTCTTCAAAGATTGGAAAGAGATGGTTGCTTCTGGAACAGTCGATGCAGTAATCACAACTGTTCCACATTACTTACATACAGAAATCGCAATTTACTGTCTGGAACATGGAATGAACGTACTTGTAGAGAAACCAGCAGGGGTATATGCAAAATCTGTTCGTGAGATGAACGAGTGTGCAGCAGCTCACCCAGAGGTAGCTTTCGGAATCATGTTCAATCAGCGTACAAATAAATTATATCAGAAAGTAAAAGAAATCGTTGCTTCCGGAGAACTTGGAGAAATTCGTCGTTCTAACTGGATCATCAACTCATGGTGGCGTCCGGACAGCTACTACCGTCAGAGTGACTGGAGAGCTACATGGGGCGGAGAAGGTGGAGGTGTCCTTGTAAATCAGGCTCCTCATCAGTTAGACTTATGGCAGTGGATGTGTGGAGTTCCAAGCAAAGTATATGCAAAGATCATCTGCGGAGCTCACAGAGATATTATCGTTGACAACGATGTAACAATCGTTACAGAATATCCAAACGGAGCAACAGGAAGCTTTATCACATGTACACATGATCCAATCGGAACAGACCGTTTTGAGATCGACTTAGACGGTGGAAAGATTGTTGTGGAAGACAGCAAGAAAGCAACTGTATACCGTCTGAAAAAATCAGAAAAAGAATTAAATGATACAATGTCTATGATGGAACTTGTAAAACTGACTCAGGGAAATTCTTCAGGAGCAGACGGACTGTACGACATCGAAACATTTGAGAACACAGATGGATGGGGAGTACAGCACACAACTGTTATGGAAGATTTTGCAAAACATATCATCGAAGGAACACCGTTATTAGCTCCTGGAGCAGACGGAATCAATGGAGTAAACCTTGCAAATGCAACACTTCTGTCAAGCTGGTTAGGAAAAGAAGTAGAACTTCCTGTAGACGAAGATGTATATCTTGCTGAATTAAATAAGAAAATTGCAGAGGAAGGAAAATTCCCAACACGTTAATTTCACAATTGAAAATGGGAGGAGTTAGGATGAAGAGAGCAGCGATCATTGGATTAGGGGATATTTCCCAAATTCATATTGCGGGTATTCTTGCGAATCCGGAAATAACACTCTGCGGACTGTGCGACATCAATCCGGAGGCCAATCAAGGGCTTCCGGAAGGTGTCCCTTTCTTTACAGATTACAAAGAAATGATAAAACAGACACAGCCGGACTGTGTCCATATCTGTCTGCCGCACTACCTGCACTATCCGGTTGCCAAAGAAGTAGCTGAGATGGGATGCAATGTATTTTGTGAAAAGCCGGTAGCGCTTACGACAAAAGAAGCGGAAGAATATGTAAAATTAGAAGCAGAGCATCCAGGGCTTCATATTGGAATTTGTCTCCAGAATCGCTTGAATGAGAGTGTGGAGATGTTAAAAGAGCTGATTGACAGTGGAAAATACGGAAAAGTTACAGGAACAAGAGGAATTGTCCCATGGTATCGCGCAAAGGAGTATTACGATATCAAACCGTGGCGCGGGAAATGGGAAACTGCCGGTGGCGGATGTATGATTAATCAGTCTGTGCATACACTGGATCTTTTATATTTTCTTGGTGGAACTATCAAAGGGGTACATGCTTCGGTAGGTCAGCTTTTAGATTATGGAATTGAAGTTGAAGATACTGTGACTGCGAGACTGGAATATGAAAATGGTGCAAGAGGTCTGTTTTTTGCAACAAACGCTAATCATAAAAATGAATCTGTACAGATTGCAGTTCAGCTCGAACGAGGAGAATTTTTGATTCGGGATAATGTACTTTATGAAGTGCAAGAGGATGGTACCCAGAAAAAACTGATCGAGGATGAGAAGATGCCTGGAAGCAAGTTTTATTATGGTGCGAGCCATAGTAAACTGATTGCCAGATTCTACAAATGCCTTGAGGATGGAACAGATCACTATATCAAAGTGAAGGATGCAAAGATGAGCATTCAGCTGATTGACGCAATCCAGGAGTCTGGACGAACAAACAATTATGTGACTGTGCGATAAAATGTCTCATGCAAAAACGTCATTTTTATCAGGCTGTGGTATGACGAAAAAAGATAACAGATTATTTTTATAATAATAGGAGGAACATCGATGAAAAAAGGATTAATTGGTATTCAGATGAGTACAATCAAAGATAAAATTGCAGAATTAGGTGCATATGGAACATTGAAAGCATGTGCAGAGCTGGGATATCACTGTGTGGAAGTATCTCAGGTTCCGATGACAGAAGAAAACGTAGCAGGAATGAAAAAAGCATGCGAAGAATTCGGAATTAAGATTGCAGCGCTCAGCGCAGCGTTAGAGCCGATGATGCCAGGAATGCCTGGAGAATATCTTACAACAGATTTTGACAAAATCGTAGCTGACTGTAAGACATTAAACTGCGACATGCTTCGTATCGGTATGCTTCCGATGACATGTATGGGAAGCCGCGAGAAAGCACTTGATTTTGTAAAACGTGCAGATGAGGTTGCTGGAAGATTAAAAGAACATGGAATTGATTTATACTACCACAATCATCATGTAGAGTTTGTAAAATATGATGGAGAATACTTATTAGACATCATCAAGAACAATACAAAACATATGGGATTTGAGTTAGATATCCACTGGATTCACAGAGGAGGAGAAAATCCGGTAGAATTTATTAAGAAATATGACGGACGGATCCGTCTGCTTCACTTAAAAGATTACAGAATTGGTGAAGTAAAACTTCCACAAGGAAAATTTGATCCTGAAACATTTATGGCTGCATTTACAAGCAATGTAGAATTTGCAGAAGTTGGAGAAGGTTCTCTTCCGGTAAAAGAATGTATCGAAGCAGGTCTTGCAGGAGGAAGCGAGTACTTCTTAATCGAGCAGGATGCAACTTATGGAAGAGATCCATTTGAAAGCTTAAAGATCAGCAAAGCAAACCTGGAAAAACTTGGATATGCTGACTGGTTTAATTTAGATTAATCTAGGAATAGAAAAAGAAAATAAAACAGACAGGGAACGAAACGATCCTGTGACAAAAAATCGCTTTATGGGTAAACATAAAGCGATTTTTGTGATAGAGGAAAGTACAAAAAATTATATTGATTTTTGCAGAGATGTCTAGTAATATTATTAATAGTAATGCTGGGAGGAATGAATATGGCTGATTTAACAAAAGTAGTTCTGGATGCAATGGGCGGCGATCATGCACCTGGTGAAATGGTGAAAGGTGCTGTGGATGCCGTCAGCAGACGTCAGGACATTAAAGTTTTTCTCGTCGGACAGGAAGCTGTGGTCAGGGAGGAACTTGACAAGTATACATATCCGAAGGAGCAGATCGAGGTTGTCGGCGCCACTGAAAAAATCGAGACGGCAGAGCCGCCAGTTATGGCAATCCGCAAGAAGAAGGATTCATCGATTGTTGTTGGGATGAATCTTGTAAAGAAGGGAGAGGCAGATGCTTTTGTCTCTGCTGGAAATTCTGGTGCAGTTCTTGTCGGAGGACAACTGATTGTTGGAAGAATTAAAGGCGTGGAGCGTCCGCCGCTTGCACCGTTGATTCCAACAGAAAAGGGCGTCTCTCTTTTGATTGACTGTGGGGCAAATGTGGATGCAAGACCGTCACATTTAGTGCAGTTCGCAAAAATGGGATCTGTTTATATGGAGAATGTGATGGGAATAGCGAAGCCAAGAGTCGCAATTGTTAATATCGGTGCGGAAGAAGAGAAAGGAAATGCACTTGTAAAAGAAACATTCCCACTGTTAAAGGCATGTAAGGATATTCATTTTATCGGCAGCATTGAAGCAAGAGAGATTCCACATGGGATGGCAGACGTAATTGTCTGTGAAGCGTTTGTCGGGAATGTTATCTTGAAGTTATACGAAGGTGTCGGAGCGGCGCTCACAAGCCAGATAAAAAAAGGGATGATGTCTACATTGAGAAGTAAGATTGGTGCACTGTTAGTAAAACCAGCTTTGAAGCAGACATTGAAATCATTTGATGTCAGTGAACATGGTGGGGCACCGCTTCTCGGATTGAATGGACTTGTCGTGAAGACGCATGGAAGTTCTTCTGCAAAGGAAGTTTCCAATTCTATCATACAGTGTGTGACTTTCAAAGAACAGAAGATCAATGAGAAGATCAGAGAGCACATTCAGAAAGAAGAAAAGCAAAAAGACGAAACAACATCCTAAAAATCAAGTGGAATAGCAGAAAGGAAATCAAGTTATGGAATTCGAAAAATTACAGGAAATTATTGTGGACGTATTAAATGTAAATCCGGATGAGATTACAATGGATACAACGTTTGTAGATGATCTCGGAGCAGATTCACTGGATATTTTCCAGATCATTATGGGGATTGAGGAAGCATTTGACATTGAAATCGCAAATGAAGATGCAGAAAGCATTGTAACAGTTGGGGATGCAGTAGAACAGATCAAGAATGCTACAAACTAACAGCAGGCGATATTTCTATTATTTTATAAATGAGAAAGCCCATCAGGGCTTTTTCGTTTTATCAGAGGAGAATCAGAATGCAGAGATTAAAGGAATTAGAAAAGAAAATCGGTTATACATTTCAGAAAAAAGAATTGCTTCAAAAGGCGATGATGCACAGTTCTTATACAAATGAAAAACATATGAAAAAGCAAGACTGCAATGAACGGTTGGAATTTCTCGGAGATGCAGTATTAGAACTTACAACGAGTGAAGCACTCTTTTTTGACAATCCTTCTATGCCGGAAGGTGAATTGACGAAAACGAGGGCAAGCATTGTCTGTGAGCCTGCGCTTGCATTTGTTGCAAAGGAATTGATGTTGGGCAGCTATCTTTTACTCGGAAAAGGTGAGGAAGCAACTGGTGGACGGCAGCGAGACTCAATTACTTCGGATGCTGTGGAGGCATTGATCGGAGCGATTTATTTAGATGGTGGTTTTGCTAGTGCAAAAGAGTTCATTCAAAAATTTATTTTGTCAGATCTGGAAAACAAAAAGCTCTTTTATGATAGCAAGACTATCCTTCAAGAGATGGTTCAGGCGAAATTTACAGAAAATGTAAGATATGTGCTTGAAAAGGAGGAAGGTCCAGACCATAACAAATCTTTTACAACGTCTGCCTACATTGGAGAGGAATGCTACGGAACCGGAAGTGGAAGAACAAAAAAAGCTTCTGAGCAGGAGGCGGCATATCAGACGATTTTGATGCTGAGAAAGAAAGAACAGTAGGTGGAAGATGTATTTAAAAAGTATCGAAGTGCAGGGATTTAAGTCTTTTGCGAATAAGATTTTGTTTGAGTTCCATAATGGAATTACAGGGATTGTAGGACCAAATGGAAGTGGAAAAAGTAATGTCGCTGATGCAGTGCGCTGGGTGCTTGGAGAGCAGAGGGCAAAACAGCTGCGTGGAGGATCGATGCAGGATGTTATTTTTTCAGGGACAGAGAACCGCAGACCCTTAAGTTATGCTTCGGTTGCAATCACATTGGACAATGCGGATCATCAGCTTCTGGTTGACTATCATGAAGTGACTGTCACAAGAAAGTTATACCGTTCTGGGGAAAGTGAATATCTGATCAATGGAACTGCTTGCAGGCTGAAAGATGTGAATGAGCTTTTTTATGACACTGGGATTGGGAAAGAAGGATATTCGATCATCGGGCAGGGCCAGATTGATAAGATTTTAAGTGGAAAGCCGGAAGAGCGGAGAGAGCTTTTTGATGAAGCGGCAGGAATCGTCAAATTTAAGAGACGAAAATATCTTTCTGTCAGAAAGCTGGAAGACGAGAGACAGAATCTCGTTCGTGTCAATGATATTTTGTCAGAACTTGAGAAACAAGTGGAGCCATTGAGAAGGCAGTCAGAAACAGCTAGAATCTATCTGAAGAAAAAAGAAGAATTAAAAATTTATGATATTAATATGTTTTTAATGGATACGATTCGGTTGAAGGAACAGATAGAAACTGCTCAGCGATCTTTTGATGATGCCAACAGAGAACTGACAGAAGCAAAGGAAAAGCAGGAAGCGTTGAAACTTGCCTATGAGAAACAAGAACAGAAACTTGCTGAAGCTGAATTGCAGATGGATGGGTGTCGTACAAAGCGAGATGAAAAAACATTGGCAAAACAGCAGACGGAAAGTCAGATCCAGGTATTGGAGGAACAGATCCGGACTGCGAAGATGAGCGATAGCCATTATGATCAGCGGCTTCTGGCAATTACAAAAGAATTAAAAGAGTATCAGGAACAGAAAGCAGCGTTCGCAAAAGAGCAGGAGCAATTGGGAGAAAAGATTTCTGGCGCAAAGAGAGAAGAGCGTCAGGCAGAAGAAAATCTAAAGGAAATCCAGACGCAGATTGCAGAACTTCTTGTGGCGGTAGAAGAAAAGAAAAATGATACGATGCAATTATTGGAAAATCGTGCTTCAACAAAAGCAAAGCTGCAACATTATGATACGATGATGGAGCAGACAAAAGTTCAGCGGGCGCAGATGAATCAGCGACTGATCGAGATGAAAAGTAACTCCGGAGAACAGGAAGCACAATTAAAGAAATACGAGGAAGATTTTCTTGCAGTCCAGAAGGAAATCGAAAAGCATCAGGCGGAGAGCAATCGTCTGGAAGATGAGATCGAACAGCTTCAAAAACAACTGAAAGATCAAAATGAGCAATTGCAGATCGGTCAGACAACATTTCACAGAGAGAAGTCAAGACTGGAATCTCTTAGAAACTTGACGGAGCGGTACGATGGTTATGGAGGAAGTATCCGCAAAATTATGGAACGAAAAGAGGAAGAAAAAGGGCTTCTTGGGGTAGTGGCGGACTTGATCAAAGTTGATAAAACCTATGAGATCGCGATTGAGACAGCGCTTGGGGGGAACATTCAGAATATTGTTACGGATTGTGAGGAGACTGCAAAACGCATGATCGATTTTCTGAAAAGGAACAAGTATGGACGTGCGACCTTTTTACCATTGACTGCAATCAACGGAACCTCCGGGATTCGACAACCAGAGGCATTACAAGAGAAAGGGGTTATAGGACTTGCAAGCACACTGGTAGCAGCAGATCCTAAGTATCAAAAACTTATTGACCATTTACTTGGCAGAACAGTTGTTGTTCATACCATTGAGGATGGAATTGCACTGGCAAGAAAATACAGACAGTCTCTGCGGATTGTGACACTGGAAGGAGAACTGATGAACCCCGGCGGTTCCATGACAGGAGGATCTTTTAAAAATACAAGCAATCTTTTGAGTAGAAGGCGCGAGATTGAAGAGTATGAGAAAGCGGTAAGAAGGCTGTATCAGGAGATGCAGCAGATGCAATCTGCTGTGATTCGGGATAAAGAGAAGCGGACAGCTTGCTATGCAGATCTTGAAAAAAATCGAGAAATTCTTCAAAACCTGTATGTGAAACAAAATACGGTAAAGATGAATCTTGCACAGGCAAAAGAGCGACAGGGAGAAACGAGCCAGGCATTTACCGATATTCATCAGGAGGGAATGCGGCTGGAACGTCAAATGGCAGAAATTTTTGAAAACAAAGAGTCAATCCAGATGGAACTTGAAACGTCTGAATTACTTGAGAAAGAATTTCAGCGCAGAATCCAACAATTGCAGAAAGAAGTTGAGCAGAAGAAAGAGAAGGAAGCAATCTATCTGAAAAGTGCAGAGGCAGCACATCTCGAGAGTGCTGCACTGGATCAAAAAAATCTATTTTTGCAGGAAAATGTGAAACGAATGGAAGAAGAAATGTTTCGCAGATCACACGAGGAGGAAACACTTCAAGCCGGAAAAGAACATGCGGCAAATGAGATTGCGGATCGGGAAGGGCAGATTTTAAAACTACGTCAAACGATCGTACAGCTGAGTGAAGAACTTCATGCAGCAAAAGAGGAACTGGCGTCTTATATGGAGCAGAAAGAGAAACTTCAGCTTGTGCAGAAAGAAATTTTCCAGAGCCGGGAAGAATTATCCCGTCATCTTTCTGATCTGGACAAAGAAACTTTTCGCTTGGACAGCAAAAAGACTGCTTTGGAAGAGCAGACTGAAAAGTTGATGAATTACATGTGGGAAGAATATGAACTGACCTATTCTCATGCACTGGAAATGAGAAAAGAAGAACTGCTTGATCCTGTGCTTCTAAAGAAAGAAATTCAAAGATTAAAAACAGAGATCAAGGCGCTTGGCACAGTCAATGTCAATGCGATTGAGGATTACAAAAATGTGCTTGAGCGCTACGAATTCTTAAAAGGACAGCATGATGACCTTATGGAGGCAGAAAAGACTTTGGTTCAGATTATTGAAGAACTGGATATTGCGATGCGGAAACAATTTGAAGAACAGTTTGCAAAGATCGCAAAGGAGTTCGACAGTGTATTCAAACAGCTTTTTGGCGGAGGAAAGGGAACGCTCGAATTGTTAGAAGACGAAGACATTCTAGAAGCGGGTATTCGCATTATTGCACAGCCGCCAGGGAAAAAACTGCAAAATATGATGCAGCTTTCTGGTGGAGAAAAGGCGCTGACGGCCATTGCACTTTTGTTTGCTATCCAAAATTTAAAGCCATCCCCATTTTGTCTTCTTGATGAGATTGAGGCTGCGCTTGACGATTCGAATGTGACGCGTTTTGCAAAGTATTTACATAAACTGACCAAACATACACAATTTATCGTAATTACGCACAGGCGTGGTACGATGACAGCGGCAGACCGTCTATACGGAATTACGATGCAGGAGAAAGGGGTATCGACATTGGTGTCGGTAAATCTTTTGGAAGATGAGTTAGAAAAGTAGGAGGAAATAGATATGGGAGAAAAAAAAGGATTTTTTAAACGACTGGTATCTGGACTTGCAAAGACAAGAGATAACATTGTATCAGGAATTGACAGCATTTTTAATGGATTTTCAAGTATTGATGAAGATTTCTATGAAGAACTGGAAGAGATACTGATCATGGGAGACTTGGGAATCCATGCGACGATGAAGATCATTGAAGATCTGAAGGCGAAGGTAAAAGAGAACCATATTAAGGAGCCGGCAGAATGCAAGCAGCTTCTGATTGACAGTATCAAAGAGCAGATGAGCATCGGAGATACGGCATATGAATTTGAAAATCGTACTTCCGTTGTTCTTGTCATCGGAGTAAACGGTGTTGGAAAGACGACAACAGTTGGAAAACTTGCAGGAAAACTTCGAGAAGAAGGAAAGAAAGTTGTTTTAGCAGCGGCAGATACTTTCCGTGCAGCAGCAGGGGAACAACTTACCGAGTGGGCGAGAAGAGCAGATGCCTATATGATCGGAGGTCAGGAAGGAGCAGATCCGGCGGCGATCGTTTATGATGCAGTACAGGCTGCAAAAGCAAGAAAGGCAGATGTACTGCTATGTGACACGGCAGGGCGTTTGCACAACAAGAAAAATCTGATGGAAGAGTTAAAAAAGATCAATCGGATCATTGACCGGGAATTTCCGGAAGCATATCGTGAAACACTTGTTGTATTGGACGGAACAACCGGACAGAATGCGCTCGCACAGGCAAGAGAATTTAAAGAAGCAGCAGATATTACAGGAATTGTTTTGACTAAATTAGACGGAACAGCTAAAGGGGGAATTGCTGTGGCAATCCAGGCAGAACTTGGCATTCCGGTGAAATATATTGGTGTCGGAGAACATATCGAGGATCTTCAAAAATTTGATCCAGATGAGTTTGTAAATGCATTGTTTGCGACAGAAGAATAAAAGATAGATGGAGCGGGATTGAAAAATTCCCGCTCCATTGTTATATTAAAATCTGTGTGATAGATGAAGGTTGATTATCATAAGGTGTGGTCCGCTTGATGTTTTTCTTATAGCAGCTTGGGGTTACACCAACCGCCTTTTTGAACAGTTTTGTAAAATAATTGACATCATTCATTCCTACATTCCATGCCACATCCTGAATTTGCAGATCGGTGGTATTTAATAATTTCACTGCAATGTGTATTCTTTGCTGGTTGATAAATTCTGTCAATGTAATTTCAAGTTCCTTTTTGAAAATGGTTGACAGGTAGTTTGGATTTACATTCAGCACTTCTGCAATTGATTTTAATGAGAGTGGATGATGCAAATTAAAATGGATATAATTCAATGCTTTGCGAATGACGGGGCTATAATTCATCATGGACTGATTTTGAACAAGCAGACAATATCTCCGGATCATATCGAGCATCAAGGCATTTAAATTTTCAACAGAAGAAGAGTCTTCAATTTGTAAGGCATAAGATGTCGAAATTTCATTTAAATAGATAGGATGGACAAAACTCTTTTCAGCTGCTTTTCGGCACAGCGTATTTAAGATTACAAGCCGATTCTTAGCATCACGCAGAAGATCTTTTGTCCGATTCTCAAAGCGAGTGCAGCTAAATGCGTGAAAAGACTTTAGTGCATTTCTCCGGTCTCCTCTGGAAATCGCTTCTAGAAGTTCGTTCTCCATCCGGTAACGTTCTTCCATGACATCCATGGAAAGATAGAGTTCCGGCGTGGAAGAAGATTCGTAGCTTACGTCATTTGTTCCCCAGTTTTCAGTGATGAAATGGACAAGGTAAGATTCCGGGCCGCCGTATAGATAACTGCCTATTGTGTTGAGTGTGGCGATCATCGTTCGCATTTCCAACTGTGGAATTGTGTCATAGTAAGTACGGAGCGAATCACGCATATTTTCGGAAAGCTGATTTTTCTGAAGAATTTCCGAAAGAAAGGTATCGTCCGCAGTTCGGGTGAGAAATGGGCCTACATAATAATAACTGTTGGCAATCTCAGGGTGCTTAAAAATGATATAATGTGAATAAAAATTATCTTCCATGAAATAAATAGAATTATCAAATGTTACATTTGGTGCTCCGTAGAGTAGAGTCTGGTAGTCAAAATCGCTCCAAATCTTTCTGCGCAGTCCGAAGTCAATCTGCTCCAAAGATTCAAATGGAGGTATCAGGACGGCAGAGTGCACTTTGAGTGTAGCGTACAAAAGGTCTGTGAGGAATGCAAAAATATTCGGTTGTTTCATACTCATCTCCTTAAAATTATTCTATATAATAATAAAATACATGAAAATAGTACGAAAATCAATGAGAATTCTACTCTCGCTCAAAAAAAATATGTGTTAAAGTAATAACAAGGTCAGGACAGACCGAATGCTAAAAGTCTTTTTGCCCATCCGACAGTTACACAGGTGTATACCAAAATCTGCTTGTTGCTGGGAGAGGAACAAAAAGCAAAACATGCCGAAAGAAAAAGATTTTAGGAGGATGACAATGGCAAGTTCAACAAACAACAATCAACCTTTCGGAATCAAAGATAAAATCGCTTACATGTGTGGAGACTTTGGTAACGATTTCTTCTTTATTCTGATTAGTCAATTTTTAATGGTGTTCTACACAAGCGTGTTGGGAATCAACGCAGGTGTGGTAGGAACTTTGTTTTTAGTAGCGCGTTTTGTTGATGCGTTCACAGATATTGGAATGGGACGAATTGTAGATAGTTCCAAACCTGGAAAGGAAGGAAGATACCGTCCATGGATCAGAAGAATGCGTATTCCAGTAATCCTTGCGGGAGTACTTGTATTTATTCCATGGGTAGCAAACCTTCCGTATGCACTGAAGATTGTCTATATTTTTGTAACTTACATTTTATGGGGAAGCTTCTGTTACACAGCAATCAATATCCCATATGGTTCTATGGCTTCCGCAATCTCTACTGATCCGGTAGAACGTGCACAGCTTTCTACATTCAGAAGCGTGGGTGCAGCACTTGCAGGAGTTATCGTTGGATTCGTAGCGCCGATGATCGTATATGTAAAAGATGAGGCGGGAAATCAGGTATTAGTTGGGGAGCGTATGTTTATTCTCTCACTTATTTTCGCTGTATGTGCATTCATCTGCTACACAATCTGTTACAAATGGTCTACAGAGCGTGTTGTGACAGAGACAAAAACAGTAGAAAAGAAGGCTTCTGCAAAAGACCTTGTAAAAGGACTTGTTGGAAACCGTGCACTCGTATCTATCATTGTTGCGGCAATCGTATTACTTCTTGCAATGCTTCTTGCACAGTCTATGAACGTATATCTGTATCAGGATTACTTCAAAAATACAAAGGCAATGTCAATTGCAAGTTTATTAGGTACTGCATGTACATTGATTTTAGCTCCATTTTCTGGTAAAATTACTAAGAGATTTGGAAAGAAAGAAGCATCTAGTGTGGCATTACTTTTTGCATCTGCAGTATATGTATTCTTATTTGTTGCAAAGATTAAAAATCCATGGGTATTCTGCGGAATCATTTTATTAGGAAACCTTGGAAGCGGTCTTTTTAACTTGATGATCTGGGCATTTATCACAGACATCATTGATTACCAGACTGTGATGACAGGTTCTGAAGATGGTGGTACTGTTTATGGCGTTTACTCTTTTGCAAGAAAGCTTGGACAGGCTCTTGCAGGAGGACTTGGCGGATATGCGCTTGCACTGATCGGATATCAGTCAGGTGCAGGTATTGACCAGACAGAAGCTGTAAAGAACTCTATCTATGCGGTGGCAACAGGTGTTCCGGCAATCGGATATCTTATCATTGCATTGATCTTGATTTTCTGGTATCCTCTTTCTAAGAAGAAACTGGAAGAAATCAGAGAAGAATTAGATAAAAGAGCAGCAAAATAATTTGCGCTAGATACATCCGGCAGTCAGCAATATGGCTGCCTGTCGGTACGAGAAGAGATATTTTGCGTTCCTTATAACGCATAATAAAATATATAAATGAAACGAAAGGAGAAATGTGTATGAAAATGACATTTCGCTGGTATGGACCAGACGATCCGGTAACTCTGGACAATATTCGTCAGATTCCGGGAATGACAGGTGTCGTGACAGCTGTTTACAGTGTTCCTGTCGGAGAAGTATGGCCGGAAGAAGAAATTCTGAAATTGAAAGCTCAGGTAGAAGCTAAAGGACTTGAGATGGAAGTGATTGAAAGTGTTCCGGTTCACGAGGATATCAAGTTGAGAAGAGGAAACTATCAACAGTATATCGAGAACTATAAAGAGAACATCAGACGTCTTGCAAAAGCAGGCGTGAAGTGCATTTGTTACAACTTCATGCCAGTATTTGACTGGACAAGATCACAGCTTGACAGAGAACTTCCGGATGGATCTAACGCACTTGTATACTACAAAGAGCATGTGGCACAGATGGATCCGACAAAATTGGCTCTTCCGGGATGGGATTCTTCCTACTCAACAGAAGAGATGGCAGAGCTGATCCAGGCGTACAAAGATCTTGGTGAAGAAGGACTGTGGGAGAACCTGGCTTATTTCATCAACGAGATCATGCCTACAGCAATCGAATTTGATGTCAACATGGGAATTCATCCGGATGATCCACCGTGGTCTATTTTTGGAATTCCGAGAATCATTACATGCGAGGAGAACATTGATCGTTTCTTAAGTCTCTACGATGATAAACATCACGGACTGACACTTTGCAGCGGAAGTCTTGGATGTGCGACATTTAACAACTACGCAGAGATGGTAAAGAAATATGCGGCAATGGGACGGATTCACTTCGCTCATGTAAGAAATGTTAAGATTCTGGAGGACGGATCCTTTGAGGAGAGTGCGCACTATTCTCCGTGTGGATCATTAGATATCGTTGAAATATTAAAAGCATATCACGATGCTGGATTTGAAGGATATTTAAGACCGGATCACGGAAGAATGATCTGGGGAGAGACTGGAAAACCGGGATATGGACTGTATGACAGAGCATTAGGTGCAATGTATATGACAGGAATCTGGGAAACCCTTGATAAATTAGACAAATAGTTCGAAAAAATAAAAAGATTGGAGCGTGGAAAAATATGAAACTTCCATTTCAAATTGATCTGAAAGATAAAGTAGTAGTTGTAACAGGAGCCGGCGGTGTACTTTGTTCTATGTTCGCAGCAGCTGTTGCTGAGACAGGAGCGAAAGTTGCGCTTCTTGACCTGAACGAAGAAGCAGCAAAAGCAAATGCTGAAGCAATCGTCAAAGACGGAGGAATCGCAAAAGGATATGCATGTAATGTACTTCAGAGAGAAAGCATCGAAGCAGCAAGAGATGCGATCCTTGCAGATTTCGGAACATGTGACATCCTGATCAACGGAGCAGGAGGAAACAATCCGAGAGCAACAACAGACAATGAATTCTTCCACAAAGAAGATTTAAATCAGATGAAGACATTCTTTGATCTTGATGTTTCTGGAGTAGAATTCGTATTTAACTTAAACTACCTTGGCACACTGCTTCCAACACAGGTATTTGCTCAGGACATGATGGACAAAAAAGGTGCGAGCATCATCAACATTTCCAGCATGAATGCATTTACACCACTGACAAAGATTCCTGCATACAGCGGAGCAAAGGCTGCTATTTCTAACTTTACACAGTGGCTTGCAGTACACTTCTCAAAAGTTGGAATTCGTTGCAACGCAATCGCACCAGGATTCTTCGTTTCAAAACAGAATGAAAAATTATTATTTAACGATGACGGAACACCGACAGCACGTACAGAGAAGATTTTAAGAAACACACCTATGGATCGTTTTGGTAAATCAGAAGAGTTGATCGGTACTTTATTATACTTAATGTGCGAAGATGCTTCCAGCTTCGTAAATGGTGTAGTAATTCCGGTAGACGGAGGGTTCTCTGCTTACTCAGGCGTATAATAGTAATCAGATAGAAAAGACACATTGCCAATGCAGAAGAACATGCAGAGTCTGTTTTTCTGCATTGGCGTTCTTTATCATAGAAAAAGTGAAATGACAGATGCTTTGGCAAGCATACAATCTTCCAGAGCGCACAAAAAAGATAGGATAAGGAGAAAATAAAAATGAAAAAATTTATGGATAAAGATTTCCTCTTAGAGACAGAGACAGCAAAAGTATTATATCATGACCATGCGGCAAAAATGCCGATCTGTGATTTCCATAACCACTTAAATGTACAGGAAATTTATGAAGATAAAGTGTTTAACGACATCGGAGAAATCTGGCTTGGGGGAGATCACTACAAGTGGCGTGCACTTAGGACAAACGGAATCCAGGAAAAGTATGTGACAGGAAAGGAAGTTTCTTTCCAGGAAAAATTCAGCAAATGGGCTGAAACAATTCCATATACATTCGGGAATCCACTGTATCACTGGACACATCTGGAATTGCAGCGTTATTTTGGAATTGAAGAGCCGTTAAGCCCGAAGACAGAGAAAGAGATTTACGAAAAGTGTAACCAAATGCTCAATACAAAAGAATTCTCTGTTCGAAATCTTCTCCGCATGATGAATATCACAGTACTTTGCTCGACAGATGATCCGGCAGACGATCTGAGATACCACAAAGCATTAAAAGAAGATGGATTTGAAATTCAGGTACTTCCGACATTCCGTCCGGACAAAGCGCTTGGAATCGATAAAGCTGATTTTGCAGAATATATTGCAAAACTTTCAGAAGTTGTAGGATATGAGATCGATTCCATCGAAACATTAAAGAAAGCACTGGAAGAGAGAATTAACTACTTTGCAGAAGTTGGATGCCGTGTCAGCGACCATGGATTAGATGAAAATCTCTACATCAAAGCATCTGAAGAAGAAGTAGATGCAATCTTTAAAAAAGCATTGGCAGGGGAGAAACTGACAGCAGAAGAGATCAAGAAATTTAAAGGAAACGTTCTTGTATTTTTAGGAAGCCATTATCACAAGAGAAATTGGACAATGCAGCTTCACATTGGAGCAGTTCGTAACAACTCTACAAGAATGTTTGAAAAGTTAGGACCGGATGCAGGATTTGACTCTATCGATGATATCTGCTATGCAAAAGAATTAAGCGCACTTTTAAATGCAATGGATTACAATGCAGAACTTCCAAAGACAATCCTTTACTGCCTGAATGCAAAAGATAATGAGATGCTTGCAAGTATGGCTGGAAACTTCCAGGATGGTTCCTGCAAAGGAAAAGTACAGTTTGGTGCTGCATGGTGGTTCCTTGATCAGAAACGCGGTATGGAAGCACAGTTAGACGTATTGAGCCAGATTGGTCTCCTGTCTGCATTTGTTGGAATGCTTACAGACTCAAGAAGTTTCCTTTCTTTCCCAAGACACGAATACTTCCGCCGTATCCTCTGCAACTACATCGGAAATCTTGTTGAGAATGGAGAATATCCGGCAGATATGGAATTCCTCGGACAAATGGTAGAAAATATTTGTTACAATAACGCAATGGAGTATTTCGGATTTTAGGAGGCATAGATGTCAACGATATTTGATTCTTTTGAAAGAAAACATGACTTTTTAATCTGCGTCGATTCAGACGGATGCGCAATGGATACAATGGATATCAAGCATTTTCGCTGTTTTGGCCCATGTATGATCGAAGTCTGGGGACTCCATGCTCACGAACAAGAGCTTCTTGCACGTTGGAATGAAATAAATCTTTATACAATGACAAGAGGGATCAATCGGTTCAAAGGACTTGCGATCGCATTGAAAGAGGCAGAGGAAACCTACGATGATGTGCAGATTGATGATCTGGAGACATTTCTTCGTTGGACAGAAATAACAAAAGAACTTTCAAACCGTGCGATTGAGGACGTGCTTGCTCAGAAAGAGAGCAAGTCACTTCGGATGGCGCTGGAGTGGTCAGAGCGGGTTAATGTGGCAATTAAAAATCTTCCGGAAGAGGAAAATCTTCCATTTGAAGGTGCGAAAGCAGGACTTGCAGCTGCTCATGCTGCAGCAGATGTAGCGATTGTGTCTTCTGCAAATGCAGGAGCAGTCAGAGAAGAGTGGACAAGGCATAACCTGATTGAGCATACGGACATTATGCTGGCGCAGGATGCAGGAACAAAAGCTTACTGTATCGGTCAGCTTTTACAGAAAGGGTATGAAAAAGACCATGTACTGATGATTGGTGATGCACCGGGAGACCAGAAAGCGGCGGAGGACAACGGAGTGCTGTACTATCCGATTCTGGTGAAAAAGGAAAAAAGTTCCTGGGAGCGGTTTCTGTCAGAGGGACTGGAAAAATTCCTTTCAGGAACATATTCAGGAAAATACCAAGAAGAAAGAATTAAGGAGTTTCAGAAGAATCTTTCCGAATAAGTCATTTGAAAGAAAAAGGAGGAAGTAACGTGAGAGAAATTATTAATATCAATGAAGGATGGTATTTCAGTAAAGAGCAGAAAGAACTGCCAACCGCGTGCGAAGAAAGTTGGGAAGTAGTCGATCTTCCGCATACATGGAACCAGTATGACGGGCAAGATGGGGGTTCGGACTACTATCGTGGAGCCTGCTGGTATGTAAAGGAATTAGGGCCATATACAGTGAAGCCGCATAGCCGCATTTACCTGGAATTCCAGGCAGCAGCAAATGTATGCGTGGCTTATGTAAATGGAAAGAAAGTGTGCAGTCATGAAGGTGGATTCAGCATTTTCCGTGCGGATATCACGGAGCAATTAGATGAAAACGGAGAAAATCTGATCGCCGTATGCGTGGACAATGCACCGAAATCAAATGTTTATCCGCAGATGGCAGACTTTACATTTTATGGAGGTCTGTATAGAGATGTGAATCTCGTGATTGTAAATGAATCTCACTTTGACCTGGATTATTATGGAGCGCCGGGTATCAAAGTTTCCTCTAAAATCCAAGGAGAGAATGCGCTTGTAGATATTCATTCTTATGTGACAAATCCTTTGGAAGGTGACCGTGTAGAGTTTGAGATTTATGATGAAGATGGAGAGACAAAAGTATTTGCAGTTCGTCCGGCGACACAGGAGACACAGGTAGCTGTAGAGCTTCTTGATGCACATCTGTGGCAGGGAGTCGAAGATCCATATCTTTATACCGTTTCTGCGAGACTGGTACGACACAATGAAGTACTGGATGAAATTGAAACGAGAATAGGTATTCGTGAATATACAGTGGATCCGCAAAAAGGATTTTTCTTAAACGGAAAAAGTATGCCGCTTCGCGGAGTATCCAGACATCAGGATAGATATGATCTTGGAAATGCATTGACATTTGAGGAGCATTACGAAGATATTCTGTTGATCAAAGAAGTGGGAGCAAATACTATCCGCCTTGCACATTATCAGCACAGCCAGGATTTTTATGATCTTTGCGACGAAGCAGGATTTATTATTTGGGCAGAGATTCCGTTTATTTCAGCGATGAACGCAGATCCGGATGCCCACGAAAATTGCAGAAGCCAGATGAGAGAGTTGATTTTCCAGAATTTTAATCATCCATCCATCTGTTTTTGGGGCATCTCAAATGAGATTACGATTGGAGGAGAAGTGCCGGGACTGGTAGAAAATCTGAAAGATCTACATGCGCTTGTCCATGAACTGGATGATACAAGGATGACAACGATGGCTCAAGTGTCCAACCTTCCGATGGAAAATGAGCAAAATGACATTACCGATGTGGTAAGTTATAACCATTATTTCGGATGGTATGGCGGAAAGCTGGAAGATAATGAGGCATGGCTGGATGCGTTCCATGAGATGCACCCAGAAAGACCGATCGGAATTTCTGAATATGGATGCGAAGGAATTACAACATATCATAATGATAATCCAAAAGGCGGAGATTACAGCGAAGAATTTCAGGCAGTGTACCATGAGCATATGGCGAAAATCATTGAGGAACGTCCGTGGCTTTGGGCAACACATGTATGGAATATGTTTGATTTTGGATGTGATGCAAGAAATGAAGGTGGTGTCAAAGGACGTAACAACAAAGGTCTTATGACAATTGATCGTCTGATCCGCAAAGATGCATTTTACCTGTATAAGGCATATTGGACAGAGGAAGAATTTGTTCATATTTGCAGCAAGCGCTATGCACAGCGTACAACAGACACTGTGACAATCAAAGTTTACACGAATTGTCCGGAAGTTACACTTTCTATCGGCGGAAGGGTAATTGAGAAACAGGCAGGAAATAAAGTGTTTACATTTGAAAATGTACCGTTACAGGAAGGGTTTACAACAATTGTGGCAAAAGCCGGAAATTGTACGGATACAATCACTCTGGAAAAGGTTGCAGAGGCAAATCCATCTTATATTTTTGAAGAAAGCGAAGATGATAAAGTAGCAGGTGTAACAAACTGGTTTGACAATGTAGATTTATCAGTAGTACGTCCGATGGAATTTAAAGAAGGATATTTTTCTTTGAAAGATCTTGTGAAAGATATTTTAAAGAATACAGAGGCATGCCAGGTTCTGTTAAATGGTCTCAGCAGTACGATGGGAATTAATATTAAGAAATCGATGCTTGAAGTTATGGGAGACCGTCCGGCAATGGATATGGGTGCAAACAGTGGAGACGAAAAGAAGATGGCTGTAATGGCATATATCAATACGGAACTTCAGAAAATCAAAAAAGAAGACTAACGATTGTTTTTGTGAAATTATATTGAAAACATAGACAAAACAGGGGTGTTCCTATGAACATCCTTGTTTTTGTCTATAAAAGTATTTTTAAGATACTATGAAACAAAAATCTTCTAACAAAACGAAAAACAAACAAAACGAAAAAGAGCAAATAATTATTGACATAATCTGTATTAAAATGTAAAATATTTAGAATAATTTGAAATTCAAAAAGATATTCAGAATATTTCTCAAGTGTTTTGGATGGAGCTGTGGAAGGAGGAACTTACTATGGAGAAAATTCAGATGACGACACCGCTTGTGGAGATGGATGGCGATGAGATGACGAGGATTTTGTGGCAGATGATCAAAGAGCATTTGATTTTGCCTTATGTGGATTTGAAGACAGAATATTATGACCTGGGGTTGGAATACCGTAATGAAACGGAGGACAGGGTTACAGTAGAGTCTGCAAATGCAACAAAAAAATATGGGGTTGCCGTAAAGTGTGCGACGATTACACCGAATGCTGCCAGAATGGAAGAGTACAATCTGAAAGAGATGTGGAAAAGTCCAAATGGGACAATCCGAGCTATGTTAGATGGAACGGTATTTCGTCAGCCGATTGTTGTAAAAGGAATTGAGCCGTGTGTTCGGAACTGGAAGAAACCGATCACACTGGCGAGACATGCCTATGGAGATGTGTACAAAGGTGTGGAGATGAAGATTCCGGGGGCTGGAAAGGCAGAACTTGTCTATACTGGAGAAGATGGCACTGAAATGCGAGAGCTGATCCACGATTTTTCGGGACCGGGTATTATACAGGGAATGCATAACACTGACGAGTCAATCACAAGCTTTGCGAGAAGTTGCATGAACTATGCGCTGGATACAAAGCAGGATCTCTGGTTTGCTACAAAAGATACCATTTCAAAGAAATATGATCATACGTTCAAAGACATTTTTCAGGAAATTTATGATACAGAATATCAGGAAAAATTTCAAGAAGCAGGTATTACATATTTCTACACGTTGATTGATGATGCTGTGGCACGTGTGATGAAATCGGAAGGAGGATTTATCTGGGCATGCAAAAATTATGATGGTGATGTGATGAGTGACATGGTATCTTCCGCATTTGGATCTCTTGCCATGATGACTTCCGTGCTGGTATCTCCGGATGGTTACTATGAGTATGAGGCGGCACATGGGACAGTACAGCGCCACTACTATAAACACCTAAAAGGAGAAGAAACTTCTACAAACTCGGTAGCTACTATCTTTGCATGGACAGGTGCGTTGAAAAAGAGAGGAGAACTGGATGGCAATAAAGAACTGACAGCATTTGCAGAAAAGCTGGAGCAGGCGACGCTCGATACGATCGAGTCTGGAAAGATGACGAAGGATCTTGCGATGATCACATCGATTCCGAATCCAGTCGTGCTGAACAGTGAAGCGTTTATTAAAGAAATCGCGGAGAAACTTTCTCAATACAGTGAGAAATAGAGAAGTGGATACAGTTTTATAAAAAATGGAACGATTGCAAGAAAAAGGTATGTTGCAATCGTTCCGTTTGTCTGTTTATGAATCGTTTCCGAAAGAGCGGAGTGTAAGCATGATGGATGGCACACCAGACGACTATTTATTCCGCGAGGGATTCCCATTGTTCATAAAGATCCCATAGTTTTGTGTCAATTTCGGCTTTTTCATTTGTGATGTCCATTAGCTTTTTTGAGTTCATTGCATACTCTGGTTTTGCAAGCTCTTCATCGAGCTTAGCGGAAGCCTCTTCCAGTTTTTGAATTTTCTCTTCTAATTTTTTAAGATCATTCTGCCGTTTCCGCTCTTTTGCCTGAAGTTCCTTTTGCGCCTGCCAGTCTAATTTCGATTCAGATGCTGTTTCTTCAGAGGAAGCATCTGTTTGCGCAGCAGATTCGGTGTAGGCGGCAGTAAGCTCTTCCTTTTTTTCTAGATAATAATCATAGTTTCCGATGTAGTTCACAAAACTTTGGTTAACGAGATCTAGAATCCTTGTGGCAGTTTGGTTGATGAAATAACGGTCATGCGAAACATACAGAACCGTTCCAGTGTAGTTGTTAAGCGCTTGTTCTAAGATTTCTTTTGAGGCAATATCCAAGTGGTTTGTCGGCTCGTCAAGAATCAAAAAATTAGCTTCCGACAACATCAGCTTCGCGAGAGACACCCGTCCTCTTTCCCCACCACTGAGATCGCCGATCCGTTTAAAGACATCCTCTCCCGTAAAGAGAAATGCGGCAAGAGTGTTACGGATCTCTGTATTTGTCAGTGACGGATAGTCGTCAGAAATCTCTTCGAAAATAGTCTTTTCCATGTGCAGAACATGATGTTCCTGATCATAATAACCGATATGGACATTGGAACCAAGTGTAAAGGTTCCGTGATCTGCAGGAATCACTTCGTTTAAAATTTTTAGTAAGGTTGTCTTGCCGGTTCCATTATCCCCGATGACCGCAACATGTTCTCCACGCTTGATTTCAAAGTTGATATTTTGAAAGAGCGTGTGTGTGCCAAAAGATTTTCCTAACCCTTCTACACGAAGAACATCATTTCCGCTGACGACGGTCGGTTCTAAATGAAGCTTCAATTCGGCATGATGTTCCAAGGGCTTTTCGATCCGATCCATTTTCTCAAGCATTTTTTCGCGGCTTTCTGCACGGCGGATCGATTTTTCACGATTGAAAGAACGAAGTTTTCGAATTACTTCTTCTTGATGGCGGATTTCCTGTTGTTGATTCAGATATTCTTTTAACTTCGCTTCCCGGATCAGTTTCTTTTTCTCGGCAAATTCAGAATAATTGCCGTTGAACATCATAATCTCGCCAAATTCAATTTCAATGACTTTTGTTACAACGCGGTTGATGAAATAGCGGTCGTGGGAGACTAAAAGTACGGCACCTGGATAATTTGAGAGGTAAGTCTCAAGCCATGCGATAGAATTCAGATCTAAGTGGTTCGTAGGCTCATCAAGAAGTAAAATATCAGGTTTGGTAAGAAGCAGTTTTCCTAGAGCTACTCGGGTTTTTTGACCTCCGGAGAGGTTGTCCACACATTTGTCAAACTCTGTCTCTGCAAATCCAAGACCTTTTAATACGCCGATAATCTCGCTTTTGTAGGCATATCCATCTGCCCGCTCAAAGGCTGCACTTAATTTGTGATAGGTATGCAAAAGCTGCTCAAGTCCTTCCCCGCTTTTTTTCTGCATTTCTTCTTCTAAGCGGCGAAGTTGTGTCTCCATCTGAATCAGGTCGGCTTTTGCGCTTTCTACTTCCTGATAGATTGTGTTGCCGGACAATAGCGCTTGATGCTGCGCAAGATATCCGATGGTCTTCCCTTTGGCAAGGATGATTTCTCCATCATCAGCGGGAATCTCTCGCATGATCATTTTTAAGATGGTTGATTTCCCGGCACCATTTAAACCAACTAACGCCGCTTTTTCGTGTTCTTCTATATGAAAAGAGCCATTTTTGACAATCACTTGCTCCAAAAAGGCTTTTTTTAGATTATGGCATGCTAAAACCATGTTGTTTCCTCCTAAATCAATTGTTGAGTTGTTATTTCCATGCTGAAAAAATGTGACCATTTCCCCAGAATCTTCCTTTACTCTCTTTTCAATTATAGCGGATATCAAAGAAAATACAACTAAAAAGAAATGAAAAGTTTGACTTTGCTAGAACAATATTATATAATAAGATGTAATAAACAATGGGGATGGTGAACATTTGTGACAGAAAGACAGATTTCTCAGGCGGTCATCAGACGTTTGCCAAGATACTATCGGTATTTAGGCGAACTTCTGGAAAATGGAGTGGAACGCATTTCCTCAAATGACCTGAGCAAGAAAATGAAAGTGACCGCTTCCCAGATTCGTCAAGATCTGAATAATTTTGGTGGATTTGGCCAGCAGGGCTATGGATACAACGTGAAATATTTATACACAGAGATTGGTAAGATCTTAGGGCTCGATAAGACACATAATATTGTGATCATCGGTGCAGGAAATCTCGGACAGGCGCTTGCAAATTATGCGGCATTTGAAAGAAGCGGGTTTTTGCTGAAAGGAATTTTTGATATTAATCCAACATTAAAAGGAATGACGATTCGCGATGTTCCGATTCGAATGATGGAAGAACTTCCGGAGTTTGTACAAAACAATGACATTGAGATTGCAGCACTTACGATTCCGAAGACGAAAGCAGTGGAAGTGGCAGAACTTCTTGTAGACAACGGAGTAAGGGCGATTTGGAACTTTGCACATACTGATCTAAATCTTCCAAAGAATGTTATTGTGGAAAATGTACATCTTTCAGAAAGCTTAATGCGTTTATCTTACAATGTAAATCGCTATAATTACTTTAATGCAAAGGAATAAGAAACGATGATCATTGGAGTTGGAACCGATATGATAGAAATAGAACGTGTAAGGAAAGCGTGTGGAAAGCAGGCTTTTTTTACGCGTTGTTTTTCCGTGCGGGAACAGGAGATGATTCGCGGGCAGATGGACAAAGCAGCAGGCAATTTTGCAGTCAAAGAGGCTGTGGCGAAAGTATTTGGAACCGGATTTTCAGGATTTCGTCCTGGAGATATCGAGGTATTGCGGGATGAGAGAGGCAAACCTTATGTGAATCTTTTGCGAGGGGCAAAGAAGGCGGCAGTATCTGCCGGTATTGTAAAAATACATGTTTCTATTACGAATACTGATTGTTATGCTGTTGCATTTGCAGTGGGAGAGGGGGAATAATATGAGATATCTGCCGACTGGAGCGCAGATGAAACAGGGAGACCAAAAGACGATCACAGAGATGGGCATGCCGTCGATGGTTCTGATGGAGCGGGCGGCACTTTCTGTTGTGGAGATGATGGAGTCTGAGCAACTAGATTTAAAAAAGGTGCTCGTTGTCTGTGGTTCCGGAAATAATGGAGGAGATGGTTTTGCTGTCGCAAGACTTTTGCATCTAAAAGGATATGCTGTGGATGTCTGGTTTGTCGGGAAGGAATCTTCTATGACAGAGGAGACAAGGCTTCAGAAACAGATCGCGGTCCACTATGGAGTACCTGTAAAAGAACGGGTAGGAGAAGATTGTTATACGGTGATCGTGGATGCAATTTTTGGAATTGGATTATCAAGACAGGTTTCCGGGACATATTATAATGTGATTGAAAACTTAAATCAGATGGATGCCATAAAAGTCGCTGTAGACATTCCATCGGGACTTTCGGCAGATACCGGAGATGTACTGGGAATTGCATTCGCAGCAGATTTTACAGTCACATTTGCATTTCAAAAGATTGGGATGTTGTTTGGTATGGCGCGCAAGCTTGTCGGAAAGCTTGTGACGGCCTCCATTGGAATTGAACCTTCTGTATATGATGGGAGGGGAGATGTGTGCTATACTTACGATAGGACGGATTTGAAAAATCTGCTTCCTGCGCGTGATCCGGATGCTCACAAGGGTAACTACGGGAAAGTGCTTTTGATCGTGGGAAGTCCGGGAATGGCAGGTGCTGCTTACTTTAGTGCAAAGGCGGCATATCTGACAGGTGCCGGACTTGTACAGATTTATACAGCAAAAGAGAATCAGTCGAACTTGCAGCAATTGCTTCCGGAGGCGATCATTACCACATATGAAAGGTATGAGGAAGAAAAGCTAAAGGAACTGCTGGAATGGGCGGATGTTGTTGGAATCGGTTCAGGACTTTCGATGAGTGAGACCGCACAGCACCTTCTTTCAACTACCGTTTGCTGTGTAAAAAAGCCGTGCATGATCGATGCGGATGGATTGAACATTTTGTCAAAAGACAGGGCACTTTTTGAGAAATTGACACCGGATTGTATATTGACTCCCCATATGAAAGAAATGGCAGGGCTATGCGGGCATTCCGTGAAGGAATTAAAAGAAGAACGTTTTCGGTATTTTCACGAATTTCTCGGATCGATTCCGTCTGTCTGTGTGATGAAAGATGCACGAACACTTGTAGGAAGAGATGGACGGCCAGTATATGTGAATACTTCCGGCAATCAGTCGATGGCAAAAGGGGGAGCCGGTGATGTCCTTGGCGGCATGATCACGGGGTTACTTGCACAGAAAATAGAGCCGTATGAAGCGGGAACACTCGGGGTGTTTTTGCATGGTTTGGCGGGAGATGCTGCACAGAAGAAAAAAGGCAGTTATAGTGTTCTGGCAAGTGATATTCTTGATGGGATTGCAGAAGTGCTGACCGCGGAAAGCACAGAGATGATTTTGCGTGAAAAGTGTTAAAAGAACAGAATAAAAAGTAGTAAGGGGCAGATAAATGAAAACTTATAGCAGAGTGTATGCAAAGATAGATTTAGATGCAGTAGCATGGAATATGGAACAGATGAAAAAAAATCTCAAAGAAGGAACTGAGATGGTTGCTGTGATCAAAACAGACGGATATGGGCATGGAGCTGTGCAGGTTGCATCGATGCTGGAATCATATGATTATGTGTGGGGATATGCCGTGGCAACATTAGATGAGGCGGTTGTGCTCCGTGCGGCAGAGATTCAAAAGCCGATTTTGGTGTTGGGATGTATTTTCCCAGATCAATATTGGGAAATGTTGAAATATGAAATCCGTATGAATGTTTATACAAAAGAGATGGCAGAGGCGATTTCAGCTCTGGCAGTCGAAAAAGGGGAGCAGGCATATGTACATATCAAACTGGATACCGGGATGGCGAGACTTGGATTTTCTGCCGAAGAAAGCAGTATTGAAGAAATCAAGGAGATTGCAGAACTTCCGAATTTAGTGCTGGAGGGAGTTTTTACCCATTTCGCTAAAGCGGACGTAGAAGATAAGACGTTTACAATGATGCAATTGGAAAAGTTTGAGTGGATGACACAGAGACTGGAAGAAGAAGGGGTTACTTTCCCGTATGTTCATGCGTCAAACAGTGCAGGAATTATAGATGTTCGCAGGGCTGATTACAATCTGGTACGCGCCGGGATCGCAATTTATGGGCTCTATCCTTCGGAGGAAGTCGATAAGGAAAAGGTACAGTTAAAACCGGCATTGTCTTTGAAAAGCCATATTGCATTTGTAAAAGACATCCCGGCAGGGACGCCGGTAAGCTATGGTGGTGATTTTGTGTCAGAGCATCAGATGCGGATTGCGACCATTCCGATCGGATATGGTGATGGGTATCCGAGAAGCCTTTCGGATACCGGATACGTGTTGATTCGCGGTAAAAAAGCTCCAATTATCGGAAGAATCTGCATGGATCAGTTCATGGTGGACGTATCAGATATCCCAGAGGTGAAATTTGGGGATAAGGTGACGTTGATCGGAAGAGATCAAGAAGAGTATCTTCCGGTGGAAAAGTTAAGCGAGTTATCTGGCAGGTTTAATTATGAGTTTGTCTGTGATCTTGGGAAGCGGATCCCGCGTGTCTATGTGCAGGATGGGAAGGTTGAAGAACAGGTAGATTATTTTGCTTAAATAAAATAAAGCTCTAAAGAATACATCCGAGAAAAGAGGAAATACTTTTTGTATCTTGAAGAATCGGAGTGTGAATAGAGTGGTTGTAAAACGAGGGGATATTTTTTATGCAGATTTAAGTCCAGTTGTCGGATCGGAACAGGGAGGTATCAGACCAGTATTGATCATACAGAATGATATTGGGAACAAACATAGTCCAACAGTCATCTGTGCCGCCATCACATCGAAGATGAATAAGGCGAAACTGCCAACGCATATTGAGATTGATGCAAAAAAATGCAGGCTGGTAAAGAATTCAGTCGTACTGTTAGAGCAGATCCGTACAATCGACAAACAGAGGCTCAGGGAGCAGGTTTGTCATCTAGATCAAGAACTAATGAAAAAAATTAATGAAGCACTGAAAATCAGTCTGGAGCTTCATACATAGTAAAGGAGTAGACGATGGAAGAAGAGAGGCGTCTGTGGAAAAATTTGAAGCAGATAGTATCTGGAGAGAGTCCGGAGAGCAAAGAAGAAGTGCAGGAAGCGGTTGAATATGTGGTAGAAGAGTGCGGCAGTCAGGGATACCTTGAAGAAAACGAAGTGCGAATGATCAAGAATGTGCTGCAGTACAGTGGGAAAAATGCTCGTGATATCATGACGCATCGAAAGGATATTGTAGCGGTGGATGGCAGTGAGACGCTGGAACATGCTTTGCAGTTCATGCTGGATGAGCGGTTTACGAGATTTCCGGTTTATGAGGAGAATATCGATGATATTATCGGTACGATCCATCTTAGAGATGCGATGAAATATTATTTAAACAAAGAGCTTCGCCCGGTCAAAGTAAAAGAATTAAAAGATTGTCTTCGTGAGGTCAGTTTTATCCCGGAAACAAAAGGACTGTCCCGTTTGTTCAAACAGATGAACACAGAAAAGAATCATTTATTTATTGTGCTGGATGAGTATGGACAGACAGCGGGGATTGTAGCGATGGAAGATATCATTGAGGAAATCGTCGGGAACATTTTTGACGAATATGATGAAGAAGAAACATTGTACTTCCGGCAGGAAAATGGAACCTATCTTGTTAAGGGAAAAGTAGCATTGGATGATCTGGAGGAGATTTTAGGAATCGAGATTGAAGATGAAGAAAATGAGACGTTGAATGGCTTTTTGATTTCGAAACTTGAACGGATTCCAGCTGAACATGAGACGTGCGAGGTACGATATGATGTTTACTGTTTTAGAATTCTTCGCGTAGACAATAATATGATCGAGTTGGTTGAAGTTGAAAAGATAGAAGATTAGTGATAGAATATAGCAGTGAAATACAAAATAGAAAGAGGTTAGAGTAATGTCAGGACATTCAAAATTTGCGAATATTAAGCATAAAAAGGAAAAAAATGATGCTGCAAAAGGAAAAATCTTTACAAAGATCGGAAGAGAACTTGCAGTAGCAGTAAAAGAAGGAGGCGGACCGGATCCGGCAAATAACAGTCGTCTGCGAGATGTAATTGCAAAAGCAAAAGCAAACAATATGCCAAATGACAACATCGACCGCAGTATTAAGAAAGCGGCGGGCGAAGGATCTGCTGACAATTATGAACACATTACGTATGAGGGATATGGACCAAATGGAACAGCGATCATTGTGAAAGCGCTGACAGATAATAAGAACCGTACTGCATCCAATGTCCGCAACGCCTTCACAAAAGGTAGTGGAAATGTTGGGACTCCAGGATGCGTTTCTTTCATGTTTGATGAGAAAGGACAGATCATTATTGCAAAAGAAGATTGCGATATGGATTCTGATGAACTGATGATGCTTGCTTTAGATGCAGGAGCAGAAGATTTTGTGGAAGAGGAAGACAGCTACGAAGTGTTGACAGTACCGGAAGATTTCAGTGAAGTTCGTCTGAAATTGGAAGAAGCAGGAATTCCGATGGCAAATGCAGAGGTGACCATGATTCCACAGACATGGGTAGAGTTGACAGATGAACAGGATCTGAAAAATATTCAGAAGACATTGGATCTGCTTGAGGAAGATGACGATGTCCAGGAAGTGTACCACAACTGGGATGAATAAGAAATTCAGTTTATAGTATAGCATGTAGTTATTTTGCAGCAAAAGGAACTGTTGCTCTTAAAGGATAAATGGCACAGTCAGATCGATCACCAACCAGGTGAAAGAGCGGCTGTGCCATTTTTGCATAAAATTTTCATAGTTAGATAAATTATTTTCAATTACAAATTAAAAAATATGAAAAAGATAGCTCTTGTGCAAATATTTTCTGAATGGTATACTAGATTCTAGTGAGAAAAAATCAGAATGAATACGCAGGAGGCAACGCAAATGAGCAATAATTACAGACCAGAGACAAAATGTATTCAATCAGGCTGGAAGCCGAAAAATGGAGAAGCCAGAGTGCTCCCGATCTACCAGAGTACAACATTTAAGTATGAGTCCAGTGAGCAGATGGGCAGACTTTTTGACCTGGAGGAGGCAGGATATTTTTATACAAGACTTCAGAATCCTACTAACGATGCCGTGGCAGCGAAAATCTGCGATCTGGAAGGAGGGGTTGCAGCAATGCTTACTTCCTCTGGACAAGCAGCAAATTTCTATGCGATCATGAATATTGCAGAAGCTGGAGATCACATTGTATGTGCGTCAGCACTTTATGGGGGAACCTATAATCTGTATGCCCATACATTGAAAAAAATGGGAATTGAAGCAACCTTTGTAGATCCGGATGCAGGAGAAGAGGAGTTACATGCTGCATTTCAGGAGAACACAAAAGCAGTATTTGGAGAGACCATATCTAATCCATCTCTTGTTGTTCTGGATATTGAGAAGTTTGCGAAGGCAGCTCATGCACATCAGGTTCCATTGATTGTTGATAATACTTTTGCGACTCCAGTGAACTGCCGTCCATTTGAGTGGGGAGCAGATATTGTAACACATTCTACTACAAAATATATGGATGGACATGCGACTTGTGTCGGAGGCTGTATTGTAGACAGTGGAAATTTTGAGTGGGATGCTGCAAAAGAAAAGTTCCCGGGATTGACAACTCCGGATGCAACTTATCATGGAGTGATTTATACAGAACGCTTTGGAAAACTGGCCTATATCCAGAAGGCGACAGCACAATTGATGAGGGATCTTGGATCGATTCAGTCTCCACAGAATGCATTTTTATTGAATATCGGACTGGAGACATTGTGTCTGAGGGTTGAGCGACATTGTGAAAATGCGCAGAAAGTTGCTGAGTATCTTGAGAGCCATGAAAAAGTGGCATGGGTGAACTATGCGGGGCTGGAAGGAAATAAGTACCATGAACTTGCGAAAAAGTATATGCCGAATGGTACATGTGGAGTAATTTCTTTTGGACTGAAAGCGGGAAGAGACGGAGCGGTTGCGATGATGGATCATCTTCAGATGGCTGCGATTGTTACCCATGTTGCAGATGCGAGAACATCGGTACTCCATCCGGCAAGTCATACACATCGTCAGATGAATGAACAGGAACTGCTGGAAGCAGGGGTACAGCCAGATCTTATCCGCCTTAGTGTCGGAATCGAACATGTAGAAGACATTATTGCAGATTTGGAGCAAGCACTTGCCTATGTCTAATGGTAAGCTAAGAAACTCCGACCTGTTTTGATGAAATGGTACAGATGAAGAAATAAATAAAATACGTCTTGCAGAATACTGTTGTCCGATGGATGGGATACATTATTTTGTGAGACGTATTTTTATATGATCAAAGAGTTCTTTATGTTTCAGGAAAGTATGAAATATTATTTTCTGCACATACTAAAAAGAAAATATCAGGAGTGTGTGAAATGGGACAGGAAGAAAGAGATAATCATCAAGAAAAAGAGACGGAACAAATTAAAGAAATGGGAGCGCTTGAACTTGACAAAGACAGAGAAAAGCATCGTATCCAGCTTCTTACAATTATTGGAGAAATCGAAGGTCATGAAGCAGTATCGGGAAATACAAAAGCAACAAAATATGAACATCTACTTCCAAAGCTTGCGGAAATAGAAGATAATGAGGAAATTGATGGAGTGTTGATTCTTCTCAATACAATGGGCGGGGATGTGGAAGCAGGACTTGCAATTGCGGAGATGATAGCATCTCTTAGTAAGCCGACAGTTTCGCTTGTACTGGGAGGCAGTCATTCTATCGGTGGACCTCTCGCGGTGTCGGCAGACTACTCTTTTATTGTACCGAGTGGAACTATGATCGTGCATCCAGTGCGTTCGACCGGAATGTTTATTGGTGTCTTACAAAGCTATAAGAATATGGAGCGGACACAAGATCGTATTACACGGTTTCTCGCAGAACATTCCCGGATTTCTCAAGACCGTGTCGAAGAGTTGATGTTAGACTCGACACAGCTAGTAAAAGATGTGGGAACATTGCTGGAAGGAGAAGATGCCGTTCGGGAAGGACTGATCGATGCGGTTGGAGGTATTAGTGATGCATTAAAAAAATTGCAGGCAATGATTGAAGCGAACAAAAAATAGTGTTATAATCCCATCTTTGACAGTTGAAAAATGAAAATGCGGCTACAAGCCCAGTAAACATGGGCGGTGTAGCCGTTTTCTTGTTTGCAACGATATGTGCTATTTTTCTATTTGTTCTTTTTTTTCTGTTTTGTTTCTTTTATGATCGCCCTCATAGTAGATTTGCGTATGAATTCATAATCCGTACGGAACCCAAGGGAACTATGTAGTTTGTCTGTTATCTTTGTACGTTTGTAAGAAGGAATGTAGCCACTGTCTTTGGATAAAAGTGTAACATTCATATTTCTTAATGTTTCTAAAATCTGACTGCAGGTAAACTCTTCTCCAAGTTTCTTTTCCAATAATCGATAAACTAATAGGCTAATGAAGCAGGTCAGGAAATGAGCTTTGATGCGATCTTCGCGTCTAACAAATACAGGTCTCGCTTCGAATTCTGATTTCATGATTCTAAAGTTTTCTTCGATTTCCCAGCGTTGTTTGTTGATATTAATAATCTCTCTGATATCTCCCTCAAGATTTGTAACCACTGCATAAAATCCATCATACATAGACTCTTCTAGGATTTTAGCTTCATCTAATTGATAAATATTTTTTTGAGCTATTTCACCATCTTCTGTGACAGCTGTTCTTTGAATGAAACGAGCTGGATCATTTGAACCTTTTCCTTTTCGGGTTTTATCTGAAGAGTGTATCATTTTTTTCGCTCGGTCAATCTGAGCATTACGAATCTTACTTTGATAAGCTTTATATTTGGGCGAATAAGTAATAATGACCGTTTCATCCATATCTCCTGTTACAAGCGGGTATTCTTTATAATAAATAGTGTTGTATACCTTTGGATCGGATTCATCAAGTGTCCGCAAGTCAATCAGTTTGTTGGAACCAGGAACCTTAAACTGAGTTGGCAAGAGTGCTAACTCACGTTCTTCCTTTTTCATTTTTTTCAAAGAATAAGTAATCACATAAGAGCGATTACCAAAGCTGTTCAGAAAACGATTGCTTTTTCCACCTAAACCAGCATCTGAGCAAAAAATAAATTCACTGCAATTAAAATCTTTGATGACTTTCTTTTCGATTGGTTTTAATGTAAGTTGTTCGTTTTGGTTTCCTGGAAATATATCGAATGCCAAAGGAATTCCATCTGCATCCATAAAAAGCCCCATGGTTATGATTGGGTTTGGACGATGTTCCTTACTTTTTCCATATTTTTTTATGCCATCTTCAGCTTCAATCTCGAAATAATAGTTTGTGCAATCGTAATATAAAATCTTGGAATTCCGTGGATGAATAAAATTGGAATTCTTGTATAATTCTTCCTGAATAAAGTCAGACTCTTCGGCGAGAATAGACAGAGCGCGATAAAGATCCTGGAGTGAATACTTTGGCGGTTCTAATAAGGAATGACAGTACTTATAACTACTGAGTTTACTAGAAGGCGCCAGAATTCTGGCATAAATCAAATCTGTGAGGATTGCGTGGAAATCATAAGAAAACTTATGATGATTACGTATATTTCTGCAAATGTTATCGATTCTTAGCTCACTGCATATCTTCTGTAAAAATAAATATCCGATATTAAATACACGTTCTTCGTCAAGTGGAATGCGAGCAAGAGGAGACAAAGAAAGGGAGACTTTTTCTTTTTGCTGATTGTAAGCAAGAGTTTCCTTTTCGGCTTCTTTTTTTGCCCAGTCCATCAACTCTTTTTCATTGCCTGAAAACTGTTCTAAGAGAGTATTATATTTTCCAAGTTTTTTATAAATACGAGAAGATGTTTTTCCGTTATCTTTTCGATAAGATTGTTTGATATAAACATCTTGATTTCCTTTATTTCCGGTAATAGAAACATACATCTGATAATTCCTCCAACCCTTTTTCTTTATTATACAACAAATAGTACAAAATAGCACGTACAAAATCATAAAATTTGACGAAAAAATAAGCCATGAATGGCTTAAATAAGGGGTTTCTAAGGAAAGTTATAAAAATGATGTGTCAAACTCCCGTGAGGGGGTATAGAAATCTGAAGAAAGTATGAAAAAAATCTCAGAGATTGAAAAAGGCGGAAGGAAGTGCTATAATACAACGTGACTTAATGTGCAGTTGCAGAAAATTGCAGATTGCCAGTACTAGGAAAGCTATAAGATTAACGCATATAAAATGTAGGAGGTACTTATTAATGAAAGGTATTATTTTAGCAGGTGGTTCGGGAACAAGACTTTATCCGTTGACAAAAGCGGTGTCAAAGCAGATTATGCCGGTCTATGACAAACCGATGATCTATTATCCGTTATCGATTCTGATGCTGGCAGGGATCAGGGAGATTCTTGTAATATCTACTCCGAGAGATCTTCCGGTGTTTGAGGAACTGCTTGGAACAGGAGAAGATTTGGGATTAAAGATGTCCTATGCGGTACAGGAAAGTCCAAGAGGACTGGCAGATGCATTTATTATCGGGGAAGAATTCATCGGAAATGACAGTGTGGCATTGATTTTGGGAGATAATATTTTCTATGGTCAGAGCTTTTCAAAGATTCTGCGCGATGTGGCGGCCAGAGAATCAGGGGCAACTATTTTTGGATATTATGTAAGAGATCCTAGGGAGTATGGCGTGGTAGAGTTTGATGAAAACGGAAAAGCACTTTCAATTGAGGAAAAACCGGAGCATCCGAAGTCAAACTATGCGGTTCCGGGATTGTATTTTTATGATAATGATGTGGTGGAAATTGCAAAGAATGTAAAGCCGTCTGCCCGCGGAGAAATTGAGATTACAAGTGTCAATAACGCTTATCTTCAGAGAGGTGATCTCCATGTAGAGACATTAGGACGTGGATTTGCGTGGCTGGATACAGGAAATCACGATGCACTTTTAGATGCTGCAGACTTTGTGGCGGCGTTCCAGAAGCGTCAGGGACTTTACATTTCATGTATTGAAGAGATTGCTTACAAAAGAGGATTTATTGACAAGGAGCAGTTGATCAAGCTGGCACAGCCGCTTTTGAAGACTGCATACGGAAAATATTTGATGGAGATCGCAGAAGGATTATAAGAACCGCCTGCAAATAAAAAGAAAGAAGGAAATTTCAATGGGAAAAATTACAGTAGAAACATGTGAAATCGAAGGATTGAAAGTGATTACCCCGACAGTGTTCGGAGATGAACGCGGATATTTTATGGAAACATATAATTACAATGATTATAAAGAAGCGGGAATTGATATGGAATTTGTCCAGGACAATCAGTCAAGCTCTAAGAAAGGAGTATTAAGAGGATTACATTTTCAGATTAATTTTCCGCAGGATAAGCTTGTGCGCGTGGTGAGCGGGGAAGTGTTTGATGTGGCAGTTGATTTAAGAGAAGGATCTGAGACATACGGACAATGGTATGGAGTGCTTCTCTCTGCTGAAAATAAGAAGCAGTTTTTCATTCCGAAGGATTTTGCGCATGGATTTTTAGTTCTTTCTGACACAGCTGAGTTTGCATATAAATGTACTGATTTTTATCATCCAAATGATGAGGGCGGACTTGCATGGAATGATCCGGATATCGGAATTGAGTGGCCGATCCCGGAAGGAATGGAACTGATAGTTTCTGAGAAAGATCAGAAGTGGATGGGAATCAGGTCTTTGGAGAGACAGTAATACATTGTGGAGGTAGAATAGTGTCTAGATATATACAAAATTTTATGAAATTCCAACCACTATTGAAAGAATTAGTTGCAAGAGATATAAAAACAAAGTATAGACGGTCAGTGTTGGGAGTATTGTGGACACTGTTGAATCCTTTGTGTACAATGATTGTGCTTTCAGTCGTGTTTTCTAATTTATTCAAGTTTGATGTAGAAAATTACTCTGTATACCTTTTATGCGGACAAGTAATTTTCAACTTTTATTCGGATGCGACTACAAATTCTATGGGAGCTATTATAAGCAATGCTTCCTTAATAAAAAAAGTTTATGTTCCAAAGTACTTATTTGTATTATCCAGAGTATTTTCGAGTTTTATCAACCTTCTAGCATCATTTACAGCAGTCATTCTTGTTATGATTGCAACAAGGACAGAGTTGCACTGGACGGTAATATTGGTTGTAATACCATTGACATTAATTGTATTTTTCTCTATGGGAGTCGGAATGCTTTTGGCAGCGATTACAGTAAAATTTAGGGATATTATGCACTTATATTCAGTTTTTGTCACGGTAATTATGTACTTGACTCCGGTAATTTATCCAATGTCGATTCTTCCTGAGTGGTTGAAACCAATTGTAATGATGAATCCATTGACTAATATATTGACAATGTTTAGGGATGTGACAATTAATAATAATCTGCCACAACTTTCATCCGTTGTCATAGCAGTGATTGAGACTGTTGTTATGTTACTTGTTGGGACTTACGTTTTTTATAAAAATCAAGATGAGTTTATTCTGAATATTTAGGAGAAGTTTAGTATGGAAAATCAGGCAATCATTGAAGTGGATCATGTGTCTATGAAATTTAATTTGGCGGCCGAAAAATATGACAGTTTAAAAGAATATATTATTAAAAGTTTAAAAAAGCAGATATCGTATGATGAATTTTGGGCATTGAAGGATGTTTCTTTTCAATTGAACAGAGGGGACTCTCTGGGACTGATTGGATTGAACGGAAGTGGGAAAAGTACGATGTTAAAAACAATTGCCGGAGTTTTGAAACCAACGAGAGGAAGTGTAAAAGTAAGAGGAACGATAGCTCCTTTGATAGAACTCGGGGCAGGGTTTGATTATGACCTGACAGCAAGGGAAAATGTTTTTTTAAACGGAGCTATCCTGGGATATGGGAGAGGCGACATGGAAAAGCATTATGAGGATATTGTTGAATTTGCTGAGTTGCAAGAATTTATGAATGTTCCAGTGAAAAATTTTTCTTCGGGTATGATTTCGAGACTGGCATTTGCAATTGCTACGATTGGTACACCGGATATACTGATCGTTGATGAGGTGCTTTCGGTAGGGGATTTCCTATTTCAACAGAAATGTGAACAGAGAATAAGAAATATGTTAAATAAGGGGACAACCTTATTATTTGTATCCCATAACGTGAATCAAGTCAGAAGCCTTTGTAATAAAATTGTGTGGTTGGAAAAAGGGCATTTGCGTGCGTTTGGAGACTCAGAAGAAATTTGTGAAGAGTATAGCAGATTATAAAAATGGCAAGAGGTAGAAAAATGAAAAAGCAGATAAAACTGTTTGCCGGTTGCATTGTACTGATTATTGTGGCATATGCATATGCACATATTGCAAAAACCGTAAGTATTTATGACAAGGGAATAGACCCGAGTCAGTATGGAAGTACAGGAATTATTATAGATCAGGCGGTAAGCCAAAGTTTTGTAGTAGAAGAAAATGCAATCGACAGTGTGAGAATTAAAACTTCTGTTGTAGGGAATGTGAATGATATTTCTCTTTCTTATGAAATTAAAAATAGTGAGACAGGAGAGATTTGTGCACAGGGAGAAGCGGAAGCGGAAAAGGTGAAAAATGGAAAATTTTTTGAACTGAAATTTCCCAAAGTCGAAAATGTCAAAGGAAAGAAGATGGAAATTACTATTCGGGCAGAAGGAGCAAATGCAGAAAATGGAGTCTCTTTTGCTTTTGAGAGAAAAGTCGAGAATAATACAGAATATAAAGTGAATGGACAAGAGCAGGAAGCTACTTTGATTTTGAAAACAGTAAATCATAGATTTGATTTTGAAACATTTTCTGTGTTCATCGGATTTGCTGTATATATTTATGTGTTTATGCGATTTTTATACAAATTATTTCAATAGAAGAGTAGGAAGTAAAATATGGGGAAAGAAAGTGTATCTAAGAAATTTGTTTATATTGCAGTAATTTTTGGAGTACTCCTGACGATATTGATTCCGCCATTTCAAAGTCCTGATGAAGATAGTCACTTCAAAAAGGCATTTGTTATGGCGGAAGGACGTTTTTATCCAGAGGTGCAGAAAGGACAGCAGGGATACTGGCTTTCTGAGAATATGGTAGAATATATTGCCGATAAAGTCGCTGCATGCGGAGATTATGGTAGAAAATTTTCTTATCAAGAAGTCATGGAGTATGAGCGTAATGATGCGAATTATTCAGATACGAAGTTTTATCAGTTTTCCACAATGGAGACACGCCCAATTGGACATATTATTCCGGCAACGGGAATTGTGATTGGAAAGGTAATCGCTAAGATAGCGGGTTTTGCTTCTCCTTCCGTTGTTTACTATTTGTTTTTTGCGCGACTTGCCAATTTAGCATTTTTTATTATTGCCATAGCACTTAGCATACGGATTACACCTATATTAAAGAGAACTTTTTCCGGAATTGCTTTAATGCCGATGACTTTGTATCTGGCAGTTTCACCATCTTATGATGTACTTTTAATCAGCAGTTCATTCTTGTTCGCAGCGGTGGTGCTTCGGCTCAGGTATGACAAAGTAGAAAATGGAAAAGTCAGAATAGGTCATATTATTTTTTTTGGAGTTGTTTTTTATCTGTATATTGCTTTAAAGATTGTGTATCTACCGTTGGGATTGATTATGCTGTTTTTTATACCAAAGGAAGTTTATAAGGATACGAAGGTGATTTTAAAACATGTCATACTTTTATCAGTGGTTGTAATAGGCGCGTATTTAATAGGGAAAATTCCATATTTGATACAAAAAAATATTTTGACATCAGGAGATCCAGCTGTTGGCAGACAGATTAGGTTTGTCGTAGAAAATCCAGTCCAGTATGTGAGGATATTTTGTCAGACATTATGGAGCCAAAGGAATTTTTACATTTCCACAAGCATTGGAGTGTTTGGACTGTTGGATACATGGATGTATTCGGCCGTTATATACATATATGCAGGATGGCTATTTGTTGTTGGAATTTCCGAAATAAGCATTGATAATATTAAAGTTACAGTATGGCAAAGGCTTTCTGTAATCATTGCTAGTGCAGTTTCCGTATTTGGTATCTTTCTTGCAATGTATATTTACTGGACGTCGATTATGCCGGGATACGGACCAGGGGCAGAGGAGATAGTTGGTGTTCAAGGGCGATATTTCATTCCATTGTTTCCAATGTTTTTTTTGGTTTTTGCAAATCAGCGCATTGCTAAATATAAAAAAGGTAGAAACATTTGCAAAGTGATTTCAGAAAACAGTATATTAGTTTCTTTGGCAGTTCTCCCGGTAATGTGTCTTATGTTATTATTAAGATTCTGGGCATAATTAGTCTTTAAGAATAGGAGTAGATATGATTGATAAATTAGTAGATTTAAGTAGAAAAGGTGTCAAAAGCCTTGTGACAATGGGACCTGAAGAAACTATGAAAAAGATTGTAAAATTTAGCAAAAAGCGCTATTTTATGAAGTATGGAATTAATAAGCTTCATCTCACTCCTGCAAGAATACTAGAAAAGCAGAGAAAGGACATTTCTATCTCTAAAATAAAATTTAGTATTATTACACCATTATATAATACACCACAGAAATTTTTACGAGAGTTGATAGAATCCTTGCAGGAACAGACTTACGGAAACTGGGAATTATGTTTGGCAGATGGAAGTGACAGGGATCACCTTTATGTTGAAAAGATATGCAGAAGGTATATGAAAAATGATCATAGGATAAAATATAGCAGGTTGACTAAAAATAATGGGATATCAGAGAATACAAATGAATGTATAAAAATGGCGAGCGGAGATTATCTAGGACTATTAGATCACGATGATCTCTTACATCCAGCGGCACTGTATGAAGTGGCTAAAGTTATAGAGCAAAAGAATGCAGAATTTATTTATACGGATGAGGTTAAGTTCTCAGAAAGGCCGGAGCAGATTATGTCTGTATCAAATTTTAATTTCAAGCCGGGATTTGGAAAGGATGAGCTCCGTGCGCATAATTATATCTGCCATTTTACTGTATTTGCAAAGAAGCTACTAGATAAAGAAGAAAAACTTTACAGAAAAGAGTATGATGGAAGTCAGGATCATGATATGGTTTTGAGATTGACAGAAAAAGCACATACTATTGTCCATATTCCAAAAGTGTTGTATTATTGGAGGGTACACAGTAATTCTGTGTCAATGGATATAGGAACAAAGCCATATGTAGTAGATGCTGCACTAGGGGCAATAGGATCACAGTTGGAGAGATGTAAAGAGCCTGGAGAGGTCATGAGCAATTTTCCGTATCAGACGATCTACCGGATAAAATACGAGTTGAAAGAAAGCCCTTTGGTTTCGATTATAGTGCTTAAAGATAAAAAGAACTGTAAGAAACCAGTTACTGTCCAAGAAATTTTAAAGAAGACACATTACAGACCGTTGGAAATCATTGTTGAAGATAGTGTTGAAGAAGTATGTGAAGAGGATGGAGTGCATATAAAAGCAGTTTTAACTCAGGGAGTAAACTCAAAGGGAAGCAGAATGGACAAGATGCTTTCTGAGAGTAACGGCAGCGTGATTGTACTAACAGAAGACACTATGCAACCGGATTCTGGAGAATGGTTGGAAGAAATGCTCATGTTTGCCCAGAGACAGGATGTTGGAAGTGTAGGGGCCAAGATTTTTATGAATAATTCTAAAATATATTATGCAGGTGGCGTAATAGACTGGGAGATTCCGGAATGCGTGAAATATATCGGAAAAGACAGAGAAAAAAATGATGATGGATATGAAGCAATTTTGACTCATGTGCGGAATACAAGTATTACACTCTCAAAGTGCATGATGTTTCAAAAAGAGTTATGGATCTTGTATGGAGGATTTCAAAATGCACCGTCGGGGTTTGAGACAGAAGATTTCTGCTTGTGGCTCATTGACCAAAAGAAAAGAAATGTATGGTGCAGATTTTCAGAATGGACTTGTTGTAATGCGGAAATAGAAGCAGAGAAAGATGGACCTGCTTTTAGAGAAAGATGGAAAGATACTTTTGGAGAAGATGAGTATTATCATCCAAACTGGAAAAAACTGTCATTGGTATAGGAGATAGAAATGGAAGATATTAGTATTATTGCAAAAAAGACATGGAAAGCACTGAGAGAAGATGGAATAGCAGGAACTTATAGGAAAACAAGAAGTTACATTCACACGGCAAAAGTCAGAAAACAACTGGCACAGTATGAAGGAAAGGTATGTGGGGATGTACTGTTCATCAATGGGTGTGATTATACTGCGTTACCTCATCCGCCAAGATATAGGGTTATGCATCAGCAGGAACAGCTGAAGGCAAACAATATGGAGAGTACAGAGAACTTTTATTTGCACCTTAATTTTGATCAGGTACGTTGCTTTCGTGTATTTATTTTCTTTAGATGTCCATACACAGAAGAAATAGGTGAATTTATCAAAATGGCAAAAAGCCTGAATAAAGTTGTCATTTACGATATTGACGATTTGGTAATTGATACAAAGTACACAGATACGATAAAGTATTTGGATACAATGTCAAAAGAAGAAAGAAAAGGATATGATGAAGGTGTAAGGAATATGCAGAAAGTTCTGAAAATGTGTGATGCTGCAATTACAACAACAGAACGCTTGGCAGAAGAACTTTCTCAGTATGTGCCAAAAGTTTTTATTAATCGAAATACTGCTTCAGAGGAAATGCTGGAACTTTCAGAGAAAGCAATTTATGAAAGGGATATATTGCCATATTTAGAAGAAACAGCAGTAAAAGAGGAAAACAAAAAGTGTTATCTTGAGAAAAAGGAGCAGCAGCTTGTAAGAAAAGATATTGTCAGGATGGGATATTTTAGTGGAAGTATTACCCATAACGATGATTTTATTTTAGTTCAACCAGCGTTAATTCGACTGATGAGAGAATTCCAAAATACAGAATTACATGTCGTTGGAATTCTTGATATTCCGGAAGAGATGAAAGAATTTGAAGGACGCATTATAACACATCCATTTTGTGACTGGAAACAGCTGCCGGAACTTATATCACAGATAGATATTAATCTTGCTCCCTTGGAAGAAAGCATTTTTAATGAAGCAAAATCTGAAAACAAGTGGGTAGAAGCGGCTCTGGTAAAAGTTCCTACAGTTGCAAGCAATATAGGTGCATTTGCAAAGATGATAGAACACAATGTTACCGGTTTACTGTGCAACAATGAAGAAGAATGGTATCAGTCGTTGAAGTGTCTGATTACAGACAAGGAAACAAGAAATAAGATCTCAGAGAATGCCTATAATTTTTGCAAGAAAAAGTGTGTTACACTGTATACAGGATTTCAACTTACAAAGTTTATCAAGAGTATGATGACACCAAACATTGTGTTTGTTTTACCTGCATTAAATATTAGTGGCGGAATTATGGTTGCACTTGAACATTGTAAAATGCTAAAAGAAGCCGGGTATGACGTTACAATTATCAATGATGATTTTGACAGTTCAAAATGGTGTGAATTCAGGGGTGTTAAATTTCCGGTCATTCCTAGCCGTGAGAATTTGATTATTGGAAGTTTTGATAAAGCTGTGGCAACAATGTGGTCTACCGTAAAATTTTTGGAAACTTATACAAATATTAAAAAAAGGTATTATTTGGTGCAGAATTTTGAGACAAACTTTTATGAACCGAATGATCCATTGAGAATAGAGGCCAATCAGAAGTATAGTCCAAAAGTAGAGGTACAATTTGTGACAATTTCAAAGTGGTGCGAGGAATGGCTGAAAGAAGATTATGAGAGAACATCAAGATATGCACCGAATGGAATTCATAAAGAGCAGTTCTGTTCCGAGAGGAGAACATTTGAAGGAAAAATTAGGGTTCTGATTGAGGGGGACTGCGGTGTTTATTACAAAAATGTTGATGAGAGTTTTAAAATTGCTAATAGGTTAGATCCTGAAAAGTTTGAAATTTGGTATATGTCATATAATGCACAGCCAAAAGAGTGGTACCGTGTAGATAAATTTTTACACAAAATTCCATTTGAAAAAGTGGCGGATGTTTACAGACAATGTCATATTTTGCTAAAAACGAGTTTTCTGGAAAGTTTTTCGTATCCCCCACTCGAAATGATGGCAACAGGGGGGTATTCAGTAGTTGTTCCAAATGGAGGAAACAAGGAATATCTGATCGATGAAGAAAATTGTCTTTTATACCCTTGCGGAGAGATTGATAAAGCTGTTGAAAAAATCAAAAGAATCTGCAATGATGAAGAACTAAGAGAGCGTTTATATAGGGGAGGTATGAAGACGGCGGAGAATAGAGACTGGGAAACTATTCGAACAGAAATATTGGAGTTGTATAAATAATAGAACAGGAGGGCGCAGATGAAAGTATTAGTAACAGGGACAAAAGGACAGCTTGGATATGATGTGGTAAATGAGCTGGAGAAGAGAGGACATACAGCAGTTGCAGTTGATATTGAAGAGATGGATATTACAGATGCTGTTTCAGTTGAGAGGGTTATTACGGAAGCAGAGGTAGAGGCAGTGATCCACTGTGCGGCTTACACAGCGGTTGATGCTGCGGAAGATAATGTGGAAATCTGTCGGAGAGTCAATGCAGAAGGAACCGAGAATATTGCAAAGGTATGTAAAAAACTAGATCTAAAAATGATCTACATCAGTACCGATTATGTATTCGATGGAGAGGGTGAAAGACCATGGGAACCGGATGATGAGAGACATCCTCTAAATGTATATGGACAGACGAAATACGAAGGAGAACTTGCGGTAGAAAAGTATCTGGAGAAATATTTTATTGTTCGTATTGCATGGGTATTCGGTGTGAATGGAAAGAACTTTATCAAGACAATGCTGAAGCTTTCAGAAACTCATGAAGAATTGAATGTTGTGGACGATCAAGTAGGATCCCCGACGTATACTTATGATCTTGCGGTATTGCTTGTGGATATGGTAGAGAGCGATAAATATGGAAGATACCATGCGACAAATGAAGGACTTTGTACCTGGTATGAATTTGCAAAAGAGATTTTCAGACAGGCAGGTGTAGAGGTGAAAGTAAATCCGGTTACAAGCGATATGTTCCCTGCAAAAGCAAAGAGACCTAAGAATAGCAGAATGAGCAAGGAGAAGCTCGATGCAAATGGATTCCACCGACTTCCAACATGGCAGGATGCGTTGGAAAGATATCTTAGCGAGATTCGCTAGAATGAAGGAAGGTATTTTCATGAAAAGCAGATGGAAACAGATGTGCATTTTTCTCGTATTGATCCTGAGTATGATTGGATGTGGACAGAAAGAAACGGAGCCGAAGGAAGAACAGACTCAGACAGAAGATACAAAAGAGGAAGGAAGCACGCAGGAAACACAACAGAAGGAAGAATCAACTCAGTCTGCAGAGCCAGAGCAGGGAAGCCAGTCACAGAAGGAAATCAAAATCTATTTTGCAAATAAAGATGCGTCTGGTTTTGAAACGGAAGAGGTTGCAATGGAAGACGTATCAGCCGAAAAGATTTGGGAACAACTTGTGGCAAAAGGTGTTGTACCGGCAGATACGCAAGTAATCAGCTGTACAGAAAAGACTATTGATGGGGAAAAGGCATTGCAGTTGGATCTGTCTGAAAAATTTTCCACTTATCTGAATGGGCAGGGTTCCTCTGGAGAGTACTTGACAGTAGGGTGTATCTGTAATACTTTTTTGGATGCTTTTGATGGAGAGTCGATACGGATAACCGTAGACGGGAAAAAACTTGAGACAGGTCATGCGGAATATCCGGGATATTTGTCAAAATATGAATCCGAATAGAAGGTTTTAGAAAAATATGAGTGAAAAAGAGACAAAGACATTTAAAATTAAATGGACAAAAGTCTTGAAGAAAGTATCCCCTTATAACATTAAAAAGGGGATACTTTATTTAAGGCATTATGGTCCGAAAGAATTTTGGGTAAAACTTACGGAGCGATTCCAGGCAGATGATGTAGATTATGAGCAGTGGTATGAGAATCATAAGGCTTTGCCCGAAGAACTGGAAAAGCAAAAAAACGAAAAATGGAAAAGAAAGCCATTGATCAGCATTGTAGTTCCTGTTTATAATACTCCGCAGGTATTTTTGCGGCAAATGATTGAATCAGTTCAAAACCAGTCCTACTCCGAATGGGAACTTTGTATTGGAAATGCAAGCCCGGAAAATAAGGAAATGAAAAAGATTCTGGAGGAATATAAAAATGATGCTCGGATCAAAGAAGTAGAAATTCCGGAGAATAAAGGAATTTCGCAGAATACAAACAGAGCGATGGAGATTGCTTCCGGAGAATGGATCGGTCTTTTGGATCACGATGATCTTCTCGCTCCGAATGCACTGTATGAGATTGCGAAAGCGGTAAATGAGCATCCAGATGCAGAAGTGATCTATACGGATGAAGATAAGGTGACCACTGATTTGAAAGAACATTTTCAGCCGCACTTAAAGCCGGATTTCAATTTAGATCTTCTCCGTTCCAACAACTACATCTGTCACTTCTTCGTAGCCAGCCGTGATCTGATCAAGCGTGTAGGAGGATTCCGCCCGGAATTTAACGGAGCGCAGGACTATGATTTGATTCTTCGCTGTACGGAGCAGGCGAAGCAGATTGTGCATATTCCAAAAATTTTGTATCACTGGCGTGTCCACAAGGCGTCAACTGCAGATAATCCGGCTAGCAAGATGTATGCGTTTGATGCGGGAAAGCGTGCAATTGAGGAACATCTTGTCCGCTGTCGTACAAAGGGAACTGTACAGCATACGAAAGATCTTGGATTTTACCGGGTAAAATATGAAGTCTGCGGGGAACCACTGGTATCGATCATTATTCCAAATAAGGATCAGTCGGAAGCGCTGAAAAAATGTCTGGATTCGATTCGAGAAAAGACAAGCTATCGGAATTATGAGATTATTATTGTAGAAAATAATAGTGAGGAGCCGGAAACATTTGCCTTCTATAAAAAGATTGCAGGGGAGAAGATTAAGATCGTCACCTGGGAAGGGGAATTTAATTATTCCGCGATCAACAACTTCGGTGTTCGTCATGCGAGAGGAGATTATCTTCTGCTTCTCAACAATGATGTGGAGATTATTAACGGGGACTGGCTAACAGAGATGCTTTCCCACTGCCAGAGAAAAGAAGTGGGAATTGTCGGGGCGAAGTTATATTATCCGGATAATACGATCCAGCATGCAGGAATCATCATCGGGATCGGAGGCGTTGCAGGAAGTGTCTTTGTAGGACTTCCAAGAGCGTTTTCAGGATATCTTCACAAGGCATCGATCCAGCTTGATCTCAGCGCGGTCACTGCAGCATGTATGCTTGTAAAACGCTCTGTATTTGAGCAGGTCGGCGGGCTTGAGGAAAAGCTGAAAGTAGCGTTTAATGATGTGGATTTCTGCCTGCGCGTCAGAGAAAAAGGGTATCTTGTTGTCTATGATCCGTATGCAGAGCTGTATCATTACGAATCGAAGACAAGAGGTGCTGAGGATACGAAAGAGAAGATCAGACGGTTTCAGACGGAAATCGAATATATGAGAAGCCACTGGATCGGGCTTCTGAAAAAAGGCGATCCGTATTACAATTGTAATCTGTCACTGACAAAGTGGGATTATTCGTTGAAAAATAATCAGAGGAGCTAAGAGATAGATGTACGATGTGTCAGTCGTTATACCAAACTACAACGGAATAAAGTATCTGGAGCATTGTCTGGAGGCTTTGGAAAAGCAGAGAGATGTTGCCTTTGAGACGATTATTGTAGACAACTGTTCGCAGGATGGAAGCGCCAGCCTGGCGAAAGAGAAGTTTCCAAAGTGCTGCTATCTGTCGCTGGATCAGAATTATGGTTTCTGCCGCGCGGTCAATGAAGGAATCAAAAAGGCAGCGGCCCCGTTTGTAGTGCTTCTCAATAATGATACAGAAGTGGAGCCTGAATTTTTGAAAAATCTGTTGGATCGTATCAGTAAGGATGAGCGGATCTTTTCGGTGGAGGCTCGGATGATGCAGTATCACAGAAGAGAACTGATCGACAGTGCGGGGACATCTTATTCAGCGCTCGGATGGGCATCGGCAAACGGAAAAGATAAGACAAAAGAAAAGTTTCTGACTTCCCGGAAGGTGTTTGCGGCATGCGCGGGAGCGGCAATTTACCGGAAATCGGTCTTTGAGGAGATTGGATATTTTGATGAGGAGCATTTTGCATATCTGGAAGACATTGATATCGGATATCGTGCAAGGATTCACGGATATTACAATGTCTATGAGCCGTCAGCAGTTGTCTACCATGTGGGAAGCGGGACGAGCGGCTCCAGGCATAATGAATTTAAGGTGAAATATTCATCGAGGAATAATGTCTATTTGATTTATAAAAATATGCCGCTCCTTCAGATTTTATTGAATAGTCCATTTTTGTTGATTGGTTTCCTCACAAAAACGATCTTTTTTACCGCAAAAGGATTTGGGAAAACTTACGTAAAAGGACTTGCAGAAGGAGTACGCCTTTCTCGAAATAATCGGGAGAAAAAGATTGTTTTCCAGAGAAAAAATTTTGGCAGTTACTGGCAGATTCAAAAGGAACTGTGGAAGAATCTGCTTGTATATTTTCAATAGGAATATAAAAAGTAAAGGAATGAAAAGGCTGTTGCAGCAGAACATTTGCAAAAACGATGGGCGCCGGAGGCGTTTCAGGAAGAGGCAAAGAAAAGCTGCAATAGCCTTTTTTGTTTCGGTTAAAAAAATAAAATGCAACCTTTTCCGCTTGCGGCACGTCTAATAGTTGAAGAGAAAAATCATTTACAAGAAAAACAATGGGAGGAGGGGCAAATGTGATACAGCTTGTCAGAAGAGCAAAGAAAAAAGATGCTCAGGCTTTTATAGAGCTGATTGACCGATGCAAAGGGGATCTTTATAAAGTGGCTAGAAGTTATCTGAATAATGAAGAGGACATTGCGGATGCGATTCAGGAGACGGTCATAGATTGTTACGAGAAGATTGGAAGCCTCAGGGAGGCAAAATACTTTAAAACATGGCTGACAAGGATCCTGATCAATAATTGTAATGACATCTTAAGATGTGGAAGGAGGGAGTGTCCTTTGGAGGAAGCAGCACAGATCAGAGGAGAGAGCAGGGAGTTGGAGAGATGTGAGTTTGAGGAAGTTCTGGATGCGTTGGATGAGAAATATCGGATCATTCTTGTGCTGTATTATGGTGAGGGATTTAAAATACGGGAGATTGCACAGATCCTGGAATTGGAAGTGAATACCGTAAAGTCCAGGCTTTCCAGAGGAAGAAAGCAGTTTGAACACATGTATTGTATGGAACCGAGTATGCAGAGGGGGTAATGCAGATGAAGAAAGAATTTGATAAAGAAGTAAAGAAAAAACTGAGGGAAGAGATAACCGTTCCGAAATGCGTAGATGAGGGAATCCAGAGAGCATATGATATGATCGGGATTTCCGGTGAAAAAAAGGTAATACGGCGAAGAAAGAGAATCTGGCCGGCAGCTGCGGCAGTTGCCGCGTTGACAGCAGGGATTTCCATTACAGCAGTAGCAGTGAATTATTATCTGAAAGTTCATCTGAAAGAAGAGGGACAGGTTCTGAAATATTATATTGAAGTGGATGAAGAGCAGAAAGAAGCGCACCAGATTGAAGTGAATCCGACGTATCTTCCAAAGGGATTTGAAGCAGAACAGGCAGAAGAAGGGGCGCCAAAGAAAACCTACGGGACAGCGGAGGGAGATAGTATTTCCATTATTTCTTATAATGCGGCAGAACTTTATCGAATGTCGCAGCTCGAGGAGAATGTTTTTGCCGAATATCGGAAAGACAGCTATAGTGCAGTTGAGGGAGAACAGAAGTTAGATCTGTTTACGAGAAAAAACGAGAAAGTAGACAGTGACAGGGAGATTACAGATGTATATCTGTTTAGTGAAGAAGAGGGATATGGAGTATGGATCTGGAGTGAGAGCAGTCTGGAGCAGGAAGAACTGGTGAAAATTGCAAACGGGCTGGAGATTACTGTCTTAGAGGAAACTGTTCCATATCCGTCTGAGGCGGAAATTGCAGAAGAACGGCAAAATGACAAAGATGCAGCCAAAAAAGCCGAAGCAGAGCAGGAGTATCGGAGCAGCAATGGGGTTTCAGAAGAATTGGTTTATCAGGTTGGCGAAGAAGTAAAAGACACAACGAGAGAGATGATGGCAGAGTCATATCCAGATTATCTGAGAGAAGTTTATCTGAGCGAAGAGGAGGATATCAGATTTACTGTTCTTAGTACAGCAGTGTCAGATACACTTCCGACAGATACATTTTCGCAGCAATATTTTACAACAGACATGGAAAACTGGATGAACGAAGACACGTCGTTAAAAGCACACCAGAGATATCGGCTTGGAGAAGAGGAAGGACAGACGACTTTTGATGCACGGGCAGACAAAGAGGCAGAGACAGTGAATTCAAAGTATGTCATCGTGAAGATGAAAGCGAAAAATGTATCTGCGTTTCAGACAGACTTGAATAAGACAGTGGGCGTGTCAATTGCACCGATTCTTACCGTGATGCAGGAAGGAGAAGCGGGAAAGCTTGTGTATCCGCAGGAAACATTCTGGTCGGCAAATGAAGGATATGATCTCCAATGGGGAGCAGAAAGAGGAGGATCATTCCCAATTTATTTTGACAAGCCATATTTTACAGAGGGAATCAAGGGAGTAAAATCAAGGCTGTTTTGTCCGCTTGCTCCGGGGGAGGAAATGGAATATACATTAGTCTATGTGGTAGACGAAGATCAGCTTTCAAATATGTATCTGCATTTTTATCCGCAAAATGAGATAGAGATAAATGGAGAGTATCTGACAACTCCGTATGTGGACATCAGCCAGTAAAGAAAGCAGACAGAAATCTGAATGAAAGATTCAGATGACAAAAAAGAACTTGTGTGGATGGGAGAAAAGAAAGAAAAATCTCCATCGCATAAGTTCTTTTTTGTTACAAAAATATTACAAAGACTACACTTTTTCTTGTGATTTTTAAAACTTTATTGTATTATATATAGGATAATGGAAAAAAATAGATATAGAATCAAATGAAATAAACAATAGATGAGAAACGGGTGAATGAATTTTGATCAAAGATAATCAGAAACATTTTAACCGGATGCATGTTGTGCTGGATGCATGTGTGATTATTTTTTCTTATGTTCTGGCATGGTATCTTCGGTTTAAGAGCGGACTGTTTCAGCAGGATCCGTGGTTTTTATCTCTTCATGAATATATGGGAGCACTTCTCTACATTGTTCCGGGCTACTTAATGTTGTATTATTTATTCCAGCTTTATACGCCGAAGCGGGTACGTGGACGGAGACTGGAAGCATGGAATATTCTGCAGGCAAACACGATTGGGCTGATGGTGTTCACATTCGTGTTGTATATTATAGAGCAAGCAAACTTTTCCAGAAAAATGATCGCGATTTTTTTCTGCGTGAATATTGTGACAGAGATTTTTATGAGAAATCTTGTGCGGCATTTTCTGCGGGATATGCGGAAGCGCGGTTATAATCAGAAACATATGATTTTAATTGGATACAGCCGGGCAGCGGAGCAATACATTGACCGAATCAAGGCAAATCCAGAGTGGGGATACACCATCCGGGGAATTCTGGATGACAATCAGCCGAGAGGAATGGAATATAAGGGTGTCAAGGTGATTGGTACGATTGAAAATCTAAAGATCATCCTGCCGCAGAATCGTTTGGATGAGATTGCGATCACACTTGGAATTAATGAGTATTCCAAGTTGGAATCCATTGTTGCAATGTGCGAAAAATCAGGAGTGCATACGAAGTTTATTCCGGATTATAATCACATTATTCCGACCAAACCGTACACGGAGGATCTTTTGGGACTTCCGGTCATCAATATCCGCCATGTACCACTCAGCAACACATTGAACCGATGGATGAAGCGATTGATGGATATTTTCGGAGCCATCGTCGCAATTATTTTATTCTCTCCGGTCATGCTGCTTGCAGCAATCCTTGTCAAGACGACATCAGAAGGACCGCTGATTTTCAAGCAGGAGCGTGTGGGACTTCACAACAGACCATTTTATATGTATAAATTCCGATCAATGGTTGTGCAGGATAAAGCAGCAGAGAAAGGAAAGTGGACCGTCCAGAATGATCCGCGCGTGACACCGATCGGCAAATTTATGAGAAAGACAAGCATCGACGAACTTCCGCAGTTGTTCAATGTCCTGAAAGGTGAGATGAGCCTTGTGGGACCAAGACCGGAACGACCGTTTTTTGTAGAGAAATTTAAAGAAGAGATTCCGCGCTACATGGTCAAACATCAAGTACGCCCGGGGATTACTGGGTGGGCACAGATCAATGGCTACCGGGGGGACACTTCTATTATGAAGCGAATCGAATATGACTTGTATTATATTGAAAACTGGACTATCGGGTTGGATATTAAAATATTGATTTTGACGTTCTTTAAAGGCTTTATCAATAAAAATGCATATTAGTAAGGAGATTATAGATGGGAACAAAGAGACCGTCCGGGAGACGATATCCGGAAGATGAAAGAGAGATGAGAGCAGCAAGATCCACTTCGGAGCGGAGACGACTTGCACTGGAGGAGAAGAGACGGGCGAAGAAGAAAAAGAGGAGAAGAAGAATCGGTATTTTAGTAGCTGAAGTGATTATCCTCAGTGTATTGTGTGTTTTTGCATATGCGACAGTAAAGATGGACAAGCTTGATTTCAATTTTCTGGATGAAGATAAGCTGGAAGTATATAAGGACACCGGACCGTATACAAATATAGCGCTGTTTGGTCTTGACGCCAGGGAAGGTGAGAGCATTGAGAGCGGTGTGCGAAGCGACAGTATGATGATCGCCAGCATCAATAATGAGACGAATGAGGTAAAAGTCGTTTCTATTTTCCGAGATACACTGTTAAAACAGCAGGACGGTACGTTTGACAAGGCGAATGCGGCATATTCGTATGGAGGGCCGCAGGAGGCGATTGCACTTCTGAACCGAAACCTGGATCTGGATATTAAAAACTACATGAGTGTGGATTTTAAGGCGCTCTCTGATGTGATCGATGCACTCGGCGGAATGGAATTGGAACTGACTGCGGAGGAAGTTGTACATATGAATAATTACTGTGTGGAAACTTCAGAAGTGACTGGCAAAGATTACGAGAGAATCGAGCCGGAAGTGGCAGGAACTTACCATTTAAATGGTGTGCAGGCGACATCCTACGCCAGAATCCGTGCCACAGCGGGAGGAGATTACAAGAGAGCGGAGCGCCAGCGGCTTGTAATCGAGAAGATTGTAGAGAAAGCACAGAAGGCAAATTTAAAAACATTGGATAAGATCATAGACGTCGTATTTCCGCAAGTATCCACCAGCTTTTCTTCTAAAGATCTGATAGGGATTGCAGCGAATGCACTCTCTTATCAGTTGGGAGAGACACAGGGATTCCCATATAGTATTGCAGATACAGATGTAGTCGATGGATATGAAGGCTCTTATGTAGTTCCTTCAGATTTTGACGGGGATGTCAAAAAGCTGCATGAATTTTTATTCAATGAGAAAGACTATCAGGTATCGGATACGGTCAAGGAAATCAGCCATGAGATTGACGTGATGTCAGGAGCAATTGTGGAAGATGGATATACCGATGAGTATGGGACCGATGAAGGATATTCGGAAGAACCATATGGTGGTTATGAGTCTGACGGTTACGAGACTGATGTTTATGAAAGTGAAAATTACGAAGGCTCTTACTAAGAAGAGAAAAAGAGCAGGAAGACAGGGGACACAAGTGTAATGATGTTAGAAGAAAGAAGAAAAAGAGCTGATGTCATTATTCCGGTCTATAGGCCGGATGAAAAATTAAAAAAACTGTTGGAAGGGTTAAGAAAACAGACGCATTTGGCAGAGCATATTTTTCTGATCCATACAAAGACAGAGGGAGTCTCGTTAGAGTGGTGTAAAGAATACGAAACAGTACAGATTATAGAAATCCGGCCGGAGGAGTTTGATCATGGAGGAACAAGACGGATGGGTGCAGAACTGTCTGACGAGGAATTCCTGATTTTTATGACACAGGATGCAGTGCCGCAGGATCAGTACTTGATCGAAAAACTGATGGAACCTTTCCAAGATTCAAAAGTCGGAGCAAGTTATGCAAGGCAATTGCCGGATAAAGACTGCCGGATGGTGGAATGCTATACGCGAAGCTTTAATTATCCACAGGAAAGCAGAATAAAAACGATTGAGGATGTGGATAAACTTGGAATTAAGACGTTCTTCTGTTCAAATGTATGTGCCGCTTATAAAAAGTCAGTTTATAAAGAACTGGGGGGATTTGTACCGCGGGCGATCTTTAATGAAGATATGATTCTGGCAGGGACAATGATAAAGGCAGGATATGGCATCGCATATGCGGCGGATGCAAAAGTAATCCACTCTCACAATTACAGTGGGAGACAGCAGTTTCACAGAAATTTTGATCTTGCAGTTTCGCAGAAAGATCATCCGGAGATTTTTGCTGGGATCTCATCCGAGAGCGAGGGAATCCGCCTTGTGATTTCAACAGTCAAATATTTACTGAAAAATAAGAAAGGGATGGAAATTCCCGGTCTGATTGTACAGAGTGGGTGCAAGTTTCTGGGATATAAACTGGGGCTGCATTATGAGAAGCTGCCGGAATGGCTTGTTTTGCGCTGCACGATGAATAAAACTTACTGGAAATCACAAAAAAACGCATAAAGTCATTGTAGTTCGCTGATAAGTGCGATATGATAAAAGATAGCTTACGGATAAAAACATAGAAGAACAGTTGTAGGAAAAGAAGAAAGGATACAATTATGACACAGAGACAGTCAAGAAGAAGACGTGCAAGGAGAAGACGGAAGCATGGATTTTCCACATGGTCACTGGGGAAGAAGATTTTATTAGTTTTTGTCATTGCATTGCTTTTGATGATCACGGTAGGTGTTGTCTATGCGGCAGATAAGCTTGGCAAACTTGAGCAGACGAAGCTGGACACAAAGAAATTGAGTATTTCAGATGAAATTGATCTTGGAGATGGATATACGAATCTCGCATTGTTTGGACTGGATTCCAGAGATGGGGAGTTAGGCGAAGGTGTCAGAAGTGACAGTATTATCATCGCAAGTCTGAACAATAAAACAAAAGAGATTAAGATGGTTTCTTTATATCGTGACACGCTGTTAGAACTGGAAGACGGAAGTCTGAACAAAGCAAACTCGGCATATGCATTCGGAGGTCCGGAAGAAGCGGTCGCGATGATCAATAAAAATCTGGATCTGAATATTGAGGATTATATTGCAGTGAATTTCAACGCACTTGTCGATGTCATCGATGCACTTGGCGGCATGGATGTGACATTGTCTGATGCGGAAGTAGTGCATATGAATAATTATTGTGTGGAGACTTCGGAAGTGACAGGAAAGTCTTATACAAAGATTGAACCAGAAGTTGCAGGAACGTATCACCTGAATGGAGTGCAGGCGACATCGTACGCACGTATCCGCTACACAGCCGGAGGAGATTTTGAAAGAACAGAGCGTCAGCGTTTTGTCCTGGAACAAATAGCGGAGAGTGCAAAAAAGGTAAGTTTTTCTTCGTTGAATTCCATCATGGATAAAGTATTCCCTCAGGTGGCAACAAGTATGGAACTTGGGGAAATGTTAAAGTATGCTAAAATAGGAACCAGTCTTAAGATTGGCGCTACGAAAGGATTCCCGGAAGCCAATACGAGTGATACATTAAGTGGTGTCGGAAGTGTAGTAATTCCAGACAGTCTGATCCAGAGTGTCAGAGAATTGCATGAATTTTTATTTCCGGATCTGGAGTATGAAGTGTCTTCCACTGTGACCGCGATAGATGAAAAAATAAGAAATAAATCTTTAGACCGTTCGGATGGATCTGATTTTGTGGAAGATGAAGTAAACTTCTATTCGGAACCGCAGTATTATGAGTATGGAAGTCCGGAACAGGATGTATGGACTGGCGGAGAGACTCAGACACCAGATTATGGAACAGGAGATTCTTCGGGAAGTATCGAGGGATCAGGAACTGGAGAATCAGGTTTGCCGGGAGGTGACGGAACCATTTCACCGGACGGAGGTGGAAGTGATCTCGGCGGTGGAGATGTAGGAGACAGTATGGGAGGCGGAGAGACTGGCGGTGTTGATACCGGAACCGGTCAAGAGATGACGCAATAACAAGAAACATACGATAAAGAGGATAAGAGGATGAAGATAGCAAAGAAAACAGCAGCATTTTTATTGGTATTATTTCTGGGAATCCAATGTATGCCGTTGACTGCACTGGCGGCGGACGGAACATTGTCATTCTCAGATCCTACTGCAAAAGCAGGAGAAACGATAGAAGTAACTGTCAAGATCAACACAGCAGAGGGACCGATCGGGGATGGTCAGGTACAGGTTACCTATGATCCGACCTATCTGGAATTTGTCAGTGGAGTCAATGCGACTGGAGAAGCAGGAACGATTACGCTTTCTGCATCCGGAAATGGAACAGATTCTGAACTTGCATACAGCATGACCTTCAAGGCTTTGGCAGAGGGAGAGACAACTTTGCAGGCAGTGGGATATACTGCGTATACGTTTGGCGGTGAAGAATTGAATCTGACACTTGGGACATCTGCGGTTAAGATTGAAGCGGGAGATGGCACACAGCCGGCCGCTGCACAGCAGCCAGGCACACAGACTATGATTGAGCTGGATGGAAAGCAGTATTTTATTGCAGATGATATTCCAGAAGCGTTGATCCCGGAAGGATATGAGAAGAGCCAGCTCACATATGAGGGAAGCCCACATACAATCCTTGTGCATACCGGAAGCGGTCAGAAGATGATTTATTTGATGGATACGCAGGGTGAGGGAAACCTGTTTTTATATGATAGTGAGACAGATCATTTCTCTGCGTTTGAAAAGATAGACTTATCAAGTGATTCGTATATTTTGATCACAGATGACAAAGAAAGTGCAAATATTCCGGAAGATTATGAGGAAACAACAATTCAGATCAATGGGAAAGTATTTCCTGCATGGCAGAATGTAGTTGACACAAAATTGGCTGATTTCTGTCTGGTATATGCAGTGGATAATGCTGGTAAAAAAGGGTTATACCAGTACGACAGCACACAGAAGACCTACCAGAGATTTCTTCCTCCAACGGCAGAAAAAGAGAAACAAGATGGTTCTGTTGCAAATAAGGTGACAACATTTGTAGAGGAGAATCTTCCGAAAATCATGGTAGGGGCTTGGGGAGTTTTCCTGATGATGTTGCTGCTCATTGTGATCCTTGCTGTAAAACTTCGCCATAGAAATGAAGAACTGGATGATTATTACGATCAGGAATATGACGAAAATCCGCGTGCAGCGAGAGGGTTCTCGTCAGAGGATTATGATGAGTCCGACGACGATGACTATGATTACGAAGAGGATTATGACGAGTCTGACGAAGATGACTATGATTACGAAGAGGATTATGACGAGTCTGACGACGATGACTATGATTACGAAGAGGATTATGATGAGTCCGAGGAAGATGACTATGCTTATGAGGATGCTTATGACGAGTCCGAGGACGATTATGAAGATGACTATGATTACGAAGAAGACTATGAGTCGGAAGATGCTTATGATGATTTGTTAGATTATTATGATGATGACGATGATGATGAGTTGGAGCGGGAGATTCTGGACGAGGATGAAGGATTTTTCGATAAGAGAAGCGGTAAAAAAAGAGGAATCGATTTAATCTAACCAGTAGTGTAGAAAGAAAAGTTTCAATGAAAGGGGAGTACGAAGCATGAAGATGAAGAAAGTAAAAGCAGTTTTAGCAGCATTTGCGCTGATTGCTATGATGCCGTTTCAGGTAATGGCAGCAGATGGAAGTATTATGTTTTCTGACCTGACAGAAGAAACGGGAAGAAGCGTAAAGACAGGTGAGACGGCTGAAATTAAATTTGCGGTAGCCTCTACAGCAGGTGCGATTGGAGAGGCCAATGTCACTTTGACTTATGATGCCAGCGCGCTGCAGTTTGAGGGCGCAGAAGGTGTCACAGAGGGAAGTGAAAAAGGATCGCTGGTCTATACGGGAAAAGGGGATGGAACAGCAGCAGAATTAAGAACAACTCTGAAATTTAAAGTATTAAAAGCAGGAGATTTGTCGATCCATGTCGCATCTTACCAGGTGACCTCCAGTGTGGGAGCACAGCTGACTGAAGTGGAAACAGGAAGTTCTGCAATCACAGCACTTCCAGGGGAGACAGAGGTGGCAGAGCAAACTGGCAGCGAACAGCAAGGACAGACGACAGGAGAAGCAATTGAGATTTCAGATACATACAAGATCACGCTTCTCACAGAAAAGCCGGATACCGAACTGCCGGAGAATTATGTAGATACAGAATTGACATTGAATGGAAAATCTTATCCGGTATGGCAGGATGAGAATAAATCTTCTTATTACATCGTCTATGCAGAAAACAGTGATGGTGAAAAACAGTTATATCAGTATGATTCAAAAGAGGGAACTTACCAGAGATTTATTGCGCCGGAGACAAAAAAAGACAGCGCATCGGGAATCAAAGGGAAGATCAAAGGTGTGTTGGAAGGACATCTGATGCAGGCAGTTATCGGAGTGGCTGCGGTTGTCGCATTCCTTCTTCTGATGGTGTTGATTCTTGCAATTAAATTGCACAGACGCAACCGAGAACTGGATGAGATGGAGCTGTTCGGTATGCAGGAAGACGATGATTTTGAAAATGACCTTTCAGACTATGAAACAGATGCTGATGAGGCTGAGTTTGATGACGATTATGATGAATATGAAGAGGATGATTACGAAGAGGATTACGATGACGAAGACGACTTTGATGATGAGGACGACTTCGAGGATGACTTTGATGATGAGGAAGATCGCTCTAAGACATTTTCCATGGACTTCATTGATCTTGATTAAGAATACATTTTAGTATGAGAATCTAATACTGTGCAATCATGACAGGATAAAAGCTGTTGTGGAACAAAAAATTATGAAAATGTGTGTATAGATAAAATCTGTGAAACAGTTTTCTAGTGTAATTTTGTTCTGCGACAGCTTTTCTATTTGAGAAAATGCTTTACAAAATTCGATATTCTTGCTACAATACAACACGAAAATGCAAAAAAAACGGATGTTTGTGCAAAAAAAGGAGGACTTATACCATGTGTGGGATTGTAGGATATATAGGAAATGAACAGGCGGCACCGATACTGTTAGATGGATTATCCAAGTTGGAATACCGAGGATATGATTCTGCGGGGATTGCTGTCTATAACGGAGCGGAGATCGCAGTTGCAAAGTCTAGAGGAAGATTACATGTGTTGAGTGAATTGACACAAGAGGGGAAAGGTCTTCCGGGGACAAGTGGGATTGGGCATACGAGATGGGCGACACATGGTTCACCATCGGATCAGAATGCACATCCACATGTCAACAAGGAAGAAAGTATTGTGGTAGTACATAATGGAATTATTGAGAATTATTTGAAACTCAAGAAGAAATTAGAGAAAAAAGGATATGAGTTCCAATCGGAGACAGACACGGAAGTGATCGCGCATCTTTTGGATGATTATTACAAAGGCAATCCGTTGGAGGCGATTACAAAGATCATGCATCGAATGGAAGGCTCTTATGCACTTGGAATTTTGTTCAAAGATCATCCGGGAGAACTTTACGCTGTGAGAAAAGACAGCCCGCTGATCGTAGGGCGTACAGACGGTGGAAATATCATTGCATCTGATGTTCCCGCTGTCTTGAAATATACAAGAGATGTGGTGTTTATTGAAAATGAGGAGATTGTAAAGATGACAAAAGAAGAACTGTCATTTTTTACAGCGGATGAAGAACCAATTGAGAAAACAACAACAAGAATTGAGTGGGATGTAGATGCGGCAGAAAAGGGCGGATATGAGCATTTTATGCTGAAAGAAATGTATGAACAGCCAAAAGCAATTACAGATACTGTTGCACCGAGGATCAAAGAAGAACAGATTGTGATTGAAGAATTAGGTATGAGTGATGAGGAAATCAAAAGCATTCAAAAAATTATGATCGTTGCCTGTGGATCAGCATATCACGCAGGTGTTACGAGCAAGTACATTTTTGAAGGGCTGGCAAGAATTCCGGTCGAGGTAGATGTTGCATCGGAATTTCGATATCGGGATCCAATCCTTGGAGAAGGTACACTTGTACTGATCATCAGTCAGTCAGGAGAAACGGCGGATTCACTGGCGGCATTGCGCGAAGCAAAGAGAAAAGGAAGTAAGGTACTTGGGATTGTCAATGTTGTGGGAAGTTCGATTGCAAGGGAAGCGGACAATGTGATGTATACATGGGCAGGACCGGAGATTGCAGTCGCTACTACGAAGGCATATTCCTCTCAGCTTGCAGCACTGTATCTTCTTGCAATGAAATTTGCGGGTGTGAGAGGAAAAATAGCACCAGAATTACAGAGAGAAATGTTGTCAGATTTAAGAAAACTTCCGGAACAGGTAGAAGTACTCTTAAAGCAACAGGAGAAAGTTCAGAAATTTGCAAACAGATATCTGGCTGCAAAGGACATATTTTTTATCGGGCGTGGAATTGACTATGCGATTTCGATGGAGGGATCCTTAAAGTTAAAAGAGATTTCCTATATCCATTCAGAAGCCTATGCGGCAGGAGAATTGAAACATGGAACGATTTCTCTGATCGAGGAAGGAACACTTGTGGCAGCGGTATTGACACAGGAAGATCTGTACAAGAAAATGATCAGCAATATGGTTGAGGTAAGGACGAGAGGTGCTTTTGTTCTTGCAATTACAAATGAAGGCAATACGGAAGTAGAGAGAGCCGCCGATTACGTTCTCTATATCCCGAAAACAAATAAATACTTTACAAATTCACTTGCGATCATTCCGCTGCAGTTATTTGGATATTATGTGTCAGTCGGAAGAGGGTGCGATGTGGATAAGCCGAGAAATCTCGCGAAATCGGTGACAGTAGAATAAACAAGATCTAAAAACACTTTTTTTTAACGAAGAGAACACAATTCCATCACAAATATCGCTTATACTGATAATCACAAAAGCGAAAGAATATGTGAAAAGGAAGGGAGACTTGTTTATGGATAATCAATATAATTATAATACACCAAATGATCAGTTTCAAAATCAGGCAACGGGGAATGGAGGACCGGATTTTCATTTCGGACAGACAGACCCGGATTTTTCTCACAGAAAAAAAGAAAAGAAACCGCGAGATCATAAAAAAGCAGCGAAAATTGCAGGAGGGCTCTGTTTTGCAGTTGCATTTGGCGTGATTGCAAGTGCGGCGTTTCAGACAACAAATTTCGTGGGAAATGCTCTTTTCGGAGAAAAAGTAAAGACAGAAAAATCTTCTGAGAAGAAGGTCGACAGTACATCTTTGACAAGAACATCAAGCACAGTGACATCTGATGTGTCAGAAGTAGTAAACAGTGTGATGCCATCGGTTGTATCTATCACAAATATGAGTGTACAGCAAGTACAAAGTTTCTTTGGAGGAACAAGCAGTCAGGAAGTACAAAGCAGCGGTTCAGGAATCATTGTCGGACAAAATGACACAGAACTTTTAATCGCGACAAACAATCATGTTGTGGAAGGAAGTACAACATTGACTGTCAGCTTCATCAATGAGTCAAGTGCAGAAGCAAAGATTAAAGGAACAGATGCATCAAGAGACCTTGCAGTCATTGCGGTTCCACTGGAGAACATCGAAGAAGAGACGATGGGAGAAATCAAAGTAGCAACCTTGGGAGATTCCACAAAGCTTCAAGTAGGGGAGCCGGTAATTGCAATTGGAAATGCACTTGGTTATGGACAGTCAGTGACAACAGGAATTGTCAGTGCATTGAACAGACAGATTGATATGGAAGGATTTGATGCAGAATTGATTCAGACAGATGCTGCAATCAATCCGGGAAACAGTGGTGGAGCCCTTGTCAATGCGAATGGAGAGGTGATCGGAATCAATACAGTGAAAGTAAGCAGCGATGCGGTAGAGGGAATGGGATATGCAATTCCAATTTCTGATGCAAATGAGACGATCACAACTTTGATGAACAAAGAAACAAGGGAGCAGGTACCGGAAGATGAGAGAGGATTTTTAGGAGTTGAAATCACAAACGTGGAGGCAGAAAGTGCCGAATTATACGGTATGCCGACCGGTGTTTATATCAGAAATGTCATCGAAGGAACCGGAGCGGAGAAAGCAGGACTTGTGCGTGGCGGAGTCATTACAGAGCTTGACGGAAGCAGTGTAGACAGTATGACAACACTCCAGAATTTACTTTCTTACTACCGTGTGGGTGAAACTGTGACACTGACGGTAGAGATGCCGGGAAAAGACGGTTCATATGAAGAAAAAGAAGTGGAAGTTGTCTTGAGTGAAAAACAGACTGAAACAGCAATTCCAAAGAGATAGGAAAAGAAGATAATAAAAAAGAGCATCCTTCAGAAAACGAAAACATTTCCATGAATGGTTTTCTTAGAAGGATGCTCTTTCTCTTTTAGAATGTTATTCAGTGTCGCACTTGAAGCAAGATTTCATATCAAATTCAGGATTGAACGCATAGAAGTTTTTGCTGTCCAAATGATCTTGAACGATTCGGAGACTTTCACCGAAACGCTGATAATGAACAATCTCACGTTCCCGCAGAAAACGGATTGGTTCACAGATTTCAGGATCTTTCACCAACCGGAGAATATTGTCGTAAGTGGTTCGAGCTTTCTGCTCTGCGGCCATATCTTCATGGAGGTCAGTGATTGGATCCCCTTTGGATTGGAAATAAGTTGCAGTCCAAGGTGTTCCTCCGGCAGACTGAGGCCAGAGTGCGAGAGTATGGTCAACATAATATTTGTCAAAGCCAGATTCTTTGATCTGTTCCGGAGTCAGATCTTTCGTCAGTTGGTATACGATTGCGCAGATCATTTCCATATGAGCAAGTTCGTTAGTACCATGATGTTATCGGTAATATAAACAAACAAAAAGTTAGGATTTCATAGGGATTTTTGGATATAGGGTAAGTTCAAAAGTTGCGACATCACACATTCCTTTCGGGTTCCG